>Ga0187892_10000126_pt1 | contig 185002 bp, 133 predicted proteins | sample MA1701073metaG_FD_139345 | JGI IMG/M metagenome (GOLD analysis project Ga0187892, IMG submission 139345) | Bio-ooze microbial communities from a basaltic lava cave in the Kipuka Kanohina Cave System on the Island of Hawaii, USA - MA170107-3 metaG ...
GAAGAAGCGCGGGGGGTGGGGACCGAGGGGGAGGCCCCGGGCCTGATCCTCGTGGCCGGGCCGGCCGGCGCCGGCAAGACGCGGCTATTCCGCGAGTTCCGGCGCGACGTCCAGCTCGCCGGGGTCGAGTCGCTGGAGGTGAGCTGCGTGCCGCGCGAGCGCGCCTACGGGGCGCTCGTGGCGCTCGTCCGCAAGCTCCTCCGCCTCCTCGGCGAGGAGGCGGAGCCCCTCGTGGGGCCGGGCGCGGCCCCGCTCCTCCGCCGGTTCGTCGGCGCCGAGGAGCCCCGCGCCGCCGCCGCCGGCGAGGAGTTCGAGAAGGAGCGCCTGCGCCTCTTCGACGCCGTCGTCACGTTCCTCATCGCGGCGACGTGGCGCCGCCCGGCCGTCGTCCTGATCGAGGACGTCCACGAGGCGGATGAGGAGACGGCGGCCCTGATCGGCTACGTCGCCCGCGCGCTCGCCCTCGCCGGCCGCGGGGCGGGGCGGCGGCCGCAGATCCTGCTCTGCGCGACCGGGCGCGAGGACGTCGAGGCGCCGGCGCCCTTCGAGGCCGTGGCGCGGGCGCTCGAGGACGAGGGCTACGCCGCGCGGCGACCCCTCGATGCCCTCGACGGGACCGCGGTCGCGGCCCTGGTCGCGAGCATGCTCGGGCTCGAGGGAGAGGCGCCGGCGGACGTCGTCCGCCTGGTGACCGACGAGACGCGCGGCAACCCGTTCTTCATCGAGGAGCTCATGAAGTCGCTCCTCGAGTCCGGGGCCCTCCGCGCCGGCGACGGGGCCTTCCGGCTCGAGGCCCGCCGCGGCCTCGGGCTCCCGCACTCGGTCGCCGAGGTCTTCCGGCGCCGGCTCGAGCGGCTCCCGCGCGACGAGACCCTGGTCCTCGACGTGCTCGCGGTCGCCCGCCGGCCCCTCACCCTCCCGCTCTTCGAGGCGCTGACGGGGCGGCCGCGCGAGGCGCTGCTCGGGCAGCTCGAGGCGGCCGAGCGCCGCCGCATCGTCGTCCGCGACCGCCGCGCCCGCGTGCGCTTCAGCTTCTTCCACGAGATCCTGCGGCGGACCGTCCTCGATGCGCTGGACGAGGCGACGCGCCGCCGCCTCCACCGGGCGGTGGGCGAGGCGCTCGAGGGCCTGGCCGAGCGGGGCGAGCTCGAGGGCGACCGGGGCGAGCTCGTCTACCACTTCGGCGAGGCGGGCGATGCCGAGAAGGCGCTCGGCTACGCCCTCCCGGCGGCCGAGGAGGCGGAGGCGGTCTACGCGAACGCGCGGGCGGTGGAGCTGTACGAGGCGGCGCTCGTGCTGCTGGAGCAGGCGGGCGCCGGGGGCGGCGAGGCCAGGTGGCTCGAGGTCCTCGAGCGCGTGGGCCGCCTGCGCGAGCGCGTCGGCGACCACGCCGCCGCCGAGCGCGACTACCGGGCGATCCTCGAGCGGCCGGGCGCGGCCGAGCGCCTCGGGCCGGAAGGGCTCGCCCGCATCCACCGGCGCATCGGCGAGACGCTCGAGCGGCGCGGCGAGCACGACCCGGCGCTCGAGTCCTACGCCTCCGGGATCCGGCTCCTCGGCGAGGGCGACCGGCTGCGCTCGCCCGAGGGGGCGAAGCTCCTCGCCGAGACGGCCTCGGTCTACGTGAAGAGCGGGCGCTACGACGGGGCGATCTCGTTCTGCACCACCGGTCTCGAGGTCCTGGGCGACGAGGCCGCCGAGACCGCCGAGCACGCGGCCATCGTCAACACGATCGGGGTCGCCCTCTCCTGCAAGGGCGAGTACCGGGCCGCGGGCAAGCACTTCGAGCGGAGCCTGGCCGTGCGCGAGCGCCTGGCCGACCCCGAGGCGATCGCCCAGTCGCTCCACAACCTCGGCGCCGTCTGCGTCGAGATGGGCCAGGTGGGCTGGGGGACGCACTTCTTCCAGCGGGCGCTCGAGCTCAAGGAGAAGGTCGGCGACCTCTCCGGCATCGCCGAGACGGCGGGCCTCCTCGGGCGGGCGTTCTCGAGCCTGGGCGACGACGAGCGGGCGGCGGCCCTCTACCGGCGCAGCCTCGAGATCCAGGAGCGGATCGGCGACCCCGAGGGCATCGTGGGCGCGCTCGTGCGCCTCGGGGTCCTCGAGGCGGACCTGGGCGAGTACGGGGCGGCCTTCGAGCGGCTCGAGCGCGGGCGCCGGCTCATCGCCAGCCGCGGGCTCTCCGAGTCGCGCGAGGGCGTCCTCGCCGGGAACCTGGGCGGCAAGCTCCTGACGCTGCTCGGCGACCTGGACGGGGCGCGGCTCGCGCTCGACCGGGCGCTCGAGACGGCGGCGCGGCTCGACCTCCGGCGCGAGGAGGCCGACGCCCTCCAGCTCCTCGGGCTCCTCGAGGACGTCGCCGGTGACGACGAGCGGGCGGAGCGGGCCCTGAACGAGGCCATGACGCTCTACCGGCGGCTCGAGAACCAGCCCGAGGTCGCGCGGGCGACGCTCGCCGTCGCCGAGGTCTGCCTCGAGCGCGGCGACCGCGACCTCGCGACCATGATCCGCGACGAGGTCGAGGAGAGCGTCCGCGAGCTCCGGATCCCGACGCTCGCGCCCGCGCTCGAGCTCCTCTCCGGGCGGCTCGAGGCGGCCCCGGGCGCGGCCGCCGTCCGCCTCGAGCGGGCGGCCGAGGGGGCGCGCGGGGCGCGGCGCCCGGAGCTCGGCTGGCGGGCGCTCCACGCCCTCGTGGCCGTCTACGAGGCGGCCGGCGCGCCCGCCCAGGCGCTCGCCGCGTGCGTCCGCGCCATGGAGGAGATCCGGGCGCTGCACGGGCGCGTCCCGGCGGCCTTCGAGGGGACGTACCTGGCCGACCGGAGGCGGAGCGCCGTGCGCGATGACTTCCGCCGCTTGCTCGCTGCATCTGCCGATCGGTGAACACCCTACGTCCCCTGGTATCCGGGGGCGAAGGAGTGTTATAATGCGGTCAGACGGTACGCGGTGACCCGCGTACCCGTTCCTTGACCCGAGGAGGGCACGCATGGCGTCTCGCAAGCATCAGCGTCAGGATGCGACCCGTCCCACGAAGGCCCGCGAGCGTCGGGAGCGGCAGCAGAAGGTGGGTGTGGAGGTCGTGGAGGTGGAGCCGCTCGACCAGGACCAGGAGGTCCAGACGCCCGAAAGGGCTTGAGCTGACGCGAGCCCTCCGGCCGCCGCGGGGTCGTGAAAGATCGGCCCCCGGCGGCCCCTCAGAACCCCCCCCACGAAGAGGCGGCTAGACCGCAGAGCGCACCGATCTCCCCTCCCGCGCCACCGAAATGAGACGATCCGCTTTCCTTTCGCCCTTCCCCTGCTTATAATCCGGCAACCTCCCGGTCGGGCGGTCGGGCGGTCGGGCGGGGCGGGGGCGGAGCAAGCGCGCATGGAGCAGGACTTCTTCGAGGGTCTCGACCAGGCCAAGGACCGCCTCGAGCGGGCCCGGCGCGCCTCCGGGCTCGCCGCCGTCGCCGACGGCTTCCGCGTCCTCGCCGGCCTCTCCGACCTCCTCAACTCGCCGATCGACCGCTTCGACGACGTCCTCGCCGCCGTCCTCGACGCCACGATCAAGATCACGGGCGCGGACCGCGGCTTCCTCATGCTCTACGGGGACGACGACCGCCTCGAGGTCAAGCTCGCGCGCGGCTTCGACTTCGGGCGCGAGGGCTCGGGCGAGGCCCGCTTCTCGCGCTCGATCGTCGAGGAGGTCGCCCGCGCGGGCGAGGGCGTCTGCATCGGCAACATCGAGGACTCCAAGCGCTTCGCCGACCAGGCGAGCGTCCTCGACCTGAAGCTGCTGTCCGTCATGTGCGTCCCCCTCCAGGTGACGCTCCGCGAGCCGACCCGACCGCCCGCGGGCGGCGAGAGCGAGAAGCGCGCCGCGGCGACCGTCGCCGCCGTCGGCCAGCGGAAGATCCTGGGCGTCATCTACGTCGACAGCCGGTCGGTCAAGACGACGTTCGCGCCCCAGGACCTCGAGCTCTTCCAGGCGCTCGCGAACGTCGCGACCACGGCCATCCTCAACGCCCGCGTCTTCCGGGAGGCGACGACCGACGAGCTGACGGGCCTCTCGACGCGGCGCCACCTCGAGCGCCGGCTCCGCGACGAGCTGTCGATCGCGCGCCGGGCCAAGGCGCCGCTCGCCGTCCTCCTGATGGACGTGGACCGGCTGCGCGACGTGAACCGCGAGCACGGCTACCAGGCGGGCGACGAGGTCCTGCGCGGCATCGCGCGCACGCTCCGGGCCAAGACGCGGGCCCACGACACGTGCGCCCGCTACGGCGGCGAGGAGTTCGCGGTCGTCCTGCCGCAGACCGACGCCGAGGGGGCCGAGGAGGTCGCGCGCAAGCTCATCGTCTCGATCTCGAGCGAGAAGCTCGTCGACGCGCCGCAGCCCGTGCAGATCTCCGTCGGGATCGCCATGGCCGACTCCGACGACACCGTCGAGCGGATCCTGCGGCGCGCCGACCAGGCGCTCTCCCGGTCGAAGGAGGAGGGCGGCGGGCGGGCGCGGCTCTTCGCCGCCGACGTCGCGCGCGTGACGCCCAAGGCGGACAAGCTCGCCGGCATCTTCACGGGCGACCAGGCGCGCGCCTACCGCAACGTCCTCATCTTCCTCGAGGCCGTGCCGGCGATCCACAGCGGGCGCGGCCTCGACCAGGTCCTGCCGCTCGTCGTCGACAGCGTCGTCGAGCTCGCCCGCGCCGACCGCGGCTTCCTCTTCCTCCGCAACGAGCGCGGCGGCCTGACGCCGCGCGTCGCCCGCGACCGGCGCCGGAAGACGATCGCCGAGGCCGAGGGCTACGACCTGGCCGTCGTCGAGCGCGTCGTCGAGACGGGCGAGCCGCTCGCCGCCAAGTCCGTCCAGCCGGCCGGCACCGTCATCCAGTGCGTCCCGCTCGCCATTCGCGGCGAGAAGCTCGGCGCGATCTACCTCGAGACGCGCGTCGCCGCGAGCCCGGCGCCGGGGGGCCCGGGGCCGCGCTCGAGCGAGCGCGACGAGTCCGCCCTCGCCTACCTCGACGCCTTCGCGCGCCAGGCGGCGATCGCGATCGAGAACGCCCGGCTCGAGGAGGAGATCGCCGAGAAGGCGCGGAAGATCGAGAAGCTCATGCGGGCCAAGGAGGAGCAGCTCGCGGAGAAGGAGCGGGCCCTCGAGACCGAGGCCCTGCTCGCGGTCGGCTCCCCGGGCGAGGGGGACGACGCGGACCTCGTCGCCCGCAAGGAGCGGCTCGAGCTCAAGTACAAGTACGACAAGATCGTCGGCGAGTCGAAGTCGATGCGCCGCGTCTTCAAGCTCCTCGACCGGGTGACGGACTCGAGCGTCCCCGTCTTCATCCACGGCGAGAGCGGCACCGGGAAGGAGCTCGTCGCCAAGGCGATCCACTTCAACGGCCCGCGCAAGCGCGGCCGCTTCATCGCCGAGAACTGCGCCGCCCTCTCCGAGACGCTGCTCGAGAGCGAGCTCTTCGGCTACGTGAAGGGCGCGTTCACCGGCGCCGCGACCGACAAGCGCGGCCTCTTCGAGCTCGCGACCGGCGGGACGATCTTCCTGGACGAGGTCGGCGACATGACGCCGGCCATGCAGATGAAGCTCCTGCGCGTCCTCCAGGAGAACGAGGTCCGGCGCGTCGGCGGCAAGGAGACGATCAAGATCGACGTCCGGGTGATCTCGGCCTCGAACAAGGACCTGAAGAAGCTCGTCGAGGAGGGCAAGTTCCGGAGCGACCTCTACTACCGCCTGAACGTCGTCTCCATCGACCTGCCGCCGCTCCGCGAGCGGCGCGAGGACATCCCGCTGCTCGTCGAGCACTTCCTGAAGGAGGGGACCGAGGGCCGCCCGCCGAAGCGCGTCATCCGCGAGGCCATGGACGTGCTCGGCCGCTACCCCTGGCCGGGCAACATCCGCGAGCTCAGGAACGTGATCGAGCGGGCGAAGATCATAGCCGAGCGCGAGGTCATCGGCCCGGACGCGATCATCCTCGACAGCGCCTACGACCTGGGCGGGGGAGTCACCGCCTTCCCCGAGCGCACGGTCGCGTCGGCGATCGAGGCGGCGTCCGCCCGCGCGGCGGCGGCGCGCCCCTCGGGGCCGGTCGTCGTCTGGCCGGCCGAGGCGCGCGAGCGGCGCGCGGATGCGGCCGCGACCGCGGTCGCGCGAGCCCCCGGATCGGCGCGGCCCGGGGCCGACGAGGACGAGGGCGACGACGACGGCGAGGACGCGCCGGGCGGGAGCGGGGGCGGCGGCGAGGGCGAGGGCGAGGGCGCCGGCGCCGACCGCGGGGCGCTCACCCCGCGCGAGGAGCTGCTCTCGCCGGCGCGCCACACGGCCCCGCCGCCGCCGCCCACGGGCTTCGCCATCGACCCGGCCCTCGAGCCCCTCTACTTCTCGCTGAACGAGCGGCAGCGGAAGCTCGTCGAGTACCTCTCGCGCTACGGGTCGATCCGCAACCGCGACTACTACAAGATCATGGGCGTCTCGAAGTCGACCGGCTGGCGCGACCTGAAGGACCTCATGGACCGCAACATCGTCCTCGTCCACGGGAAGGGGAAGGGGTCGGCCTACAGCCTCGCCAAGGGCGGCGCTCGCGAGGCGCGTTGACTCGGGCGCAACCGCACATTACAATGGGCCCGCTCCGGGGGAGGGGGAGGTGCGCTCCCGCGCGCACCTGGTCGGAGCGGTTCCGGGGCGGCTGCTTTGAAACTTAGAGCGAGACCATGGCGCGAGTCGTCCTCTTCGGCCCGGACGGGACCAAGAGCTTTCCCATAACGGACAAGGTCACCACCATCGGCCGTTCCCCGGCGAACCACATCCACGTCGACGACAACGCGGCGTCCCGCAAGCACTGCATGATCAAGAAGGAGCCCGAGGACACTTACAGCCTCGTGGACATGGGCAGCGCCAACGGCACGTTCGTGAACGGCGAGCGGGTGAAGGAGCACCCCCTCGAGAACGAAGACCGCATCAAGATCGGCAAGACGGTGCTCGTCTTCAAGGAACACTGAGTCCTCGAAGCGGCTCCATCGAACCATCCGGATAGGGGCGCAGCCGCACCACCAGTTCACGCGAGAGCGAGGAGCGGAGCGGCCGAACGTGGATCTCGAGTGGTTGAAGGCGCTGGTCGCCCTCATGAACCAGAACGACCTGGCCGAGCTCGTCGTCGAGGAGGACGGCCGGAAGATCAAGCTCCGCAAGGCCGGAGACCCCGTCCTGCGCGGCACGCCGTTCGTCCTGCCGGCCGCCGCGGCTCAGGCGGCCCCGCCCGCCGCCGCGGCGGGCGCCGCGGCCCGCGGGGCGGCCCGGCCGGCGACCGGGGACGGGGCGAAGGGCGAGGCCGCCGCCGACCTGGCCGAGATCAAGTCGCCGATGGTCGGGACGTTCTACCGCTCCCCGTCTCCCGAGTCCGATACCTACGTGGACGTCGGCGACGCCGTCAAGGAGGAGACGACGCTCTGCATCATCGAGGCCATGAAGGTCATGAACGAGATCAAGGCCGAGATGACGGGCGTCGTGAAGGAGATCCTCGTCGCGAACGGCGAGGCGGTCGAGTTCGGCCAGCCGCTGTTCGTGATCCAGCGCTCGGCGGGCTGACCGGGCACCCCTCATGCGCATCCGGAGACGCGGCGAAGCCGCACCGCAACGTGGCGGGCGGAGCGACGAGCGGAGCGAGGAAGCGGAGCGCGTGTAGGTGTTTCGACGCATCCTCATCGCGAACCGCGGCGAGATCGCCCTCCGCGTCCTCCGCGCCTGCAAGGAGCTCGGGATCGAGGTCGTCTGCGTCTACTCGCAGGAGGACCGGGACGCGATCTACCTGCGCCAGGCGGACGAGACGATCTGCATCGGCCCCGGCCCGTCGGCGACGTCGTACCTCGACATCGCCCGGATCCTGAGCTCGGCCGAGGTCGGGGACGTCGAGGCCATCCACCCGGGCTACGGCTTCCTCTCCGAGAACGCCCACTTCGCCGAGGTCTGCCGCTCCTGCGGGATCGAGTTCATCGGCCCCGCCCCCGAGTCGATCGCCCTCATGGGCAACAAGGCGCGGGCGCGCACGATCGCGCGCGAGGTCGGCGTGCCGGTGACGCCGGGGTCGGAGACGACGGTCCAGAGCGAGGAGCAGGGCCTCGAGGTCGCGCGCTCGATCGGCTACCCCGTCATGATCAAGGCGGCGGCGGGCGGGGGCGGGCGCGGCATGCGCGTCGCCCACAGCGACATCGGGTTCGTCAACGCCTTCCTGGCGGCGCGCTCCGAGGCCGAGGCGGCCTTCAAGGACGGGTCGATCTACATCGAGAAGTTCATCGAGCGGGCGCGCCACGTCGAGATCCAGGTGATGGGCGACCGCCACGGGAACCTCGTGCACCTGGGCGAGCGCGACTGCTCGATCCAGCGGCGGCACCAGAAGCTCATCGAGGAGTCGCCGTCGCCCGCGATCGACCCGGACCTGCGCCGGCGCATGGGCGAGGCGGCGCTCGCCCTGGCGCGGGCCGCGAGGTACGAGAACGCCGGCACGCTCGAGTTCCTCGTCGACCGCGAGAAGAACTTCTACTTCATGGAGATGAACACGCGGATCCAGGTGGAGCACCCGGTGACGGAGCTCGTCACCGGGATCGACCTCGTGAAGGAGCAGATCCGCGTCGCGTCCGGCGAGCCGCTGTCGTTTCGCCAGGAGGACGTGCGCCTCTCGGGGGCGGCGATCGAGTGCCGCATCAACGCCGAGGATGCCGAGAACGGCTTCAAGCCCTGCCCCGGGAAGATCGACGTCTACTTCCCGCCGGGCGGTCCCGGGGTGCGCGTCGACTCCCACGTCTACGCGGGGTTCCGGATCTCGCCCTGCTACGACTCGATGGTCGGGAAGGTCATCGTCCACCGCCAGACCCGCGAGGAGGCCATCCGCGTCATGCGCCGCGCGCTCGGCGAGCTGGTCGTCGAGGGGGTGAAGACGACGGCCGCGCTCTGCCGCGAGATCCTGTCGAGCCTGCGGTTCGAGCGCGGCGACATCCACACCGCCTTCGTCGAGGAGCACTTCCTCAACCGGTGATCCCCCGAAACCTCGCGCGCCGGTAGCCCCTTCCGTCGCCGCCCTCCGGATGCAAGAATAGGCGCCTCCGGCGCGTCTCACAAAGGTCGGAGGTGGGAGGATCGGGAATGCTCAAGGCTTCCGCGCGACGCGGCTTCACGCTGATCGAGCTGCTGGTCGTCATCGCGATCATCGGCATCCTCGCCGCGCTCGTCGGCACCGTCTACTCCAAGGCACGCAAGACGGCGAAGATCGCCGAGGCGGCGACCGGGATCGACAACCTGAAGACGGCCCTCGGCACCTACCACACGGCGGCCGGCCAGTACCCGGGCGCGGGCGGCGAGCCGCGCGACGACCCGGCGGAGGTCTTCCGGGCGCTCTACCTCGGGCGCAAGCGTCACCTCGAGGACTGGCCGCGCGAGAAGATCGGCCTCTGGCCGGGCCAGTACAAGAACAACCCGAGCGACATCTACGACACGCCGAACTGGGACCAGATCGACGTCAACGCCCCGAACCCGCCGCCCATGGTCTTCCTCGACCCCTGGGGCCGCCCGTACCACTACGTCGAGTGGTCGAGCAAGCCGACGGCCAAGAACTCGCTCCCCGGCGGGCAGTTCCGGCGCAAGGGCGGCCAGCCCATGGCGATCTGGTCGGACGGCCCGGACAAGAAGAACGACTGGGGCGCGGACGAGAGCGACGACATCACGAGCTGGGGGAGCCACTGACGTGAGGCGGCGGGCGCCCGGCTTCACCCTGATCGAGGTCCTGGTGGTGATCTTCATCATCGCCGTGCTCGCGTCGCTCCTGCTCCTCGGCGTCCAGAGGTACCGCCAGAAGGCGTACATCGAGGGGACGCAGGGGACGCTCTCGAAGGTGAAGAGCGCGCTCGAGGAGTACTACGGCCTCTTCCGCGAGTACCCGCCGGACGGATACGACTTCCCCGTCTTCCGCGAGAGCCCGACGGGCGGCCGCGCGCAGATCAAGGGGAGCGCCTGCCTCATCTACTTCCTCGCGCTCCCGACGCTCCAGGAGTACGAGGTCGGGACGGAGAAGAAGTACAAGGAGAACGACCCGTTCCTCGCCGACCTGAAGCTCGACCAGCTCTCGGGCACCGGCGACCTCGACCGCCGGCTCGGCGACCCGACGACCGAGATCCTCGATGCCTTCGGCAACCCGATCCACTACGACAACACGGGCTACGAGGCGGGCGCCGCGGGCGGCGGCCCGGGGCGGCGCGTGCGCGTCAGCAACCAGTCGGCGCCGGCCGTCCACGGACCGGACATCACGGCCGACCAGCACGGGCCCGACCCGCGCGTGGGCGCCGGCGGCGGCGCGCTCCAGGCGAAGAACGCGGGCAAGTACGACCTCTGGTCGCACGGGCCCGACGTGAACGACGTGAAGGACGACATCTGGGCGGGGGAGACGGACTGAGCGATGGGCATCGACGAGCACGAGCACGAGCACGAGCACGAACGACGGCGGGGGTTCACCCTCGTCGAGATGCTCGTGGTGATCGGCATCATCATCGCGCTCATGGCCGTCGCCGTCCCGGCGCTCCTGGCCTTCCGCAAGGGCCAGCGCCTGGACCAGGCCGGGCGGTCGGTCCAGTCGCTCCTCAACTCGGCCCGGCGCGAGGCCCTCACCTCGAAGAAGCGGATCGTCGTCGTCCTCTACCAGACCGAGGACCCGAACGACCCGGGCGACCTCAAGGTGCGGCACGCGATGCGGATCTACAAGCAGGACGCGGGCTACACGGGCGAGGAGCTGATCCTGCCGCGCGGGATCCTGTTCGCGGGCGAGGACAAGCAGGCCGTGCGCGTCCTCAACCCGCTGCCGCCCGAGACGTCGAGCCTGCTCGCGGGCGACCCCAAGGTGATCGCGTTCCGGCGCGACGGCACGTTCGAGGCGCGCGACGACGAGCCCGCGATCGATCCGGGGACGGGCAAGGACATCTTCGACCCGGACGAGGACGTGATCGAGGTCGACGACTCGACGCGCGGCGACATCGTGCTCCTCGAGGTGAGCGAGTCGCAGCGCGAGATCCTGACGGATGGGCGCTCGCGCCGCTGCTTCGTGGACCTCGTGGCCGGCACGGGCCGGGCCCGTTCGCGCGTGTTCGAGGTGCCTGCGAGATGAGACGCGTTCATGGCGGCAGCGCCGGCTTCACGCTCATCGAGATCCTGATCGCCCTCGTGATCCTCATGGTCGGCCTGATCGGGATCCTGGCCGTGTTCCCGGCCGCGATCCAGTCGGCGAACAAGACGGTCGAGGACACGTACGCGGCCTCGATCGCCCAGTCGGTCGGCGACGCGATCCGCATGGGGCTCGAGGACACGCCGATCCGCAACGCGAGCGGCGAGACGATCGGCTTCATCCTCTACCACGACGGCGAGCGCTGGAACGGCTCGACCTGGCTCGACGGCGAGCGGCCGCTCGACGCCGACCGCCGCTCGGGCTTCCTCCGCGACGCCCTCGACCCGGCCAAGGCCGGGCAGCTCCAGGCCAAGCCGTACGCGGTCTTCCTGCCGCTGCCGGGCGAGCGCACGGGCTTCGTCTACCCGCGCGAGTCGCTGCCGCAGGACAACGCCAGCCGCAAGGCGAAGCGCACGGTCCGCGCGACCCGGTTCGACAAGGGGAGGGCGCGGCAGGTGGACGTCGTCGAGGTGAAGACCGTCTACCGGCTCGGGCGCACGTTCGGCACGGCCCCGGGCGCCGGCGAGGAGGAGGGGCGCGACCCCTACCCCCAGTACTCCTTCTCGTTCACGATCGAGCCGGCGACCGGGCCCGATCCCGCGAACCCGTCGGTCAAGCAGGTGATCCCGGGGCTCTACCTGATCGTGATCAAGGTCTACCGGAACTTCGACCCGAACCCGGACGCGAAGCGCAACGAGCCCGTGCGCGAGTTCGTCACGAACCTGGCCGTGTAGAGAGGAAGCGAGGAGAGGACCGCCCCATGCGTCATCCGAAGGCCGGCCTCACGATCGTCGAGCTCCTGATCGCGATCGCGCTCATGATGGTGCTCACGGCCCAGGTCGTGTTCGTCTTCAACCAGTCGCGCCAGGTGTTCTCGAGCTCGCTCGCGATGGTGGACGTCTACCAGAACGCGCGCATCGCCCTCGACCAGATGGAGCGCGACTGCCAGAACGCCGTGAAGACGGCCGACATGGAGCCGTTCAACGACAACATCACGGCCGCCCTCGGCGTCGGTCGCTACGACCCCGGCGAGGAGGTCCCGGACCTGAAGGGCCGCTACTTCGGGAACCAGGTCCCCTACGTCTACGCGATGGCGATGAAGCAGCCGAAGGAGTACGCGGTCACGACGCCCGGACCGCTCGAGGGCCGGACCTTCCGCTGGGACTCGCTCTACCTGAAGACGCTCGCGCTCGTGCGCGGCGAGTCGAAGGAGGCGATCGTCCAGTACGACCTCTACATCCGCGACCCGGCGACCCCGAAGGAGAGGCCCGTCCTGCGCCGGACCGTGACCGAGGTCACGGCGATCGACGCGACGACGCGGCGGGTGACGGTCGAGCGGCACGATCCCGAGGACGTCTGCTACTACGTCCAGGAGTTCAAGATCGAGCCGTACCTCCGCGACCTGCGGACGCTCGGCGTCGGCCGCTTCTACTCGCCGAAGGAGTGCGTGCAGGGCGGCCAGCCGCCGCTCGACGACCCGGAGCCGCCGCTGCTGCCGCGCTTCGGGACGGGCGACACGTACGGCCTCATGTGCGCCTCGCTCGGCGGCTACCGCGAGTCGACGGCGCTCTCCGACCCGCCGCACCGCGCCTACATCTCGAAGGACGGGTACATGTACACGGACCTGAACCCGTCGAACCCGATGGCCAAGTTCCCGCAGCTCGCCCCGGGCGACCGGATCTACATGAACCCGACCGACCCGACGCTCATCCGCAAGTTCCCGTCGGCGGTCCTGACGGTCAGCCGGATCGTCGTCGGCGGGGCGGGGGCGCCCGGCGGGCCGGCCGTCCGCGTCGAGTTCCGCGAGGACGCCGACCTCCGCTCGAAGTTCACGCCGACCGCGAACCTCGGGAACGCCGTCGAGGTGAACTACCGCGGGGGCTGGCTGCCCTCGGCCATGCGCGTGACGCTCAAGATCAAGGACGCGCGCACGACCGAGGTCCGCACGATCCAGCGCATCTTCAAGCTCCTGCGCGGGTAGGCCGATAACAGGGGCGTGGGCGGAAAACCGCCGAAGAAGAAGCTCGACGTCCGCGCGCCCCTGCCGTCCCTCGACGCCCTGAAGAAGGCCACGCGCCCGCCCCGGGTCGACGCCTCGCGCGTCGCGCCGGGCCCGCGGGCGGGCGGCGCCCCGGCCGACGCGGCCCCGGCGCCCGGCCTGGTCACGGGGCTCGACGTCGAGGAGCACGTGAACGGCGTCCTCGACTACTTCGCCGACGACGAGGACTTCGACGCGCTGCTGGCGAGGCTCGCCCCCGCCGCGCAGAAGCGCCTGAACGACTGCATCGTTCGGGCGACGGGCGAGATCCTGCGGGCGATGGTGGGCCGGCGGTTCGCGTCGGCGAAGGCGAAGCAGGAGGCGATCCGCGACGCGCTCGACCGCCTGCGCCGCGAGGTCGTGCGCGACCCGGACGCCTTCGGGCGGCGGTGCGTCGGGCTCGCGGGCCGCTGAGGACGGACGGGTCCTACGCCGTCTGAAGGTTCATCAGGAACTCGGCGTTGGTCCGGTACTGCTTGAGCTTCTGGATGAGCAGCTCCATCGCCTCGACCGGGTTCATGTCGTAGAGGACCTTGCGCAGGATCCAGACGCGCTTCAGCTCCTCGGGGTGGAGCAGCAGCTCCTCCTTGCGCGTGCCGGAGCGCGTGATGTCGATCGCCGGCCAGACGCGGCGGTCGGCGAGGCGCCGGTCGAGGTGGAGCTCCATGTTGCCCGTGCCCTTGAACTCCTCGAAGATGACCTCGTCCATGCGCGAGCCGGTGTCGATGAGCGCGGTCGCGATGATCGTCAGCGAGCCCCCCTCCTCGACCTTGCGGGCCGCGCCGAAGAAGCGCTTCGGGTGCTGAAGGGCGGAGGCGTCGACGCCGCCCGAGAGGATGCGCCCGGAGTGCGGGCACTCGGTGTTGTAGGCGCGGCCGAGGCGGGTGATCGAGTCGAGGAGGATCACGACGTCCTTCCCGTACTCGACCATGCGCTTCGCCTTCTCGATCACCATCTCCGCGACCTGCACGTGGCGCGAGGCCGGCTCGTCGAACGTCGACGAGATGACCTCGGCCTTGACGGCGCGCTCGAAGTCCGTGACCTCCTCCGGGCGCTCGTCGATGAGCAAGACGATGAGGTAGACCTCGGGGTTGTTCTTGAGGATGGCGTTCGCCATCTTCTGGAGGACGATCGTCTTGCCGGTGCGCGGCGGGGCGACGATGAGGCCGCGCTGGCCCTTGCCGACGGGCGTGATGAGGTCGACGACCCGCATGTTCGCCTCGTCCGGCTCCGTCTCGAGGATGAGGCGCTCGATCGGGTAGAGCGGCGTCAGGTCCTCGAACGCGACCTTGTCCTGGAGGACGTCCGGCGGCTCCCAGTTGATCGCCTCGACCTTGAGGAGGGCGAAGTAGTGCTCGCCGTCCTTCGGCGGGCGGATCTGCCCGGCGATCATGGCGCCCGTGCGGATCCCGAAGCGGCGGATCTGCGAGGGCGAGACGTAGATGTCGTCGGGAGACGGGAGGTAGTTGTAGTCCGGGGAGCGGAGGAAGCCGTAGCCGTCGGGCAGGACCTCGAGCACGCCCTCGCCGAACATGAGGCCCGACTTGTTCGCGCGCTCCTTCAGGATCTTGAAGATCAGGTCCTGCTTCTTTAAGCCCGTGTACTCCTTGATCCCCTCGCGCTTGGCGATCTCGTGGAGGTCCTTGATCGAGTTCCGCTGGAGCTCGGCGATGTTGAGGTCGCGCGGCTTCGGAGGCGCGGCCACGGCGCCCGGCGTCCGCTCGGCGACCGCGCCGCCGCCCCCGGCGGCGCCCGCCCCGCCGGTCCCGCCCGCCCCGCCCGTCCCGCCGGCGCCGCCGGCCGGCCGGCCGCCGCCCTCGTCGTCGTCGGCCCCGACCGGGGCCTCGCCCGGCGCGGCCGCGACGGGCGTCTCGGCCGCGGTCCCGCCCTGGGGGCCGCCGCCGTTGCCGGCCCGCACGCCCTGGGCCTCGCCGCCGCGCGCCCCGCCCGGCACCGGGCCGGCGCCGTCGCGCGGCGCGGCGCCCGCGCCGTCGCGCGGCGCCTCGAATCGCTCGCCGCGGCCCGGTCCGGGGCGCCCGGCCCCGTCCCTCGGCCCGGCCGCATCCGGCCCGCCCTCACGGCCGCCCTCGCGCGGCGGCCGGCCGGGCCCGCGCCGGCCCCGTCCCTCGCCCTCGACCCGGTCGTTTCCCGGCCGGCCGCCGCCGCGCCGGCCCGCCTCGGGGGCCCCGTCGCGGCGTCCGGCCTGAGGCGGACCGCCGGTCGTGGCCGCCGCCCCGCCGCCCGCGCCCGCCTGGCCCGCCGCGCCGCCGGTCGGAGGCGCCGCGGCCGCCTGGGGAGCGGGCCTCGCGGCCGGCGGAGCGGCCGCGGCGGCCCGGTCGGCCGGCGCGTCGCCGCCGGCGCCCGCGCCGGCGCCGGCCGGACGCCGGTCGCCCTCGTCGAAGATGCCGTCGGCGAAGCCGCCGCCCGGCGTGGTCGCCGGAGCGGGGGCGCTGCGAACCTCGGCCGCATCCTGGGGAATCGTGGGGTCGGACATGCGCTGAGTTGACCTCCAACGGCCGCTCCGGCCGCCACGCTCCTCGCTTCGCTCGTCGCTGCGCGGCGCAAGGGGAGGTGCGGCGGAGCCGCCTAAAGCCTGGGGAGAACGCGCTCCTGCCAGAAGATACGGACCTGCCGCTCGGTCTCATCGAGCGACCCATCGTTCGAGACGACGAACCCGGCGCGCGCCTTCTTCTCCGCGAGCGGGAGCTGGTGCGCCTCGCGCCGCGCGAGCTCCTCCGCCGACCAGCCCCGGGCCATCGCCCGCTCGAGCCGGGTCTCGCGGGAGGCGTCGACGAACACCGTCTCCTCGCACAGGGCCGTGCCGCCGGTCTCGGCGAGGAGGGGCACGTCGAGGAGGGCGACCCCCCTCGGCTCGTCCGCAGGTCGCGCGAGGCCCGCGAGCCGGCGGCCCATCTCGGCGTGGACCGCCGGGTGGACGAGGCCCTCGAGCCGCTTGACCGCGGCCGGGTCGCCGAAGACCCGGCGCCCGAGCGCCGGCCGCGACACCCGACCCGTCGCGGGGTCGAGGACCTCGGGGCCGAACGCCGCGACGACGAGTTCGCGCACCGCCCCGTCGTCGAGCGCCTCGTGGGCGATCCGGTCGGCGTCGAGGACGGCGGCCCCGAGCCCCTCGAAGATCGCGGCGACGCGCGACTTGCCGCTCGCGATCCCGCCGAGGAGGCCGATCACGAGGGGGCCTCGACGCTCTTCGGCCGGAGTCTCGCCGGGGCGGGGGCTGGGGCGCGGCCCATCTTGAGTTTCGCTCACGAAAAGGGACTTCAGGCTCTTCTCTTCGCCGGGGCGTCGGTCAGGTGATCTCCGCCGCGGGTCTCGGTGAACTCGCGCGCGCGCCGGGTACCGTTTCGCCTCGAGGGTCGCGCCCTCGGGAGCCCCGTCGCTGCGTCTTTCGTGGGAGTGCGGAGAAGCTTGGAACCGGTAATGCCGTGGGCAATTTACCATCCGCCGCCCCCGGATGTCAAGCCCCGTCGCCCGGAAGGGCCCCGAACGCGGGCGCTCGCGCCCGCGGCGCTTGACACGGGGCCGCCGCCGGTTAGAATCGGCGGGACCGTACGCCTCGCCGGGCGGGCGAGGATCGAGTGGCGCGCTTCGCGCCCGTCGGGGTTCAAGGGGCCCCGGCGGAAGGCTCGGGGGCTGGGGAGCTTTTCGAGGGGCCGCTGTCCATGGCGCAAAAGTCCGGCTTGAACGTCCTGCTGATTCCCCTCGTCCTCTGCGTCCTCATCATGCTGATCCTCGTCGGCGTCGCCTACTCGCTGAACGGCGAGAAGGTGAAGGCCGAGAAGGTCCGGAACGAGGCCGTCGCCGCCAGGGAGCAGGCCGAGGCGGAGCAGGTGCGGCTCACGCAGAAGATCACCTCGATCCAGGTGGTGATGACCGACAAGGGCGACGTCGACCCGGGGACGGTGCAGAGCGCCGTCCTGGCGAGCGCGCGGAAGGACCTCCAGGAGATCCTGAACAGCGAGAACCAGCTCTCCGAGGAGTTCCGGGCGGCGATCGGCGAGGTGCGCGACGTCCGCATCGACAAGGGCAAGGAGTACACGACGCTCACCGAGCTGATCAAGGACCTCTGGATCCCGCTGCGCGCGTCGATGGCCGAGATCAACCGGATCCGGCTCGACCGCAACAAGCTCCAGAAGGACATCGAGGACGAGCGCGTCCGCGCGAAGAAGGAGAAGACGGACCTCGAGGGCCAGATCGAGGCCCTGCGCGGCGAGCGCGGCAAGCTCCAGAACCAGCTCGTCGAGGCGGCGAAGGAGGCCGACTCGAAGCAGCGCGAGCTCCAGGACCAGGTCGAGGCCGTGCGCATCGAGAAGGCGAAGCTCGACGAGGAGCACGCGATCGCCGAGGCGCGCCTGAAGAGCGAGATCAGCCGGCTCGAGGGCCGCATCACCGAGCTCGTGAAGAAGGAGAAGCGGTCCCTCGCCGACACGCTCGCCGATGGCGAGGTCGCCCACGCCGACCAGAAGCTCGGGCTCGCGTGGATCGACCTCGGGCGCTCGGCCGGCGTCCGGCGCGGCCTCAAGTTCGAGGCGTTCCAGTACGGCAAGGGCGGGGTCAAGAAGCGCAAGGGCAAGCTCGAGATCCGCACCGTCGAGGACAACATGTCGCAGTGCGCGGTCATCGAGCAGACCGACCCGTTCGACCCGATCGTCAAGGGCGACCTCATAAGCTCGCCGCTCTTCGACAAGCAGAAGCAGCAGGTGTTCGTGTTCATCGGCGACAAGCTCACGAACGAGCGCTACGGCATGGATGAGCTGCGGCGCCGGATCGAGGAGAACGGGGCGAAGGTCGCCGACCAGATCACGGTCGACACGGACTTCGCGGTCGCGATCGAGAACGCGGAGCAGGACCCGCGCTTCGAGCAGGCGATCCAGTTCGGCGTGATCGTCATGCGGGAGCCGGAGCTGCTCGACTTCCTCGGAAGGTAGGGAGAGAGCGGCTGACGGATCGAGAACCCCCGCGCGTTCGCGGGGGTTTTCTTTTTTTGACACGGAGAAGAGACATCTTCTCCTTTCTCGGTGTCTAAGATCCTCTTCTGGGCATGGAAGAACGCCGCCTCACGATCGGCGAGCACCTCGAGGAGCTCAGGCGCCACGTCCTGCGCGCCCTGATCTACGTGTTCGCCGCGGCCGGGGTCTGCCTCGTCTTCCAGGAAAGCCTCATGACCGTGGTGATCTGGCCGCACGCCCGCGTGGCGCGCGAGATCGCCCGCGAGGCGCGGCTCCGCGGCGAGCGCAGCATCGTCGACATCCTCCGCGAGGCCGTCCGGAACCAGGAGCGTCTCGACCTCGGGGTGGGGGCGTTCGACGACGTCGACCGCAAGGCCGCCGAGCGCCTGCTCGACGAGCAGCGCGAGCTGCTGGCGGAGGTCCCGGACGCCTCCCCGGAGAAGCGCGAGGCGCTCAAGGCCCGCGTGGCGGAGCTGCGCGCCCGCACGGAGGCGCTCGCCCGCACGGTCGCTCCCATCCCCGAGCCGCCCGAGCCCACGCGCCTCGACGGCGACGCCGACCCGCTGCCCGAGATCAGCCCCCAGCTCCAGTTCCTGGGCTACCAGGACGCGTTCCTCGCCTACTTGAAGGTCGCCCTCATCTGCGCCCTCTTCTTCGCGTCGCCGCTCGTCGCCTTCGAGATCTGGCGCTTCATCGCCGAGGGCCTCTACTCCGCGGAGCGGCGCTGGGTCCACATCTTCGCCCCCCTCACCTTCGGCTGCTTCATCGCCGGCGTGCTGTTCGGCTACTTCATCCTCCTGCCCGCGAGCCTCCGCTACCTCGCGACCTACGGCTCGACCGCCCTCGTGGTCCCGACGATCACCCTCGACGAGTACCTGGGCCTCTTCCTCGCCCTCACGCTGCTCATAGGGCTCGTCTTCGAGCTCCCCCTCGTCCTCATCTTCCTGTCGCTGATCGGGATGGTGAGCTCGGGGGCGCTCCGCGGGTTCCGCCGCTACTTCCTGCTGATCGCGATCATCATCGCCGCCCTCATCACGCCGACCGGGGACCCGTGGACGCTCGGGCTCGTCACCCTGCCGCTCCTCGGCCTCTACGAGCTCGGCATCCTGGGCGTCCGCGCGGTCGAGCGGGCCGGGGCTCGACGCGAGGCCGCGCCGGCGGCATAATCTCGGCCCATGCGCCTCGCCATCGTCGGCCCGCCGCAGTCCGGGAAGACCGCGCTCTTCGCCGCGCTGACCGGCGAACCTCCGGGCGCCGACGCCGCCGCCGGAAGGACCGCGGTCAAGGTCGTGAAGGTGCCGGACGCCCGGCTCGACACGCTCGCCCAGGTCTACAAGCCGAAGAAGTACACGCCGGCGGCCTTCGAGGCCGTCGACTTCGGGTCGTCGCTCTCGCGCGAGCAGTACCTCGCCGCCGTGCGCGAGACCGACGGCCTCCTCATCTGCGTCGCCGCCTGCGCGAAGGGTGCGCCGCCGCTCGCGAAGCAGCTCGAGGACCTCGAGACCGAGTGGGCGCTCGCCGACCTCGCGATCGCCGAGAAGCGGGTCGAGAAGCTGCGCGTCCAGGTGAAGAAGCCGACGCAGACGCGCGAGAAGGACCAGGAGGAGCTCACCCTGGTCGAGCGCCTGGCCGCCGCGCTCGGGTCCGGCAAGCCGCTCCGCGAGGTCCCGATCGAGCCGCGCGAGGAGCTGACGATCCGCCAGTACGCGTTCCTCACCCTGAAGCCGCGCATCGTCGTCGAGAACGTGGGCGAGGACCGGCTCCCGTACCCCGAGGCCGAGCCGCCGCCCGGCGCGCCCGTCCCGGTGTGCGCGAAGCTCGAGGCCGAGCTCGCCGAGCTCCCGCCCGAGGAGCGCCAGGCCTTCCTCGCCGACCTCGGGATCCGGGAGCCCGCGCGCGACCGGCTCGTCCGCCACGCCTACCGCACGCTCGGCCTCCAGAGCTTCCTCACGGCCGGCGAGGACGAGGTCCGGGCCTGGACCGTCCCCGTCGGGACGAAGGCCCCCCGGGCCGCGGGGACGATCCACACGGACTTCGAGCGCGGCTTCATCCGGGCCGAGGTCGTCGCTTACGACGACTTCGTCGCGAGCGGCGGGACCCTGAAGGCCGCCAAGGCGAAGAACAAGGTCCGCCTGGAGGGCAAGGACTACGTCGTCCGCGACGGCGACATCATCGAGTTCCGCTTCAGCGTGTAAAGCGTGTAAAGCGAGAGGCGCTTTGCCGTTCACGCCGCGCCGTGTTATCATCCCCCTCGGCGCCCGGCGGGGGCCGCGAGTCTGGGCTTCAGGAGCGAGCGCGGGTCCGAATGGCCAAGGTCGTCCTCGCCTACACCGGTGGTCTCGCGACCTCGCTCTGCATTCACTGGCTCAAGCTCAAGAAGGGCCTCGAGGTCATCACGTTCACCGCGAACGTGGGGCAGCGCGCCAACCTGGAGCCGATCGGCGAGCGCGCGATCGAGCTCGGGGCGGCGGCCGCCCACATAGGCGACCTGCGCGAGCGCTTCGTCAAGGAGTTCGCCTTCGCGGCCCTGCGCGCCGGGGCCGTCTACGAGTCCGGCTACTACCTCGGGACGGCCCTCACCCGGCCGCTCATCACCGAGGAGATGGTGAAGATCGCACGCGAGGACGGGGCGGAGTTCCTGGCCCACGGCTGCTCGGGGCGCGGAAACGACCGCATCCGCTTCGAGGCCGCGGCCGCGGCGCTCGCGCCCGGCCTCGAGGTGCTCGCCCCGCTCGAGGAGTGGGGCCTCACGAGCCGCGAGGAGCAGGCAAGGCACGCGCGTCGTTACGGGATGGAGCTTCCGGTCGTGGAGGGAGAGTCCTTCGAGCGCGTGGACCAGTGCCTCTGGGGGATCGCGCGGCCGGTCGACGCCCGGCGCCTCGATCCCTGGAAGCCGGCGCCCGAGGACATGTTCCGGATGACGGTCGCGCCCGAGCACGGCCCGGACGAGCCCGAGGACATCCGCATCGGCTTCCGGCGCGGCACGCCCACGCGCCTGAACGGCCGGAACCTGAAGCCCGTCGATCTCCTCGAGGCCGTGAACGCGCTCGGGGCGAAGCACGGGATCGGGCGGCGGGACGTCATGGAGGACCGGATCTCGGGGATCAAGACCCGCGAGATCTACGAGGCGCCCGGCGCCGCGATCCTCTACGAGTCGCACAAGGCGCTCGAGGCGCTCGTCCTGCCGAAGGAGCTGCTCCACTTCAAGGGCTCGCTCTCGAAGAAGTACGCCGAGCTGGTCTACGGCGGCCAGTGGTTCCACCCGCTCAGGCGCGCCCTCAACGGCTTCTTCGACGAGGTCCGCGACGCGGTCACGGGCGACGTGAAGGTCCGGCTCTTCAAGGGGAAGGCGACGCCGCGCGGCGTCCGCTCGCCCTGCTCGCTCTACGACGTCGGGCGTGCCCGGCTCGCCTGCGCGACGGCGGCCGCCGAGGTCGAGGCCGCCGCCGGCGATCTCACCGGCGTGCGGGACGCCGCCGCCTACGCCTTGAAGCACGAGGTCGGGCCGCAGAAGACGCAGCCGGCCTTCCGCCGGGCGAACCCGGGTCCGACCGGACCCTGAGGCGCGCCCGCGATGGGCTTCGACCTGCCGTCCCTGGCCGTGATCCTCGCGACGGGCCTCATCACGTTCGGCCTCGGCATCCTCTTCTCGCGCCGCGGCGGCCGCCCCGATGCCGACCCCGCCCCCGCCTCCCGCGCGCCCGTCGCCGGCGACGCGGCGGACCCGGCGGCCGTCGGCTCGGCGTCGCCGGCGATGGCGGTGGGCGGGCGGACCGTCGACTCGCGGACCCCGCCCAAGGGGACGATGTTCACGACGCCGCCGAAGGGCATCGCCTTCACGACCCAGGCGAAGCCGGACAGCGTGCGGTCGGCGCGCGTGGCGGCCGGTCCCGTCATCACGCACGACTACGAGAAGTGGAAGGAGAAGAAGCTCGTCGACGAGCTGCAGGAGGAGGTGAAGGAGCTGTCGAACCTCTTCACGCTGCTGCCCGGCCTGACGAAGCGCCTGAACGAGACGCAGCGAAAGCGCGACATCGCCCCGCTGCTCTGCGACACGGTCCTCCGGATCTGCATCCCGCCGCCCGAGAAGGTCCTCATCTTCTTCCTCAGCCACAAGAAGGACCACCTGGTCCTCGCGGCCAAGCACGGGTTCAGCGACGGCGAGGTCCCGCCGAACCTCTTCATCCCCATGGACTCCGGGCGGGTGGGGCGGGCGATCAAGCGCCAGCTCGCCCTCGACGAGCGCGACTTCGAGCGGGAGCACCGGGCCCAGCCGATCCCGCCGACCGACACGTACTTCAAGACCGAGGTCTGCGCGCCGATCATCCACAACAAGGACGTGCTCGGGGCGATCAGCGCCGAGGGGTTCCGCCAGTACAACAAGAACGCGAAGCGCCTCCTCATCGTGGCCGCGAACCTGGGCGCGATCGCGATGGCGAACGCCCAGTACGTCCAGCAGATCCAGCACCTCGCGGACTCGGACGCCCTCACGGGCCTCTACAACAAGCGGTTCTTCTTCGCCAAGCTCGAGGAGGAGATCGAGCGCGCGCGCGAGAAGGGCCGGCCGCTCTCGCTCTTCATGTTCGACATCGACCACTTCAAGAAGTACAACGACCGGAGCGGGCACCCGGCGGGAGACGAGGCCCTGAGGATCACGGGCCAGATCGTGACGGAGCGCAAGCGCGAGTCCGACATCGCCTGCCGCTACGGGGGCGAGGAGTTCATCGTCATCCTGCCGGGCACGCCCAAGGACGGCGGGTTCACGTTCGGCGAGTCGCTCCGGCGCGCGATCGAGGCGTATCCCTACCCGCACGGCGAGGGCCAGCCCCTCGGCAAGATGACGATGTCGGGCGGCGTGGCGACCTACCCCGAGGACGGGTTCACGGGCTCGGCGCTGATCGAGGTCGCCGACGCCAACCTCTATCGCTCGAAGGAGCTCGGGCGCAACACCGTGACGAAGTGCGAGGGCCGCTACGTGGTCCCGCCGGCGGCCAACGCGCCGATCGCGCCGACGGCGCCGACGACCGCGGTCTGAACGGCTCGGTCCTCCGGGAGCGGGTTCGCGCCGGGTGAGCGGGGGTGCCATGCGAATCGCCGTCGTCGCCATCGGCAACGAGGTCACCGAGGGGCGCGTCGTCAACTCGAACGCCGCGCTGATCTCGCGGCGGCTGCTGGCGCTCGGGCACGAGACCGCGATCCACCTCGCCGTCCGCGACGACGCCGCCGAGATGATGCGCGGGCTCAGGGACGCCGCCGCCGTCGCGGACATGGTCTTCGCGACGGGCGGGCTCGGGCCGACCGCCGACGACCTGACGCGCGACGTCGCGGCCGCGGCCGCCGGCGTGCCGCTCATCGAGGACGAGGAGTACGTGGCGAAGCTCGAGGCCTTCTTCCGCCGCCTCGGGCGCGAGATGAGCCCGAACAACCGGCGGCAGGCCCAGCTCCCGCGCGGGGCGACGACGATCCCGAACCGCTTCGGGACGGCGCCCGGCTTCCGCATGGAGCTCTTCGGCAAGGAGTGCGTGTTCCTCCCGGGCGTCCCGCGCGAGCTCGACGGCATGCTGTCGGAGGAGGTGATCCCCGACCTCGAGCGGCGGCGGCCGGCGGAGCGGGCGCCGCGCACGCGGCGGCTCGTCTGCTTCGGCTTGCCGGAGTCGCGCGTCGATGCGGCCGTCACGCCCCTCTTCTCGGGCGAGAGGCGCGTCGCCGACGGGATCGAGCCGGGCTACAACCTGGCCGAGCCGGGCGTCGTCCACATCCTCCTGAACGTCCGCGGCCTCCCGCGCGTCGAGGCCGACGAGCGGCTCGAGCGGGCGGCGGCGGCCGTGCGCGGCGCGCTCGGGACGGCGATCTTCGGCGAGGGCGATGCGACCGTCGAGCGCACGGTCGCGGCCCTCCTCCTCGAGCGCGGGCTCACGGTCGCGTTCGCCGAGTCGTGCACGGCCGGGCTCGCGACGGCCACGCTCGCGCGCGTGCCGGGGATCTCGGCCTCGCTCAAGGGCGGGGTCGTCGCCTACGCGAACGAGGCCAAGCGGGCGCTCCTCGGCGTCCCGGAGAGCGTGATCGCCGAGCACGGAGCGGTCTCGGCCGAGTGCGCGCTGGCGATGGCGCGGGGGGCGCGGCTCGCGTTCGGCGCGGATGTGGGCGCGGCCACGACCGGGGTCGCCGGGCCGTCGGGCGGCACGCCCGAGAAGCCGGTCGGCCTCGTCTACGTGGCCGTCGCCATCAAGCGCGGGAGCCGGGAGGACGGCGAGGAGATCGTCGACGAGCGGGTGCGGACGTTCAGGCTCGCCGGGGAGCGCACGTGGCTCCAGCAGCTCTGGGCGCTGGTGGCGCTCGATCAGGTGCGACGAGCGGTGCTGGGCCATTCGACGGAGTGACCAGGAGTTCTTAGCCACAGAGGCCACAGAGACCACAGAGGAGGAACACGGAGCGAGCCGTGCCTGGTCTCTCCGGTCTCCGTGAACTCGACTCTGTGGCCTCTGTGGCCTCTGTGGCTAAACTCCCGTCGTCACTCCTTCTTCCGCGCGTGAGCCGCCGTCCTCGCCTCCTTCAGCACGCAGATCGCGCTCGGGAACCGGATGACGAGCGCCAGCGACTCGAACGCCGACAGCCGGTACGTCATGCCGTCGATCGACTCGAAGCCCGTCGCCAGGTCCTGACCGACCATGAGCGCCAGGTTGCGGCGCGTCGTCTCCACGAGGACGCCGCCCGCCGTGAGCACCGGCGCCTTGAACACGCCCTCCGTCACGACCTTCCGGACGTGGTCGATGAGGATCGTGTCGCGCCCCGGGTACACCTGGTGGAGGAGCGCGTAGAGCCGCGGCGAGAGCGCCATGGCGTACGGGCCCGTGTGCCCGCCGGCGTCCAGCTCCCCGATCGCGGCCAGGATGTCGCGGAACGCGCCCTCGGCGTCCATCCAGTCCCCGAGCGAGACCTCGCGGTTGCCCTTGATCGTGAGCAGGCCCGCGTGGCCGATCGCCTCGGCCCCATGGAAGATGAGGTCCTCCTCGCGGTTGGCGATGGACTCGCCCGCGATGGCCGCGTTCTTGATGTTGAGCGGCTGGTCGAACTTCTCGTAGGCCTCGACCCCGCGGAGGTCGAGGACGAAGCGCTCCTGGATGAGCGGGATCGAGACCGCGCCGTCGACGAGCACCGCCGCCCGCCGCGTCCCGGCCTCGACGCCGCCCTCGACGGCGACCCGGTCCATGCCGAGCGACGCCGATCGCACGGCGAGCCCGAACGGCCCGTCCACCTCGATGAACCGCCGGCCGGTGAGGCGGCGCGTCGCCGCCCGCACGACGGCCGCGTCGATCGCATCCCACGTCTTCTTGGAGAAGGGGGCCGCGGCCCGGTTCAGGTAGTCCATGTGCTGCGCGCCTCTCAGGTGATGGGCTCGAGCTCACGAGAGGGATTCTCGACGGAGAAACGCTATTCCCCCCCGGCTTCGGGCGCATTGTACCGCGACCGGGTTTGCGTTTGCAACGAGACGGCAGACCGCGCGCCGGGCGGAATCCGGGGCGCTCGGCGGGCTTACGCGGCGCCGGCGCCGGTCCGCGGCGCGCGGGCGAGCCGTCGCCGGCAGGCCTGGCAGACCCCCTTGAACGTGATCGTGTAGTCGGCGACGTCGAAGTCGCGGCACCGCCCCTCGGGGAGGCCGAGCGAGCGGGGGTCGAGCGGCAGCGGCCGCGTCAGCTCCTGGGGGTCCAGGTCCTCGACGTGCTTGCACTCGGTGCAGACGAGGTGGTGGTGGTGCTCGACCTTGGGGTCGTAGCGCGCCGTCTCGTGGAGCGGGTTCACCTTGGAGACGAGGCCGGACTTCTCGAAGCGGTCGAGCGTCTTGTAGACGGTCGCGAGCGAGATCGACGGGTAGGTCTTGCGCACGACCTGGTAGATCGCGTCCGGGCTCGGGTGGCCGGGCACCTGGAGGAGCGCCTTGTAGATCGAGAGCCTCTGGTAGGTGAGCGAGAGGCCGAGGTCCTTGCAGCGCTCGCGGAACGCCTTCATGCGCTGGCCGAGGAGGCTCTTCTTCATAGCGTGGTGACTAACACACCCGGAGAACCGTGTCAAATGCGGCCCTTCGACCCGCTGCCGCGCGGCTCGATCAGGAAGAGAGGAGCGTCACCGCTCGTGCTCGAAGAGGATGCCCCCGTCGAAGTAGCAGGTGCCGGCCCGCCCCTCGTAGATCCACTGCTCGATGACGTCGGGCCCGCTCCGGTAGCGGTCGACCGCGTCCGGGAAGCCGAGCGCCCGGACGACCTCCTGCTTGTTCATGCCGAGGAGGACCGTCTTGGCGGCGGCGGCCTCGGCGAAGATCCCGGGCGGCCGACCCGCGCGCGGGTTCTGGCGCTGGCCGGTGAGCCGGTCGTCCACCTTCCTCAGGAGCAGGGCGCGCGCCCGCGGCACCCAGCGGCCCCCGTGGCGCTCGAGCCCCTCGCGCTCCTTGCGGACCTCGTCGAGGACCCAGGCGTCGCCGTAGCGGACGGCGCGGATGGCCTCGAGGAGCGGCCGCGCGCGCTCCTCGGTCACGAGGCCGGCGTCGATCAGCGGCGCCAGGCGCGTGAGGGCGCCGGAGCGGTCGCCCAGCATCTGGAGCCGCTTCGCCGCGTGGGCGAGCTTCGCCTCGAGGTCGTCGGGCAGGATCTCGAGCTCCTCGAGCTCGAGCGCGGCCGCCAGGGCCTCGAGCGCCAGCGCACGCACGGCCGGGTCCCCGCTCGCGCTCGCCTCGTCGCGGAGCCGCTGGCCGAGCGCCTCGAGCGTCGCGTGGTCGCCCGCCGAGCGGGCGCGGGCGATCTGGTCGCGCGCCTGCTCGAGGTCGCTCTTTAAGGCGGCGATCGCCCGGACGTGGAAGATCCGCCGCCCGCTCTCGCGCCCCATGTGCCCGAAGACCCGGACGTTGTCGCCCTCGTCGAAGGCGTGGAGCGTGTCGCCCACGTCGGCGCCGAAGGCCTGGAAGTTGATCGTCGAGCCCGCGAGCTGGAACGTGATGCCGGAGATGAAGAGCACCTTGCCGTCGACGCGGATCGGCGCGTGGTCCTGGACGAGCTCGGGGCGCTGGAGGGAGCTGAGGGTGACCGACTTGCAGGTGTCGTCGTTCCACTCGGTCGGGAGCGGCTGGGCGAGGGCGGCGCCGCCGGCGCCGAGCACGAGCCCGAGGGCGAGCACGAGCGCGAGCGCGAGGACGATCGGGTTCGGGGCGCGCATGGTCTCGATCACTCCGCCCGGAAGCAATAGAGCCGTCCGTCCTCGCAGCCGACGAGGATCCGCCCCTCGCCGGGCCGGTCGCCGGCCACGGCGGTCGGCGTCGCCCGCACGGGCTGGCCGAGCAGCGCGATCCAGATGCCCTGGCCGCGCAGCGGGTCGATCGCGTGGAGCTGGCCGTCGGCCGTCCCGACGTAGCACGCGCGCGCGCTCGCGGCCGGCGGCGTGGGGCGCGAGCCGAGCTTGACGGGCGCCCAGACGTCGAGCCCCTGCACGGCCTCGAGGGCGACGAGGCGGCCGTCGGCGAGCGCGATGAACACGAGGTTCCCGACCGCGTCGAGGCCGACCACCGCGGAGCCGACCGCCCGCTCCCAGGCGACGGCCCCCGTCAGGAGCCGCCACGCGACCACGCGGCCGTTCGTGTCGCCCGCGATCACGAGGTCGCGGAGGACGGCCGGCCCGGCGACGATGTCGCCGGACAGCTCCCGCTCCCAGAGGACGGTCTGCGACTCGACCTCGATCGCGCGCACGCGGTTGTCGAGGCCGGCGACGAACGCCGTCCCGAGCAGGACGGCGGGCGCGGCGACGATCCGGTTCTCGGTCTTCAAGCCGCGCCCGACCTCGGCCTCGCGGCGCACGGAGGCGAAGCGGATCGCGCCGTCGTTCCCGGCGACGACGATCGTCTGGCCGTCGGCGAGGACGGCCGGGGCCGCGAGCAGCGGCTCGGTCGACAGGCGGAGGCCGAACTGGCGCACGCCGCGCACGAGGTCGAAGCCGAGGAGGAGGCCGTCGAGCGTCCCCACGAAGAGCCGGTCGCCGCCCCCGAGGGCGGGCGACGAGGCGGCCTCGCCGAAGGGGTCGGACTGGGGATCGGGCCCGAGCGGGAGGCGCAGGACCTGGCGGCCGTCGTCGAGCCGGACGCCGTAGAGGTAGCCGTCGAGGCTCGGGAAGTAGGCGACGCCGCCGTGGACGACGGGCTTCGCCCGGATCGGGCCGTTCGTCTCGAAGCTCCAGACCGGGCGGCGGAAGAGGTCGATCGTCAGGTCGTGGAACCGGCGCGGGTCGAGGACGAAGGACTCGGGCAGGAGGTCGCGGTTGCCCTCCTTGATGTCGATCCGCAGCTCCTTCGCCCCCGGCAGGTACTCGAAGATGTTGTTCGACTCGCCGCGGTAGGTGTCGTTGATGTAGACCGACTTCCCCGGCGGGCGGGTCGAGACCTGGATCGGCAGGCTGACCGCCTTGGCCGCGCCCGTCTCGGGGTAGAGGTCGATGACCTTCATCAGGAGCTCGTGCGCCTCCTGGAGGCGCCCGAGCCGCCTCGCCTCGGCGGCGCGGTCGAAGAGCTCGCGGGCGCTCTGCTCGGCGGCCTGCGCGGGGGGCGTGGCCGTCCCCTCATCCCCGAGCATCCGGACGATCGCGGCCGAGAAGCCGTCGAGCCGGCCGGTCCTCTTGAGGAACAGGAGCCCGCCGCCGATCAGCGCCAGGACCGCCACGAACACGCCGATGCGCACGGCCTTGCGGCTGAAGGACCCGACGTCGAGGGTCTTCAGCCGCTCCTCGAGGTCCTTCCGCATCGGGTCGATCTCGAGGATCGCCCGGTAGACGGCGGCGAGCTGGGCCCGGTCCTTCTTGCCCTCGAGCCGCTTGACGAGCTGCTCGTACTCGGTGAGCGCCTCGTCGTGGCGTCCGGCGGCGCGCAGGGCCTCGGCGAAGTGCCAGCGGACGGTGACGTTCTTGGGCTCGAGCTCGACGAGCCGCTCGTAGAGCGCGGCCGCCTTGGTGTGGCGGCCGTTGCGCATCGCGCCATCGGCCCGCCCGATCAGCTCCTCGCGCGCGAGCGGGGCGATCCCGCCGCGCGTCTTCAGCTCGTAGAGGAGCTTCATCAGCTCGAACTCGCTGAGGGTCGTGATCTCGGCCAGCTCCTCGACGGTCGTCTCGCCGTCGACGAGCCTCGCCTCGGCCCGCACCCGCTCGGGCAGGTCGACCTCGAAGAGCACGTCCCCGATCGCGTTCGCCGGCTTGTAGACCTCCTTTAAGTTCGGGATCTCCTTCTTGATGAGCTCCCACTCGTCGAGGCGACGGAGCGCCTCCATGATGAGCGAGTTCGTGTTGAAGTGGAGCTTCGTCAGGTTCTGGGACGCTTCCTTCATGCCCTCCGGGCAGTGGTCGATGAGGAACTCGAAGTCGGCCTTCTTCCAGAGGAAGAGGTCGTAGATCTCGTTCTCGATCTGGGTCCGGACGGCGTCGGTGACGTCCTCCTCGCTGACGAACCCCTCCTCGACCAGGATCTCGCCGAGCTTCTTCTTCGAGCGCTTCTGGAGGTCGAGGGCGTAGCGGAGGTCCTCCTCGGACACCTTGCCCGAGTTGACGAGCATCTCGCCCAGGCGGAGCTTCTTGTCGCTCGAGAGGAGGGCGATCTCGCCCTGGGTGAAGTAGACCTCCTTCTTGCGCTTGCCGTCGGTGACGCGGAGGGTGCCGGTGTGCTGGTTCAGCGACAGGGACTGGAAGATGTCGCTCAGGTTGAGGACTTCGAGGTTGCCCTTGAGGGACATTTTGCCGGCGGCCACCCCCGAGCAGAACCCGAGCCTGAGACGTGCCCCGTCGAACTCCCGGCGCAGGGGCCCGGGTTACGCGCATCCTACTCGTCCAGACGGGGTTTTTCAACAATCGCGGGGCGGGGTGGCCCTCGCCGGACGGGCCCTTTTGGTGTAGACTCCTGAACCCATGCGCGGCCTGTACGTGCACGTCCCGTTCTGCGTCCGCAAGTGCCGCTACTGCGACTTCTACTCCATGCCGAAGTCCGCGGCGGGAGGAATGTTGCAGATCGCCGCGCCGGACGAGCGATACCTCGCGGCCCTCGAGATGGAGCTCTCGCGGCTCCCGGAGGACTTCCGCCCGGTCACGATCTTCGTCGGCGGCGGTACGCCGACCGAGCTCGACGACGCGGCGCTCGACCGCCTGCTGGCCAGGCTTGCGAGGTTCCGGTCGGACCGGCTGGTCGAGTGGACGGTCGAGTCGAACCCCGGCACGCTCACGCCCGCGAAGGCGCGGGCGCTGAAGGCGGCCGGGGTGACGCGCGTCTCGCTCGGCGTCCAGTCGTTCGAGCCCGAGAACCTGCGGTTCCTCGGCCGCATCCACTCGGCCGACGAGGCGGTCGCGGGCTACGAGCTCCTGCGGCGGACGGGGTTCGAGAACGTCAACCTCGACCTCATCTTCGGGATCCCGGGGTCGTCGCGCGAGGCGCTGCGCCGCGACCTGGAGCGGGCGGCGCTGACCCTCCGCCCAGAGCACATCTCCTGCTACTGCTTGATCTTCGAGCCTGGGACGCCGCTCGAGCGGATGCGCGCGCACGGCCTCGTGTCCGAGGTCGACGAGGAGGAGGAGCGGGCGCAGTACGAGATCGTGCGGGAGACGCTCGGCGCCGCCGGCTACGGTCAGTACGAGATCTCGAACTTCGCCCGCCCGGGGCGCGAGTGCCGCCACAACCTCCTCTACTGGGGGCCGGGCGAGTACCACGGCGTCGGGCCGAGCGCGGCGTCGCACGTGGAGCGGCGGCGCTTCACGAACGTCCGCGACCTCGGCGCCTGGTGCGAGCGCCTGGAGGGCGGCGAGTCGCCGGTCGACGCGGACGACGACGTCCGCCTGAAGGACGACGCCTGGGCGCGCGAGGCGCTCGTCATGGCGCTTCGCCGGATCGACGGCGTCTCGCGGGCGGAGTTCCGGGCGGCGACGGGGCACGACCCGCTCGACCTCGCCGGCCGCGAGATCGACCGGTTCGCGGGCCTGGGCTTCATCGAGGTCGACGGCGACCGCGTGCGCCTCACGCCCGAGGGGCTGTTCGTCAGCGATTCCGTCTTCGCGGAGGTCGTGTGAGTCGCCCGCTCGCGCTCGCGCTCCGGCTCGGGCTCGCGCTCGTCCTCGGACCCCCGATCGGGGCGGGCGGCTGTGCGACCCCGACCGGCCGCCTCGACCTCGTCTCGGGCTACGAGGGCCGGACGAAGCCCCTGCGCGCGGTCGTGCGCCGGGGCGACGTCCGCGTCGACGTCGCGAGGCCGGGCGGCGCGGAGGTGCCGGCCGGCGAGTGGACGTTCGAGGAGGGCCTCGTCGGCGAGAGCGTCTACGTGTCCGCCCGCGTGCTCCCGGGGCGCATGGCGCCGCTCGTCGTCCGCCCCGGCGAGACGACCCGTCTGCGGTGGGGCCTGCCCGGCGCGATCGAGTGCGACGTGAAGCGCGAGGGGCGGCGGGTCGTCCTCCACCTCGCCTCGGCGCGGATCCACGGACGGGCGGGCGAGCGCTACGTCGACTTCCGCCCGAAGCCGTTCGTGCCGAGCCTGCGCATCGTGGCCGCGGACGGCGGCGACGAGCTGCTCTTCGAGCGGTTGAGCCATGGCTGCTGAGGCGGCGGGGAGCCGCCTCCCGAGTATGCCGTGAGCGTACCGACCGAGAGGGCCTTCAAGGTGAAGCTCGAGAACCTGGTCCCGTTCCTGGGCCGGTTCGAGAGCGAGTGGAAGTAAGGGCCGATCATGAGAAGCGCGCTGACCATCGTCCTCGGTCTCGTCCTCGCCGGCGGCCTCGCCATCGCCGGCTTCCACGGCCGCGACGGCCGCGGGTCCACCTCGGCCGCCGTCGACGACCGGACGGCGCACCACCAAGGCGCCGGCCCGGCGCCGACCACGCCCGCGCCCGGCCCGGGCCGGGAGACGCCCCCGCCCGCGGCCAGGCCCCAACCCGCCGGTCCCCTGCCGTCCTCGATCGCCGGCTCGAAGGCCCGGATCCGCTTCGAGCGCCAGACGTACGACTTCGGCACGGTCCCGTTCGGGGCGGTCGTCCGCGAGACGTTCAGGTTCACGAGCGCCGGCACCGAGGAGCTTCAGATCGCCGGTGTCCAGCCGGGCTGCGGATGCACGGCCGCCCTCGCCTCGGCGCGCGCCCTCCCGCCCGGAGCCGCGGGCGAGATCGAGGTCGTCTTCGACTCGGTCAAGAAGCCGGGCCACGGCGACCTCTACCCCGTCCAGCTCGCGGTCACCGTCCGCACGAACGACCCGACGCAGCGCGAGATGGGGCTCGACGGGACGTCGCGGATCCTGCTGACCGGGAGGGTCGCCGTCCGCTACCGCCCGTTCCCGGAGACCGGGCTCTACCTGCCCTCGTTCGCGCGCGGCGCCGCCCTTCTGCCGAGCGGCACGGTCGGCCTCTTCCCGACGAAGGAGGGCGCGCGCGTCCCCGAGGCGCGCATCCTCGAGGTCCCGCACGACCTCGTCCTCGCCAAGGGGCCGGAGCGGACGGTCCGCCAGGGGAAGGAGGGCTTCGAGATGGTCGTCTCGGTCGCCGCCGACGCCCGCCCCGGGCCGATCCAGGGCCGGATCCGGGTCGCGACCGGCGACCCCGAGCAGCCCGAGGTCCAGATCCCCGTGCACGGCGTCGTCCTCGCCTCGATCCAGGCGATGCCGCCGCGCGTCTACTTCGCCGGCCAGGAGCCGCGGGACGGGCGCGTCCTCAACGTCCAGAGCGCGAAGGAGCCGTTCGCGCTCCTCGCGATCGAGGGGGCGGACCCGGACATCGACGTCAAGCTCCCGCCCGCGGGGACGCCGGGGCGCCAGCTCCAGATCCGGCTCTCGCCGCGCGAGCCGCGCCGGGCCATGGGGGGCGGCGTCCTCCGGCTGCTCCTGGCGAGCGCCGAGACGCCGGTCATCGACGTCCCGTACTTCATGCGCGACCCGGAGGCCCAGCGCCGCGAGATGGCGGAGAGCGAGGCGGCCAAGGTCAGCATCGTCCCCTTCGAGCTGCGCTACGGCGACGTCCAGACCGGCGAGGAGCGGGAGTTCCCGGTCACCATCCGGCGCACGGGCGGCGCCCCGCTCGACCCGGTCCTCGACCGGGTCGAGCCCGAGGGCCGCTTCGACGTGCGGGTGCTGCCGACGACGGTCGGCGAGCTGTACCGCGTCCACGTGCGGCTCGTGGGCGCCGAGCCCGGGCCGTTCGTGGGCCGCGTCCTCGTCCGGCCGCGCCCCGGCCAGGAGCCGGTCGCGTTCTGGGTCGAGGGGCGCGTCATCGGGCGCGTGCTCGTCGAGCCGGCGGGGGCCTACCTCGCCGGGCCGCGCGACCGGGCGAGCGCCGAGCTGCGCGTCCGGCGCTCGGACGGCGCGCCGCTCGCGTTCGAGGGGGTCGAGGACCCGTCCGGCCTGCTCGAGGTCGTCTTCGAGCCCGCCCAGGACGGCCGCGCGCACGAGGTCCGCGTCTTCCCGAAGCCGGGGGCGCCGCAGACGGCCCGGGCCGAGCTCGTGCTGAAGACGGGCGTCGTCTACGAGGAGCGGATCCGGGTGGCGGTGGTGCTGCGGCTCGAGAACTAGGGACCGCGGCCCTCGCCGGCCGCCGTCGGCTCGCCCTCGATCGTCCGGACCGGGTCCATGGGCACGAGCTCGATGGGCTCGTCGCTGTCGATCTTCAGGAGCTGCTTCATGCTCCGCTCGGGCGTCATCGTCCCGATCGACCTCGCCTGCGTTCCGGACCAGCGATAGGTCGCGCCGCCCGTCGTGTAGAAGCCGAGCTCGCGGAAGAACGTGTCGAAGACGAGCCAGGTCCGGAGCGGCTTCGGCGACTCCGGCGGCTCCTCCTTGAGCTTCAAGTAGCCGACGTGCGCCTTCCCGAGGGCGATCTTCTTCACCTCGACGACCGGGAACGGGTCGAGGGGCTGCGGCCGCACCGGGGCCTTCTTGGGAACGGCTTCCGGCGGCAGCTTCTTCGGCTCCGGCTCGGAGCAGCCGCCGGAGGCGGCGAGGACGACGGCCAGGGGGAGGGCCGCGAGAGCGGCGGCGACGTGCGAGCGCATGACGAGGTCCTTCCTCGACTCCGTTCGTTCCCCCGGCCGGGCGCGTAAGATACCACGGGCCCGGGCGCCTTGCAAGGCGCGGCCCGCCTGATAGAATCGCCGTCCTATGGCTCCCGAGGACGCCCCGCCGGCCGCGGTCCCGGCGCCGCCGCCGGCGCCCGCCCAGGCGCCCGCGCCGCCGGCCGCCCCCGGCGCTTCGCCGGCCGCCGTCTCCGCCGTGGCCGCGGCCGTGGCCGCGATCGCCCAGGGGTCGCGCGAGGGCCCCGAGCTCGACAAGCTCCTCAAGGCCATGACGAAGTTCGAGGCGACCGACCTCCACCTGAAGGTCGGCTCGCCTCCGATCCTCAGGATCGCCGAGCGGATCGAGCACCTGCGCTCGGCGCCCGTCGCCCGGGCCGACATCGAGCGCATGCTGGGCGAGATCCTGACGCCGCGTCAGGTCGCGCGCTTCGAGGAGGGCCAGGACCTGGACATCGCCTACTCGCTCGAGGGCGTGGGCCGCTACCGCATCAACTGCTACCGGCAGCGCGGCTCGATCTCGGTCGCCGTGCGCCGCGTGCGGACGGGCGTCCCGACGTTCGAGGAGCTGAACCTCCCGGGCGACGTCCTCAGGCGGCTCGCCTCGCACGCCCAGGGGCTCGTGATCGTCGCCGGCGTGACCGGGAGCGGCAAGTCGACGACGCTCGCGGCGATGATCGAGCACATAAACCAGACGCGCCGCTGCCACGTGATCACGATCGAGGACCCGATCGAGTACCTCTACGGCGACAAGAAGGCCTTCATCGACCAGCGCGAGATCGGGATCGACGTCGAGGACTGGGGCGCGGCCTTGAAGTCCGTCGTCCGCCAGGACCCCGACGTGATCCTGATCGGCGAGATGCGCGACGTCGAGACCTTCGAGGCCGGGCTCCGGGCGGCCGAGACCGGGCACCTCGTCTTCGGCACGCTCCACTCGTCCACGGTCGCGGCGACGATCGGCCGCATCCTCGACCTCTTCCCGTCCGACCGCGAGAAGCAGATCCGGCAGAGCCTGCGCTTCAACCTCCGCGCGATCGTCTGCCAGAAGATCCTCCCGTCGGTGAGGAAGGGCACGGCCCTCGTCCCCTGCCTCGAGATCCTCGTCGTCAACCCGACGGTCCAGAAGGTCATAGCCGAGGGCGAGGACAAGAAGCTCGAGGCGATCATCCGCGGGGGGGGCGAGGAGGGCATGGTGGACTTCAACACCTCCCTCATCCGCCTCGTGAAGCAGGGCTTCATCTCCGAGGCCGCGGCCCTCGACGTGTCCTCGAACCCCGAGCAGCTGAAGATGAACCTGAAGGGCATCTACCTCGGGGACGACCGCAAGATCATCGGGGCCTGACGCCCGGCTCCCACCTCTTTCTCCTTCACTCTCGTTTCACGGCGGAACGCTCAGCTTCAACCACGACCTCGCCGAGCACCAGGTCGCGGCCACGTCGGTCATGGACCCGGCCGCGGCCCGCACCGTCCTCGCCGTCGGGGCCATCCCCGTCGGCTCGTACGGCGCGGGGCCGATCGAGTCGTTCAGCTCGCGCGGGCCGACGACGGACGGGCGGCTCAAGCCCGAGACCTGCGGGCCGGACGGGCTCACGACGTTCACCTACGGGCTCCGCGGCGCCTACGGGACGAGCTTCGCCGCCCCGACCGTCGCGGGCGCGGCCGCCCTCGTCATCGACGAGAACGGCTCGCTGACGGTCGACGGCGTCAAGAGCGCCCTCTACGCCAAGGCGGCGGACATGGGCGCCGTCGGGCCCGATAACACCTACGGGACCGGACGCACGCTCCTGCCGCTCGCGGCGACCGCGCCGCCGCCCGACACGACGCCGCCGGCCGCGCCCACCGGGCTCGCGGCCACGGCCGGCGACGCCGCCGTCTCGCTCGCCTGGACGCGCAGCGTCTCGACGGACGTCGCGAGCCAGCGCGTCTACCGCCGCGTCTCCGGCGGGACGTACGCCCTCGTCGCGACGCTCTCCGCGACGGCGACCGCCCACGCGAGCGCGGGCCTCACGAACGGGACTCCCTACTTCTTCGTCGTCCGGGCCGTGGACGGCGCCGGGAACGAGAGCGCCGCCTCGAACGAGGCGTCGGCGACCCCGCGGGCGCCGACATCCCAGACATCGACGAGCCTGCGCGTCTCCTCGATCGCCGTCTCGGTCGTGAAGGAGGGACCGAACTTCGTCGCCCGCGCGACGGTCAAGGTCGTGGACTCGCTCGGGCGGCCGGTCCCGGGCGCGACCGTCTCCGGCCGCTTCAACGCGGACTCCGCGGGCGGCTCGCTCCTCGGCAGCGGCAGCGCCGTCACCGACTCCCAGGGCCAGGCCGTCGTCAACGGGCCGCGCTTCCGCTACCAGCGCGGCCGCCTCGTCCACTTCACCGTGACCGGGGTCACGAAGAGCGGGATGACCTACGACGCGTCCGGGAGCGCCGAGACGACGGACTTCGGGACCGCCCGCTGAGCTTCCGGGCGGTCCGGATGAACGGGGAAGTGCGCGCGGCTGGCCTCGAACCAGCGACCTTTCCCGTGTAAGGGGAATGCTCTGCCGATTGAGCTACGCGCGCGAGCGGCCCATTCTATCCCACGCGGGCGAGCCCCGCCAGGACGGACGCGTCTTCCCCGGTCGGATGAAGCGAACGCCTCCGCCCCTCTCCCTTCCCGTTCCCCTGCCTCCGCCCTGCCCCCGTCCCCTCGACGGCCGTCAGGAGCGATCTCGTCGGTCCTTCCGGGTTCCCCGTGTCCGAACCGGGCGCACGTCTTAGAATGGATGGAGGAGGGAGGGACGTGACCGGCGAGGAGTCGGCCGAGCCCGGGCGCGCGGCGCCTCCGGCCTCGACACTCGATGCGTCGCCCGCCGAGCCCGAGCGGGCCGCCGGCGAGGTCGCGGCGCGCGCCCAGCGGCACGCGGCGATCGCGAACCTCGGGCTCGCGGCGCTCGCGGGCGCGGCCTTGAAGGCGCTCATCGACCAGGCCGTGGCCGCGATCGCGCGCACGCTCGACGTCGAGCTCTGCCAGGTCCTCGAGCTCCTCCCCGACGGCCGCGAGCTCGAGCTGCGCGCGGGCGTCGGCTTCCGGGACGGCTGCGTCGGCTGCGTGCGCGTCGGCGCGGGGGCGGACTCGCAGGCGGGGTACACGCTCGTCTCGAGCCGGCCCGTCATCGTCGACGACCTCCGGACCGAGACGCGCTTCGGCCCCTCGCCCCTCCTCGTCGAGCACGGCGCCGTGAGCGGCGTCTCGGTCGTGATCCCCGGCCACGGGTTCGCCCGTCCCTTCGGCGTCCTCGCCGCCCACACGACCTGCCGTCGCGCCTTCACGCGCGACGACGTCCACTTCCTCCAGGCCGCCGCGAACGTCCTCGCCTCGGCCATCGACCGCAAGCTCGGGGAGGAGCGGCTCCGGGCGAGCGAGGAGAAGTTTCGCCAGCTCGCCGACGCCGTCCCGGCCGTGCTCTGGGTCAGCAACGTCGAGTGCACGCGCGTCTTCTACGTGAGCCGGGCCTTCGAGGAGATCTGGGGCCGCGCCCGCGACCTCCTCCAGAAGTCGCCGCTCGCCGCCCGGGAGGCCGTCTACCCGGACGACCGCGACCGGGTCGCGACCGCCCTCGCCCCGCCGATCCGCAGCCCGCGCGAGGCGGTCTACCGCATCGTCCGCCCGGACGGGACGCTCCGCTGGATCCGGAACCGGGCCCTGCCGATCCGCGACGAGGACGGCGGGATCACGCGCTGCGCCGGCATCGCCGAGGACATCACGGACGTCGTCCGGGCGGAGCGCCACATGGCCGCGCAGCACGCGCTGTCGCTGGCCCTCGCCCAGGCGAGCTCGTTCGAGGTGGCCGCGCCGCGGCTCCTGCGCGCCCTCTGCACCCACCTCGAGTGGGACGCCGGCGCGCTCTGGGCGGTCGAGCCGACGGGCGTCGCGCTCGTCTGCGTCGACACGTGGCACGAGCCGACGGTCCACGCCGCCGCGTTCGCGCGCGAGACGCGGCAGGGGCGGTACCCGCGCGACGTCGATGCCCCCGGCCGGGCCTGGGGGAGGGGCCGGCACATCTGGCTCGACGACCGCACCTTCTCGGCCGAGGCGTACACGCGCGCACCCGTCGCGACCCGGTGCGGGCTGCACGCGGCCCTCTTCTACCCGGTCCGCTCGGGCGACAGCGTCCTCGGGGTGCTGGAGCTCCTGCGCCGCGACGCGCGCGCGCCCGACGAGGACCTCCTCCGGGTCCTCGGCGGGATCGCGAGCCAGATCGGGCAGTTCATGGAGCGCATGGACGCCGAGGAGCGGCTGCGCCAGGCCGAGGCGCGCAAGGTCGCGCTCCTCGAGGCCGCCTTCGACTGCATCGTCTCGGCCGGCGCGGACGGCCGGATCGTCGAGTTCAACAAGGCGGCCGAGCAGACGTTCGGCTGGCGGGCCGCGGAGGTGATCGGGCGCCCGCTCGTCCTGGTCCTGGTCCCGCCGGCCCTCCGGCAGCGGCACCTTGTCGGCTTCGAGCGGGCCGTGCGGCTCGGGGTCTCGGCGCTCCACGGGAAGCCGCTCGAGACGACGGGCCTCCGCCGCGACGGGACGGAGTTCCCGATCGAGCTCGTGATCTCGCAGCCGACGGCCGGGCCGCAGGTCATGACGGCGTACCTCCGCGACCTGACCGAGCGCCGGCGGGCGGAGGAGGCGCGCCTCGCGGCCGTCGAGCAGCTCCGCCGGGCGGAGCGGCTCGCGACCGTGGGGACGCTCGCCGCGGGCATCGCCCACGAGCTCGGGACGCCGCTCCACGTCGTCCTCACCTACGCGAAGATGATCGCCTCGGGCGAGGCGCAGGGCGGCGAGGTCGCCCGCGGCGCCGGGGTCATCGCCGAGCAGGCGGAGCGCATGACCCGGATCATCGGCCGGATCCTCGACTTCGCCCGCCCGCGGCCCCCGGAGAAGGCGCTCGCGGACGTCGCCGCCATCGCCCGGGCCGCGCTCGGCGTCCTCGCGCCGCTCGCGGAGAGGCGCGGCGTGACGCTCGAGTTCGCGCAGGGTCCGGGCTCGGCGGCCGCGACCGTCGACGTCGGCCAGCTCCAGCAGGTCCTCGTCAACCTCGTCATGAACGCGATCCAGGCCTCGGCGCGCGGGGCGCGGGTCGCGGTCGAGGTCGGCGAGGCGCGGGCGCGGCGTCCGGGCGCGGGCGCGGAGCCGGCCGAGCACGTGCGGGTCGACGTCCGCGACGAGGGCGAGGGCATGCAGCCCGAGCGCCTGGCGCGCCTCTTCGAGCCCTTCTTCACGACGAAGCCCGCCGGCGAGGGGGTGGGTCTCGGGCTTTCGGTGTCCCACGGCATCGTTCGGGAGCACGGCGGATGGATCCAGGTGGAGAGCGAGGTCGGGAAGGGAAGCCGGTTCACGGTCCACCTCCCGAGGTAGAGCCGGGCGCGTCGCGCGGGCGCGTCCTCCTCGTCGACGACGAGTGGACGGCCTGCGAGGTCGCGGCCGCCGGCTTGAAGCGCCGCGGCTTCGAGGTCGAGTGGCGGACCTCGGCCGAGGAGGCGTTCGTGCTCTTCGCCGGGAGCGACTTCGACGCCGTCGTCACCGACATCCGCATGCCCGGGACGAGCGGGATCGCGCTCTGCGAGCGCATCGCCGCGAACCGACCCGACGTCCCGGTGATCCTGATCACGGCCTTCGGCAGCCTCGACACGGCGGTCGCCGCCATGCGCGCCGGGGCGTACGACTTCGTCACCAAGCCGTTCGACGTCGACGCCCTCGCGCTCCGCCTCGACCGGGCGATCGAGCGCCGGGCGCTGCGCGCGGAGGTGAAGCGGCTCAGGCGCGTGGCCGCCGATGCCCAGCGCTTCGACGAGCTGGTCGGCGCGAGCGCCCCCATGCGCGCCCTCTTCGACGTGCTCGAGCGCGCCGCGCCGGCGGACGGGACGGTCCTCATCACGGGCGAGACGGGGACGGGCAAGGAGCTCGTCGCCCGGGCCCTGCACCGGCGCGGGCGCCGCGCCGCCGGCCCGTTCCTGGCCGTGAGCTGCGCCGCCCTCCCCGAGCGCCTGCTCGAGAGCGAGCTCTTCGGTCACGCGCGCGGGGCGCTCCCCGAGGCGCGCGCCGCCCGCGTCGGGCTCTTCGTGCGGGCGAGCGGCGGGACGCTGCTCCTCGACGAGGTCGCGGACCTCCCCCTCGCCCTCCAGCCGAAGCTCCTCCGGGCCCTCGAGGAGCGGAAGGTCCGGCCGATCGGGAGCGACGAGGAGGTCCCCTTCGACGCCCGCATCGTGGCGACGACGGCGCGGGACATCGAGGCGGCCGTCGAGGACGGGCGCTTCCGCGAGGAGCTCTACTTCCGCCTGAACGTGATCCAGGTCGCGGTCCCGCCGCTCCGCGCCCGGGGCGGCGACATCCTGCTCCTCGCCCAGGCCTTCGTCGTCCGGTTCGCGGCCCGCGCCGGGAAGGCCGTGCGCGGGCTCTCGAGCGCCGCCGCCGAGCGCCTCCAGGCCTACGACTGGCCCGGCAACGTGCGCGAGCTCCAGAACTGCATCGAGCAGGCCGTCGCCCTCGCCCGGGCCGAGGAGATCGCCGTCGACGACCTCCCGGAGAAGATCCGCCGCTACGAGCACTCGCACGTCGTCGTCGCCGGTCACGACCCGACCGAGCTGATCCCCCTAGAGGAGGTCGAGCGCCGCTACGTCCTCCGCGTCCTCGAGGCCGCCGGCGGCAACAAGGCCCACGCCGCCCGCGTCCTCGGCCTCGACCGGACGACGCTCTACCGCAAGCTCCAGCGCTACGACACGCGCGGCGTGGGGCGGCCGGGCGAGGAGGGGAAGTAGGCGTGGCGGCATCGGCATCCGGCCCGAGGACCTGGACCGCCTCTTCGTCGAGTTCCAGCAGCTCGATGCCGGCAGGGCGAAGAAGTACGGGGGCGCGGGCCTCGGCCTCGCGCTCACGCGACGCATCGTCGAGGCCCAGGAAGGGGAAGCGGGGGTCCGCAGCACGCCGGGCGTGGGCAGCCTCTTCTACGCCATCTTGCCCCGCGCACCGGTCCGCAGTCGGGGCGCCGGGCCCGTCCGGGCCCCGGGTGACCCAGAGCCTGGAAGGGCCGCTCATGACACGTGAGACCAGCGAGCCGACGGGCGCGCGCCCGGTCGTGGCCGAGATGGACGTCTCCGATCAGGTCGCGTTCCTGAACTCGATCCTCGAGAGCTCGACCGAGTACTCGATCGTCGCCAAGGACCTCGAGGGGACGATCCTCGCCTGGAACGAGGGCGCGCGCCGCATCTACGGCTACGAGCCGATGGACGTCATCGGCGACGGCGCCGCCCCCGCGGAGGGAGCGACGGCGGCCGGAGGCGAGGGATGACCGCGGCGGCACGTCCGCACCGCATCCTCGTCGTCGAGGACAACCCGATCACGAGGAAGGCGACCCGCCTCATGCTCGCCTCCGAGGGGTTCGAGGTCCTCGAGGCGGAGGACGGTGCGATCGCCCTCGATCTCGCCGCCCGCGAGCGACCGGACCTCGTGCTCCAGGACCTGCTGCTCCCGGACATGGACGGCTTCGAGCTCGTCCGGAGGCTGCGGGCGGTCCCGGCCCTGGCCGACGTCCCGATCCTCGCCTTCTCCGGCTTCCTCACGCGGCTCGAGCTCGGCCGGGCGGCGGCCGCCGGGTTCACGGACTTCCTCGCGAAGCCCGCCGATCGGGAGCGCCTCGTCAACGCCGTCCGCACGCACCTGCCGTCGGCCGCCGGCCGGGCGCCGAGCCCGACCCGGCGCGGGCGCCGCGTCCTCCTGGTCGACGACGACCCCGTCCAGCTCAAGGTCGGCCAGCTCGTCCTCGCCGACGCCGGCTTCGTGGTCGAGACGGCGGGCGACGGCGCCCGGGCGGCGGAGAAGGCCCGCGCCTCCCCGCCCGACGCGATCCTGAGCGACGTGCTCATGCCGCAGGTCGACGGCTTCAGGCTCTGCGCCGAGATCCGCGGCGACCCGCGGCTCGCCTCCATCCCCGTGGTCCTCGTCTCGAGCCAGTACGCCGAGGAGGCCGACCGCGAGCTCGCCCGCAAGGTGGGCGCCCAGGGCCTCTGTCTCCGGACGCCGGACCTGGCGGAGGCCATCCGTCTGCTCGAGGCGAGCCTCGCGGGCGAGCTGCCCCGGCCCTCCGGGGAAAGGGCGGACGAGCTCCGGGAGCCTTACCTCAAGCGCGTCCTCAGCCAGCTCGAGCGCCAGTCGGCGATGAACGTCGCCTTCGCGCAGCGGGCGGCCCTGCACGCGGCCCTCCTCTCGATCGCCGCCGGGATCTCGGAGGCGGTGGCGCGACCCGAGGCGGCCAAGCCCGCGCACGCCGACATCCTCGCGAGCCTCCTCGACGCGAGCGGGGTCTCGAAGGGCGCCCTCCTCGAGGTGGGCGAGCGCATCGTGCTCCGGGCCGTGGCCGGGTTCGAGAGAGGCGAGGCGGTCACGGCCTTCTTCGGCCGGCCCGAGCTCGTGCGCCGGGTCGCGGCCGAGCGGAAGTCTCTCGCGATCCCGGCCGACGTGGACGAGGGAGCGGCCCGGGACGTCCTCGCCCGCACCGGGTGCGAGTCGGTGCTGCTCGTGCCCTTCACCTCGGGCGAGCGGTGCCTCTGCGTCCTCGTCCTCGCTTCGGAGACGCGGAACCTGCTCGACGCCGACTGGCGCTTCTTCGGGCGCATGCTCGGGATCCAGATCGGGCAGGCGCTGGCGCTCGGCGAGACGTTCATGCGCCTCAGCGTGTCGGAGAAGCGGTACCGGACGCTCATGGAGCGGGCGAACGACGCCGTCTTCATCGTCGGCGCCGACGGCCGGCTCCAGGAGCTGAACGCCAGGACCGAGGAGCTGCTCGGCTGCACGCGGGCGGACCTCCTCGGGCGGAGCTACTTCGAGTCCGTCGCGCCGGAGGAGCGGGTCGTCGCCGAGGAGACCTTCCGGCGGCTCCTCGCTGGCGGCGGTCCCCAGGTGGACGACCGTCACCTCGTGCGGGCCGACGGCCATATCGTGCCCGTCGAGGTCTCGAGGTCGATGGTCGACATCGGGGAGCGCGTCGTGCTCTACCTCGCCCGCGACATCTCGGAGCGGCGGCGCGCGGAGACGGAGCGCGGCCTGCTCGAAGCGATCGTCCGCGACGTGAGCGCGGCCTCCGACCTCGGGTCGGCCCTCGGTACCGTCCTTCGCGCCGTCGGGGAGGCGAGCGGCTGGAGCTTCGCCGAGGCCTGGGTGCCGCGGCCCGACGGCTCCGCCCTCGAGTGCCTGGGGACCTGGGCGCGCGAGGCCGAGGCCGGCGAACGGTTCCAGGCGTTCGTGTGCGGTTGCCCGCTCGAGGCTCGCACGGGCCTTCCGGACAACGTCTGGTCGTCGGGGCGCCCGATGTGGGTCGAGGACCTGAAGGCGCGTTCCGATCTCACGCCCTCGCCGGTCGCGGCCGAGTTCGGTCTCCGCAGCGGCATGGCCGTTCCCATCCTCGCCGATGGCGAGGTCACGGCGGTCATGGGCTTCTTCGGGCGCGAGCCCCGGGTTGAGGACGTCGGGTTCCGTCGCCTCGTGGCGACGATCGCCGGCCAGATCGGCGCGGTCATCCGGCGCAAGCAGGCCGAAGCGGCGCTGCGCGAGAGCGAGGAGCGCTTCCGCCAGCTCGCCGAGAACGTGGGGGCGGTGTTCTGGATGAGGACCACCGCGTACGATCGGATGCTCTACGTGAGCCCCGCGTACGAGGAGGTCTGGGGGCGCAAGCGCGAGACCCTGTACGCCGCCCCGCACTCCTGGCTCGACGCGGTCCACCAGGACGAACGGGAGCGCGTGCGCGCGCGCCTGTCCGGCTGCGAGACCGGCGCCTTCGACGAGATGTACCGCATCGTCCGGCCGGACGGATCCACCCGCTGGATCCACGACCGCGCCTTCCCGATCCGCGACGAGCGCGGCGTCGTCTACCGGATCGCCGGGATCGCCGAGGACGTCACCGCGCTCAAGGAGGCCGCCGACTCGCTCGCCGAGAAGGCCCGGGTCTCGGCCCTGAGCGCGGCGGTGAGCTCCGCCCTGACCCAGCGCAAGGACCTGCCCGAGGTCCTGCGCGACTGCACGGAGGCGGTCGTCGCCCACCTCGAGGCCGCCTTCGCCCGGATCTGGACCCTCGACCCCGAGCGGAACGCCCTCGTGCTCCAGGCCAGCTCGGGCCTGTACACGCCCATCGACGGCCCGCACGCGCGGGTGCCGGTCGGCCGGTACGAGATCGGCCGGATCGCCGCCGACCGGCAGCCGCACCTCACGAACGACGTGCCGAACGACCCGTACGTGAGCGATCGCGAGTGGGCGCGGCGCGAGGGCATGGTGGCGTTCGCGGGCTATCCCCTCCTCATCGAGGGAGAGCTCATCGGCGTCCTCGCGATGTTCGCGCGGAAGCCGCTGACCGAGTTCACGCTCGGGGCGCTCGGGACCGTCGCCGACGGCGTCGCCGTCGGCATCAAGCGGAAGCTCGTGGAGCAGGCGGAGGAGCGGCTCCGCGAGCAGTTCCTCCAGTCGCAGAAGATGGAGGCCGTCGGTCGGCTCGCGGGCGGCGTCGCCCACGACTTCAACAACATGCTGACGGCGGTGCTCGGCTACTGCGAGCTCAGCCTCGCCGGGCTGCGGGAGGACGACCCGCTCCACGCGGACCTGAGCGAGATCCGCAGGGCCGGCCTGCGCGCCTCGTCGCTCACCCGCCAGCTCCTCGCCTTCAGCCGCAAGCAGGTCCTGGAGCCGCGCGCGCTCGACCTGAACGAGGCGGTGCGGGGCCTCGAGAAGATGCTGCGGCGCCTGATCGGCGAGGACATCGAGCTCCGGTTCGCGCTCGCCGGCGCGCTCGGGACCGTGCTCGCGGACCCGGGCCAGGTCGAGCAGGTCGTCCTGAACCTCGTCGTCAACGCGCGCGACGCCATGCCCCGGGGCGGGAGGCTCACGATCGAGACCCAGAACGTCGAGCTGGACGAGGCCTACGCGGCCTCGCACGCGGACGTGCGCCCCGGCCGCTACGCGATGCTCGCCGTCGGCGACACGGGATCGGGCATGGGCCCGGAGGTCGTCGCCCACCTCTTCGAGCCCTTCTTCACGACGAAGGAGAAGGGCAAGGGGACGGGCCTCGGGCTCAGCACGGTCTACGGGATCGTGAAGCAGAGCCGCGGCCACGTCCTCGCCTACAGCGAGCCCGGCCGCGGCTCGACGTTCAAGGTCTACCTCCCGCGGACCGACGCCGTCGCGGAGGCCGAGGCGCGTCGCCCGGCGCCCGCCTCGTTCCGCGGGACGGAGACGGTCCTGCTCGTCGAGGACGACGACATCGTGCGCGCGATCACGCAGCGCATCCTCCGCTCGCACGGCTACAAGGTCATCGAGGCCCGGAACGGCGGCGACGCGCTCCTCGCCTGCGAGACGCGCGAGGAGCCGATCGCCATCGTGCTGACCGACGTCGTCATGCCCCAGATGAGCGGCCCGCAGCTCGTCGCCCGCCTGGCGAAGGTCCGGCCGGGGCTCAAGGTGCTCTACATGTCGGGCTACACGGCCGGCGCGATCGAGGACCACGGCGTGCGCGAGGCCGCGGTCGCCCTCCTTCAGAAGCCGTTCACGGCGGAGTCGCTCGTCCGCAAGCTGCGCGAGGTCCTCGACGCCCCGCCACCCGCGAACGGTGCGACGCCGGCCGGGCCTGTGGCATAACGCCACACCGGTCCCGTGCGAGCAAGGCCCTATCCTCCCGCCGCCGCCGTAAGGCCCGGGCCGACCCGCGGAGTGTGGGTTGCGCCGTCTTCCTCGCGTCGTACTTTTCCACATGGACGCGGCGCGCGCGCCACGTAATCCTGAGGTGAGGGGGGAGAGCGGTTCTGCCGGGGGGGCGCCGGTACCGTAAGAGTGGTGCATTACGAGGGCCCATGAGCCGCATCCTCCTCGTCGAAGACGACGCGGTCGCGAGGAAGGCCACGGGTCGGGCGCTGGCGACCGAGGGCTACGACGTCCTCGACGCGCGCGACGGGGCGACGGCGCTCGAGGTCGCGGCCCGGAGGCGACCGGACCTCATCCTCCAGGACCTCGTCCTCCCGGACATCGAGGGCTACGACCTCGTCCGGCGGCTCCGGGCGCTCCCCGGGATCGCGGACATCCCGATCGTCGCCTACTCCGGGTTCCTGACGCGGGCGGAGCTCGGCCGGGCATCGGCCGCCGGGTTCACCGACTTCCTCGCCAAGCCGGTCGACCCGACCCGGCTCCTCTCCGCCGTCCGCACGCACCTGCCGGCCGCCCAGGACCGGCCCGCGCCGCGCGGCCGCGGGCGCCGCATCCTCCTCGTCGACGACGAGCCGCTCCAGCTCGAGCTCGGACGCGTCCGGCTCGAGGCGGCGGGCTTCACGGTCGAGACCGCCGCCGACGGGGCCCAGGCCCTCGAGAAGGCGTCGCTCACCCCGCCCGACGCCGTCCTCAGCGACGCGCTCATGCCGCACGTGGACGGGTTCCGGCTCTGCGCCGAGATCCGCCGGAACCCGCGCCTCGCGCACGTCCCGGTCGTCCTCGTCTCGAACGCCTACGCCGAGGACGAGGACCGCGAGCTCGCCCGCGGGGCCGGCGCCCAGGCCCTGTGCCTGCGCACGCCCGACTTCGTCGAGCCCATCCGCGTCCTCCTCGCCAGCCTGGACGGGGACCTCGCCGCCCCCGCGCCCGCCCGGGCGGACGAGCTCTGGTCCCAGCAGTACCTGAAGCGGGTCCTGAGCCAGCTCGAGCGCCAGGCCGCGCAGAACCTGGTCCTCGCCCAGCGCGCCTCGACGCACTCGGCCCTCCTGTCGATCGCCGCCGGGATCTCGCAGACCGTGGCGCGAAGCGAGGGGCGGCCACCGCCGCCCGGGGAGATCCTGACGAGTCTCCTCGACGCCTGCGGCGTCTCGAAGGGGGCGCTCTACGAGGTCGACGGCGACGGGCCCGCCGTCCGGGTGCTCGCCGCCGCCGGGTTCGCGGCGGAAGCGTCGGCCGACGTCGCCCTGGTCTTCGGCCGCCCGGACCTCGCGGGCAGGGCGGCGGCGGAGCGGCGGCCGCTGGCCGTCCCGGTCGAGAGCGAGGCGCCGGGCAACAGCCGCGAGCTGCTCGCGGGCGCGGGCGGCGAGTCCGCCCTCCTCGTGCCGTTCGTCTCGGGCGACCGCTGCCTCTGCGTCCTGCTGCTGGTCTCGGCGACCGCCAACCTGGTCGACCCCGACTGGCGCCTCTTCGGCCAGACCATGGGCGTCCAGATCGGGCAGGCGCTGGCGCTCGGCGAGACGTTCTCGCGCCTCGCCGTCTCCGAGCGGCGGCAGCGCACGCTGATGGAGCGGGCGAACGACGCCGTCTTCATCCTCGGCGCCGACGGCCGGTTCCAGGACCTGAACGCGAGGACCGAGGATCTCCTCGGCCGCCCGCGGGCCGAGATCCTGGGGCGGAGCTACGGCGACTTCGTCGCCGGCGACGAGCGCGCGGCCGCCCTGGAGGGGGTCCGCGGGATCGTGGCCGGGGGAACGGCGCGCCTCGATGCCCGCCGGCTCGTCGGGCGCGACGGGAGGGCCGTCCCGGTCGAGCTGTCGGCCACGGCCGTCGATGTCGGCGAGCGCGAGCGCGTCGTCCTCGCCATCGCCCGCGACGTGACCGAGCGGCAGCGCGCCGAGATGGAGCGCCGGCTCCTCGATGCGGTCGGCCTCGCCGTCGGCGAGGCCCCGGACCTCGGGTCGGCCCTCGAGGTCGTCCTGCGGACGGTGGGCGAGGCGACGACCGGCTGGGACGTCGGGATCGCCTGGGTCCCGCGCCGCGACGGCGCGGCGCTCGAGGGGGCGCGGTCCTGGGCGCGGGCCGGGAAGGACCGGGCCGCGGTCGAGGGCTTCATGGCGGGTGCGTCGTTCGCGCCCGGCCGGGGGCTCCCGGGACGGGTGTGGTCGACGCGGCGCCCGGCGTGGGTGCGCGACCTGTCGGCGCCGGGCGGCGGCGACGCCGTCCGCGCGAGCCGGGCGGCCGCCTTCGGGATCCGCGCCGGCATGGGCGTCCCGGTCCTCGCGGACGGGCACGTGGTCGCGGTCCTCGAGCTGCTCGGGCCGGAGGTCCGCGACGAGGACCCGGCGCTCCTCGGGCTCGTGTCGACCGTCGCCGCCCAGATCGGGGCGTCGATCCGGCGCAAGCAGGCGGAGGAGGAGCTCCGCGAGAGCGAGGAGCGGTTCCGGCAGCTCGCCGAGAACGTGAGCGCCGTCTTCTGGGTGAAGGCGGCCGAGGGCGATCGGGTCCTCTACGCGAACCCGGCCTACGAGGAGGTGTTCGGACGGTCGCGCCGGGACCTCTACCTGGACCCCGGCTCCTGGCTCGACGCCGTCCACGAGGAGGACGCGGGGCGCGTCCGCGCGCGCGCGGAGACGCAGGCCGCGGGCGGCTACGACGAGATGTACCGCGTCGTCGCGGCCGACGGCTCGGTGCGCTGGGTGCGCGACCGCGCCTTCCCGATCCGCGACGAGCGCGGCCGGGTCTTCCGGATCGCCGGCCTCGTCGAGGACGTGACCGCCCTGAAGGACGCGGCCGACGGGCTCGCCGAGAAGGCGCGGGTCTCGGCGTTCGGGGCCGACGTGAACCTCGCCCTCACCCAGGGGAAGGACCTGGGCGAGATCCTGGGCGAGGTCACGGACAGGATCGTCGAGCGCCTCGACGCGGCCCTCGCCCGGATCTGGACGCTCGACCCCGACCGGAACGTCCTCGAGCTCCGCGCCGGCTCGGGCGACCCCGGGCTGAGGCTCGGAGAGCCCGCCCGCGTCCTCGTCGGCGCGCCCGGGGTCGGCCGGATCGCCGCGGAGCGGAAGCCGCGCCTCACGAACGGGGCGCAGAGCGACCCCGACGCCTGCGACCCCGAGTGGGCGAGGCGCGAGGGCATCGTCGCCTACGCCGGGTACCCGCTCGTCCTCGAGGACGAGCTGATCGGCGTCCTCGAGCTGCACGCGCGGAAGCCGCTCACCGACTTCACGGTCGCGGCCCTCGGGACCGTGGCCCGGACGGTCGCCATCGGCGTCAAGCGCAAGCTCGCGGAGACGGGCGAGGAGAAGATGCGCGAGCAGCTCCTCCAGGCCCAGAAGATGGAGGCGGTCGGCCGCCTCGCGGGCGGCGTGGCCCACGACTTCAACAACATGCTCACGGCCGTGCTCGGCTACTGCGAGATCCTCCTCGGGAACCTGCGCGAGGAGGACCCCATGCACCGCGACCTCTCCGAGATCCGCAAGGCCGGGATGCGCGCGGCCTCGCTCACGCGACAGCTCCTCGCCTTCAGCCGCAAGCAGGTCCTCGAGCCGCGCGTGCTCGACCTGAACGACATCGTGCGCGGCATGGAGAAGATGCTGCGACGCCTGATCGGCGAGGACATCGAGCTCAAGCTGGCGCTCGACGGCGAGCTGGGCCCGGTGCTGGCGGACCCCGGCCAGGTCGAGCAGGTGCTCCTGAACCTCGTCGTCAACGCGCGCGACGCCATGCCGCGGGGCGGCAAGCTGACGCTCGAGACCGCGAACGTCGACCTGGACGAGGCGTACGCGTGCCTGCGCGCCGATGTGCGGCCCGGGCGCTACGCGATGCTGGCGGTCAGCGACACCGGCTGCGGCATGGGGCAGGAGGTGCTCGTCCACCTCTTCGAGCCGTTCTTCACGACGAAGGAGAAGGGGAAGGGGACGGGCCTCGGGCTCTCGACCGTCTACGGGATCGTGAAGCAGAGCGAGGGCCACATCTCCGTGTACAGCGAGACGGGGAAGGGCTCGACGTTCAAGGTCTACCTGCCGCGGGTGGAGGCCGGCGCGCCGACCGAGGAGAAGCGCCCCGAGCCGCGAACGCTGCGCGGGAGCGAGACGGTGCTGCTCGTCGAGGACGACGACCTCGTGCGCGAGATCGCGACCCGCGTCCTCCGGGCGAACGGCTACACGGTGATCGTGGCCCAGGGCGGGGGCGAGGCGCTGCTCGCCTGCGAGCGGCACCCGGGGAAGATCGACATCGTCGTCACCGACGTGGTCATGCCCCTCATGAGCGGGCGCGAGCTGGCCGAGCGGCTCTCCGTCCTCCGGCCCGGGCTCAAGGTCCTCTTCATGTCGGGCTACACGAGCGGGGCGATCGCCGACCACGGCGTGCTCGAGGCCGGCGTCTTCCTGCTCCACAAGCCCTTCACGTCGGAGTCGCTGCCGCGGAAGCTGCGCGAGGTGCTCGACGCGCCGGTATAATCGGCGGGCCGTGGACCTCCTGTTCCGCCCGCCGTTGAACGTCGCGATCGTCGCCGTCTGCGCCGTCCTGGCCGTCGTCTTCGCCGTGCGCGGCTCGCGGCTCCTCAGGCTCGGGATCACGAGCCACGGGCACCCGTCCCAGTCCCTCTGGGTCGTGCGCGGCGGGCGCGGGTGGATCCTCGCCATCGCGTGCATCGCCCTGGGCGGCGGGGTCCTCTTCGAGGCCGGGTGGGCGCTGCTCTTCGGCGTCGTCTTCCTGGGCGAGGAGCTGCTCGAGACGGGGACCTACATCCTGGCCCTGCGCGCGGCCGAGAAGCGGGCGGCGCGAGGCCAGGGAGCGGGGGCGGGGGCGGGAGCGGGGGCCGGGGCGGGGGCCGGGGGAAAGGGGAAGACGCCGTGACGTCGCTCGCGAGCCTCGCCGCCTCGTATCACGAGGGGAACCTGCGCGCCCAGCCGGTGGCCGCGACGGCGCTCGGCGACCGGCGGTACGACGACCGGCTCGAGGACCTGACGCCCGAGGGGATCGCGCTCGAGCGGGCGCGGCTCGAGGGGGTGCTCGCGCGGGCGCGCGCCCTCCACGGGGAGGCGCTCGGGCCGGCGGACCGCTTGACGCTCGCGGTCCTGGTCGCGGCCGTCGAGGGCGACCTGGCGCAGCTCGCGTGCGGGCTTCACGAGTGGGTCGTCGACCCGCTCGCCGGGCCGCAGGTGAGCCTCCTCAACATCGCCTCGATCCAGCCCGTCTCGACGTCGGCGCAGGGCGAGCTGCTGGTCGCGCGCTGGCGGGCGATGGCGCGGTACGTCGACGTGCACGTCCGGAACCTCCGCGCCGGCCTCGCGGCCGGCAAGGTCGCGACCCGGACGGCGGTCGAGAAGACGATCGCCGAGCTCGACGAGCTGCTCGAGACGCCGGACGCCGAGTGGGCGCTCTCGCGGCCGCGGTTCGAGTCGCATCCGGCCTGGACGCAGGGCGAGCGCGACGCCTTCCGGGACGGGATCGGGGAGGCGCTGCGCGACGGGCTGCGGCCGGCGTTCGCGCGCTACCGGGACCTGGTCCGCGACGAGGTGCGGCCGCGGGCCCGGGCCGACGACCGGGCGGGCCTCCTCCACGTGCCGGGCGGCGAGGAGGCGTACCGCCGGCTCGTGCGCGTCCACACGACGCTCGACGCCTCGCCCGACGAGGTCCACGGGACGGGGCTCCGCGAGGTCGCGCGCATCGACGCCGAGATGGAGGCGCTCGGGCGGCGCGCGCTCGGCGCCCGCGACCGGGTCGAGCTGCTCGGGCGCCTGCGCTCGGACCCCTCGCTCCACTTCGCCTCGCGCGACGAGGTCGAGGACAAGGCGCGGGCGGCGCTCGAGCGCGCGAACGCGGCGGTCCCGGGCTGGTTCGGGATCCGGCCGCGGGCGGCCTGCGAGGTCGTGCGCATGGAGCCGCACGAGGAGAAGCACTCGACGATCGCCTACTACCGGCAGCCGGCGGCGGACGGCTCGCGCCCGGGTCGCTACGCCATCAACACCTACGCGCCCGAGACGCGCCCGCGCTACGAGGCCGAGGCGCTCGCCTACCACGAGGCCGTGCCCGGGCACCACCTCCAGATCGCGATCGCCCAGGAGCTCGCGGCCCTGCCCGAGTTCCGCAAGCACCTGATCCTCAACGCCTACATCGAGGGCTGGGCGCTCTACGCCGAGCGCCTCGCCGACGAGATGGGCCTCTACTCGGGCGACCAGGACCGGATCGGGCGGCTCTCGTACGAGGCGTGGCGGGCCTGCCGGCTCGTCGTCGACACGGGGATCCACGCGAGGGGCTGGACCCGGCGGCAGGCGGTCGAGTTCATGCTCGAGCACTCGGCCCTCGCCGCGAACAACGTCGAGAACGAGGTCGACCGTTACATCGTCTGGCCGGGGCAGGCGCTCTCCTACAAGCTCGGGCAGCTCGAGATCCTGGCCCTGCGCGACGCGGCCCGGCGGCGGCTCGGGGACGGCTTCGACATCCGCGGCTTCCACGACGTCGTCCTCGGCGAGGGCTCGCTCCCCCTCGGCGCGCTCCGGGCCGCGGTCGAGGGCTGGGTGGAGCGTTGCGCCGCGGGCGCCGGCCCCGCTATCATGGCGGCACCATGAACGAACGCCCGCCGGCCCGCCCCGTCGACATCGTCCTCGCCCCGAGCAACGAGATCCTGGTCTCGTGGTCGGACGGCCACGCGAGCGTCTACGACGCGGGTTACCTCCGGAAGGAGTGCCCCTGCGCGACCTGCCGGGACGAGCGCGAGCGCCCGAAGGCCCCGGAGGTCAAGGGCGCGCTCAAGATGTACCCCGGGAAGTTCGTCGACCGGGTCGAGCCCACGCGCCTCGAGTACGTGGGCAACTACGCCCTCGGCATCGTCTGGAACGACGGGCACCAGAGCGGCATCTACTCGTTCCGCTTCCTGCGCGAGCTGTGCCCCTGCGACGAGTGCGGCGCCGCCCGGCGCGCGGCATCGTCGTCGTCCTGACTTTCCCTTTGCCTTTCGCGTTCTTTCGCGTACGATGCCTCTGAATCCGCGCGATTTACGGCCTTTTTCGCGGAGATTCCCGGGGCCCGCGAGGGGATCTCCGGAGGGGGAGGGATGCCCGAAGCGAAGGTGGCGTACCAGCTGAGCGCCGACATGTCGATCACGGTCGAGGGGCCCGTCGACTTCGTCCGGGAGCGGGCCGCGCTCTTCGATCGCCTCCTCCAGCAGCGCGCGCTCCTCACCGTCCCGCGCCGCCCCGGCCGGCCGCCGAAGGCGCTCCAGCAGGCGCTCGCCGGCCTGCCCCTCCCCGGCCCCGCGTCCGTCGCCGCCCCGCCGCCCGTCGCCGAGGCGAAGCGCCCGCGCGGTCGCCCCTCGCGGCCGGCCGCCGGCGGCGATGCCCCGGACGCGCGTCCGAAGCGCTCGCGCCCCCGCGCCGCGAAGTCCGACCCGAAGGGCCCATCGGCCGGACCCCCGCCCCGCTCTTGACACTCCCCGCGGCCGCGGATATAAGAATGGGCCTTACCCCGGCGGGGGCGTAGCTCAATTGGTTAGAGTACCGGACTGTCGATCCGGTGGTTGCGGGTTCGAGCCCCGTCGCCCTCGCCACACCCACGGCTCCCCTGGCCCGGATCCTGTCGGGAAGATGGCGCTATGCCCAGCGAACGTCATCCTCACCGGAAGTGGCGGTTCTCGCGGGTCTGGCTGAAGGACCTGGGCGCCGTCTCGCTCGACGCGCTCGGCCGCGTGACGCGCCGGATGCCGAGCGGCTTCCTGAACGGCCTGCTCGAGGCGATGGTGCGCGCGGCCTGGGTCGCGTACTACGTCGCTTCATCGTCGGCGCCGCGGACCTCAACAAGAGGCGGACGAGGGGGGCCTCGATCCCGGCGACGGTCTTCGGCGAGCGGGCGGACCTTCCGTCCTGGCCGGCGCGCTTCGCGACCCGGCTGGGGATCCCCATCGTCCCCGTCCCCGCGGCCCTCGGCGACGACGGCGAGTTCGTCTGCCACGCCGCCGACCCGATCGACGAGCGCGACCCGGAGGCCGCGACGCAGGCCTGGGCGTCGGCCTTCGAGGGCTTCTTCCGGCGCTGGCCGGAGGACTGGGCCTTCGCCTACGACAAGCGGTGGTCGGCGCTCATCCGGCGGGCGGCGGCCGCGCGCCGGGCGGGCGAAGGCGGGGTGCCGGCGAACGAGGTCCTGGCGCTCGGGCGCGGCGAGGTCGCCTGAGCCGAGCGCGCGGAAGCCCGAAGCCAAATCCTTGCCGCGCGCTCGGCTGCGGGGGGGTTCGGGGGGCGGAGCCCCCCGAAGACGAAGACCGGCGAAAAGGGTGGGAATCTGAAAGATTCACACCCTTCGAGCCGAGCGCGCGGAAGACGAAGCCCCTTCCTGGCCGCGCGCTCGGCGGCGGGGGGCTACGCGAACCCCGGCGCGAGCGCGCCGAACACGCGCTCGGGCTCCTTCACGCTCTGGGCGGCGGCGAAGGCGCGCGCGGACGCGACCAGGGCGGCGCCCGTGTCCCCGCCCTCGAGGGCGCCCTTGCGGGCGCGAGCCGCGGCCGCGTAGAGGGCCATGCCGGCGGCCTCGAACGTGGCGATCGCCTGGTCGAGCGCGGCCCGGGCGGCGTCCCGGTCGCCCCGCACGGAGGCGGCTCCGGCGCGCAGGAGCCGGCCGAACCCCGTGGACCAGGGCAGGTCCTCGCCCTCCAGGCGCTTCGCGTCGCGGACGGCCTCGTCGGCGAGCGACTTCCGGTCCCGCGTCGTCGCCGCCTCGAGCGCGGCCGCGAGGGCGGCCCGGCCGTGGAGCTGGAGCATGACGATCCGGATGTGCTGGATCCGGAGGAGCAGCGAGCGGCGGAGCGCCGGCCACTCGGCCGTCAGGCGGGCGAAGGCCGCCCGCCCGGCGCCGACGTAGAGGTCGATCTGGGTCGAGGCGATCGCATCGTAGTAGTGCTGGATGTGGTAGCCCTCGCGCGAGCGCCGCCGGGCCACGCGCTCGAGCTCGCTCCGCGCGCTCTCCGGGTCGCCGCCGTGGAGCCAGGCGAAGTTCGTGAGCCCCGAGCGCAGGTTCGAGGCCACGTAGAGGTCGCCGCGCTCCTCCTCGCGCTCGAGCAGGGCGCGGACGCGGCGCGCCATCTCGCCGACCTCGCCCAGGTAGAAGAGGCAGAAGACCGCGTAGATGCGCGACGTCGAGAGCTCCCAGGCGACGCCCGCGCAGCCGCCGTCGACGAACGTCTTCTCGGCCCCGTCGCACGTCTCGCGACCCGCGCGGAAGCGGCCCTCGAGCAGGGCGGCGATCCCGGCCGCCAGCTCGACGAGGCCGATCGCGTGCGGGTTCTCGACGCGCTGGGCGAGCGTGCGCGCCGCCTCGAGCACCCACGCCGTTCGTCGGCTCCGCGGGCCGCCGGCCGTCGCCGAGTAGCCGGCCTCCATGGCCAGCGCGCGGGCCACGCGGTACGGCTCGCCGGCGCGCAGGGCGAGGAGCAGGTGCCTCGTCTGGAGGTCGGCGCCGCGGATGCTGTCGACGAGGCTCAGGCCGAGCGACGCCGACCAGCACATGTCGATGCGCCGGAGCTCCTCGGCCGGGACGTCGCTCTCCGCGCGCTCCTGGAAGCCGAGCCCGCGCAGCCGGATCCGGGCGCGCCGGAAGAGGAGCGAGACGAGGGCCCGGAACGGCGTGGTCGCGAGCCCGAGCCCCCCGGCGGCGAGGACGCGGCCGAGCGCGGCGAGCCCCTCGTCCGTGTGCCCGCTCCGGAGGAGCTGCTCGCCGGCGCGCCGCTCGAGCTCGAAGGCCGCGTCGGGCGGGGCGCCGGCGGCCGCCTCGAGGTAGACGCGCGCGGCCTCGGCGCCGCTGCCGGCGTTCGCGAGCGCGTCGGCGAGGCGGGCGCGCACGGCCCGCGCCTTCTCGGGATCGAGCGACCGCAGCTCGAGCGACGCCCCGTAGAGCCGGGCGGCCCGGTCGAAGGCGAGCGCCAGGGCGGCCTTCTCGGCGGCGGCCTCGGCGAACGTCCCCGCGCGCAAAAGGTCGCCCGCCCCGCGGCAGTGGACGAACAGGGCCTCGGGGTCGGCGCGGCCCGTGGACTCGAGGGCGGCCGCGATCCGGCCGTGACACTCGACGCGCCGCGCCGACGTCAGCCGTGAGGCGAGCGTCTCGCGGATGCGGTCGTGGTACGTCTCGAGCCGGTCCTCGTCCCGGACGACGCGGACGCGGGCGAGCCGGCCGGCCCGGAGGACGCCGAGCGCCGCCGGCTCCTCCTCGCCCGCGAGGCCGGCCGCGCGCGCGGCGACGGCGCGATCGACGGGGACGCCGGCCACGGCCAGGACCTCGAGGAGCCGGCGGGCCGCCTCGGGCAGGCGCGCGAGGCGCGCGGCCACGACGTCGTCGAGCCTCGGCTCGCCGTCCCCGCCCGCCCCGGCCGGGGCTCCGCCGTCCGCGGCCGGGCGCCACGTCGCCTCGCCCGCCTCGGCCGCCGCGACGACGTGCTGGGCGAGCTCGGCGGCGAAGAACGGGTTCCCGTGCGACTCGCGGGCGATCGCCTCGGCGCGCTCGCGCCGCTCGGGCGGGAGCACGGCGAGCGCGACCTCGCGCGCGTCCTCGACCGAGAGCGGGCCGACCTCGAGCTCGCGGATGTCGAGGCTCGGCTCCTTCGCCCGCAGGTCCAGGAGGGCGCGGACGGGCGGGCTCGTGGCCGCGTCCTCGGTCCGGTAGGAGGCGAGGACCAGCAGGGGCGGGGCGTCGGGGGGCCGCAGGAGGTCCGCGATCGCGCCGGCGCTGTCCTTGTCGCCCCACTGGAGGTCGTCGAGCGAGAGGACGAGCGGCTTCCGGTCGGCGAGGCGTCCGAGCAGCTCGCGGAGCGCCGCGAAGGCCCGGTGCCGCAGCTCCTGCGCGTCCGACGCCTGGACGGCGCGCCGCGGCGCCTCGGCGACCGCCTGGACCGTGTGGAGGACGGGGAAGAGGCGGGCGAGCGCGAGGACGTCGCGCGGCATGACCGCCTCCGCCTCCGGGCGCGGCAGGCGCACGAGGTGCCGGCAGAGCGCGTCGATCAGCGTGTCGAGGGCCTTGTAGGGGACCGTCTCCTGCTCGTAGCAGCGGCCGAGGAGGCAGACGGCGCGGTCGCCCTCCCGCACCAGGTCGACGAAGCGCCGGAGGAGCGCGCTCTTGCCCATGCCCGAGCCGCCGTGGACGAGGACGGTCACGGCCGCCCCGCCCTCGGCCGCCGCGAACGCCTGGCGCAGGAAGGCGAGGTGCCGCGCCCGCCCGACGAGGGCCGCCGCTCCGGCCGCCGCGATCGCCCCGGACGACTGGGCGAACCGCCCGACCCCGCCTCCGCCCGCGCGGCCGCTCTCCTCGGGGACGCCCAGGCGCGCGAGCACCTCGTCGCCTCCCGGACGGGCCTCCGCCTTGAGCCGCAGGAGGTCCACGCAGAGCGTGTCGAGGTCCTCGGGCACGCCCGGAGCGACGGCCCGGGGCGGCGGCGGCTCGTACGTCTGCTTCTTCGACAGGACCTCGAGGAACTTGCCGGAGAAGGGCGGCCGCCCGGTCAGGGCCTCGTAGAGGACGGCGCCGACCGCGTACCAGTCGCTCTGCGCCGTGAGCGGCTGCGCCGCCGCCTGCTCGGGCGACATGTAGGCGGCGGTGCCGACGAGCAGGTCCTCGGAGGTGTCGGCGGGGCGCCGCTCCTCGATCGCCGTGACGAGGCCGAAGTCGAGGAGGACGACGCGGCCCTCGGGCGTCACCAGGACGTTCGACGGCTTGATGTCGCGGTGGAGCATGCCGGCGTCGTGGAGGGCGCTCACGCCGGCCGCGAGCTGGCGAAGCGCCGCCCGCAGGCGCTCCAGGTCCACGGGTCCGAGGGGCGGCGAGACCGGCTCCAGGCCGGGGCTCGTCTTGGCGGAGGCGCTCGCCAGGAGGGCGGCGGCCGGCGGGAGCGGCGCGGCGGCGGAGGCGCCGACGAAGGTCTGGGCGTCCGCGAACGACGTCTCCCGGCGCACGTGCTCGACGAAGCTCGTCCCGCGCACGAGCTCCATCGTGAAGAACCAGAGGTCGCCCTCGCTCACGAGCTCGTGCAGCCCGACGAGGTTCGGGTGGACGATGTCCGCGATCGCGCGGAACTCCTGCTTGAAGCGGAAGAGGGCGTCGGGCTCGACGCGCGTCAGGAGCTTGAGGGCGACGGTCGCCTCGCGCTCGCGGTCGAACGTCTCGTAGACGACGCCGAACGCGCCCGCGCCGAGGCGCCGCCGCGGCGCGAACCGCGCCGTGCCCTGGAACTCGAACTCGGCGTCCTTCGCGCGCGTCACGGAGATGCCCCCCGCCGCGGGCGCACGCACGCGGGGCGGCGCGCGCCGCGCGGCGGACGGCGCCGGAGCCTACTTCGGGTCCACCATCTCTTCGGCGCGGACGAACTTGTCGAAGTCCTCGGGCTTGAGGAGCCCGAGCTCGACGACGGACTCCTTGAGCGTCTTCCCCTCGCGGTGCGCCTTCAAGGCCGCTCTGGCCGAGTTGTCGTAGCCTATGTGCGGGTTCAGGGCCGTGACGAGCATGAGCGAGTTGTCGAGGTGCTCGCGGATGCGCGCCGCGTTCGGCTCGATCCCGACCGCGCAGTTGTCGTTGAAGCTCTCGGCCGCGTCGGCGAGGAGGCGGACCGACTGGAGCAGGTTGTGGATCATGACGGGCTTGAAGACGTTGAGCTCGAAGTTGCCCGACGCGCCGCCGACGTTGATCGCCACGTCGTTCCCGAACACCTGGCAGCAGACCATGGTCATGGCCTCGCTCTGGGTCGGGTTCACCTTGCCCGGCATGATCGACGAGCCCGGCTCGTTCTCGGGGATCTGGATCTCGCCGATCCCGCAGCGCGGGCCGCTGGCGAGCCAGCGGACGTCGTTCGCGAGCTTCATGAACGCGGCCGCGAGGGTCTTGAGCGCGCCGCTCGCCGCCACGATGGCTTCCTTGCCGCCCAGGGCCGCGAACTTGTTCGGCGCGGTGACGAACGGGTGCCCGGTCAGCTCGGCCAGCTTGGCGGCGACGCGCTTGCCGAACTCCTTGTGGGCGTTCAGCCCCGTCCCGACCGCCGTCCCGCCCTGCGCCAGCTCGTAGAGGAGCGGGAGCATCGCCTCGGTCGCCCGGAGCCCGATCCCGATCTGCGCCGACCAGCCGGAGATCTCCTGCCCGAGCCGGACGGGCGTCGCGTCCATGAGGTGGGTGCGCCCGATCTTGACGACGTCCCAGAACTCCTTGGCCTTGGCGTCGAGCGTCGCCTGGAGCTTGCCCACGGCGGGCAGCAGCCGGTTCCGGATCTGCTCGACGGCGGCGACGTGCATCATGGTCGGGAAGACGTCGTTCGACGACTGCCCGAGGTTGACGTGGTCGTTCGGGTGGACGGGCTTCTTCGAGCCGATCTTGCCGCCCAGCATCTCGATCGCGCGGTTCGCGATGACCTCGTTGGCGTTCATGTTCGACTGGGTGCCGCTGCCCGTCTGCCAGACGACGAGCGGGAAGTGCTCGTCGAGCTTGCCCTCGATCACCTCGTCGGCCGCCTGGACGATCGTCTCGGCGAGCTTCTTGTCGAGCTTGCCGAGGTCGGCGTTGACGAGGGCGCAGGCCTTCTTCACGAGGCCGAGGGACCGGATGACCTCGCGCGGGAAGCGCTCGCCGCCGATCTTGAAGTTCTCGCGCGAGCGCTGCGTCTGCGCGCCGTAGTAGCGGTCGGCCGGGACCCGCACCTCGCCCAAGCTGTCGTTCTCGACCCGGACGTCCTGCTGAGCCGTCGCCGTCATCTCTCTCTCTCCTCTCCCTTTCCCTTCTCTCCTGCCACGTCGGGAGCGCGAGCATACAAAAGCGCGCCCGAAGTGTCACGCGTGGAGCTTCAGCGCTTCGGAAAATCCCCGAGCCTGAGGACGACCGAGTGGTAGGAGAGGACGTCGAGGACGGCGATCGTCTGGACGGCGCGGACGGCGACGAGCTGGCGCGTCCACGGCCCCGGGTCGCGGGCGGCGGCGCGCAGGATCGCGAGGGCGGCCTCGCGCGGGTGGGGGCCGTGGGCCTCGACGTCGGCCAGGAGCGAGGCGAGCCCGCCCTCGTCGGCGAGGAAGGCGCGGAAGAGCGAGAGGCGCTCCGCGGGCGGGCGGCGCGTGCCGCCGCGCGCCGCCAGGGCCGCGTAGAAGGCGACCTCGAGCGGGTCGTCGCGGGTGAAGATGCGCGTGCGCGCGGCGCGCCGCAGGGCCGCCCCGATGCGGCGCTTCAGGCGGGCGAGGGCGGGCTCCGCCGGCGCGAGGTCGCCGGCGATCGACCGGGCGGCCGCGTCGACGCCGTCGATGCCGTCCTCCTCGGCATCCCCGTCCGTCCCCGTCCCCGTCCCCGTCCCCGTCCCCGCCTCCGAGCCCGACCCCGTCCCCGTTCCCGGCTCTCCACCCGGCCGGGCGCCGGGTGCCGGCCAGAGCCGCCGGTCGAGCGCGTCCTCCGCCTCCTCGAGCGTGCGCGCGCCGCGGTAGTCGGCGGCGTAGGCGATCCAGGCGGCGCGAACGCCCTCCGTCCCGACCCCCTCGCCGAGCGCGCCGCTCGCCACGACCTTCCGGAACCGCACGAGCGCGCGCTCGCGCTCCCGGCGGAGGGCCTCGAAGGGCTCCCGCTCGGTGTCGAGGCCGCCGATCAGCTCGAGGTCCTGGAGGTACGGAGGCGGCCGGCCCGCGCCCCCGCTCGAGCTCGCCCGCGCGCTCGCACCTGCGCCCGCGCTCGCGTCCGCGCTCGAGCCCGGCCGCGAGCCCGGCCGCGGCTCCTCGTCCGCGGCGTCCTCCTCCTCCTCCTCATCCTCCTCGCCCGGCGCCGTCGCCTCGGCTCGCACCGGGCAGCCCAGGTACTCGGGGTCGAACCGGGCGCGGAGCTCGGCGACCGCGAGGAAGATCGGCTTCCGCATGCGGTGGACCTTGCGGAGCGCCGCAGCCCCGTCGGCCTCCTCGTCCGGGATGTCCTCCGCGCTGAACGTCGGCCGCAGGATCTCGCCGACCAGGCGTCCGAGCGCGCGCGCGCCCTCGAGGAGCCCGCGGAGGAGCAGCGCCACGACCCGGAGGGGCAGGAGGACGACCTGCCCGCCCGCGAAGTGGCTCTGGTAGACCTCGTAGACGTTGACCCGGCGCAGGGGGTCGGGAAGGCGGTGGAGGGGGAAGCTGCCGAAGACCTTGCGCCCGAGGCGTCGCCGGTCGGCGCGGAGCGCGGCGAGCACGTCCTCGCCGAAGACAGCGGCGACGGAGGCGTCCCGCTCCGGCGTGGGGTCGAGGAAGTGGAGGATGTGGAACTCGGTGGACCCGTAGTGCTCGACGTCGCGCCGCGCCCGGTCGCGCTGGCGGCGCTCCCGGGCGCCGTGCTCGGCCGCCGCCGCCGGGCCGCGCCCGAGCCGGCCCGCGAGCCAGGCCGCGGCCGCGGCGCGCGCCTGCGCGGCGTCGGGGCCCTCGCGCCCGGGCTCGGACCTCGGGATGCAGTAGCGGTTGTACTCCATCAGGAGCTTCGCCGTCTGCTCCGTCACGCTCTGCGAGATGAGGTGGAACCAGAAGTACGGGCCGCCCAGGGCGCGGGCCCGCGCCAGGTCGAGGCGCGCGAGCCGCGCGCGCTCCTTCGCCGGGAGGCGGAGCCGCTCTTCGATGACGGCCGCGAGCGTCAGGTTCCCGAGCAGGTGCTCGCTCACCCTCGTGTCGGCTGCGTGGAGCGGCGCGCCGTCGAGGAAGTCGCGGTAGAGGAGGGCGGCCCGGTCGCGGTCCACGCGGGCCGGCTCGCCGCGCACGGCGATCTCGGGCTCGAGCACCCGCGTCTCGAACAGCTCCTCGGCCGCGAAGGCCTCCGCCCCGGGCCGGCGCTCGACCAGGCCCGCGAACTGGGCCTCGGCGACGCGCGAGTAGACCTGCGTGGCCTCGCCCGCGATCCGCCTCAGCCACCAGCCGAAGCCGGCGAGGACGAAGCAGATCGCGCCGACGGCGATGACGGCCGGGCCGAGGGAGGCCTGCACGTCCCGCAGCATCTGGTTCAGGTCGTTGACCCCGAGGAGGCCGACGGCCAGGCGCAGCCCGATGAAGAGCGCGATCGCCGAGACGACGCGCTTCGCCGGCCGCTCCGTCCACTGGTAGAAGGTCTCGCCGACGCGGTCGAGCACGGGCGGGGCCGAGACGACGCCCTGGAGGTCGCCCCAGGCGCGGATCCGCTCGAGCACGCCCTCGAGCGCGCTCCCGAGCCCGTGGGCCCAGGCGGCGACGATCCCGAGGGGGTCGTCGCGCTCGGCGGCGAGGGCGGCGCGGACGCCGGGCAGGCGCCGGAGGAGGGGTGCGTCGAAGAGCTTGAGGACGCGGGCGATGCGCGAGGCGAGCCCGCGCCCGAGGAAGGCCTCGACGGAGGCGGCGTCGGCGCGCTCGAGCCCCTCGATCACCCGCTCGAGGAGGACGGGGCGGCCGCCGCGCCCCGCGATGGCGGGGGTCGTGTCCTCGGCGAGGGCGACCGCCCGGGCGGCGGCGCCGTCGCCGTCTCGGGGTGGAGCCCCGCGCAGACGAAGGCCCGCGGCGGCGGCGGCCGCCCGCATCTCGGCGGCGACCGAGCGCGCGCGGGCGGCGAGGAGCCGGGCGCGGGCCGCGCGCGGAAGCCCCTCGACCTCGGCCCGGGCGGCGCGCCGGAGGCGCTCGACGACGCGGGCGACGCGGGCCGCGAGGTCGTCCGGGCGCTCGGCCTCGGCGGCCGCGGTCTCGAGCGGCGAGGCGAAGATCACGACCTCGCGGTCGAGGATCGGCCTGAGCCTGCGGACGAGGCCGTCGACGCCGCGCTGGAGGAAGAAGAGCAACCGGAGAACGCGGGCGGCGAGGAACCCCCGGGCGACCTGCGGCAGGCGCGCGAGCCGGGCGAAGCGGGCGGCGTCGGCGGCGGCGAGCTGCGAGGCCAGGAGGCCGAAGGGGATCGACGGGATGAGCATCGTCGCGGCGTAGCGGGAGAGGAAGCGTCCGCGCCGTCCCGAGTGGGCGAGCTTCACGAAGAACTCGGAGAGCAGGACCGCGCAGATGGCCCCGTCGGCGGCGTGGAGGGCGCCGAGCTCCGACGGCGACGGGTCGCCGAGCAGCTCGACGCCCACGAGCACGAGCGCCACGACGAGCAGCCCGAAGATCGTGGCCTCGAGGAGGGCGACCGTGCGCCGCCCGAGCCGTCGCTCGAGCCCCATCTCGACCCGCTGGTCGTCCTGGTGGTCCTCGATCGAGCGCCGGGCGCGGCGGACGTCCCGGACCGCGCCGGACACCGGCGAGCGGCGCCTCCGGACGAGGCGTCCGAGGCGCCCGGAGAGCGTCGGCGGGGCGGCGGCGGCCGCGGCCGCGGCCGGCGTCGGGGCGGCGCGCGCGAGGACCTCCTCGAACCAGCGGACGTCCTCGAGCGCCGCCTGCAGCGTCGCCTCGGCGAGGGCCGGGCGGTTCTCCTCGAGCTCGTCGGCGGCGGCGAGCGCGTCCTCGGCGCCGTCGGTGACCGCCTGGGCGAGGGCGGCGAGGCGCGCGGCCCGCGCATCGGGGCCGAGGGCGGAGAGGCCGTCGGACAGGCGGCGGCGGAGCGCGGTCCGGGCGTCGGCGAGCTGCCGGAGGAGGTCGGAGGCGTCCCCTTGCGAGAGCGGGGCGCCGGCGAGGTCGGCGGCGCAGTCGGTCGCGGCGACGAGGGCGCGGCCGACGTCGTCGAGCGACGCGCCGGAGCCGGGCCGGGCGAGGAAGGCGGCGCCGTCGAGGTAGCGCTCGACGCGGGCGCGCGTCGCATCCGCCCGCCCGGCGCGCAACGACTCGCGGGCGGCGGCCAGCTCGGCCTCGACCGCCGCCGACTCCCCCGCGGCGGGAGCCGCCGGCGACGAGAGCGCGGGCGCCGCGGGTCCTCCCCGGAGCGATGGCCGGCGGCGCGCCCGGTCGCGACCGGGCGCCAGGGCCAGGCCCGCGATCCCGCGCTCGGCCGAGCGGAGCTCCGCGAGCGCGTCGGCGACGGTCCGGCCGGCGTCGCCGGTCGCGGCCGCGCGCAGGGCCGCGCCGAGCCAGCGGGCCTCGTCGAGGCGGGCGAAGAGCCGCGCCGGGTCGCGCTCGGACTCGGCCGCGCGCTCGAGGGGCGGGAGGGTCGCGAGGACGGCGCCGCGGGCCTCGGCGAGCGACCGCGCGCCGGTCGCCGGGTCGCGGGCGCGCGCGGCGACGCGCTCGAGGCCCCGGTCGGCGGCCGCCCGGAGCGAGACCGCGAGCTCGGCGACCGTCGCTCCCCCGGCGGCCGCCGCGGGGGCGAGGGCGGCCGCGGCCACGTCGCACGCCCGTCCGGCGCGGACGACGCGGTCCGTCGTCGCCTCGCGTCCGAGGGCGCGCTCGAGCCGGGCGAGGGCCGCCCGGGGCCGGGCGAGGTCGGGCTCGGGCCCGGGGCCGGGCGCCGGAGCCGCCGGAGGGGCCGGAGCCGCCGCCATCGCGCCGCCCGCGGGCGGAGCGGTGGCGGCGGCGGCGTCGGCCGGGGACGACGAGGGCGGGAGGTCGGCCATGGAAGCGGTGCATCATAATGACCGCGCTCGCGCGTGTGAATCTCTTCCGCCCTCCGCGACGTTCGGTCGCCGATTCGCTCCCGACCGCCTTGCGATCCCGTAGCGCCAAGAACGCCCCGCCCTCCGCCTCTCTCACGATCGGCCGTCCTGGCGCGCGTCGACCGCCCTTTACACTCTCACACGCTCCCGGCGCCAAGGCTCGGGCCGCCGGCGCGGCGCGGGCTTCCGGGCGAGCGGTCGCGGCCCGGGCGCGAGGTGCGAAGACCGCCGGCGGTGGCGGTTTGGGGCAGGGGTGCCATCTTTCGACAGCGTTCGGCGGAATTCGCCATCGAGCGCCGGTTTCACTCCGGCACCCAGTCTTTAGGGGACCCTGGAGTTAAGGGCCGGTGAACGACATTGGAATGCGGTGTGCGTACTCGACCGGGCGACGGCCGAGGTCTAAAAGGACGATGGTCCGAAGGTGGACGGACGAGCCCTCGGTCCGAGCCGTCGGAACCGGGAGCCCGCCCGAGCCGGGGCTCAGGAGGCCAACGTGAAGAAACCCGCCGCGATCACCGTCTACTGCCCCTTCTGCAACGCGCTCGGCGATCCGCAGCCGGTCCTCGCGCCCATGCAGTGCGAGCAGGTGACGACCCAGCAGGGCGCGCGAGGTGCCCTGCCGCCCCCCTTCTTCCGCTACAAGTGCGCCCGGTGCGGCTACCAGGAGGTGCAGGAGCGCTACCTGACGGAGCGCCCGGTCGACAAGGGCGCGGACAAGCCCGAGAAGACCGAGAAGAAGGCGAAGGAGAAGGAGAAGGAGAAGTAGTCCGGCGCGGCGGCCGGCGACCCTCGGCCCCGGTTCCCACGAAGGCTCGCCCGGCCGGGCGCTCTCCCTCCCGCGCGGCCGGGCGGGCCCGATGCCTCCCCACCCCTCCCCGGATCAGACGCGCGACCCTGCAGCCTTCTCTTCCGGCACTCTCCAAGCCGTTTCCTTCTCGGCCTCCTAGGCCGTCCGGCTCGCCCGGCGGCGGGCGTACCAGTCGATCCCGTCCTTCAGGATCTCGGCGTGGTCGAACGCGAGCGGCGGCAGCGCCGCGGTCGAGAACCAGCGGGCCTCGGCGGCGTCGTCGCGACCCTCGGCGGTCGTCCCGGGCGGGCAGGTCCCGGCGTACACGACCGAGATCGTGCGTCCGCGCGGGTCGCGGCCCGGGCGCCCGTAGGTCCTGAGCTGCTCGAGGCGGAGGCCGGCGAGGCCGGTCTCCTCCTCGAGCTCGCGGTGGGCGGCGGGCTCGAGGTCCTCGTCGATCTCGACGAAGCCGCCCGGGATCGCAAAGAGGCCCTCGAAGGGCGGCCGCTTGCGGCGGATGAGGAGGACCTCGGGCGGGGCCTGGGCGGCCGCCTCGCGGAAGACCAGGGCATCGACCGTCACCATCGGCCGCGGGTACTCGTAGGTGGGCGTCAATCGAACCTCCTGTCGCCTCACGTATCATAAGGCGTGACCGAATTCTGCGGCAAGACCGGCCGGGCCCGTGTCGGACCCGCGGATAGAATGCGGGTATGGGTCCGAACTTTTTCCTAGATCGGCCGCTCGCCCTGCTGCTCGGGCTGCCGCTCGGCGCGGCCGCCGCGTGGCTGACGCTCCGGGCGCGGGCGCCGGCAAGGCGCGATGGCGCCGGCCGGATCGGCCCGTGGATCGGCCCGCGGATCGGGCGGCGCGTCGGCGCTGCGGTCCTGGTGGCGCTCGCGGCCGCGGGGCCGAGCGTGCGCCTCCCGGCGGCGCTCGGGCCGCCGGGCCCGCCGACCGAGCCCGTCGTGCTCGTGGACCGGTCGGCGAGCTTCCGGCCCCGGGCGGCGGCGGCCCGGGGGTTCGTGGACGCGCTGCCGGAGCCCTGGCGCCGGGCGAGACGGCTGCCGTTCGCGGAGGGGGTCGGGGAGGCGGCGGGCGACCTCGGGACGGACATCGCCGGGGCTCTGGCCGCGGCCGGGCGAGCCGGCGCGGGCGGCAGCCCGCCCGCGGGAGTCCTGGTCGTCACGGACGGCATCCAGACGGCGCCCGGGGACCCGGTGCGGGCCGCGGCCGCCCTGGCGGCGGCGGGCGTGCCGGTGCACGTCTACTGCCCGGAGCCGTCGGCCGAAGACCCCCTCCTCTCGGTCGAGAGCCTCGACGCGCCGGCGCGCGTGAGGCCGGGTGCGGGGTTCGCGGTCGAGGCGCGGATCCGGTGGAACGGCGCCCGGCTGCCGGGCGACGAGGCGGGCCGGCGACCCGTGCGCGCGGCGAGGGTTCGCGTGGGGGGGGAGACGCTCGGTGAGGTAAGCGTCGCGCTGCCGTCGGGCGGGGGGTCGGCGGCGATCCGGTTCGTGGTGCCGGGGGCCGTCGCGGCGAGCGCGGCGGGCGACGCGGTCCGGGGGCCGTTCCCGGGGGTCGTCGAGGTGACGGTCGAGCTCGACGAGGGGCTCGCGGGCGACCCGATTCCGGAGGACGACCGCATCTCGGCGACGGTCCTCGTCGAGGCCGGGAGCGGGGAGGTCCTGCTCGTCTCCGGGCGGCGGGATGCGGCGCGCGAGGCGGCGTTCGCCTCCGCCCTGACGTCGCTCGGGGTGCCGGTCCGCACGCTCTCGCCGGCGGACCTGCCCGGGCGGGTCGCGGGCTATGCGGGCGTCGGGGTCCTCATCCTCGATGACGTGCCGTTCGCGGCGCTCGGGAGCCCGAGGGCGGAGGCGCTCGGGGCCGCGGTCGAGCGGCTGGGCGTGGGGCTCCTGGCGCTCGGCGGACCGTCGAGCTTCGGGCCGGGCGGCTACGCCGGGACGGCGCTGGACCGCGCGCTCCCGCTCGAGAGCGCCCCCGAGAGCCGGAGCGGCGAGCGGCTCGCGCTCGTCATCGCGGTCGATCGGTCGGGGTCGATGGCCGAGCCGGCGCGGCCGGGCGGCGGCCGGCGCAAGCTCGCGGCGGCGGCCGATGCGCTCGTGCCCCTGCCGCGATCGCTACCGGGCGACCGGCTCGCCGTGCTCGCGTTCGCGCGGGCGCCGGAGCCGCTGCTCGCCCTGTCGCCCCTGCCGCCCGACGAGGACCTGCGGCGCGCGTTGCTCGGTCTCAGGGCCGAGGGCGAGACCGACATCTTTCCGGCGCTCCTCGACGCCTTGAGGGTCGCGGCGGAGGCGCCGGACGTCGAGCGGCGGCACGTGCTCCTCGTCTCGGACGGGCGCTCGGACGCGACGCCCGACCGGGCCGCGGCCCTCGCGCGCTTCCGGGCCGCGCGGGCGCGCCACCCGGGCGTGACCGTCTCGGTCGTGGCCGTCGGGCTCGACGCCGACGCCGACCTCCTGCGCGAGGTGGCGGCGATGGGCGGCGGGCGGTACGAGGCCGTCGAGGCGGGCTCCGAGGCGCTGGCGGCGGCCTTCGCGCGCGAGCTCGACCCGCGGCGTCTCGACCTCTTCGTCGAGGGACCGTTCGGGGTCGAGGTCGGCGAGCCGCTCGCCGGGCTCGAGGGCCGGCTGCCGCATCCGCTGCCGGAGGCGCGCGCCATGGACCGCACGGCGCCGCGGGCGGGTGCGCGCGTCCACCTGGGCGTCCCGGCCGTCGGCCCGCTCCTCGCGACGGGAGGGCACGGGCTCGGGCGGACGGGGGCGCTCGCGGCCCGGGCCGGTCCCGCGGGGTTCGACCTCCCGCCCGGGGCGTTCGCGGCCGTCGTCAAGGCCCTCGAACGGCCGCCGGGCGACCCGGGGGCGAGCCTCGAGGTCGCGGCGCGTGGCCGGCGCGGCCTCTCGATCCAGGCCGACGTGCGGGAGCCGGAGACCGGCGCGCCGCGAACGGGGCTCGCGCTCGACGCGCGGGTGCTCGGAGTCGGCGCCGGGACCGCGGGGGTCGAGGATCGCGAGCGCGGGGGCTGGCGCGTCCGGCTCCTGCCGGTCGCTCCCGGCCTCTATCGGGGTGAGCTGGCGCCCGTGCCGGAAGGCCCGGTGGCCGTCGTCCTCATCGAGCGCGACGCGGCGGTCGGACCCGGGCGGTTGCTGGCGACGGCCCTGCACGCCCCCGGGCGGGCGGCGGAGCTCGCGTCCGGAGCCCCGGACCGCGCGCGGCTGCGGGCGATCGCGGCCGCGGGCGGCGGCGCCGTCGTCGAGCCGGGGCGGCCGCCGGCGGAGCTCCGGCTCTCCGACCGGGCGGGGCCGCCGCGTCACCGGGCGCTGGCGCCGGTCCTGGGCCTCCTGGCGGTGCTCCTGGCGCTCGCCGACCTCGCGGCCGAGGTCCGGCGGCGCCCGGGGGGGCCTTCGGCGAATTGACAGGCGGACCGCGGGGGCTAAGATGGAACGTCCGCCGGGTGGGAAGGGCTCGGCCGGGGGGCCCGCCGAATGAGCATCTTCAAGGCTTACGACATCCGTGGGGTCTATCCGGCCGAGATCGGCGAGGACATCGTCCGCCGGATCGGCAACGGGTTCGCGGCGTTCCTCCGGCCGGCGCCGGGCCGGCCGATCGTCGTCGGCCGCGACATGCGCACCTCGTCGGTGCCGCTCGGGGAGGCCCTCATGGAGGGGATCCGCGACTGCGGCGTCGATGTGGTCGACATCGGCCTCGCGACGACGCCCCTCCTCTATCACGCGACCGGCAGCTTCGGGGCGGCCGGCGGCATCATGGTGACCGCCTCCCACAACCCCGCGCGCTACAACGGCCTCAAGCTGTGCCGCGAGGACGCGATCCCCGTCGGGAGCGCGAGCGGGCTCGGCGAGGTCGAGGCCGCGGTCAACCGGGGCGACTACGAGCGCGTCGAGCGGCGCGGCGGCGTGGTGACGAAGAGCGCGCTCGAGAGCTACGGCGAGATGATCGCCCGCTCGGCCGCGGCCGTGCGGCCCCTCAAGGTCGGCCTCGACGCGGGGAACGGCGCCGTCGGCCCGTTCCTCGCGCGGCTGCTGAAGCCGTTCCCGATCTCGGTCGTCCCGCTCTACCTCGAGCCGGACGGAGCGTTTCCGAACCACGAGGCGAACCCGCTCGAGGTCGCGAACCTGCGCGACCTCATCGAGGTCGTGCGCCGCGAGGGGTGCGACCTCGGCTGCGCCTTCGACGGGGACGGCGACCGGGCGGCCTTCGTCGACGAGAAGGGCGGGGTCATATCGGGCGACATGACGACCGCCCTCATCGCGCGGTCGATCCTCCAGAAGGAGAAGGGACCGGTCGTCTACGACCTGCGCTCGAGCCGGGCCGTCCGCGAGGAGATCGAGAGGTGGGGCGGCGTGCCGATCGTGGAGCGGGTGGGCCACGCCTTCATGAAGGCGACGATGCGCCGAACGGGCGCGCTCTTCGCGGGCGAGGTGTCCGGGCACTTCTACTTCCGGGACAACTTCTGCACGGAGTCCGCCGTCCTCGCCCTCGCCCGGATGCTCGCGATCGTGACGGCCGCGGACCGCCCGCTCTCGGCGATCGTGGCCGAGGTCGACCGCTACCCGCGCACGGGCGAGGTCAACTTCCACGTCGAGGACAAGGATGGAGCGATCGCGCGGCTCGCCCGGGTCTTCGGCGACGGCCGGATCTCGCGGCTCGACGGGATCACCGTCGAGTACGACGACTGGTGGTTCAACGTCCGGAAGTCGAACACCGAGCCCCTTCTCCGGCTGAACCTCGAGGCCTCGACCCGCGATGGCCTCGAGCGGGCGAGGGCGCGCGTGGTCGAGGCGATCGGCGCGCCCCCCGCGGGCCACGGGGGCGCCTGAAGACGCCTCGGGGAGGGGGCCGGGGGGCGGGCATCGAGGGCGATCAGCTCGAGGAAAGGGCATGCTCTTCAAGAAGACGGGTGCGGCCGTCATCGCCTCGATCCGCGAGGTCATAGCGGCCGATCGGGAAGCGCTGTCGAAGGCCCAGGAGTACTTCGAGCGCGAGCGCGAGAAGGCGGCGCTCCAGCGCATGAAGCAGCTCGAGCTAGAGGTCACGAGGCTCGAGCGCGTGATCGCGAACGTCGATCCCGAGCAGACCTACGACCTGACCGAGCAGGACCTCGTCGACTTCGGCTTCTGAAGGGGGCGCCATGGCGGCCGGCAAGTCTCTCAACCGGGTGGGCGGCGAGTGGACCGAGCCCTCGACCGGGCGCTGGTTCGAGGACCGGGACCCGGCCGCTCCCGAGGAGGTCGTCGGGATCTTCCCCGACTCCGGCGCCGCGGACGCGGACCGGGCGGTCGCGGCGGCGCGCGATGCGTTCCCGCGCTGGGCGCGGACGCCGGCGCCGAAGCGGGCCGAGATGCTCTACCGCGCCGGCGAGATCCTGAAGCGGCGCAAGGACGAGCTCGCGCACATCATGACGCGCGAGATGGGCAAGGTCCTGGCGGAGACGAAGGGCGACGTCCAGGAGGCGATCGACACGGCCTTCTATGCGGCCGGCGAGGGCCGGCGGCTCTTCGGCGAGACGACGACGAGCGAGCTGCCCGACAAGTTCTGCATGTCGGTCCGCCAGCCGATCGGCGTCTGCGGGATCATCACCCCGTGGAACTTCCCGATGGCCATCCCGGCCTGGAAGATGTTCCCGGCGCTCCTCTGCGGGAACACGATCGTCTTCAAGCCCGCGCACGACACGCCGGCGAGCGCCAGCCGGTTCGTGGAGGTCCTCGTCGAGGCGGGGATCCCGGACGGGGTCGTCAACCTGTTGCACGGCCACGGCCGCGAGGTCGGCACGGCGATCGTCGAGCACCCGGGCGTGAACCTGATCTCGTTCACGGGCTCGACCGAGACGGGGAAGAAGATCGCCCAGCAGTGCGGGGGCCAGCTCAAGCGCGCGTCGCTCGAGCTCGGCGGCAAGAACGGCATGATCGTCATGGACGACGCCGACCTCGACCTCGCCATCGAGGGTGCGGTCTGGGGCTGCTTCGGGACGACCGGGCAACGCTGCACGGCGACGTCGCGCCTGATCCTCCACGAGGCCATCTCGGCCGAGTTCACCGAGCGCCTGGTGCGGCGCGCGCGGGCGCTCCGGCTCGGCCACGGGCTCGAGCCGGGGACGGACGTCGGCCCGCTCATCCACGAGGCCGCCCGCGAGAAGGTCCACCGCTACGTCGAGATCGGCAAGAGCGAGGGCGCGGAGCTGCTCTGCGGCGGGCGTCCGGTCGACGCCGGCAAGCTTCGCGGCTGGTTCTACGAGCCGACGGTGTTCGGCAAGGTGCTGCCGAACATGCGGATCGCGCAGGAGGAGATCTTCGGGCCGGTCGTGGCCGTGCTCGAGGTCAAGGACCTGGACCAGGCGATCGCGGTCCTGAACGGCACGAGGTACGGGCTCTCGTCGTCGATCTACACGGCCGACGTCAACCGGGCCTTCCGCGCCATGCGCGACATCGAGGCCGGGATCACGTACGTCAACGGGCCGACGATCGGCGCCGAGGTCCACCTCCCGTTCGGCGGCGTCAAGGAGACGGGCAACGGGCACCGCGAGGCGGGCCCGCAGGTCTACGACGTCTTCAGCGAGTGGAAGGCGATCTACGTCGACTACTCGGGCAAGCTCCAGAAGGCGCAGATCGACAGCCAGCCGTCGTGACCGGCAGGCGCGGGCGGGGGAGGGGGAGGTGAAGCGAGGGCGAGGTCCATGCCGCTCCTGATCTTCCGCCTCATCCGCTGGGCCGTGACCGGCGTCCTCGGATCCGTGCTCCTCGCCGGCCTGGGCGGGGGGTTGCTCTACTCGCGGTACGCCGCGTCGAGCTTCCCGGAGAAGGACGGGACGCGCAAGATCTCGGTCTGCGGCTCGACGGCCGAGCTCACCGGACGGACGCTCCCCTTGACGTTCGAGGCCTACTGGAAGCGGGCTTCCGGTCCGAACTGGCTCGCGGGTCCCGACGACATCGGGCTCGTCGCGGCGCGCTACGAGTGGAGCCACGAGAAGCTCGCGTGGGTGCGCGATGAGGCCTTCGCGGCCCGCCAGGCGGGAGACGCCGCGGCGCGCGAGCGCGCCGGGCGCGACAAGCCCGACAGCGGGCTCATCGCCATGCTCGAGAGCGCGAGCGCGCTCGACCGCGAGGTCGGCGCCGTCTCGCTCGGGGACCGCGGTTACGACCTCAAGGGTTTCCGGTTCGACGGGGACGCGTCCGAGCGCCGGAGGTCCGTCGCGGCCGTCCGCGACCAGCTCGCCGCGCGGCTCGCGGCCGTCGGACGGGCCCCGCCGGGCGCGCCGGCGCCGGCGCCGCCGCCGCCGTCGTCGTCGTCGGCCGGCGCCGCGCCGTCCGCACCGTCGCCGCCCGCGGCCGCGGCGCCTCCGCCATCGCCCCTCGAGGGGCTGGATCCGCTCTCGGACGCCGTCCGGCGGCAACGCGAGCGGGAACGCGAGAAGCCGTGACGCCGTGACCGTCATCGCCGACCGAGTCGTGGACCGCGTTCCCCTCCCGCAGGACGTCCGCGTCCTCATCGTCGACCCGGACCGCGGCGAGGCCGCGTCGATCGCGGAGACCCTCGCGCCGGAAGGCTACCGCTCGGAGATCGCGACGACCGTCGGCGAGGGCCTGAAGCGCGTCGAGGAGGATGGGGCCGACCTCCTCATCACGGACCTGAGCTTCGACGACGGCAGCGGCCTCCGGATCCTCGACGCCGCCCGCGCGCGCGTGCCGCCGGTGCAGACCGTGGTGGTCGCCACCCACTCGACCATCGAGTCGGCCGTCGAGGCCATGAACCGGGGCGCGCTGACCTATCTCTCGAAGCCCGTGAACCCGGGCGAGCTGCGGGCGGTCGTGAGGAAGGCGTTCGAGCGGCTCCTCCTCGAGCGCACGAACCTGGACCTCCAGCGCCAGCTCGAGACCCGCTACGGCTTCGAGGCGATCATCGGCGCCTCGCCGAAGATGCAGCGCGTCTTCGATGTCGTGCGCCAGGTCGCGCCGACCAGCGCGACGGTCCTCATCCTCGGCGAGACCGGGACGGGGAAGGAGCTGATCGCGAAGACGATCCACCAGAACTCGCCGCGGCGGAACTACCCGCTCGTCGGGCTCAACTGCTCCGCGCTCTCGGAGAGCATCCTCGAGAGCGAGCTGTTCGGCCACGAGAAGGGCGCGTTCACGGGCGCGACCCAGATGCGAAAGGGACGCTTCGAGTACGCGCACAAGGGGACGCTCTTCCTCGACGAGGTCGGCGACATGCCGATCCCGACGCAGATCAAGCTCCTGCGCGTCCTCGAGGAGCGCGAGATCGTGCGCGTCGGCTCGAACGTCCCGATCAAGGTCGACGTCCGCCTCATCGCGGCCACGAACCAGGACCTGGAGGAGCTGGTGAAGCAGGGACGCTTCCGCCAGGACCTGTACTTCCGCTTGAAGGTCGTGACGATCCGGCTGCCGCCGCTGCGCGAGCGCACGAGCGACATTCCCCTGCTCGCGGAGCACTTCATCAACGATCTCGCCGCCCAGCACGGCAAGCGGATCGACGGGCTGACGCCCGAGTCGCGCCGCATCCTCTCGGCCTACCGCTGGCCCGGGAACGTCCGCGAGCTCCGGAACTGCATCGAGACGATGATCGTCGTGAGCCGCGGCTCCCTGCTCGACGTGGACGACATCCCCGAGAGCATCCGCAACGCGCCCCCCGAGCCGCAGACCTTCGAGGCGCTCGCCGGGCTGTCGCTCGAGGACGTGGAGCGCGAGCTGATCCGGCACACGCTGGCCGTGACCGAGGGCAACCGCGAGGCGGCGGCCAGGATGCTCGGGATCGGCGAGCGCACGCTCTACCGGAAGATCAAGAAGTACGACCTGCGCTGACACCCTTCGCCCCGGCGGCCCCGTCTGGTACACTCCTCCCCGGGGAAGCGTCGCATGTCCAGCGGGGATCTCATCTCTCTCGTCGGCCGGACCGTCGCCGGCTTCCGGATCGAGCGATCGATCGGCGCCGGGGGGATGGGGACCGTCTTCCTCGCCGTCCATCCCAAGCTCGGCCGCCGGGTCGCCGTCAAGGTCCTGCCGCCGGCCCTGACCCTCGACCGCGAGGTCGTCCGCCGCTTCAAGCGCGAGGCGCGGACGCTCAGGCGCCTCAAGCATCCGAACATCATCGGCTCCTACGGCGTCTTCAGGGCCCAGGGCCTTTACGGCATCGCCATGGAGCCCCTCGTCGGCTCCGCGGCCGAGCTGCTCGCGCGCAAGGGGCCGCTGCCGGAGACGGTCGTGGCGTCGATCGGGCGCGACGCCGCCCTCGGCCTCGCCGCGGCCGCCGAGGTCGGGATCGTCCACCGCGACGTCAAGCCCGAGAACCTCCTCCTCGCGCTCAACGGCCGGGCGAAGGTCGCGGACTTCGGGCTCGCCCGGGCGGCCGAGCAGTCGGTGCTGCTCACCAAGACGGCGACGGCGATGGGCACGCCGCCCTACATGCCGCCCGAGCAGTGGCAGGACAGCCGGCAAGCCGACCACCGGTCCGATCTCTACTCGCTCGGCTGCACGCTCTACCACCTGGCGACGGGCGAGCTGCCGTTCGCGGGCCCGGCGGCCTACAACTACTTCGTCCAGCACATGTCGACGCCGCCGCCCGACCTGAGGGAGCGGAGGCCCGAGCTCTCGCCGGCGTTTTCGACGATCGTGCGCCGGCTCCTCGCGAAGCGTCGCGAGGACCGCTTCGTTTCCGGGGCGGACCTGGCGGCGGCGCTCGAGCCGCTCGCGGATGCCGGCGAGGCCGCCGTCGTCGCCTTCGCCGCCTTCGGCCGGCCGACCGCTTCCGCCCTCGCGCCCCCTTCCGATGAATCGCCCGGCGCGACGCGCGCGCCGGACGGACCCGAGCCCGGCGCCCCGAGCGCCTGGGGCTCGGCGGCCCGGCAGGCGATCGAGCAGGCGGTCGACCGCGCCTCGGACTCGCATCCCGAGCGTCGCGCCCTCGCCGGACCGGCGCCCGCCCAGCCCCCGGCCGGTCCCCCGCCGCGCGCCAGGCGGTCGTCGTCCGGCGAGGGGAGAGCCGTGGGACGGCCGTCGCTGACGCCCGCGGTCGGCGTCCTCGCGGCGCTCGTCGCCTCGGCCGTCATCGCGCTGGCGTGGGCCCTCGGCCGATCGCCCGACGGCGGCAAGAGCGGGCCTGACCCGTCCGACTCGGCGCGCCGCGCGCCCGCCTCGCCCATCCGCTTCGCCGACCTCTGGCCGGGCGAGGGCGACTTCGTGGCCGACGACCTCGTGGCGGTGAGGGGCCGCGTCGAGGGGTACGGGGGCGCTCGCGTCCACGTTCACGTCAACGGGCGGCCCGTTCGCGTCCGCGACGACGGGTCGTTCGGCGCCGAGCTGGCCCTTCCCGAGGGCATGCACGAGGTGTCGTTCTCGGCGTCCGCGGAGGACGGCGCCGTCGGCCGCGCCGCCCGGCGGTTCTCCGTGGACCGGACGGCGCCGCAGCTCGAGGTCGAGCCTGTCGACGCGCTCGTGCGCGACCCGCACGTCGTCCTCAGGGGCCGCGTGAAAGACGCCTCTCCGGTGACGGTGACGATCGACGGATCGGCGACCGAGGTGCGGCTCGACGGGTTCAGCGACCGGAGCCCGAGGCGGCTCGCCGAGGGCGAGAACCTCTTCGAGGTCGTCGCCCGCGACCGCGCCGGGCACGAGACCCGGGTGAGGCGACGGATCTTCCTCGACCTGGGACGGCCGAAGCTCGCGCTCGAGGTCGCGGGGGTCGCCGGGGCGAAGGGGGCCGAGGCACGCGTCCGTGGCCACATCGCCGACGCCGACGCCTCGTACGTGCTGGTCGCCGGCCGCCGCGTGGAGGTGCAGGCCGGGGGACGATTCGAGGTCCGCGTGCCGCTGCCCGAGGGGGCGACGACCATCGAGGTCGACGCGTTCGACCGCGCCGGGAACGCGGTCGGCGCCAGGGCGTACCCGATCGGTCACGACTCGCTCCCGCCGGTGCTGCGCCTCGAGCCCCTGCCCAGGGAGGTCCCGCCGGACGAGCAGGTCGTCTTCGCGGGCGACGTGGACGAGGACGGCTGCTCGTTCGTGGTCGGGGGCCTCCCGGTCGGGGCGATCGAAGGCCGGAAGTTCCGGTTCTCCCAGGCTCTCTTCCCGGGGGCGTGGGTCTACCGCCCGGAGGTCGTCGTCCGCGATGCGGCCGGGAACGAGACGAAGGTCGCGGTCGGTCCGCTTCGCTACGACCTGCCGCTTCCGCCCGGCCTCGAGCAGATGGAGTCCGGCGAGTACCGAAGCGAGAAGGACGGCGCCGTCATGGTGTTCGTCCCGGCCGGGCGGTTCATCGTGGGCTACCCCGAGGATCTCCGCGTGCTCCAGGGCGCGTCGTTCTTCATCGACAAGCGCGAGGTGACGCGCCTTCAGTACGATCGGTACCTTCGCGCGGTCTTCAAGACCACGGTCGCCGGCGTCGCGGACGACCGGCCGATGACGGGCGTCTCCTGGGAGGATGCCGCGAGGTACGCCACCTGGGCGGGAAAGCGGCTGCCGACGGAGCTCGAGTGGGAGAGGGCGGCTCGCGGGTTCGACGCGCGCCGGTTCCCGTGGGGCAACGAGCCGCCGGAGCCCGACCGGGCCGTCTGGGCGTGGAAGGAAGGCCCGAAGCCCGTCGGCTCCGCTCCGCGCGACCGTTCCCCGTTCGGATGCCTCGACCTGGGCGGCAACGTCTCGGAGTGGTGCGCCGACTGGGACCGGGATGGCTATTACGCGGCCCGCGCGAGCGCCCCGGAGTCCGGGAAGAGACGCGTCGTGCGCGGGGGCTCCTACGGCACGAAGGACCCCCTCCAGCTCTCGGTGTTCTACCGCGGCTCGGGTCTGCCCGGCGCGACGTACGGCAACGTGGGCTTCCGCTGTGCGCGGTCGCGCTGAGCCGGACCCTTGATGCGGTCGCCGCCCCGTGCCACACTTTGCCCCCTCTTGAAGACCGAGGGACCTCTCATGCGTGCCGGCCTCACCCTGATCCTCTCGCTCGCCGTCCTGCTCGCGCCCGCCTGCTCGAGCGGGGGCGGCCGGGGAGGCGCCTCCGGCCCGCCCGGGTCGGCCTCCGCCGCGCCGTCCGCGGGGCCGGCGATGTCGCCGGCGCCGCCGCCGTCGACCGCCCCGGCCCCGGCCCCGGCCCCGGCGCGCCCGCGCGTCGTGGGCGGGCGGCTCGTCGACGCGGCGGGCCGTCACCTCGTCCTCTACGGGCTCAACGCCGGCAACGGTCCGAAGCGCGCGCCCTACCTCGCCTGGCAGGACGACGCGGCCTTCGAGCGCATGCGCGCGCTCGGGCTCAACGCGTTCCGGCTCGGCGTGTCGTGGAAGGGGATCGAGCCGCAGCCGGGCGCGTTCGACGCCGCCTACCTCGACGGGGTCGCGCGCACGGTCGACCGGGCCGCCGCCTTCGGGATCTACACGATCCTCGACCTGCACCAGGACCTCTTCGCCGAGGCGGTCGGCGGGAACGGCGCGCCGGACTGGGCCGTGCTCGGGTCGTCGGGGCCGTCGGCCCCGGGGCCGTCGGGCGGGCCCTGGTTCCTCGGCTACGCCCGCCCCGAGGTCCTGGGCGCGTTCGACGCGCTCTGGGCGGACGCGCGCGTCCCGGCGACCGGGCTCGGCCTCCAGGAGCACTACGCGCGGGCCGCCGCCGCCCTCGCGGCGCGCTTCCGCGGGCATCCGTTCGCGCTCGGCGTCGACCTCATGAACGAGCCGTTCTACGGGAGCGACGCGATCGGGGTCGTGGTCGCCGCCGTCGCGCACGATCCAGCGCTCGTCGCCGCCGGGGCGCTGTCGGCGCTGCTCGGCGGGACGCCGACGCGCGCCCTCGACCTCTTCCGCGACGACGCCACGCTCGCCGGCTTCCTCGCCGGCCTCGAGGGGCCGGTCTCGGACTTCGAGCGCCGCAAGCTCCAGCCGTTCTACGACCGCGTCGCGCGCGCCGTCCGCACCGCCGATCCCGAGGCCCTCCTCTTCGTCCAGGGGACGATCCTCAAGATCGCGGGCGGGCGCACGTTCATCCGCGCGCCGCGCGATCCGGCCGGCGCGCCGTTCGACGGCGTCGTCTTCGCGCACCACTACTACGACCCGACGATGCTCGACGGGACGCTCACCTACGACGGCCGCCGCTCGCGCGCCGAGACGGCGCTGCGCCGGAGCCTGGCCGAGGCGGCGGCCGAGGGCGCGGCGCTCGTCGTCGGCGAGTGGGGGGCGCTCAAGCCCGCGGTCGGTCGGGCCGCGGACTACATCGCCGACTACTACGACCTCTACGCGGACCTCGGGATCGGCGGGATCTACTGGGCCTACGAGCGCGACCTCCTCGCCCAGCCGTTCGCCGCGGCCTTCGACCGGCCCCACCCGCTCGCGATCGCGGGGACGCTCGCGGGCTTCTCGGTCGAGGCGGCGACGGGCCGCGTGCGGCTTGCGTTCACGGCCGATCCGGCCGCCGCCGCCGGGACGCTCGTCCACCTGCCGCCCGCGCGCTACGCCGCGCATCGCCTCACGACGACGGACGCGCCGGGCGCCTACACGGCCACGTTCGACCCGGCCACGGGCGCCCTCCTCTACCGGACGGGCGCGGCGGGGGCGGTCGTCGTCGAGATCGTCCCGTAGCCGACCGGGGTTCAGCCGATCGCGCTCCGGGCGGCGCCGTTGTCGCTCGTCCGGAAGACGACGGTCGTGCGCCCCTTCCCGGCCCCCGACGCGTACGCGTGGAGGACGTTCACGCCCTTGCCGGCAACCTTCTCGGCCAGCTCCGCCGCCGCGCCGACCCGGTCGTCGACCTCCGCGATGACGACGGGGTGGAGCTCGACCGCGAAGCCCGCCTTCTTCAGCGCCTCGGCGGCGGCGGCCGTCTGGCTCGCGACGACGAGCAGCGTCCCGCTCCCGTTCTCGCCGTAGCCGCAGAAGGCGAGGACGTTGGCGCCGGCACTCGCGACCGCGCGCAGCGCCTTCGCCAGCGCCCCCGGCTTGTTCTCGAGCTTGACGGTGATCTCTTCGTGGATGCTGGCCATGGGCTCCCTCCTTCGGCCTCTCACCCGGCGCCATGATAGCGTCGGGTCCGGGAGGGCGAAAGGCGAAGGGCCCGAGAGCCTACGGCCCCACCCGCTCGAAGCGCACGGCGTCCGCGATCACGACGCTGCCGGTCGCCGCCGCGTTCGAGAGGGTCACGGCCCCGGCCGTGCCGGCGTCGAACGTGAACGTCCCGAGCGACACCCACTGCCGGCCGTTCTGCTGCTGGTTCACGCGCACGGTCGACGCGCCGCCGCGGTGGGCGACCCGGAAGGCCGCGTCCGTCGAGCGGTTCGTGCCGGCGACGTACCAGACGGAGACGCGGTAGGTCCCGTCGCGCGGCAGCGTCGGCCGGTAGGCGGCCGTCGCGGACTCGCTCGCGACGCGGTTGGCGAAGAGGTAGCCGCCGGCGTTGCCGCCCGCCGAGCTTCCGGCCGACCAGGAGCCCGTGCGCACGAAGCCGGCGCCGCCGTCGTCGACGATGACGTCGACCGGGCCGGTCGAGGCGGCGAGCGTCGTGAACGCGCGGTCGGCGGACGAGCGCCAGTTGCCGGCCGGATCGATCGAGACGACGTGGTAGCGGTAGGTCGTTCCGGCGGCGAGGCCCCGGACGACGACGCGGTGGTCCCAGCCGAGCGTCGCGTCGACCTCCATGGCGACGGGGGCCGCGCCCGGCGCGGCCGAGTCGAGCCACACCTCGACGCGCCCCGTCGTCCGCTCGTCCGTGCGCCACTCGACCGACGCCTGGTCCTCCGCGGCCGCGACCGTCGGCACGGTGTGGACGGGCGGCGTGAGGTCGGGCGTGCCGTCGCGCCAGGGGCAGGCGGGCGGCGGCAGGGCCGTCGCGAGGCGCGGGTTGAGGATCGGGTCGTGGGCCGCGGTGAGCTGGTTCGAGGCGAAGATCGCGAAGCCCTCGACGCCGATCGCGCGGGCCGCGTCGATCTCCTCGCCGATCTTCCCCCAGTCGACGCCGATGCCGGGCATGACGTGCCGGCCGTTCGAGGCGAGGTCGAGCTCGGCCGTCTTCGCCGCGAAGTCCGTGACGTTGCTCGTGTAGAGCATCGGGAAGGCGATGTCGAGGATGCCCTGGCGGAACCACGTCCGCGGGTCCTGGAGGGTCGTGGGCCGCTGCGTGATCGCGGCCGAGATCCGCGCCCGCGGCCGCTCCTGGCCCACGCGCTGGTGGACCGCGGCGACGAGGCGGGTGATCGTCTCGTGCCGGAACGCCAGCCAGTCGGCGTCGCCGGCCGCCGGGGCCCGCCCGAAGCGCGCCTGGAACTTGCGGCGGTGCTCGTCGCAGTAGCAGTAGTCCGTGCCGGGCATGCGCACGTAGTCGAGGTGGACGCCGTCGACCTCGTAGCGGCGCGCCATCTCGCCCGCGATCCCGGCCAGGTGGTCGCGGAAGCCGTCGTGCTCGGGGCAGAACCAGATCTCGGCCGCCGTGCCGAGCCCGTCGATGCTGCGAGCCCCGTTGCTCCGCACCATCGTCCACTCGGGGTGCGCGTTGACGACGTGCGCGGCGCTCGAGGGACGGGCGAGCGTCCCGGTGAAGACGCGGCTCACGTTCATCCAGGCGTGGACCTCGAGCCCGGCGGCGTGCCCGAGGCGCACGGCCGACTCGAGCGCGTCGAAGCTCGCGGAGACGAGCGACGAGCGCGGCGCGAGCTGGGACGGGTAGAGGGCGAAGCTGTCGCCGTAGACCTGCACGAGGAGGATGTTGAAGCGGTGGGCGACGGCGTGGTCGACGGCCGACCGGATCTTCGCCTCGGTGTTCGCGTGCCAGCGCGTGACCCAGAGGGCGCGGCCCTCCGCGGCCGGCGGCTGCCCGCTCGTCGCGCCGCCCGGGACGGGGCCGGTCATGCCCGTCGAGCCCGGGTTGCCGGTCGTGGGGCTGCCGCTCGTCCCCGTCCCCGAGCCCGGGCCGGAGCCCGGGCCGGGCGTCGCCGTGCCGTTCGTGCCCGCGTTCGGGTCCGGCACGGGCACGAACCCGCCGCCGCCCGACCTCGCGCACCCGCAGAACGCAACCACCGCAGCGGCCGCGGCCGCCGCCCACCAGCTCGAACGCAAGGCAGACCCTCCCCGAGGCGAGCGATCGCAACCGTATAGCCGCGGGGACTGGACCTTCGTGCAGGTCGTTACTGTCCGAGGCCGAGCGGCACCTCGAGCTCGACGAGGCCGCCGGTCCTGGCCTCGATCTCGCGCGTCGCCTCGCCGAGCGACTCGTGCCAGACCCGGAGGCGGTGCTTGCCGGGCGGGATCTGGGCGAGCTCGAAGCCGCCGTCCGTGCCCGTGACGACCGCGTACGGCGTCGGGGCGACGAAGACGTAGGCCGTGATCCAGGGGTGGAGGTCGTCGGCGACGCGCACGAGCCCGGGGCCCGGGAGGCCGCGCGACACCTCGGCCTGCGGCGGCAGCGACAGGTTGAAGAGGCCCGGGGCGCGGAAGACGTGGCCGACCGGGTTCCCGTTCACGAGCTTGAGGACGGCGCCGGGCGACGCGACCTGCACGCGCGGGATGAAGCGCGGGCCTCGCGCCTCGACCACGGGCGCAGGATAGGAAAACGGCTTCCCGCGGCGGACGCCGTCGAGCCAGACGACGGCGTTCTCGACGCCGTCGTTGCCGGCGACGAGGAGGTCCTCGACCGGGACCGTCGGGCCGAAGGCGTCGGCGTCGCGCGTGACGGCCACGAGCCGCGGCTCGCCCGACGTCCCGTGGAAGACGATGCGGCCGCGCAGGACGGAGCCATCCGCCGGAGCATCGACGATGTAGGGAACGGCGGTCGCCGGCAGCGAGATCGCCCTCGGCTCGGGGCTGCCGGGCGGGGTCGCGCCGCCCTGGGCCCCCGCCGCCGCCGGCGGCGCTCCGGGCTCGCCGGCGCCGCCCGCGCCGGCGGCGCGGCGGAGATCCTCGAGATCGCGGCGCAGGTCGCCGACCTCGCGCTTGAGCTCGCGGACCTCGTCGCGGAGCTCGCGCAGGGCCGTGATGAGCTCCCGCAGGGGGTCCTCGGCCTCCTGGGCGCGGCAGGCGCGCGGGGCGGCCGCGACGGCGAGGGCGGAGACGAGGAGCGGGAGCGCAGCCGCGGCGAGACGGACCGGACGGCGCGCGAAGATGCCGTTTCTGCGCATGCTCGGAGCCTAACCGTCGCGCCGGGCGGCGTCAATCGACCCGTCCGCCAGGGCGCCAAAATGGCAGGATTTGCGGCGATTCGCCGCAGGCCCTGCCAATCTGACACCGCCCGCGAACCGGCCGATCACACGTAGAGCTCGACCGGACAGCAGCCTACGACAGGGGCACGAGACTTGCTCCTCGAAATCGGCGACAGTTCGGAGGGCATCGAAGGGACATGGGCAAGATCATCGGAATCGACCTGGGCACGACCAACTCGGTTGCCGCGGTGATGGAAGGCAACCAGGTCACCGTCGTCACGAACCCGGAAGGCAGCCGCCTCACGCCGTCCGTCGTCGGCTTCACCGAGGGCGGCGAGCGCCTCGTGGGCCAGCCGGCGAAGCGGCAGGCCATCACGAACCCGCAGAACACGGTGTACTCCATCAAGCGGTTCATGGGCCGGCGCCGGGCCGAGGTCGGGACCGAGGAGAAGATGGTCCCGTACAAGGTCGTCGGCAGCCCGGACGAGCTCGTGAAGGTCGAGATCCGCGGCAAGACCCACAACCCGCCCGAGATCTCGGCCATGATCCTCCGCTACATCAAGGAGTACAGCGAGGCCTACCTGGGCGAGAAGGTGACCGAGGCGGTGATCACCGTCCCGGCCTACTTCAACGACTCGCAGCGTCAGGCGACGAAGGACGCGGGCACGGTCGCCGGCCTGAACGTCCGGCGCATCATCAACGAGCCGACCGCCGCCGCGCTCGCGTACGGGCTCGACAAGAAGAAGGACGAGAAGATCGCCGTCTTCGACCTGGGCGGCGGCACCTACGACATCTCGATCCTCGAGGTGGGCGACAACGTCGTCGAGGTCCGCTCGACGAACGGCGACACGCACCTGGGCGGCGACGACTGGGACCAGGTCCTCATCAACTTCGTCGCCGACGAGTTCAGGAAGGAGCACTCGGTCGACCTGCGCAAGGACCGCATGGCGCTCCAGCGCCTGAAGGAGGGTTGCGAGAAGGCGAAGATCGACCTCTCGCAGCAGCTCCAGACGCAGATCAACCTGCCGTTCATCACGGCCGACCAGAGCGGCCCGAAGCACCTCCAGGTGACGCTCACGCGGGCGAAGTTCGAGCAGCTGACCGAGCACCTCCTCGACCGGCTCGAGGCCCCCGTGCTGCGGGCCCTCGAGGACGCGAAGATGAAGCCGGACGACATCGACGAGGTGGTCATGGTCGGCGGCATGACGCGCGTGCCGTCCGTGCTCGAGCGCTGCAAGAAGATCTTCAAGCGGCAGAAGCTGAACCAGAGCGTCAACCCGGACGAGGTCGTGGCGGTCGGCGCCGCGATCCAGGGCGCGGTCCTGGGCGGCGAGAAGCGGGACATCCTGCTCCTCGACGTCACGCCGCTCTCGCTCGGGATCGAGACGCTGGGCGGCGTCATGACGACGCTCATCCAGCGCAACACGACGATCCCGACGCAGAAGAAGGAGGTCTTCTCGACCGCGTCCGACAGCCAGCCGGCCGTCGACATCCACGTCCTCCAGGGCGAGCGCCCGATGGCGCGGGACAACCGCACGCTCGGGAAGTTCACCCTGACGGGGATCCCGCCGGCGCCGCGCGGCGTCCCGAAGGTCGAGGTCACGTTCGACATCGACGCGAACGGCATCCTCCACGTGCACGCGAAGGACCTGGGCACGGGGAAGGAGGCGAAGATCGAGATCAAGGCGTCGTCCGGCCTGTCCGAGGCCGAGATCAGGCGGATGACGCAGGAGGCCGAGTCCCACGCCGAGGAGGACAAGAAGCGCAAGGAGGCGATCGAGCTCAGGAACCGCGCCGACTCGCTCTGCTACACGGTCGAGAAGACCCTGAAGGAGCATGGCGACAAGGTCCCCGAGGCCGACCGCAACGCGATCAAGGAGAAGCACGACGCGCTCCGGAAGCTCGTCGACGGCCTCTCCGAGGACGCGGACGCGCTCAAGCGCGGGATGGAGGACCTCGAGACCTCCGTCCACAAGCTGGCCGAGGCGGTCTACAAGGGCGCGGGCGGCGGAGAGGGCGGCGGGCCGGGGGCCGGCGGCGGCGGCGGCCCGGGCGCGGAGGCGGGGGTCGGCGCGGGCGCGCGCGGACCCGGGACGAACGGCGACAGCGGGGCCAAGGGCAAGGGCAAGAAGGAGGATGAGGACATCATCGAGGCCGACTACGAGGTGAAGTCCTAACCTCGCTCCCGCGCCCGCGGGGCCCTCCCCCGACGACCCGCAAACCTCCAGGCGGCGCGGCTTCCGGCCGCGCCGCAGCCCTTCGACCGGCCGTCGCTTCAAATTGACGCTCCCGGGCGGAAGTGCTATACTTCGCCCGAAAGCGTGCCCGCCGTTCGCCCTGCTCTCTTCAGCCTTTCCCACGCCGGAGGGACTAGCCGACCATGTCGACGTCGACCGGGTTGAACTCGAAGGCCCGCGACCTCCTGAAGGTCATCGAACGGAACCTCGACCTCGAGGGATACCGCGACCTCAACTGGACCGGGACGCTCGAGCAGTACCTCGAGATCGTGGCCGAGAACCCGCTGGTCGCGCGCAACGGCTTCCAGCGCCTCTACGACATGATCCTCTCGTGGGGGACGACCGAGTACACCCGGCACAAGGAGAAGGTCACCCACTACAAGTTCTTCGACGACGCGATCACGGGCGGGAAGGACGCGATCTTCGGGCTAGACAAGGCCCTCATGCGGTTCGTGAACGTCATGAAGGCCGCGGCCTACAACTACGGGACGGAGCGCCGCGTCCTGCTGCTCCACGGGCCGGTCGGCTCGTCCAAGTCGACGATCGTGCGGCTCCTGAAGAAGGGGCTCGAGGATTACTCGCGCAAGCTCGAGGGCGGCCTCTACACGTTCGGGTGGTACGACGACAAGCTGAAGGAGTACATCGACTGCCCCATGCACGAGGAGCCGCTGCGCCTCGTCCCGATCGAGTTCCGAGAGCAGGTGATCCAGGCGATCGTAGCGAGCGTGAACGGCGCCCCGCGGTACAAGCTCCAGATCGACGGCGACCTGTGCCCGTCGTGCCGCATGAACTACCGCGAGCTGATCAAGAAGTACGAGGGCGACTGGAAGAAGGTCATCTCGCACGTCCAGGTGCGCCGGATGGTGCTGAGCGAGAAGGACCGGGTCGGGATCGGGACCTTCCAGCCGAAGGACGAGAAGAACCAGGACTCGACCGAGCTGACGGGCGACATCAACTACCGCAAGATCGCCGAGTTCGGATCGGACAGCGACCCCCGCGCGTTCAACTTCGACGGCGAGTTCAACATCTCGAACCGCGGGCTCCTCGAGTTCATCGAGATCCTGAAGCTCGACGTCGCCTTCCTCTACGACCTGCTCGGCGCGACGCAGGAGCACAAGATCAAGCCGAAGAAGTTCGCGCAGACGGACATCGACGAGGTCATCATCGGGCACACGAACGAGCCCGAGTACAAGAAGCTCCAGACGAACGAGCTCATGGAGGCCTTCCGGGACCGGACCGTGAAGGTCGACATCCCGTACATCACGACCCTCGACGACGAGGTGAAGATCTACCTCAAGGACTTCAACGCCCAGAAGGTGCAGGGGAAGCACATCGCGCCGCACACGGTCGAGATCGCGGCCATGTGGTCGATCCTCACGCGCCTCGAGGAGCCGAAGAAGGCGCAGCTCTCGCTCCTCCAGAAGCTCAAGCTCTACAACGGGAAGACGCTCCCCGGCTTCACGGAGGACAACATCAAGGAGCTCCGCGAGGAGGCGGAGCGCGAGGGGATGGAGGGGATCTCCCCCCGCTACATCCAGGACAAGATCTCGAACGCGCTCGTCTCCGACCTGAACGAGACGTGCGTGAACCCGTTCATGGTGCTGAACGAGCTCGAGGAAGGGCTCCAGCACCACTCGCTCATCACGAGCGAGGACCAGCGCAAGCGCTACAAGGAGCTGCTCGCGGTGGTCAAGGAGGAGTACGAGGACATCGTCAAGAACGAGGTGCAGCGGGCGATCTCGGCCGACGAGGACGCGATCGCGCGCCTCTGCGCGAACTACGTCGCCAACATCAAGGCGTACGCGCAGAAGGAGAAGGTGAAGAACCGCTACACGGGGCAGGACGAGGAGCCGGACGAGCGGCTCATGCGGTCGATCGAGGAGAAGATCGACATCCCGGAGAGCCGGAAGGACGACTTCCGCCGGGAGATCATGAACTACATAGGCGCGCTCGCGATCGACGGCAAGCAGTTCAACTACTGGACGAACGAGCGGCTCCAGAAGGCCCTCGAGCTCAAGATGTTCGAGGACCAGAAGGACTCGATCAAGCTGACGTCGCTCGTCTCGAACGTGATCGACCGGGACACCCAGGAGAAGATCGACGTCGTCAAGAGCCGGCTCATCAAGAACTACGGCTACTGCGACGTGTGCGCGACGGACGTGCTCAACTACGTCGCCTCGATCTTCGCCCGCGGGGACGTGAAGGCGAAGAAGTAGGCCCCTTTCCGGAGGGCCGGCCGGCCGATGCGGAACCGCTTCCTCGCCGACACCCCCGCCCTCCTCGCCTTCTTGACGGATCCGGGCGCGCTCGGCGGGCGCGCGGCCGACGTCTTCGAGCGGGCGCAGAAGGGCGAGCTGTCCGTGATCGTGCCGGCCATGGTCGTCGCCGAGCTGATCCCGCTCGTCGAGGAGCGGAAGGGGTCGGCGGGGATCATCGAGATCGCGAGGCGGATCGCGCGCGGCGGCGGCTTCACGGCCGTCGGCTTCGACGGCGACACCCTCGAGCGCATAGGCGCGCTGCCGAGGACGCTCGGGCTGCACGACCGGGCGGTCGCGGCGACGGCGCTGATCTTCGGGGCGGCCGTCCTCACGGACGACACGCGCTACCGGGACATCGGACTCGAGACGGTCTGGGACTGAGGCAAAGCGAGCGCGGGAGCCAGATGGTTCGCAAGATCGAGAAGGACAACACCCGCTTCAAGCAGATCGTCCGGGGCCGCATCAAGAAGGAGCTGCGCAAGTACATAACGCGCGGCGAGCTCATCGGCCGCAAGGGCAAGAACGTCGTCTCGATCCCGCTCCCGCAGATCGAGCTCCCGCGGTTCAAGTACGGCCACAAGCAGATGGGCGGCGTAGGCCAGGGCGAGGGCGAGATCGGCCAGCCGATCGCCGGCGACCCGAACCAGGCGGGGTCCGGGCCGGGGGCGGGCGAGATGCCGGGCGAGCACATCCTCGAGGTCGACGTCGAGCTCTCGGATCTCGCGAAGATCCTCGGGGAGGAGCTCGAGCTGCCGCGCATCGAGCCGCGCGGCAAGAAGTCGATCTCGGCGGCGAAGGAGCGCTACACGGGCATCCACCGGGCCGGCCCCGAGTCGCTGCGCCACTTCAAGCGCACGTACAAGGAGGCGCTCAAGCGGATGATCTCGCTCGGGATCTACGACCCGCTGAACCCCAACATCGTGCCCGTCCGCGAGGACAAGCGCTACCGGGGGTGGAAGGTCATCCACCAGCCCGAGTCGAACGCGGTCATCATCTACATGATGGACGTCTCGGGCTCGATGGGTTACGAGCAGAAGGAGATCGTCCGCATCGAGAGCTTCTGGATCGACACGTGGCTGCGCTCGCAGTACCGCGAGATCGAGTCGCGGTACATCGTCCACGACGCCGCGGCCAAGGAGGTCGACCAGCACACCTTCTTCCACATCCGCGAGTCGGGCGGGACGAAGATCTCGTCCGCCTACGAGCTCTCGTCGCGCATGATCGACGAGCAGTTCCCGCCGGACGAGTGGAACATCTACCTCTTCCACTTCTCGGACGGCGACAACTGGGGCGGCGACGACACCCGCAAGTGCGTCCAGATCCTCGAGGGCGACCTCATCCCGAAGTCGAACCTCTTCTGCTACGGGCAGGTGAAGTCGGCGTACGGGAGCGGGCAGTTCATAAAGGACCTGCGCGCCCACTTCAAGGACTCGGACGAGATCATCCTGAGCGAGATCGGGAGCCGGGACGAGATCTACGACTCGATCAAGGCCTTCCTCGGGAAGGGGCGCTGACGTGATCCCGCGCTCCATGAACACGGCCCTGCCGCCCGAGCTCTCGGCGTGGCACGAGAAGATCCGCAGGCACGCGCGCGACTACGGGCTCGACTTCTGGGACGTCATCTTCGAGGTCGTCGACTACGACGAGATGAACGAGGTCGCGGCCTACGGCGGCTTTCCCACCCGGTACCCGCACTGGAAGTTCGGCATGGAGTACGAGGAGCTGTCGAAGGGCTACTCGTACGGGCTGCAGAAGATCTACGAGCTCGTCATCAACACGAACCCGTCCTACGCGTACCTGCTCAAGAGCAACGCGCTGGTCGATCAGAAGCTCGTCATGTGCCACGTCTACGGGCACGTCGACTTCTTCAAGAACAACTACTGGTTCCAGCACACGAACCGGAAGATGCTGGACGAGATGGCGAACCACTCGACGCGCATCCGCCGGTACATCGAGCTTCACGGGCTGGAGATGGTCGAGAACTTCGTCGACGCCTGTCTCTCGCTCGACAACCTGATCGACATCCACTCGCCCTTCGTCAAGCGCCGGCGGGAGCGCCCGCGCAGCGAGCTCGACGAGGAGGAGCAGCCGCGCGTCCCGCAGAGGATCCGGTCCAAGGACTACATGGACCGGTACGTGAACCCGCCCGACTTCATCGCGGAGCAGCGGCGGCGGCTCGAGGAGGACCTCCGCAAGCAGCGCAACTTCCCGGAGGAGCCGCAGAAGGACGTCCTGCTCTTCCTCCTCGAGAACGCCCCGCTCGAGCGCTGGCAGCGCGACGTGCTCGACATGATCCGCGAGGAGGCGTACTACTTCGCGCCGCAGGGGATGACGAAGACGCTCAACGAAGGATGGGCGTCCTACTGGCATTCCCGGCTCATGACGGAGAAGGTCCTCGAGGACAGCGAGGTCATCGACTACGCCGACCACCACTCGGGGACGATGGGCATGAGCCCGGGGGTGCTGAACCCCTACAAGGTGGGGATCGAGCTGCTGCGCGACATCGAGGACCGCTGGAACAAGGGGAAGTTCGGCAAGGAGTGGGAGGAGTGCGACGACCTCGACCGCAAGCGCACGTGGGACAGGCACCTCGGGCTCGGGCGGCAGAAGATCTTCGAGGTTCGCCGGATCTACAACGACGTCCTCTTCATCGACGAGTACCTGACGCCGGAGTTCTGCGAGCGGCACAAGCTGTTCACGTACGAGTACAACCCGCAGACGGGCGAGTACGTGATCACGAACCGGGACTTCAAGCGGATCAAGGAGAAGCTGCTCTTCCAGCTCACCAACTTCGGGCACCCGTACATCTACGTCGAGGACGGCAACTACGAGAACCGGGGCGAGCTGCTGATGCGCCACCGGCACGAGGGGATCGACCTCAAGATCGACGACGCGAAGGAGACGCTGCGAAACCTCCAGGTCCTCTGGAGCCGGCCGGTTCACCTCGAGACCGTGGTCGACAAGAGGAAGAAGCTCCTCTCGTACGACGGCAAGAAGCACTTCGAGAAGACGCTCCCCTAGCTTTTCCCTTCCCCTAAAATTTTTCTAACCACAGGCGGCGCATGGTTTCTGCGGCCGAACGGGGCCCGCCCCGTGTCGGACTCCCGGGGTATCGTTAGGACGGCGTTCGGGCGAGGTGCGCGCGTGCTCGGGGCACGAGCGCGCCGGGCAGGGCCCGCGCCGGGAGACGCCCTTCATGCGGGAGACGACCTGGAACCGGATCTTCATCCTCGGCTACCTCGAGCGCGACCCGTCGCTCCGCTATCGCGGGGATGCGGTCGCCGTCGTGGAGCTCGCGGTCGGCGTGAGCGGGGCCTTCAACGGGCGTGAAGCCCGCGAGGACGGCGGCGGGGGGCACGTCGATGTCCTGTTCTCGGGACCCGCCGCGCAGCGGTTCGCGCGCGTCGCGGGCATCGGGAGCGCCGTCTTCATCGAGGGGCGGCTCCGCCTCGAGCTCGCCCGGGGCTCGAACGCCGGCGGGCGGCGGCACCTCGTGGTCGTGGCCGAGCGCGTGAGCCTGCTGGACGCGGCCGTGCGCTCCGCGCCGGAGGCGGGCGGCGCGATCGACGTCGGCGCGATCGACCTGCGCGCGATCGCCGGGGCGCCGGGGCGGCCGCCGCGGAGGCTGCCGATGCCCGAGGCGCCGGCACCGAGGGCGCGCTCGCCCGACCGGCGGCGCGCGCGGGCGCCGGCGGCGGCGCCGGGCGACCTCTTCGCCGGCATCCGTTAGGCCGGCTTCCGGTCTCGAGAATCCACCGTCTTTCAGACCGCGCGCCACGCGCGGGGAGGAGATCCCATGCTCGCAGTCCAGGAGTCGGCGGAGACGGTCGCGGCGGGCCGCGATGTGAAGGTGGACGAGGCGACGAAGCGCAGGGCCGTCGACACGGCCGTCGGCTCGATCCAGAAGCGCTACGGGAACGGCGCGATCATGCGCCTGGGGGCCGCCACGCACGGCGAGGTGCGGGCGATCTCGACCGGGAGCCTCGCGCTCGACATCGCGATCGGCGTGGGCGGCGTTCCCCGGGGACGGGTCGTCGAGGTCTTCGGTCCCGAGTCCTCGGGCAAGACGACCCTCGCCCTCCACGTGATCGCGAACGCCCAGAAGAACCGGGGCATCACCGCGTTCGTCGATGCCGAGCACGCCCTCGACCCCCGGTACGCGAAGAAGCTCGGGGTCGACATCGACCAGCTCCTGATCTCGCAGCCCGACTGCGGGGAGCAGGCGCTCGAGATCGCCGAGATGCTCGTCACGTCGAACGCGGTCGACGTCGTCGTCGTCGACTCGGTCGCGGCGCTCGTGCCGCGCGCCGAGCTGGAGGGCGAGATGGGGGACGCCCACGTCGGCCTCCACGCGCGGCTCATGTCGCAGGCCCTGCGCAAGCTGACGGCGTCGATCGCGCGGTCGCACACCTGCCTCATCTTCATCAACCAGATCCGCGAGAAGATCGGCGTCATGTTCGGCAGCCCCGAGACGACGACCGGCGGGCGAGCCCTCAAGTTCTACTCGTCGGTCCGGATCGACGTGCGCCGCACCGGGCAGATCAAGGACGGGGACCGGGTCATCGGCAGCCGGACCCGGGCGCAGGTCGTGAAGAACAAGGTGGCGCCCCCGTTCCGGATGGCCGAGTTCGACATCATCTACGACCGCGGGATCTCGTGGACCGGCGACGTGCTCGACATCGGCGCCGACCGCGGCCTCATCCAGAAGACCGGCGCGTGGTACGCGTTCCGCGACGTGAAGCTCGGTCAGGGGCGCGAGCGGGCGGTCGAGTTCCTGGAGCAGCACCCCGAGGTCCTGCTCGACGTCGAGAGCGAGGTCCTCGCCGTCGCTCTCCCGCGGCGGCCGGCGGTCGGGTCGGCGCCGGCGAACGGCGCGGTCCCGGCGCCGCCGGCCGCGCCGGTGCCGTCCCCTCCGGGGGCGCCGCCCCCTCCCGCGCCCCCGCCGCCGGCCCCGCCGCCCGCTCTCCCGCCGGGAAGGGAGAGGCCGCCGGCCGCGCCGGCGCGCGAGAAGGACCGCGACCGGGAGCGGGAGCGGGACAGGGAGCGGGAGAGGGAGAAGGACCGTCGCGGGAAGTAGGGGCGCCGGGCATCGGGCCCGGGGGCGCGTGGCCGGTCTCGTGGCGTGACCGGCCTCTCGGCCTTTGCCCGCGCCCGTGCCCGTGTCCCCCGGGCACGGCTCGTTGACAATTCGTCAAGTACGCGCCGGAGCCGGGGGGCTCGGAGGGGACGGGGGATCGTCGGTCAAGACCGGCTTTCTCTCGTCCCCCTCGGGCTCGCTCTCGCCCTTGTTCTTGCGGAACCGGATCTCGATCGTGTGCGTCTCGAGGAACTCGTTGAAGACCTTCGGAAGGTCCGCGCGCTGGAAGATCTGCTTCAGCTCCTTCGAGACGTAGCCGAACAGCTCGCCGCGCATGCGGTCGGCGTTCTGGACGACGTAGTTCCGGATCTCCCGGGGGAACTTGGCCTCGGCGAGGTAGCCCCGGATGCTCTCCTCGGTCATGAACACGGCGCCGATCCCCGCGAACAGCGCCTTCTTCATGATGTCGGAGATGGCGCCGCTCGCGGTGCGGCCGTTCTCGAGAGGGAGGTCGTTGTCGCGCTCGGTGCTGGCCAAAGGTCCGCTCCAGGCCTGGATCTCGCGGGATTTTAGCAGCGGCGCCGCGGCGTGTCAAAGCGCCGGGGCCGGGGCCCGCGCGGTCCCTCGATCGCGCGGTCCTGTTGACGCGACGATCCCCGGGACTATCATCCGGCCACCGGATGAGCCCGAGGACGCGCGAGCAGGTGGTGCGGCTTTGCAAGCTCCTCGCCGGGCCGGAGGAGTACCGCTGGCTCGACCGGATCGGGGTCCGCGACCTCGGCCTCGGCTACGACCGCTTCGGCTTCGAGAAGGAGAGCGCCGCCCTCGCCTATCTCTTCCTTCGCCTGGTCTACAAGCACTGGTTCCGGGTCGAGAGCGAGGGTCATCACAACATCCCGCGCGTCGGTCGCTGCATCCTCGTCGGGAACCACGGCGGCCTCCTGCCGTGGGACGCCTCGATGATGTGCGTCGACGCCCTCTGTCGCCTCCATCCGCCCCGGATGGTGCGCGCGATCGTCGATCACTTCGTCGCGACGCTTCCGTTCCTGAACGTCATCTTCGCCCGGTGCGGCCAGGTGATCGGCGCCCGGCAGAACTTTCGCGAGCTCCTCCAGGGCGAGGAGCTGATCCTCGTGTTCCCGGAGGGCACGAAGGGGATCGGCAAGCCGTACTGGGACCGTTACCGCCTGCGGCCGTTCCGCGTGGGCTTCGTCGAGATGGCCCTCCAGTACAAGTCGCCGATCGTGCCCGTCTCCTTCATCGGGCCGGACGACCAGGCGCCGATCGTCGTCTCCTTCGACGGGGTGAGCCAGTCGCTCGGCGTTCCCTTCGTTCCCGTGACGCCGACGTTCCCCTGGCTCGGGCTCGCCGGCCTGCTGCCCTATCCGGTGAAGTACCGGATCCAGTACGGCGAGCCGATCCACTTCTACCGGGAGTACGGGAAGGACGCGGCCCTCGACCCGCGGCTCGTCGAGGAGCTCGCGAGCCGCGTCCGCGAGAAGGTCCAGGACATGGTCGACGCCGGGCTCAAGCGTCGGACGGGGGTGTTCGTCTGATGGGCGCGAACGGCGAGAGGGAACCGAAGAAGAACGTGCTCCTCACCGGGGCGACCGGCACGATCGGGCGACAGGTCGCCCAGACGCTCTACCACGATCCGAACGTGGGCCGGCTCGTCTGCGTCGCGCGCGACTCGGAGCCCTACTACTTCCACGACTACGACCGCATCCGCTTCCAGTTCAAGCAGCTCGACATCCTGAAGGCGCGCGAGCTCCACAACTTCGTCCTGTCGGCGCTGTTCCGGGAGGCGAGCATCGACACGGTCGTCCATCTCGCCTTCGTCAACCGCCCGCGCGACCAGGGCCTGGCGACGCACACCCTCAACGTCGAGGGGACGAAGAACCTCCTCTACAAGTGCATCGAGATCGGGCACATCCGGAAGTTCGTGTTCCAGTCGAGCGACGCGGTGTACAAGCTGCGGCCCTCGAACCCGGCCCTCCTCGACGAGGAGGCCGACCTGAACTTCGACCACGATGCCAGCCAGTACGTGAAGGACCGCGTCGACGCGGACATGATCTGTCGCAGCCAGCTCCTCAACCCCGGCGTGAGGATCATCATCCTGCGGCCGTCATCGATCATCGGGCGCAACGTGCACTCGCGCTGGAACGCGCTGCTCGAGAACCACCGCCTGATCTTCAAGGTGCTCGGGTTCGACCCGATGATCTGCCCGATCCACGCGAACGACGTGATCCGGGCCATCCAGCACGCGGTCCACCGGGACGTCCAGGGCGTGTTCAACATCACGGGGCTCGACTGGGCGCCGCTCTCGACGTTCATCCGCCTCGCGGGGGCGAACCGCCTCTCCCTCCCGGCGCTGGCGCTGCGGGCGGTGAACGGTCTCCAGCAGGCGCTGCGGCTGACGCAGTACGACTACGACGACCAGCCCGAAGCCATGCGCCATGCCTGTCTTCTCGACACGACCCGGGCGCGCGACGTCCTCGGCTTCACGCCGCAGTACCACATCAAGTTCGCCTGAGGCGCCCGGAGGGGCCCGCCCGGTCTTCGTCTTCGGGGGGCTCCGCCCCCCGAACCCCCCGCCGCGGAGCGCGCGGCAAGGATTGGGCTTCGGCTTCCGCGCGCTCCGCTCAGTCGTGGCGGTCCAGCCAGGCCTGGATCGTCGGGAAGACGTCCCGATGCGCGTTCTTCCCGAGGATGAGGTCGACGTGGCCGTACTCGTTCGAGGCCCCGATCGACTTCCCGACGACGACGAACTCCTTGTCGCGCGAGCTGACGCGATCGAAGACGTACCGGAGGTCGGCCGGCGGCGTCAGCCCGTCGATGGACCCGCCGACGATGAGGAGCGGGACCTCGATGCGGTGCAGGTTGTCGCGCACGCTGAACGTGCGGTAGTAGGATCGGAAGTGCTTGTGATCGTACCACTCGACGGCCTGGAGGAGCATCGACGCGGGGAGGTCCTCGACCGCGGTCCGGAGGAGGGTGGAGAGCGTCGCCGCGTCCATGTTCGCCCGGTTGTACAGGAAGTCCTTGAGGACGGCCTCGATGTAGGGCCGGGCGAGGGGCACGAACGGCGCGACGAGCCGGCCGACACGCCGGTACGGGACGAACGGCACGTACCGGAGCAGCCAGCCCGCGCGGCGCGCCTCGTCGTGGATGGGCGATGCGAGCAGCGCGACGGACGGCGCGCCGACGGTGACGCAGCTCCGGACGAGGTCGCGGTCGGAGGTGGCCAGGAAGGGGTAGGCGAGCATGCCGCCCATGCTGTGCCCGACCCAGTGCACCGATGCTCGGCCGGTGAGCTCGAGCACGCGGGCGATGCCGGCGGGGATGTCGTGGACGACGTAGTCGTCGAAGACCCAGTTGTAGCGGAGCGGGCCGGCGAAGAAGCTCGGCCTCGAGCTGGCGCCGGCACCGCGAAGCTCGATGATCCAGACGTCGTAGCCGGAACGCCAGAGATAGCGCGCGAGGCTCTGCTCGCCCGGGTAGTCGAGGTCGTAGCGGTTCGACCCGAGCCCGTGGCAGAGGAAGACCGGATGGCGGCGCGTCGCCGACCGCGCTCGGTAGTTCCAGAGAGCGATGCGGCAGCCGTCGCGGGTCCGCGTGTAGTGGAGGGTCGGTCGGGCGCCGTCGCCCGAGCGCCCCGCCCCGTTGAGCGAGAGCCATCCGGTCGCCGCGCTCGCGACGCGGGCGAGGTCGCCGACCAGGCCGCGAACGCGCCCGATCACGGCTTGCGCTCGCGCACGAGGGGGACGAAGCGGACGGCCCCGAGGTCGAGCCGCTCGACGCCGCCGTCGTCCCGCTTCGCGAGGACGAGCAGGCGCTGGACGGCGTCCGCCGGGCCGACCGGGATGACGAGCCGGCCGCCGGGCCGGAGCTGGTCGACGAGCGGCTGCGGAACGTCGGGGGCGCCGGCCGTGACCAGGACCGCGTCGAAGGGCGCGGCCTCGGGCCACCCGAGGTAGCCGTCGCCCGCCCGCACGCGCACGTTCGCGAACCCGAGCCGCTCGAGCCGGGCGCGCGCCGTGTCCGCGAGCTCCGGGAGGATCTCGATCGAGTAGACCTCGCGGCAGATCCTCGCGAGCACGGCGGCCTGGTAACCCGAGCCGGTGCCGACCTCGAGCACGCGGCTCTCGGGACCGACCTTCGCGGCCTCGGTCATGAGGGCGACGATGTACGGCTGCGAGATCGTCTGCTCGAGGCCGATCGGCAGCGGATGGTCCTCGTACGCGAGGTCGCGGAAGCGCTCGGGGACGAACTCGTGGCGCGGCACGGCGCGCAGGGCCGCGAGCACGCGCGCGTCCGCGACGCCGCGCGCCTCGATCTGATCCGTGACCATGGTCTCTCTGCGCTCGGTGTGCTCGTCGCGCGCCGGGGCCGTCGGCGCCGGCGAGGAGCGCGCATGGCCGTCGCAGGCGGGGGTTCCGGCCACGACTGCGGCGGCGATGGGAATCCACGGGGCGCGCATGGGGCGCCTTCAGCCTTTCAGCTCGGGGAGAGCTGCGACTCGAGGTCGCGGACCCGCGCCTTGAGCTCCTCGACCTCCTTCTCCTTCTCTTCCTCGTACTGGGCCTGCTCCTGGGCGACCTGGTCGAACTGGTCGCGCATCTCCGCGATCCGCGCTTCGAGCTCCGCGACCTTGGCCTCGGACGTCGCCAGCGCTTCCACGCTCGCGCCGCCGCCGCCCGCGGTCGAGGCCCCGAGGACGGCGCCCTCGGCGGCCTTCTCGGCCTCGGCCGCGCGCTTCTCGGCCTCCTCGGCCTTGGTCTGGGCCTCGGTGTGGGCTTCCTCCCACTGCTTGACGAGCTCCTCGAGCTCCTCGACCTTCGCCGCGAGCTCCTCGACCTTCTTCTGCTCGGCCACGAGCGCTTCGGCGTCGCCGCTCTTCGCCGAGCTCGCGGCCTCCTTCGCCAGCTCGAGCTCGCCGAGGACGCGCTCGAGGCGCCGCTCGACCTCGTCGGCGCGCGTCGCGGCCTCCTGGGCGCGCTTCTCCGCGTCGGCGAGCTTCGCCCGGGCCTCGGCCAGGGACCTGGCATCGGCCCCGGCGGCCGAGACGGTCGACTTCGCCTTCGCGACCTCGCCCTCCTGCTCGGCGATGCGCGCCTCGAGGGCCGCGACCTGGTCCTCGAAGGCCTTCTCGCGCTCGGCCGCCGACTCGAGGGCGGCCGCGAGCTCCGCGACCTGCTTCTCGACGTCGGCCGCGAGGCCGCCCGCCTTCGAGGCGCGCTCCTTCAGCTCGCCCGTCTGGAACTCGAGGTCGGCGATCTTCTTCTCGCCGCTCTCGAGCTCCTGCTTGAGCTTCGTGATGTCCTTCTCGCGGGCGGAGAGCTCGCCCTCGCGCTCCTTGAGCTTCGTCTCGAGGTCCTTGACGCGGCCCTCGAGCGCGCGCCGCTCGTGCTGGAGCGCTTCCTTGGCGGCGTCGACGGTCGAGTGCGACTCCTTGACGAGCCGCTCGGCCTCCGAGCGGGCCTTGAGGAGGTCGCCGGACTTCTGGTCGACCTCGGCGCGGGCCGCCTTGAGGCCGTCCTCGGCCTCCTTCGTCTTCTGTCGCGCCCACTCGACCTCCTTGCGGAGGGACTCGAGCTCGACGCGCCGCTCCTCGGCGAGCTTCTCGGACGTGTCGGCGCGGGCCTTGGCGCTCTCGTACTCCTTCTCGAGCTCGTGGAGGCGCTGCTTCAGCTCGCCGCGCGGCGCCTGGGAGAGGAGCTTCGAGGACTCGAGCTGCTTGTCCTCGAGGCTCTTCGCGAGGCCCTTCTTCTCGGCCTCGAGGGCCTGGATCCGGCCCTCGTTCTCCTCGAAGAGGGCCGCCATCTCGCGCCGCGCCTGGTCGTTCAGGTCCTTGAGGGTCTTGATCTCGCGGTCCTTCTCGCCGAGCAGCTTCTTGCCGAGGATGCTCGCGTCGACGCCGCCCGACATGCTGTCGATGACGAGCTCGAGGGCCTGCTTCGACTTCTCGGCCTCGGCGACGCGGGCGCGGGCGGCCGCCGCCTCGCCGCTCTTCAGACGCAGCTCGGACTCGAGGCTCTCGACGCGCGTCTGGAGCTCGGAGAGCTGCTGCTGCGGGGCGCGGCGCGCGGCCGAGAGCTCGGCCTGCTTGACCATGAGCTCGGAGTAACGCTCCTCGATCTCGCCTTCCACCCGCTTGAGCTCGGCCTTCGTGCGGTCGAGCTCCTGGTGGAGGCGCTGCATCTCGTTGTCCCACTTGACTCGGTCGCGCTCGGCGATCGCGGCCGACGTCTCGAGGCGGAGCTTCTCCTTCTCCGCCCCGAAGCGAGCGACCTCGGCCGCGTCCCTGGCGGCGACCGCCTGGTCGCGGTCGTTCTTCAAGCGCCGGAGGGCGTCCTGGAGCATGCGCTCCTCGCCCTCGACCATCTGGATGCGCGAGTGCAGCTCGTTGCGGTCGGCGACCTCGGCCTCGAGATGGGCGACGCGCTCCTCCAGCCGGGCGCGCTCGCGCGACCACGCCTCGGAGCGGACGTCGGCGTCGGCCGTCTTGGTCTTCAGGTCCTCGAGCTCGCGGCGCGCGTCCATGAGGTCGCGGACCGCCTTCTCCTTCACGAGCTCGAGCTCGCGGGCCTTGTCGCGGTAGATCTTGACGTCTTCCTGCCGGGCGCGCGCCTCCTCCTGCGCCTGCTTCACCTGCTCCGCCAGCGCCTCGACCCGGGCCTCGAGGGCGCCGACGTCCTCGCCGAGCGGGGACGGCTCGTCGTCGTCGGCCGCGGGCGGCGGGGCCGCGGCCGGCGCGGGCGCGTGAGCGTGCGCGGGCGGCGCGGGGTAGCCGGGCGGAGGCGGCGGATACCCGGGCGGCGGCGCGTAGACGCCGGGCGGAGGCGCGGCGGCCGCGGGCGGCGGGGGCGGAGGCGGCGGCGCGCCCTTCTGGGCCCGCGGCTTGGGCGGTCCGGAGGCGTACGGATCGCCGCGAGCGGCGCCGGTCCGGCTCCTCGGCTCGCCGCCCTTCGGGCTCGGCTTCTCCTCGGCGTACGGGTCCTTGCGGCCGGACCCGGCGCGACCGCCCTCGCCGCCGCGCGGCGGCTGGGACTTCGTGTCGGTGGCGTAGGGGTCCTTCCGTCGTGCGCCCGCGCGCCGGCCCTCGCCGGGCTCGAGCTCCTCGGCGGCGGCCGGAGCCTGAGGCGGTGGCGGGGGGGGCGGCGGAGGGGGAGGCGGCGCGGCCGCCGCCGGCGCGGGCGCGGCGGCGGGGGGCGGCGAGCCCGGAGCCGGGTAGCCGGGGGGCATCGGGTAGCCGGGCGGCGGATAGGCGTACGGATAGCCGGGCGGAGGCGCCGGGTATCCGGGGGGCGGGGCGGGGTACCCGGGAGGCGGCGGCGGATAGCCGGGCGGGTAACCGGGTGGCGCGCCGGGCGGCGGCGCGGCGTGCGCGGGCGCATCGCCGTGGAAGACGGCCTCGACGTCGCCGAACTTGACCGTCTCCCCGCCGCGCAGCGACACGGGCGACTTCCCGAGCTTCGTCCCGTTGACGTAGGTCCCGTTCTTGCTCCCGAGGTCCTTGATCCAGAAGACGCCGCCGTCCTCCCGGATCTCGGCCTGATCCCAGCCGACGCACGAGTCGCGGATCGCGATCTGCGCGCCGCGCCGGTTGCCGACGACGTGCTTCTCGCCGCCCGGCTTCAGGTCGAACGACTGGCCCTGATTCTTGCCGCTGCGGACCTCGAGCTTGGCCATTTCCCGTCGCCTTGGATTAGGGTTTCTTGGCCTTGTACCTGTCCGGGTCTTCCAGGAACCGGTCCCAGTGCTCCTGCGAGTCGAACCAGAGCTTCCGGAACGGCCCGACGCCCTGAACGCCCTTGGCCGGGTCCACGACCGCTCCGCAGACCGGGCACCTGAAGTCGGCCGCCGCGGGCCCGCCGACCGGAACGTCCGGCAGCTCCTCGATGATCTGGAAGCCCGCCGGCAGCTCGAACTCGCTCGCCGGCGGGTTCCTCTCGGCCACCCGCAGGACGTCCGTGCGGACGCTCGCCCCGGCGTCCACGAGATCGATCTCGAAGAAGAGCTTCACCGGGAAGCCCTCGATCTCCTTCAGCTTCTCCACGACCTTCGGGTGGAAGAGACCGACCTTGTCGTAGAAGTCGAAGATCTCCTTCGGGCGCTGGTAGCCCTCCTTCTCGAGGTCCCGTGTGACCCAGACCTCGATGATGGGCTTCCAGTTCTCCCAGATCGCGACCTTCTCGGCGTCGTAGCCGTTCACGCGCTCGCGCGGGCCGCGCTCGATGCGGACGACGATCTCGCCGTCCTCGCGGACGTTCACGTCGCGCAGGTAGCGCTCCTTCAAGGCGGCGTCGTAGCTCTTCCGGAGGATCGCCTTGCGCGTGGCTTCCTTCTCCGCGTAGGCCTGCTCGCGCTTCTCGCGGAACCACTCGAACTTCGACTCCGTGTAGAGCTTGAGCTGGGGGTCGACCTCCCAGATGACGCCCTTGTCGAGGCGCACGATCAGGTAGCGCTTCGAGCCCTTGTCGTCGAGGCGGAGCGTGCCCTCGCCCACGGTGAGGGTCTGCTCGACGGTGTCCCCGCCGCCCTTTCCGGGCAGACCGTTCGACCGTTGCTCGACGACGATGCCGCCGCGCGCTACCCCGGCGAGGGGGGCGGACAGGACTGCGGCTGCGACAACTGTAAACACCGTCGCCCGTAGGAACATGTACGCCCCCGCCCGAGCCGTCGTCATCATATCACGCTCCCGAACCAGCGTCAAAGCTTTGACCGTCGGCCGGAGGCGGCCGCCGCGGGCTTGCCGCGCGGGCCTCGCCGGCCCATACTCACGTCGGGCGCAAGTCGCGCCCCACCGAGGAGATTCGCAGCCTTGGACGGCCGCCATCCCCGCTTCTTCATCGTCGGCCCGACCGCGAGCGGCAAGGGCAGGCTCGCCCTCGAGGTCGCGCGCCTGACCGCCGGCGAAGTCCTCTCGGTCGACTCCATGAAGGTCTACCGCGGCCTGGACATCGGCACGGCCAAGCCCGCCCTGAGCCGGGTCGAAGGGGCCTCGCTCGCGGCGCGCGGCGGAGTCCCTTTCCACCTCATCGACATCCGGGAGCCGCACGAGTTCATGAGCGCCGCCGACTTCGCCCGCGAGGCGGAGCGGGTCGAGGGCGACATCCTCGCCCGCGGCCGCCGGCCGATCTTCGCCGGCGGCACGGCCCTCTACGTGCGCGCGCTCGCCGAGGGCATCTTCGAGGGGCCGGCCGCCGACCCGGACCTGCGGGCCAGGCTCGAGGCCGAGGCGCGCGAGCGCGGGCCGGAGTCGCTCCACGCGCGGCTCGCCGTCGTCGACCCGAGGACGGCCGCGCGCCTGCATCCCAACGACGTCCGCCGCGTCGTTCGCGCCCTCGAGGTCCACGAGAAGACGGGCCGGCCCATAGCCGACCTGCAACGCCAGTGGGCGGACGCGGCCTTCGCCGGCGTGGGCGCGCCGGTGCCGCCCCGCCTCATGGTCGGGCTCCGGTGGCCGCCGGACCTGCTGAACGCGCGCATCGACGAGCGCGTCGACCGGATGCTCGCGGCCGGGCTCGTCGACGAGGCGCGCCGGCTCCTCGCCCGCCCCGAGGGGATCGGCCGCGAGGCGGCGCAGGCCCTCGGTTACCGGGAGGTCTTCGCGCTCCTCCGCGGCGAGCTGCCGGACGTCGAGACGACGATTTCCCTCGTGAAGCGAAACACCCGCCGGTTCGCGCGCCGGCAGCTCACGTTCTTCCGGCGTTTCCCGGACATCCGCTGGCTCGAGGTGGACGGGACGACGGATCCCGAGCGGCTCGCGGCGGACGTCGTCCGCGAGCGCCTCACGTCGCGGCCTGCTCCTCCGTACAAGCAGTAGTTTGGCCGGGAGGGCAAGCTCCATGAACTGGACCGGCGTCGGTGTTGCAGCGGGAGTCCTGATCGCTGGCGCGGTCGGAGGCGCGATCCTCCTTCCGAACATGCGCGGCCGGGAGGCCGAGGCGCCGGTCCCGGTGCCGGCCGTCACGAGCGCAGAGGACCCGCGCTTCGACGCCCTCGAGCGGACGCTCCGCGCCCAGCAGGACGCGATCGCCCGCCTCGAGAGCTCGTTCGTCGTGGCCGAGCGCTCCGCCGCCGACGCGAGCCGGGAGGCGGAGAAGACGCGCGAGCTGCTCGAGGACTTCCTCGCCGCCGCCGGGCCGCGCCCGGGCGCGAGCGGCGACGGCGGGACGCTGGGGGCGGCGGCCGGGGCGGCGATCCCCCCGGGTGGGGCCGCGCCCTCGGGGGCGCGCGACCCCGGGACGGTCGTGCCGTCGAGCGCGGGCGGGGCGCCGCTCGACCCCCGGCGGGAGGAGATCCGGATGGTCCTCCAGGACATCCGCGCCGAGGAGCGCCGCAAGGAGGAGGAGCGCGAGCAGCAGCGGCGCCGCGACGAGACGTCCCGCTACATCCAGTCGATCTCGACCCGCCTGAACCTCACGCCGCAGCAGCAGGAGCAGATGACCGCCCTCTCCATCGGCCGGCAGGACGCGCGCCGCGCGATCTGGGACGAGGTCGAGACCGGCAAGATCGAGCGCGACCTGGCGCGGAAGAAGATGGAGGAGTCGCGGGCCGGCTACGAGACCCAGCTCCAGCAGGTCCTGCACCCGGTGCAGTACGAGGAGCTCCAGAAGATCCGGGCCGAGGACGATGGCGGCCGCGACGGTCGCCGAGCGCGCGCCGTGCCGACGCCCGGCGCTCCGGTCGTCCCGGGCGGCGGGACGTAGATCCCCGCCGCGGGGAACGAGGCGACCGAACAAAACGACCCGCGATCGCGACGGGCCGTCGCGGTCTCGCGGGCCCGACTTCCCCGGATCCGACTACTCGGCGGGATTGCGCTCGAGGCCGAAGACGAGGCGATCGACGTCCTCGTGCAGGTCCTGGAGCTCGTTCCACACCTGCTTCAAGTGGCGCTTGTTGTGCGCCCAGCTCGTCAGGCTGATGCAGCCCGGAGCGATGCCGGCGACCACGAGGAGTGCGGCGAGCGTGAGGTACGACGCGCGCTTGCGCTGCATCGATTTCCCCCTGAAGACGTCGTTCACCCGTCCGGCCCTCGAGGTTCGCCCTCGGAGCCCCCCACGGCTCGAGACCCCCGGTGAAGGGTCTCGGAGACTTCTACCACCCGGAGGTCTTTGTGTCAACGGGGCGGCCGCAGAATGCCTCGTCGCGCCGGCTGAGCGGCCCTCGCCGCCGCCGTTGAAATGCCCCTTCGCGCGGTGCTATTCTACCTTGACTCCGGCGCGGGGCGCGCGCGCGGCGCGGCGAACAAACGGCCGCGGGGCGCGTCTCATCCGTCGGAGCGACGCGGAGATCCCAGGACCGAACGCATGAGCTGGCAGGCCCCCAAGGCACCGCGCGGGATGCCCGACATCCTCCCGGACGACGTCCCCAGGTGGCGTCGCCTCGAGGACACGGCCCGCGATCTGCTCGAGCGCTACGGCTACCGCGAGATCCGCACGCCGCTCCTCGAGTCCACGGACCTCTTCGCCCGCGGGATCGGCGAGGTGACGGACATCGTCGAGAAGGAGATGTTCTCGCTCGCCGTCGGCTCCAAGGATCGGCCGGAGTCGCTCTCGCTCCGCCCCGAGTTCACGGCGAGCGTCGTCCGCGCCCTCCTCGAGCACAACCTGCACCGGAAGAAGCCGTTCTGGAAGCTCTACTCGATCGGCGCGCTCTTCCGCTACGAGCGCCCGCAGGCCGGGAGGCAGCGCCAGTTCCACCAGATCAACGGGGAGGCGCTCGGCTCCTACGACCCGCTGCTCGACGTCGAGATGATCGACCTCGCGGACCAGATCCTCCGCCGGCTCGGGGTCGAGGACTACCGGCTGCGCCTGAACTCGCTCGGCTGCGCCGGGTGCCGGGGGCGGTACCGCGAGGTCCTGCGCGACTTCCTGCGCCCGCGCCTCGCGGAGATGTGCGAGACGTGCAAGGGCCGGTTCGACCGGAACGTCTTTCGCATCCTCGACTGCAAGAGCCCGACCGACAAGGCGATCGTGGCGTCCGTCCCGCCCATGGAGCAGCACCTCTGCGACCCGTGCCGCGCGCACTTCGACGCCGTCAAGGCCGGCCTCGACCGCCTCGAGATCGCGTACCAGGTGGATCCGCAGCTCGTGCGCGGGTTCGACTACTACACCCGCACGGTCTTCGAGTTCCCCTGCGCCCGCCTCGGGGCGCAGGACGCCGTCGGCGGGGGCGGCCGCTACGACCGCCTGATCCCCGACATGGGCGGGCCGGAGGCGGGGGCCGTCGGGTTCGCGTTCGGGATGGAGCGGCTGCTCCTCGCCCTCGAGCCGAAGCCGGCCGCGGCCGGCGCGTCGGATGCCGACGCCCGGACGGGCGTCCCGGTCGCGCCCGACGGCGCGGCGCGCGGCGGCGTGTTCGTCGCCGCGTTCCCGGAGACGCGCGCCGTCGCCTCGGCCGTCCTCGCCGAGCTGCGTCGCGGGGCCGTGCCCGCCGACCTCGACTACGAGGGGCGGAGCCTCAAGGCGGCCATGCGCGTCGCCGACCGCGAGGGCTACGCCTTCGTGGCGATCGTCGGCGAGGACGAGGCGCGCGAGGGCAGCGTCACCCTCAAGGACATGCGCGCGGGGACTCAGGCCCGCGTCGCGCGGGGGGATCTCGTCTCGGCGGTGCGGGGGGTAAAGGCGGGAGGCTGATGATCGAGATCTACGACCGGATCCCGGGCGACGGCGAGGCCGGCGGACCACCGAGCGGCGGCGCGAGCGAGGACGAGGCGCGCCTCGAGGACGTGCGCCGGCGCGCCGAGGCGTTCCAGCAGGAGCTCCAGCTCGAGTACTACGAGTCGAACGCCGGCCTCAAGGGCGAGACGAACGTCTCCAAGATCTACCGCAAGTACGAGGACCTGCTCGCCCGCCCGACGATCGACCTCGCGCGCCGCCAGCTCGAGCGCGTCAAGGCCGCCCCGCAAGGCGACGCGGGCGCCGAGAAGGCGACGAGGCTCCGCAACCTGGCCGAGTTCCTCGTCGACGAGTTCATAGGCGGCGAGGTGAAGACGATCATCGACGAGATCCTGACGCGCGAGTCCGCCGCGCGCGTGAAGGTGGGCCAGGACGAGATCGCCTTCCGCCAGCTCGCCGCCGAGATCGCGAACACGGACGACCGCGATCGGCGCGCGCTCCTCGAGGCGAAGGTCCTGTCCGTGATCGAGGAGCTGACGCCGCTCCTCGCCGAGCGGATCGGGATCGAGCGCGGCATCGCCCGCTCGTTCGGCTTCGACACGTACACGCGCCTCTGGGAGGCGACGGCCGGCATCGACCTCGTCGAGCTCGACCAGGCGATGCAGCGGTTCCTCCAGCGCACGGAGGACATGTACCGCGACGCCATGGGCTGGGTCGTGAGGAAGCGCCTCGGCATCGAGCTCGCCGACGCGCGCCGCCACGACCTCTCGTGGCTGCTGCGCGCCAACGAGCTCGACGATCGCTTCAAGAAGGAGGAGATGATCCCCACGGCCGGGCGCTTCGCCGAGGAGATGGGCCTCGACCCGACCGCCCACGGCAACATCCGCTTCGACGTCGAGCCGCGCGAGCGCAAGCGGCCGCGCGCGTTCACGGCCATGATCCGCATCCCGCAGGAGATCGTCCTCGTCCTCCACCCCGAGGGCGGGCGGCGCGACTGGCAGGGCTTCCTCCACGAGCTCGGCCACGCGCTCCACTACGGGCACGTCTCGCCGACGGAGCCCTACGAGACGCGCTGCCTCGGCGACGCGAGCCTGACCGAGACCTACGCCTTCCTCTTCCAGTACCTCCTGCTCGACAAGGGCTGGCTCAAGCGCTTCGCCGGGATCGCGAAGCCGAAGGAGCTGCTCTTCCTCAGCTACCTCGAGAAGCTCTACTACCTGCGCCGCTACGCCGCGAAGCTCCACTACGAGCTGGCCCTCCACGACGGGAACGGCGTCGAGGGGAAGGACAAGCTCTACGAGGACACGCTCGTCTCGGCCGTGAAGATCCGCTACCCGCGCGAGCTCTTCCTCTACGACGTCGACCGGGCGTACTACGTCGCCCGCTACCTGCGCGCCTGGCTCTTCGAGGCGCTCCTCTCGAAGCACCTCGTCCACTACTTCGACGAGGACTGGTACCGCAACCCGCGCACGGGCGCGTTCCTGAAGAAGCTCTGGGCGACGGGCCAGCGCTACCGGGTCGAGGAGATGGTGAAGGAGATCGGCTACGAGGGCCTGAGCACGCAGCCGCTCGAGGAGGAGCTCTTCAAGAACCTTTGAGGTCGGCCGGGCCGCCGCCTACCGCAGCTCGCTCAGGCACTCCGGGACGTCGAGCGCGCACCGGAAGCCGACGTCCGGGTAGCGCCGGTCCGGGGCCGCGCCCTCGCGGTGGAACGTGCGCGCGAGCTTGGCCCCGTGCCGCCACGACCCGCCGCGCAGCGTCCGCTCCTCGCCCCCGGCCTCCTTGAACGGCGACGCCGTCCACTCGGCCACGTTCCCGCCCATGTCGAGCGCGCCGCACGGGCTCCGGTCGCCCGGGTAGCTGCCGACGGGCTTCGTCGCGATCGGCACCCGCTCGCTCGTGCGGTCGAGGTTCGCCCGCCCCGCGTCCGGCGGGTCGGCGCCCCACGGGAACGGGCGCCCGTCGGTCCCGCGCGCCGCCGCCTCCCACTCCCACTCGGTCGGGAGGCGCTTGCCGGTCGAGACCGCGAACGCCTCGGCGTCGGCGCAGGAGACGTAGACGACCGGGTGGTCGCCCTGGTCGAGCGGGTAGCTGCGGTGCGCCCCGCGCGGGGTCTCGCGGATCTGGTTCCAGTGCTCGGGCGCGGCCCGGCCGCCGATCACGAGCTTCTCGTAATCCCGGTTCCGGACCTCGCGCTCGTCGATGAAGAAGCCGGCGACGTCCACCTCGCGCGGCGGGCTCGTCTCCGAGTCCCGCGGGTCGTCGCTCCCGAGCCTCATCCGGCCCGGGGCGACGTAGACCATGCCGGCGGCGCGCCTCGTGAAGTCCAGGGCCTCGCGCACGCGCGCGTCTCCCGGCTTCAGGTCCTTCAGGCGTCTCAGCGCCTCCGCGGCCGCGTCCGGGCGGCTCTCGCGCAGGGCGGCGAGCGCGTCGTCCCAGAGCCGCCGCGCCTCCTGGTCGAAGGCCTCGCGCGACCGCCGCTCCTCGGCGCGGCGCTTGCCCTCGCGCGCGGCCTCGGCCGCCTCGGCCGTCTGCGCCCAAGGGATCGCGCGCTCGTAGCTGTGGATCGCCCGCTCGACCTCGCCGCGGGCCTCGAGCTCGCGCGCCTGGTCGAAGTAGAGGTGGTACTTCGCGAGCGCGTTCGTCTCGGCGATGCGCTTCTCGATCGAGGCGACGTCCTCGGCGCGCCTCAGGGCCTCGGCCGCCTCCTTCGCCTTGTAGTAGGCCTCGAGCGCGGCCTCGTGCTTGCCCTGCGCCCGGAGCTCGTCGGCGCGGGCGAGCGCGGTCGCCAGCTCGTGCTCGCGGATGAGGCGCGCGATGCCGCGGTCCTCGCCGAAGACCTCCTTCACCCGCCGGTAGGCGGCGATCACGGCCTCGACGTCCCCGGTCGCGCGCGCCCGGTCGACCTCGGCCTCGAGGCGGGCGCGGATCGCGGCTACGCGCTCGACCGGAAGCGGGCTGTCGGGCGCGGCCTGGCGCGCCTGCTCGTACCAGCGCACGGCGGCGGCGAGGTCGCCCGCGGCCTCGGCGTGCTCGGCCTTCCGGAAGCTCTCCTCGAGGAGGATCTCGCGCTCGAGGCGCGCCGTCTCGCCCTGGAACTCGGGGAAGTCGCGGCGGATGTCGCGCAGGGCCTCGAGCGCGCGGGCGTGGGCGGTCTCCTCGCGGTCCGCGTGGACGCGCTCGAGCCGGCGCCGGTACTGGACCTCCCGCTTCAGGGCGTGGATCCGGAGCGAGCTGATCCAGAAGTCGCCGAGCCCCGAGGTCTCGAGCTCGGCGAGCGCGAGGTCGGCCTCGTCGTACGCGCGGGCCGCGAGGGCCGCCTGCGCGCGCTCGAGGAGGTCCAGGTTGCGGTCCGCGATGTAGGCGAAGGTCGCGAAGGGGATCAGGATGGCGACGATCAGGCCGGCGATCGAGAGGCGGAAGATGAGTCGCCTGCGGCGCCGGCGCCGGATGTAGTCATCCGTGCTGAAGACCGAGCGGCGGCGCGAGGCGCTCGAGACGCGCGAGGAGCCGAGGTCGGAGAAGCTCTTGTAGCCGCTCCGGAGGAGCGCCTCGGCGTTGTGGAGGTCGCTCTCGACCTGGAGGAGGTCCTCCTCGACGAGGTTGCGGCGCCGGTCGACGGGCGCGCGGTCGCGGACGTCGATCGCGCTCTCGAGGAAGCGGGCGAGCTCGGCCTCGCGCGCCGTCGGCTCGGCGCCCGCGCGCTGGCGGGCCGCATCGCGGGCCTGGGCCCGGGCCCGCGCCCGGACGCGGGCGGCGCGGGCGGCCAGGCGCTGCCCGCCCTTCGGCGGCGGGGGCGGCGGCGCCTCGGCCCACTCCGGCTCCTCGTCCGGGATGGGCTCGATGGCGGGCGGCGGCGCCGCCGGGGCCGAAGCGGTCCGGGCCTGGTCGCGGACGCGCTGGACGTTCGACGTGAGGAAGCTGTCGGAGGCCGAGAGCGGCGGCGCGCCCGGCGCCCCGGGGATGCCGGCCGCGGCCGGGGCGCCGGGGGCGCCGGGGGCGGGCCGGCCCGAGCCGGTCGAGAGGCCGATCCAGTCGGGCGCCTGGGGGAGCTGGAGGCGCGGAACCTCGGGCGCCGTCGGGACCTCGCGGAAGCCGTCGTCCGCCTCGGAGGACTCGGAGACCTCCTCGACGCGGACGCGCCGCCTCGTGACGTCGTCATCGCCGGCCGGTCCCCGCCCGCGAACCCGGAGCTTCGTCGGATCGTCCTCCCCGGGCTCCTCGACCCGCACCCGGCGCTTCGTCGGGTCGCCGTCGCCGCCGGCGGGGCGGCCGCCCGCGTCCGTCTCGAGGCCCCGGAAGTCGGCGATCGACGGCGGGGGCGGCGGCAGCGACGGCGGCGGCGGCAGCGAGTCGGGCGGCGGGGCCCTCATCCCCGGCACGCCGGGGATCACGGGCACCGGATACGTGTCCGAGGGCGCCGCATGGGCGTCGAGGGCGGCGGCGAGCGACTCCTCGGCGTCCACGCTCTCGGACACCGGGCGACGGCGGGTCCCGCGTCCGGGCGGCGCGGTTCGAGCGGGCGGCGGCGGGGCCGGCGACGCGGGCGGCGGCGGGGCCGGCGACGCGGGCGGCGGCGGGGCCGGCGACGCGGGCGACGGCGCCGGGGCGGGTCGCGACGGCTCGGCGAGCGTCACCGCCTCCTGGAGCCGCCGGTCGGCGGATCGGGCGTCGGCGGGCGTCGGCGCCGGCGCGCCGGCGATCGGGCTCACGGCGGCGCCGCCCGGCTCCGTGACCGCCGTCCTCAGGCGCTCGGCCTCGTCCTGCTCGGGCCTGGGGGCGAGCTTCTTCTTCAGCCGGAGCTCGCGGATGTACTCCTTCTCCTCCTCCTTCACGGTCTTGAGGAGGGCGAGCAGGATGTCGCGGTGCAGCTCCGGGGTCAGGACGCCGCGGTCGACGAGCAGCTCGCCCACCCGGACCTTGAAGCGGCGGAGGCGCTGGGCGGCGAAGGCCTCCTCGAGCTCGACCTGGGTGACGGCCCCGCGGCTGCGGGCGACGTCGGCGTAGAGCGAGTCGAGGCGGAGCACCTGGCTCGCCGCCTGGGCCTCGTGGATGCGGTCGACGTCCTCGGCCGTGAGGAGGCCGAGGTCGAGCATGATCTCCTGGATGGGCTTGCGCTTGCCGCGCTTCGCGAGCCCGTACCGGACGCGCAGGCACTCCTCGGCGTCGATGCGCGCGATGAGCCCGTTCTTGATCGCGATGCGGAAGAAGAAGTGCTCGTCGAGGGTGAGGACCTGGCCGGGGACGGGCGGGGCTTCGGTCACGGACACGACAACCCATGATACTGCCCGAGGTTCCGAACGTCAATCGCGAGCCGCCCTCGGGGTCGCCAGGGCCCGGATGTCGCCCGGGAGTCGCGTCGGTTTCAGGGAGGCGTCGAGGCAGGCGAGGCGCGTCCAGCCGGTCGTCAGGACCTGCGAGCCGCGCCGGACCTCGTAGGCGAACGTCATCGAGCAGCCGCGCATCTCGCGGAGGCGCGTCCGGACGGTCAGGGCGTCGTCGTACGCGGCGCTCGCGTGGTAGGCGACGTGGGCCTCGACGACGACGAGGCGGAGGCCGCGGGACTCGACGTCGCGGTAGGCGAGGCCGCGCGCGCGCAGCCACTCGGTGCGGCCGATCTCGAAGTAGAGGAGGTAGGCCCCGTGGTAGGCGACGCCCATGCGATCCGTCTCGCCGTAGCGGACGCGGACCGCGACGTCGTGGGGGGCCGGGTCGTGGTCGTCCATGGCCGCGATTCTACCGGTGCGGCCGGTTTCCTTCACACGGTCCGGCGCTTCGGCTATGATCGCTCCGTGGGCCCGCACGACCGGCACGAGCCGCCGAGGATCCGCTCCACCACGATCGTCTCCGTCCGCCACCGGGGCCGCGTCGCGCTCGGCGGCGACGGCCAGGTGACGGTCGGCGACACCGTCGTCAAGCACGACGCCCGCAAGGTGCGCCTGCTGCTCGAGGGCAAGGTCCTGGCCGGCTTCGCGGGGTCGGCGGCCGACTCGTTCGCGCTCCTCGAGCGCTTCGAGGGGATGCTGAAGAAGTTCCAGGGGAACGTGCCGCGGGCCGCGATCGAGCTGGCGAAGGAGTGGCGGACGGACCGCGTGCTGCGCCGGCTCGAGTCGCTGCTCGCCGTCGTGGACCGCCGCCACTCGCTCATCATCTCGGGCCAGGGCGACGTCATCGAGCCCGAGGCCGGCCTCATCGGGATCGGCTCGGGCGGCGGCTACGCGCTCGCGGCGGCGCGCGCGCTCGTGCGCCACGGCGACCTGGCCGCGAAGGCGATCGTCGAGGAGTCGCTCAGGATCGCGGGCGGGATCTGCATCTACACGAACGACCGCATCCACGTCGAGGAGCTGGAGGCCGAGGCGCAATGACCGACGGCAGCCCGGCCGCGAAGGTGCTGAAGGACCTCACGCCGCGCCGCATCGTCGAGGAGCTCGACAAGTACGTCGTCGGCCAGATGGACGCCAAGAAGGCGGTCGCGATCGCGCTCCGCAACCGCTACCGGCGCCAGCGTCTCGGGCCGGACCTGCGCGACGAGGTCTTGCCGAAGAACCTGATCCTCATCGGACCGACGGGGGTCGGGAAGACCGAGATCGCGCGCCGGCTCGCGGCGCTCGTCGACGCGCCCCTCGTCAAGGTCGAGGCGTCCAAGTACACCGAGGTCGGCTACGTGGGCCGCGACGTCGAGTCCATGGTGCGCGACCTCGTCGACGCGAGCGTGAACCTGGTGCGGCAGGAGCAGGTCCGCGACGTCGAGAAGAAGGCGGCCGAGCGCGTCGAGGACCGGCTCCTCGACCTCCTGCTCCCGGGCGGGGCGGGCGGCGGCGGCGGCGGCCGGAGCGGCGGCGGGGCCGGTCCCTCGTCGGGCCCGAGGATCGGCTTCGTCGGCGACGAGTCGGGCGAGGTGCGGCGCGCCGAGACGACCCGGGAGAAGCTCCGCGCCATGCTCCGCGAGGGGCAGCTCGAGGACCGCGAGGTCGAGGTCCACCTCGAGAAGCGGGCGCAGGCCCCGACGTTCGAGATCTTCTCCCCGCAGGGCACGGAGCAGGTCGGCCTCGACTTCCAGAGCCTCTTCGAGCGCATCCTCCCGTCGCGGCGCGTGGAGCGGAAGCTGACGGTGCGCGAGGCGCGCAAGGCGCTGCTCGAGGAGGAGAGCGAGAAGCTGATCGACCGGGAGAAGGTGCACCAGGAGGCGGTCAAGCGCGCCGAGACGGCGGGGATCATCTTCATCGACGAGATCGACAAGATCTGCTCGCGGGATGGCGGCGCCGGCGGGCACGGGCCCGACGTCTCGCGCGAGGGGGTGCAGCGCGACCTCCTGCCGATCGTCGAGGGGACGACCGTCAACTCCCGTTACGGGCACGTCCGGACGGACCACATCCTCTTCATCGCGGCCGGCGCGTTCCACATCGCCAAGCCGAGCGACCTGATCCCCGAGCTCCAGGGCCGCTTCCCGATCCGCGTCGAGCTCGGGCCGCTCGGCCGCGAGGACTTCCTCCGGATCCTGCGCGAGCCGAAGAACGCGCTGACGAAGCAGTACACGGCGCTCCTCGCGACCGAGGGCGTCGAGGTCGAGTTCCGCGACGACGCGATCGAGGAGATGGCCGCGATCGCGGAGGACGTGAACGCGCGCACGCAGAACATCGGGGCCCGGCGCCTGCACACGATCCTCGAGAAGCTGCTCGAGGACCCGCTCTTCGACGCGCCGGACTACCTCGAGGGGCGCCTCGTCGTCGACCGCGAGTTCGTGCGGAAGAAGCTCGCGCGGATCGTCGAGGACGAGGACCTGGCCCGCTACATTCTCTGAGCGGAGCGCGCGGAAGCCGAAGCCAAATCCTTGCCGCGCGCTCCGCGGCGGGGGGTTCGGGGGGCGGAGCCCCCCGAAGACGAAGACCGGCGAAAAGGGTGGGAATCCGAAAGATTCACACCCTTTGAGTCCGAGGCTGAGACCGAGCCAGGAGCTGCGCGGCGCCGAACGCGCGGACCGTCGCCGCGACGTCCTCCGGGACGTCGGCCGAAGGCGGCGTCCTGAACTCGCCCGCGATCGTCGCGGCGATCGCCGCGAGGTCGTGCTCCCCGTCGCAGAGCTGCCAGATCCGGCGCGACGTCGAGTTGAGCCGGACGACGCGGTCGCCGACCGGATCGTAGAGCATGGCGTCCGGGCCGAGGTCGCGGAGCACGATGTCCGCGCGCCGCCTGGGCCGGTCGAGGTCCATGGCGCCTCCTTCGCGAGCCGTCGCGAGCGATGCCGCCGCGGGCGGCGGGCGCCGACGTCCGTCCGCTCCCCGCCCGCGGCGCCGAGCGCGTCTAGTAGCCGTGGTTCGGCTGCTGCGTGAAGCAGACGGTGCAGGTCACGGCGCCGTTCGCCTCGACGAGCTCGGCCGCGTCCAGGACCTCGACGATCGGAGTCTCGTACGTCATGGTCAACCTCCTGAGCGAGAAGGAAGGGAGCCGGGGAAGGAGCGACGCGCTCGTTCCCTGATAAGGTATATACAGTAATTATGGCGCCGGCTCGGTTCAAGGGGCGAGGCGGCGATCGCCCGGGAGTGCCCGTCGCTGCGCGCTATCCGGTCGCCGCGCGCCCACCGCGGCCGGCCGGCGACGGCGAGCGGACCCCCACGCTCCGGGTGCGGGCCGCCCGCAGCGTCGCCCGGAGGGCGGCGTCGGCGGCCTCGAGGGCGAGGGCGAGCCGGGCGCTCGGGTAGAGGATTGCGGGGCGGTCGAGCAGCGCGTGGAGGCGGCCGTGGGCGGCGCTCAGGCGCGCGAGCCACGGGCCGAGCGCGGCGCCCGCGAGGCGCGCCCGGCCGAGGACGGCGGACCCTCGGATGCGCGTCGGCGCGCGCAGGTTGTCGCCCTTCTCGACGACGCTGTCGCCCCCCGGGTCGACGCCGAGGACGCGATGGAGGACGAGCCCGCCGGCGCGCTCGAAGGCGAGCAGGTCCCCGGGCCTGAGCGCGCGCGCGGGGCAGGGCTCGACCAGGAGGCGGTCGCCCTCGACCACGAAGGGCTGCATGCTGGTGCCGGTCGCGCGCACCGCCGTCGGCCGGCCGGCGCGGAGGCGGGCGGCGATCGCGAAGGCGCCCGCGGCGGCGTCGCCCCTGGGCGGCGGGCCGGTCTTCACGACGCCGCCCCGCCGGCGCCCATCCCCTGGACGCGCTCCCGGACGAGGCGCACCGTGTCGTCGAGGGGCCCCGGGCGGAGGGCGAAGAAGCGGGCGCCGCCCAGGACGCGGGCGAGACAGTCGAGGAGCCTCGGGTAGGTCGCTCCGCCGAGCTGGTCCCCGAGCGCTTTCGCGTTGGCGAAGTGGCGCAGCAGCTCGGTCAGCCCCGCGAGCGTGGACATCGGGCGGAGCTCGGGCGGGCGGGTGAAGTCCGGCCGCCTCGCCCCCGGCGGCAGGACGTAGCAGATCTGCATCCCGTGGCGCTCGGTGCACACGCGGACGAGCGCCTCGCTCATGCGGGCGCCGGGCTCGACCGCGACGCGCACGGCCCGGCCGACGGCCACGGGCTCGGGTCTCGGGGCGACGGCGCGCACGCCCGGGACCGCGCGGAGGTCGGCGAGGACGGAGTCGTCGACGAACTCGAGGTCGAGGTCGCGGACGCCCTCGGGGACGGGCTCGCCGGCCTCGCCGGCGACGCAGATCACGTTCCGGACGCGCCCGCCGCCGCGACCGAGGGTGAGACCCGGGACGTCGAGCGGGTCGAGCGTGAGGTCGTCCCGGGCGTCGGCGGCCACGGCCGGGTCGAGCGCGCCGCGGGCGGCGAGCAGGGCGCGCGTGCGGCGCCTGAGCCCGAGCGCGCGCGGGAACGGCTCGACGGCCCCGTCCGCGAGCCGCACGGGGCAGAACTCGTCCGAGAGGAAGCGGGCGCCGGGCTCGAGCGCGAGCGCCAGGCCGAGCGTCGTCTTCCCCGAGTGCGAGCGACCGACGACGGCCGTGACCTCGCCGTCCCGCTCGAGGGTCGAGGCGTGGAGGACCGCGTGATCCGGGAGCGGGAACATCCGCCCCTCGAGGAACGCCAGGGCGAAGAAGAGCTGCGTCGGCTCGACCTCCTCGTGGGCGAAGACGCGCGCGCGGCTCAGGGCCGGGTCGAGGAGCGCCGGGAAGCCGTCGGGACCGGCCTCGCGCGTGAGGAACGTGAGCTCGGAGAGCGGCCGCCCGTGCGGGCCTTCGCCGCGAGCGTCGACCCCGTCCGCGGCGAGGCGCCGGAAGGCCTCGGCGAACGCCCGGGCGTACTCGCGGCTGTCGGTCCGGAGGCGCAGGATCCGCCCGCAGATGCGGTAGCCCCTCGTCGCGCCCTCGAGCGCGCGGGCGGCGAGGGAGGCCACGGTCTCGGGCGAGAGGGACGTCCCGGGGCGCTCGAGCAGTCCGGGTCCGGGCTTCGGGCGGCGCATGGATCCACTCATCGGATTCACGGCGGGGGGGCGGCGCAACGTCGCCGCCCGCGAACGCCCGTCCGGTCGCGGCTCACGGCTCATCCGGCGCCGACGGCGGTTGGCGCGTGAACCCCCCGTGCGTACCTTCGAAGCTCATGTCGACGACGACATCCGTGACACCGCCCCGAGCCCCGTCGCTCCTCGCGGAGGAGCGCCTGCTCGTCGCCGCCGGCAAGCTCGCCCGGGACGCGGGCGACGAGGGTTCCGCGGTCGCGGCGGTCCGGGACCGGGGGTTCTCCTGGGCGCGCGCGCTCGAGCTGGCGGCGACGCATCGCGTCAAGCCGCTCCTCGCCCGGAGCATCGAGGATGTCCCGGGGCTCCGCGATCTCGCGCCGCCCGACGTGCGCCGGGCCCTCGGCCGCGCGCGGCTCCAGGCGGCGACGCGGGCCGAGCGGGTCGCGGCGGCTCTCGCGCCGGTGCTGACCGAGCTCGAGGCCGCGGGCGTCCCGGTCGTCCTCCTCAAGGGCGCGGCGCTCCTCGCGACCATCCAGCCGCCGGGCACGCGCTCCCTCGGCGACGTCGACCTCCTGGTCCGGCGGCCGGACTACGCGCGCGTCGCGGCGGCGCTCGTCGCCCACGGCTTCGAGAAGCGGCTGGAGCCGGGGCGGACGGAGCGCGCCCTCCTCGCGGACCATCACGAGATCGCGTTCGTGCGCCGCGGGAAGGGCGAGCCGGTCGACATCGACCTCCACTGGCGGCTCTACCCGCGCGACCGCGCCTTCTCGATCCCGACCGGTGACCTGATCGCGCGGGCGCGGCCTGTGCGCTTCGGCGGGGCGCCGGCGCTCGCCCTCTCCCCCGAGGACGCGGTCGTCCACTACGCGACGCAGATCGGGATCGACTTCCTCCTCCTGTCGTTCGGCCGGGCCGCCGACATCCACGCCCTCGTCGCGAGCGGGTCGGTCGACTGGGGCCGCCTCTGTCGCATCGCGCGGGACGCGGGCGCGGCCGGGGTGACGCACCTCGCGCTCTCGCTCGCCGCCGGGCTCGGCGCCGAGGTGCCGGGCTTCGTCTTCGCCCGCCTCGAGACCGCCTCTCCGGGATGCGGGACCGCGAGCGCCGTGCTCGCGGACGGTCGGCTGGCGTTCCGGCGGCTCGTCGTGCGGTCGGCGGCGAAGGTCCTGCTCATGCCGCTCCTGTACGACCGGCTCCGGAACCGGCTGGCGGCGCTGCTCACGCTGCCGCTTCCGTCGTACGGGAGCGCGGCGAACGTCCAGATCCTGCGCCCGGGCGACCCGTCGCGTCCGGGGGCCGGCGGCGGCCTCGGCGCCTGCCTGCGGCGGGCTCGCGTGCTCGTCCTCGCGGCCGCGTGCGGGGTCGCCCTCGTCGCCTTCGCGGGGGCGCGGACGCTCGGGCGGCGCGGGCTCGCGGCCCGGATCCGCGAGGCGTTCTGGCGGCCGGCGAACGGGGAGTAGGAGGGCGGACGGGGGCCTGGAGACGGTCCCCTTGACCGTCTCCGACGCTTCCAGATTTGGAAGTCCTCCCAACTCCTTGCGCATCAGAATTCTGCGGCGTGACCCGTCCGGATCGTGTCGGACCCCTCCGCTATCGTGACCTCCGAGTAACAGTGCGAGGTCTGCGAGAGGGGGGGAGAACGTGAAGATCGAGCGGCGCTTCACGCGGGCGGGCGAGAGCCCATACGCCGGGATCCGTTTCGAGAAGCGGTCGTCGGAGATCAAGAACCCGGACGGGTCGACCGTCTTCAAGCTCGAGGGCATCGACGTCCCGGCCGAGTGGTCGCAGGTCGCGGTCGACATCCTCGCCCAGAAATACTTCCGGAAGGCCGGGGTCCCGCAGGTCGGCCCGGACGGGAAGCCCGTCATCGGCGCCGACGGCCAGCCCGTCCAGGGCGGCGAGCGCGACGCGCGCCAGGTCTTCCACCGCCTCGCCGGCTGCTGGACGGACTGGGGCAAGCGCCACGGCTACTTCTCCTCCGGCGCCGACGCGCAGGCCTTCTACGACGAGGTCTGCTTCATGCTCGCCGCCCAGATCGGCGCCCCGAACTCGCCGCAGTGGTTCAACACGGGGCTCCACTGGGCCTACGGCATCACGGGTCCGGCCCAGGGCCACCACTACTGCGATCCGGAGACGGGCGAGCTGAAGCGCGCGGCGGACGCGTACGGCCACCCGCAGCCGCACGCTTGCTTCATCCAGAGCGTCGGCGACGACCTGGTGTGCGACGGCGGCATCATGGACCTCTGGGTCCGCGAGGCGCGCCTCTTCAAGTACGGGAGCGGCTCGGGGACGAACTTCTCCGCGATCCGGGCCGAGAACGAGCGGCTCTCGGGCGGCGGGAAGAGCTCGGGGCTGATGTCGTTCCTGAAGATCGGGGACCGGGCGGCCGGCGCGATCAAGAGCGGGGGGACGACGCGGCGGGCGGCGAAGATGGTCTGCCTCGACCTCGATCATCCCGACGTCGAGCGCTTCATCGAGTGGAAGGCCGTCGAGGAGCAGAAGGTCGCGGCCCTCGTCGCCGGCTCGCGCTCGCTGAAGAAGCACCTGTACGCGATCCTCGAGGCGGCGCGCGGCGAGGGCGAGGGGAAGGACGCGGCCGTCGAGGTCGACCCGAAGAGAAACGCTCCCCTGCGCGAGGCGATCCTGAAGGCGCGGGCGGCCGAGGTGCCCGAGGCCTACATCCGCCGGACGCTCGACCTCGCCGCCCAGGGCATCGAGAAGCTCGACCTGCGCGAGTACGACCCGAGCTGGGAGGGCGAGGCCTACCAGACGGTCTCGGGCCAGAACGCGAACAACAGCGTGCGCGTGCCGAACGCGTACTTCGAGGCGCTCGACCGGGACGGGGAGTGGCCTCTCGTCCGCCGCACGGACCGGAAGGTCGCGAGGAAGGTGCGGGCCCGCGACCTCTGGGAGCGCATCGCGCTCGCCGCCTGGGCGTCCGCGGACCCCGGGCTCCAGTTCGACGGGACGATCAACGAGTGGCACACGTGCCCGACGGACGGGCGCATCAACGCCTCGAACCCGTGCGTGACGGGCGACACCCTCGTCGCGACGGCCCGCGGCTATCGTCGGATCGTGGACCTCGTGGGCACGCGCGTCGAGGCGATCGACCGGGACGGGATCCCGGCCATCGTCAACCGGGTCTTCCGGACGGGGCGGCGGCCGGTCTACGAGCTCAGGACGCAGGGCGGGTACGGGCTCCGGCTCACGGCCGACCACCGCGTGCTCACGGCGCGGGGGGACATCGCCGCCAAGGACCTCCGGCGCGGCGACGCCGTCTACCTGCGTCAGCCGGGCTTCGGCGAGGACGATCTGCCGCGCGAGATCGGCGAGCTCATCGGCGCGGCGGCCGGCGATGGCGTCGTCGCGCGCGATCCCGACGGCCACCCGTCGCTGGCGGTGCCGCTCGAGCGCTGCGAGGCGGGGCTGCTCGACCGGTTCCGGCGTCACGTCGGCTCGTGCGAGCGGGCGCTCGACGCGCCGGCCTGGCGCCCGGGCGAGACGCGGACGGCGGCGGGCGCGGGCCCGGTCGGGACGGCCACGGCCACCGCGCAGCGCCTCGACACGAGCGTCCGCGCGGTGGTCGAGCGGCTGCTCGCCTACGTCGCGCTCGAGACCGGGCCGCGCGTGTTCACCGACCGGATCTTCGAGCTCGACCGCCTCGGACAGGCGTCCGTGCTGCGCGCCCTCTTCACGGTCCACGGGGCCGTCGAGGGCGAGCGCGGCGCGTGGCGCGTGCGGCTCGGGGGCGCGGGCCTCGAGCTCGAGCTCCTGCGCCAGGTCCAGCTCCTGCTCCTCGGCTTCGGCGTCAAGAGCGCCGTCGAGACGAACGGGAAGCCGGGCGCGGGCGCGCTCTCGATCTCGGGTCCGTCCGTCGCGGCCTTCGAGCGCTCGATCGGCTTCCTCGCCGAAAGCGCGAAGGCGACGTGGCTCAAGGGCGTCGCGGCGGCCATGGGCGGGGCGCGCGAGCCCCTGCCGCTCACGGACGCGGTCGCCTCGGTCGCGTACGTCGGCGAGGAGGACGTCTTCGACCTCGTCGAGCCGCGCACGAGCCACTTCGTCGCGAACGGGCTCGTGATCCACAACTGCTCCGAGTACATGTTCCTCGATGACACGGCGTGTAACCTCGCCTCTCTCAACCTCGTCAAGTTCCAGCGCCCGGACGGGAGCTTCGACGTCGAGCTGTTCAAGCACGCGTGCCGGCTCTGGACGGTGATCCTCGAGATCAGCGTCCTCATGGCCTCGTTCCCGAGCGAGCCGATCGCCCGCAAGAGCTACGAGTTCCGTACGCTCGGGCTCGGCTACGCGAGCCTCGGGAGCCTGCTCATGCGCCTCGGGATCCCGTACGACTCGCCGCGGGCCCTGGCGATGTGCGGGGCCATCACGGCCATCCTCACGGGCGAGTCGTACGCGACCTCGGCCGAGCTGGCGAGCGAGCTCGGTCCGTTCCCGGGCTTCGCGAAGAACCGCGACGCCATGCTGCGGGTCATGCGCAACCACCGGCGGGCGGCGTACGACGCCCCGCCGACCGAGTACGAGGGGCTGACGGTCAAGCCTCTCGCGATCGACCCGCGGCAGTCGCCGGCCGACCTCCTGGCCGCGGCCCGCGAGTGCTGGGACCGGGCCTACGCGCTCGGCGAGCGGCACGGCTACCGGAACGCGCAGACCACCTGCATCGCCCCGACCGGCACCATCGGGCTCGTGATGGACTGCGACACGACGGGCATCGAGCCCGACTTCGCGCTCGTCAAGTTCAAGAAGCTCGCCGGCGGCGGGTACTTCAAGATCGTGAACCAGAGCATCCCGCCGGCGCTCGCCCGGCTCGGGTACACGGAGCGCGAGGTCCACGAGATCGTCGCCTACTGCGTGGGGCGCGGGACGCTGCGCGGGGCGCCGTACGTCAACCACGAGGCGCTCCGGGCGAAGGGCTTCGACGCCGCCGCGATCGAGCGCGTCGAGGCCGAGCTCCGGCAGGCGTTCCAGATCCAGTTCGCGTTCAACCGGTACACGCTCGGCGACGAGCTGCTGAAGAAGCTCGGCGTCGATCCGGCGGCGACGGGCGATCCGCGCTTCGACCTCCTCTCGGCGATCGGATTCAAGCCGGAGGAGGTCTCGGCCGCGAACGACTACTGCTGCGGGACCATGACCGTCGAGGGTGCGCCGTACCTGAAGCCGGAGCACGTCCCCGTCTACGACTGCGCGAACCGGTGCGGGCGGCGCGGCCAGCGGTTCATCCCGTTCGAGGCCCACATCCGCATGATGGCGGCCTCGCAGCCGTTCCTCTCGGGCGCGATCAGCAAGACGATCAACATGCCGGCGGACGCGACGGTCGCGGACGTGAAGCGCGCCTACCGTCTCGGCTTCGAGAGCATGCTGAAGGCGGTCGCGCTCTACCGCGACGGCTCGAAGCTCTCCCAGCCGCTCTCGTCGGCGGTCGACATCGGCGAGAAGATCGACACGGCGGGCCTCGCGGGCGCGCCGCGCGGCGCGGCCGCGACGGCGGTGGCCGAGCGGGTGACCGAGCGGCTCGTCGTCCGCTACCTGAAGAGCCGGCGCCGGCTCCCCGACCGCCGCGGCGGCTACACCCAGAAGGCCACGGTCGGCGGCCACAAGATCTACCTGCGCACGGGCGAGTACGCCGACGGCTCGCTCGGCGAGATCTTCCTCGACATGCACAAGCAGGGCGCGGCCTTCCAGAGCCTCATGAACTGCTTCGCCATCGCCATCTCGCTCGGCCTCCAGCACGGCGTCCCGCTCGAGGAGTACGCGGACGCCTTCATCTTCACGCGCTTCGAGCCGAACGGGATCGTCATGGGGCACCGGAACATCAAGATGGTCACGTCGATCATCGACTACATCTTCCGCGAGCTCGCGATCAGCTACCTCGGCCGCACCGACCTCTGCCAGGTCTCCGAGGAGGACCTGAGGGGCGACACGCTCAAGAAGGACGAGCCCGACTTCGACGGCGAGGAGGTCGTCGCCGAGCAGTCGGTCGAGCCGGCCCCCGGGAAGGGGATCGCGACCGACCACGAACGCGGCCACGGCGGCAACGGCGACAACGGTCACGACCGCGGCCACGGGAACGGGAACGGCCACGACCACGGCGGCAACGGCCACTCGGGACGCGGCGCGGCCGCAAAGCCGCGCGGCCTCGCGAGCGCGACCGCCCTCCTCATGGAGAAGGCCCGCACCGCCCGCATGAAGGGCTACGAGGGCGACGCCTGCGGCGAGTGCGGCCAGTTCACGCTCGTCCGCAACGGCACGTGCCTGAAGTGCGTGACGTGCGGGGCGACGACGGGGTGCAGCTAGCTTAGCTCAGCTATCCGGCCTGGACCTCGTCGGAGCCAACCCGGCCCGCCGGCACCACAGGCTCAGCGCTCGTCCGGCGACGGCGGCAGGAGGATCCCCACCGAGTCCCCCGCCCGGCGCGCGCGGGCGGACTCGACCTTGCCCTCGGCGTCGTAGCGGACGACGAGCTCGTCGCGGAAGGCGCGGCCGAAGACGATGACGAAGTACGAGCGCGAGGCCCGGTAGAAGGCGACCTCGCGGGCGTCGGAGAAGGCGACGGAGTCGGGCTCGCCGAGCTCGGCGACGACCTCGGCGCGAGTCGTCTTGCCGGGCTGGATGAAGGCGGGGAGGTCGGGGCCGAGCTTGCCGCCGCGCTGGCCGTAAGAGGAGAAGGAGCAGCCCCCCGCGAGGAGGATGAGGAGGAGGAGGGCGGCGGGGCGCACGGCGGATCAGTTCTCGGGGAGGGGGCCGCGGTTCTTGACGTACCACTCGCGCCAGGCGGCGCCGTCGGCGGCGGGGTCGAGGGGGGCGCCGGTCGCCTGACGGAGGATGGCGCCGATCGCCTCGACCTGGGTGACGTCCGGCTTCGACTCGAGGAGCCGGATGAGGGACGGGACGGCGCGCGGATCGGGCCGGGTGCGGAGCTCGCGCAGGGCGCGAGGCCTGAGGGAGCGCGTCCGGAGCGCCTCGATGTGCACGGGGACGGGGTCGGCGAGCGACAGGCGGAGCGCGGCCAGGTGGGCGGCGTTCGCCACGTCCGCGTCGGCGTCGGTGAAGGCCTCGAAGAGAGCGGGGAGCGGTGCCGGGTCGCCGGCGATGCCGAGGAGGTGCGCGGCGCGGCGCCGAACGGCGGCCTCCTCGGCCTCGGCGAGCGCCCGGCGGCAGGGCTCGGGATGGGCGCGGGCCGCGTCGCGCAGGCTCGCGAGGAGCCGGCCCTCGCGCTGCTGGAGCACGGCCGGGTCCTGGTTGCGGCGCCGGACCGCGATGTCGCCGAACTCGTAGCCGACGGCGAGGTGGTAGCGGAGCGAGAAGGCGGGCGTCGCGCCCTCGAGGAAGCGCTCGTCGGGGACGAGCGCGAGGATCTGGCGCGCCGCCGGCACGAAGCGGTCGGGGTCGTCGGACCGCCCGAGGACCCGCTTGCAGACCTCGATCCGGATCGGGTCCTGGTAGCGGGCGATGACGGCGAAGCCTATGACCAGGAGCGCCCCGACCAGCAGGGCGGCGGCGAGACGAGGCCGGCGCATAGGCCGCGGATTCTACCGCCGCGCGCGGCCCGAAATCAACCCGGCGCCCGGGAGCCCGGAGGGGATCACGTCTCCTCGAACACCGGCGTGCTCAGGTACTTCTCGCCCCGGTCCGGGAGCACGACGACGATGGCGCCCCGCCGCCCGCCGTCCGCCCACTCGCGCGCGACCTCGAGCGCGCCGAAGAGGGCCGTGCCCGAGCTGATCCCGCAGAACATCCCCTCCTCGCGGGCGAGGGCCCGCGTCAGCCGCCACGCGGGCGCGTCCTCGCAGGCGATCGTCCGGTCGACGACGGAGGGGTCGTAGATCGAGGGCACGCGGCTCACTTTCAAGTTGCGCAAACCTTCCTGGCGGTGGCCGGGGACGGGCTCGACGGCGACCACGAGGCATCGCGGGTTCAGCTCCTTCAAGCGCCGCCCCGCGCCGACGATCGTCCCCGTCGTCCCGAGCCCGGCGACGAAGGCGTCGACGAGCCCGCCCGTCTGGCGCCAGACCTCCTCGGCCGTGCCCCGGTAATGCGCGTCCGGGTTGGCGGCCTCGTGGTACTGGCAGAGGCGGACGTAGCGCCCGGGGTCGCCCGCCGCGATCGCATCGGCCCGGTCCCAGGCCTCGTCCGAGCCGCCGGCCGCGCTCGTGAGCACGACCTCCGCCCCGAGCGCCCGCAGCATCTTCCGGCGCTCGACGCTCTGCTTCTCGGACATGGTGATGACGAGGCCGTAGCCCTTGGCGGCGCACGCCATCGCGAGCCCGATCCCGGTGTTGCCGCTCGACGACTCGACGACCACCTTCCCGGGCGCGAGCCGGCCGTCGCGCTCGGCGGCCTCGAGGAGGCTCTTCGCGATGCGCTCCTTGACGCTCCCGCACGGGTTGAAGCCCTCGAGCTTGGCGAGGATGTCGATGCCCCGGCGCGCGTGCGGGTTCAGGCGCCGGATGCGGACGAGGGGCGTGCCCCCGATCGTCTCGAGGATCGAGTCCAGGACCCCTCCGTACGGGCCGCTCATGACGGCGGGGCCGGGGGGAGCCGCTCGAGCGCGCGCTTCGCCGCCCCGACCGCGAAGCCGTTCGGGCCGCCCGGGTCGAGGGCCAGCGCGCGCGCGAAGGCCGCCCGCGCCGTCTCCTCGTCCGGGCGGGCGTCGAGGAGGGCCAGCTCGCCGAGGACGTACGGCGCCCGGGCGTCCCGCGGCGCGAGCCTCGAGAGCAGCCCGAGCGCCGCCCGCGCCTCCCGCCGCAGACCCTTCTCGTGGGCGCGCAGGGCGGCCTCGAGGAGCGCGTCGCGCGCCGGCGCGAAGGCCGGGTCCGACTCGACCGCGAGCAGCAGCAGCTCGAGCTTCCGCCGCCGGTCGGGCGCCTCGAGCGGGGCGTCGTCCTCGTCGGTGAGGTCGAGCGCCCGCACGTAGTCCCGGATCGCGTGCGGCGAGGTCGAGGCGAGCGCTCCCGGGGCGTCGGGCGCGTCCGGTGGCTCCCGCCGGATGGCCGCGCAGACCTCCGCCGCGAGGCCCTCGAGCCGGGGCAGGAGCTCGCCGGCCGGGAAGCGGAGGACCCGCGCCAGCGCCGGCTCGTCGTCGATCGCCGGCCCGAGCGCCACGCGGACCTCGATCTCGACCTCGGCCCCGGCGACGACCCGCCCGCGGGCCCAGGCGATCGCGCCGTTCCGCGGCTCGCCCGGCCGCATCGCCCGCGCCTCGAGCCGGAGTCGCGGCCTCAAGCCCTTGGCCCGGGCCAGGGCGCGCGCGAGCAGGGTCGGCACCTGCCTCGCCCAGGCGGCGGCGAGCGACCCGGCCGGCGCCTCGAAGGCCTCGATGACGATCTCGGTCACGGCTTCCGGCCATCGACCCGGGCGACGGCGGCCGCGAAGACGTCGTAGGTCGGCCGGTCGAAGAGGCAGAAGACCACGCGCTCGACGCTCCGCGCCCGCTCCTCGAGGTGCTCCCGCACCTCCCGCACCATGAGGGGCGCGCAGCGCTCCTTCGGGTACCCGAAGATCCCGGTCGAGATCGCCGGGAAGGCGACCGACCGCAGGCCCTTCTCCTCGGCGCGCGCGAGCGCCGCCCGCGTCGCCGACGCCAGCTTCCGGTCCTCGTCGCCCTCGCCCATGCGCGGACCGACCGCGTGGATCACGAACCGCGCCCGGAGCCGCCCGCCCGAGGTGACGACCGCGCCGCCCACCGGGCAGTGGCCGATCGCATCGGACTCCGCCTGGATCGCGGGCCCGCCCTTGCGCGAGATCGCGCCCGCGACCCCACCCCCGTGCGCCAGGTGCTCGTTGGCGGCGTTGACGATCGCGTCCACGTCGAGCTCGGTCAGGTCGCCCTGCACGATCTCGATCCGGCCCTTGCCCGCCGTGAGCGTCGCGGTCCCGGTCTCGGCCATCGGTGCGCCTCGCCCGGATTGTACCTGGATGCGGTCGGCGCCGGAACGGTACAGTGCCCGCACTATGGCCACGGACCCCGGCCTCGAGCGGTACGCCCGCCAGCTCGTCGTCCCCTCGATCGGCGAGGAGGGCCAGCGCCGGCTGCTCGCCGCGCGCGCCGTCGTCGTCGGGGCGGGCGCGCTCGGGTGCGTCCTCGCCTCGACCCTCGTCCGGGCGGGCGTCGGGCGGGTGCGCGTGATCGACCGCGACCTCGTCGAGCGCACGAACCTCCAGCGCCAGGAGCTCTACGACGAGGCCGATGCCGCCGCCGCCCTCCCGAAGGCGGTCGCCGCCGAGCGGCGCCTGCGGGCCGCCAACCCCGATGTTCACGTCGAGGGCGTCGTCGCCGACCTCACGGCCCGCAACGCCGAGCGCCTGCTCGGCGACGCGACCGCCGTCCTCGACGGGACCGACAACTTCGAGGCGCGCCTGCTCGTCAACGACGTCTGCGTGAAGCGCGGGATCCCGTGGGTCTACGCGGGCGTGATCTCGACGTACGGCCACACGATGACCGTGCGGCCCGGCGAGACGGCCTGCTTCCGCTGCTACGTGAGCGAGCCGCCGCCGGCCGGCGCGGTCGAGACGTGCGAGACGGCCGGGGTGATCGGGCCGGCCGTCCACGTCGTCGCCGGCCTCGCCGCCGCCGAGGGCCTGAAGCTCCTCGCCGGCCGCGCCGGCGAGGTCGCGACCGGGCTCCTCGTCCTCGACGCGTGGGCGCGGTCGTTCCGCCGTCTCGAGGTGCGCCGCGACCCGGAGTGCCCGGCCTGCGCCCGCGCCCGCTTCGACCACCTCGCCGGCCGCGCCGGCGCGGACGCCGCCGCCCTCTGCGGCCAGAACGCGGTCCAGGTGCGGGCGCCGGAGGACGCGCCGCCCGCCGACCTCGGCTCGGTCGCGCGCCGCCTCGAGGCCCTGGTCGCGAGCGGCGAGGTCCGCGACCTCCGCGCGACCGAGCACCTACTTCGATTCGGGGCCGCCGACCTCGAGGCGACCGTCTTTCCCGACGGCCGCGCGATCGTCAAGGGCACGGCCGATGCCGGGCGCGCCCGCTCGTTCTACGCCCGCTACATCGGCGCCTGACGCGGCCGCGACCGCGGCCGCGCCGGCGGGCGCGGGCGCCGCGGCCGTCGCGGCGGGCGGCGCCGGCAGCCGGATCGTGAACGTCGTCCCGCGCCCGCCGAGGCCCTCCGACCACCCGATCGAGCCGCCGTGCCCCTCGACGATCTTGCGGGCGATGGCGAGGCCGAGCCCGGTGCCCGCGTCCTTGCCGTGCGTGACGAAGGGGGTGAAGAGCCGCTCGCGGATCTCCCTCGGGATCCCGGGCCCGGTGTCGGTGAAGGAGATCTCGACGGCGTCGGCGGTCCGCCGCGACCCCACGGTGAACGTGCCGCGCCCCTCCATGGCCTCGCGCGCGTTGTTGGAGATGTTGAGGCACGCGCGGAGCAGGCGGTTGCGGTTCACGCTCACCGGCCCCTGGTACTCGATGCCCGTCACGATCGGGATCCCCGAGAGCTGGAAGTCGCGCTCGAGCAGGCGCAGCAGCTCGACCAGGAACGCGCCCAGGTCGTAGGACTTGAGGGCGAGGTCCTCCTCGCCGCCCCGGGCGTAGTCGAGCAGCTCCGTCAGCATGCCGGAGAGCCGCTCGACCTCGGCGACGATGACGTCGGCGTACTCGCGCCCGTCCGGGTAGAGGTCGGCGAGTAGGGTCGCGTACCCCGAGATGATCGTGAGCGGGTTCCTTATGTCGTGAGCGATCGTCGAGGCCATGTTGCCGACGAGCGCCATCCGGTCCTTGCGGCGCGCCTCGTCGGCGAGGTTGGCGTTGTCGAGCCCCATGCCGGCGTAGGCGGCGATGATCGACAGCAGCTCCTCGTCGGCGGGCGTGAACGGGCCCGTGCGCTTGTTCAGGACCTCGACGACGCCGGCGAGCTGCTTCCGGAGGCCGAGGACCGGCATGCAGAGCAGCGTCCGAGAACGGTACCCCGTGCGCTCGTCGACGGCGCGCGTGCAGCGCGCGTCGGTCTGCGCGTCGTCGACCCGGACGGGGACGAGGTCCCGGGCGGCGAGGCCGGCGGCGCCGACGCCGAGCGGGAGGCGGATCTCCTCGATCTCGAGCTCCGTCGCCACGCGCGAGACGAGCTCGCCGCGGGCGGCGTCGTAGATGAAGAGGGTCGCGCGCTCGGAGTCGAGCGCGGCCGACACCTCCTCGGCTATGACCGCGAGCAGGCCGTCGATGTCCACGGCGGCGTTCAACCGTCGCGCGAGGGCGAGGAGGCGCTCGAGGGTCGTCACCGCGCGGGCAGGGCCGCCTTCACCGGCCATGGCGGGAGAATGCTAACACGGGCCGCCGCCTCGCTTCAACGGCGGGCCCCGCCCCGCGTTCCGGGCGGCGCCCGCCTCGTCTTGACAAGCCGCACGGGGCGGCCATAGACTTCGCCCCCGACCCGGATGAAGATCATCATCTTGTCGCGCAGCCGCTGGATCTACTCCACCCGGCGGTTGATCCAGGCGGCGCAGGAGCTCGGACACAAGGTCCGGGTCATGGATCCGCTCCAGTGCACGCTCGTCCTCGACCGCAAGAAGCCGCGGATCTACTACCGCGGCAAGCGGCTCGTCAAGGCCGACGTCGTGATCCCGCGGGTCGGCGCCTCGATCACCCAGTACGGGCTCGCGGTCGTGACGACCTGCGAGATGATGGGGCTTCCCGTCGTCAACAGCGCCCACGCGATCGCCATGTCCCGCGACAAGTTCTTCTCGCTCCAGCTCCTCGCCGCCCGGAACCTCCGGATCCCGCGGACCCTCTTCGGGCGCGATCCGGCCGAGGTCGACGAGAAGCTCCACATCCTGGGCGAGAGCATGCCGGTCATCCTGAAGCTCGTCGAGGGGACGCACGGCGTCGGCGTCATGCTGGCCGAGAGCCGCGAGGCCGTGCGCCAGATCCTGGCGTCGTTCTGGGAGCTCGGCAAGAGCATCATCATCCAGCAGTTCATCTCCGAGGCGCGCGGCAAGGACATCCGCGTGTTCGTGGTCGGCGGGCAGGTGGTCGCGGCCATGCGCCGGAACGCGGCCGCCGGCGAGTTCCGGGCGAACATCCACCGCGGGGGCGTGGGCGAGAACGTCCAGCTCTCGGAGCCCTACATCCACGCATCCCTCCGGGCGGCGGCGACGCTCGGCCTCGGCATGGCGGGCGTGGACCTCCTCGAGTCGGAGCGAGGGCCGCTCGTCATGGAGGTGAACAGCTCGCCCGGGCTCCGCGGCATCGAGACGGCGACGGGCGTCGACGTCGCCGTGGCGGTGATCCGGCACGCCGTGAACTACGCCATGCAGGCGAAGGAGGAGGTGCCGTAGCCGCGGGCCCGCCTTCCGCCCGGCGTTTGACATGCGGGACCGCCCCGGTACAATCCTCGCCGCCGCGGGCCTCGCGAAGGTCGCGGCTTCCGGACAGGCGATGGCGCCCCCTTTGAAGATCCTCTTCGCCACATCCGAGGCCATGCCGTTCGCCAAGACCGGCGGCCTCGCCGACGTCGCGGGCTCGCTGCCCCGGAGCCTCCGGGCCCTCGGCCACGACGTGCGGCTCGTCCTCCCGCTTCACCGCGCCGTGCGGCAGAAGCTCGGGGCGGGCGCGATCGCCGACACGGGGCTCTCGTTCGACGTCCCCCTCGGCGACCGCGGGGCCGTCCAGGCGCGGATCCGCGCGGCGGAGGCCCCGGGCGGCGTGTCCGTCCTGCTCGTCGAGTGCGACCGCTACTTCGACCGCGAGGGCCTCTACGGGACGGCCAAGGGCGACCACGAGGACAACGCCGAGCGCTTCATCCTCTTCTCGCGCGTGGTCGTGGAGCTGGGCTTGCTCCTCGGCGCCCGCGAGGGCCGGGCGTTCGACGTCTTCCACGTCCACGACTGGCAGACCGCGCTCGTCCCCGTCTACCTGCGCACGCTCCATGCCGACCGTCCGGGCGCCGCGCGCATCGGGACGCTCCTCACGATCCACAACCTCGCCTACCAGGGGCTCTTCTGGCACTGGGACCTGAAGCTCACCGGCCTCGACTGGTCGCTCTTCACCCCCGAGCGGCTCGAGTTCTACGGCAAGCTCGGCTTCCTGAAGGGCGGCATCATCTACGCCGACGCGATCAACACGGTCTCGAAGACGTACGCGAAGGAGATCCTGACGGCCGAGCTCGGCTACGGGCTCGACGGGGTGCTGCGGGCCCGACAGGCGGACCTTCACGGGATCCTGAACGGCGCCGACTACGACACGTGGAACCCGGAGACCGACCCGCACCTTCCCGCCCGCTACGGGCCCGGCAACCTCGCCGGCAAGGCGGCCTGCAAGGAGGCGCTCCAGCGCGAGTTCGACCTCGCGGTCGACGCCAACGCGCCGGCGATCGGGATGGTCGCGCGCCTCGACCCCCAGAAGGGGATCGACATCCTCGCGGGGGCGCTCGACGAGGTCCTGGCGCTCGGGGTGCAGGTGGCGATCCTCGGGACCGGCGAGGACCGCTACCATCGCCTGCTCTCCGAGCTGTCCGAACAGTATCGCGGACGCCTGAGCGTCAAGCTCAGGTTCGACGAGCGGATCGCCCACGAGATCGAGGCCGGGGCGGACATGTTCCTCATGCCGTCGCGGTTCGAGCCGTGCGGCCAGAACCAGCTCTACTCGCTCCGCTACGGGACCGTTCCGATCGTCCGGGCGACGGGGGGTCTCGCCGACACCGTCATCGACGCCGGGGCGAAGAACGGCGACCCGAACGGCTTCACGTTCGTCGAGTACAGCTCGGCGGCGCTGGCTCAGGCGGTCGCCCGGGCCGTGGCGCTGTTCGGCGACAAGCGCAAGTGGCGAAAGCTCGTGGCGACGGGCATGGCCCAGGACTGGTCGTGGGCCCCGAGCGCGCGCGAGTACGAGGCGCTGTACGCGCGCCTCGTGGAGAAGCGGTCCCGCCCGCAGGCGGCTCCGGGCGGCGCGCCGCCGGTCGGAGGGACGGCCTAGGACGCGTGGCGTCATCGGCGGATGGGCGTGTACGGTTCGGTCGGCTTCGCGGTGTCCTGAAGACCGCCCGAACACCGCCCGTAAAAACGACGGAAGTCCGCGCGCCGCGTAGCTTGACAGGCGATAGGGCTGATGTTATAACCGCCTGCGTCAACGAGACTTTAGCGGTACCACGCAGCCGCCAATTCAAGGCCCGCGGGAACTTGCGTCACCCGCGGTCCGGGTAGCCATTCCAGGGAGGGGCATCCGATGGGCGATCGAACGGGGACTCCGGAAGAGGTGGTCGTCCTCCTCCCGGAGCCCGTCGGCTCGGGGCGGACGGGAGGGGAGGAACGCCCGGTCGATCTCGGCGGCGCCGGTCTCGCGACTCACGTCGAGGTGGAGCTGGACGTCGCCCAGGGGATCGCGCCGCTCTCGCGCGCGGCGGAGACGCTGCTGAAGCAGGGCAAGCGCTACATCGTCATGGATCTCTCGCGCTTCCAGAAGCTCAAGGCGGACGAGCTGAAGGGCCTGGTCGAGACGCGGGAGCGGTGCGCCCGCGCCCACGGCGCGCTCATGCTCTCGGGCGTCCAGCGCGACGTGGCCGCGACGCTCAGGCTCCTCGAGCTCGACAAGCAGCTCGAGACGTTCACGGACGAGAGGACGGCCCTCGACGCGGCGAAGCGCCGGATCGAGGAGCGGCGCGAGCTCGAGAAGCGGCTCGGCGACCTCTCGATCGACGTCCACGTCCTCACGGTCGCGAAGGGGAAGCCGACGGACGAGTCGTTCCTCGACCGCGCCCGCCGCAAGGGCCCCGAGGGGCTTCCGCGCGAGGTCGTCGTCGTCGAGATCGACGACAAGGGGGCCTCGAAGCTCGTCGAGAAGATCCGGGCGACGCTCAAGTCCGGCATCCCGAACGTCGTCATCGACCTCTCCCAGGTCTCGGCCCTCGAGGGGCCGGCGGTGAAGGACCTCCTCAAGGCGGAGAAGCTCGTCGAGGAGAAGGGCGGCTACATGGCCGTCGCCGGGGCGCGCGAGGCCGTCGCCGGGCTCCTGAAGGTCATGGGCCTCGACCGCGAGATGCCGACGCTCCCGAGCCGCGACAAGGCGCTCGAGGACTTCAAGGAGGACCTGCTCGACAAGATCGACAAGCGCGCGCCCAAGGCAGCCGCCAAGGGCGGGCCCGGAGAGCGCGGCGGGCCGGGCGAGACGTCCCGGATCGTCGTCGGCGAGCCGGGCGCTCCGGGCGCGGCCGTCGAGCGCGCGGGCGCGGGCCCGGGCGATCGCCGGGGTCCGGGCGAGACGTCGCGCATGGTCCTCGGCGGCGAGACGGGCAAGGTCATCACGCCGGCCGGCGAGACGCAGAAGATGCCGGCCATCACGGACAAGACGCCGCCGCCCGTCGCCGAGCCGCGGGGCAAGGGCCGCCTCGAGGTCGTCGAGGAGAAGGACGCGCTCGTCGTCCGCCAGCCCGGCGTGAAGCCGGCGAAGGAGGAGACGGCCGATGCGCCCCTCCAGTCGCTCGACGTCGAGGCCGGCGGCCTCGCCGATCTGCCGAGGGCCGTCCAGATCGCGGCCTCCCAGTCGAAGAGCATCCTCGTCTCCCTCGCCCTGGTGACGCACCCCGATCCGGCCGCGATCAAGGCCCTCGTCGACTCGACGCTCTCGGCCCGGGAGCGCGGCGCGCGCCTCGCCGTCTTCGGCGGGTCGAAGGAGGTCCTCACCGTCCTCAAGCTGCTCGACGTGCAGAAGACGGTCGAGGTCCACGACACGGAAGGGGCCGCCGTCGAGGCCCTCGGCGCCGCCGTGCTGGCGACGGCGAAGGGGAAGAAGGCCGTCCGCTTCTCGCGCAAGCGCGTGCCCGTGGGGACCCGCTCCGAGCGCCCCAAGACGATGGTGGTCTCCGTCCCCGAGCTCGAGGAGGAAGAGGACGAGGACGAGAAGAAGCCGCAGAAGACCATGCAGTTCTCGGCCCCGACCTTCCTCGAGGAGGAGGAAGAGGAGACGAAGAAGCCCCAGAAGACCGCGCAGTTCGCGGCCCCGACGTTCCTCGACGAGGACGAGGACGAGGAAAAGCCCGCGGGCGCCGTCAAGGCGACGCCCGATTTCGACGACGAAGATGAGAAGGACGAGAAGAAGCCGCAGAAGACCATGCAGTTCTCGTCGCCGGCCTTCCTTGACGAGGAGGAAGAGGAGACGAAGAAGCCGCAGAAGACCATGCAGTTCTCGGCCCCGTCCTTCCTCGAGGAGGAGGAGGAAGAGGAGGGCGGCGACGCGAAGAGGAAGGGCGCCGCGGCGAAGGACGACGAGAAGAAGCCGCAGCGGACCATGCAGTTCGCCGCCCCGTCGTTCGAGGACGAGGAGGACGACGAGGAGGCGGAGGAGAAGCCGAAGGAGGTCGTCGCGGCGGCGCCCGACTTCGACGAGGAGGACGAGGGCGAAGAGAAGCACGAGAAGACGGGGAAGTTCGAGGCGCCCACGTTCAGCGACGACGACGAGGAAGAGGCGCCGAAGGTGCGGGCCCCCGGCAAGGGCCGGACGGTCATCGGGGCGGTCCCGAACTTCGAGGACGAGGGCGAGTCGAAGGAGTCGAAGGAGAAGAAGGGACCCGCCGAGGAGCGCGGGAAGGGCAAGACGGTCATCGGGGCCGTCCCGAACTTCGAGGACGAGGGCGAGTCCAAGGAGAAGAAGGGACCCGGCGAGGAGCGGCCCAGGACGCAGATGATCGCGACGCCCGATCTCGAGAAGGAGCTTTCGAAGCCGGTCCAGCCCGGCGAGGAGCGGCCGAAGACGCAGATGATCGCGGCTCCCGATCTCGAGAAGGAGGTCTCGAAGGCGACGACGGTGCGCCCGGCCGCGAAGGGCGACGAGCCGTCCTCCCAGCAGCGGACGGCGATCCGGCCGGCCGCCAAGGAAGAGCCGCCGCCCGCGGCGAGGACCGTGATCCGACCCGCCGCCAAGCTCGACGAGCCGCCGTCCGCCCAGACGAAGACGGCCAAGACGGAGAAGGTGCCCGAGGCGCCCTCGGGCGAGATGCGGACCGTGATCCGGCCGGCGGCGAAGCTCGATGACGCGCCGCCCGCGGACCTCAAGTCGGCCAAGACCGAGAAGTTCATCGACGGCAAGCCCGAGAAGGCCGAGGCGCCGAAGCCGGGCGACAAGGGCAAGCCGCCGGACAAGATGAAGTCGGCGAAGACCGAGGAGCTGACGGCCATCCGCGAGGCCTTGAAGCCCGAGGAGGTCGGCAAGACGCAGATCCGCCCGGCCATGAAGCCGGACGAGCCGTCGGGCCAGGCGAAGAAGTCGATGAAGACCGAGGAGATCCCGGCCGCCGAGCTCGAGAAGGCCGTCGCCGCCGAGCGGATGAAGACGGCGAAGACCGAGATGTTCCAGTCTCCGGCCGAGCTCAAGGGCGCCAAGACCGATCGCATCGACCCGACGAAGACCGGGTTCGAGACGACCCGGACCGAGAAGATCGAGACCGACGCCATCGAGGCCGCCGCCGCGAAGGGCGCCGCCGCCAGGGGCGGGGACATCCGGGAAGCGAAGACGCAGGCCATGACCGGGCTCTCCCGCGACGAGGCCATGCGCATCGCGTCCGAGCAGACGGCGAAGCTCATCGGCGCGAAGAAGGTAGGCGGGCCGGAGGGCAAGCCGGGCGCTCAGGAGAAGCCGACGGCCGAGAGGCCGGCGGCCGCCGCGGGAAAGGCGGCCGAGGGCGACGTCCAGGTCCGCAAGACCGAGGCCATGGCGGGTCTCAGCGCCGAGGAGGCGAAGCGTCTCGCCGAGGAGGAGAAGAAGTCGGCGAAGACGGAGGTCGACTTCAAGGCGGCCAAGACGGGCGCCGACTTCAAGGCGGCGAAGACGGAGCTCGAGGTCAAGGCGGCGGCCGAGCGAAAGACGGACCCGGAGCGCAAGGCGACGGGCGGTCCGGGCGACATGCAGGTCGCGAAGACCCAGGCCATGGCCGGCCTGAGCCGCGAGGACGCGCTGAAGCAGCTCGAGCAGGAGAAGAAGGGCGGCGCTCCGGCGGCGCCCGCGGCCGCGACCGCGTCGCAGCCCGGGAAGAAGCCGGCCCCGCCGCCCACGGTCGCGCTCAAGGCCGCTCCGGCCGAGGACGTCCAGGTCCGCAAGACCGAGGCGATGGCCGGCCTCTCCCGCGAGGAGGCCGAGAAGAAGGCGGCCGAGGAGAAGGCCCGCGGCGCCAAGACCGAGATGTTGCAGGCGCCTTCGAAGGCGGATGCCGAGAAGGCCGTCCGCGAGATGAAGACCCAGGCCATGACGTCGCCGAGCAAGGCCGACGCGGAGAAGGCCGTCCGCGACATGAAGACCCAGGCGATGGCCGCGCCGAGCAAGGCCGACGCGGAGAAGGCCGTCCGCGACATGAAGACGCAAGCCATGGCCGCGCCGAGCAAGGCCGAGGCCGAGCAGGCGGTGCGCCAGGCGAAGACGGAGATGCTCCAGTCGCCGTCGCGCGGAGACGCCCAGAAGATGGCGACGGCGGACGTCCGCGTGATGAAGACCGAGGCGCTCCCGGGCCTCTCGGCCGACAAGGCCCGCGAGCTCGCGGGCGGCCGCGGACCCCGGGGCGCCGAGAGCGGCGAGACCGCGAAGGTGGGCGAGGCCGAGGCCAGGCCCTCGCGCACGCCCATGATCGCGCTGCTCGTCGTCCTCCTGCTCGGGGGAGGCTTCGGGCTCTGGAAGTTCGTGCTCTCGCCGACGACGCCGACGAAGCCGACGCCGACGATCACGACGCCGCCGCCGCCGACGGTCGATCCGACCAAGAAGGGCGCCGAGACGCTGAAGAAGGTCGAGACGATGATGCCGGCCTATCTCGAGGACGGTTACGACCTCAACTAGGCCGGGGAAGACGTAGGGCAAACGGAGGGGTGCCCGCCGCCTTCGCGGCGGGCAGGGCGGTTAGCGGTTAGAGGATGGAGAAGAGGAAAAGGTCATGAGAAGGTACCTGCTGCTCCCCGCGGCCGCCTTCCTGCTCGCCGGTGCGCGCGAGGCCGACGCCGGCACGGTCTACCTGAAGAACGGCGAACGGGTCGAGGGACAGATCGTCGAGATCTCCGACAAGTTCGTCATCGTCAAGGTCCCCAAGGTGAACGGGAACCTCTACCTCGACCGGGCGAGCATCGATCGCTGGGAGCTCGCCGACGGCGAGAAGCCGCGGGGCGCGGTCGAGGAGGGGGCCACCCCCGACGCGCAGCCGAAGCGCACGAACGAGGAGATGCGCGCCGTCGCCTACGAGGCCCGGACGCGCGCCCTCTCCGAGCGCGAGAAGGCGGTCGAGTCGGCCGCCCTGACGCTCGCCCCGCGCCAGCTCCGTCGCGGCGACCTCGAGCGGCGCCTCGGCGAGGGCGCGCTCATCGACGGCCGCTACGACGTCGCGACGACGAAGTTCGAGGACTCGCGGCAGGCTTACGGCGCGGCGATCCGGTACGCGCGCGAGCGGACCCGTCTCGAGAAGGAGCGGCGGGAGCGGGAGGCCGAGGAGAAGAGCGCCAAGGAGGCGCGCGCGCGGACCGCCGACGTCGCCGCCAAGGAGGCCGAGGAGGAGCGCAAGCGCAAGGAGGCGGAGCAGTTCCGCATCCTCGAGGAGGAGCGCCGCCGGCGCGAGGGCGACCGCAAGCGCCTCGAGGAGGACTTCAAGAGGGGGAAGATCGGCCAGGCCGAGTATGAGGCGCGCAAGAAGGACATCGACGACACGGCCCGGGCCGCCGACCAGATCCGGCGCCTCGACGCGCCGTTCCCCGGCGAGGAGCCGCGCGGCGCGCCCGCGCCGCTCATCCCGAAGGAGACGGCCGAGGAGCGCAGGGTACGCGAGGCGGCGGAGGCCGCCCGCAAGGCGGAGGAGGAGTCGCGCCGGAAGGCGGCGGAGGCGGCCGCCGAGGCCGAAAGGAAGCGGCGCGAGGGCGACCTGGAGGCGGCCCGGAGGGCGGAGGAGGAGCGGAGCGCGCGCGAGGCGGACGAGAAGCGCCTCACCGAGGAGCGCGCCCGCGCCGAGGAGGCCGTCCGGACGGCCGAGGCCGCGCGCAAGGCGCGCGAGGCCGAGGAGGCCGCTCTCTTCGCCGCCGCGACGTCCGCGCACGAGGACGCCGTCAAGTCCGAGGCCACGCGCCAGGCCGAGGCCGACGCGGCCCGCAAGGCCGAGGAAGCCAGGGCCGCCCGCGAGGCCGAGGAGCGCGCGCGCATAGCCGACGCCGACGCCCGGCGTCGCGCCGATGAGGAGACCGCCCGGGCCGACGCCGAGCGCGCGACCCGCGAGGCCGAGGAGCGCAAGCGGGCCGAGGAAGAGGCGGCGGCGCGCAAGGCGGACGAGGCGCGGCGGGCCGAGGAGGCCGCGAAGACGGACGCCGAGCGCCTCGCGCGCGAGGAGGAGGACAAGCGTCGGGCCGAGGAGGAGAAGCGCCGGGCCGACGAAGAGGCGGCCCGCCGCGCGCCCGAGGGCGCCGGGACGCCGCCGGCCGGGACCGGCGAAGGAACCGGGCCGCAGCCCGTCGTGGCCGATGCCGACGCCAAGGCCAAGCTCGACGACGTCAAGGGTCGGGTCGCCCGGGCCCGGGCCGACCTCGATGCGAAGCTCGGCGCCCTCGAGCAGGCGCGGACGCGGCTCGCTCCGGTGGTCGATGCCCGCCGGACGCTGGCGCAGGTCGTCGAGGCCGCGAGCGCCGAGAAGACGGTCACGACCCAGCTCGCCGCCGCCAGGACGCAGGCGAAGAACGCCCTCGTCGCCCTCGAGGGGGCCGAGGAGGAGCAGGCGCGCGTCGCCGCCGAGATCGCGAAGGGAGCCGAGGCGCGCGACGCCATGGCCGACCTCGACTCCGAGCTCGCGACCATCGAGCAGAGCGGCGCGGCGACCGACACGGCCGCGAAGGACGGGACCCTCGAGCAGATCGCCAAGGACATCCCGCCGGTCGAGGTCGGCACGCCGCCGGACGAGGGCCGGCTCGGCGAGCTCGAGAAGGCCGCCAAGACCGGATCCACGGCCGTCGAGCGCGTCCAGAAGGCCCTCGACCAGGTGGCGAAGGCGCGCGGCGAGACGGGGCTGGACCTCGGCAAGTCCGCGCAGGAGCGGCGCTCCGTCGAGGCCGCGGAGGCGGAAAAGGCGCGGGCCGACGAGCTCGCGCGGCGCCAGGCGCTCGCCGACGCGCGGCGTGCCAAGTCCGCGGACCGAAAGCGCGCCGCCGAGGAGGCCGCGAAGGCCGATGCGGCCCGGAAGGCGGACGAGGAGCGGCTCGCCCGCGAGGCCGAGGAGAAGAAGAAGGCCGACGAGGCCGCGCGCCTGAAGGCCGAGGAGGATGCGTGGCTCGCCGCCGCCGGCGATGAGGCGGAGAAGGCCCGGAAGGCCGAGGAGGAGCGCCGCGCCGCCGGGGAGGCCGCGAAGACGGGTGACCCCGACGCCGCCGCCCGGGCGGCCGAGGAGGAGCGGCTCGCTCGCGAGGCCGAGGAGAAGAAGAAGGCCGAGGAGGAGGCCCGCCGGGCGGACGAGGAGCGGCTCGCCCGCGAGGCCGAGGAGAAGCGGCTCGCCGACGAGGCCGCGGCGAAGAAGGCCGAGGAAGAGGCCCGTCTCAAGGCCGAAGAGGAGGCGATGCTCGCCGCCGCCGGCGGCGCCGCGGGTGCCGCGGGCGGAGCCGAGGGGCAGCCTCCCGTCACGCCTCCGACCGGCGTCCCCGCGGCGCCGACCGGCGAGGGCGACGAGGCCGCGAAGAAGGCCGAGGCGGAGCGGCTCGCCCGCGAGGCGGAGGAGAAGAAGAAGGCCGAGGCGGCCGAGGCCGCGCGCATCAAGGCGGCCGAGGACGAGTGGATGGCCGCCGCCGAGGCCGAGGCCGAGGCGAAGAGGAAGGCCGAGGCCGACGCCGTCGCCGCCGCCGAGGCGGCGAAGAAGGCGGAGGCGGAGGCCGCGGCGAGGACGGCCGAGGAGGAGAAGCTCGCCCGGGAGGCCGAGGAGAAGCGGCTCGCCGAGGCCGCGGCGGCCGAGGAGGCGGGGCGCAAGGCCGAGGAGGAGAAGCTCGCCCGCGAGGCCGAGGAGAAGCGGCTCGCGGATGAGGCGGCGAAGAAGGCCGAGGCGGACCGCCTGAAGGCCGAGGAAGAGGCCATGATGGCCGCCGTCGGGGCCGCGACGGGCGAGGCGCCCGCGCCGCCGCCGACGGGCCCCGGCACCGGGACCGAGCCCCCGACCGGGACCGGCCCCGAGACCGCCGGCGGACCGCCCACGGGCACGGGGCCCGAGACCGGTCCCGATCCGGCCGCGGCCGAAGAGGCAAGGAAGAAGGCGGAGGCCGAGGAGGCCGCGCGCAAGGCCGAGGAGGAGCGGCTCGCCCTCGAGGAGGCGGAGAAGAAGAAGGCCGATGAGGCCGCGCGTCTCAAGGCCGAGGAAGACGCCATGATGGCGGCCATGGTCGCCGAGGAAGAGGCGGCCAGGAAGAGGGCCGAGGAGGCGGCGGTCGCCCGCGCGGCCGAGGAGAAGCGGGTCGCCGATGAGGCCGAGGCGGCGAAGAAGGCCGAGGCCGAGCGGGTCGCCCGGGAGGCCGAGGAGGAGAAGCGTCGACTGGCCGAGGCCGAGGTCGCCGAGACGAAGGCCGCGCTCGCCGACCTCCGCGCGAAGCTCGCCACCTACGACGCGCGAGGCCAGGAGGACCTCCAGCACTACGCCGACATCCGGAAGAAGCTCGAGGGCGGGCGGGCGGCCGAGGCCAAGCTGTCGGCCTCCCTCCAGGGCCGCGCGACCGTCAAGGCGCTGAGCCCGAAGCTCGGCACCTTCGACCGCCAGAGCGGGCCGGTGAAGGAGTCGCTCGCGGCGGCGATCGCCGCCGGCGACGCCCTGGGCGGCGCCGAGCCGGCGTTCATGCGGGTGAGCGGCGTCCTCGGCCGCGTCGACGGCGCCCTCGCCGACGAGGCGAGCCTGCGCGCGGCGCGCGACGCGGGTCAGGCCGACGCCCTCAAGGCGGACGCCGAGAGCGCGATCGCCGGGGTCGACGCCCTGAAGGTGCCGACGCCCGAGGAGGTCGACGGGCACGTCGCCGCGATCGCGAAGGCGAACGACCTGGCCGCCAACATCGACGCCGAGCTCAAGCGGATGGGCCAGGAAGAGGCCCTCGCCCGCGCCGAGGAGGACCGCAAGGCCCGCGAGCTCGCGCTCGCCGAGGACCGGAGGAAGCGCGAGGCGGCCGAGAAGGAGGCCCGCGACCGCGCCGAGGCCGAGGCCGCGGCGGCCCGCGCCCGCGAGGACGAGGGGCGGCGGAAGGCCGAGGACGAGCGGCTCGCCCGCGAGGCCGAGGAGCGCCGCAAGGCCGCCGAAGCCGACGCGGCGGTCCGCGCCGAGGAGGAGAAGCGCCGGGCCGCGGAGGCGGCGAAGGCCGAGGAGGATCGCAAGAAGGCCGAGGAGCTCGCCGCCGCCGCGAGGACCGAGGAGGAGCGCAAGGCCGCCGAGGAGGCGAGGAAGGTCGCCGAGGCCGAGGCCGCTCGCCTCGAGAAGGAGCGCCTCAAGGCCGAGGAGGAGAAGAAGCTCGCCGAGGAGAAGCGCCGGGCCGAGGAGGCCGAGGTCGCCCGCGTGGCCGAGGAGAGGCGGCTGGCCGACGAGAAGCGCAAGGCCGAAGAGGCCGAGGTGGCCCGTCTCGCCGAGGAGAAGCGGAAGGCGGACGCCGCGGAAGCCGCGCGCCTGGCCGAGGAGAAGCGCAAGGCGGACGAGGCCGAAGCCGCGCGCCTGGCCGAGGAGAAGCGGAAGGCGGACGAGGCGGAAGCCGCGCGCCTGGCCGAGGAGAAGCGGAAGGCCGACGCCGCCGAGGCCGCGCGCCTGGCGGAGGAGAAGCGCAAGGCCGACGCGGAGGCCGCCGCCGCGCGCACCGAGGAGGAGAAGCGCAAGGCCGAGGAGCTCGCCCGCAAGGCCGAGGAGGACCGGAAGCGGCTGATCGAGGAGGAGCGTGCGAAGGAGGAAACGGCGCGCCTCGCCCGCGAGGCCGAGGAGAAGCGGAAGGCCGACCTCTCCCGGGCCGAGGAGGAGGAGCGGCGCCTGGCCGGGACCGGCGGTACGCCGCCGCCGCCGCCGCCCCCGACGCCCCCGCCGCCCACGCCGCCGACGCCGACCCCGACGACCGACGCCCTCGCCGGCCTCGCGCCGCAGCCGGTGAACATCGACGGCGTCGCCTTCCACCCGCCCGCGGGCTGGGCGACGCTGCGCGACGACCAGTCGGGGCAGGTCACCTTCCGTCCCCAGGACAAGCCGGGCCAGCCGAAGCTCAAGGTCGCGGTCATCGACAGCACGGGGGTGAAGATCGATCAGCTCGTCGAGCGCGTCCGCGCGTCCACGTCCGCGACCAAGGGCTACCAGCCCCGGCCGGACTCGAAGCTCTCGATCCCCGGCAAGGGCGAAGCCGTCGTCCTCCAGGGCTCGGTCGAGCGCGACGGGAAGGTGGTCCAGTCGCGCCAGGCGATCTACGAGCACAAGGGGCGGTTCGTTATCGTCACCCTCTTCGGGACCCCGGACCACCTGACGACGCACAAGGACGCCTTCGAGCGGGCCGTGCGCTCGCCCACGCTGCACTGACCCGGGGGCGGGCCGGCCGACGTCGTCGACCGGCCGCCGTCCGACTCGATCGATCCTCGCGGGGGATGGGCGCTTGACGCCCGTCCCCCGCGTCATTTACGATCCACCGTTCGTCTCGACGGGAGCCCGCTCACGCAGGAGGAGTTCCATGGACTTTGCTTTCTCCGACATGGAGATCGAGGTTCGCGATGCCATCCGCAAGGCGCTCGAGCGGCTCATGCCGAAGCGCGAGGAGATCCTGCGGAAGGTCCACAAGGAGAAGGTCTTCCCGACCGAGCTCTGGGACGCCTTCGCCAACGCCGGCCTCTTCGGGGCGCTCATCCCGGAGGAGTACGGCGGCACCAACATAGGCCTCCTCCCGATCGCCGTCGCGACCGAGGAGTCGGCCCGCATGGGCTTCGGCAACACGCTCGCCTTCCTCACCTTCATGGACTCCTGCTGCGTCGTCCGGAACGGGAGCGAGGAGCTGAAGAAGCGCTTCCTGCCGAAGATCGCGGCCGGCGAGATCCGCATGTGCTTCGCCCTCACGGAGCCCGACGCCGGCAGCAACACCTTCCGGATCTCGACGAAGGCGGTGCCGACGCCCGACGGCCAGCACCTCGAGGTGACGGGGCAGAAGATCTTCATCACCGGCGCCGACCTCGCCGACTGGATGCTCCTCGTCGTCCGGACGACGTCGCTCGAGGACATCGAGCGCCAGGGGCTCTCCAAGGCGTTCGGCCTCACCGTCCTCCTCGTCGACACGAAGTCGCCGGGGATCGAGCTCCGGCCCATCCCGACGCGCGGGATCGAGGGGATGACGCAGTTCACCGTCTTCTTCGACAAGGTGAAGGTGCCGCGCGCCAACGTCGTCGGCGAGGAGGGCATGGGGAGCTTCGCCCTCTTCAACTCGCTCAACCCCGAGCGCATCCTCGTCGCGGCGACGGCCTGCGGCCTCACCCAGTTCCTGCTCGACAAGGCCTGCGCCTACGCCCGCGAGCGGCGCGTCTTCAAGGACCGCCCGATCGGGGCCTACCAGGCGCTCCAGCACCCGCTCGCCGAGTGCCGGATCCAGCTCGACGCCGCGCGCCTGCTGCTCTACCGGGCGGCCTGGTCCTTCGACAAGGGCGAGGACCCGGCGACGACGGGCCAGCACGCGAACATGGCCAAGTACACGGGGGCCGAGCTGGCGATCAAGACGTGCGACCACGCGATCGAGACGCTCGGCGGCTACGGCTTCTCCGAGGAGTACGGGATCATCTACCTCTGGGACAGCGTCCGCCTGCTCCGCACGGCGCCCGTCTCGCGCGAGATGATCCTCAACTACGTCGCCGAGCACACCCTCCAGCTCCCGCGGAGCTACTGAGGGCCATGCCCCACCGCCTCGAGCGCGAGACGCGCCTCAGGCTCTGCGCGTTCGCCTGCGCCTTCGCCTGGGCGGACCTGGCCGTGCAGCCCGAGGAGCGCGCGCACCTGATGGACCTCATGGAGCGGCTCCACCTCGCCGAGGCCGACCGGGCGATGGTCCACGGCTGGCTCCGGTCGCCGCCCGCGCCGGATCTCGTCGACCCGAACCTCGTCCCGCACGACCAGCGGACCCTCTTCCTCACGGAGGCGGAGGACGTCGTCCGCGCCGACGGCGTCGTCAAGCCGGAGGAGGACGACGCGATCGTCCTCCTCAAGCGGATCTTCTTCCCGAAGACCGAGCCCGGTTAGGGACCGGACCGGACCGGACCGGACCGGTTCTCAGCGCCCGCAGCCCGCCCCGTCCATCTCGATCTGGACGAGGCGGGTGAGCTCGACCGCGTACTCCATCGGCAGCTCGCGGACGACCGGCTGGATGAAGCCGTTCACGATCGTGACGCGCGCCTCGTCCTCGGGGATGCCGCGCGTCCCGAGGTAAAAGACGGGCTGGTCGGCGATGCGGCCCGCCTGGGCCTCGTGGTCGACGGCGGCGTCGCCGCTCCGCACGTCGAGGTAGGGAACGGTCTCGCAGACCGCGCGCTCGTCGAGGAGCAGCGCGTCGCAGCGCGACCGCACCTTCGCCCCCCGCGCCTCGGGCCGGACGCGGACGAACGCCCGGAACGTGGAGCGCCCGCCGCTCCGCGCGATGCAGCGCGCGACGACGGCCGACGACGTCTCGGGCGCGGCGTGGACGACCTCGCAGCCCGCATCCTGGTGCTGGGCCCGGTTCGCGAAGGCGATCGAGTACACCTCGCCGCGCGCCCTCGCCCCGAGCAGGTGGGCGGACGGGTGCTTGACGGTCAGCCGCGCCCCCACGTTGGCGTCGACCCAGCGCACGGTCGCGTCCTCGTGGACGAGCGCCCGCTTCGTCACGAGGTTGAGGACGTTCTTCGACCAGTTCTGGAGCGTCGTGTACTGGCAGCGGCCGCGCGGCCGGACGACGATCTCGACGACCGAGGCGTGGAGCGGCTCGACGGCGCGGACGGGCGCCGTGCAGCCCTCGACGTAGTGGACGCTCGCGCCCTCGCCGACCACGATCACCGTCCGCTCGAACTGCCCGTGGTCGCGGGCGGCCGTCTTGAAGAAGGACTGGAGCGGGACGCGGACCTGGACCCCGGGCGGGACGTAGATGAAGGAGCCGCCCGAGAAGACGGCCAGGTTCAGGGCCGCGAACTTGTTCTCGTCCGGGGGGACCGCGCTCGCGAGGTGCTCGCGCGCGAGGTCCGGGCGCTCGCGCAGCGCCTCGTCCGTGTCGAGGAAGACGACCCCCTGGCTCGCCCACTCCTCGCGGAGGCCCTGGTAGACGACCTCGGACTCGTACTGGGCGCGGGCGCCCGCCCCGGCGAGCGCGCCGCCGGCGCCGGCGGTCGGCGGGGCGGGCGCCCGAGCTCCGCCGCCGTCCCCGCCGCCGTTCCCCTCGCCGCCGAGCGCCGCGTCGTAGCGGATCGAGCCCAGGAGGTCCGGGTCGCCGTAGGGCGGGACCGGGAGGTCGTGGAAGGCCTCGAGCGCCCGCAGGCGGAGGGCCCGAAGCCAGTCGGGCTCGCCGCGCGCGGCGGACGATCGGCGGACCGTTTCCACGTCGATCATGGCCCGGCCATCTTAGCGGCGCGGCGAGGCCCGCGCAACGCGGGCGACTTGACGCGAGGCCGCGCGCCCGTTAGAATTCCGGCCCATTCGGCTTCTTTTCGAGAAATTTTCCAGGAAGGCAGGGCGATGCGTCTCCGCAAGATCACCGGCAAGAACTTCAAGCGCAAGGGCAAGCTGATCAAGAAGGCCAACCACGGCACGCGGCCCTCGCGCGGGCGGCGGAACCAGCGGATGGGACGGGGCAACGGGTAGCGACCGGGTCTCCTCCCCTCCCCGCGGGCGTCACAGCCCTCGATCGCCCGCGTCCGACGTCTCGACGCCCGCCTCGCCGGCGAGGAAGCGGGCGAACCGGTCGAGCTGCTCGGCCGTCCCGGCGACCGCCACGTAATCCCCGGCCGAGAGCGCGATCTCGGGTCCCGGGTTGACCTTGGCGCCATCGGGCTTCGCCACGGCGAGGAGCGTCGCCCCCGTGCGCCGGCGGATGTCGAGGTCGCCGATCGACCGGCCGGCCGCCGGGCTCGCGGCGGGCACGGGGTGCACCTCGATGTCGAGCGGGGGCAGGCCGTGGCCGCTGCCGTTCTCCGCGCTCGCCTCCGTCTCGAACCGGTAGCGCTCGATCCGGAGGTCCGCCATCTCACGGGCCACGACGCGGCGCGGGATCTTCAGGGTCCGCCCGAGCCGGACGACGATCTCGATCGCCGTCTCGAACTCCTCCTCGATCACCTCGTCGGCGCCGGCGGCCGCCATGCGCGGGACGTCGGCCCGGAACTTGGTCCGCGCGAAGATCTTCGCCTGCGGGCTCGCGGCGCGCGCGACGCGGACGATGCGCTCCGTCGAGGCGGCGTCGGGCGAGGTCACGACCAGCGCGCGTGCCCGGTCGAGGCCGGCCTCGTGGAGGACGATCGGCTGCGACGCGTCGCCGAAGAACGTGGGCAGGCCGCTGGCACGCAGCTCGCGCACCGTCATGGGGTTCAGCTCGAGGGCGATGAACGGGACGCGGCTGTCGAGGAGGAAGGCGGCGATGTCGCGCCCGACCGGGCCGAGGCCGCAGATGATGACGTGGCCCTCGAGCTGCTTGCCCGCGGCCTCGAGCTCCTCCTCGGCGGCGGGACGCACGGCGCGCGCGAGGCCCGGGACCCGCCCGAGGGCCGAGACGATGCGCCGGGTCCAGGCGATGAGGAGGGGCGCGGTCGCCATGGTGAGGACGGTCGCCGAGAGGGCGAGCTGGTAGAGGTTCTCGGAGACGAGATCGAGGCCGTAGGCGACGCGGGCGAGGACGAAGGAGAACTCGCCCACCTGCGCGAGCGCGAGGCCGACGGCCGCCGCGACGCGGCCGGTGACGCCGAGGATCCGGGCCACTCCCGCCCCCACCACGGCCTTGAGCAGGATCACGCCGAGGACGACCGGCAGGACGAGCCCGAGGTGCTGGAAGACCCAGGCGGGGCGCAGGAGCATGCCGATCGAGACGAAGAAGATCGCCAGGAAGACGTCCTTGAACGGCAGGATCTGGACGAGCATGTGGTGGCTGTACTCGGACTCGCTCAGGATGACGCCGGCCAGGAACGCCCCGAAGGCGAGCGACAGGCCGACCCGCTCGGAGGCCCAGGCGGCGCCGATCCCGAGCGCGATGACGGCCAGGGCGAAGACCTCCGCGCTGCGCGTGGCCGCGACCTGGTAGAGGATCCGGTCGATCACGACCTTCATGCCGACGTAGAGGACGACGAAGATGACGACGGCCTTCAAGATCGCGAAGAGGAACGCGACCGCGACGGCGGCCCCGCCCGTCTCGGCGCCGCCGAGCGAGCGGAGGAGGATCAGGATCGGGATCACGGCCAGGTCCTGGAAGACGAGGACCCCGAGGGTGACCTGGGCGTGCAGGGCGTCGGTCTCGCGGCGGTCCGACAGGACCTTGAGGACGATCGCCGTGCTCGAGAGGGCGATGACGCTGCCGAGGAAGAAGGCCTCGTAGGCGTTCGTCCCGGCGAGGAGGGCGCAGGCGGCCACGGGCACGGCCGTGAGGGCCATCTGGAGCGCGCCGCCGGCGAGCGCGTACCGCTTCATCCGCAGGAGCTTCGAGACGGAGAACTCGAGCCCGACGGTGAAGAGGAGGGCGATGACGCCGATCTCGCTCACGCCCTCGATCGAGTCGGGCCGGATCAGCTTGAGGCCGGCGGGCCCGATGGCGATGCCGGTGAGCAGGTAGGCGAGGATCGGCGACTGCCGGAGCCGGTGCATGAGGATGACGAGCGGCACCGTCGCGGCGAGGATCACGAGGAGGTCGCGGACGAAGTGGAGGCTTTCCGGCACCTACGACCACTCCTCTCCTCGCTTCGCTCGTCGCTGCGCGGTGCACGGAAGGTGCGGCTTCGCCGCGACGACCGATGTGCGCGTTTCGCGCGCGGGGGGCCGCGGGAATTCTAACGCGTCGGAGCGCCTCAGCAACTTGCGACGGAGAGGCCCGCCGTTAGAATCTCCGGCTCGGAGGCCGGCGCGAGCGTGAAGGTCCTGCACCTCTTCGCCAACCACAAGTGGACGGGGCCGGCGGAGCTGGCCGTCAACGTCTGCCGCGGGTTGCGGGCGGCGGCCGGCATCGACGCGCGGATCGTCGTCGGCCGGGCGCCGCGCGACGGCGAGGACTGGGTGCGCGACGAGGCGCGCGCCCGCGGCCTCGAGCCGGTGTTGCCCGACGTCCGGCTCAGCAAGCACCTGAGGCTCCTCGCCAACCGTCGCGACGCGCGCGCCGTCGCCCGCTACCTCGAGGCCGAGGCCGTCGACCTCCTCCACGCCCACACGCCGAACGACCACTGGATCGCGGACGGGGCGGCGCGGCGGGCGGCCCGGGCGGCGGGCGGGCCGCGGCCCCCGGTGGTCCGGACGTTCTACGACGGAGCGGGGCCCGAGCCGACGCTCCGGAACCGTTTCCTCGTGGGCCGGTGCACGGACGCGGCCATCGCGGCCTCGCCCGCCGGCCGCGACGCGCTCGTCTCGGCGTTCGCGTTCCCCGCCGAGCGGGCCTTCGTGGTCGAGCCGCCCGTCGACACCGATCGGTTCGATCCGGGGCGCCCCGACCTCCCGGACCTCCGGCTCGAGCTCGGGCTCGCGCCCTCGGACTTCGTCGTCGGGATCGTCGCCCGCATGCAGTGGCACCGGCGGTTCGACGTCTTCCTGAACGCGCTCGCCCGGGCGCGCGAGCGGCTGCCTTCCCTGCGCGCCGTCGTGGTCGGGCGCGGGACGAACCAGGTCCCGGTCGCCCGCGAGCCTGCCCGCGAGCTCGGGCTCGGCGACCTGATCCGCTTCCCGGGTTACCTCGAAGGGGACCGCTACGCGGGCGCGCTCGCGGCCTTCGACGTCAAGGTGTTCCTCGTTCCCGGCTCGGATGGGTCGTGCCGGGCCGTGCGCGAGGCCATGGCCATGGGCAAGCCCGCGATCGTGGCCCGCCGGGGCATGCTGCCGGAGATCGTCCGCCACGGGGAGACCGGCCTCGTGATCGACGACTCGCCCGACACGCTCGCCGACGCCATCCTGTCCCTCGCCGGCGACCGAGCCCGCCTCGGCGCCCTGGGGTCCGCCGCTCGCGCCGACGCCCTGCGCCGGTTCTCGATCCCCGAAGCGGCCCGGCAGGTCCTGACGATCTACCGGACGGTCCTGAGCCCGAAGGCACTCCCCTGACCCGGATGGACGGACGGATCTCTCTCTCAACGGCTTAGAGCCGGCCTGAACAAAGCCGTTGGCCAAACCGTCCAATACGTTTGAAAGACTTGGATCGCAGCCCCAAGCGCTGTGACCTGAGCCTTATCCCGGGGCGCGCGTCTGCCCCCTCCGCCGCGCGCCCCGGCCCCCCTCCAGCCGGAGCCTCTCCGGAGAGTGAGCTTCGGTCAGGGGTGCCCGGGAAGCGCCGCGTCGAGGAACCGGCCGAGCACCTGGGCGCGCAGGTCCACCGACCCGATCGTCTCCACCGGGAACCCGGCGAGGACCACGACGGAGCTCCCGGCGCGGCGCTCGATCGCGGCCGCGTGGGAGCTCCCGCGGTAGCGGAGCGCCACCGTCCCGCCGCCCTGGGCGGAGAGCCCGTCCGGGAAGCCGACGGGGTAGGCGCCGCCCCGGGCGGCGCCGAACTCCAGCGCCGGGAGGCCGGCGAAGATCGACCCGCCCGCGGCCTCGACGACGTCCGTGCCGGCGTCGTCCACCGCGTAACCCGCGCCGAACGTCGACCCGAGGAACGACCGGTCTCCGGCCGACCCGAGGTGGCCGAGGTCCCACGCGACCTCGGCGCCCGAGGCGAGAAGCGACCCGCCGGCCGCGACGTGGGCCGAGACGAGCGCCTGCTCCGCGGCCGAGAAGGTCTCGTCGGCGCTCGACTCGAGGCCGAGGACCCAGTCGACCGCCCGGTAGTCCGGAAGCCGGACGTCGCCGTCGATCACGGCCTCGTTCGAGGCGGAGTCGAAGATGAACGCGCCGCGCCCGGCGCGCTCGAGCCCGTACGCGTGCGCCACGACGGCGTCGAAGGTCTGCTCGCCGCGCCGGGTCGTCACGAACTCGTCGAGCCGGTCGTAGCCCGAGACGACGAGGGTCGGCGGCCGCCGCCCGTCGGGCGCCACGCGCGCCGCCAGGACCTCGGTCGGCTTCCCGCGCCCCGCCTCGTTGACGCCGGCGACCTTGAAGTAGTACGTGCGGCCCGGCGCGAGGTTCGGGACGAGGAGCGAGCCGTCGGTCGTGTAGGTGCCGTCGTCGAAGCCGAGGCCGTTCTCGCTCCGGTAGACGACGAAGCCGGTCGCGGCCGCGTTCGCGCCCTCGATGGCGTCGCGGCCGGCGCGCCAGCCGACGCGCAGGGCCGAGCCGCCGGCGTTGAGGACGGTGAGATGCGTCGGCGCGATCGGCGTGACCTTCCGGTTCGGCGCGAGGTAGCGGGCGATGCCCTTGTAGATCGCGCGCGCCGCGTCGCGCCGGAACTGCTCGTCGCGCAGGAACCGGGCGTCGTGCGTCGGGTTGTCGTGGAAGGCGAGCTCGATCAGCACCGCCGGCATCGTCCGGACCTCCCGGACCTCGCCGAAGTTCGCCGAGAGCTTGCCGCGGTCGCGCCAGGCCGGGACCCAGAGGGCGCGGATGTCGCGGATGAGCTGGTCGTGGATCGACGCCTGGAGCGCGCCGCTCCCGGCCGAGGGGTTCGTGTTGTGGATGTAGGTCGACGTGCCGACGGCCGTGCTCGTCCCGGACGAGTCGGCGGCGTTCGTGTGGAGCGAGACGTAGACGTCGGCGCCCTGCCAGTCGGCGTAGCGCGGACGGACGGTCACGTCGCCCGTGTTGAGGGAGGCCGGCACGCCGACGAACGGGAGGTGGGCGCGGGCGCCCTCCCTCCACCGCGGCTGCCCGCTCGTGGTCCCGCCCTCGACGAAGGTGCCCATGCCGCCGCCGAACTTCACGGCATCGGCGATCACGACGCCCGCCTGCGACGACTCGTTCGAGAGGCCGACGCCGCCCGAGCGGCCGGCCTGGAAGTGCCACGTGCCGAGGTACCACCACCGGCCGCCGTTCGCGCGCTGGTCGACCGACACGACGGACCGCCCGCCCGCGTGCTCGACGACGAAGCGGGCGTCGCCCGAGCGGTTCGGCCCGGCGCTGTACCACACGTAGACGGCGTGCCGGGCGGCGGCCGGGAAGCTCGGCCGGAACCAGGCGACGGCCGTCTCGCTCGGCGCGGCCTGCGCGTAGCGGTAGCTCGTGGCCGCGTAGCCCTGGCCCGCCTGGGCGGACGTCGTCCACGACCCGACCTCGGAGTAGGCCGGCGCGGCGGCCTCGTTCTGGACGATGGCCTCCCAGGAGGCCTTGTCGCGCTCGCGGCACGAGAAGACGCGCAGGCCCGCGCCCTCGAGGTCCCCGAACAGGTGGTCGATGCAGATCTCGTTCGTGTGGATGTCCTCGAGCAGCCCGTGATGGGAGCCGCGCTGCGTCGACCAGCGGCCGAGGGTCGAGTAGTAGATGTAGCCGTGGCCGGGCGAGATCACGGCCCGCTTGCCGGCCAGCGCCGGGGTCGGCTCGGGGGTCGTGGCTGGCGACCCGCCGGGCAGGAACACGCCGCCCGTCCCGCCGGTCTGGCCGCCGCCGCCGCCCGTGGTCCCGCCCGTCGTCCCGCCCGCGCCGCCGCCGGTCGGGAAGCCGCCGCCCCCGCCGCCGCCGCTCTTGCAGCCGGGGAGGAGGCCGACGAGCCCGAGTCCGGGGACGAGGAGGGCCGCGATCAGCGCGGCCGCGGAGCGGCGCGGAAGGAGCATTCGAGCGGCTTCCCCTCGGTCAATCGTGGTCGATGATCGAGACGTCGTCGATCAGGAGGCGCATGGGCGCGATGCGGCCGCGGCGGCCGGAGTAGAGCTCGATCGAGCTGAAGGCGTCGCCCTCGCGGATCGGCTTCTCGACGCCGCCCTCGAACCGCGTGAACTCGGACAGGTCGAGCTGGACGGTCGTCCACCGGCCGACGACCGGCTCGTCGATCGCCACGCAGTAGTCCGCCTTCTGGGTCGCGTTCTTGAACTGGACGAGGATCGGCGCCGACTCACCCTCGAAGAAGTAGGAGAAGCGGAAGGCCGTGCCGCTCGCGCGGGCCCGGAAGATCGCGCCCGCCCGGACGAGCTTGGTGCCGACGCCCCAGTGCTGGTTCTCGACCTCGCGGAGGAGGATCGCCCGCCCGGCGCCGCTCGCGCCGGGGGCGACGACGTCCGCCTCCCAGCCCGAGTTGCCCCGGTCGAAGCTCGTCCCGTACTGCACCGTCCGCTTCCCGCGCACCGCCGACGCCCACGACGGGATGGAGCCCGAGTCGGTCAGCCGGCGGACGGCCGTGGCCGCGCCGTCGCGCGCCGTCGCCTCCTCGCCCCGGCCGACCCCGACGATGGAGCCGTCGGCCTCGCGGGTGACGCGGACGTTGCCCTCGTAGACGGCGATGGACACGGCGCTCGGCGCGAGCGCGACCTCGAAGCGCGTGCCGGTGACCCGCGCCTCGATGCCCGAGGCGAGCACGCGGAAGCTGCGCGCCCCGTGGCCGTTCGGCAGGACCTCGGCGTAGAGTGCGCCCCTCTCGAGAGTCGCGACGTAGCCGCGCGGCGCGGGGAGCGCGAGGCCCGGCGCGCCGTCGAGGTCGCCGCTGTCGCCCTCGAGGCGGACCTCGGAGCTCGGCTTGAGGGCGACCTCGATGCCGCGGCCGAAGCCGAACGAGGCGCCGCCCGGGCCCGCGCGGAGCGTCTGGCCCGAGGCGATGAGGAGGCGAGTCCCCGGTGCGACGCGGGCGAAGGCGCCGGCGCCCGGGTCGCGGACCCGCAGGTCGCCGCGCGTCCAGGCGAGCGCGAACGGCTCGAAGCTCCGCGGCGCCGCCGCCTCGACGGCCGGCGGCTCGGGGTCCCCCCCCGAGGCGACCGTCGTGCCCAGGCCGTCGCCGGCGTTGCCTGCGCCGGCGGGCGCGGGCGGGACGGGGCGGGGCCCGGCGGCCAGGGTCGGCTCCTCGGCCGGTCCGGTGACGGCGGGCGTCGGCTCCGGGGCCGGGCCCGAGGCGATGGCCGCGGCCGGTGCGGCGGCGGCCCCCGGCGCCGGCGCGGCGGCATCCCGCGACGCCATCGCCGGAGGGGCCTCGGGGCGCGTGCCCGGGGCGACGGGAGCCGGCTCGACGACCTCCGGGCCGGCGGCCGGCGCCGGCGCCGTGGCCTCGGCCGCCGGCCGGCCGGCCGCGCGGCGGGCGGCGTTCCCGCGCCCGTCGGGGCCCGCGTCCGGTCGGGCGAGGAAGATGTAGCCGATCAGGCCCGCGAGCAGCAGGCTCGCGACGCCGAGGACGCCGAAGGCCGTGCCCGAGCTCCGCGCGATCGGCGGCAGGCGCGGCGTGGAAGACACGGCCGGGTGGCGCCCCGAGGGCGAGGCCGGCGCCGGCAGCTTCCCCGAGCGCCGGTCGGGCGTGGCCGGCCGGACGCGCGCGCTCGGCCGCACGGCGCCGGCCCGGGCGCTCGCGCCGGGGCCGTGGCCGTTGCCCTGGCCGCCGTTCCCGCGGGCGAGCCCGCGCCGTTCGTAGGCCTCGCGGCCGACGGCGTCGAGACGGACGAGGAGCGAGCTGCCCGGGCGCACGCCCTCGGGCGCCCGGCCCGAGCGGGCGCGCTCGTCGGCGATCAGCGCATCGCAGAGCAGGTCGTCCATCGCCTCGACCGCGACCGCGTCGCGCGCGCAGGTCGAGCAGGCGAGGACGTGCGACTCGACGACCATCCGGCGGCCGGGGGGAAGGGTCCCGTCGGCGAGCCCGGCGATCTCCTGGGGAGTGGGACAGCTCACGATCTTCCAAGCCTCGACAGCGTTCGGGGCGCTGAGTAACGCTTTCGTAAAGATATAGCCGCCCGGGGACGAGCTTCGTGCAGGGGGTGACGCGCCGCGCCAGGGGTGGCTCAACGCGTGGTGGAGACGTGCCTTAGAACGACGCGCGCGTCCGCGCCTCGAGCCTGGCCTTGAGCCGCTCGCGCGCCCGGTGGAGGGCGGCGCCGACCGAGTTCGGGCTGATCCCGAGATCGGCGGCGATCTGCTGGTAGTCGCGCTCGCCGAAGTAGAACTGCTGGATGATGTGCCGGTCGCGCTCGGAGATCTCCTCGAGCGTCTCGCGGAGCACGGTCTTGAGGTCGCCCTCCTCGGCCTCGACCGCCGGGTCGAGCCCGCGCGAGGGGACTTCCTGGACGTCGAGGTCGCTCATGCCGCTGCGCCGGCGCCGGAGGAAGCGGCCGGCCTGCGTGCGCGCGACGACGCCGACGTACGTGGTGAAGGCGAAGCGGTCGTCGTACTGCCGGAGGAGCGCGAACTCGTCCTTCACGAACGCGTAGAACGTGTTCTCGCAGATGTCGTCCAGGTCTTCGGTGTTCGGCGGGACGCCGCGGGAGCGGAGGGACCGGCGGGCGACGGCGAGGATCAGCGGCGAGTAGCGGCGGACGAGCTCTTCCCACGCTCCCGGACGTCCTTCGATGCACGCCTGGATGAGCGTCTTGTCGGTGCCCGGCGGAAGCGTCGCCACGTCCGTTCCGACCGAGCTGGAAGCGCTGTCTGCGGCTGGAGGCTTCACGGTGCGTTCCGTCGCGCCTCGCCGCGCCGCGCGCCCCGAACGCGCTGCTGCGGCGCCCTGACCTAAGCAAGGGGAGGGCCGGGACGGGTGGAATGGTCGGGTGGACCGGCGGAAGTTAGAATGCCACAGGCGGCTGCGGCGATCGGGACCCCCGCCGGTTTCCAGAAACGGAAAGGCCCGCGTGTTGCCCGACGGACACACCGAAGCGGAAGCGAGCCCGAACCGAGACGAAAAGTCGGCGGCCCCGCCCGCCCCCGGGGCGACGACGGCGACCCCGGGAGGGCGGCTCGACGGGCTCGCCGAGGTGGCCGGCGGCTGGGCGCTCGCCGCCGGCCTCGCGCTCCTCGCCTGGCGCTGGCTCGGCCCGACGCTCGGCCCCTACGGCGCGGCGCTGGCCTGGGGGGGAACCGGCGCGTTCCTGGCCGCCCGCGCTCGAGGCGGTCTCGCCGGGAGCGGGCTCGCCCTCGCGCGGCCGCTCCGGTCGCTCGGGCTCGCGGCCCTCTATGCCGCCCTCGTGCTGCCCGTCTTCGCCGCCGGCTTCCTCGTGCTCAACGCCCGGGGCGGGTATGCGTCCCCGGGCGCCCTGCCGTTCGTCGCGGCCACCCTCAACGCCTTCTTCTTCGCCGCCCTCCCCGAGGAGATCTTCTTCCGCGGGTTCGTCCAGACACGTCTCGGGACGATCCTGCCGCCCGGCCGGCGACGTCCGCTCCCGCTCGTGCCGGTCACGTGGGCGTCGATCGCGGCCGCGGCCGCCTTCGCCGCGACCCACGTCGTCTTCGAGCCGCATCCGGCGCGGCTCCTGACCTTCTTCCCGGGGCTCCTCTTCGGGGCGCTCCGCGAGGAGAGCGGCGACGTCGTCGCCCCCGCCGTCTTCCACGCGCTCTGCAACGGCGCGCTCTACGGGCTCTGGGTCGGGGTCGGGCTCGCGGAGTGACGGGCGGGACCCCGGAGAGGGGTCAGCGGCGGCCGCCGTACCACTCCCGCCAGTCGTCGGGGTCGCCCAGGTTCACGCCGCCCGCGAGGCGCACGAGCGAGGCGTGGGCCTGGGTGCGCACGTCCTGCGACGGGTCGCTCTCGTAGGCGTCGACGAGCCTCGGGAGGACGGCGGAGCTGCGGGAGAAGCCCAGGTCGAGGACGACGGCGAGCCTCAGGGCCTCGTCATCCGCCGACAGCAGCCGCAGGTAGTGGGCGATGGCGGCCGGGTCGGCCGGCGGGCCGTCCGTCGCCACGACGTACGGGCGGAGCGCGCCGGCGGCCGCGCTGCGGAGCGCCGAGCGCGTGCCCCGGTCGTGCGGGACGGTCTCGGCCTCGGAGATCGCGCGGCCGGCCGCCTCGACGAGGCCCGGCAGGCGGACCCCGCCGGCGACCTCGAGAAGGGCGGCGAGCCTGGCCCCGCCGGTGCGGCCGAGAGCCGCGGAAAGCGCCGCGCGCGGCGCCGCAGCCGCATCGCCGTCGCCGTCGAGGCCGCGGCGGAGCGCCAGGGCGAGGGCCTCGCGGACGCGCTCGGGGTCGGGGCCGGCGAGGCCCGCGGGCCGGGCCGTTTCCTCGAGGAGGGCGAGCAGTCGCTCGAGGCCCGGAGCGAAGCCGTCGCACGCGCCGAGGGCATCGACGGCCGCGTTGCGGAGGATGCGGAGCGCCTCGAGCCGGGCGGGCGCATCGCCCGTGAACTTCGACGTGAGCTGCCGGGCCTCGCGCTCGCTCTCGTCCAGGAGCGAGAGCGCTTGCCGCGCGCCCTCCTCGCCGCCGAAGACCCCGGCGGCCCGCACGAGGGGCGCCGTCGCCGAGAGCCGGCGGGTCGCCACGGCGTCGACGAGAGGCCCCGCCGGCACCAGGCTCGGGTAGGCGAGGAGCGCCTTCTCGATCGCGCCGGCGACGGCCGCGTCCTCCTCGCGCCCGAGCGCCGCCGCCAGCGCCGGCGCGGCGTCCGGGCCGAGGGCCGCGAGCCGGGCTCCCCAGTCGCCCTGGGCGCGGGCGAGCGTCGGGCCGCGGGGCCGAGTCGCGAGGTCGGCGCGGGCCTGGTCGACGACCTTGCGCACCTGCCCCTCGACCTCGGGGCTCACGGGCGCCGGCGCGGCCGGCCTCGCCGGATCCGTCGGTTCCTGGGCGGCGGCGCTCCCCGGGAACGGCAGGGCGAGGGCGACGGCCGTCGCGAGGAGCGCGCGCTTCACGGCGTCACCGCCCCGGCCGGCGCTTGACGACGACGTGCTCGGTGTCGTCGGCGGGGCCCGTGAGGAGGCTCGCGAGCCGCGAGTCGTAGCTCACCGAGCCGCTGCAGTCCATGCTGTAGCCGACGAAGGCGCCGGTGAGCGAGCCGCCGACCCCGATCGTCCCCTCGAACCCGCCGTACGTGAGGCCCGTCATTGACGACGGCAGCCCGCCGGCGCCGGCGCCCGCGTTGATGTTGAGGCGCGGCAGATCGCCGCCGCCCGACCAGACGAGGAAGCCCATGGCGTTCTGGCCCATGGCGTCGATCTGGGGCATGGTCGTCGCCCGCGCCTGGAGCCCAGCAAGGTCCGTCGGCTGCACGCCGGCCATGAGGCGGCTGCCGTTCGCCAGCACGAGGTCCGTGCTCCGCTGCATGTACATCTCGAAGCCCTTGTCGTTGGGCGTCGGCGTGACGACGGCGAAGATCGAGCCGTCCTTGAGCGTCCAGTCGTCGTAGCCCGAGCCCGTGCCGCGGTCGGGCTTCACGCCGGTCGAGTTCCCGCCCGTGCGATTCCAGATGTGGCTCGTCGTCGTACCGTCGAGCTTGAGCGACGGCGCCGAGTTCACCCACGCGTTCGTCGTCGTGTCCCAGCGCTGGGCGTTCGTCGCGGTGAGGGTCCCCTCGAACGCGTTGTTCTCGCCCGTGACCACGGTCAACGGCCCGTTCCGGGTGTCGATGATGAGCCGGGCGCCGTTCGTCAGGTAGACGTCGGGCATGACGAGGTAGCCGCCGCCGGGCGGGGACTCGATCGTCAGGACCGCGTTGTCGAGCCACAGGCGGCCGAACGCGTAGTTGCCGGCCGGGAGCCGTGACGTGCCGCCGCGGATCATGAGGTGTTTCATGTTCGGCGTGTTGGCGCTCGACCAGCCCGACCCGAGGGTCGAGGGGTTCGCGTCGATCACCTCCATCGCCGTCACGGCCTGGCTCTGGACCAGCGTCGCCTTCGGGTTCGACCAGTAGCCGGCCGGCTTCGAGTTGTTCGCGAAGTCGACGACCGCGTTGATGATCTGGGTCTGGTTCGGGAACTGGATCGGCGGCGCGGCGTCGTCGACGTCGCCGTTGATCGTCCCCTGGTTCTGCTGGGTGACGTTGCCCGACATGGTGACCTCGCCCGTGATCTGGGCGGTGCCGGAGATCGTGAGGCTGCCGTTGCCGAAGCACGAGCCGCGCCCGTTGCCGAGCGAGCCGAACTCCGCCGTGCCGCGCCACCACTGGTTCTGGATCGTGCCGACCCCCTGGATGGGCGACACGAGGTTCGGGCTCAGGAGCGCGCGCCACGAGTAGCGGTTGCCGTCGTGGCTCGCCTCGACCGTGACGACCTTGCCGATCACGGTGGGGCCGACGTTCACGTCCTCGATCGAGAGGAGCCTGAACGTGCCGCCCCCGAACGACCGCACGACCCCGACCTGCGAGTTCTCGAGGGGCGTCGTCGCCTGGCCGTCGCCGTTCTGGTCGTTGATGTCGAGGAGGGTCGGGTTCGCGCGCCACTGCTCGCAGAGGTAGGTGAGCCCGGTCTCGCCGACGCCGCCCGCGCGCCCGACCTTGGCCTCTCCGATCACGCGATCCGAGATGGCCCGCGATGTCGTCAGGACGCTCGCCGCGCCGAGCGCGAGGATCACGGCGAACACGAGCGCGATGAGCAGGACCGCGCCTCGCTCCGCCCGACCTTCGTTCACGCCTGTCGAAGTCGCCATGACCGTCCTTTCCGCCCTGCCCTGCGCCTGCGCCTTGAACCGGGGAGCGCTCGTACCACCCGCGCCCCCTATCGGTAGCCCTGGTATCCGAGGAGGATGTACTCCGTGTAACGCTCCGCCATGCCGCGGTCGTTCAGCCACTCGACGGTGATCTTCGCCGGGACGAGGCGGCACGGCGCCGCCGACTGGTCGTGCCGCACCCGCAGGTTCGTCGTCGTGAAGAGCCCGTCGCCGTCGCAGTCGAGCCGCGAGAACCCGAGCGTCGGCTCGAACGGGAACGCCGTCGTCGGCACGGCCGCGGGCTGCGTCGCCTCGTTCACGTAGAAGACGACCCTGCCGGCGTGGGTCCGGCCCGGGAAGGGCCGGAGCGGCGGCACGGGGAACTCGGCGCCCACGCAGCCGCCGACCCCGTTCTCCGAGAAGGTCGCGGCCGTGCGGAGGTCGGGCAGCAGGAACGCCGTGTCGTTGTCGTTGCGCGCGATCTCGTAGCCGCCGCGGAAGAGCCACTCCTGGTTGTCCGTCGCCGTCAACCCGCGGAAGCGCACGGTGGCGAGGTTCTCGGCCGCCCGGGCGACGGCGAGGCGCGCGACCTCGACCTCCTTCGACCGGCCCGTCTGCCGGAGCGACGTGTCGAGGACGAGGAAGGCCGCGAGGATGCCCATGGCCGCGACGCCGGCGGCGACGAGGGCCTCGACGAGGCTGGTGCCGCGCTCGCACCGCCTCATGGTCCCACCACCGGCTTCGACTTGGTGTTGAGGAGGGACTCGGGAGGGATGAGGACCTTCGTCATGAGCACCTCCCCGCCCACGTCCGAGTTCACGTCGGCGCCGCCCGACGCCGTCGTCGTCGACCGACGCCGGATGACGAGGCGGATGCCGATCACGTAGCTGTTGACCGTGGGCGCCGCCGGGGGGTTCGACTGGCTCTCGCCGTCGAAGAAGGCGAAGGCGACGACGTCGCTCGCGAGGACCTCGCTCGTCTTCGCCCCGGCGGGGGCGGTCCCCGAGATCGTCAGCGTGACCGTGCGCGCGTTCGCGTCGTAGGAGATCGTCTTGGCGTAGCCCGCGTACTGGATGTTGTTGGTCGAGACGAGGCCGGCCTGCTTCAGCGCCGGGTAGCTCGGGTCCGAGAGCTCGATGTACCCTTCGGCCGACCGGAACGTGATCGAGGTCGCCGAGACGGCGTAGACCGGCGCGGCCGTCACGCCGTCCGGGTTCTGGGCCGCCGACTTGAGCTCGTCGCGGATCCGGTAGAGGGCGTTGGCGGCCGGCAGGAACGTCGTCGCATCGTCCGCGACCTGCCCGAGGATGTTGGCGTGCAAGGAGAAGGCGGCGGCGATGCCGATCAGCACGACGCCGGCGACGACGAGCGCCACGACGGCGTTGACGAGCGTAAAGCCCCCTTGCCGGACGGACCGTCCGAGGTGGGAGACTTTTCCGTGACGCCCCGCGGCGGGTGTGATTCCGCACATGTTCATAGCCTCTTCTGCCGGAATGCCTTGGGAGCAACGGCAGCCACGCGAGTCACCCCGGCGAACGTCGGATAGCGCAACGGTCGTGCCGGGGTGACGCTGGACGTCGAATGTCGGCGGCCGGATCGCGCATCGCGTCGGAGTCATACTTTTGTGTCGTAACACACGGGCCGATCTGTCGCACGCCGAACCCCCGAGGTCCGCCCAGGGCTCAACGACGCCGGGCGTACCAATCGCGCCAGGCAGCCGGGTCCCCGAGGTTCTCGCCCCCGGCGAGCCGGACGAGCGACGCGTGCGCCTGCTTGCGCACCGCCGCCGACGGGTCGCGCTCGTAAGCGTCGATCAGCCGCGGGACCGCCGCCAGGTCTCCGGCCCGGCCGAGGTCGATCGCGATCCCGAGCCTCAGGGCCTCATCGTCGTCGGCGTCGAGCAGGCTGACGTAAAGCGTGAACGCCGCCCGCTCCGGCGGGCCGTCGCGCCCGATCGCGAAGGGGCGGAGGGCGTCGGCCGCCGCCCGGCGGAGCGCCGCCCCGTCGGCCGCGTCGATCGCGAGCCCCCCGGCCTCCTCGAGCGCGCGCCGGGCGGCCGGGACGAGGCACGGGAGGCGGAGGCCGCCCGCGGCCCGGAGCAAGGCGGCGAGCGTGGGCCCTCTCGAGCGCGCGAGGGCGGCCCCGAGGGGGCGGTCGATGTCGGCCGGCTCGACCGCGCGGCCGACGGCGCGCCTCAGCGCCGCGCCCGCGGCCTCCCGGACGCGCTCGGGGTCGGGCCCGGCGATGCGCGCGCCGGACCCCGGTTCGCTCAGCATCGCGAAGAGCCGCTCGAGGCTGCTCGCGGAGCCGGACTCGCCGAGGGCGTCGACCGCGGCTTCCCGGAAGACCCGGAGGGCCTCCACCGCCTCCCGCGCCTCGCGCGTCCGCCGGCTCGCCAGCTTCTCGACCTCGCGCTCGCTCTCGTCGAGGAGCGAGCCCACGAGCCGGGCGCCGGCCTCGCCGCCGAACGTCCCCGTCGCCCGCACGAGGGCCGGGACGGCGGCGAACCGGCGGCGGTCGAGCGCCTCCACGAGGGGCCCGGCCGGCACGGCGCTCGGGAAGGCGCGCAGGCCGCGCGCGATCGCCCCCGCGACGGCCTCGCTCTCCTCGCGGGCGAGCGCGGCGGCGAGGGCGGGGGCGGCGGCCGGGCCGAGGTCGGCGAGCCGCGCCCCCGTCCGGGCCTGCACCTGGGCCTGCGGTCGGCCGACGGCGGTCCGCGCCAGCTCGACGCGCGCCGTCTCGAGGATGTCGCGGACCTGCGCCTCGACCCCGGGGCGCGGGGGCGGGGGGGGCGCCGGCTCGTCCGCGGCCGCCCGGTCGCTCGCCGCGCCGAGCCACAGCCCCACGGCCGCTGCCGCCGCGAGCCGCGAGAGCACGGGCGGCGTGCGAACCCGCGCTCCCTCGGTCACGACCGGCGGCGCTTGACGATGACGTGGGCGGTGTCCGCTTCGGGCGTGGTGAGCAGGACGGCGAGCCGCGAGTCGTACCGGACGGTGCCGGCGGTGGTGAAGCTGTAGCCGACGAACGCCCCCGTCAGCGAGCCGCCGGCGCCGAGCGAGCCCTCGAAGCCGCCGTACGTGAGCCCGGTGAACGACGTGGGGAGCCCGCCCGCGCCCGCACCCGCGTTGATGTCGAGCCGGGGCGTGTCGCCGCCGCCCGACCAGGCGACGAAGCCGAGCGCGTTCTGGGGCATGGCATCGAGCTGGGACCCGAGCGTGAGCGACGACTGGAGGGCGGGGAGGTCGCTCCCCGACAGGCCGGCCATGATGCGAGATCCGTTGGCGAGCACCAGGTCGGCGGCGGCCGCCATGAAGAACTCGACCCCCTTCGCGTTCGGCGCGGTCACGACCGCGAGGACGGACGAGTCCTTCAGCGTCCAGTCGTCGTATCCCGAGCCCGTGCCGCGGAGCGGCTTCGGTCCCTGGCTCGGGTAGCCGCCCGTGCGGTTCCAGATGTTGCCGGAGAGCGTTCCGTCGAGCTTGATCGAAGGCGACGCGTTCGACCACGTCGAGGTCAGGATGTTCCACTTCTGGGCGTTCGTGGCGCCGACCGCCGACTGCGTCTCGTAGACGTTGTTCGTCGCCGTCACCACGGTGAACGGGCCGTTGCGGGCGTCGATGATCAGCCGGGCCCCGTTCGTCAGGTAGAGGTCCGAGAGGACGAGCGTCCCGCCGCCCGGCGGCGACGTGATCGTGAGGATCGCGTTGTCGAGCCAGAGCCGTCCGAACGCGTAGTTCCCGGGCGGGAGGCTCGAGTTGCCCCCCTGGATGACCATGTGCTTCATGTTCGGGGTGTTCGCGCTCGACCAGCCCGCGCCGAGCGCCGACGGGTTGGCGTCGATCGCCTCCATCGCCAGGACGGGCAACGTCTGGGCGAGCGCCGTCTTCGGGTTCGACCAGAACCCGGCCGGCTTCGGGTTGTTCGCCTGGTCGATGACGCTCGCGATGATCGCCGTCTGGTCGGGGAACTGCACCGGGCTCGCGCCCTGGACGACGCCGCCGTTGATCGCCTGCGCGCCGCTCACCGTGCCGCCCATGCTGACGTCGCCGGTGATCGTGGCGTTCCCGGACACGGTGAGGCTGCCGTTGCCGAAGACCTGGCCGCCCTGACCGCCGAGCGAATCGAAGGACGCGTTTCCCGACCAGCTCTGGTTCTGGATCGTCGCGACGCCCTGGATCGGCGAGACGAGGTTCGGGCTCAGGAGCGCCCGCCACCTGTAGCGGTCGCCGTCGACCCGGCCCTCGATGGTGACGACCTTGCCGAGGCAGGTCGGAGCGATCCACGCGTCCTGGACCTCGAGGACGATGAACTCGCCTGCGCCGAGCGGGCGCACGACGCCGACCTGCGAGTTCTCGGCCGACGTCGTCGCCTTGCCGTCGCCGTTCTGGTCGCTCACGTCGAGCATGGTGGGGTTCTTCCGCCACTGCTCGCAGAGGTACGCGAGTCCGGCCTCGCCCACGGCGGCGGCGCGGCCGACCCGGGCCTCGCCCACGACGCGCTCGGAGAGCGCCTGCGAGGTCGTCAGGATGCTCGCCGTCCCGAGCGCGAGCATGGCCGCGAAGATGAGCACCAGGAGGAGGACCGTGCCCCGCTCGGAGCGGCTGCGCGAGGCACGCCGCGCGACGAAGCTTCGAGCCATGACCACGCCTCCTTCTCCAGCTCGACTCGACGCCTCTACCGGATTCCCTGGTAGCTGAGGAGCAGGTGCTCGGAGTACCGTTCGGTGGCGCCGCGCTCCGACACCCACTCGACCGAGATGCGCGCCGGCACCAGGCGACACGGACGCGTCGCCAGGTCGTGCCCGGTCCTCACGTCCGTCGTCACGAAGGCCCCGTCGCCGTCGAGGTCGAGCCGGGCGAAGCCGGCGGTCGGCGGAAACGGGAACTTCGTCGTCGGGATGGAGACCGGCTGCAGCGTCTCGTCCGTGTAGAGGGCGAGCCGCCCGGCGCGCGTCCGCCCCGCGGGCGGCTGCAGCCCGGGCACGGGGAACTCGACGATGACGCAGCCCCCGATCCCGTCCTCCGTGGAGCGCGAGACCGTGCGGACATCGGGCATGAGGAACGCCGAGTCGTCGGGGTTGCGGGCCAGCTCGTAGCCGCCCCGGAAGAGCCACTGGCCGTTGTCGGTGGCGTTGTCCCCACGGAAGCGCACGGCCGCGAGGTTCTCGCCGGCGCGAGACACCGCCAGCCGGGCGAGCTCGATCTCCTTGGCTCGGCCGGTCCGCGTGAGCGCGGAGTCGGCCACCGCCAGGGTGGACAGGATCACGACCGCGGTCGTGCCCGCCGCGATCAGGGCCTCGGCGAGGCTCGTTCCGGCTTCGCGGCCCGGTGTTCTCGCCCCTGGACGTGTCATTCGTCACCGCCCTTCGACTGAATGAGGCGGACGACGGGCCCCGGTCTTTCGGCGGATTTCTGGAGTAGGACAAAATGGGCCGGTCCAAGATAGGCCCAGGGTATTTTTTGCCCTCGCTTCAGGCGTTCGCCGGAACGCCAGCATGCCCAGTTCTCCCTTGGCCATATCAGGTTGTGGCTGCGTGGTCGAGGTGGCATTGTCGTCCGAAGGAGCTGATAGTGCAACGCTCGTGCCCGCTCCGCCCTGGAGGACGAATCGCGGGCGCGGTGGTCGGTGAGGGAGCTGCACCCTGTCCGGGCCTAACGCTCTAGCCCGGGCTAGTAGCTCTTGCGCTCGGGCGTGGAAGGCGGCGGCGGGGGCTTCGGCGGCGGGGCCCCGACGTCGAGCTCGATCCGCTCGCCGCCGCGGATGACCTCGATCCGGTGCTCGCCGGGGGCGAGCAGCCGCGACAGGTCCTTCGCGGCGCCGGCCGGGATGCCGTCGATCGAGCGGACGATGTCGTGACGCCTGAGCCCGGCCCGCTCGGCGACCGACCCCGGCTGGACGTCCTCGACGTAGAGGCCGGGGACCTCGCCGAGCCCGAGGCTCTCGCGGAGCGCCGGCGGGACCGGCTCGCAGCGCGCCCCGACGCGCCGCTCGGCGCGCGGGCGCGGCGTCTCGAGCACCCACTCGCCATCCTTCAGGCGGTACACCCGGAACTCGAACCCGGGCGCATCCTCGTCGCGGTCGCGCGGGTCTGGGACCGGCGGGACGAGCGGCGGGATCGGGAGGCGGCGCTCGCGCGGCAGGGGCGGCACCGGCATGGGCTCCACGCCGAACTCGCGCAGCCGTTCCTCCATCTCCCCGAACTGGCGGCGCAGGTGCTCGGCCAGCTCGGGCGGGAAGCCCGAGCGCTCGAGCTCCTCGATGAAGCGATCCATCTCGGGCGGGAAGCGCCGCCGCTCGCGCTCGAGGTCCTCGCGGATCCTGGGCGGAAGCGGGCCCCACTCGCCGGGGGGGCGCGGCGCGGCCCCGGGCGCGGGCGCGGCCTCGGGCGGGTGCGGCTGCCCGGCCGGCGTCTCCGCGGCCCCGAGCGCGCGGCCCCCGCGCGCCTCGATGGCGGCGATCGCCTTCTCGGCCCGCCAGCGCACCTCGGGGTCGTCGCCCCGGGCGGCCTTCCGGAGCGCGGGCAGCGCCTCGGCCCCCCGCGCGGCCAGCCCCTCGGTCGCGGCCTCGCGGGCGCGGTAGTCGTCGCCGGCCAGGTCGCCGATGAGGTCCTCGACGGACCGGGGCGGGGCGGGGGCATCCTGGCCCGGCGCGGCCGGCGGCGCCGGCCTCTCCGGGTCCCCATCGCCCGCGAGCGCGGGCGCGGCGAGCGCCAGGACGAGCGTGCTTCCCGCGAGCCAGCGAGCGAGCCGGGTCACTTCCCTCCCTCCTGCTTCGCCTTCGAGTCCTCTTTCTCCGGTGCCCCGGGCCTTTGCGCCTCGCCGCCCCGCTTGCCGAGCGTGACGGAGAGCTCGAGGGTGGATCCCTCGCGCAGGACCTTGAGCGTCACGGCCTGGCCGGGCCTCGACTCGAGGACCCAGCCCTTGAGCCCCTCGGTGGACACGACCTCGCGCCCGCCGTACTCGAGGATGACGTCGTAACGCCTGAGCCCGACCTTCTCGGCCGGGCCGCCCTCGACGACGTCCACGACGACCACGCCGCGCTCGGACGGGAGCCCGAGCTTGGCCTTGAGCGACGCGTCGATCGGGAAGACGCGCACGCCCAGAACGGGCCGCTCGACCTTGCCCTCGGCGAGGAGACGCTCGACGACCGGCTTCACCGCGTTCGTCGGGATCGCGAAGCCGATGCCCGCCGTGCCGAACGGGTTCCCCGAGAAGCGGGGCCTCGCCGCCGGCGTCGCGGCCGGCACCTCGCGCGCGCCGGGCGCCGCGCCCGAGCCGCCGCCGTCGTGCCCGCCGGGGCGGCCGAGGAGCCCGCCGAGCCGCGCGACCTCCCGGGCCATCTGCTCGAGCGCCTCGAGGTCGATGAAGCCGCGGTCGTAGGTCGAGGCGATGATCCCCACGGCCTGGCCGCGGACGTTCGCGAGCACGCCGCCCGGGTCGCCCGGGTTGACGGATGTCGTGGTCTGGATCACGTCGGCCGAGCCGCGCCGGCCGCGCGTCACGATGCGGTGCGTGCCGCTGACGTTGCCGAGCGAGGCCGAGCTCGCGAGCCCGAACGGGTTGCCGACCGCGACCACGATCGAGCCCGTCCGGAGCGCGCCGGAGTCGCCGATCGTCGCCGGGGCGAGGCCCTTCGGGTCGGTCCGGAGCAGGGCGATGCCCGTGTCCTCATCGACGCCGACGAGGGTCGCGGGCCGGAGCTCGCCGGCCGGGAGGTGGACCTCGATCGCGTCGGCGCCGTCGAAGACGCCGCCGACCGAGACGATGTGGCCGGCGGCGTCCCAGACGACGCCGCTCATGGCCAGGCGGTCCTCGCGGCCGTCGAGGCCGACCGACCGCTTGACGACGACGGCGACGACGCAAGGGCGGACGCGCTCGATCAGGGCGATCGTCGCCCGCTCGAGCCGCTCGAGCTCATCGAACGGCGAGGCCGCGTCCTTCTTCCCCTCGTCCGCCCGCGTGGCTGCGGGCGCGCCGAGCGCGAGGAGACAGGCCAGTCCCAGGATCCAGGCCCGACGCATCAGAACGCCTCGCCACCATCGGCGGACGGGGCCGGCCGCCAGCCCTCGAGGTGGTACTGGACGCCCGGCGGGCCGAACGTCTCGGCCTCCTCCAGGTGGAACGCGCCGGGGTCGGCGACCGCGGACCGGACCGGCACGACGGTCGCCGCATCCGGCGCCGTGCCGGTCGGCGCCGGCCGCGGCCGGATCACCGCCTCGTCCGGCGGGGCGTCGTTCGACGGCAGACCCGTGACGAGGACGGCGAGCACGATCGCCGCCGCCGCTGCCGCCGCGCGCCAGACGAGGCCGCGCGAGAACGTCCGCTCCGGGAGCGGGATGATCTTCCGCTCGCCGCCCCGGGACGGCACGCCCGCCGGCACGGCCGCCGGCGCCGGCACGCCCTCGCGGAACGCCCGCGCCTTGACCTCGAGCCAGAAGCGCTCGCCGAGGTCCACCCCCGGCGGCTCGTCGCGGCGCACGAGGCGCTTCAGGCGCCGCCGGTGCGCGCGGAACGTCTCGAGCTCGGCCGCGCACGAGGCGCAGCCGCGGAGGTGCCCCTCGAGCCCGTCCGCGAGCGCGTCCGGACAGTCGCCGCCCGCGTGGAGCGGCAGGAGCTTCTTCGCCACGTTACAGCGCATCGTCTGCTTCTTCCCCTTCATTCGAGCGTTCGCCGCTCGAGCTGCCCTTCGGGAGGCTCCCCGGGAACCGCTTCTCCCAGGCGTCGCGGAACAGGCTGCGCGCGCGGTGCAGCCGCCACCGCACCGTCGCGTGCGTCGAGCCGACGATGTCCGCGATCTCCTTCGACGAGAAGCCCTCGATGTCCCGGAGCACGATCACCGTGCGATACTTGGGCGGCAGGTCGGCGAGGACCGCCTGCACGCGGTCCTTGAGCTCGGCCGCCTCGAGCTCCCCGTGCGGCCCGATGCCGCGCGCCCGCAGGACCTCGCCGAGCTCCTCCATGGAGACCCGGCGCGCCTGCTGCGGGCGCTTGCGGAGCGAGTCGATCGCCAGGCGGTGCACGATCTGGTAGAGCCAGGTGTAGAACTTGTACTCGAGCTTGAACCGGCCGATCGACCGGAAGACGCGGATGAAGGCCTCCTGCGAGATGTCGTAGGCCTCGTCCTCGTTCCCGACCATGTGGTAGGCGATCCAGTAGACGCGCTTGCTGTAGCGGTCGACGAGGCCGCGAAACGCCGTCTCGTCGCCCGCCTGGGCCGCCTGGATGAGCGCCCGGTCGTCGTCGACCTGCGAGCTCGGGCCGGGGGTCGCTGTCACGCGATCGCTCGAGTGCCCGGCACGGGGGATGAGGAGGGCGGGGACCGCCCCGCCGAAGACCTCGTCCACCGTCGCCGTGAGGGTGCTCACTCGATTCTACTCCCCGCGTGAAGCGCGTAAAGGACGCGATCGCCCGGAAATCCCGATCAATAGAGGCGTCCGCCGCCCGGTCGCTCGCCGCGCCGCGGCTCGCGCGGCTCGGCGCGCCGCCGCTCCTCGCGCCGCGGCTCGGCGCGCGGCGTCTCGGGCGAGCGCGGCGTCTCCTGCGCCCGGGGCGTGCCGCCCTCGCCGCCGCCGCGCCGGCCCTCGAGGAGCCGCTCGAGCTGCTTGCGGATCTCGCGGCCCTCGGGCGAGAGGAGGAACTCGGCGAACCGCCGCTGCAGCTCCTGACCCTCGGGGCTCGAGAGGAACTCCATGACGCGGTCCTGGGCCTCCTGGATCCGCTTCTGGACCTCCTCGTCCTCGAGGAAGGCCTCGATCTCGGCGCGGAGCCGCTGCCCGTCCTCGCTGTCCATGAACTCCTCGGCGCGGCGCCGGGCCTCGGAGAGGGCCTTCTCGGCGCGCTCGGCGAGCCGGGCGAGACGCTCGTCGCGCCCGCCGTTGCCGCCGTCGCCGCCGCCGTTGCCGCCGCGCCCGAAGCGGAAGTCGCCCTTCTCGCCGTCGAACTCGAAGTTGAAGCGGCCGCCCGGCACGTCGAAGGTCTTCGTGTACTCCTTGCCGTCGGGCCCGGTCACCTTGATCTCGACCCGCGTCGTCTTCTCCCCGCCCTTGCCGTCGCCCTTGCCGCGGGCGCCGGCGCGACGCGGCGAGTCGCCCTCGTCGAGCGCGGCCATGATGTCGTCGACGAGCTTCAGGAGCTTCGGCGGCACGCCGCCGACGAACGGGTCGCCGCCGTCGCGCCGCTGCCGCTCGAAGCGCTGGAACTCCTCCATGCCGCCGTCGGCGAGGAACTCCTGGACGGCCTTCATGACCGGCTCGAGCTTGACGGAATCCTTGATCTTGAGCCGCTTTCCGTCCATGATCGGCTCGGCCGCCTTGCCGAGGAAGACCTCGGCCGTCGGGGCGAGCGGGCCCACGTCCTTCGGGTCGCGCAGGACGACGCGCTTCGCGTCGGCGTCCCAGCGCGCGATCTGGTTCAGGTAGACCTCGACCTGCGCCTTCAGGACCTGCTCCTCGAGCTGCTTCTGCTGCTCGGGCGTCCTCTTCGGCGCGGGCGCCGGCTGCGAGTCATCGGCCAAGGCCGGACCGCCGGCCGAGATGAGCGCGATCGCGACGGCGAGCGCGAGCCCCAAGTGCTTCATGAGTTTCCCCTCCGGCTGCTTCCGTAACCTTCTTACAGCCTAGTACGGGGGCCGGCGGGGAGTGTTGGAAGGATTGTCGCCCGTCAGAACCGGTCGCGAAGGGCCTTTGCGAGCTCGTCCCGCACCCGCATCTCGGCCAGGCCGACGGTCGCGTACCACGGGAGGGTGTAGCGGGCGTCGAGGTCGATCCGGACGCGGCCTTGCTCGAGCCGGGCGGTGCCGCCGCCCTCGCCCTTCTCGCCCTTGAAGTCGAAGCGCAAGGTCGCGGGGTCGACCCACTTCCAAGTCAGCGGGTAACTCTTGAGCATGCCCGTCCGGAGCGACTCGCACACGGCCTCGAGGCGGCGGCGGGCCTCGTCCTCGGGGAAAGCATGCGGTTGCTCGACGCTCGCGCGGATGCGGTCCATGGCTCGCGGCTACCTCTCCTTCGTGGGCGGTGGGGGCGGTGGCGCCGGCGCCGGCGCCGGCCGGACGACCGCCAGCACGCCCGGCGCGCCGAAGACGCGCGCCGCCACGCGGTGGACGTCGTCGCTCGTGGTCGCGCGGATGCGCGCCACGTAGCGCTCGGTGAAGTCGTGGCCGAGCCCGAAGGTCTCGTCGAGCGCGGCCTGGCGCGCCTGCTGCGCCGGCGTCTCGAGCGCGATCCGGCGGGCCGCGATGGCGATCGTCCGCGCGCGCTCGAGCTCCGCATCCGTGAGGCCGCCCGGCTTCTGCACGCGCGCGTGGACGTCGCCTATGACCTCCAGGACCTCGGCCTCGTCCTCGGGGTTGCAGCGCGTCAGCACGTAGTACGCGCCGGCGTCCACCCCGTACCACGCGATCGCGTGGACGAAGTAGACGAGGCTCCTCTCGCCGCCGCGCAGGCCCTGGTGGAGCCGGCCGCCGGGCAGGCCGATCCCGGAGGTCGCGGCGTCGATGAGGTCGAGGGCGAAGCGGTCGCCGCTCTCGACCGAGAGCCCGGGCCAGCCGAGGCAGATCGTCGTCTGGCCCTTCGCCGTCCGCTTCTCGACCTCGACGGGCGCGTCGAGCGCGGGCGGGGCGGGCAGGGGCGGCAGCCGGGGCGGGGCCCCGCGCCAGGCGCCGAAGCTGCTCTCGACCGCGCGCCGCACGGCCTCCGGGTCGATGTCGCCGTAGACCGCGAGCGTGCAGTTGCCGGGGACCACATGATGCTTCCAGGCGGCCTCGAGGGTCGCGCGGTCGAGCGCCCGGAGCGAGGCCTCGGCGCCGGCGGGCTTGCGCCCGTAAGGGTGCGCGCCGAAGAGCGCCTCGCGGAAGAGGTACGTCGCCTCGGCCTGCCAGTCGTCCGCGATGCTGCGGAGCGCGAAGAGCGCGTTCCCGCGCTCGCGCTCGACGTCGGCCGGCGTGAACCGCGGCCGGCGCAGCGCCTCCTCGACGATCATGAGCCCGAGATCCAGGTCCGGCGCCAGGAACGAGGCGTTCACGCCGAAGGCGGCGAACCCGCCGTCCGGGTCGATCCGCCCGCCGAGCGCCTCCGCTTCCCGCACGATGCGACCCTCTCCGGCGCGCACCATGAGCCGCGAGAGGAGGTGGAAGAGGCCAGCCGTCTCGGGCGTCTCGGCGCGCCCGCCGCCCTGGAAGTAGGCGGAGATCGCGACCGTCCGCGTCCCCGGCATGGGCTTCACGATGAGGACGAGGCCGTTCGGGAGGATGGTCTTCGTCGCCGTCGCCGCGGGCGCCGCCGCTTCCCGACCGCCGATCCCCGCCTCGCCTGGCCTTGCGGGCGGGCGGAGGACGGCGACCGTCAGCCGCTCGGGCACGAGGTACCGGCGCGCCGCCGCGCGCACGTCCTCGGGCTTCACGCGCTCGATCCGCTCGAGGTAGCGGTCGCCGAAGTGCGGGTCGCCCGTCGCGATCAGCGAGAGCGCGAGGTCCTCGGCGCGTCCCTCGTTCGACTGCACCTGGGCCGCGCGCTCGGCGCGCTTCAGGCGGATCGCCCGCTCGACATCCTCCGCGTGCTGGTGCCGGGCGGCCGCCTCGCACTCCTCGAGCGCCGCCTCGAGCGCGGCGTCGATCCGGCCCGCGTCGTCGACGTCGAGGTCGACTTGGAGCTGCCCGGCGCCGAACGCCGGCGTCCAGCTCGTCGCCGAGGCGCGCCGCGCGAGCCGCTTCTCGTCCACCACCCGGCGCGCCAGCCGGGACGACTCCCCCTCGCCGAGGACGAACGCGAGCACGTCGAGGGCGTAGAGGTCCGGGTCGTGGAGCGGCACCGTGGGCCAGCCGAACCGCACCTTCGGCGTCGCCACGCCCATCTCGCGCTCGGCGCGCCGCGGCGCGATCTGCACCGGCTCCGCCGGCAGCGCGAACGCGGGGAGCGGGCCCCGCTCCCACGGTCCGAACGCCGCCTCGACGAGCGCGAGCGCCTCCTCCTTCGCGACGTCGCCGACCACGGCGACGACCGCGTTGTTCGGCACGTAGCGCTCGCGGTAGAAGGCGACGAGGTCGTCGCGCGTGAGGCGGGCGATGTTCTCGCGGTATCCGATGACGGGGACGCGCACGGGGTGCGTGCGGAACGCCGTCGCCTGGTAGAGGTGCCGGAGGACGGTCGCCGGCTCGTCCTCGCCCTTCTCGAGCTCGCGCTGCACGACCTCGCGCTCGCGCGCGACCTCGGCCGGATCCATGACGTTGTTCCGCATCCAGTCGGCGAGGAGGTCGATCGCCGTGCCCGCGTGCTCGGGCGTCGTCGTCACGTGGTAGGCCGTGACGTCGTACCTCGTGTACGCGTTCGAGCTGCCGCCGATCGCCTGGAGCAGGGTCGCGCACTCCTTCTCCGTGCGCGTCGTCGTCGTCCCGCCGTGCAGGATGTGCTCGTAGAGGTGCGAGATCCCGCTCCCGAGCCGCTCGGCCTCGCCGATCGACCCGGTCTTCACGTAGACGCGCACGGCGACGGTCGGGGCGCCGCGCCGCTCCTCGACCAGGACCTCGAGGCCGTTCTCGAGCGTGGTCTTCAGGAACCCGGGCGGCGCGAGCAGCAGGGCCGCGAGGAGAGTCACGGTGGGCATGCGGGGCATGAAACCAGCGCCCGAACCAAATTGCAAGCGCGGCCCGGGCCGGTATGATGAGGGCACGACGCGCTGCGTCGGACGCCGAGTCGGGACACCGGACACGGGGAGGACGCATGGCCCAGAGCGACGACCGGAACCGGATCATCGAGCGCGTCGTCGTCGTGAGCGACGACCAGCAGCGGATCGAGGCGGCGCGCGAGCCCGTGCGCCAGTACATGGAGCTGGCGTCGCACCCGCTCGACATCTGGTCCGTGAACGGCGTCGAGACGTGCCTCTCGCTCATGGACCACCACATGGACCTCCTCGTCCTCAACTACGCGGGCCTGCCGAAGGACGTGCCGATCCCGGTGATCCGGTCGCTCCGCGAGCTCTACCAGGGGCGGATCCTCCTCGTGAACGAGGACCCGACCGTCGACTCGTGCGAGTGGGGGCGCCGCCACAAGGTCGACTTCCACGTCCGCTCGGTGGACCAGATCCGGGCCGCGCTCCCGCGCGTCCTCGACGGCGAGAAGAAGCGCGGCCGCACGGCCCTCGTCATGGCGGGCGGCGGGATCCTCGGCGGCTTCAACGAGGCCGGGAGCCTGAAGGCGCTCTACGACTTCGGCATCCGCGACTTCGACATGTACTTCGGCATCTCGGCCGGGGCCGTGATCTGCGCCTGCGCCGCCAACGGCGCGAGCCCCGAGGAGATCATCGAGCACCAGGGCATGGGCCAGCTCGAGTTCTACTACCCGAACCTCGGCGAGGTCGCCTCGAAGGCCGCGAGCTTCGGCCCCTCGCTGGTCCGCAGCCTGGCCGAGTACCTCGCCCTCCCGCACCGCGACAGCCTCTTCCTCCTCTCGCGCCTCTTCACGCCCTCGGCCTTCCTCTCGAACGAGCGCATCCGCCGCCAGCTCGAGAACATCTTCCGGCGCAAGGGGGCGACGAACAGCTTCCGCGAGCTGCGCGAGCGCGGGAAGGAGCTGTACGTCATGGCGGTCGACCTCGACACCGCGAAGGCGCGCATCTTCGGAGACCGGGCCGACACCGAGGTGCCGATCAGCCTCGCCGTCGCCGCCTCGAGCGCGCTCCCGATCGCCTACGCGCCGGTCTCGGTCGACGGCCGCGACTACATGGACGGCGCGGTCGCCCGGACGGCGTCGATCGACGCGGCCATCGAGCACGGGGCCGACCTCATCGTCTGCATCAACCCGCTCGTCCCGTACACGGGCGGGGAGCCCGGCTACATAAAGAGCCTCGGGCTCGTCGGGATCCTGGAGCAGGCGTACCGGACGATCATCCACGACCGCCTGCACACCGCGCTCCGCTGCTACCGCCAGGAGTTCCCGCACGTCACGATCATCCTGATCGAGCCCGACACCAAGGACCCGACCATGTTCCACAACCCGCTCAACGCCAGCGAGGGGCTCATCAAGCTCGCCGCGCTGCACGGGTTCAAGTCGACGAAGCGGACGATCGAGGAGCGGTTCGACTTCATCCGGCGCGCGTTCGCGTACCACGGCCGCCCGATCACGCGCGAGGTCGTCGACGAGGAGTTCGAGGTCATGGTCGAGAGCGACTTCTCGCCGCCCGTCGTCGAGAAGGTGCTGCAGACCGAGCATGCGTTCGAGTAGCCGGAGCGGCCACCGCGTCCGCCTCTCGCGCCACCTCTCCTTCTTCCGGCGGGCGGACGAGGTCTACCTCTACCACGACCTCTGGGGCTTCCTGCTCCAGATGGACCGCCGCGTCTACGACTTCATCCGCGCCTTCGGGGCGGCCGGCGAGAAGGGCGCGCGCGTCGAGGACGTGACCCCGGCGTTCAGGAAGCACCTGCGTCCGGAGGAGGTCGAGGGCTTCGTCGCGACGCTCCGGTCGCACCGCTGCCTCGTCGCGCCGCGCGCCGACGAGGAGGCGGCGGTCGCCGACGGCTACCCGGTGCGCGCCCCGTGGACCGTGTGGTATGCGACGCCGCGCGCCGACGAGGTGATCCTCGCTTACAAGGACCGGCGGCTGCGGCGCGTGTCGCTCGAGCGGCTCGGGCGGATCGAGAGCCGCTTCTTCAAGGCCTGCGAGGGCGAGAAGTCGGTCGCCGAGATCGTCGAGAAGCTCGCGAAGGACGCGCCGCAGGGCGAGGACGCGGCCGCCGAGGTCGCCGACCGCGTGCACCGCCTCCTCTTCCGCCTCACCCACAGCGACCGGCAGGTGCTGAAGCTCGCCGAGCGGCCGCTCTTCACGTACCTCCAGTTCACGCCCCCCTACCTCCGCTCGACGGTGCCGTTCCCGCGGATCGAGGAGGGAGACGACGCCGAGCCGACGGAGCGGACGAGCGCGGACGAGGTCGTCGACCTTGGCGCCTACCACCGGCGCCGGATCGCGGACGCGCACCAGCAGTTCGACATCGAGGAGACGACGCTCTCGCACATGTTCCGCGAGCCGCACCCGGCGTTCGGCGGGCGCACGTACGGCGGGGCGTTCGCGGACGAGGCGCTCGCGCGCGGCGCGCTCGCGCACGCGGGGACGGGGACGGCGGCCGCCGGGACGGGGACGGAGCGCCGCCTCGAGGCGGTCGAGGTGGGCGGCGGCGTGGGCTTCTTCGGCCTCTGCTTCCTGCGCCGGCTCGACGAGCTGGCGCCGGCCGTGGCGCGGCGCCTCCGCTACACGATCGTCGACCTCTCGCGCGTGCTCCAGGACTCGCAGCGCCTGCTGAACAGCGCCCTCGGCGCCGGGCGGGTCCGGTACGTGCTCGCGAACGCGTCGCGCTCGCTCCCGTTCGCGGACGCGAGCCTCGACCTCGTGATCTCGAACGAGGTGATCGCCGACCTCGAGACGGTGAGGCTCAGGCGGGCCGAGATCGAGGGCCACGGCAAGGCGAGGGCCCGGGGCGCGGTCGCCGAGGCGTACGCGCTCGTGCGCCGGCACGCCCTCCCCGTGGAAGACGCGCCCGAGGTCTTCTGGCTCAACTTCGGCGCGCTCCGCCTCGTCGAGGAGCTCGGGCGGGTGCTGCGCCCGGGTGGGGCGGCGTTCCTCGTCGAGTTCGGCGGCGAGGACCGCTACCCGGTCGAGTCGACCCACCTCGACCACTCGGAGTTCTCGATCCACTTCGGCCACGTGCGCCACGTGGCCGCGCGCGCCGGCCTCGAGGTCGAGATCGTCGACGTCCTCGACTTCCTCAAGGCGAACGGGCGGGTGCGGGTGCTGTCGACGACGCGCAGCTCCTTCGAGGCGCTGCGGAGCCTCCTCCAGCGGCGCGGCGTCCAGTTCCAGAAGCTCGCCTACACGGACGAGCAGTGGAAGGCGCTGATCGGCGACCGCCTCGACCTGGCCGGCCTCCACGGCGCGGACTTCAAGCCGGTCGCCCACCGGGCGCTCGGCCTCGCGCCGCGCGAGTTCAAGGTGGCGGTCCTGCGCCGTCCCCCGGCGACGTAGCCTCGCGCCGCCCGCCCCCGCGCCTCGCCCGCGTCTCGCGGATGACGTCCATCCGCTTCCGCACGGCCTCGTTCTCGGGGTCGAGCTCGAACGCGAGCTCGATCGCCTCCTCGGTCGGGTTGACGATGCGGACGCGCCCGTCCTCGAGGATCACGATCTCGGCGCCGCCGCGCTCGATGATCGGGCACGCCTCGGCGAGGTCCATCTCGATCGCTTCGTCGATCGCTTCGTCGTTCGCGCCGTCGTTCGCGCCGTCGTTCGCGCCGTCGATCCCGCTCATGCGACCAGCCTCAACCCGTGTCCCTCCGCGCGCCGCCGGACGTCGTCGGCCTCGGCGCTCGTGCCGGCGCGCTCGAGCCCGCCGCCCACCCGGGCCGCGCGGAAGAAGGGCGTGTACTGGTCGAGGACGGAGAGGCGCGCGCCCTGCGCCTCGCGCGCGAGCCAGCGGGCGATCGGCTCGAAGCAGCACTCGTTGTGCCCGGGCAGGACGAGGTAGCGGACGATCGTGTCGGCCCCGGTCGCGAGCGCCGCGCGGAGGTTGCGCTCCACGACCTCGCGGTAGCGCGGCACGACGCTCAGGCGGCGCGCGCAGCCGTCGTTCCCGTACTTCCAGTCCGCGAGCCAGACGTCGACGACGCCCGCGAGGAGCGCCGCCGTCTCCTCGGTGTGGTAGAAGTTCGAGTTCCAGACGACGCGCGTGTCGGCGGGGCAGAGGGCGAGCGTCTCGAGGACGGCGACGAGGTTGACGGACGGCTCGCCCCCGCAGAAGTTGACGTTGCGGGCGCCCTCGGCGCGGCGCGCGGCGATCCGGGCCGCGAGCCAGGAGGGCGCGACGGGCCGCCCCCGATCGACGTTCGCCCGCAGGATGTGCTCCCCGACGACGCAGTAGACGCAGCGCAGGTTGCAGCCGGTCAGGTAGACGATGTGCGACGGGAGCAGCTCGAGCTCCTCGCCGTAGTGGAGCCCCTCGTAGAAGAGGTGCGAGCGCGCGCCGAGCCCGTTGTAGCCGCGCTCGCCCGCGAGGCGGTCGACGCCGCAGCGGCGCTCGCAGAGGTGGCAGCGGCGCGCGATGGCGCGCGCGCGCTCGACGCGGTCGGCGATGTCGGCCGGGACCATGCCCCCATGATAGCACGGCGGCGCGAGCGGCCGGGCCGGGGACGGTCGCCCCGGCTACCGCGGGACGCGGGCGCCGCGCACGTCGACGACGAAGCCCTCGCTCGTCTTGAAGAAGCCGCGGTCGTCGATGTCGCTCGTGATCGTGCCCTCGATCCACTTGCGCCGGCGCGCGTCCTCCTTGCGGTTCGGCGGGTAGCAGGTCGAGAACTGGAGGTTCTCGGCGAAGTAGATGACCGGGTAGCCGGGGTAGATGTCGGCCGGGGTGGCCGGCCGCGTGAGCCCGTAGCGCCCGGTCGTGACGGCCTTCTGCTCGCCGACGAGGATGAACGTGCCCGCCTCGCCCGGCCGCGGCATGGACCCCTTGAGCTTGGCGGCGAGGAGCGACTTGCCGTCGCCGCCGTCGACCAGGAAGTCGTCGGCCTCGAGGTACTGCGGGTCGGCCGCCGGCCCCGGCGCCGGGCCGATCTCGTCGCGGCGCGCGCGCCGCGACTTCTGGCCGTCGAGCGCCACGAGCGTCACGTGCTCGCCGCCCCACTGGTACTCCTGGAGCTTGACCTTCCAGATCTGCCCGCTCGAGTCGGCGACCCGCACCATCCCCGAGTCGTCCGCGACCCAGACGCCGAGCGGCTGGCGCGGCGGCGGCGCCGGCCGCGGCGGGGGCGCGGGGCACCCCGACGCGGCGACGACGACGACGGCGACGAGGGCGACGAGGGCGAGGGCGAGCCGGACGGGGACGCGACCGGGGCCGGGGAGCTTCGAGAGCGAGGGCGCGCGGGCGCGCGGGCGGTTGGTTCGCATGCCCCCCAGGATGTGCTGCCTAGACGGCGATGTCAACCTTCTCCGTCACGTACCGCGGGACGGTCGTCTCCTCGTCGTCGTCCTCGGCCGAAGGCCCGGAGAGCCCGGCGCCGACGGCCCGGTCGCGCGAGTGGGCGAGCGAGAGGAAGGCGACGTAGAAGAAGCCGAACACGAAGAGCCCGAGGAACGGCAGCGTCAGGTAACGCCCGTTCTGGACCGCCGTCCAGAGCACGAAGATGAAGTACGTGCCGAACGCGAGCTCGAGGACCGGCAGCAGGCTCTTGAACCCGGTGTACTTCTTCGACTGCCAGGTCGAGCGGCTGGCCGCGTCGGTGCTCGTGATCCCGTGCTTCGGCGTGCGGACGAACTCGCCCTCCTCGCCGAACCAGCCCTCGAGGACGGCCTTCGCGTTCGAGAGGCACATGCCGATGCCGACCGAGACGACGAAGGGCACGTACTTGAGCCGCTTCCACCAGTCGCGCGGGTAGGCCTCGCGCTGCGAGGCGACGTAGAACGTGAAGACCGACGTCGTCGCGGCGAAGAAGAAGGGGATGTCGATCAGGATGTAGCCGAGCCAGTCGCGCTCGAAGCGGACGGTCACGGCCGGCAGCATGAGGATCGAGAGCAGCACCATGAGCACGTAGGCCGAGTTCATGGTGAGCTGGAACGTCGCCTCGATCTTGCACTTCAAGGGGATGTCGGACTTCCAGATCGCCGGCAGCAGCTTGCGCGCGCACTGGACGGCGCCCTTCGTCCAGCGGTGCTGCTGGGTCTTGTAGGCGGTGATGTCGACCGGCAGCTCGGCCGGCGAGACGACGTGCGGGAGGAAGACGAACTTCCAGCCCTTGAGCTGGGCGCGGAACGAGAGGTCGAGGTCCTCGGTGAGCGTGTCGTGGTGCCAGCCGCCGCCCTGCTCGATCGCCGTGCGCCGCCAGATGCCGCCCGTCCCGTTGAAGTTGAAGAAGCGGCCCGAGCGGTTGCGGGCCGTCTGCTCGATCATGAGGTGGCCGTCGAGGCCGATCCCCTGGACCTCGGTGAGCAGCGAGAAGTCGTTGTTCAGGTGTCCCCAGCGCGTCTGGACGAGGCCGACCTGCGGGTCCGTGAAGAAGTGGACCGTCTTCCGCAGCATGTCGGGCTCGGGCGTGAAGTCGGCGTCGAAGATCGCGACGAGCTCGCCCGCCGCGAGGGCGAGGCCCTCCTCGAGGGCGCCGGCCTTGAAGCCCTTGCGGTTCGTGCGGTGGATGAAGTGGATGTCGAGGCCCTTCGCCCGCCACTCCTCGGACTTGCGGCGCGCGATCGCCGTCGTCTCGTCGAGCGAGTCGTCGAGGACCTGGATCTCGAGCCGGTCGCGCGGGTAGTCGAGGCGCGCGACCGTGTCGATCAGGCGCTCGACGACGTACATCTCGTTGAAGACGGGGAGCTGGACGGTCACCTTGGGGAGGCGGTCATCCGGGAACTGGCGGCGGGGACGCGGCTCGTGGCGCTTGTGCTTGTAGTAGAGGAAGACCATCTGGTAGCGGTGGGAGCCGTAGACGGCGAGCGTGCCCACGACCGAGAAGTACGCGATGAGGAGGACCCACTCGTAGGTGTCCATCCAGCCTTCCCCCTTTTTCGCCCTATGACTTCCGGTCGATAGGGCGCAAGACGCGGAATTATATCGGCACGCCGCGCCGTGTCAACGATTGCGACGATCCGGGGCGTCGCGACGGGCTTCGGGAGCTTCGTCCCGGAGGGCTGCGTCCCCCGAGCCCCCCCTTCCTGCGAACGGCGCGCCACGCTAAACTCGAACCGCAATGAACGAGCGCCGGCGCGAGGGTGAGCGGGTCGTGGCCGCCATGAGCGGCGGCGTCGACTCGAGCGTCGCCGCCCTGCTCCTCAAGGAGGCGGGCTGCGACGTCGTCGGCCTCTTCCTCCGCAACGGCGTGAAGGCGCCGGCGGCCGAGGGCGGCGGGGGCGGGGGCGCCGTCGGCGACGACGCGGGACCGCCCGTCCGCCGCCCTCGCCAGGGCTGCTGCTCGGCGGAGGACGCGGCCGACGCCCGCCGGGTCGCCGACCGGCTCGGGATCCCGTTCTACGCCCTCGACTACGAGGAGGCGTTCGACTCCCTCATCGCCGATTTCGTGCGCGACTACGCGGACGGGCGGACGCCGAGCCCGTGCGTCCTCTGCAACCAGCGGCTCAAGTTCGGGAAGCTGCTCGAGTTCGCCGGCGCCATCGGGGCGGCGGCCGTCGCGACCGGCCACTACGCGCGCGTCGAGGCGCCGCCCGGCCCCGGCGGACGCTTCCGCCTGCGGCGGGCCAGGGACGCATCGAAGGACCAGACCTACTTTCTTTGCGGCCTCGGGCAGGCGCAGCTCGCCCGGGCGCGCTTCCCCGTCGGCGGGCTGACGAAGCCCGAGGTGCGCGCGATCGCGCGGCGGGCCGGACTGCCCGTCGCCGAGAAGCCCGAGAGCATGGAGATCTGCTTCGTCCCGGGCGGCGACTACCGGGCCGTGGTCGCCGAGCGCGCGCCCGCCGCGCTGCGCGCCGGGGAGGTCGTCGACGAGGCGGGGCGCGTGCTCGGGCGGCACGGCGGCATCGCGGGCTTCACGGTCGGGCAGCGGCGCGGGCTCGGCGTGGCGCTCGGGCGCCCGGCGTACGTCCTCCGCATCGAGCCGGCCGCGAACCGCCTCGTCGTCGGCGACCGCGGATCGCTCTACCGGCGGGAGCTCGAGGCCGAGCGCCTCATCTGGATCGACCGCGAGGCGCCGGATCCGGGCGATGGGCCGCTCCGCCTCGAGGCGCGCATCCGCCACAACCACCGGCCGGCGGCGGCGACCGTACGGGCCGGGGCGGACGGGCGCGCGCGCGTCGTCTTCGACGAGCCGCAGCTCGCCGTCGCGCCGGGCCAGGCGGTCGTCCTCTACGACGGGGAGATCGTCGTCGCCGGCGGGTTCATCGGGCGCTGAGGGCGGCGCCGCCGTCGTCGGGCGAGCCTGCGGACGCGGCCGCCGGCGGCCGGTGCCGCTCGAGCAACCGCCGCACGTCCACGCGGAACCGCTTGTCGAGCTCGTGGTGCCGGGTCTTCTGGAAGAGGTACCAGACGATCCAGCAGTTGGCCGTGAACATGATCACGGTCGCGATCGTCGGGTGGCGGACGACGTGAGAGCCCTCCCAGATCGCGAAGAGCGTCCCGAGGCCGATCGAGCACCACGCGACCCACTCCTTGCGATAGTGCAGGCCGACCGCCTCGAACGTGTTCCAGGCCGCGAAGACGAGCGCGCCGATCGCGACGGCGTTGATCTGCCCGGGCGTCACGCGGCCGAGGGCCGAGATCGCGCGCTCGGCGGCGCCGCGCCGGATGTCGAGGTTGAGGAGGGCCCCGAAGCGGTCGCCGATCCACTCGGCGAGCTGCTTCAGGTCGCGGTCGGCGAGGTAGAGCGCGCCGAGGCCGAGAACCACCAGGATGCCGGCCTTCACGCCCTTGATCAGGATGATCGTCTTCAGGCCTGCCTCGTCGGGCAGGTGGACGTTGCGGATCTTCTCGTTCAGCTTCCGCAGGCGCTGGCCGGCGACTCGGACGCGCTTCCCCATGGGCGCGAATGATAGTCGGGGCGGCGCCGGCGCGCCAGCGTCCTACCGCTCCCCTTCCTTCTGCTGCATGAGCTCGCGGAAGGCCGACTGCTGCTCGGGGTAGAGGACCTGGCGGATCCGCTCCTGGGTGCGGCGCGAGATGTCCTCGCCGATCCGCTCGATCGCCGTGATGTCGCGCTCGCCCGACTGGCCGAGGGCGATCAGGGCGCGCTCGAACTCGGACTGGCCGTCCATGATGATCCGCTTCACGACCTCGCGCTGCTCGGGGTTCAGCTTGAGGACGCTCGCCATCTCGTCGAGCTCGCCGTCCTCCGACGCGCCCCACGCCTCGCCGGTGCCCTCGCCGGGGTACTGGTCGGCGGCGCTCGAGTAGCTGCCCGGGTCGGGCGGGGCCACGGGCGGCGGGGGCGACGTCCAGCCGGGAGGCGGCGGTCCGGGCGGGGCCGCGGGCGGCGGCGTCCAGGGCGAGGCCGCCTCGGCCGGGCGCTCGAGGCGGGCCGCGAGGTCCGTGTTCTGGCGGCGGAGCCCGTCGATCTCGCGCTGGAGGGCGGCGATCTGCTGGCGGGCGCGCTCGAGCTCGCCGGCCAGCCGCTCGAGCTCGCCGGGCGGCGTCTTCACGCCCTTGTCGGCCGGTCCGGAGGCCGGGGCCACGCGCAGGATCTCGTTCTCGCGCTCGAGGCCGCGGAGCTTGGACTCGAGCTCGCCGGACTTGCCGCGCGCGCCCACGAGCCCGATGACGAGGAGGAGGATCGCCAGCGCCGAGCCGGCGGCGTAGCCGAGCAGGTAGCGGACGGTGTTGCCGCTCGCGGTCGCACTCGCCGAGCCCGACGCGGGGGAGGGGCCGGCGGCGGAGGCCGGCCGGGCGGTCGCGCCGGAGCGGGCCCCGGCGGGCGTCGTCGCGTCGGCCGTCGCCGGCGGCGCCGAGGAGGTCGGTGGCGGGGCGGCGGCGGCCGGGCTCGCGGGCCCCGGGGGCCCCGCGGGCGCGGCGGGCGCGGGGGCGGCGCTCGAGGCGCCGGCGCCGGGGACCGCGGCCGGCGTGGGCGTGCCGAAGGGGTTCCAGGGCTTGTTCGGCGCGCCGGTCGGCGGGACCGGGATCTTCGGGCCGGTCGTCTTCGCGGCCGCGGGACGCTTCGTCTCGGGCCCTTCGGCCCGGCTCGGGGCAGGCCTCGGATGCGTGTCGGGCCGCTTCTGCGAGCTCTGCCCCGGCGCGGACGGGGTCGGCCTCTGCGGCTCCGCCTTCGGGTCGGGCGCCGGAGCGCCCGTCCGGCGCGCCGGGACGATCGTCGGGTTCGGGTTCGCGCTCGCGCCGGCGCCGGCGCCGCGCGCCGGCCGGACGACGGGCAGCTCCTCGGCCGAGGACGCCGGCGGATCCGGGATCTCCGGCATTTCCGGCGCGACGTCGACGGAGTCCGCGAGCGGGCTTCCCTTCCGACCGAGCTTCGCCATTCACCACCCCCTGGAGCCTTGTTGGGAGGTGCTCAAGCGCAAGAGACGTACCGGCACGGTGCGACGCAAACGGGACGTGTCGTCAGAGCGCTCCCACGAGCTTGTGCAGTTGAGGGATGATACGGACGTCGTCGAGATGCGCGAGACAGCGCCCCTGGAGCTCGATGAGCCGGCCGGGCGAGGGGACGTCGCGCACGGCCCCCTGCGGTGTAACCGGCTGAAGAATGAAGGGGATCCGGCGATCCACCGCAGCCACGAGGCAGGCCGCGTCGACCACATCGTCGGCCGGGCAGGCGCCGGTGACGACGACCTTCACCTGGAGGTCGGCCGGACCGGTCCGGAGGGAGAGGCGGAGGAACTCGGCGTACGTCTCGCGCCCGATCCGGTACTCGGAGAACGGGACCTTGATGTCGGCGCTCACGAAGTCGACGTGGGGGCGGATCGGGGCGAGGACCTCGGGATGATGGCTGTTCGTCTCGAGGAAGATCTTGAGCTCCAGAGACTTGAGATCGGGCAGCAGGCGGGCGAGGAACGCCGCCCAGATCGTCGGCTCGCCCCCCGTGATCGAGACCCAGCGCACGGGGCCGTGCTCGCGGGCGAGACGGGCGACCTCGGCGACGACGAAGGCGGGCGCGACGGGGTTCCCGAAGGGGGTGAAGTCGCCCGCGCCGGGCGTCCGCTCGATGCGCCCGGGGCCGCGGGCGATCAGCGATTCCGGCGTGTCGCACCAGGGGCAGCGGATGTCGCAGCCGCCGAAACGGACGAAGACCTGGCGCTCGCCCGCGAGGACGCCCTCGCCCTGGAAGGAGAGGAAGATCTCGTGGACGACGGCGACCTCGGCGTGCGGCGGCGCGACGGCCGGGCGCAGGCGCAGGTGGGGTGGGGCGTCCGCGGCCCGCGCGGCCCCGCCGTCAGCGGGCGCGCGCGCGGGCTCGCTCATCGCGGAACCAGGTCGTGGCGCCGGCCAGGTCGAGGGCGCGCTCGAGTCGCCGGCAGGACTCGCAGGTGCCGCAGTGCTCCTCGCCCTCGAGGTAGCAGCTCCAGACGAGCGGGATCGGCGCCCCGACCTCGCGGCCCAGGCGGACGATCTCCACCTTGTCGAGCGCGCCGACCGGGTTCACGACCTCGACGCCGGCGAGCGTCGAGAACGAGAGGGCGCGGTTCGTCGCCGCGACGAAGGCTTCGGAGTTGTCGGGGAAGGTCGTGCCCTCCTCGCGGTTGAAGCCGACCACGAGGCGCGGGATGCCTGCGCCTTCGGCGAGCGCGGCCGCGATCGCGATGAAGACGCCGTTGCGGTTCGGGACCCAGACGGCGCGGGCGGTCTCGTGGGCGGCGGGGGAGTCGAGGTCGTGGGGGCTCGGCTGCGGGATCGCGGCTCTGCGGTCGACGAGGGCCGTGCGCGTGGCGGCGGCGAGCCAGGGCAGCTCGATGACGCGGTGCGCGACCTCGAGGCGGCGGGCGATGGCGGCGGCCGAGTCGACCTCCCGCCGGCCCGCGCGCTGGCCGTAGTCGAACGTAAGCGCCTGGGTGACGCCGAAATCGGCGACCGCGAGCGCCGCCGCGACCGTCGAGTCGAGGCCGCCCGAGAGGAGCAACAGCGAGCCCGTCTTGCTTCCCATCTCGCGGCCCATTGTAGTCTTGGGTCCGAAAAACCGCAAAAGACCCGTTGACGGAAAGCCGAATAGGGTTATAAGGGACAATCCTTTTGGCCTCCGGGGCGTGCGCCGGCGGCCCGCGCCACGTGCGGGTTGCGGCGCCCGCAGCGCGCCGCGCCGGGGGCCGCGGAGGCGCCGATGGGGCTCACGAAGCGGTCCGTCGAGCTGTTCCAGATCCTCGGGAACAAGCGGACCGACCCGACGCGGCCGGCCCTGGTGGCCGTGCCCGCCGACAGCGGGCCGGTGGCCGCCCCGGCGGCGGCGCGCGTCGCGCCGGCTCCGCCGGTCGCGCCCGCCGCCCCGCCCTTGCCCACGGTGCTGAAGGCGTCGGGCCCGAAGGCGGTTCCCGCCGCCGAGCCCGGGCCGCCGGCGCCGGCCCCGAGCGCGGCGGGGTCGGGTCCGGCGGCCCCGCGCCCCGGCCTCTCGGCGCTTCTCGACGGGAATCGCGAGGCGTTCACGCAGTCCGTCGGCACCGGCGCGCGGGCGACGGTGACGTCCGCGCCCGCGGCGACGGCGTCCACGGCTTCGCCCGCGGCGGCCGTGTCGGCCGTGACGTCCGTGGCGATGCCCATGGCGCCCACGACCGCGGCCGTGACCGAGGCCGACTCCGCGGTGATCGCGGCCCTGCGGCAGGACGACGAGCCGATTCTCATCGTCGACGATCTGCCCGAGGGCGGGCTCGTGGCGCCGGGGCCGGGGCCGGCGATCGTGACGATGGCGGCGGCGCCGGCCGGTCCGATCGTCGCGAAGACCGCCCCTCTCATCGTCGTGCCGACGGCGCAGATGACGCCGCCTCCGAGCCCCGCGCCGGTCCCGGCGCAGAAGCCCGGAGCGAGGACGCGGCCGCAGGTCCAGGCGGCGGCGTCGCCGGCGCCGGCCCAGCCGCCGGCGGCGTCCGCGCCGCGTCCCCCGTTCGCGGCCCGGACGGTGACGCTCCGGAAGGACACGCTCATCGTGGCCGGGGCGCTGGCGTTCGCGCTGGCGATCGCGAGCTTCATGCTCGGGCGGGCGAGCGTGTCGCGTTCGAAGGAGCCGGCGCCGAGTCCGGTGGCCGGCACCCAGGTCGCCGCGATGCTGCCGGGCCCCGTGGCGTCCGTCGCGCCGTCGGCTCCGGCGCCGGGTCCGACGGCGATCCCCCAGGCGGCTGCGATCGAGGACGACGAGGAGCCCGAGCGGCCGGCCGCGGCGGGACCGACGGCTCCGCCGGTGGCGTCGCCGGGTGGGCCGCCCACGCCGACGCCGTCTCCCGCGGCGGCGCCGGCGGAGCCGCGCTGGACGCTTCAGGTCATGCGCACGAACACGACCGGCGCGAACGACGTGAAGCGGTTCCTCGAGGAGCGGGGCTATGCCGTCCGGCTCGTGCGCGACTCGCACGGGCTCTTCGACGTGCGGGTCGGCGCGTACGGGAGCAAGACGACGCCCGAGGCGAAGCGGGACCTGGCGGCGATCCGGGCCCTTCGCTACAAGGACGACTCGCTCGCGTTCAAGACCGCGTACTTCGCGCGCTTAGAGGAGCAGCGGTGAAGCCGACGCCCGACTGCATCCCCTGCATCCTGAGGCAGGCGCTGAACGCGGCGCGCAAGGTGACCGACGACGCCTGGCTGCACCGGAAGATCCTGAACGAGATCATGGTGCAGCTTCAGAAGGCGGACTTCGACCGGAGCCCGGCCGAGCTCGTGACGGCCGCGCAGAAGGCGACCTACCGCACGCTCGGGCAGGCCGATCCCTTCGCCGCCGACAAGCAGGTCCAGGCCGCCGAGGCGAAGAACGTCCTCCCGCGCGTGCGCCAGGCGATCGAGTCCGCGCCCGACCCCCTGCACGCGGCCGTCAAGCTCGCCGGGGCGGCGAACGCCTACGACGCCCACATCTTCCAGCCGACCGACATCGAGCGGGCGATCGAGCGCGTGCTCGACCTCGGGCTCGCGATCGACGACTACGCGGACTTCCGCGCCGACCTCGACAAGTCCACGTCGATCCTCTACGTGCTCGACAGCGCGGGCGAGGTCTTCTTCGACCGCCTCGTGGTCGAGCGTCTCGCCTCCTCCGGCAAGTCCGTCGTCTGCGCGGTCCGGCGCGGTCCCGTCCTCAACGACGCGCTCCGCGACGACGCCGAGGCCGCGGGCCTCGCCGAGGCCGGCGCCACCGTCGTCGACACGGGCGTCGACGGCATGGGCGTGCCCCTCAGTCTCTGCTCGACCGAGTTCCGCTCCCTCTTCGACCAGGCCGATCTCGTCTTCGCGAAAGGTGCCGCCAACTACGAGACTCTTGAAGGCGAGGCCAAAACGAAGTATTTTCTGCTTTCCGTCAAGTGCCCGGTCGTCGCGCGCCACTTCGGAGTCGCGATCGGGGACGTCGTGTTCGTCGGGGATTGAAGCAATGTCCATCCACAAGAGCCTCCGGATCGCCTCCAAGCTGACGCGCTCCCGCAACGTCCTCACTCGCGGCGAGCGCCTCGAGAAGCTCGCCGATCTCGGCAAGTGGAGCGAGGAGAAGGACTCCCTCTTCCACCTCCCGAAGACCAAGGTCGTCCTCGCCAAGAAGATCGGCAAGAAGAAGAAGAAGAAGGAGGAGGCCGCCGTCGAAGGCGCCGCTCCCGTCGCCGGCGCCGCTCCCGCCGCCGCGCCCCCCGCCCCCGGCGCCAAGCCCGCCCCCGGCGCGAAGCCCGCCGCCGGCGCCGCCAAGCCCGCCGCCCCTGCCGCCAAGGCCGCAGGCAAGGGCGACAAGAAGTAACGGCCCTTGATTTCGGGCCCGCTCTCCCTATAATCGTCTCGACGCGGGGCGCCCAGAACGCCCCGCGTCGCAGCTCCCTCACACGCCGGCGCTCCCCGGTAGCTCAATGGTAGAGTAGGCGGCTGTTAACCGCTTGGTTGTAGGTTCGAGTCCTACCCGGGGAGCCAACATTCCAACCGCCGAAAAATGGCGGTCCTTATTTAACGACGACCCCGGCGGCCAACCCGCCGGGGTCGTCGTGTATCTGGCCACCCACCATGCCCTTCCGCGCGGTCGCGTATCC
>Ga0187892_10000127_pt1 | contig 183851 bp, 162 predicted proteins | sample MA1701073metaG_FD_139345 | JGI IMG/M metagenome (GOLD analysis project Ga0187892, IMG submission 139345) | Bio-ooze microbial communities from a basaltic lava cave in the Kipuka Kanohina Cave System on the Island of Hawaii, USA - MA170107-3 metaG ...
CGCAGGAAGGACGGCGCGGCCGGGGGATCGGGGGGGCCGGCCCGCCCGGGCGCCGGGGGGGCGGGGGGGGTCCCTGGGCCCCTCCCCCCCCCCCCCCCCCGGGGGGGGGCGGGGGCGGCGCCTCGGCCGCCTGCCAGCGGGTGAAGTCCTCGGCCGACAGCACGACCAGCCGCGCCGGCATGCGGTAGTGCCCCAGTCCGCACAACTCGGCGCACGCGACCTCGTATTCGCCGATGCGGGTGGCGCGGAACCACGCGCGGGTCGTCATGCCCGGCACGGCGTCCTGCTTGAGCCGGAACGCGGGTACGAAGAAGGAGTGAATGACGTCGATGGACTGGAGCTCCAACTGGTAGGCCTGGTCCACCTGGACCGTGAGGTGGTCCTTGCGCGTGATGTCGTCGTCCGTGCCGAGCCGGCCGTCCGCCCCGGCCATCGTGAACTGCCACTCGAACTGCTTGACCATCACGCCGATCGGCGTCGCGTTCGACGGCGCGCCGTCCTTCAGGTGGTACCACAGCCCCTGGCTCAGCACCGCGACGAGCACCACCAGCACCGCGGGGATCATGGTCCAGATGATCTCGGCCGCGGCCGAGCCTTCGATGTAGTAGGCCTTAGGCTCCGCGGCGCCGGGTGCGGCGGCGACCGGGCGCCGGCGGTACCGGATCACGAACCAGAGCAGGCCGGCCTCGACGACGAGGAACACCGCGCCCGTGATGTAGAGGATGAGGTAGAAGAGCGAGTCGAGGTCACCGGCGTAGCTCGAGGCGCTCTCAGGGAACCACCAATGTCGCATGCGCCAAACTTAACCGTTGCCCCCGGCCGCGCGAGCGGGGTTCCCGGCCCGGGCCCCGGGTGTGCCGGCCCCCCCCCGGGGCGGTTGCGGCGCGAGGCGGGCTGGCGCATTGTCGAGCGGTGAAGCGCCCGCGCCGCGACCGCGAAGAGCGACGATCGTCGGGCCTCCCGGCCGCGTTGCCGGACTCCTACGACGTCCCCGGCTCGCGGCGAAGCTCCGCCGCGGGCGCGGCGCCGATGGTGGACCCGGCCACCGGCTTCTTCACGCTGCCGGTGCTGGTGGAGTTCCTCCGGTACGAGATTGACGGCTACGCCCAGACCCTCGCCAACGAGCGGTTCATCACGCCGTTGTGCGTCGTCGCGATCGGCGTGGATACGCTGCCTACGGTTCAGGGCCGGGACGAGCGGGACCAGCTGCTGCGCATGGTGGCCGGTACCGTGCAACGGGCTACCCGCGCCGCCGACCGCCTGGCGCGCCACGGCGACGAGCTGCTGGCGCTGCTCCGGCGCACCCTGTCCGCCAACGTTCGCGACTTCTACGCCCCCCGTCTGCGCGCCATGCTGGCCGAGGCGTCTCCCGACATCCCCTCCGCACCGACGGTCTCGCTCGGGGTCGCGAGCCTGAGCGAGCACGTGGTGCGCAGTCCCCACGACATGATCGCGAAGGCCATGCGCGCCCTCGAGGTGGCGCGCCAGAACGGGCCGGGGTCGCTGGCGGTGTACGACCTGCGCGACATGCCGCTCGACACGGCGCCGGCTTGAGTCGGCGCGCGGCGCCGCGTCGCAGGACGATCCGGGCCTGTCGCCGCGGCCGCCCGCCGGGTTAACTTCGCGCGTGCACACCCCCCCTCCACCTGCCGGCCCCGGGGATGCGAGCCGGCTGCCACGCCAGATCGCCCTGGTGTCGGCCATCTCGCTGGTCATCGGCTCCACCATCGGCAGCGGCATCTTCCGGGTGCCCGCGCGGGTGGCCGCGAACGTGCCGTCGGGCCTGCCCATGCTGGGGGTGTGGGTGGTGGGCGGCCTGCTCGCGTTGTGCGGCGCGCTCACCTACGCCGAGCTGGCCGGGATGTTCCCGCGCTCCGGCGGGATCTACGCCTACATCAAGGAGAGCCACGGCAACGCGCCGGCGTTCCTGTACGGGTGGTCGGAGCTGGTGGTGATCCGCGCCTCGTCGCTCGGCGCCATTTCCACCGTGTTCGCCGAGTACCTGCTGCGGCTGCTTGGCGTGGCGCGGCCCGAGGGCGGCTACGGGATCGTCGTCCACCTGGTCGCGGCCGGTGGCATCCTGCTGATGGCCGTCATCAACTACACCGGCGTGAAATGGGCATCGGTCGCCGTCAATCTCACCACCACCGCCAAGTACGGCGGCCTGGTGGTGCTCGTGCTCGGCGCCTTCCTCATCGGCGACGGAGACCCGGCCCGCTTCACGGAGAGCGTCGGGCCCGTGCACACGGGTGCGTTCGGCATTTCGCTGATCGCCGTGCTGTGGGCCTACGACGGGTTCGCAGACCTGTCGCGCGTGGGCGGCGAGATCACCGACCCCCGCCGGAACCTGCCGCGGGCCCTGGTGATCGGCACGGTCGCCATCGTGGCGATTTACCTGCTGGCCAACGTGGCGTACCTCTACCTCATCCCGATCGGCCAGATGCGCGGCTCGACGCTGGTGGCGGCGGACGCGGCGCAGCTGATGGTCGGGCGGGCGGGCGTGACGCTGGTGAGCCTGGTGGTGATGCTCTCGACGCTCGGCGCCGTGGCGAGCGTGATGCTCACCAGCCCGCGCATCTTCTTCGCGATGGCCGACGACGGCCTGTTCTTCCGCGGGCTGGCCGCCGTGCACCCGCGCTACCAGACCCCGGGGCGGGCGATCATCCTGACGGCCGCCATGGCCGTCATGTTCGTCATGTTTCTCGACTTCGAGTACCTCTCGGACACCTTCGTGCTCGCCACCTGGCCGTTCTACGCCGTCGCGGCGGCCGGCGTGTTCATTCTGCGACGCCGGCGGCCGGACCTCGAGCGGCCGGTACGGGTGGTCGGGTACCCGCTGGTGCCCGCGCTGTTCATCGGGGTGGCGCTCCTGATCCTCGGCAACGCGGTCCGGACCGACCCGAGCCGGGCGGCACTGGCCTTCGGGCTGATCGCCGCGGGGGTCCCGGCCTACCTGCTGTGGCGCCGGTTCGGGCCCCGAACGGCGGCCCGGGGTGACCGGTTCGTGACCACCGGCCTCGCTTGACGGCGCTTCGGCCCGGGGTCTATGTTAGACCCCGCTTGGCGTTCCGTTTCTCCCAGTCCTTCGGCAGGAGCGTGTTATGGACCTTGCTACGGCGCTCACCCGCGCAGCGCGCGGGCTTTCGGTGTTCCTGGCGATCACCACGCTCGGGCTCGCCGCCGCCACCGGGGCTTCGGCCCAGGGGGTGACGACGGGGGCGATCCGGGGTCGAGTCAACGACCAGGCCGGCCAGCCGATCGCCGGGGTCGCCATCCAGGCCGTGAACCGCCAGAGCGGCACGCGCTTCCAGGCCGCGACCAACGCGCGGGGCATCTTCTACATCGCCAACGTCATCGTGGGGCCCTACGAGGTTGACGTGCTCGCGATCGGCTATCGGCGGTTGCGGGACACGGTGAACGTGACCCTCGGCTCGACGGCCGACATGGTCTTCCGCATGGAGGCCGTCGCGGTCCAGCTCGCCGAGATCACGGTGACCGGCGAGGAGGATCGGTTCCTGCTGTCGCGGGGCCGCACCGGCGCGGCCACGCTGGTGACGGAGCAGCTGATCCGCAACCTGCCATCGTTCCAGCGCAACTTCACGGACTTCGCCGCCACCAACCCGCTCGTACACGGGCGCGCCGGCAGCGCCGGCATCTCCATCGCCGGCCAGAACGACCGGTTCAACAACCTCCAGATCGACGGCGGGTCGAACAACGACCTGTTCGGCCTGAACTCGACGCGAGGGTCGCCGGGAGGCCGCAACGACTCACGGCCGATCTCGGTGGAAGCGGTGCGGGAGTACCAGGTGCTGATCGCGCCGTTCGACGTCCGCCAGGGCGGCTTCACGGGCGGTCTCGTCAACGCCGTCACCCGGTCGGGCACGAACGAGTTCCACGGCTCCGTCTTCGGGTACGCGCAGGACGACGCGCTCCAGGGCAAGGACTCGATCGGCGGCCGCGCCGGCGAGTTCGACCGCAGCTTCTACGGCTTCACGTTCGGCGGGCCGATCGTGCGGGACCGGTTCCATTTCTTCGTCGCGGCGGAATGGCGGCGTGACAACTCGCCGTTCGGGGGCCTCGTGATCGGCCCCGACACGACGGGCGGCGCCGACTCGGTGGGCGTCGGCATCCGGCAGGCCACGGCCGCCCGGGTGCGCCAGTACGCCATCGACTCGCTGGGCTTCGATCCGGGCGGGTTCGGCCGGCCCACGATCCCCAACCCCGACCGCTCGTTGTTCTTCAAGCTGTCGGGCCAGCTGGGCATGCGCTCGCAGGTGGAGCTGGCCTACAACACCGTGGCCTCCAACCTCGACGTGCTGGTGCACGATGCGACCGGCGCGAACTCGACGCGGCTGCGCGAAGGGTACCAGTACGACCAGTCGGGCTACGACAACAGCTCGAAGAACCAGAGCATTCGCGGCCGCCTCAACACCCAGCTGTCCACCAGCCTGACCAACGAGGTGATCGTCTCGTTCCAGCGGGTCGAGGACATCCGGCAGATCGCCAACCGGGCGCCCGTGATCATCGTGGGCGCGGACCGGCGGGCGGCGACGCCCGGCGCGCTGCCGACCACGTTCCTGGCGTTGGGCGGCGAACGGTTCTCGCACGCCAACACGCTGGATCAGGACATCCTCGAGATCTCCAACAACGTCACCTGGTCCACCGGCCCGCACGTGTTCACATTCGGCGGGCGCGTGGAGTCGTTCAACTTCCGTAACGTATTCTTCCCGGCTTCCCTGGGTGCCTGGTTCTTCCCGGACACCTCGGCCTTCTTCGGCTCCGCGACGGGCGGCGTGCCCGCGCCGACGCGGTACGAGCTGGCGCTGCCCGGCGTGTTCGCGGACAGCGTCAACGGCCGCAGCGACGGGCCGATCGCCGACTTCAAGTTCTCGCAGTTCGGGCTGTACGCGCAGGACCAGTGGCGGGCGGCCCGGGGCCTGACGCTGACGCTCGGCATGCGGCTCGACTTCACGGCGCTGCCGCAGCCGGCGTACAACCCGCTGGTCGACACCGTGACGCTGACGGCGGGTCCGCGGCTGGGAGAGGCCTTCGGCGTCCGGACGGACACCCGGGCGACGGACCGGGTGCTGTTCTCGCCGCGCCTCGGCTTCAACTATGACGTGCACGCCGATCGCAACCTGATGATCCGGGGCGGCATCGGCTTGTTCGCGGGTCGCACCCCGTACGTGTGGGCGTCCAACGCCTACACCAATACCGGTCTCGAGCAGGTGCAGCTCACCTGCGACGCGGGGCTCACCGGCCCCGTCACGACGGACTCGGTCCCGACGTTCACGGCCGACCCGTCGGCCCAGCCGACGGCCTGCCGCGGCCCGGGTGGCGCGCTCGCGCTCCCCACCCCGGCGATCGTCTACTTCGATCAGGACTTCCGGCTGCCGCAGACCTTGCGGTTGTCGCTGGGTGTCGACCGGAGGCTGCCGTGGGGCATGGTCGGCTCGGTCGAGGGCCTGTTCACCCGGTCGATCCAGCAGTTCTACCTCGAGGACGTCAACCTCATCGAGGGCGGCACGTCGCTCGGTGAAGGGAATCGTCGCCTCTACGGAACCCTCTCGACCACCAGCAGCGCGTCCACGCCCCGGCGCGGGACGGCCCGGGCGCGCGACGTCCTCCTTCACAGCAACTCGAACGAGGACTACTCGTACTCGCTGACGTTCATGCTCAACAAGCGCTTCAGCGATCACGTGGAGTTCCTGGCGGGATACACCTTCTCGCACTCGTTCGACCTGATCTCGCTCACGTCCGACATCTCGAACTCGCTGCTGAATTTCGCCACCCTCGACGGGACGATGAGCAATCGGCGGCTCACCAAGTCGCTGTTCGACATCCCCCACAGCGTGCGCCTCAGCGGCACGGCGACACTGCCCTACGGAGTCCGGGTCTCCATGTTCTACACGGGCCGCTCCGGCCGGCCCTTCGCCTACCGGTACGGCAGCGACGTCAACGGCGACGGGTTCAACGGCAACGACCTGATCTACGTGCCGATGAACGCGACGGACATCAGCCTCGCGACGCCGTCGCAATACCCCCTGCTCGACGCGTTCATCAACGCGGAGCCGTGCCTGCGCAACAGCCGCGGCCGGATCCTGGAGCGCGGCGCCTGCCGCAACCCGTGGCAGGGATTCCTCGACGCGAGGCTGGCCAAGACCTTCCAGACCATCCGCGGCCAGTCCATCGAGCTGACCGCCAACATCTTCAACGTGCCGGCCCTGCTGGGCGTCGGCGGGACGATCCGCGAGACGACCGGCTTCGAGAACGTCGCCATCATGAACCGCACCGGCTACAGCAACGCGCTCGGCCGTGGCATCTACTCGCTCTCGCTGATCGAGCGGAACCGCGCGTCCATTTCGCTGTCGCGGTGGAAGCTGGAGTTCGGCGGCCGCTACACGTTCTGACGTCGCGGCGCCGGGAACGCAGCGAGGGGAGGCCGCCAGGCCTCCCCTCGCGTGTCCGGGCCCGGCCGGCGACTCAGGTGCGGGCGCGCGCGAACAGGGCGAGGCCCGTCATGCCGAAGACGGCGTTCGGGATCCAGGCGGCCAGGAGCGGCGGCAGCACGCCGCCGGCGCCGACGGCCCGCGAGATCTGCACCATCATCAGGAACACGATCGTCGTGGCGAGGCTCACGGCCACTCCGAAGGCGGCGCCGGCCCGGGGGCCGGTCACGGCCAGCGGCGCCCCGAACAGCGCGATGATGAGGCAGGTGGCCGGGATCGCGAGCTTGAGCGCCCGCTCCACCTTGAGCTTGTTCGCGTTGTTGCCGCTGCGCTCGAGCGTCGAGATGTACCGGGAGAGCTCGGCGTAGCGCATCTCGTTGGGCGCCTTGGGCTCGGTCAGGAGGTCGCTGGGCCTCTCCGTCATGGCGCGCTGCCGCAGCGAATCGAAGCCGATCGCGATCTCCCGCTCGGGGCCGAGAAACAGCCGCATGGTCCCGCGGCCCATGGTCCAGCTGTGGGCCGAGTCCCAGCGCGCCGTCTCGGCGGTCAGGAAGTAGCCGGGGAAATCCGGCCCGGTGCCTTCCCGCTCGATCTGGAGGTCGCGCATTTCGCGCATCGGCACGTTGAGGTGCCGGATCGCGTAGGTCCGGCCGCCGTCGGCGCGGTACACGAAGTTGAATCGGCTGCTCTGCGAGCGGACCGCGCGGTCGCCGACCAGGACCGCGAACCGCGTGTTGGCCGTCGGCGCGAGCTCCCCGAGCACGTAGGACAGCGCCGCCGCGACCATCGCCAGCAGGAACACCGGGATCACGAGCCGGTGGAACGAAACGCCGGAGGCCTTGGCCGCCGTCAATTCGGCGTGGCGCCCCAACCCGCCGATCGCGAACACGGTCGCGAACAGCACCGCGGCGGGGGTGATCAGGAAGACCTGCTCGGGCACCAGGTAGACGCACGCCAGGAGGATCTGCGGCACCGTCATCGCGCGGCCAAGGTACTTGTCGATGTTGTCGGTGAGGTTGATCAGGATCGTGAAGACCGGGAACCCGAGCGCGGTGATCCCGAAGATACGCGCGAACTCCCGCGCGACGTACCGGTCGAGCAGCCGCGGTCTCATGCGCGGGCCCTTTCGCGAGCCCGCCCGCGCCGCCGCCCGCCGAGCCGGCGGAGCCGCTCCACCCAGCCCCCGCCGCGCGCCGCGGCGCGCTCGTGGCCGAGCCGCGCGAACAGCAGCAGTCCCGCGAGCATCATCAGGAGGTTGGGTCCCCACATCGCCCAGAACGGCGTGATGATCAGCCGGTCCGCCAGCGTCTCGCCGCCGATGAGGCTGACGTAGTAGAAGCCGAAGATGGCCACGCTCGCGCCGATGACGAGGCCCATGCCGCCCCGCGGGAACCGCAGCGCCACCGGCGCGCCCACCAGCACGAACACCAGGCACGACAGCGCGATGGCGAACTTCTTGTGGATCTCGACCTCGTAGGTCGACGCGTGCTGGCGCGCGGCGGTGCCGCGTGAGGCGAGCATCGAGATTTGACCGCGCAGCTGGTCGCCCGACAGGTCGCCGATCACGCGCGACCGCGCCCGCGGCACCGCCTGTCGCGGGGAGGGGGGGGGAGGGGGGCGGCGGCGCCGGCCGCCGTCACCTCGCCGCCGGGCGCCGGGCCTGGGGCCGCCGCCGGCGGCTCGGCGCTGGCCGCCCGCGGCCGGAACAGGCCCACCAGGCGGCCCAGGGCGGCGCAGTAGGCGCCGGCAAGCCCGCCGGGGCCCGGGTCGGCCGGGAGCACCGAGTCCGCGTAGTCCGGCGTGACGCCCACGAGGCTCAGAAGGTCGTTCTCGACGGCGGCGCGGCGCTCCAGCGCGATGCCGCCGAGCGTGCGCCGGTCGCCGGCCACGATCGCCGCCATCTCGCACACCGACAGCTCGCGGTCGCTCCGGAAGTTGTCTTCGGCGGTGCGCACCAGCGTGTTCGACACGCTCCGGACCCGGACGAAATCGGTGCGGAAGAACACCCGGCGGAACACGGCCGCCTGCGCGCGGTCCACGTCGTGGACGTAGCCGTCGAACAGCGTCAGATGCAGATCGGTCCCGGCGCTCAAGCGCATGTAGCCGCTGTCGGCGTAGATGGTGCGGCGGCGGTCGTCGCGGGCCAGGTCGTAGATGACGACGTCGCGCATCCGGTCCGCCGCCTGGTCGATGCGGCCGGCGCGCAGGAACAGCTGGCCCGGCACGACCTCGTTGACCATCTGCTCCTTGAGCTCGAAGGTCGGCTTCTTCCGTGCGATGTCGATCAGCAGGGTCTTGAGCTTGTGATTCGACCGGGGCAGGACCTGGTCCACGAACAGGAACACCGCGACGCTGAGCAGAGCGGCCGTGCCGATGACCGGAGCCACGAACCGCGCCAGATGGACGCCGGTGGCCTTGAGGGCCGTGATCTCGCTGTCCGCGCCGAGCCGGCTGAAGGCGTGGAGCACCGCCACCAGGACGGCCATCGGGATCGCCATCGCCAGGATGAACGGGAGCGACAGCCCGAACACCTCGCCGACCACCGACCACGGGAGCCCCTTGCCGATGAGGTCGCCGAACCGCCGCGCCAGCTGGTTGACGAGCATGATGCCCGTCAGCGCCCCCAGCGCGAAGCCGAAGGGGCCGAGGTGCTCGCGCAGCAGGTAGCGGCTGAGGATTCTCACTTGAGGCGGTCCGGTGCCATCGGTATCGTTCGGGTATCGGCGAAGATAATACCCCCCAACCGGGAAACGTGACGCGCCTCCTCGCCGCGGTCACCGCACTCGCCCTCACCGCCTCCCACGCCTTCGCCCAGCAGCCCGACTCCTCGTGGGGTGTTCGGTTGCCCTGGCGTCACGCCGACAGCCTGCGGCTGAGGCTGCCGCCGGCGTTCGTGGGCGCCGGCCGCCTGGCGTGGCCGCGGCGGCCCCCGGCCGCCCTGGCGGCCGGGTGGGACGACTCGGTGCGCGCCGCCGTGGCCGGGCGCGCCCGGCGGCGCTGGCGCGCCGGCCTGCTGGGCGACACCGCGCTGCTGGCGGTGCCGCGACCCTCCGAGCTGATGGCCACGCTCCCGCCGCCCGACCCGGGCCCCGGGAGCGGCCCGCTGCTCACGCAGGTCGCCGAGCTCGGCCTCCAGCTGAACGCCTTGTTCGAGATGCGCTTCGAGCGGTTGCGCAACCTGCGCTGCACCGCGGCCGACGCCAGCCAGGTCGGCACGGCGTGCCGGTCCGCCTTCAACCCGCCCCGGTTCGAGCCGCAGTTCCAGGTGCGCACCGGCGGCGTGGTTGGCCAGCGGATCCACGTGAACGTGGACTACGACTCCGAGCGCGAGTTCGACGCGTCGAACAACATCCAGGTGTTCTACGAGGGGCTGGACGACGAAATCCTCCGCCGGGTGCAGGTCGGCAACGTGACCTTGAACACGCCGAGCCTGCGCTATGCCACGGGCCGGATCCCCACCAACAACTTCGGCGTGCAGGTCGAGGGGCAGCTCGGCGCGATCGAGTTTTCGGGGATCTACGCGCAGCAGCGCGGCAACGTGGTCCGCGACCGCGTGTTCACCGTCGGCGACGCCACCCTCCAGCCGGTGGAGCGCGAGCGGAGGGACCGCGATTTCGAGGCCGGGCGCTTCTTCTTCGTCGTCGACCCGGCGACGCTGCCCGGCTATCCCGCCGTGGACATCCTCGGGCTCGTCGCGCAGGCGCTGCCCGATACCAGCCGCGTGACGCAGGCGCGGGTCTACCGGCGCCGCGGCGCGCTGAACCGCCCGAGCGCCGAGCAGAACCTCGTGGGCATCGAGGCGGTGGCGCTGCGCCCCGACAGCCCGCAACGCGCCGGTCCGTGGACCTGGGAGCTGCTGCTCGAGGGGCGCGATTACTATCTCGACCCGTCCGGCCTGTGGCTCGCGCTCGCCAGTCGCCTGGCCGACGACGACTACCTGGCCGTCTCGTACGTGACCGACGCGGGCGACACCGTCGGCACGTTCCCGACCGGGTTCGTGGCGGGGCGGGTGGACACGCTGCGACTGGTGCAGGAGCCCCGCCGCTCGGCCGACGTACCCACGTTCCGGTACGAGATTCGCAGCGCCTACCGCGTCGGGGCGGCCGACGACGTGGTGCGCGCGACCCTGTTCCTCGCGCTGCGGGTGGCGGAATCCGAAAAGCCGGCCGGGGGCGCCGCGTCGTTCCTGCAGCTGCTCGGCCTCGCGCTCGAGACCGACGCCAACACCTTCGACCAGTACAACCGGCTGTTCCCGCGCGCGCGCGATCCGGGGCTGGGCGCGCCGCTGCGCGACCTCTTCATCGTGCTGCCCCACCTCACCCCGTTCGCCGACGCCGCGCGGCTCGCCCCGGAGTACCGGTCCGACTCGCTGTACCGCACGCCGACGTACGCCCTGGAGACGCAGGGACCGACGCCGCTGTTCCGGCTCGCGCTGCGCTACGACGCTCGGGGCGGCGACGACCGCGGCGTCCTGTCGCTCGGCGGGTTTCAGATCCGCGAGGGGAGCGAACGCCTCACCGCGCGCGGACGACAGCTCACGCGCAACGTGGACTACACCGTCAACTACGAGGTCGGGCAGGTCACCTTCCTGCGGCCGGATTCGCTGTTCCCGGAGCCCACCGCCGTCACCGTGCAGTACGAGGAGAACCAGGCCTTCGCCGTGGCCCCCACCACCGTCCTGGGGCTCCAGACCCGGTACGATCTGGGCGACCACGGCGCGATCACCGTGATCGGCCTCTACCAGCGCGAGCGCAGCCTGTTCACGCGCCCGCCGCTCGGCTACGAGCCCACGTCGAGCTTCGTCGGCGGGGTGGCCGGCAGCTTCCGCTTCGAGCCGCGCCGCCTCACCCGCCTGCTCGACGCGCTGCCGCTGGTGCAGACCGAGGCGCCGTCGTTCGTGACCCTCAACGCCGAGTTTGCCACCAGCCGGCCGTCGCCTAACCAACTCGGCGTCGCCTACGTCGAGACGTTCGAGGGCGAGAGTGGCACCTTCCTGCCGCTCGACGAGGACCTGTGGGAGTACGGCAGCCGGCCGGCCTCGACCCGGGGCCTGACCGGCACCGGCATCGACCCCAACGGGTTCGACGACGCCGACGCGGTGCCCCTGACCTGGCAGAACCTCGTCGCCGGGCCGGGCAACCAGATCGTGCAGTTCCGGGGCCCCGACATCGATCCCGCGATCCGGCTCCAGGGCGCCGCCCAGCAGGCCGAGCGGGTGCTGTTCCTCGGCCTGCACCCGGACACCGTGGGCGGCCTCCCGGATCCCACCACTTTCCGGCCGCGCTGGGTGCTGCCGCGTGACTCGCTGCCGGGGCCGCGATGGCGCTCCATGACCCTGCCGCTCTCCGCCACGGGCGTGGACCTGACCCGCATCGAGTTCCTCGAGTTCTGGGTGCTCGAAGACCCCGGCCGCCGCGCCCGGGCCGCCGGTACGAACGTGATCTTCGACTTCGGCACCCTGTTCGAGGACGCGGTGGACTTCGCGCCGACCCGGCTGCTCCGGCCCGCCCCCGGCGATACCGTGTACGAGGGCCGCCAGCGCGTCGGCGAGGGCCGGCTCGACACCGAGCGCGACCCCCTCACCAATACCTTCAACGCGGCCATCAACGATGTCGGCATCCTGGGCTCGGTCGCCGACTCGGTGCACGACGTCGGTGCCGACTCCGTCCTGCGGCGCTTTCCGCTGTGCCGCTCGTCCCAGGGTCAGGGGCTCGTGGTGGACGAGTGGGGCAGCTTGTTCAGCAGCTGCACCCGGCGCAACGGCCGCCCGGACGGCGAAGACCTCAACAACGACCTCCGGCTCGACACGCTCACGGCCACGGCGCAGGAGGACCACGTCCGGTTCGTGTTCCCGGTCGGCGACCCGCGGTACTTCGTGCGCGACGGCGGGAGCGCGGGCAGCCTGGGCCAGTGGCGCCTGTACCGGATTCCGTTCCGCCTCGAGGCGGACACCGTGGGACTGCCCGACCTCCGGCTGGTGCGCGCGCTCCGGATGACCGTCATCACCCCGCAGGCACAGGGCGCGGAATCGCTGCTGACCTTCGCGATCGCGCGGCTGAAGCTGGTCGGCGCGCCGTGGGTGAAGCGCGCGGGCACGCCGATCGCGGGGCTCGCCGGCGACCGGGGGCAGCCGCACGGTGAGGTCGTGGCCAGCGTGGTCTCGACCGAGAACCGGGACGATCTGGGCTACGAGCCGCCGCCGGGCGTGACCGACCAGGGCACCAACGTGGGCGGCGGCCTCGAGGTCGGCGCGACGCAAATCAACGAGCGGTCGCTGCGCTTGATCGGCACCGATGTGCGGGCCGGCGAGCGCGCCGAAGCGTTCCTGCGGTTCCCCGAGGGCGACCGCAACTTCCTGGGGTACCGCCAGCTGCGCGTATGGGCGCGCGGCCGCGGCCCGGGATGGGACACGCGCGAGCTGTCGATGTTCGTGAAAGTCGGTCACGACCACAACAACTTCTACCTGTACCGGGCCCAGGCCGGCACCACGTCGTGGCAGCCGGAGGTCCTGGTGGATTTCGGCGAGTGGCTCGCGCTGCGCGCGCTGATCGAGACGCGCTACCTGCGCGGTGATCCGCCCTCGGGCGCCGCCACCTGCGGCGGCGACTCCCTGGCGTACGTCGCGTGCAACGGTCCCTACGTGGTGCACGTCCGAAACCCGGGCGTCGCGCCGCCCAACCTGATCCGCGTGCAGGAGCTGGCCGTCGGCTTCATGCGTGACAGCGGCCTCAACGCGCTCGACACGGCCGAGCTGTGGATCGACGATCTGCGGCTCACCGGCGTGGTGGACGAAGCCGGGTTCGCCGGCGGGCTGGACCTGCGCGTCGCCGCGGCCGATGTCGCGGACCTGTCGGTGCAGCTGTCGCGGCGCGACGGCAACTTCCGCCAGCTCGGCGAAGACCCGTCGTACGTCACCACCGACCAGCTGGCCGTGAGCGCGGCGATCCGGCTCGAGAAGTTCGGCCTCGAGCGGCTCGGCATCGCGGCGCCGTTCACGGTACGCACCGACCGCTCCGGGTCCGACCCCTACTACCTCAACCGCACCGACGTGCTCGCCCGCGGCCTGGCGGGGCTGCGTCGTCCCGAGCGCTCGGTGACCTCGTACTCGGTGCAGGTGCGGCGCACCCGACGGGGCGACGCGTGGTGGCAGCGCGCCGTGACCGACAACCTGTCGTTCGCCGCGTCGTGGTCGTCCGCCGCCTCGACCACCGAGCTGTCGCGCGAAGCGGGTCGCGCCAGCGACGTGCGCGCCGACTACCAGGTCGCGCCCCGCGAGGTCACCGTGCCGTACCTGCCCGGCTTCCTCCGGCGCGCCCTGGGCTCGCTCCCCGGCTTCCTGCGCAACGTCGAGGCCGTGCGCGGACTGCGGGACGGCCGGCTGCGTCTGACGCCGGCCACCCTCGGATTGAGCAGCGCCGTCGCGCGCACCAGCGGGGACCGCACCAGCTTCCGCGCGCCCATCCCCACGCCGTTCGACACCACCGCGCCGGTCACCGCGTCCACGGCGATCCTGCGCAGCGGCTTCCGGCTCGACCTCCGGCCCTTCACGTCGATGGGCCTCGGCATGGACTACACCGCCGACCGCGACCTCAAGGACTACGGCGACAGCACCACCGTCGGCGTGCTGGCGGCGCAGAGCGGACGGCGCCTGCTGGGCGTGGGCGTGGGCTTCGAGCGCCAGCGCCGCCTCGACACCCGGCTCAGCTGGGCCCCGCCGGTGACAGGCTGGATTCGTCCGAGACTCACCTGGACGGCGGGCTTCACGCTGAACCGCGACCCCAACAACCGGGACGCCGAGCGGACCCTGGGCGATACGGCCGGCGGGTTCCGCCTGCCCACCGCGTTCGCGACCACCCGCGTGACCGACCTGACGGCGGCCGTGGACCTGCCGCGCGCGCTCCGCGGGCTGCTCGGCGATTCCTCGACCCTGTATCGCGTGCTCGACGTGGTGACGTCCCTCGACGTGGGCCGTCGCGTCGAGCGGCGCAGCCAGTTCAACCGGCCGGGGTTCGACCCGGGCCTCGGTTTCCAGCTGGGCACCGGCGGCGAGGACGGCTTCCGGCAGCAGGGCGGCGTGTTGGCCACCGCCGCCAGCGCTTCGATCCAGGACCGGCTCGGCGCCGGGTTCCGCCTGCCGCTCGGCCTCTCGCTGAACGGCTCGTACGCCGAACGCGTGGGGAGCACGTGGTCGCTGCGCGGCGACCTGCAGCAGGAGCAGCGCACGATCGAGACCGACTGGCCCAACGTCACCGCCCGCTGGACGATCACGCCGCGCGGTGGCCTGCTCCGGCGCGTCGCCTCCTCGCTGACCGCCACCGCGGGGATCCGCCGGCGCGAGGCCGTCACCGAGCTGCCGTCGCTCCGGGGCACCGGTCCGGCCGTGCGCACCGCCCAGGTGTCCGAGGGCACGCCGTTCAGCGTGGGGGTCACCTGGGGGGCCCGGATCGTGACCAACGTCTCCTGGAGCGACGAGCGCACGGCCATCGACCGCCCGGGTGCGCGAACGGTCAACGACCGATCCAGCACGGCCGTGGACGCCACCTTCGCGTTCCGCGTACCGCCCGACCTCGTGCCGCTTCGCTCGCCGGTGCGCACCACGCTGCGCGCGCAGCGCTCGCGCAACCTCGCATGCGTGCAGCGCGAGGGCCTCACGACCTGTACCGCCATCGCCGATTCGGATCGCGACGAGTACGCCCTGGTGCTCGACACCGACATGCCCCCCACCGTGACGGCGGGCCTGTCGGTCGGTTACGTTCTGACCGAGGATCGCCACGTGAACCGCAAGTTCTCGCAGTTCACCCTGACGGCCACCGTGCGCGTCGCCTTCAATGCGGGAGAAGTCCGATGATCCGCAGCATCGCGCTGGTTCCGATCCTGCTGGCGGCCGGCTGCCGCTCGGCCGCCCAGCAGGCGCCGGCGTTCGACGGCGCCCAGGCCCTGGCCTGGGTGCGGCACCAGGTCGATGCCGGGCCGCGCGTGCCGAACACGGCGGCGCACCGGAGCGTGGGCGACTGGCTCGTCGCCGAGCTGCGCCGGCGCGCGGACAGCGTCGAAGTGCAGTCGTGGGTCCACGTCACCGGCGAAGGCGACTCGCTCCGGCTGCGCAACGTCATCGCGCGGTTCCGACCCGCCGACCCGAACCGCGTCCTGTACGTGTCGCACTGGGATTCGCGCCCGACGTCCGACCAGGAGCCGGACCCGGCCCGCCGCGCGCAGCCCACCCCGGGGGCGAACGACGGAGCCTCGAGCACCGCGATGCTGCTCGGCGTGGCGGACGCGCTCCGCCGCACGCCGCCCTCGATGGGCGTGGATCTGCTGTTCACCGACGGCGAGGACTGGGGCGACTTCAGCACCAGCGACGCGCTGATCGGCGCGCGGTACTTCGCCCAGCACCTGCCGCCGGGCTACCGGCCCCTGTTCGCCGTGGTGTGGGACATCATCGGCGACCCCCGGTCCCGGTATGTGCCGGAGAGCAGCTCGGCCCGCGCGAGCCCGGAAGTGGTCGAGCGCGTGTGGAACGCCGCCCGCGAGATCGGGCTCGGCCGGGTGTTCCGCACCTCGGGCTCCAGGGCCTACACCGACGATCACCTGCCGTTGATCGAGGCCGGCATTCGCGCCATTGACGTCATCCCCGAGGAGCTGCCGCCCTACTGGCATACGCTCGCCGACACCGCGGACAAGATCTCGGCGCAGGCGTTGCAGAATATCGGGAGGTTGGCGCTGTATCTCATCAGATAGCCTGGCAGGTAGGCGCTTGGGCGATTGGGCAGGTGGGGTAAACAGCGGTCTTGGGTCTTGGGCAGTGGGTCGTTGGGGGGGGGGGAGCCGGTCTGCATCGAATCGCGCCGTTCTGCATTAACCAAGACCCAAGACCCAAGACCCAAGACCGTATTATCTGTGTCATGTTCACCCGCGACGAGCGACGCGCCCTGGTGTTTCTGGCCGCGGTCGCGGCCGCGGGCGGCCTGATGCGCGTCGTCCGCGCCCACCGGGGCGGGGGCGGCGCCGGGCCGCCGGGGGCGGCCGTGGTCGCGCCGGAGCTGCCCGCGCATGACCTCTCCGCCCAGCTGGCCCGCGTCCGCCAGGCCGAGGAGCAGGTCCGGCCGCTCCGGCCGGGGGAGAAGGTGGATCTGGACCGGGCCGGCCCGGCGGAGCTGGAACGGCTGCCCGGCGTGGGCCCCGAGCTGGCCCGGCGCATCGTGGCCGACCGTGACACGAACGGTCCGTTCGGTTCGCTCGAAGGGCTCGACCGGGTGCGGGGCGTGGGGCCGGCGATGCTGGCCCGGCTCGAGCGCTGGGCCGTGTTCTCGGGCGTGGCGCGCGTCACCAAAGTTCAAGCGTCGCAGCGCGTTGCACGACGTCGCCGCGCGCCTTGACAGGGGTGTGGTGCCCGGTAGTATTCCCCTTCTAACCCTTCGCGGACTGGCGACTCAGAACCCATGTCGGCACCGGCTCAGGCCTCGGGCGGCGACCGCCTTGGCGATCTGCTCATCAAGGAAGGGCTGATCACCAAGGACCAGCTCGACAAGGCGTTGCAGGAGCAGCGAGCCAACGGCACCCGCCTGGGCTACAACCTCGTGAAGCTCGGCTTCGTGCAGGAGACCGAGATCACGAAGATGCTGGCGCGGCAATACCGGATGCCGGCGGTGGACCTCGCCCGGTTCGAAGTCGACCCCAAGATCGTCAAGATGATCCCGGGCGACGTCGCGCTGAAGCACCTGGTGCTGCCGCTCAAGCGCGAGGGGCGCACGCTGACCGTCGCGATGGCGGACCCCACCAACACCTCGGTCCTCGACGATCTCAAGTTCATCACGCGCTACGACATCTTCCCGGTCATCGCCGGGGAGTACACGCTGCGGACCCAGCTCGAGAAGCACTACGAGCAGGTGGACCAGCAGCTCGACAAGCTCATCGACGAAATGGGCGCCGAGGCCGCCGACGAGCTCGAGGTCGTGGAGGACAAGGAAGCCGAGGACGAGGGGCAGGCGCAGCTGGTGGACGACGCGCCGGTCGTCAAGCTGATCAACGCCATCCTCACCGATGCCGTGAAGCGGGGCGCCTCGGACATCCACATCGAGCCGTTCGAGCACGAGATGCGGGTGCGCTACCGCGTGGACGGGTCGCTCGCGGAAGTGATGAAGCCGCCGCTCAAGTTGCGGGCGGCGCTGACGAGCCGCATCAAGATCATGTCGGCGCTCAATATCGCGGAACGGCGCGTGCCGCAGGACGGCCGCATCAAGCTGAAGATGGGCAAGCGGGTGATCGACTACCGCGTCTCGGTGCTGCCGGTGCTGTTCGGCGAGAAGATCGTGATGCGGATCCTCGACAAGGGGAACCTGACGCTCGACCTGTCGAAGTTCGGGTTCGAGCAGAAGGCCGAGGAAGACCTGATGAAGGCGATCCTCAACCCGTACGGGATGGTGCTGGTCACCGGGCCGACGGGGTCGGGGAAGACGACCACGCTGTACTCGGCGCTGTCGCGGGTCAACACGATCGACGTCAACATCATGACGGCCGAGGACCCGGTCGAGTACAACCTGATGGGGATCAACCAGGTCCTGGTGCGCAACGAGATCGGGATGACGTTCGCGGCGGCGCTGAAGGCGTTCCTGCGCCAGGACCCGAACATCATCATGGTGGGCGAGATCCGCGACATCGAGACCGGCGGCATCGCGATCAAGGCCGCGCTCACGGGCCACCTGGTGCTGTCCACGCTGCACACCAATGATGCGCCCTCGACGATCACGCGGATGATCGACATGGGCATCGAGCCGTTCAACGTCTCGAGCGCGGTCAACCTGATCGTGGCGCAGCGGCTGGTGCGGCGGATCTGCAAGGAGTGCAAGGCGGAGGTCAAGTACGACGCGGTCGAGCTCAAGGCGCTCGGGACCACCGAGAAGGAGTGGGAGGGGATCACCTTCTTCAAGGGCAAGGGCTGCGACCTGTGCGCCGGGTCTGGTTACAAGGGCCGCGCGGGCCTCTACGAGGTGATGGCGCTGTCGCCGGAGCTGCGGCGCATGATCCTCAAGGGCGCCTCGACGGCCGAGCTGCAGGCGCAGGCGGTCGGCGACGGGATGCTGACCCTGCGGATGGACGGCATCATGAAGATCAAGAAGGGCGTCACGACCCTCGAGGAAGTGGTGAAGGAGACGGCAGGATGACGGCACCCCAGGGGGCGGCCTCCCCCAGCGCGGTCAACCTCCGGGCGTTGCTGGAGGAGATGATCGAGCGCGAGGCGAGCGACCTGCACATCACGGCGGGCGAGCGGCCCAAGATCCGCGTGGACGGCGAGATCACGAGCAGCCGGATCGAGCACGTGCTGACGCCGAAGGACACGCTGCAGATCGCCTACTCGGTGCTCACCGAGCAGCAGAAGAAGCGCTTCGAGATGGAGGACGAGCTGGACTTCAGCTTCGGCATCCAGAACCTCGCGCGGTTCCGGGGCAACGCGTTCAAGCAGCGTGGCTGCGTGGCGATGGTGGTCCGGCAGATCCCGTTCTCGGTCAAGACGTTCGACCAGCTCAACCTGCCGGCGATCGTGGCGAAGCTGTCTGAGAAGCCGCGCGGCCTGGTGCTGGTGACCGGGCCGACCGGGTCGGGCAAGAGCACCACGCTCGCGGCCATGATCGACAAGATCAACAAGGAGTGGAAGGGGCACATCATCACGGTGGAGGACCCGATCGAGTTCATCCACCGGCACCAGGGCTGCATCGTCAACCAGCGCGAGGTGGGCACGGACACGAAGACGTTTTCGGCCGCGCTGAAGTACGCCTTGCGGCAGGATCCGGACGTGGTGCTGGTGGGCGAGATGCGCGACCTCGAGACGATCCAGGCGGGCCTGACGATCGCCGAGACCGGCCACCTCGCCTTCGCCACGCTGCACACCAACTCGTGCGCGGAAACGATCAACCGCATCGTCGACGTGTTCCCCTCCCACCAGCAGTCCCAGATCCGGGCCCAGCTGGCGTTCGTGCTCGAGGGCGTGATCACCCAGACGCTGCTGCCCAAGGCGAAGGGGAAGGGGCGGGTGATGGCGTGCGAGATCATGGTGTGCACGCCGGCCATCCGCGCGCTGATCCGCGACGACAAGGTGCACCAGATCACGTCGTCGATGCAGGCGGGCAAGAAGTACGGAATGCAGACCATGAACGACTCGCTGTACGTGCACTACATGAACCGCGAGGTGACGCTGGACGAGTGCCTGCGGGCCACGGCGGAGCCGAACGAGTTCCTGCGAATGGTGGGCGAGCCGGTGCCGGGCGAGGACGACGGCAAGCCGGTGATGCCGAAGGATCGGCCGCTCACCGGCGGGCTCAAAGGGCGCTAACAGGAGGCTGACGGATGCCGGTCTTCAACTACACCGCGCGCACCCTGACGGGCGAGCTGCAGTCCGGGTCCATCGACCTGCCGTCGGAGAACGACGTCGTCGCCCATCTCCGGAAAAACCGGATGATCGTGGTGAAGGTCCAGCAGGCGCCGAAGGACATCAAGCTCACGGCGTTCCAGAAGGGCGTCACCACCCGCGACATCGTGATCTTCACGCGCCAGTTCGCCACGATGATCAACTCGGGTCTCCCGCTGGTGCAGGCGCTCGACATCCTGGCCGAGCAGAGCGAGAACAAGGCCCTGAAGGACGTGACCAAGCAGGTGGTGTACGACGTGGAGTCGGGCCACACGCTGGCCGACGCACTGCGCAAGCACCCCAAGGCGTTCACCGAGCTGTACGTCAACATGGTGGCGGCGGGCGAGGCCGGCGGTATTCTCGACACCATCCTGCTGCGCCTCGCGGTGTTCATGGAGAAAAACGACGCGCTGGTGCGGAAGGTGAAGGGCGCGATGATCTACCCGGCCGTGATCTTCACGGTCGCCGGCCTCGCCATCGTCATCCTGCTCATCTTCGTGATCCCGGTGTTCCAGGACATGTTCGCCGGCATCGGCCAGCAGCTGCCGCTGCCCACGCGCATCGTGATCGGGGCCTCCAGCTTCCTGCAGAGCTTCTGGTGGGCGATGATCCTCGCCGGGTTCCTGCTGTTCTTCGGCACCAGGCGCTACTACGCCACGCCGCAGGGCAAGCTCAACATCGACAAGCTGCTGCTCAACGTGCCGGTGCTCGGCGACCTGATCCGCAAGTCGGCGGTGTCGCGGTTCACGCGCACGCTGGGCACGCTGATCGCGTCGGGCGTCAGCATCCTCGACGGCCTCGAGATCACCGCGAAGACGGCCGGCAACCGCGTCATCCACGACGCCGTGATGGAGAGCCGCGCCAGCATCGCGGGCGGCGAAACCATCGCGGCGCCGCTCCAGAAGTCGAAGGTGTTCCCGCCCATGGTGATCTCGATGATCGCCGTCGGCGAGCAGACCGGCGGCCTGGACGAGATGCTCAGCAAGATCGCCGACTTCTACGACGAAGAGGTGGACGCGGCGGTCGAAGCGCTGCTCTCCCTGATGGAGCCGGTGATGATCGTGGTCCTCGGCGTGATCGTCGGCGGCATGATCGTCGCCATGTACCTGCCGATCTTCAACATGATCAACGCGGTGCAATAGGCAGGGAAAGGACGGGAGGGACGGGAAGGACGCGACGGACGGGACGGAGGGGCTCGGCGCCAGTCGGGCCCCTCGTCGCGTTGGGACTCCTCACGATCGCCGGTCCGCCCGCGCTTGCGCAGCTGCCCACGGTCACCCCGCGATCGGGGCTGATCATCACGCGGTCGGTGCGCATCCGCCCGGGCACCTGGCGGCTCCCGGTGCCGGCGGACTCGGCGCTCATCACGGTCAGCGGCGACGACATCACCCTGGACTTCACCGGCGCCACCCTCGAGGGCCTGGCGCCCGATGCCGACCCCGATGGCGCAGCCGGCATCGCGGTGCGGATCGAGGGCGGGCGCAACGTGCGGATCGTGGGGCCCCGCATCCGCGGCTACAGGATCGCCATCCTGGCCCGCGGCACCCGCAACCTCGACATCACCGGCGGCGACCTCTCCTACAACTGGAAGCCGCGGCTGTTCAGCCTCGTGGAGCACGAAAGCCTCGCCGACTGGCTCTCGTTCCACCGCAACGACCGGGGCGAATGGCTCCGGTTCGGCGCGGCCATCTACCTCGAGGACGTCAGCGGCGCCCGCATCCAGCGCACCACGGCGCGGCAGGGCATGAACGGGCTGCTGATGACCCGGTGCGACCGGGTGACGGTGCGTGAGAACGATTTCTCGTACAACTCGGGGATCGGCATCGGCCTGTACCGGTCGAGCGACAACACGATCGTGTACAACGTGGTCGAGTTCAACGTCTGCGGCTACAGCCACGGGCGCTATCGCCGCGGCCAGGATTCGGCGGGCATCCTGCTCTACGAACAGAGCTCGCGCAACGTCGTGGCCAGGAACAGCGTGACCCACGGCGGCGACGGCCTGTTCCTGTGGGCCGGGCAGAGCACCATGGACTCGGGCACCGGCGGCGCCAACGACAACATCGTCTTCGACAACGACTTCAGCTGGGCGCCCACCAACGGCATCGAAGCGACGTTCAGCCGCAACACATTCCTCATGAACCACGTGCAGGGCTCGGAGTACGGCCTCTGGGGCGGCTACAGCTTCGGCTCACTGGTCGCGGGCAACAGCTTCGTGCGCAACCGGTTCGGGATCGCGATCGAGCACGGGCAGGAGAACCGCATCGCCTTCAACCTCTTCACCGGCGACTCCACGGCGATTCGCCTCTGGGCCAACCCGATCGAGCCGTCCGACTGGGGCTACCCCCGCTTTCGTGATACGCGCAGCCGGGATTACCGGATCGAGGACAACGAGTTCAGCGGCAACCGGGTGGCGATCCGGGCGTCGAATACCGCCGGCATCAGGCTGACCGGCAACCGGTGGATCGGGGTGGACACCGCGCTGGTACTGGCCGACACCGCGGCCTTCGCGGCCTCGGGGAATCGCGCCATCGACCCGGCGGCCGAGCACGGCGTGATCGTCGTGCCGGAGGAGCTGCTGGCTCCCGTGCGCCGGATCCTCGACGACCCGGCGCGGCGGCCCGAAACGCCGATGGCGGCGCTCGACCGCTCCGCGATCATTGTGGACGAGTGGGGCCCGTACGACTGGCGTTCACCCAGGCTGTGGCCCGTGGACAGCACGCGCGCCGTGCCGCTGCGCCTGGCGGTGCTGGGGCCACCCGGTCGCTGGCGCGCGGTGAGCCGCCGGGGTCTCGCGTCGCTGTCGTCCGCCTCGGGCCGCGTCGGCGACACCATCGTCGTGACGCCGGCCCCCGACTCGGCGGGAGACTGGGAGCTGCTGCTCGAGTATCGCGGCGCCGCGACCACGTCGCCGCGCGGGGCCGTGCTCGCCGCCGGCCGGCCGTATCGCTTCTCGTACGGCCGGTTCGAGCCGGCCGCCGACTGGGACATCCGCTTCGTCGCGTGGGGCGACAGCAGCGACCCTCGCGCCCGGCCCGACGCGTTCGCAGCGCTCTTCGCGGCCGCGCCGCTGCTCGCCCGCCACGCCCCGCGGCTCGACTACATGTGGTACCGCCCGACCATCCAGGGCCTGCCCCAGGAGCGCTGGGCCCTCGAGGCCACCACCACCGTGACGCTGGCGCGGGGCGACTACACGCTGCGGACCATCAGCGACGACGGCGTGCGGGTCTGGGTGGACGACGCCCTCGTCGTCGACAACTGGTCCCTCCACGAGTCGGCGGTGGACGCGGCGCCGCTCATGGGCGGGCGGCACGAGCTGCGCGTCCGGTACTTCCAGGTGGGCGGCTGGAGCGAGCTCCGGCTCGACATCGTGCGAGGGTCGACGCGCTCGCGCGGCTCGCCCGGGCCGCACTGACCCGCGTCCGGTACCTGCCGGATCCTCAGCCGACGCACCCGTCGGGTCTTCGCGTATCGCCCTATCGCTCCACGAGCGATCCACGACGCACGACCATCCGGATTTCGCGGGTGTTGCGGATGTCCGCGGTCGGATCGGCCGAGAGCACCAGCAGGTCCGCCGCCTTCCCCACCGCGATCGTGCCGTGCGTGGCCTCGATGCCCGCCGCCTGCGCGGCCGTCCGCGTTGCAGCGATCAGCGCCTCCATCGGCGTCAGACCCACTCGCTGCACCAGGAGCTGCATCTCGGTGTGGATGTTGGGCAACGCGCCGTCCTCGTCGCGGATCATCCCGTCGGTCCCCGCCGCGATCCGCACCCCCGCCGCGTGCGCCGCCCGCACGAACTCGACGGCGCGCGCCTCGCGGCGTCTCGCGACGGAGGTGTCGGGCGCCGCTGAGTCCGCGCGGTAGACGAACAACGTCGCGTCGAGGATCACGTTCCGCTCCCGCATCAGGGTGAACAGGCGCCGCACCCGCGGGTGGTCCGCGCCGACGGTGAGGTCCGCCTGCGCGCGCTCCCTGAAGTTGGGCAGCTCGGCGACCTCCCACAACGCGAACAGCGCGTGCGACACCACGTCCACGCCGGCGGACACCACCTCGCCCGGCCGCGCGGGCACGAGCACCAGGTGGCTCCAGACCGGCAGCCCCTGACGGTGCGCTTCCTGGACGATGCGCGCGGTGAGCCGCGCGTCGAGCTCGGCGTAGAGCTTGAGCGCCGTCGCGCCGGTGCCGCGCGCCTCCGCGACCGCCTGGCGGAGATCGGTCGTGTCCGTCACGGAGCGGGCCCACGGCGCCGTGCCGGCCGGAACCCCCGCGGCGCTGGTGCGCACCCGCGGATCGTCGAAGAACGCGGGGCCGGCGATCAGCGCCGCGTACCGGATCTCGGGTGAAGTGATGTCGCCCGCGGCCGCGGCGCGCGCGAGATCGGCCAGCGCACGGCCGTCTCCCGCCATGTCGCGCACGGCGACCACGCCGCCCAGGAGCGTGTTGCGCAGCCTCCGTTCGACCCGGTCGCGGCGGTCGGTCCCACTGGGACTGGTCGCGAGGTGCACGTGCGCATCGATCAATCCGGGCGTCACGAACGCGCCGGCAAGGTCGCGCACCTCGGCGTCGTCGGGCAGCGGCTCGGCGCCGTCGGCGTGCACGGCGGCAATCCGGCCGTCGCGCAGGATCAGCGTCACGCCCGGCCGCGGCGGCGCGCCGGTACCATCAATGAGCGTCGCGCCGCGCAGCGCGAGGGCATCGCGGCGACGGACCCACGGCACTCCCGGCAGGGCGCCACGCCGGCCGGCGCAAGAATCGGCCACAACGGCAAACCGCAGCGTGTCGCCCGTACGGCGCCACGTGTATCGCCCCAGGGCGCCGCGACAGGCCGCCGGCCCGCTGTCGTCACGCAGCTCGACCGTGTCGGCCCCCGTGCGCCCGTAGGCGCCGCCGATCATCAGCTGGCCGTCGCGGGTGAACGCGTAGCGGCCGTCCGCCTGAACGCTCATCACGACCCCTCGGGCCCCGAAGCGTCCGGTGGGAAAGTCCTGGGCCTGTGTGACCGCGGGAGCGACCGCCGCGCCGAGCCACACAGCCGGCACGAGGATGCGGATCGGGATCGCGGGTCTGAGGCGTGCCGCGGGGGGCATGAGTCCTCGGGAAGGAGTGCCGGGGGTTTGATGCTGGAGCGGCTGGCGTCGTTTAGGCGCCATTTGCGGCGGCTCGCCGCCGACCTGTACCTTCTTGGTTCGGCTCACAACGCGCGGAATGTAATGCAGGATGCCAGGGGCGTGATCGCTGCGGTACTCATGGGCGTAACGGCATGCAGCCCGGTCGCGCGGCCGGGCTCGGCGATGCCCTGCGAGCCCTCTGCCTGCGAGGCCGACGTCACCGCCTCCGGCCGGTTCCATATCGTGTGGAACGGCACGACGCGCTACTACCTCGTGGACGATTCGGCCCAATCCACCGAGCTGTTGCTCGACGCGGAAACAGCGCGGGCCGCCGAGGGCCGGCTGGCCCTCGATCGGCGCCGCGTGATCGTGTCGGGCGTGCGGGAGTCCGCGACCGTGCTGCGCGTCCGCTCGATCCGGGCCGACACCACGGCCGGAGCCTCGCCGTGATCGGCGCCCGCTCGCTGCTGGCCGGCTTCGCGGCGCTGGCGCTGCTCGCGCCGGTCGCCGGCCTCGCCCAGGGTCCCGTGCTGCGCGGCCGGCTCCACGTGATCTGGGACGCGGAAGCCGACGCGACCGATCGCGGCGGCCGCCGCTTCCTCCTCGTCGACGACGCGGGCCAGGCTACGCGTCTCCTTCCCGAGGCCGCGCGGGCCGACGAGCTGGCCGTCCTCGATCGCCGCGTGGTGGAGATCGCCGGCGAACCGGCGGCCGCCCCCGCCGCGGTGCGCGGGGAACGGGGCGTCGTCCGCGTCCGCGCGATCCGGACCCTCGACGGCCCGCGGGCCTCCCCCGGCGCCGGGGGGGGGGCCGCGCTCTCGCCGGTCAACTACATCACGCTGCTGTGCCGCTTCGCCGACGACCCCTCCACGCCGTTCACGCAGGCCACGGTCCAACGCGTGGTGGGCCCGCTGTACCCCGGCGTGGCGCAGTTCTACGCCGAAAACTCGTGGGACCCGGGGGTCATGAGCGGCAACCAGGTCACCAACTGGTACACGCTCCCGCTGCCGCGCAGCGCGTACGTCGGCGCGTCGTCGGACTTCTCCGCCCTGGCGCGCGACTGCACCGCGGCCGCGGACGCGGACGTGATGTTCCCGAACTTCTTCGGCATCAACCTCCAGTTCAACGGCGCCCTCAACACCCGCCCGGTTGCGCCGTTCGACACACTGTCGTTCGGCGGCAGCTTCACCCTGATGCTCGACGGCCAGACGCGCTCGTACGGGATGACGTGGCTCAGCGGCATTCATCATCAGAACTACGTCGTGGTCACGCACGAGATGGGGCACGGCCTTGGCTGGCCCCACTCCTCCGGCCGGTACGGCCAGGAGTACGACTCGCGCTGGGACGTGATGAGCGTGGGGTATCTCCGGTTCGAGCAGCCGTTCGGCTGGCTCTCGATTCACACCGTTGCGCACCACAAGGCATCCATCGGCTGGGTCCCGGCGGCGCGCCTCTGGCTCCCGGCGGCTGGAGCCGTGGAGGCCGGCACCATCGTCCGCACGGCGTTGCCTCCGCCGGGCGGCTACCTGATGGCTCAGATGCCGCTCTCGCCCACCAAGTCCCTGACCGTGGAGGCGCGGCGGCTGGCCGGCCACGATTCGCCGCTCCCCGGCCAGGCCATCGTGCTGCACGAGACCGAAGGCCCGCGGGCGTACGTCGTGGATCCCGACAGCAACGGCGACCCGAACGACGCGGCCGCGATCTGGCTGCCGGGCGAGACCTACACCGACTCGGTCGGCGGCGTGTCCATCACGGTCGACTCCGCGATCACGGACGGTTTTGCCCTCACGATCACGCGTGGGTGGCGGCTGACAGTGGCGATCATCGGCACCGGCACGGTGACCAGCGACGTGGGCGGCATCAACTGCGGTGCGACGTGCACGAGCTTGTTTGCGACCCGCGGCACCATGGTGGCCCTGACGGCGGCGCCGGGCCCCGGACTGTCGTTCGGCGGATGGACCGGAAGCTGCACGGGGACCGGGACATGCCAGGTCGCGATGAACGCGAGCCGCTCGGTGACGGCGACGTTCACAACGGCGCTCACCATGGTCTCGGACTCGACACGGCCGGCCGGGCTGATGGGTTCCTTCTACGCCGACACGTTGCGCGCGAGCGGCGGCGGCTCCGCGCGCATCTGGTCGGTGATCGGCGGGGCGCTCCCGCCGGGACTGACGCTCGGCGGCACGTCGGGAGGGGTCACCGGGATCCCCGCCGCCGCCGGTGGCTACCGGTTCACGGCCCAGGCCAGCACCGGAGCCGAGGTGATTTCCAGGGAGTTCACCATCCAGATCGGCAAGCCCGCGCTTGCCCAGCAGGCGGTGATGGACCATCTGCTCGGCGCGGGCTCGCCGCTCACGGCGGACCAGCTCCGGTTCCTCGACCTGCTGGGCAACGGCAACGGCAGGCTCGACGTCGGCGATGTGCGCGCGTGGCTGCTCGACACCGGGGTCGCGGTCGCGCCGCCGGGGGGGGGGCGGCCGTGACCGCGCGGCGCTTCGTGGCCGCCCTCGTGGCCGGCGCGGCGCTCATCGCCTGCGGCGGTGGCGACGGGCCCACCGCGCCGGAGCCCGGCACGCTCGAGGTCCGCCTCACGACACCGAACGCCGACGATCGCGCCATGCTCGTCACCGTCACGGGCCCCGAGCCGATCCAGGCCGTCAGCGGGGCGGTGGGAAGCGCCCTCGTGCTCCACGGCCGCGTGTCGGGCTCGCAGGCCACCATCGCGGTGTTCGGCCCCGTGACGAGCGGTGTGCTGGCGCGCGTCGCGGTGCCGGACGTGGGGCGGGTTGGCGCGTACACCGTGACCATCGTCGAGGTGGCGGATGACGCCAACCAGCTGCGCGCGTCGCTCGGGGGGTACTCTCTGACCATCGTGCGTTAGGCGTCGCGCCCTACTCCCCGTCGCCGTCGTCATCGGGCTCGAGATGGACCTGGGCCGAGCCGTCGGTCGCGTACAGGACCGAGACGCGCCACGGGCGGCAGCAGACCTGGCAGTCTTCGACGTACTCCTGCACGGCGCCGCCGCCCGGGTCCAGCGCGATCTCGTTGGTCTCGCCGCAGTACGGGCACGCGACGTCGGCCGTCGTGTCGGCCGAGCCGTCGCCAAGAGGGAACTCCTCGTCCAGATCCACGGTGCCAAGGTAGCGCGTCCGGCATGACCCACGAGTCTTGCATTGTGCAAGAGTGCCCCCCTTCCTATTGTTGGGGGGATGGCCGTCGTAGCCGCCTCTCAGCCTCAGGTTTCCTCCAAACGGACCCCTCGCCCGGGGGCCGTTCCGCCGGTCCGGACCCTCCTCCGGTGGCTCTACATCGGCCGCCTGTCCATCGCCACCGGCGTGTTCGTCGGGGCCGCGCTGGCCTGGTGGCAGGCCGACATCACGCAGCTGTTCATCGCCTCGGTGTCGGTCACGCTCGCCTACGTGGTCACGGCGGCGTCGGTGTGGTGGTCGCACCTCCGGACCGGCGAGGTCGGCCAGACCTTCATGTACATGCAGGCGTTGTTCGACCTGTTCCTCGTCACCGCCATCGTCCACATCAGCGGGCCGTACACGTACTTCGCGGCCCTGTACATCCTGGTCATCGCGATCAACGCGGTGATGATGCCGTTCGCGAACGGGATGCTGATCGCGCTCGCGGCCGGCATCCTGTACGCCGCCGACGCGGTGTTCGGGCATCCGATCGAGCTGTCATTCGCGCTGCTGCTTCAGGTCGGCGTCTACTGGCTCGTCGCCCTCGCCACCGGTTACCTGGCGAGCCGCGTGCGGGTGGCGGGCCAGGCCCAGGAAGCCCTCACCGCCGAGTTGCGCATCGCGAGGCTCGAGGCGGGCGACATCCTGCGCGCCATCCGCACCGGCGTCCTCACCGTGGCGGGCGACGGACGGCTCATCTACGCCAACCCCACGGCCGAGGCGCTGCTCGACATCGACGTGGACGCGATGCGGGACCAGCCGGTGCTGGAGGCCATTGACCGCGTGGCGCCGGTGGTGGCCGACGCGGTGCGCGCCACCGCCTACGACGGCCGGCGCGTGGTACGCCGGGCCGGCGAGGCGAGGCTCGGCGGCCGCGTGTTCCCCATCGGCGTCTCGACCACCGCGGTCTATCTCCGGCCGGGCCAACCGGCCTCCGTGACCGCGATTTTCAAGGACATCTCCGACGAGAAGCAGCTCGAGCAGCTGCACATGCGCACCGAACGCCTCGAGGCCGTGGCCGAGATCGCGGCCTCGCTGGCGCATGAGATCAGGAACCCCCTGGCCTCGATCCGGTCGGCGGTCGAAATGCTGGGCCGCACCGCCAGCCAGGACCCCGACGAGAAGACGCTGTCGACCCTGGTGCTGCGCGAGAGCGACCGCCTGGCGCGACTGCTCACCGAGTTCATGGACTTCTCGCGCGTGCGCGTCACCAAGTCCGCGGCGCTCGACCTGGTGGCGGTGGCCGAGGCCGGGATCCGGCTCGCTCGCCAGCACCCGGACGGCGGTGGCGACGCCCAGATCGAGCTGGTCGCGCCCCCCGGGGGGGGGGCCGTGATGATCGAGGGCGACGAGGACCTGCTGCATCGGGTGGTGTTCAACCTCGTGCTCAACGCCGTCCAGATGTCGGCGCCGCCGGCGCGGGTCGTGGTCGAGGTCGGCATGCCCGATCCGGGCGGGATCAACGCCAACGTGGCCATCGAGCAGCCGCGGCTGCTCCGGGTGAGCGACGCGGGCCCCGGCGTGGCCCCCGAGATCCTGCCGCGGCTGTTCGAGCCGTTCGTGACGGGGCGGCCCGGCGGCACGGGACTCGGGCTCGCGATCGTCCAGCGCGCGGTACAGGCGCATCGCGGCTACATCTTCGTGGACTCGGTGCCTGGCGAAGGCACGGTGTTCACGATCTACGTGCCGGCGCGCTTCGCCGCCGGGGAGGGCGTGTGAGCCGACCCACGATCCTGGTCGTGGACGACGAGTCCGCGATTCTCGAGACGGTGCGCATCCTGCTCAAGAACGAGGGCTTCGAGGTGAACACGGCGCAGGGCGGCAGGGCCGGCCTGGACGCCATCGGGAAGCTCGGGCCCCAGATCGTGCTGTCGGACATCCGCATGCCCGGCGTCGGGGGGATCGAGATCCTCAAGGCCGCCCGGGAGAAGGACCCGGACACGCCGGTCATCCTCATGACCGCCCAGGCCGAGCTCAAGACCGCGATCGAGGCCGTGAACCAGGGCGCGTACCACTACATCCAGAAGCCGTTCAGCAACGACGAGCTGGTCTCGATCTGCCGCCGGGCCGCCGAGGCGCGCGAGCTGAAGGTCGAGAACAAGTCGCTCAAGCAGGAGATCCGGCGCCGCGACCGCTCGCAGACCGTCAAGCCGCTCGGCAAGAGCAAGGCGTTCATCGAGGTGCTCAAGCTCGCGGAGATGGTCGCGCCGACCGACAGCACCGTTCTGATTTCCGGCGAGAGTGGCACCGGCAAGGAAGTGATCGCGCGGTACATCCACGAGATGTCGCCGCGCACCGAGCACCCCTTCTTCTCGATCAACTGCGGCGCGCTGCCGGAGAGCCTGCTCGAGAGCGAGCTGTTCGGTCACATGAAGGGCAGCTTCACGGGCGCCGTGAAGGACCACCAGGGCCTGTTCGTGGCGGCGGGCGGCGGCTCGTTCTTCCTGGACGAGATCGGCGAAACGACGCCCGCAACCCAGGTGAAGCTGCTCCGCGTGCTGCAGGAGCGGGAAGTGATCCCGGTGGGCGGCACGGAAGCCGTACATGTGGACGCGCGGCTCATCGCGGCGACCAATCGCGATCTCGAGGAGGAGATGAAGACCGGCCGGTTCCGCTCGGATCTGTTCTACCGCCTCAACGTGATCGCGATCCACCTGCCGCCGCTGCGGGTGCGCCGGGACGACGTCCCGATCCTGGCCGACGCGTTCCTGAAGCGGATGGCGCATGGCGGCGAGCCGAAGCGCGTCGCCGAGCCGGCGATGGACGCGCTGCTCGCCTACGACTGGCCGGGCAACGTGCGGGAGCTGGAGAACGCGCTCGAGCGCGCGGCGATGCTCACCACGGGTGCGGAGATCCCCGTGTCGGCCCTGCCGGAGCGTGTGACGGAGCGGCGCGCCGAGCCGCTGGTCTCGGAGCGCCCGCCGGCCAATCCCACGCTCGATGTCATCGAGCGTGCCTATATCCTCTTCGTGCTGCACGCCGAGGCCGGCAACAAGACGCGCGCCGCGGAGGTGCTGGGCATCGATCCCTCGACCCTGTACCGCAAGCTCGGCCGTTACGAGGGGGAGCAGGCGTCCTGAAGCTCCTCGGCGCGAGCTTCGCGGCGGGTGTCGCGGTCGCGGCGGTGGTGGCGTGGCAGATGGTACCCGCGTTGGCCGGCGTGTTCTACGACGACGGGGTCTACCTCGCGTTGGCCCGGAGTCTCGCCGAGGGGGGCGGCTACCGGCTGCAGTACCTGCCGGGTGCGCCGGCCGGCGTGCACTACCCGGTCGGCTATCCGGCGTTCCTCGCGGCGCTGTGGATGGCGTGGCCGTCGTTTCCAGCCAACCTCGCGCTGCTCAAGGCGGCCAATGCGGTGCTGACGGGCCTGTTCGCCGCGGTGACCGTGCGCCACCTCGCGCCGCGGCTGCCGGTCCCGACGTGGGGCACGGCGGCCGTGGTGGCGGCAGCCTGCGTCGCCGTGCCGCTGATGGCCGTGGCCACCGTGCTGTTCGCGGAGCCACTGTTCCTCGTGCTCGCGGCGCTCGCGGTGTGGGCCGCCGACGGCGCGGCCGTTGCCGAAGGGCGGCGCGGCTGGACGCTGGCCGCCGCGGCGGGCGCGCTCGCCGGGCTGTGCATGCTGACCCGCTCGATCGGCGTGGCGGTGCTGGGCGGCGTGGCCGTCGCGTTGGTTGCGCGGCGCCGCGGATACGGTGTCGTCGCGCTGGCCGCCGGGGCGCTGCTCGTTGCGCCGGGGCTGGCGTGGACCGCCGCCCACGCCGGAGAGACCGACCCGGCGGTCGTGGCGAACTACGGGACCTACGGGCAGTTCCTCCGGCAGGCCGGCTCCGGATGGTGGACGCCGGCCAGCCTGCTCGAGGTGATGCAGCCGATCGCGGCGCTCGCCGTGCCGGCGGCGCCGGCGGGTCTGTGGCATGCCGCGGCCGCGGCGGCCCTGGCGCTGCTGGTGTGGGGCGCCATGCAGCTCGGGCGGTGCTCGGTCGCGCTCGGGGCCACGCTGGCGCTGTATGCCGCGGTCGTGACCCTGTGGCCGTACGGCCCCGCGCGTTTCGTATGGGCCATCGTGCCGTGGCTGGCCGTCGCCTTCCTGGCCGGCTGCGCGGACCTGCTGCGCCGCGCCAGGACGCTCCCGCCGCGCGCCGCGACCGCGACCACCGTCGCGGTGCTGGCGGTGATCGTGCTGGTCGCGACGACCTACGCGGCGGGCCAGGGCCGCGGGCTCGCCGCCGGCGCGCCCACGACCGTGCAGCGCGGAATCTCCGCGACCATGCAGCAGGTGGTGGATTGGGTTCGCGCGCGGACCCCGCCCGGGGCCGTGATCGCCACCGAGGACGAGGCGCTGGTCTGGCTCTACACCGGGCGGCGGGCCGTGCCCTCGTTTCTGTGGCGCGTCCGGGGCCGCACCGGCGAAAGCCTCGGCCCCGACACGCTTCGTGCGTATCTCGATCGGACCGGGGCGACGCACCTGGTGCTCACCGGTCTCGGCGCCGACGCGGCGCCCGACATCAGCGCCCTGATGGAGCGCGCGCCCGGCTACCTTCGCCTGGTCCAGGTCTGGCCGGGCCAGGCGTTCGCCTTCGCGATCGAGCGGCCGTGAGACCCCCGCCGGCCCCGCGTTCCCCCGAGGTGTCGGTGGTGATGCCGTGCCTGAACGAGGCCGGGTCGGTGGCGCAGTGCGTGCGCGAAGCGCGGGACGCGCTCGCGCGGGGCGGGCTCGAGGGTGAGGTGGTCGTGGCCGACAACGGCTCGACCGACGGCTCGCCCGCCCTCGCGGAGGCGGCGGGCGCGCGCGTGGTGTCGGCGCCCGTGCGCGGCTACGGCGCGGCGTACCTCGCCGGCATCGCCGCAGCCCGCGGCCGCTACCTCGTGCTCGGCGACGCCGACGGCACCTACGACTTCGACGACGTCCCGGCGTTCGTGGCGAAGCTGAGGGAAGGCAACGACCTCGTGCTCGGCTCCCGGTTCGCGGGCACGATTCTGCCCGGCGCGATGCCGTGGCTGCACCGCTACGTCGGCAACCCGGTCCTCACGGGCATGCTCAGCCTGTTCTTCGGCCGGAGCGTGTCGGACGCACACTGCGGGATGCGCGCGCTGACGCGCGACGCGCACCAGCGGCTGCAGCTCAGGACCACGGGCATGGAGTACGCGTCGGAGATGATCGCGATCGCCATCCGCCGCGACATGCGCCTGGCCGAGATCCCGATCACGTACCATCCGCGTGCCGGCGAGTCGAAGCTGCGCAGCTTCCGCGACGGCTGGCGCCACCTCCGCTTCATGCTGCTGCTCTCGCCCACGCCGCTGTTCATCGTGCCCGGCCTGCTCGCCATCGTGTCAGGCATGGTTGGGCTGGGTGCGCTGTTGCCCGGGCCGCTCCGCATCGGGTCCATGTCGTTCGACTTCCACTTCATGTTCCTGGCGAGCGCGCTCGCCATTCTCGGCGTGCAGCTCGTCGGCCTCGGCGTCTCGGCCAAACTGTACGCGCGCCGGGAGCTCGAGCTGGGCGACCGCTGGCTCGCGTGGCTCGCGCGCTGGTTCACGCTCGAGCGCGGCCTGCTGGTGGGCGGTGCGATCCTGGCAGCCGGCGTCGGCATCAACGCGGCGATCCTGATGGACTGGCTAGGGGCGGGGCGCGGTACGCTGTTCGCGGTGCGGCCGGCCCTGGTCGGCCTCACGCTGTTCGTCATCGGGGTGCAGGTGGTGTTCGGGTCGTTCTTCATCAGCGTGCTGCGGGACGACGCTCGCGGATGAGCGCGCCCCTCCCCCCCCCCTCCCCCCGAGTCTCCGTCATCATCCCGACGCTCAACGGTGCCGGGATCCTGCCGCCGCTGCTGGCGGCGCTGCGCCGCGCCGCCGCGGCCTGCGACCTGGAGATCGTGGCCATCGACTCGGGCTCGCGCGACGAGACGCCCGCGCTGCTCGTGAGCGCAGGCGCGAAGGTGCTCGACCTCGGCGGACGTCGGTTCGGCCACGCGAGCGCGCGGAACCGCGCGGCCGGCTACGCGCAGGGCGATGTGCTGCTGTTCCTGACCCAGGACGTCGAGCCGGTGGGCGACGGGTGGCTCACCCCGCTCCTCGCCGCGCTCTCGCAGCCCGGCGTGGCGGGCGCGTTCGGGCGGCAGCTGCCGCGGGGCGCCTCGCCGGAGGAGGCGTTTCTCGCCAGCGTCAATTACGGCGAGCAACCGCGCCGGATCACGCGCGAGGCCCTCGCACGTCCGTTCGGGCCTGGCGCCACGCTGTTCTCGAACGCGTTCGGCGCGGTGCGGCGCGAAGCGTGGGCACAGCTGCCCTTCCCCGAGATCGTCATGAGCGAGGATCAGGCCTGGGGGCTGGCCGCGCTCCGCGCCGGGTGGGAGCTGCGCTACGTGCCGGCCGCCGCGGCCTACCACGGGCACGCGTTCTCCGTCGGCCGGGCATTCCGTCGCAACTTCGACAGCGGCAGCTCGCTCCAGGCACTCGGGCTCGCCGGCGGCGCCTGGCGGAGCGGCCTCGGGCACCTGGTCCGCGAGCTAGGCTGGATCGGCGGGCGCTACGGGGCGCTGCGCGCCGCGCGGGCCGGGGCGTACGAGGCGGTGCGGATGGCCGGGTTCCAGTTGGGGCGGCTGGAGCGCGTCCTGCCGCGCGAGGTTGCGCGCCGGTGCGGCGAGGCGCCGCGCGCGTGAGCGCTCCGCGCGTCAGCATCGTGATCCCGACCTGGAACGGCGCGGACCTGCTCGAGGCCTGCCTGCGGTCGTTGCGGGCGCAGACCTTCTCCGCCTTCGAGGTCGTGGTGGTGGATAACGGGTCCACCGATCGGACCCGCGCCATGCTCGCCGGCGGGTTTCCGGAGGTGCAGCTCGTCGCGTTGCCGGAGAACCGGGGGTTCGCGCCCGCCACCAACGCCGGCCTTCGCGCGGCGCGCGGCGAGATCCTGGTGTGCCTCAACAACGACGTCGAATGCGATCCCGGCTGGCTGGGCGCGCTGGTCGCAGCGCTCGACGCCCGCCCCGCCGTCGGCTCCGTGGCCTCAAAGATGATGGACGCGCGGCGGCCCGGCATCGTCGACGCGGCCGGTGACGGGATGGCGCTGGTCGCCTGGAACATCGGGCGCGGCCAGCCGGACGGGCCGCGCTGGCGCGAGGGGCGCGAGGTGCTGAGCGCCTGCGCCGGCGCTGCCGCGTATCGTCGCGCGCTGCTCGATCGCGTCGGACTGCTGGACGAGGCGTTCTTCGCCTGGTTCGAGGACGTGGACCTCGGCATCCGCGCCCAGCTGGCCGGGTTCCGGTGCTGGTACGAGCCGGCGGCGGTCGTGCACCACAAGGGCTCGGCGACTGCGGAGCGGATGAGCGACGCGAAGACGTTCTATACGGTTCGCAACGGCATGTACCTGTTCTTCAAGACGATGCCGCTCCGCCGCGTCCTGCTGTGGGGGTGGCTCGTGCTCGCGTGGCCGTGGCTGGCGCCGCTCGCGCTGGGCCAGCCGTGGCGGTCCACGGTGCGCGCCTGGCTCGCTTTCTGGACCATGGTGCCGGGCATCCTGCACGGACGCCGCTCGGTGTACGCGGGGCGCCGCCACGAGGTGCCGCGACTCCTCGGGCTCCTCGACTCGCCGCTCGAGGATCTGCGGCGGGTGTGGCGCACCGCCGGCGCGCGCCTGCTGGACCGGTCCACCACGCCTCCGGCCGCCGCCGGGGGCTGGGCGGGGGGGAAGGGGGGGGCCGCGTGAGCGCGGAGCGTCGCGCGCTCGCCGCGCTGATCGCCGGCGGCCTCGCCGTGCGCCTCGTGTTGTTGTTGCTGCGCGGCGACTACCTCGTTTACGACGAGGCGTACTACCTCCTGCTGGCTCGCGCTCTGCGCGAGGGCCGCGGCTTCGAGCTGAACGGGCTCGCGCACGTCGCCCTCTCGCCCCTGCAGCCGGTGGCGGTCGCCGCTCTCTCGCTGCTCGGCCTCCCCGACCTCCTGGCCTCTCGACTCCTCGGCGCGGCGTCCGGCGCGCTGCTGCCGCTGCCGGTGGCCGCGCTGGGCTCGCGCTTGGCCGGACCTCGCGGCGGGGTCCTGGCCGCGGCGCTGGTGGCCTTTGCGCCGGCGCTGATGAGCTTCACGCCGTTCTTCCCAGGCGTCAGCTGGAATCTCTACTTCGGCTCCGAGCCGCTGTTCCTGCTTATCGCGTTCGGCGCGACGGCGGCCGCGGTGCGCGCGGCCGCCGCGGGCCCGCCGCAATGGTGGTGTCTGGTGGGCGTGCTCTGCGGCCTGGCCTTCCTCGCTCGCGCCGAGGGGCTGGTGTTCGCGCCGCTGGTGATGGCGGTGGCTGCGGCGCGCGTCTCCCGTGCCGGCGCGCGGGCGTGGAAGGGCTGGCTGCTGGCGGCGGCGGTCGGCGTGGCGGTCGCGGCGCCCTACCTGTGGTACCTGCGCTCGTCGCTTGGCCGCTGGGCGCTCAGCGGCCGCGTTCAAATGCGGGGCGCCGCCCAACCGGCCGTGCCGACGAGCAGCCAGCGCGGCGGGGCGGTGCTCGAGCAGTTCGTGTGGGGCGGCAACGAAGACGCGTTCCGGGCGGAGCTGTACCGCCTGACGCCGGACGGTCGCCGGATGCAGTCGCAGTATTGGGGCGTCGCGCCCCCGGAATCCTCGCGCGCCGCGCCGCATCCGCCGGCGCCCGCTCCCGCGGGAGCCGCCCCGCCAACCCTTCCCCCGGGGACACGCCGCGCTTCGCTGTGGCTCGGCCTCGCGGCCACGATGCCATGGTGGCTGATCGGCCTCGGCGCCGCCGGCCTGGCCGTATCGCGGCGGCAGGGCTGGGCTCTCGCCTGGCTGGCGCCGGCGGTCGTGACCGCCGCCCTGCCGGCCGCGCTCGTGTACGTCGAGCCGCGTTCGCTGCTGGTGCTGGTTCCCGTCGCGGCCATCGGCGCCGGCGCGCTGTGGGCGGCGGCGCTCCAGGCCGCCGCAGGCTCCCGCGCGCGGCCCTGGCTCGCCGCGGCCGCCGTCGTCCTGGTCGTCCTCGCCGCGTGGCCCGCGATCCGCGACGGATGGATGTCGCGTCGCCGGGACACGCCGCTCCAGCAGCTGGCCGCCGCGCAGCGTGCCGTAGGCGTGCATCTCGGCCGGCGGCTGCCGCCCGGCGCCGTGGTCATGAGCTGGCACCCGGCCGTCGCCGTGTGGGCGCATCGCGACTGGCGCGTGCTTCCGTGGGAGCCGCTCGACCGGATCATCGGGTATGCGCGGGGCGAAGGCGTCGCCGCCGTCGTACTCAGCCGGTTCAACCCTTCGCCCCTGACGAATCCGCCGCGCAGCTTCACGGCGATCCTGCTCGACGGCGGCGCCGACCCGGGGCCGGGCAGGTCGCTGCGGCTCGACCGGGTGGAGGAGACGCCGCTGCTGTTCGTGGGGCGGATCGCCACCGAGCCGCCGCGATGAGCCGCCGCGAGCGCCTCGCCCGCTGGTTCGTCGTCGTCGTCGTCGTGATCGGCGCCGCGTGGTCCCTCGCGCCGGCCGGTGTCTGGTGGGCTGGTTGGCCGATGAGCTATTACAACGGCACGTGGCAGGTGTGGCGGTGGGGCGGCCTGGTAGCGGTGCTCGCGGCGGCCGTGTTGCTGATACTGAGCCGCGGCCGCGTCGCCGACCCGCTGGCCCGCGCCTGGGCGCGGCTCGAAGCCGTCCCCGCGCGCCGGTTCGTCACGGTGGCCGCGGTGCTGCTGGGCGCACTCGCACTGATGTCGTCGGTGTTGCTGTTCTCGGGCAATCCGCGCAACGTGGACGGCTTCGCCCAGCTGTTCCAGGCGCGCATCTTCCTGGCCGGCCGGCTGTGGGTGCCGCCGCCGGCCGAGGTCGCCAACTTCGCCACGCTCCAGATGATCGTCGGCCCCGAGCGCTGGTACGCGCAGTATCCGCCGGGCCAGGCACTGCTGCTCGCCGCCGGGCTCGCCGCCGGCGCGTGGTGGCTGCTCAATCCGCTCCTCGCCGCCGCGCTCGCCGCCGCTACCTGGCGCGTCGCCCGGTGGGCGTGCGACGACACCACGGCCCGCCTCACGGTCATGCTGCTGTGCGCCTCACCGTTCGTGCTCGCGGTCGCCGGCAGCGAGATGAGCCACCTCGGCGCGGCTGCGCTCGGGCTGGGCGCGGCGGCGTGCGCCACGGCCACGGACGGCCCCCGGGGCCATCTGGCAGCGACCGGCGCGGGTGCGCTGCTGGGCGTGATGACGGCGTTCCGCCCGCTCGACGCCGTGGCAGCCGTCGTGCCGGTCGCGGCCATCCTGCTCGTGGCCGCGTCGCGCCCGTTCGCCGCGCTCGCGGTCGCTGCCGGCGCGGGTGCCATCACGACGGTCCCGACGCTCGCGTACAACGCGGGAACCACCGGGGATTGGCTGACCTTCGGGTACGCGAGGCTGTGGGGCCCGCAGCACGCGCTCGGCTTTCACGACGTGCCGTGGGGCGTGGCGCTTACGCCAGGCCGCGCCGTCGGGCTCACGGGCATCGACCTCCACCAGCTCAACGTCTACCTGCTCGACCTGCCGTTGCCCGCGCTCGCGGTGGCGGCCCTGGGCCTGGCGCTCGGACGACGCAGGCTCGGCGCCCGCGATGCGGTGCCCGCGCTCGGCGCCGCCGCGCTGTTCGGGCTCCTGTTCTTCTACTGGCACCGCGACGTCTTCTACGGCCCGCGGCTGCACTTCAGCGCCGTGCCGTGGGTCGTGATCCTGCTGGCCCGCGGGGCGATCCTGCTGGCGCGGATCGAACGCCCCGTGATCCTGGACCGGCCCGCGGGCGCCTCGCTCGGGACGCTCCTCGCGGTCGCGGCCGCCATCGGCCTGGTGGTGTTGCTGCCGCCACGGCTCAGGGCCTACCGGGAGTCGGCTCCGCTGTTCAGCCTGCACCCCGATCGCGACGCCGACCGCGCGGGCATCAGCCGCGCGGTGGTCGTGATTCCCGATGGCTGGGGGTCCCGGCTCATCACCCGCATGTGGGCCCTCCACGTTCCGGTGTGGCGTACGACCCGCCTCTACGCCGGCATCGACGCGTGCACCCTCGAGCAGGCGGTCGGCCGGGCCGAAGCCGACAGCGTGACCCGTGAGCGGCTGCCGCGAACCCTCGACTCACTCTTCGCCCGGCGGCGCCCCGGGGTGCGTCGAGGCCTGACCGGGGATCCCAACCTCCGTCTCCCCGATCCCCGCCAGAATCCGTCCGCCGACCTGCGACTGCCGGCCGACAGCATCCTGCCGGAAGCGTGCCGCGCGGAGATCGCCTTCGACCGGCGGGGCTTCCTCACCTACGCGCCGTTCCTGTACCTCAACACCGCGCGCCTCGATGGCGACGTCGTCTGGGCCCGCGACCTGGGTCCGCGCAACGCCGCGCTGTTCGCGCACTACGCCGGCCGCCGCCTGTTCCGGTACGCGCCCCTCGTGCCGGGGGGCCCTCCCGTGTTCACGCCGCTCGAGGGAGCGAATGAAGCGCGTTAGGCCCTGGATGCTGGTATGCGCCGTGGCCTTCGCCGCCTCGGCACCGAGCCTCCGCAACGGCTTCGTGTACGACGACGTGCCGGTCGCGCAGGAAGATCCGCGCATCCGCTCGTTCGAGCCGGGCCGCCTCCTCGCCATCCCGTACTGGGGCGACGAATTCCACGACCGCATCTATCGCCCGTTCACGACGCTCTCGCTGGCGGTGGACTGGCAGCTGGGGGGGGGCCGAGGCGCCGCCTGGCCGTTCCATCTCACCAACGTGCTGCTCCACCTGGTGGCGACGGCGCTGGTCCTCGCCCTCGCCCGCCGGGTCGTCGGCTCGGCCGGAGCGACCCTGGCCGCGCTGTGGTTCGCGGTGCACCCGGTGCACGTGGAAGCGTTCGCGGGCATCGTCGGGCGCGCGGAGCTGCTGGCCGCGGCCGCGTACCTCGGCGCGGTCCTCGCGTTCGACGTCGCGCTCGAGAACCGGCGGTCCGGCTCGAGCCCGATGCGGCACGCCGGGCTGGTGCTCGCGACCCTGGCGTGCGCCGCCCTCGCCTACGGTGCCAAAGAACACGCGCTCACGCTTCCCGCCGCGCTGGTGCTGACGGCGTGGTGGCGGGCGCGGCAGCGTGCCGAGCCCGCCGGCTCAGGGTTGAAGCAGGCGGGAGTGCTGGTCGGCGGGGTGCTCGTCCTCGCGACCTTCTACCTCGCCGCCCGCGCCGCCGTGCTGGGGACCATGTTCGGCGGCGGCGCGGTGGCCGCCGGGCTCGACGGCCTGGACGTCACGGGTCGGGCCCTGGTGATGCTGCCGGCCTTGCTCGTCTGGCTCCGATTGCTGGCGTGGCCCGTCCACCTGGCCGCCGACTACTCGCCCAATGCGTTCGAGCCCCACCTCGCGGCGGGAGGGGCCCACTTCGTGGCGTTGCTGCTTCTCGCCCTGTTCGTCTGGGTGGCGTGGGCTGCGCGCCGGCGCATGCCCGGCCTCACGTTCGGTCTCGCCTGGTGCGCGATCACCGGGGCCATCGCCGCGAACGTCGCGTTCCCCACGGGGGTGCTCGTCGCCGAGCGCGTGCTGTACCTGCCGTCGGTCGGCGCGGCACTCGCCTTGGGCGCGTTGTGGGAGCGGTTGCCGGTGAACCGCTGGACGTGGCCCGCCACCACGGTCGTGCTCGTTGCCCTGGCCGCGCGCACGCTGGAGCGCGTGGGCGTGTGGCGCGAGAACGGCCGGTTCTTCGCCACCCTCGAGCACGACGCGCCCGCTTCGTACCGGGCCCGCTGGATGGCGGGCACCTGGGCGTTCCGGCGCGGCGAGCAGCGCACCGGCGAACGGTTACTCCTGAGCGCCATGCGCATCTACCCGGCAGACCCGGTGCTGGTGGGCGAGCTGGGTGCGTGGTACCTGCAGGCCGGCCGGTTCACCGACGCGGATCGCTTCCTCTCGGCGGCATTGCGCGCGGATTCGATGATGGCCGACGTCGCCTCGCGCGCGCTCCTCGCGCGACGCAGGGCCGGCCGGGCCGATTCCGCCGCGGCCCTCGCCCGGGCGGTCCACGCCCGCTTCCCCGACCATCCGGCGGTCCTGCTCGGCGCGTTCACGGCGTTCCTGGAGGCCGGTGACTCCCGCGAGGCGCTGGCCATGGCGCGCCGCCTCACCTTCCTGGAGCCCGACCGCTGGCAGCACCACCAGCTGCGGGCGGACGCCGCGCTGCGTCTCGGCCGCTGCGACGAGGCGCGTGCGGCCCTGCACCGGGCGGTCGCGCTCGCCCCCCCCCCCGAGCCCGCGCCGCGCGACATGGCGACGCGCCTCGAGGCCGCTCCGGCCTGCCGGCCCCGCCGACCATGACCGTCCGGAAGGGGGCCTTCATCGCGGCCATGGTGGCCGTGGTGGCCTACGCCCCGGCGCTTCGCAACGGCTTCACTCTGGACGACACGCCGATCGTCGAGGAGAACCCGCGCGCGCACGACATCGGGCTTGCGCTCCGCGCCTTCGACGAGCCGTGGTGGCCGCCGCCGCACGACGCGGGGCAGTGGCGGCCGCTGACGATCCTCTCGTTCGCCGCCGACTGGCAGCTCTCGGGTGGCAGCACGGTGTGCCTGCACGCGGTCAACGTGCTGTGGCACGCGGCCGCCACCGGCCTGCTCGTCCTCGTGCTCGCGCCGTTCTCGGGCGCCGGCGGTGCCCTGGCGGGCGCGCTGGTGTTCGCCGTGCACCCGGTACACGTCGAGGCGGTGGCAAACCTGGTCGGGCGCGCCGAGCTGATGGCCGCGGTGTTCCTGTTGCTGGCCCTGCTTTGCGCACGGGCCGTGCGCGCGGCGGCCGCAGCGGGCCGCCGCACCTGGTCCGCCGAGCTGGCCATGCTGGCGTGCGTCGCCCTCGGCTTGCTCTCGAAGGAGCACGCCGCCGTCGCGGTTGCCCTGCTGGTCCTCGACGAGTGGGCGCTGGGCGGGACGAGTCCCGGCGAGCGCCTGCCACGCCGCGCGATCGTGGCCGCGCTCGCGCTCACCCTGGCGTGGTTCCTGGCGCGGCGCTCGGTCGAAGGCGGTCGCTCGTTCGTGGCGGTCGCGCCGACCTTCTTCGGCCTCGACGTCGGGGGCCGCCTGAGCACGATGCTGCCCACCGTGTTCGAGGTGGTGCGGCTGCTGGTATGGCCTTTCACCCTCTCGCCCGACTACCACCCCGAGGTCGTCCCGCGCCTCACCCACCCGACCGCGCTCGGGCTCGCGGGCGCGCTGCTGCTCGCCTCGCTGGTCGCGCTCGCGGTCCTGCTGTGGCGCCGGAGCCGGGGCGCGTCGGCGGCGTTGTGGTTCACCGGCATCGCGTACCTGCCAACGTCGAACCTGCTGTTTCCCTCGGGCATCGTCCTCGCCGAGCGCGCGCTCTATCTGCCCAGCGTCGGCGTGGCGCTGCTCGCGGCCCTGGGCGTCGAGCGCCTGCGCACCACGAGGCGGCTCGCGATGGGGATCCTGGCGGTCGCGCTGGTCGCGGGCGCCGTGCGCACCGTGACGCGGATTCCGGTGTGGAGCAGCTCGCGCGCGCTGGTGCTCGACGGCGTGCTGACGCGGCCCGAGTCCTACAAGGTCCGGCAGGCGGCGGCGCGGGTCCTGATGAAAACCGGACGGGGGCGGGAGGCGTTGCGCGAATACGCGCTCGCCGCGGAGCTCTACGGCCACGATCCGTACCTCCTGACGGAGGCCGGCAGCGCGGCGCTGGCGTTGCGCGAGCCCCGGCTGGCGCTGCGCTTCCTCGAGCGATCCTACCAACTCGACAGCAACTACACACTGACTCGCCAGCTCCTCGAAAGGGCCCGCGCGGCGGTCTCCTTGCGTTGAGCCGAGCGGATTGCAGATTACCAGAGGGGTGGCTAGGTCCTGGGCACCCCACGCCGCCCGTCACAATGCGGTAAGTGGTTGATGCCAATACACTTGAGGCAGCATCGCCGCTGGGTGGCATAGCCGTTGCTCACCAGATGTTCGGTGGCGAATCTCTTGTCCCTTATTCACCGGAGGCACGCAGTGCGGAACAGCAAGGGCTTCACCCTTATCGAGCTTCTGATCGTGGTGGTCATCATCGGCATCCTGGCCGCCATCGCGATCCCGAAGTTCGCGAACACGAAGGAGAAGGCGTACATCGCAGCGATGAAGTCGGACCTGCGCAACCTGGTTACGGCGCAGGAATCGTACTTCGCCGACAACGTGACGTACACGAGCTCGACCGCGAACCTGAACTACAACGCGTCGACCGGCGTGTCGGTGACGGTCGGTTCGATCAGCGGCACGGGCTGGAGCGCCACGTCGAAGCACAACGGCACGGCGAAGACGTGCGGCATCTACGTCGGCGGTGGCACTCCGCCGGTGGCCGGCGCTTCCGAGGGCGAACCGAAGTGCGTCTGATGTAGCCTCACGGAAGTCGAGGGGCGGCGCCCAGGCGTCGCCCCTTTCCGTACCCGGGGAGGGTAGATGCGCAGCACGCGGGGTTTCACGTTGATCGAGCTTCTGATCGTAGTCGTGATCATCGGGATCCTGGCGGCGATCGCCATCCCGAAGTTTGCCAACACGAAAGAGAAGGCCTATCTGGCCGCGATGAAGTCCGACCTGCGGAATCTGGTCACGGCGCAGGAGGGCTACCACGGCGATTACACGACGTATACGACGGCTGCGGCCGGCCTTCAGTGGCAGCCGAGCACCGGGGTGCAGGTGACCATCGGCTTCGCGGACGCCCAGGGCTGGAACGCGACGGCTTCGCACAACGGCACGTCGCGGTCCTGCGGGATCTTCTACGGGGTTGCTTCCTCGCCGATCGCCGGCGCCAATGAGGGCGAGCCGAAGTGCCCATAGGCCGCGCCGCGGGGGCGTAAGGTGGCATCACCAATCGCGAGCGGGCGGGTCCCCAATGGGCCCGCCCGTTCCCGTTCGGCCCCGGGGCTCTCTTGCGGCAGCGAGCCCCAGGGATCAGGTTTCCGAGCGCCATTCTTTGCAGTCCAACGGTGAGGAAACCTGCACCTTGCAGCCCGGCCCGGCTTCCGCTCAAGCCGGCTCGTGATGCATAAGCTATTGCAAGGTAGCGTGTTACCGCGAGGCCCCACGTCTGGCATCGTGCTTGCCTTAGCTCCAGCCCGAGGACCTATGACAACGCAGCTCAACGCTCGTTCGACTCGCGGATTCACGATCATCGAGGTTCTGATGGTCGTGATCATCATCGGCATCGTGGCGGCATTCGCGGTCCCGAAGATCAACCTTGGCCAGTACCGCATCAACGGGGCGGTGCGGAATCTGAACGGCGTTCTGAGCCGGGCCCAGCGCCTGGCGGTCACCAATCAATTCAACGTCAACGTGGTGTTCGATGTGACGAACCAGATGGTGCGCATCCACGAGGACGACAACAACGACAACGTGGCGGATGCCAACGAGCGGGTGCGGCAGTACCCGATCGGGGAGAACGTGGAGTACGGCCTCGGTGGTGCGCCGGTGCGCACCTACAGTCCCGGGCCGGTCTCCTTCACGCGTACCCAGGGTGCACTCCCCGTCGTGATTTTCCGCCGGGACGGCAGCGCGTCGGAGAATGGAGGGATTTACATCACGTCCCTCAATGCCGTGGCCACGGGCCGCGTGACGGACGCGCGGCTCGTGGAGATCGTTCGTGCCACCGGGCGCACTTCCTGGTTCCGTTACACGGGGACACAATGGGAACAAAAGTTCTAAGCGCCAATCGTCGCGGCGTCACCCTGGTCGAGGTGCTCGTGGCGCTGACCATCCTGACGGGCGTGCTGCTGGGAATGGGCACGTTCGCGGTGAACTTCACGCGCGCCGTCAGCCGGTCGGACGCGCGGGTGGTGGCGGTGCAGCTGGCCTCCCAGCGTATCTCGGAGATCCGCTCGCAGCCGAACTACTCGACGCTCGAGGCCACGTACAACGGCACCGAGCCGTCGATCGCGGGGTTCCCGGGCTATTCGCGCGTGACCCTGATCCAGCGCACCGGCGGCCCGCGGCCGACGTTCACGAACGACTTCAAGACGGTAACCGTGTCGGTCGCGGCGCCCGGCTTCACCACGCCGATCAGGAAAACCATCATCGTGGCGGCTCCATGAATGCCAGGCGTCGCGGCTTCACCCTGGTCGAGCTCATGATCTCGCTGGTGCTGATCGGCATCGTGATGGCCGGCGCCCTGCGGATGTTCCGCGGCGTGAGCGCGGCCGTCAGCAGCACCGTGGACCGCATGGACGCGATGCAGAACCTGCGGTTCGGGCTGACCACGCTCGAGCGCGAGCTGCGCAACGCCGGCACGGGCGTCGTCGAGACCCAACCGACGCTCGTGTTCATGGGCGACCGTGCCGTCCTGTTCAACGCCGACCTCGTGAGCCCGATCGCCGGCTCGGCGACCGCGGTGTTCTACAACCCCGACGTGGACCCGAACGCGACCAACGCGCCGACCACGGCGCAGAAGTTCGGGATCGCGACGGTAGGCACCCTGTACCCGGACACCACGTACCGCACCGGGTACCCCTCCGGCTCGGTGTCGCCCGCCGAGGCCGTGATGTTCTGGTTCGAGCTGGACACGTCCACCACGCGTACCGACGACTACCACCTGCTGCGCCAGGTGAACAACAACGTCCCCGAGGAAGTGGCGCGCAACCTGCTGCCGTATCCGGGCCGGCCGTTCTTCGAGTGGATGCGGACCGACGCCAGCGGCGCCCTGGTGATCATTCCCGCCGCGTCGCTGCCGTGGCGGCACATCCAGGCGATCCACGGCAGCCTGGGCGACACCGTCGCCCAGGGCGCCTTCATCGATTCCGTCCGCGCGGTGCGGGTGAACCTCTACGCGACGAACGGGCTCCTGCCGCCCCGCGAGGTCGTGCGGTCGCTGGTGACCACGATCCGGATCCCCAACGCGGGGCTGACCAAGCAGCGCTCCTGCGGCGACCAGCCGATCTTCGCGCGGCCCGTGACCGCGATCAACTGGGGCGTACCCGGCACGCCCAGGGTCCGCGTATCGTGGGCGGCCGGCGTGGACGAGACCGGCGGCGAGACCGACGTCGAGAGCTATCTGATCTACCGCCGCACCGCCGCGACGTCGTTCGACGAGGCGATGGCGGTCGTGCCCGCGGGCCAGGCCAACTACACGTTCGACGATGCCTCGGTGCTCGGCGACAGCACGTACTACTACGCCGTCGCGGCGCTCGACTGCACGCCGCTCGAGTCGGCCACGTCCTCGTCGGCCCTTGTCCTTGTCATTCCCTGAACCCGTACGGAGCGAGTCCATGAACGTGTCCTGGAGCAGGAACGAACGCGGCATCGCCCTGATCGTGGTGATGCTCATGACCGTCGCCGTCGCGGCGATCGCCGCCGGCGCCATCTTCCTCACGGCCAATACGACCGTGATCTCGAAGGGGCACGAGCGCGAGGAAGACATGCGCAACGCGGCCGACGCCGGCATCGAGCTCGGACGCTCGGCGCTCAACGGCAACCCCGCCCTGTTCCCCGACTCGCTGTACCAGGCCCTGGCCGTCAACCAGCAGGTCCTGGACGCGAGCGGGAACGTGATCCCGAACGTGACCCGCAGCATCTACTTCGGGCCCACCGGCTCGGCGACCGGACAGTACGGCATCTTCGGCTCGGTGGTGTCGGTCATCCAGGACGCCACCGGCGCCGTGGTGGTGCGTCGCGGTGAGCTGGCCCAGGAGTCGTTCGCGAAGTTCGCCTACTTCACCGACGACGAAGGATCCGGCATCTGCTTCGGTTCCGGCGACAACATCTTCGGGCCGGTGCATACCAACGACGACATGTGCATCAACAGCCTCGGCGCCCGGTTCCGCAGTACGGTCACCGTGGCGGGCGTCATCAACGGGGTGCAGTACGGCACGTTCGACCAGGGATACCAGATCAACGCGTCCGTCATCCCGCTGCCGAGCATCGCGGCGCTCGCGAAGCTCAACACCTACGCCACCACCGGCGGGATGTCGTACACGGCGCCCGTCGGCGGCACCTCGGCGCAGGCGCGGATGCGCATCGAGTTCCTGGCCATTGACCTCGACAGCAACGGCCGGGTGACCGACCCCGACGAGGGGTTCTACCGCATCTACGTGGATACCGGCGTGGCCAACCCGTGGTACGTGACCGCGAGCCGGATCGCTCGGCCCGACACGTCGTCCGTGTGCGGCCACTTCCACGGCCAGGTGTTCTACACGGCCCGCATGCACACGGCGTCGTTCACGCCGCCCGGCGGCGGCACCATCTGGGGCGCGACCTGGACCAACGCGCCTGCCCAGCCTCACACCGGCGCGGCCGCGCCGAGCCAGGCGGCCGGCGAGGAGTCGCTGCGCTTGAACACCTCCGGCGGCCCGTGGCGCTGCTTCCTCGGCGGGCACGATCGGCTCAACATCACGAACGCGGCCGGCGGCGTCGTTCCGCGCAATACGTTCGCCGCGGCCGACCGGTTCGGGGCGTGGACGCGCTACACCAACACGCCGGACCCCCGCATCGTCCAGGGGCTCCGGAACCCCGCCACCGGCACCGTGGACACGGTGCTCGCCGCGCGCGATTCGCTGGCGAAGTACCTGTTCCCGCTGTCGCGCGCCTACAACCCGAACACCAAGGGCGTCATCTATGTGACGGGGAAGGTGATCGTGAGCGGCGTGCTCAACGCGCGGCTCACCGTCGCCTCGACCGACAACATCATCCTCGCGGACGACCTGCGCTACGCGACCGCACCGGGCTCCGCTCCGTGCCTCTCGTCCAACATGCTCGGCCTGCTCTCGCCGGACACCATCTTCATGGCCGACAACACCATCAACGCGCCGTGGGACTGGACGGCCGGCGCGAGCAACGGCGGCTCCACCTTCAGGAGCTACGACGACACGGACGAGGAGACGCTGCACGCCGTGATCCTCTCGCTGCTGGCGTACTACGGCGAGAACCACGGCAGCGGCAACAACAACCTCCAGCCGTGCCAGACCACGGTGCGCGGGCGCGGCTGCCTCCAGCTCACCGGTGGCGTGATCCAGGACACCCGCGGCGCCATCGGCACGTCGGGCGGTACCGGCTGGAACAAGCGGTACGCGTACGACATCTGCGCGTTCCAGACGCCGCCGCCGTACTTCCCGACCACCGGGCGCTTCCTGCGCAACCGGTACTACGAGATCGACCCGGTCGGCTTCAACGTCGCGGCGTTCTTCGCCTCGCTGGCGCCGACGCCCTGACCGCCCACACACCGCCGTGCCGGCGGGCCTCCGCGCCCGCCGGCCGCCGGTAGGAGCGCCCGGGTGAGTACCCGCGCCCCGTCTCTCCAAACCGAGCTGCTCCTGTCCGCCGCCGTCCTCGGCGTGGGCGCGCTGGTGCTCGTAACCGCCACCGCCCTGCTCGCGCCGCTGTTCGGCGAGGGCTGGCGCGGAGCCGGCCTGCTCACGGCGCTCATCGCCGCCGACGTCATCATCTTCGTGGCCTTCGGCTGGCACCTGGTCTCGTCGCGGATCCTGCGGCCCGTGGGCGCACTCGGCGCCACCGCGGAAGCCGTCGCGGCCGGGGACCTGTCGCGCCGCGCCCCTCCGGGCGGCACCCACGAGCTGGACCAGCTGGCGCAAAGCCTCAACCGGATGACCGAGCGCCTCCTCGATGCGCAGGGCGCGCTGGTCCGCGCCGAGAAGCTCGCCTCGGTCGGCCGGCTCGCCGCGGGCATCGCGCACGAGGTCGGCAACCCGCTGTCGGCCATCGGCAACTACGTGTCGGTGCTGCAGCGCCGCGGGGCCGACCGGGAAATCGTGGAGGCCATCGAACGCGAAACCGGCCGCATCGACGGTATCGTGCGTAGCCTGCTCGCCTACGCGCGGCCCCGTGAAGTACGCCGCGAGCCGCTGGGGCTTGGCGAGCTGGCGGCCGGCGCCGTGGAGCTGCTCCGCGCCCAGGGCCTGCTGCACGACACCGCGATCCGCCTCGAGGCCGATCCCACCAGCCCGCGGGTGCTCGGCGACCGCGCCGCGCTCGAGCAGGTCGTGGTCAACCTCCTGCTCAACGCGCTCGACGCCACCAGCGCCGCCGCAAGCGGTGCCCGCATCGTCGTGGCGATCGCGCCCACCATGCTCGGCGGGACCGACGGGGCCCGCCGCTCGACCGACGGCGGTGCCGCGCCGGTCCCGCCCCCCACCCGCGCCGATCGCCGCTCAGGTCGGCATCTGCCCGGCACGCCGGACGGCACCCGCGCCGCCCAGCTCATCGTGGCGGACAACGGCCCGGGCGTGCCGCTCGAGATCGCGGACCGGATCTTCGACCCGTTCTTCACCACCAAGGAGCCCGGCAAGGGCACGGGCCTCGGGCTCGCGATCGTGCACAGCATCGTCGAGCACCACGGCGGCCGCGTGGATGTCGCGCGGGCCCGCGAAGGCGGCGCCGCGTTCCTGGTCACCCTCCCGCCGGCCGCCTGATGCGCATCCTCGTCGTGGACGATGAGCCCGGCTTGCGCAACTCGCTGCGGCTCATCCTGACCGACGAGGGACACCAGGTCGCCGAAGCCGCCGACGGGGCCGCGGCCCTGGCCCGCGCCGCCGCCGAGCCGTTCGACACGATCCTGTGCGACGTTCGGATGCCGGTGGTGGACGGCCTCGAGTTCCTGCGGCGCTACCGCCAGGCGGGCGGATCGGCCCTGGTGATCGTCATGAGCGCGTACGGAGCCGAGGACGCGGCGATCGCCGCGATGAAGCAGGGCGCGTACGACTACATCGCCAAGCCGTTTCGCGCCGACGAAATCGTGCTCACGCTCCACAAGGCGGAGGAGCGCGAACGCCTCCGCCGCGAAGTGGACGAGCTCCGCTCGGCCCTGGGCGCGCAGGCCATCGGCCCCGGCCTCATCGCCGAGTCGGCGGCGATGCGCGCCGCGTTCGAGCTGGTAGCCAAGGTCGCGCCCCACCGCACCACCGTCCTGTTGACCGGCCCGAGCGGCACCGGCAAGGAAGTCCTGGCGCGCGAGCTGCACCGGCTCTCGCCCCGAGCCGAAGGACCGTTCGTCGCCGTGAACTGCGCCGCGATCCCCGAAGCGCTGCTCGAGTCCGAGCTGTTCGGGCACGTGCGCGGCGCCTTCACCGGAGCCGCGAGTGACCGGCGCGGCCTGTTCGAGCAGGCCGCCGACGGCACCCTGTTCCTCGACGAGATCGGGGACCTGCCGACGGCGCTCCAGGCCAAGCTGCTCCGCGCGCTCCAGGGAGGCGAGATTCGGCGCGTCGGTGACGCGACCGTCCGCAAGGTGGAGACGCGGGTGGTGGCCGCCACCGCGCGCGACCTGGACGCCGACGTACGCGCCGGCCGGTTCCGCGAGGACCTGTACTACCGCATCAACGTGATCCACATCCGACTGCCGCCCCTGGCCGAGCGGCCCGAGGACGTACCGCCGCTCATCCGCACCCTGCTCGCCGCCCACGCGGCGCGCATGGGGGTGAGCGTGCCGCCGATCGACCCCGACGCGATGCAGGCGTTGCTCGACCACACCTGGCCCGGCAACGTGCGCGAGCTGCAGAACGCCCTCGAGCGCGCCCTCGTCCTGGCGCGCGGGGGACGGATCGCGCGGGACGCCCTGCCGCCGCACGTGCTCCGCCCCGTCCCGGTGGACCGGCGGTCGGGCGACCGACGCTCGCTCAAAGACCAGGAGGAAGCCGCGGCGTCGCAGGCCATCCAGGACGCCCTGACGCGCAGCGGCGGCAACCGGCGCGAAGCCGCCCGGCTGCTCGGGATCAGCGTGCGCACGCTGTTTTACAAGATGCGCTCGCTCGGGGTCAGCAAGGACTGACACGCAACGCGCCGCACCGGCGCGCAACGATACGATGCCTGGCTTGGCCTCCGGCCGCGTTACAGTGGCCGGATGAACCGCGAGGCGGGCTTCTCGTTGGTCGAAGCGACGGTGGCGGCGGTCGTGCTCGCCGTCGGCGTGCTGGGTGTCGCGGCTTCGGGGGCCGCCGCCCGCCGCCTCGCGGACCTCGGCGGCAGCCGCGCCCGCGCCGCGGAGCTCGGCCTCGGGCGGCTCGCGCTGCTCGAAGCCGACCCGTGCGGCGCGGCCTCGGGCTCGTGGCGCGCTGGCCGCGACGTCGTGGCTTGGACCGTCGTACCGGCCGGCGCCGCCCGCCGGCTCGACGTGGTCGCCTCCGTACCCGAGGGCGCCCGCACCCGGACCGTACGGCTCGCCGGGCAGGCCCTCTGCGCCGCCGCGCTGCCGTGACATCCCCCCCCCGCCGCACCCGCGGCGCCACCCTGGTCGAAGCCCTGGCGGCGCTCGGCATCGCGGCGCTCCTGCTCGCCGCCACGCAGCGTCTCATTGTCCTCGCCACGCGCCAGGACGGCGAGCTGCGCCGGCGCCTGTCCGCACGCCGCGCGGCCGTGGCCGTGGCCGCCGTCCTGCGCGCCGAGCTCGAGCTGCTCGACGCCGCGGCCGGCGATCTCGTCGCCGCCACCGAGTCCACCGTGGTGCTCGGCGCGGTTCGCGGCGCCGGGTACGCCTGCGGCGTTGGGCCGGGCGCGATCATCGTCGCGGACAGTCTGTGGTCCCCGGTGCGCACTCCCGACCCGGCGCGTGACAGCGTGCTGGTGTGGCTCGAGGGCGACCCGCCCTGGACCCCCGCGGGCGGGTGGGTCGCGGCGGCCGTCTCGGGCGTTGGCGGCGCCGCGTGCGACGACGGCTCGTCCGGACTCCGGCTCGATGTCGCCGGCGCGGACCCGCGTCTCGCTGCCGCGGCCGCGTTCGCGCCGGTGCGCACCTTCGAGATCGTGGAGTACCGCGCCTACCCCGACGCGGCGCGTACCTGGTGGCTCGGCATCCGGACCCGCGCGGGCGCATCGTGGGCGGCCACGTCGCCCGTCGCGGGTCCGCTCGCGCCGCACGGGCTGACGCTGCGCCTGCTCGATGCGAGCGGCGCCGCGGTGGTGGCTCCGGGGTCGGCGGCGGCCGTGGAGCTCGACATCCGCGGCATGATCGGCCGATACGTGGACTCCCTGCGTACCGTCGTCGCGATGCGGCCTCCGCGATGACCGCCCGCCGCGGCATCGTGCTCGTGGGCGTCCTGCTCGCCCTGGTGGTGCTCGGTGCCATCGCCGGCGCCCTGGGGTTCGTGGCCCTGCAGGAGGCGCGCCTGGGCGGCAACCGCATCGCCGTCGCGCGCGCGACCCAGGGCGTCCGCGGGCTCGCGATCGAGGCGCTCGCACGCCTCGAGCCGGCCGTTACCGCCGGCCTTGCGGTCGGCGCGACGCGCGACACCCTGGGCGTTCGGGTTCGCCGGCTCGGGCGAGCGACCTGGGCTCTGGAAGCCGTGGGGCGCGACCCGGTCGGGCTCGCCGAGCGCCGCGTCGCACTGCTGGCGCTCTCGGACACGCCGCTCCTGCCGGCCGCCGCGCTGACCACCATTTTGACGCCGGCTCCGGGCGTGGTGGTAGATTCGGCCGATCGGACGCCGGCGGGCTGGGTCTGCGCATCTGAATGGTCGAGCACTATCAGCTCATCATCGATACATCTACTACCCACTGACACCGCGTTGTGGCTTCGCGGGGCTTGGGACTGGCCGCGACTCGTCGCGTGGGCCTCACGGTCGTGGGCGTCCGATTCGCTGTCGGTCCGGTATGCCGCGGCCGACCTGGCGATCTCCGGCGGCCGGTTTCTGGGCGTGCTTGTGGTGGATGGGAACCTCATTCTGCGGGCCAACGCGGAGGTGGTGGGCGTGGTGTTCGTCCGCGGCCGGATCGTGGCGGAAGGGCTTGGCGGCGCCGTTTTAGGCGCCGCGCTCGCGCGGGGCTCGGAGCTCGGCGCGGGCGCGTCGGCTGGGGCGTTGCGACTGGTGTTCTCCTCCTGCGGCGCTGGGGTCGCGATTCGGGCGCTGGCGCCGCTCCGCCCGCTCGCACAACGCTCCCTGGGACCCATCAGGTAGGGGTTCAGAAACTGCTAAGTGATAGATATCACTAGGGTTCGGCCATCTCGCCTAAAGTACCTTGACAAATGGGAGCAGGATTCCCATTGTTGTAGGCCTTTTTTTGATTTTCGGCGGCTATCTTCTTGAACTTTCGGTACATATGGCCCTCTTCGGACGCAAGAAAAAGACGATCGGCCTCGACATCGGCTCCGGCCTGATCAAGCTCGTGGTCATCGACCACGGGCACGGCGAGCCCGAGTTGACCAAGGTCGCGATCACGCCGGTGCTCGCCGATGCGATCGTCGAGGGAGAGGTCATGGACCCCGGGATCGTGGCGGACGCGATCCGCGGCCTGTTCGTGACCGGCGGCGTGAAGCAGAAGGCCGTCACCTGCGCGGTCGGCGGGCGCGACGTGATCGTCAAGAAGATCCAGATGGACCGCATGAAGGAGGCCGACGCCCGCGAGGTGATTCGCTGGGAGGCCGAGCAGCACGTGCCGTTCGACATGGAGAACGTGGAGCTCGACTTCCAGATCCTCGATCCGGACGCCGAGGGGCTCCAGATGAGCGTGCTCCTGGTGGCGGCCAAGCGGGAGCTGGTCGAGAGCAAGGTCACGCTGCTGACCGACGCGGGCTTGCAGCCCGAGGTCATCGACGTGGACGCGTTCGCGCTGCACAACGCGTTCGAGGTCAACTACCCGGACGAGCTCGCAGGGATGATCGGGCTGCTGAACGTCGGCCACGAGGTCACGAACATCAACATCCTCGAGGACGGCGTGCCGATCCTGACCCGCGACCTGGCCATCGGGACCCGCAAGTTCCGCGAGGATCTCCAGCGCGAGCGCGGGCTCTCGGCGGAGGACGCCGAGAAGCTGCTGCAGGCCTTCGAGCGCTCCCCGCAACTCGACCCCTACGTGGAGAGCCGCGGCGAGGAGATGGCGGTGGGCATTGAGCGGGCGGCGGCGTTCCTCCAGAGCTCGAGCCGCGCGGGGATGTCGAAGATCTTCATGTCGGGCGGCGGCTCGCGGATTCCGGGGCTCGGCGAAGTGCTCGCCGACCGGCTGCGGATTCCGGTGGAGCGCGCCAACCCGATCAAGAATCTCAAGGTCAAGGACGGCGTCTTCGATGCGTTGCCGATGGACGAGGTGGTTCCGTTGCTGATGCTGCCCGTCGGTCTGGCGCTGCGGAGCGCGTGAGGAGCGAGCCGGCACCGTGATCGCAATCAACCTGCTTCCGGGGGCGAAGAAGAAGCGCGCGAAGGGCGCGGGCTTCCAGCTGCCCGATTTCAAGCAGCTCGCCGCGTCGGTGAAGGAGCCGTGGCTCCTCATCTGCGTGGGGATGTACGTGGGCTTCGTGCTGCTCGTGGTCCTCATGTACATGCCGCGGCGCGCCGCCATCGCGGAGCTCGAGCCGCAGATCGAGACCGCGCAGAACGAGGCCAACCGCCTGCGCACCGCGCTCCGGCAGAAGGCGGAGACCGAGGCCAAGCGCGACTCGCTGATTTCCCAGATCGAGGTGATCCGGGCCATCGATTCGGAGCGCTACGTCTGGCCCCACATCCTCGACCAGGTCACCCGGGCGCTGCCCCAGTACACGTGGCTCGACGAGCTGACGGCGCGCGCGGCCGAGTCCGACAGCGCGGGCGTCCCGGAGGTCGGGTTCCAGGTCACCGGAAAGTCGGCCGACATGCAGGCGGTGACGCGGTTCGCCCGCAACCTCGAGGAATCGCCGTTCCTGGAAGGCGTGCAGCTGGTCTCGACCGGCGTCGTGAGCGAGCAGGGTCACGACATCTTCACCTACGTGCTGAACGTCCGTTACCAGGCGCCCGACTCGTCGATCCTGACCATGCAGCCGCTCGCGGCCACGCTGGTACAGGGTTACCGCTCGGGCACGCAGCGGACGCGGAGGTAGGGCGATGGCGCTGATTCCCCAGGACCGGCGCGGGCAGACGCTCGTGATCCTCGCGCTCCTCGGCGGGGCGCTCTTCTACTTCACCGCGTGCGGCACGCCGATCGGCGGCCTGGCGGGCGTGGCGCAGCTGACCGCGCGCCGCGACACGCTGAGGAACCGGCTCGACTCGCTGAACACCCAGGTGACGAACGCGCGGCGCGACATCGCGACCGGCGCGATCCAGCAGCTCGAGGCGCGGCTCGCGGAGTACCGCGCCAGCCTCGACCTCATGCGCACTCTGGTCCCGGCGGGCGCCGAGATCAACAATCTGTTCGACGACGTCACCAGCCGGATCAAGGTGCGCGGCGCGAAGCTCTCGGTGTTCACGCCGCAGGGCGTCGAGAGCGGCTCGCCGTTCGACACCCAGCGGGCCCGGATCTCGGTGGAAGGCAGCTACGACCAGATCGGCGAGATCCTCGCCGACATCGCCTCGTTGCCGCGCATCGTCGTGCCCTACGAGATCAGCCTCTCCCGGGCGGAGGGGCCGCGGGACACGACCGCGAACCGCGCGGCCCAGCCGCTGCGCGCCAGCTTCATCATCCGCACCTACGTGAAGACGGCGGTGGTGGACAGCATCACGCCGGCGGCCGCGCGGCCGGGAGGCGGCCGGTGAGCGCACGCATCCTCGCGGCCGCGGCCCTGATCGTGCTCGCCGCGTCCCCGGCACGCGCCCAGCAATCGCCGGCCGCCGCGCAACAGCGGCGGGCCCAGCGCGACAGCGCGCGGGCCGACTCGCTGGCGCCCCGCATCGAGTACCGCCGCGAAGTCTTCAACTACGGCGGCGGGCCGCGCGATCCGTTCCAGACGCTGGTCGCGGCCGATGTCGGCCCCGAGGTCACCGACCTCAGGCTCGTCTCCATCGCGTACGACGCCCGCGGCGGTCACAGCCTCGCGGTGCTCCGGCAGCCGAATAACCCGACGATCTACCGGGTGCGCCGCGGCGACGCGATCGGCCGGATGCGCGTCATCCAGATCCGCCAATACGAAGTGGTCTTCCAGATCGAAGAGCTGGGTTTCGAGCGGCAGGAAGTGCTGTCGCTCCCACGTCCGGAGGCAATCCGATGAAGCGACTCGGCATTCTGGCCCTGGCCCTGGCGGTGGTGGCGGCGACGCCGCCCCGCCCCGAGCGGCCTTCGGCCGACGTCACGGCCGTCAGCGTGGTGTCCGCGCCGGGCCGCGCCGAAGTGGTGGTGGACTTCAGCGGCGTGGTCGAGGTCTCCGACTTCGTGCTGCGCGGGCCCGACCGGCTGGTCCTCGACCTGGTCGGCGCGCGGCTGGTGGCGCCGCTGATGCAGTACGACGGCATCAACCGCGCCGGCATCCGGATGATCCGCTACTCGCAGTTCCGTTCCGACGTGGTGCGTGTGGTGGTGGAGCTCGACGAGGCGCGCGACTACGAGGTGCGGCAGGAGCAGACGGCGATCCGGGTGACCCTGGCCGCCACGCAGTCCTTCTCGGCCTGGTCGAGCGATGCCACGCGCGGGCGGACGGCGCAGACCGCCGCGGCGCCCGGCCCGGCAGACGTGTCCGTCGCCCCAGTTCCCGCCACGCCGCGCCCGGCCTCCTCCCCGCCGGCGCCGGCGCGGGCCGCGCCGGTCGAAATACCGTCCGCCAGCGGCCGGCCGTTGACTCAGCAGGACGTCGTGTCCACCCAGGCCCCGATCAGCGTCACGTTCGACAACGCGTCCATCCAGGATGTCGTCGCCACGTTCGCCGGCTTCTCCGGCCGCTCGATGGTGCTCGGGAAGGACGTCCAGGGGGCCGTTACGGCCGAAATCCGAAACCAGCCCTGGGACATCGCGATGAACGCGATCCTCGCGGGGCAGGGCCTCTCGGCGACTCAGCTGCCCGGCGGTATCATCCGGGTGGATACCCGACAGAACCTGGTGCAGCAGGACTCGACCGAGCCGCTCGATACGCGCGTGGTGCGCATCAACTACGCCCGTGCCACGTCGGTGGTGGGCTCGGTGGCCGCCACGCTGACGCCGACCCGCGGCCGCGCCGTGGCCGACACGGTGACGAACTCCATCATCGTGACCGACCTGCGCTCCCGGCTTTCCGGCATCGAGACCTTCATCCAGGCGCTGGACATCCGGACGCCGCAGGTGGCGATCCAGGCCAGGATCATCTTCGTGGACCGGTCCGACCTCGAGGATCTCGGCATCCGCTACGACCTCGGCTCGAACGCGGCCTTCTTCAACACGCTGATCACCCGGCCGGATCTCGCGACCGATCCGACCGGCGCCACGCCGTTCGATCCGCTCACGACGCCTTTCGCCATCGGGCTGGGCGGCAACACGGTCGCGGCGGTGGCGAACGCGAGCGAGCGCCTGCGCAACGGCAGCCCGGCGCTCTCGCTCATCTACTCGACGGTCATCGGCAACTTCTCGCTGACCGCATTCCTCGACGCCCTGCAGCAGGTGACGCTGGCCGACGTGCAGGCCGAGCCGTCGGTGACGGTCGCCGACAACCGGCAGGCCACGTTGTTCTCCGGCGAACGCACGCCGATCCGCGTGGTGGACGCCGGTTCGCAGACCGGCGGGCAGGCCGCGCGGGCGACCACGACCCTGCAGCCCACGGGGATCAACCTGACCGTGACGCCGCACGTCGTGCAGGGCACCCGCGAGGTGCTGATGGAGCTGCACGCCGAGCGTTCGTCGGTCACGCCGTCGGCCGTCTCCGACGTCGGCGCCGTATTCAGCACCCAGGAAGCCACCACCCAGCTCCTGGTGCGGGACGGCGAAACGGCGGTGATCGGCGGGCTCACGGTGACCGAGGTCACGGTAACGAAGAGCGGAATCCCCTTCCTTGTAGACCTGCCGGTGATCGGGCCGTTGTTCGGCTTCCGCAGCCAGCGGGAGCAGCGCCGCGACCTGCTGATCCTGGTGACGCCGCATATCGTGGACGACCTCTCGACCGTGAGGGCCGGTGGGCAGAATCGCTGAGTTCCTGAGGCCGCGTCGCGTGCGGGCCGCCGCCGCCGCCATGGCGGCGGCGCTCGCGCTGGCGTGCGGCGAGCAGGGCCGCTTCGGCGGCACGACGGGGCCGGGCGGCGGCGGCGGCGGCGGCGGCGCCGGGACGGGCCCGGAGATCAACCCCCCGACGGTGCAGATCCTGCAGCCGGCGGCGGCCAACTTCCCGGTCGGCGTCGGCGACAGCGTGTTCGTCCAAGTCCGCGTGCAGGACGACCGCGGCGTCGTCAAGGTGGACCTGATCGGCGTCGCGTCGCGCGGCCAGGTGAGCCTCGGCACCGACACCACGGTCCAGCGCTTCCTCCCCAAGACGGTCACGTTGCCCGGCCCGTTCGCCGACACCACGTTGACGCGGTACCTGCTCGCGGCGCCGGGCGATTCCACGTCCGAGTTCGCGCGCATCATCGTCGCGGCCACGGATTCCTCGGGCAAGGTCGGCCTCGATACGGCGACCATCCGGATAACCAGCGGCCCGCGGCTCACCCTGGCGCGGCCCACCAACGGCTCGGCGGCGTCGGTCGGCCGGGACATCACCATCGAGGTCCGCGCCATCGATCCGCAGGGCGTGCGCGTCGTCGGCTGGAGCACCTCGGGCGTGCTGACCCAGACCGCGTCCATCACGCAGCCCATCGGGTCCGGCAGCCTTCCGGACACCGTGGTCTTCATCGATACGCTCACGATCCCTGCAGGCACCGCGACGGGCGCCCTGAACATCACCGCGTTCGCCACGGACTCGATCGGCGATCCGTCCGGTACGGTCACCCCGGTCGTCGTGAACGTGCAGAGCGCCGCCTCCGACACCCGCGCGCCGCTGGTGGAGTTCACGGTGACGAAGCGGGTCGAGGTGGACGACTCGGTCACGATCCACGCGACGGACGCCAGCGGCATCGGGCGCATGGGCTTCATCGTGCGCCAGGTCGGCGCCGCCACGGTCATGGCGGGCGACTCGGCGAACTTCGCCGGCGCGACCCAGACCGACGTCACGCGCACCTTCGCGCTGCGGCTCGACACGGTCACCAGCTTCCCGCGGCTCGTCACGGTCGAGGCGTTCGCGATCGACGGCGCCAGCAACCGCGGGCTCTCGGCGCGCGACACGACGCCGGTGCCGGCCACCGGCGTGGCCCGACTCGACACGCTCACCGTGGTGGCGGGCCGGACGTTCCCGCTGCCCTCGGGTGGCCAGATCGCCGACGCCATCTACAACCGGACGCGCAACGAGGTGTACTTCTCGAACATCCAGCGCGACCGCATCGAAGTGTTCAACGTCGGGACCAGCACCTTCCTGGCAGGCGGCATCCCGGTCGGCTCGCGGCCGTGGGGCCTCGCGCTGTGGCCGCGCGACACGCTCGGCAACTACGCCGACACCGTGATCGTCGCCAACAGCGGCGGGACCAACCTGTCCATCGTGGACGTGACGGCGCAGCGCGAGCTGCGGCGCCACCGCCTGCCCAACTACCTGGTGCAGAAGGTCCGCACCCGGATCGATCCGGCGACCAATGGCCTCAAGCCCGACGTCACCGAGTTCGACTTCTCGGACCGGCCGCAGTTCGTGGCCGCGGCGTGCCGGAACAATTGCGCGAACGTCTTCGCGGTCTACTCGACGTCGCCCACGCCCGGCAACACCGATCCGTACGCGGGACGCGGCTACGTGGCGTGGGACGAGCTGACGGCGACCATCGCCGCGCCCAACGGACACTTCTTCTGGGAGCAGGCCGCCGCCACGGCGTCGGCCCAGTCCGACACGCTGCAGCTCATCGCCGTGCGCGACACGGCGCCGGGCTTCTCGCGCCGCGACACCGTGCTCGGCGCCGGCGTGGGCATCATGGTCAACTTCGACCAGATCGCTTTCCAGGAATCCACCTTCGTCCGCAACTCGGGCGACTTCAACCACGCGCTGATCGGCGAGGGCGGGAGCAGCGTCCTGCTGGCGCGCGCGCTGGCGTGGGATTCGCGGCCCGGCATCTTCACGATCCTCGGGACCGACACGCTGTGCTTCACGCCGACGTTCCTGCTGAAGTGCGACGGCATTCTCGACGCCGGCATCTCGGCGGGCATCTTCGTGCGCGACTTCATCGCCAACCGCGCCTCGCGGGTACGCAGCATCGCGACGAACTTCAACGGCCGCACCAACTTCGTGCGTGCCGACTCGATCTACGTGTTCGACTTCACCATGCGGCAGTCCGGCATCCTGCAGATCGGCGGCGCGAACGCGGGTATGGACGTGCACCCGCTGCACGCGTTCGACGCGCGTGACCGCGGTACGAATACGATCCCCGGCGACGGCGACGCCGACAGCCGCATCCTGTTCGCGGCGCGGCCCGACCCGAGCGTCGACATCTTCGACTCGTACTTCTTCGGCCCGATCACCGCGCCGTTGCCGATCCGCGACCCGATCGTCGGTCCGCTCCGGCTGGCGCGCAGCAACACCGGGCAGGTGCTGGTCGGCGTGACGGCCAGCGGCATCGTCGTGGTGCCGCTCACGACCGCGATCACGAACCCGTTCCCGACGCCCCAGGCGTCGCAGCTCGTCCCGCCGCGCCGGACGTCCCGCCGAGGCCGGTGACGACCCACGGGTCCACTGCAGTCCGCGAGCCCGGCCCCACGGTCGGGCTCGCGCAGTCTTGGGGGAGGACGGGACGGACGGGAAGGAGGGGGGGGAGGGGTTCGGTGTGGGACGGTTGAGGTTCACGACGGCGGGCGAATCGCACGGGCGCGCCCTGGTGGCCGTGGTGGAGGGCGTGCCGGCGGGGCTCCCGTTCGCGGCGGCGGCAGTGGACGCGGACCTGGTCCGGCGCCAGCAGGGCTACGGGCGCGGCGCCCGGATGAAGATCGAGGCCGATCGGGTGCAACTCCTTTCCGGGGTGCGCGCCGGCCACACGCTCGGCTCGCCCATCGCGCTGCTGATCGAGAACCGCGACTGGGCCAACTGGGAGGACGTGATGAGCCCAGGGGCGGGCGAGGAGCCGCCGCGACGCCGGCTGGTGCGACCGCGCCCGGGGCATGCCGACCTCGCCGGCGCGCTGAAGTACGACCGGGCCGATGCCCGCGACGTGCTGGAGCGTGCGTCGGCACGCGAGACCGCGGCGCGCGTCGCCGCGGGCGCGGTGGCCCGCGCCCTGCTGGCCGAGTTCGGCGTGGAGATCGGCAGTCACGTGGTGGCGCTGGGCGGCACCCGCGCCGCGCCTCCCGAGCCGCTGCCGGTGCCGCTGAACCCGGCCGCGGACCGGAGCCCCGTCCGCTGCCTCGACCCGGCCGCGGAGGCGGCGATGATGGCCGCCATCGACGCGGCCAAGGATGCCGGCGACACGCTCGGCGGTATCGCGGAGGTCGTGGCGCGCGGCGTCGTGGTCGGGCTCGGCAGCCACGTGTCGTGGGACCGGAAGCTCGACGGGCGGCTCGCGGGCGCGCTGATGAGCATCCCGGCCGTGAAGGGCGTCGAGATCGGGCTGGGCGTCGGGGCCGCCGCGGTGCCGGGCTCCCGCGCCCACGACGAGATCCTGCGCGCGGCGAAGGGGGAGGGGGGGGAGGCGGGCGCCGCGCGGCTCGCCGGCCACCTGGCGCGGCCCACCAACCGGGCGGGCGGCCTCGAGGGCGGGATCACCAACGGCCAGCCACTGGTGGTGCGCGTCGCGAAGAAGCCGATCGCCACGCTGATGAGCCCGCTGGCCTCGGTGGACCTCGACACCGGAGCGGCCGCGAGGGCGCAGAGCGAGCGCTCGGACGTGACGGCCGTGCCGGCCGTGGGGGTCATCGCCGAGGCGATGGTCGCCCTGGTGCTCGCAGACGCGTACCTGGAGAAGTTCGGCGGCGATGCGCTCGACGAGGCGCGGCGCAACTTCGAGGGCTACCTGGCGCAACTCGACGCCCGGGCGGCGCGCTGGACGGAGTGAGCCGGCGCCACGTGATCCTCGTCGGACTGCCGGGCTCCGGCAAGACCACGGTCGGCGCGCTGGTCGCCGCCCGACTCCGGGCGCCCTTCTTCGATGTCGACCGCGCGATCGAGGTCCGCGCGGGGCGGACCGTGGCGCGCATCTTCGCGGACGACGGCGAGGCCACGTTCCGCGCCCTCGAGCGCGACGCCGCGCGGGAACTGCTCGCCGGCGAGCCGGCCGTGCTGGCGCCGGGCGGCGGCTGGTTCGCCGACGCCGAGCAGCGCCGCGCGGCGCTCGGGGCGGGGTACGTGGTGTATCTCGAGACCGCGCCCGGCGTGGCGGCCCGCAGGCTCGCAGGCGGCGCCGGGCGGCCGCTGCTCAAGGGGTTCGATCCCGTGCTGCGCATGCGCCGGCTGCTCGAGGATCGCGAGGGCGCCTATCTCGAAGCCCCCGGTCGCGTTGCGACCGACGCGCGCAGCCCCGACGAGGTAGCCGACGCCGTCGCGCAGCTTGCCCGCGCCGAGGGCGGTTGGTAGACTTGCGACCCCGCGCGGGAACCTCGGACGGCGCGGCGCCGTAAAAGAGACCGAGCCGTGATGCGGGGGTGACGGCGTCGATGAGTGATGACGGACGGCCGACGGCAGACCGCTGACAGCAGCAGGCTGACGGCGGCATTCGGGAGGGTTGGTTGGCGGAGAAACGCACACTCGTGGTCGTCGAGTCGCCGGCGAAGGCGAAGACGATCGGCAAATACCTCGGCAAGGGCTACGCGGTGAAGGCGACCGTGGGCCACATCCGGGATTTGCCCACGCGCGAGCTGGGCGTCGACGTGGAGAACCAGTTCAAGCCGAAGTTCGTCACGGTGAAGGGCAAGGAAAAGGCGATCAAGGAGCTGAAGGAAGCCGCGAAGGACGCCGACGAGATCCTGATCGCCACCGACCCGGATCGCGAAGGCGAGGCCATCGCTTCGCACGTGAAATTCGAGGTCCGCAAGGCCAACGGGAACATCAAGCGCGTCCTGTTCCACGAGATCACCAAGGACGCGGTCCGGCTGGCGGTGGCGAAGCCGATCGCCATCGACGAGCGGAAGGTCGAGGCGCAGCTGGCCCGCCGCATCCTCGACCGCCTGGTGGGCTTCAAGGTCTCCCCGCTGCTCTGGAAGTCGATCAAGACCGGTCTCTCGGCGGGACGGGTGCAGACGGTCGCGCTGCGGCTGATCGTCGAGCGCGAGCAGGACATCCGCCGGTTCGTGCCGAAGGAGTACTGGAGCATCACGGCCAAGTGCGAGAAGGGCGGGCACGAGTTCGACGCCGAGCTCCACAAGATCGACGGGCACAAAGCGGAGATCGGCGGCGAGGCGGCGGCCCGGGAGATCGTCCAGGCCGTCAAGGACGCCGCGTTCGTCGTCACTGAGGTCAAGCGCAAGGAGCGCCGCAAGCGGCCGCCGGCGCCGTTCACGACCAGCACGTTGCAGCAGGAGGCCGCGAAGCGGCTCGGCTTCACGTCGAAGCGCACCATGGCGGTGGCGCAGGGGCTGTACGAAGGGGTCGAGCTGGGCGACGAAGGGGCGGTCGGACTCATCACCTACATGCGCACGGACTCGACGCGCGTGGCGTCGGTGGCAATCGACGCGGTGCGCGGCTACATCGGCCGCGCGTTCCCCAAGCCCTACCTCCCCGACGCGCCGGTCCTCTACGGCGCCGCCTCGAAGCGGCAGACCCAGGACGCGCACGAAGCCGTGCGGCCGACCGACGTGGAACGCACGCCGGATGCCATACGGAAGTACCTCAAGCCGGAGCAGTTCAAGCTCTACCAGCTGGTCTGGCAGCGGTTCGTCGCGAGCCAGATGGCGCCCATCGTCTACGACACGACCACGGTGGATTTCGACCTCGGCCGCTTCCTGTTCCGCGCGACCGGCTCGGTGATCGTGTTCGATGGCTACCACGGGCTGTACTCCGAGGCGCGCGAGGCGGGCGAGGGGCGGACCCTCGACGACCTGCCGCCCCTGCCGGTACTCCAGCCGGGCGACCAGGTCACCCTGCGCGGCGTCATCCCCGAGCAGCACTTCACCGAGCCGCCGCCGCGCTTCAGCGAAGCATCGCTGGTCAAGGAGCTGGAACGCCTCGGCATCGGCCGCCCGTCGACCTATGCGCAGATCTCGAGCACGCTCATCACGCGGCACTACGTGGCCATGGAGGAGAAGCGCTTCCATCCCACCGAGCTGGGCGAGACGGTCAACCGGCTGCTGGTGCCGCGGTTCCCGGACATCTTCAACGTCGAGTTCACCAGCGAGATGGAGACCGAGCTCGACCGGGTCGAGGACGGCGAGCTGACGCGCGTGCAGGTGCTCGGCGACTTCTGGATCCCGTTCGCGAAGCGACTGTCGGCGGTGCGTCCGGACGAGATGATCGCCGAGGCCCACGACCTGTCGAAGCTGGCCGAAGAGAAATGCCCGGAGTGCGGCAGCGCGCTCGCGGTGAAGTCGGGGCGGTTCGGGCCGTTCATCGCGTGCGCGCGCCAGAACAACCCGGAATGCAAGTTCACGCGCTCGCTGCGGAAGCCGCGCGCGCCGGACCGGCCCACCGACGAGGTGTGCGAGCTGTGCGGCCGGCCGATGGTGATCAAGACCGGCCGGTTCGGTGAGTTCCTCGCCTGCACCGGCTATCCCAAGTGCAAGAATACGAAGCCGGTGCCGCTGGGCGTGAAGTGCCCGACGTGCGGCGTCGGCGAGCTCGCGGAAAAGCGCGCCAAGCGCGGCGGGCGCAAGTTCTACGGGTGCAACCGCTACCCCGAGTGCGATTACACGGTGTGGAACCGGCCGGTGCCGGTCGAATGCCCGTCGTGCCACAAGGTCGGCGCGGAGCACAAGGAGTCGAAGACCAAGGGCGCGATCCGGAAGTGCCTCTACTGCGGGACGGAGTTCGCCGCCGAACCCGCGGCCGAGGGCGCGGAGGTCGCGGCCTCATAGCGCGGACCGCCACGGTCGTGGGCGGAGGCCTCGCGGGGTGCGAGGCCGCCTGGGCGCTTGCGGAGCGCGGCGTCCGGGTGCGACTGATCGAGATGCGCCCGGTCCGCGCCACGCCGGCGCACCGCACTGACCGCCTCGCCGAGCTGGTCTGCAGCAACACCTTCAAGAGCGTCGAGCCGACCACCGCGCATGGCCTCCTCAAGCTGGAGCTGCGGGGGCTCGGCAGCCTGCTCCTCCCCCTGGCCGACGCCGCCGCGGTGCCCGGCGGCTCGGCGCTCGCCGTGGACCGCGACGTGTTCAGCGCGCGGGCCACGGAGCTCGTGACCGGTCATCCCAACGTCGAGCTGGTGCGCGAGGAAGCGACGGACCTGCCCGACCCCGGCGTCGTCGCCACGGGCCCACTCACGTCGGACGCGCTGTCCCGCGCCATCGCGCGGGCGGTGGGCGCCGACGCCCTCGCCTTCTACGACGCGATCGCGCCCATCGTCGCCGCCGAGTCGCTCGACGCCTCGCGTCTGTTCCGCGCCTCCCGCTACGGCAAGGGCGGGGGCGCGGACTACTGGAACGCGCCGATGCGCCGCGAGGAGTACGACGGGTTCGTGGCGGCGCTGACCGGCGCCGACCAGCACCAGGGCCACGCGTTCGACGAGGTGCCCTACTTCGAAGGCTGCCTGCCGGTGGAGGAAATGGCGGCTCGCGGGCACGACACACTCCGCTTCGGCCCGATGAAGCCGGTGGGCCTCACCGACCCCGCGACCGGCGGCGAGCCGTGGGCGGTGGTGCAGCTGCGCCAGGAGGACCGGGCCGCGCAGATGTGGAACCTGGTCGGCTTCCAGACCCGGCTGCGGATCCCGGAACAGCAGCGGGTGTTTCGGATGATCCCGGGGCTCGAGCAGGCGGAGTTTTTGCGCTACGGCAGCATTCACCGTAACGCGTACATCAACGCGCCGCGCTCGCTCGGCGCGTACCTCGCGCCGCCGGATCGCCCGGCGACCCTGTTCGCCGGCCAGCTCACCGGAGTCGAGGGGTACACCGAGTCGCTCGGCACGGGGCTGCTGGCGGGGCGCAACCTCGCGCGGATCCTGGAGGGCCGCCCGCCCTTGGTCCCGCCCCCCACCACCATGCTGGGCGCCTTGTTGGAGTACTTGCGGAGCGCCGACGCCGAGCACTTCCAGCCGATGAACGCGAATTTCGGGCTGCTCGCGCCGCTCGAGTCGCCCCCGAAGGACAAGCAGCGGCGCAAGCGGGCGCTGGCCGAGCGCGCCCTCGCGGCCATCGGCGACTTCGCGCAGGCCCTGGGCGCATGAGCGCGGCGAGCAGCGCCGGCGGCCGGGCCGAGGTCGCCGATTTCCTGCGGTGGCTGGGCGCGGAGCGGAACGACTCGCCGCACACCGTGAAGGCCTACGGGCGCGACCTGGCGGCGTTCGCCGGTTTTCTGGACGGGTTCTACGGCGGGGCGGCGTGGAAGTGGGCCGGGGTGGACCGGCTCGCGATCCGCGGCTTCCTCGGCGACGCTCAAAAGCGCGGATGGTCCAAGAGTTCGATGGCCCGCGCGCTGTCGGCGCTGCGCACCTTCTACCGGTTCCTCAACCTGTATCACGGCCTCGAGGTGAACCCGGCTCGCGCGGCCGCCACCCCCAGGCTCGAAAAGCGCCTGCCGGGCTACCTCGACCGGGCCGCGATGGATCGCCTGTTCGCGCTGGCCGAGGCGCGCGCGGCCGGGAATACGCTGCACGGCCGCCGCGACCGCGCGATCCTGGAGCTGTTCTACTCGACCGGCATGCGGCTGTCGGAGCTGGTCGGACTCGACGTGGACCATGTGGACCTGGTGTCGGACCAGGTCACCGTGCGCGGCAAGGGCCGCAAGGAGCGGCTCCTGCCGGTGGGCCGCCCGGCGCTGCAGGCGCTGCGGCAGTACCTTCCCAGGCGCGATGCGGTGCTGCGGGAGGCCAGGATCCCGGACCGGCGGGCGCTGTTCCTGAGCGGGCGCGGGCGCCGGCTGGGGGCCCGCGCGGTGCAGCTGCTGGTGCGCCGCCTGCTCGACGCGGTGGCCGACGGACGGGAGGTCAGCACCCACTCGCTGCGGCACTCGTTCGCCACGCACCTGCTCGATGCCGGCGCGGATCTGCGCGCGGTACAGGAGCTGCTGGGGCACGCGTCCCTGTCCACGACCCAGATCTACACTCACACCAGCGTCGAGCGGTTGAAGAAGGTCTACCACCAGGCACATCCGAGGGCGTGATGGCACTGCCGGTGATCCACGCGACCACGATTCTCTGCGTGAGGAAGGGCGGACGTGTCGCGATGGGCGGCGACGGCCAGGTCACGGTCGGCGACACGGTGATGAAGACGCGCGCGCAGAAGGTGCGGCTCCTCAAGGGGAACAAGATCGTCGCGGGCTTCGCGGGCGGCGTGGCGGACGCGCTCACCCTGTTCGAGAAGTTCGAGGAGAAGCTCGAGCGCTTCCCCGGCAACCTGGCGCGGGCCGCCGTCGAGCTGGCCAAGGACTGGCGCAGCGACCGGGTGCTGCGGCGCCTCGAAGCCCAACTCGTCGTGGCCGACAGGACGAGCCTGTTCACGATCACGGGAAGCGGCGACGTCATCGAGCCCGACGACGAGGTCACGGCGATCGGTTCGGGCGGTGGCTTCGCCCTCGCCGCCGCGCGCGCGCTGGTGCAGCACAGCTCGCTGTCGGCGCGCGAGGTCGTGGAGCGAGCGATGGAGATCGCGGCCGACATCTGCATCTTCACCAACCGCAACGTCACCATCGTTGAGCTGGAGTAGGCGGCCGCCCGCCGCCGCCGCCGCCGCTCTCGCCGCGGGTCTCGCCGCGTGGGCGGCGGCGGTCACGACGCCACGCGACTTCCCAGCCGGCACGTTCGTCGACGACGCGCACTACGCCGTGCTCGCGCAGAGCTTGCGGGAGCAGCGCGCCTACCGCACGATCAGCCTCCCGGACCGGCCGGCCGAGACCAAGTACCCGCCGCTCTGGCCGGCAACGCTGGCCCTGGCCTGGAACAGCGGGGCGGGCGGGGAGGCCAACCTCCAGCGCCTGCGCCTGGTGAACCTCGTGCTCGCCGGCCCGCTGGCTGCGGCGCTCGCGCTCGCCGGCATCGCGCTCGGACTCTCGGCGCCGGTCGCGGCCGCCGGTGCCGCGGCCGGCGTGCTTGCACCGCGGTTCGCCGGGTTCTGGACCTTGCCGCTCTCGGAGCCGCTGTGCCTCCTGCTCCTCGCCCTCGGCGCCCTCGCCTGGGGGCGCGGGCGACGCGGCGCCGCGCTCGCGGCGTTCGCCCTCGCTACGTGGACCCGCACTGTCGCCGCGCCGTTCGTCCTCGCGGCGGGGTTCCTGGCGTGGCGCGCCGACCGGCGCCGCGGGCTCACGCTGGCGGCACTCGCCGTGCTCGGCCTCGCGCCGTGGGCTCTGTGGACGTTCGCGCACCGCGCCGACGTCCCGGCCCCGCTGCTGGGCTTCTACGGCTCCTACGCCGCCTGGCTCGGCGAGGCGGTCCGGGAAGACGCCATCGCGGCGCTGCTGCTGGCGCCGATCAGAAACGCCCGCACCATCCTCCGCAGTCTCGGCGAGTCGCCCGGCTGGTGGGGATGGGTCCCGGCATGGCTCGCGACCGCGCTCGGGGTCGCGATCGTGGCGGCGCTGTGGCAGGCGCGGCGTCGGGCGCCGCTGCCCGCGCTCGGCATGCTGGGCTACGCGGCGTTCGTGCTGTGGTGGCCGTTCCCCGGGGACCGGTTCGTCGCGGCGCTGTGGCCGCTGACGCTCCTGGTGGCGCTGCTCGGCGTGCCGGAGCGAGCCCGCCCGGCCGCGGTCGCCGCGGCCCTGGTGCTGGCGCTCGCCGGCCTTGCCGCCGGGCGGGGGGTGCGCGAGCACCGGGCACGCGGTCGTTCGTGGCTCGCGATGCGTGAGGCCGTGGCGTCGCGGCTTCCCGCCGGCGCGACCGTCGCCGCCCCGAACCCGGCGCTGTACTATCTTTCGACCGGCCTTGAGGCAGTGCCGAACGGGAAGATGCGCACGTATCGCGCGTACCGGAGCGGCGATCCGGCGGCGGCCTGGGGCCTCGAGGACGACCTGTGGGCGATCGTCGCGCGCTACCGCCCGCGGTTCGTGATCACCGGCGGCGGCGCGCTGAACGGCCGGCCGGCGGCGGACCGGCTGTACGAACGTTGCCCCGGCGTGCTCGCCGCGGCGTGGCTGCGGCCCGACGGGGCCGCGCTGTTCGTGACCAATCCTGACGCGCCGTGCGCGCCGCCGCCGTGGCGGCCGACCCCGAGCGACACCACTCCATGAGCGACCAGAACCCCACCCCGAATCCCGCCGAGCCGGCGCCGCCCGCTCCAGCCCCGGAACCGCCCTACGAGGCGCCGCCCTGGCTCGAGGAACTGCCGCCACGCCAGATCGTGGCCGAGCTGGACCGCTACATCGTGGGCCAGGGGGCCGCCAAGAAGGCGGTCGCCATCGCGATCCGGAACCGGTGGCGCCGCGCCCAGGCGCCCGACGACATCCGCGACGAGATCGTGCCCAACAACATCATCATGATCGGGCCCACCGGCGTCGGGAAGACGGAAATCGCGCGTCGCCTCGCGCGGCTCGCGGGGGCGCCGTTCGTCAAGGTCGAAGCGTCGAAGTTCACCGAGGTCGGCTACGTGGGCCGCGACGTCGAGTCGATGGTCCGCGATCTGGTGGATTCGGCGATCAACATGGTGCGCGGCGAGCGCGAGGACGAGGTCTATCCCGAGGCCGAGAAGCGCGCCGAGGACCGGCTGCTCGACCTGCTGCTTCCGGCCCAGAAGCCCGCCGCGCCGCCGCCCGCGGCCGGCAAGGAGGGCGACGCCGCGAAGCCGCTGTTTCTGGTCTCGCCCGAAGGCCAGGTCACGCCACAGCCCGACGCCGACGAGGCGCGGGCCACCGAGCGCCGCGAGCGCACCCGCGAGAAGCTCCGCAAGCTCCTGAAGGACGGGAAGCTCGAGGAGAAGGACGTCGAGGTCGAGGTCACGCAGGAGACCTTCCCCCCGCTCGACGCGATGCAGCCGCCCGAGGGCATGCAGGGTCCCGACGTGAACTTCATGGATATGCTCAAGGAGATGATGCCGAAGCGGAAGAAGCGGCGCGTCGTCCACGTGCACGAGGCCCGTCGGATCCTGGTGGATGAGGAGCTGCGCAAGCTCGTCGACCAGGACGACGTGGTGAACGAGGCGCTGGACCGCGTCGAGAACCACGGCATGATCTTCATCGACGAGATCGACAAGATCGCGGGGGAGCGCGGGACCATCGGCCCGGACGTGTCGCGCGAAGGGGTGCAGCGCGACCTGCTGCCCATCGTCGAGGGGTCCACGGTGCAGACGCGGTACGGTCTGGTGCGCACCGACCACGTGCTGTTCATCGCCGCCGGCGCGTTCCACGTCAGCAAGCCCTCGGACCTGATCCCCGAGCTGCAGGGCCGCTTCCCGATCCGCGTCGAGCTGACGCCGTTGGGGAACGAGGACTTCGTGCGCATCATGACCGAGCCCGAGAACGCGCTCACCAAGCAGTACGCGGCGCTGGTCCAGGCCGAGGGCGCCACGCTCGAGTTCACCGACGACGGCATCCGCGAAATCGCGACGATCGCGCAGACGCTCAACGAGCGGCTCGAGAACATCGGCGCCCGGCGGCTGCACACCGTGCTGACCACCCTGATGGAGGACGTCCTGTTCGAGCTGCCCGAGCTGGCCGACAAGCGCATCCGGTTCGACCGGGCGAGAGTGAAAGAGCGGCTTGACGCCATTGTGGCCGACGAGGATCTGAGGAAGTACATCCTGTAGGGCTGCGCGGCCCCGGAACGAGCCGCTTCCGCGGACCGGCCGGCCGTCGCGGGTCGCCCTGCGGAGGACTGATGTCCACAGGTACCGCGCAGTTCGTGCTGCTGTTCTGGACGCTGCTGTCGTTCTTCTGCGTCGCCCTCTTCTGGTCGCTCTACGGGCACCTCGGTCGCAGGCGGTCCTTCCTGCTGTGGACCTGGGCGTGGGCGGCGTACGGCATGTACTACGGGGCGACCCTCGTTCAGGTCTCGTTCGCGGCGCCGGCGTCGGCGCTGGAGCACAGCCTGGTCCTTCTCCAGATGCTCGCCGTGTACGCCCGGGCTCCGCTGCTGTTCTTCGGCGCGTGGTGTTACGCCCGTGGAGACCGGTTGGAGCCGCCGCTGTTCCGCGCGGGGGTCGTCATCGCCATGGTCGCGGGCGTGGCGTTAGGCGGCTTGTCGTTGTCGCTCGCGCCGGAGGGCACGGCCCGCTTCGTGCGCAACGTGCCTCGGGCGCTGCTCGCCGGTGCGGCGCTGCTGTACACGGCCGTGGTGTTCTTCCAGCGCTGGCGCGCGACGGGGTCCCTGGCGGCCGTGGTGACGGCCCTGGCCACCGGCGTCGGCGGACTCATCAACCTGTCGTTCCTCGCCGTCCGACCGCTCCGCTCCTCCCTGGATGCCTGGGCCTACTGGAGCGCGCTGGAGTGGCTGTCGGCCCTCGGGATCGCGCTGGGCATGGTCTACCTGCTGCTCGAGGAGCGCCAGCAGGCCGCCGCGCTGGTCCAGGCCAGCGACGAGCGCTACCGCGCCTTCATCGAGCAGAGCACCGAGGGGATATGGCGGGACGAGCTGGACCGCCCGGTCGACGTCTCGGCCCCTGCGGACGAGCAGGTCGCGCTTCTCCTCGAGCACAGTCGCGTGGCCGAGGCGAACGACGCGATGGCGCGCATGTACGGCTGCGTGCGCGCCGACGAGCTGATCGGGAAGCCGCTGCGCGCCGTCCTCGATCCCGCCAAGTCCGCGAACATCGAGTGCCTCCTGCGATACATCCGCAACGGCTATCGGCTGGTGGACGGCGTGACGCACGAGACGAGCCCGGACGGTGAACCGAAGGTGTTCCTCAACAATCTCGTCGGCATCGTGCAGGACGGGCGTCTTCTGCGAACCTGGGGCACGCAGCGCGACATCACCGAGCGCACGAAGGCCGAGCGCGCGCTGACGGAGCAGCGCGCGTTCCTCCGGCAGGTCCTCGATCTCAACCCGAGCGTGATCTTCGCACGCGATCGCGCGGGACGGTTCCGCCTGGGCAACCAGGCTGCCGCCGCCTCCTACGCCACGACGGTCGATGGCCTGGTCGGCCGAACCGACCGCGATTTCCGCCGGGACGAGGCCCAGATCGAGCACTTCTTGGCCCAGGACCGGAGCGTGCTGGACACGGGCGCGGAGCTGTACATCCCCGAGGAGCGGGTCACGGACGACTCCGGCGCTACCCGCTGGCTCCAGACGATCAAGCGCCCCATGCGCTCGGCGGATCGCCAGTCCGACCTGGTGCTGGTGGTCACGACCGACATCACCGACCGCAAGCGGGCCGAGCAGCTGCACGCGGCGGTCTACAGCATCGCGCAGGCGACCGACCGGGTCGAGCGCCTGGCCGACCTGTACCCGGCCGTGCACGACATCATCAAGGAGGTGATGTCGGCGCGCAACTTCTACATCGCGCTCCACGACGAGTCCACCGGTCTGCTGTCGTTCCCCTACTTCGTGGACGAGCGCGACGCGCCACCGCGCCCGCGACGCCGCGGCCGAGGGCTCACCGAGTACGTGCTTCGCACCGGACGGCCGCTGCTCTGCACCGCTGCCGTGTGGGACGAGCTTGCGCGCCGCGGCGAGGTGGACGCCATCGGCGCCGACTCGCAGGTGTGGGTCGGCGTTCCCCTCACCGTGGCGGGGGCGACCCTCGGCGTCATGGCCGTCCAGGACTACCAGGCCGCCGCGGTGTACGGGGAGCGCGAGATGCAGGTGCTCGGCTTCGTGTCGTCCCAGGTGGCGCAGGCCATTCAGCGCAAGCGCCACGAGGCCGACCTCATGCGGGCGGCCGGCGAGTGGATGCTCACCTTCGATGCGATCGACTATCCGATCCTGATCCTCGACGCCGACCTCGTCGTGCGGCGGGTCAACAGCGCGGTCCGCCGCCTGACGGGCCGCGGCTACCCCGAGGTGCTCGGCCGGCCCCTCGAGACCCTGGGTGAGGGTCCACTCTGGACGCGATGCGCGGCCCTGGCGGTGGAGTCGCGCGCGACCGGCCGGCACTGCGTCGTTCAGGTTCGCGATGAGCCGGCCGACCGCACGTGGGAGGTCGAGGTCAGCACCGTGGTCGAGGGCAGCGACGGCCAGGACCGCGTCATCGTCGTGATTCACGATCTCACGCCTCTCGTACGGCTCCAGCGCTCGTTGCAGCGCAGCGAGACACTGTCCACAATGGGCACGCTGGTCGTCGGCGTGGCGCACGAGGTGCGGAACCCGTTGTTCGGCATGACGGCCACGCTGGACGCCTTCGAGGCGCGCTTCCCCCAGCTTCCGGAGCGCCCGCCGCACCTGGCCGTGTTGCGCGCCCAGCTCAACCGGCTCACCACCCTCATGCAGGATCTCCTCGATTACGGCACGCCGCGCCGGTTGGAGCTGGCGCCGACGCCGGTACGCGCCGTGGTCGAGCAGGCGGTGGAGCACAGCGCCGGGCTGACCGGTGGCGCCGAGGTGCGCGTCGACCACGGCGTTGGCGACGCCCTGCCGCCGGTGATGGTCGACCGGTTCCGCATGGCCCAGGTGTTCGGGAACCTGATCGCCAACGCGGTCCAGCATTCGCCCGCCGGCGCCCCGGTGACCATCGACGCCGCGGGGACGTCGCTCGACGGGCACCGGTGGGTGGAGTTCGTGGTGGCGGATCGGGGCCCGGGCTTCACCGAGGAGGATCTGTCGCACGTGTTCGAGCCGTTCTATACGCGCCGCCGCGGCGGGACCGGGCTCGGGCTCGCGATCGTTCAGCGGATCGTCGAGCAGCACGGCGGCCGGGTAGCCGCCGCCAACCGCGCCGGGGGCGGTGCGGCGATCACCGTGCGCCTGCCGGCCGCGCTGCGCGCCGAGATGGGGGGCTGACGCGTTGGGTCGGTTCCGAGTACTGGTCGTGGACGACGAGGAGGGCGTGCGGTTCGGCCTGCGCGATTTCCTCGAGGGGCGCGGCTACGAGGTCGACGAGGCGGATTCGTGCGTGTCGGCCGTGGAGCGGGCCGGCCACGCACGCCCCGACCTCGCACTCCTGGACTACCGCCTGCCGGACGGCACCGCCCTCGACCTCCTCCCCCGGTTGCACGATGCTTGCGGGGCCGTTCCGGTCATCGTCCTGACCGCGCACGGCTCAATCGACCTCGCCGTGCGCGCGATGAAGGAAGGGGCCGAGCAGTTCCTCACCAAGCCCGTGGAGCTGCCGGCGCTGCTGGTCGTCATCGAGCGCGCCCTGGAGAACGCGCGCAACCGCCAGCGCCAGCTGGAGCGCAGCCGCCGCGATCGCGAGACGCCGAACCCCTTCGCCGGCGCGAGCGGCGCGATGCGCGTGCTGGAGGAGCAGGCACGACGCGTCGCCCGCAGCGACAGTCCGGTACTCATCCTCGGTGAGACCGGCAGCGGCAAGGGCGTGCTCGCCCGCTGGATCCACGCGACCAGCGCGCGCACCGACGAGACCCTCGTGGATCTCAACTGCGCCGCGCTCGGCGGCGAGCTGCTGGACTCGGAGCTGTTCGGCCACCGCAAGGGCGCCTTCACGGGCGCGCAGTCCGACAAGCCGGGCCTGCTCGAAGTGGCGCATCGGGGCTCGGTGTTCCTCGACGAGATCGGCGACCTGGCACTACCGGTCCAGGGCAAGCTGTTGAAGGTGCTGGAAGAGCAGCGCTTCCGACGCATCGGCGACGTGCACGACCGCCGGGTCGACGTGCGCCTGATCGCGGCCACCCACCGCGACCTGGCCGGCCTGGTGCGCGAGCAGCGGTTCCGGCAGGATCTCCTGTTTCGCATCAACACGCTGCCGCTGCGGGTGCCGCCGCTGCGCGAGCGCCGCGAAGACGTCGCGGGGCTGGTCCGCCAACTCGGGAAGCGCCTGGCCGCCGACCTGGGGCGCGGCGCCGTCACGCTGGCGCCCGACGCCGAGCGGGCGCTCGAGGCCTACCACTGGCCGGGTAACGTGCGCGAGCTGCGTAACGTGCTCGAGCGCGCGCTACTGCTGAGTGACGCTCCGGTGCTGCGCCGCGCGGACCTGCACTTCGACGCGCCCGCGGAAGCGCCGTCCCCGCCCGTAGACGCGGCTCAGAGCCTGACGCTGCGAGAAGCCGAGCGGGCGCACATCGCCCGGGCCCTCGAGCGGGCCGGCGGGAAGGTGGAGGCCGCGGCCCACGCGCTGGGCATCTCGCGCTCCGCGCTCTACGAGAAGATCAAGGCCCTGCACCTGCGACGATCCTGAATCCGGGACCGCGCGTCCGGAACGCCGGACGCCGGTCCGTCCGGAGCCGGATTCCACTCCGATCACGCCAAGTAGTGCGGCGCAAGCACTTGGCGCGCCGAGCGGCGCCAGACGCGCGGTTGGCACGTCCCTTGCCCTTGGGGGCCGCGACACCAATACGAGGTCACCTGCCGCCATGTCCCTGACGCATTTCACCAACGCGACGCGACGCATTCTGGTCGTCGACGACGAGGAAGTCATTCGCGAGGCGACTCGCGACTATCTCGCCTCCCACGGCTACACCGTGGACTGCGCCAGAGAGCGCGAAGAGGCGGAGGCCCTGATCGCGAAGCACGACTACACCCTGGTGGTCGCCGACATGCGACTCACCGGCGGCCACGGTCGCGAGGGCCTCGAGCTGATCTCCTGGCTGCGGGAATGTCGCCCCGATGCGCGCGCGATCGTCCTCACCGCATATGCTTCTCCCGAGCTGGAGCGGGAAAGCCTGCGGCGCGGCGCCGACCTGTTCCTCGAGAAGCCGGTGCCCCTGTCCGAGCTGGCCGCTTGTGCCGGCCGCCTGCTGGCGGAGTTCGCGTGATCCTCGACCCGTGTCTGCTCGACGCGATTATCGAAGGTGACGGGCTCGAGGTCGTGTTCCAGCCCATCTTCCACCACCGGGACGACGGCTGGCGGCTGCACGGGTTCGAGGCGCTGACGCGCGGCCCTCGCGGCACCAACATGGAAGGGGCCGACGTGCTCTTCGAGTACGTGCGCCGCAAGCGCGAGGAAAGCGCGGTGGACCGGGTGTGCCTGGCCCGGGTCCTCAAGGCGGCACGGCAGCTCGGCTCGGCGCCGCGGCTCAGCTTCAACGTGCACGCCTCCACGCTCGGCCGGGACCGCGAGTTCGTGACCTACCTCGCGGAGATGCTGCAGCACCACGCACGCCCCGCGTCCCGGTTCACGGTCGAGATCGTCGAGCACGCCCCGATGTGGGGCGGCCGCAGCTTCCAGCTCGCGCTGGACGACCTGCGGGCGCTCGGCGTCTCCGTCGCGCTCGACGATGTCGGGCTCGGGAACTCCAACTACCGCATGATCCTCGAGTGCCGCCCGGACTACTTCAAGGTCGATCGCTATCTCGTGGCGGGCGCCAGCCGGGACTTCTTCCGCCGCGCCGTGCTCCGCTCGATCGCCGACCTGTCGGGAAGCTTCGGCGCGCTGGTGGTGGCGGAGGGGCTGGACGACAGCGCCGACTTGCAGGTCGCGCTCGACGAAGGAATTGCGCTGGCCCAGGGGTTCCTCCTGTGCCGGCCCCAGCCCGCCGCGATCCTGAAGGCGATGGGCCTGCTGCGCGACGCACCCGTCATGGCGTTCAACGGGCGGCGGGCGCTCGCGGCCTCCGCCGGGGCCTCCGCGTGACGCAGAAGGACCCCGTCGAGGGCCGCGAACGCCTCGAACCCGCGGACGGTCCGCCGCGACGCGGCCCGCTGCGGCGACTCGCCGACTGGGCGGCCGAGCCGGTGCCGCACCAGGAGACCCACGCGCGCCAGGAGCGCCTGCGTCGCCAGCAGCAGGGCCTCGTGGCCGCGGCCACGAGCGACGCGCTTCGCGTCGGGGACGTGCCGTCGGTGGTCCGCCAGCTGACCGAGCTGGCGGCCCGTACGATGGGCGTCCAGCGGGTCGGCGTGTGGTGGCTGGTCGAGGGCGGCTCGAAGCTCGTGTGCACCGACCTGTACGAGCTCGGTGCCGACCGCCACTCTCACGGCGTGGAGATCGTCGGGTCGCATTTCCCGGACTATTTCCAGGCCCTGCAGGCCGATCGCGTGGTGGCGGCTCACGATGCACACGCCGATCCGCGCACGCGGGAGCTCTCGGAGGCATACCTGACGCCGCTGGGCATCAGCTCCATGCTCGACGCGTCGATCCGGCGCGGCGGCGAAACGATCGGCGTGGTGTGCCACGAGCACGTCGGTCCGCTGCGGCACTGGTCGGAAGAGGACCAGCACTTCGCGGGCACCATCGCGGACCACGTGACGATCGCGCTGGAGGCGGCGGCGCGGCACGATGCCGAGTCGGCGCTCCGGCAACATGAAACGCTGTTCCGGGTTCTGGTCGAACACTCGTCCGACATCGTGGCGGTCCTGAGCCCCGATGGCGCTTTCCGCTACCTCAGCCCCTCGGTTACGCGCACCATGGGCTACGAGCCGGACGGTCTCGTCGGCCAGTCGGTGTTCTCCTTCGTCCACGCCGATGACGTCGCTTTGGCCCGCGAGCGGTTCTGCGGCGACGCGCTCGAGAGTGCGGGGGCGCCGCATCGGTGCCGCGTCCTCCACTCCGACGGCAGCTGGCGCACCATGGAGACGCTCACCCGGAGCGCGGTGGTGGCCCCCGCCGTGAACGGCATCGTCCTGAACGCGAGAGACGTCACCCGGCTCGTGGAGCTCGAGGACTCGCTGCGCCACACCCAGCTGCTGTCGGCGATGGGCTCGCTCGTGGCCGGCGTCGCGCACGAGGTGCGCAACCCGCTGTTCGGCATGACCGCCTCGCTGGACGCTTTCGAAGCGCTGCACCCGCTCGACCACGAAGCGCGGGCGCACGTCGACGTGCTGCGCCGGCAGCTCGACCGGCTCTCGCGCCTGATGCGCGACCTCCTGGAGTACGGAAGGCCGCGGCAGATCACCCGGGCGGATCACACGGTCGCGGAGGTCGTGGAGCAGGCCGAGCAGGCGTGCCGCGCCGACGCCTCGTGCAGCCCCGGCGCGATCACCGTCCGCCTGCCGTCGGGGCTTCCCCCCGTGTTCGTCGATGCCGCGCGTATGGCCCAGGCCATCGGCAACTTGCTGCAGAACGCCCTCGAGCACTCGCCCCCCGGCGCGGCCGTCACGGTCGAAGCGCTGTGGGCCACCGACCGGGGCCGGCCGGGCGTGGCCATCACGGTCGAGGACGCCGGACCCGGATTCCGCGACGGCGACCTGGCGAGGGTCTTCGAGCCCTTCTACTCGCTCCGCAAAGGTGGCACCGGGCTCGGCCTGTCCATCGTCCATCGCATCGTCGAAGAGCACGGCGGCCGTGTCGTCGCCGAGAACCGCAGCGAGGGCGGCGGCCGCGTGCGGCTGTGGCTGCCGTCGGGCGGGGGTCCGGAACGCGACGGCCGGTAGCACCCGTGGCCTCCCACGCCCGTCGGGTGGTACGTTGCAGCCGGTGATCTCCGGCCCACCGTCCTCCGGCCCGCGCGGGTTTCGGCTCGCCGCCTGGGCGTTCCTGATCCTGTTCCTCGAGCTGGCGCTGATCCGCTACGTGCCGGGCTACGTGCGGGTCTTCGGCTTCTACCTCAACTTCGTCCTCATCGCGACATTCCTCGGCATGGGCGTCGGCTTGTTACGCGCACAACAGGCGGAGCGGGTGCGGTGGCTCGCGCCCGTGGCGCTGCTCGTTCTGTTCGCGATGGTGAAGCTGTTCGCCAACGTCGTGGTCCAGGCGCCGGTCAGCCGCGACGAGTACGTGTGGGGCATCTTCACCGAGATCAACCCGCGGGTGCGGCGCATCGGTATCGCGCCGGCGGCCGTCCTGCTGTTCACCCTGTGCGCCGCCGTGTTCGTACCGCTGGGCGCGCTGCTCGGGCGCGAGTTCCGGAAGTTCCGGCCCCTGGTGGCGTACTCGCTCGATGTGGCCGGAAGCCTGGCCGGGATCCTCGCCTTCGCGGCCGCCAGCGCGCTGGACCTGCCGCCCGTGGCGTGGCTCGGCTTCGCGCTCGGCGCGTGGGCCCTCCTCTCGCTCGACGACAGGCGGTTCGGCGCGGTGATGGCCGCCGCCGCGGCCGGGTGCGTGGCGCTCGTGCTGTGGACCGCCGGGCCCCAGCCCGAGTACTGGTCGCCCTACTACCGGGTCAACGTGTACCGGGTGCCCGGCCGGTTCAGCGTCCATGTCAACGGCTCGTTCCACCAGTACATGATGAACCTGGACACCGCCCACGCCCGCACCGACGAGCTCGCCGCGCTGGTGCGCGAGGACTACGCCCGGCCCTACGGCATGGCGCAGCGGCTCGACACCGTGCTCGTGCTCGGGTCCGGCACGGGCAACGACGTGGCAATGCTGCTCGAGGCCGGCGCCGCGTACATCGACGCCGTCGAGATCGACCCCGTGATCCTGTCGATCGGCCGTGTCGCGCACTTCCAGGGCCCCTACGCCGATCCGCGCGTGCACGTCCACACCGGCGACGCCCGGGCGTTCCTGCGACGCAGCCGGCGCCACTACAGCGTCATCGTGCTGGGCACCCTCGACAGCCAGACGCTGCTCTCGGGGATGAGCTCGCTCCGGCTCGACAACTACGTCTACACGGTGGAAGCGTTCCGCGCCGCGCGCGACCGGCTGGCCACCGGCGGCGTGCTCATCACCTACCACATGTCGCACGAGCCGTACATCGCGGCCAAGCTCAACGGCATGATCGCCGAGGCGTTCGGGCGGCCGCCGCTGGTCTGGCACGAGTCGAACTTCCGCCTGTTCAACTACACGTTCGTCGCCGGCGCATCGCTCAGCCCGGAAAACGAGGCCCGTGCCCGCGCGGCGTCGCCTCCGCCCGCTGCGGCTGCCGACACCAGCGTCGGCCTCCCCTCCGACGACTGGCCGTACCTCTATTTGCGCCGGCCCACCGTGCCCTCGCACTACCGCTGGGCCCTGGCCGGCGTGCTCGCGGTCGCGGCCGGCATGATCGGCCTCGGCGTGGGACGGCGCCGGTTCCGGCCGGACGGCGCCATGTTCGCCATGGGCGCCGGCTTCCTGCTGGTCGAGACCAAGAGCGTCGCCGAGATGTCGCTGCTGTTCGGGTCCACGTGGACCGTGAACGTCCTCGTGTTCTCGGCGATCCTGGTCGTCATCCTCGCCGCCAACCTGCTCACCCTGCGCCGGCCGCTCGGCTCGCCGGCCCGGGGATTCGTGCCCCTGCTGGCCACGCTCGCGGTCGCGTGGGCGGTGCCGGTGCGCGAGCTGCTGTGGCTGGGCCCCGTCGGCCAATGGCTGGTCGGCGGGCTGCTGGTCGGCCTGCCCATCTTCTTCGCCGCCAGGATCTTCGCATCGCTGTTCGCCGGCCAGGAGGCCTCGACCGACGCGCTCGCCAGCAACCTGCTCGGCGCGGTCGTGGGCGGCGTCGTCGAGTACCTCTCCATGCTGTTCGGCATCAAGGCGCTGTACCTCGTCGCTGCCGTGTGCTACCTCGGCGCGTGGCTTCTCGCTTCCCGCAGGCCGGCGACCCCGGCGCCTTCGGCCGTGTAGGTCTCGGCCGACACCCGGCCGAAGGCGCCCGCCGAAACGCCCGCTGGCTTCCCGGGCCGGGTCGCGAGTGGTACGTTGGGAGCGGGTCTTTCCTTCAGACAGAACCGTGCGTCCGCCCCTGTGGCTGTGCCCGCTTCTCGCGGTGCCGGGCGCGACACTCCTCGCCCAGCGTGCCGCGCCGCCGGACCCCGCGCCGCCGTACGTCGTCAATCGCTGGACCACCGACGACGGTTTGCCCCAAAGCACCGTCAACGACATCGCCCAGACGCCCGACGGGTACCTGTGGCTCGCCACGTACGGGGGCCTGGTTCGCTTCGACGGCGTCACCTTCACGCCGTTCACCACACGCTCGCACCCCGGGATCAGATCGGATCGTACCCTCGATCTCGCCATCGACTCGGCGGGGCGGTTGTGGATGGGAACGGAAAACGGCCTCGTCCGCTACGCGGGCGGTGTGTTCCGGACGTTCACGAGCCGGGACGGGCTCCCCCACAGCACCGCGGAACGGCTGGCGGTGGACGCGCGCGGTGCGCTGTGGGTCGCCACGCTCGGGGGGATCGCCCGCGTGCACGGCGACACCATTCGCACGTTCGGCGCGGCGCAGGGCGTGACCAGCACGCCCCGCGACATCGCCGAGGACGACCAGGGCACGCTGTGGGTGCGCACCGACGCCGGCCTCCTGCGTCTCCACGCCGACGCCCAGCGATTCGTGCGCGACACGGCGAGCGCACTCGACGCGGCACGGCCGTCGATCATCCTCGGAGCCGACCGGGAGCGGGGCCTGTGGGTCAAGCTGCCGAGGGGTATCGGCTGCTGGCGGCGCGGCACGCTCGTGCGGTACGGCGACGCGGACGGACTGGGCGACCAGTCGTTCGTGCGTGCCGCGCACGCCCCGGACGGAAGCATGTGGCTGGCCTCGATACACTCCGGCGTGTGGAACTTCCGGCCCGGTGATCGACGCAGCCGGCCCATGCAGTACCCCCCAACCCGGTGGGCCCGGGACGTGTTCGTCGATCGCGAGGGGACGGTCTGGGCGGGCACGAACGTAGACGGACTGCTCCGCTTCCTCCCACGGGCCGTCGCGCTTCTGCCACTCGCCGACTCGGTGACTCCCTCGACCACAGCGATTCTCGGTGACCGGGCCGGGCGGGTGTGGGTCGGCTCGAACTGCGGTCCGGTGAACCTGCTGGAGGGGAGCCGCCTGCGCGCGTTCCGCGCGCGCGACGGCGGGTCCCCCGATTGCGTGTGGTCGCTCGCCGAGGATCGCGATGGCGCGATCTGGATGGGCACCTGGGGCAACGGGCTATACCGGCACGCAGGCGGTGCCGTGCGCCAGTTCCGACGCGAGGACGGGCTCGCCGATGACATCGTTCTCGCCGTGTACGTCGACCGGCGCGGCCAGCTGTGGGTCGGCACCCTTAACGGGGGGCTGCACCGGCGGGAGGGAGAGCGGTTCGTCGTCTACGACACCACGGCGGGGCTGCCGGACAACCACGTCACGTTCATTACGGAGGATCGGGCCGGCACCCTGTGGGTGGCCACGGCCGGCGGCCTCGCGCGGCTGCGCGAGGGGCGGTTCACGACGCTCACCACCGCCGACGGGCTCTCGCACAACTACGTGCGCGCGGTCTACGAGGACCGGGACGGGACCCTGTGGATCGGGACGTACGGGGGCGGCCTGACGCGCCTGAAGGACGGTCGGTTGACGGCGATCACGACGGCGGAGGGCCTGTTCGAGGACGTGGTGTCGGCCATTCTCGAGGACGACAGCGCCAACCTCTGGATGAGCGGAAACCGGGGCATCTTCCGCGCCAGCCGGAACGAGCTCAACGCGTTCGCCGAAGGACGCGTGCCGTCGGTCCACTCGGTCTCCTATGGGCGGGGCGACGGCCTGCTGTGGACGGAGACCAATGGGGGCTTCCAGCCGGCGGCCTGGAAAGCCCCGGATGGGCGGCTCTGGTTTCCGACGATCCGCGGCGTCGCGATCGTGCAGCCGAGCCTGGCGGTCAGCAACCCGCTACCTCCCGGTGTCGTGATCGAGCGGCTGGTCGTGGACGGCCGGCCGGTTCCGTTGCAGCGGGAGGTCCGCGTCGGTCCGGGAAGCCGCTCGGTCGAGGTCTGGTACACGGGCCTCAGCTCGCCCGCTCCCGAGCGCATCGTGTTTCGCTACCGCCTCGAGGGGCTGGATCCGGCCTGGGCCCACGTCGGCGGCCGCCGCACCGCGTACTTCACGGGCCTGGGCCCGCGGCGCTACGTGTTCACCGTGAGCGCGGCGAATCGCGACGGCGTCTGGAACACGACGGGTGCGTCCCTGGTGCTCGTCGTGCGCCCCCCGTTCTGGTCGAGCTGGTGGTTCCGCATCACCGCCGCCGCCGCCCTGTCGCTGGCGGTCCTGGTCGCGCTGTGGGCGCGGCTGGCCCGCGCGCGGCGCGCGCAGCGCGCGCAGCAGGAGTTCGCACGGCGGGTGCTCGAAGGGCAGGAGAGCGAGCGCAAACGCATCGCCGCCGAGCTGCACGACAGCATCGGACAGGACCTGCTGGTCGTGAAGAACCGGGCGCACATGGCGCTCCAGACCCCGGACACGGCGGGGCGCGCGCGCGAGCAGCTGGAGCAGATCTCGACGATCGTGTCGGACACGTTGCGGGGTGTGCGCGAGATCGCGCACAACCTGCGACCGGCCGAGCTCGACCAGCTCGGCTTGCGGGCCGCAGTCGCGGCCAGCGTGGAGAAGGCTTTCGCGGGCACGGCGATCCGGTTCCATTTCGACGCGGACGAGGTCGACGGCCTGCTCGCGCCGGCGGCCGAGATCAGCGTGTTCCGGATGATCCAGGAAGGCGCCACGAACATCCTCAAGCACTCGGGCGCCACCGAAGCCCGGATTGCGATGCGCCGCAACGGCGCGGCGGTCGAGATCGTCGTCGCGGACAACGGCCGCGGCTTCGAGTCGCGCGGCGCGGGGCGTGCCGGCTTCGGGCTTCCAGGCATCGCCGCCCGGGTGAAGCTGCTCGGTGGCGCCCTCGAGGTGCAGGCGACCTCCGGCACGGTCCTCAGGATCCTGGTGCCGCTCCCCGTGGCGGACCGCGCGGCGGTCACGCGATGAACGGCCGCATCACGGTGGTGATCGCTGACGACCATCCCCTGTTCCGGAAGGGCCTGACGGAAGTGCTCCGCGAGGATCCGGCCGTGGAGATCGTCGGCGAAGCGGGCGACGGCGACCTGGCGCTCCGCCTGATCGAGGATCGGCGACCGACGGTCGCCATCCTGGACCTCGATATGCCCCGGCGGGGCGGACTGCTGGTGGCGGAGGCGGCGCGACGGCAGGGCCTCGCGGTCGCGCTCATCATTCTGACGATGTACGACGACGGCCGGATGCTCGACCGCGCGCTGGAGCTCGGCGTCAAGGGCTATGTGCTCAAGGACAACGCCGCGAGCGATATCCTGGCGTGCCTGCACCTCGTGGCCGCCGGGCGCAGCTACGTCAGCCCGTCCCTCGCGCAGCACCTGGTCGAGCGTCGAGGCGCGATGCAGGCCGTCGACGGCTCGCCCGCCGTCGCGGCGCTCACGGCCGTCGAGCGTCGGGTGCTGGGCGGGGTCGCGCGGGAGCTGACCACGCGGGCCATCGCCGCCGAGCTGGGCGTGAGCCCGAAGACGGTCGAGAACCACCGTTCCCGCATCTGCGCCAAGCTCGGGGTGCACGGCACCAACGCCCTGGTGCGGTTCGCCGTTCGCCATCGCGACGCGCTCGGATGAGCGACACCCTCCCCTTCCGTTAGGGGCGAACCCCCAACCCCCTGGGTGCTCGCCCCGATGTTCCCGGCCGGCCCGCGGCCGTAGCCTGAAGCCCATGGCCATTCTCATCGTGGACGACAACCCGCGGATGCGGGAGATGATTCGGGCGATCCTGGCGCCCGTGGACGCCGAGCTGCACGAGTGCGAGGACGGAGCGGAAGCCGTGGAGGCCTTTCGGCGGCTTCGTCCCCGCTGGGTGACGATGGATATCGCGATGGAGCGTCTGGACGGCCTCACCGCCACGCGCGCCATTCGCGACGTCGACCCCGCGGCCCGCGTGGTCATCGTCACGGAACACATGGAGCCGGCCCTCCGCCGCGCCGCCGAGGAAGCGGGCGCCAGCGCGTATGTCCTCAAGGAAGACCTGTCGGCCCTGCTCCGCGTGCTGGATCCCGAACAGTCGCTCCACAAGGCGCTCCAGGCGTCCGAGCTGCGTCGCCGGACCCTGTTCGACCACGTCCCGGTCGGCCTGTACCGGACGACGCCGGACGGCCGGATCCTCGACGCGAATGCCGCGAGCGTCGAAATGCTGGGGTTTCCCGACCGGGAGTCGCTGCTCGAGGCGCCGGCGTCGAGCCTGTACGCGGACCCGTCCGACCGCGAGCGCTGGCGGTCGCTGATGGAGCGGGAAGGGGTCGTCCGCGATTTCGAGGTCCGGATGCGGCGCTACGACGGCGCCGTGATCTGGGTCCGCTGCAGCGCGCGGGTCGTGCACGACGACCGGGGCCAGGTGCTGTGCTACGAAGGCGCCGTCGTCGACGTCACCGAGCAGAAGCGCGTCGAAGCGGCGCTGCGCGCGAGCGACGAGCGGTATCGCTCGTTCATCTCCCAGACCGCCGAGGGCGTGTGGCGCCTCGAGCTCGAAGTGCCCCTCGACACGAAACTCCCCGCGCCGGAGCAGATCGAGCACCTGTTCGCGCACGGCTACATTGCCGAATGCAACGACGCGATGGCCCGGATGTACGGTCACGCCTCGGCACCGGAGTTCGAGGGGGCCCGCCTCAGCGACCTCCTGGTCCGCTCCGACGCCATCAACGCGCAACACCTCCTGGACCTGGTGCGGTCCGGCTACCGGATCTCCGACGCGGAAACGCGGGAGCTCGACCGGAGCGGCCGGGAGCGCGTTTTCCTCAACAACATCACCGGCATCGTGTGGGACGGGCGGCTCGTCCGTATCTGGGGTACCCAGCGCGACGTGACCGAGCGGCGCCGGCTGAACGATGCGCTGCGCGCGAGCGAGGAACGCTACCGCACGCTGTACGACGACACGCCTTCGATGTACTTCACCGTGGATCCGGCGGGCAAGGTGCTCTCGGTGAATCGGTTCGGCGCGGCCTGGCTCGGCTACACGCCGGAAGAACTGGTGGGAGGCTCCGTCCTCCACGTGTTCCACGAGGCCGATCGGGACGCCGCGGTGGATCACGTGGCCGACTGCGTGTGCCACCCGGGCGAAGTCTTTCATTGGGAGTTGCGCAAGATCTGCCGGGACGGGACCCAGATCTGGGTCAAGGAAGCCGCGCGCGCCGTGCGTGGTCCGGAGGGCACCATCGTGCTCATCGTCTGCGAGGACATCACCGAGCGCAAGCGCGCCGAAGAACAGGTGCGGCTCTCCGAAACGATGGCCGCGATGGGCTCGCTGGTGCTCGGTGTGGCTCACGAGGTACGCAATCCGCTCCACGCCCTGACCGGGACCGTCGAGCTGATCGAAATCGAGAGCGACGCACCGGCCGAGCAGCGGAGGTCCTTTGAGATCCTGCGGGAGCAGGTCGAGCGCCTGCAGCGGCTCATGCAGGACCTGCTCGACTTCGGCCGGCCCGCTCCCGTCGCGCTGCGCCCCGCGCCGCTGGGTGCCGTGATGGACGCCGCGGTGTCGGCGTGCTCCGGCCTGGCGGAGCGCCGGTCCGTCCGCGTCGGGGTGGTGCCCTCCTCGTCGGTGCCGCTCGTCGCCATGGACCGCGACCGGATGACTCAGGTGTTCACCAACGTGCTCGAGAACGCCATCGCCCACGCGCCGGCCGGCTCCACGATCGACGTCACGGTGTCGGGCACCGGGGAGGGGGACTGGGTGGAATGCCGATTCGCCGATCAAGGGCCCGGGTTCCCGGCCGGCGACCTCGCGCGCGTATTCGAGCCGTTCTACACGCGCCGGCCGGGCGGCACCGGCCTCGGCCTGTCCATCGTGCAGCGCATCGTGGACCAGCACCACGGCCATGTCGAAGCGGCCAATGCCGCGGGCGGCGGCGCGGTGGTCCTGATCCGGCTGCCCGCGGCCGCGGCGACCGCCTCAACGGAGCGTGGCCAGTGAGTGCCGCGCTCGCGTCGGCCGGCGATCGCCTCCTGGTGGTGGACGACGAAACGGCGATCCTCGCGTCGACCTGCGCGTACCTGAACGGACTCGGCTACGACGTGGACGGCGCCGGCGAGCGCGAGGAGGCCGAAGCGCTCCTGGCGACCGAGTGCTACTCCGTCGTCATCGTGGACATGCGGATGACCGGCGCCCACGGCCGCGAAGGGCTCGAGCTGCTGCGGTTTCTGCGCGAGCAGTGCCCGTGGGCCAGGGCCATCGTCGTAACCGCGCACGGGTCGCCCGAGCTCGAGACGGAGGCGCGCCGCTGCGGCGCCTGTGCGTTTCTCCAGAAGCCCGTGGCGCTGGCCGAGATCGCGCGGGTCGCGGAGGCGCTCCTCACCGTGGCGGCGGAGTGAGCTCCGGGACCCTGCTCGACCGTCTCCTCGAGCCCGACAGCCTCACCGTGGTGTTCCAACCGATGTTCGGTCTGGAGCACCGCAGCTGGCGGCTCCACGCCCTCGAGGCGCTGGTGCGCGGCCCGCGCGGCACCAACATGGCCCGCGCGGACGTGATGTTCGAGTACCTGCGGCGCAAAGGCGAGGAGCAGCGCTTCGATCGGGTGTGCGTGCAGCTCGCGCTCACGGCGGCCGGGGACCTGCCCGGCACGCCGACGCTCACCATCAACGTGCACGCCTCCACCCTGAGCCGTGACCTCGGATTCCCTGCGTACCTCGCCGAGGCCGCCGGGGCAAGCGGCGTCGAGCCATCCCGCCTCGTCATCGAGATCGTCGAGCACGCCCCGTGTTACGACGTGCAGCGGCTGGCGCGGGCACTCGCCGCCGTGCGCGCTCTGGGCGCGCGCGTGGCGCTGGACGACATCGGGCTCGGGCAGTCCAACTACCGCATGATCCTCGAGTGCCGGCCCGAGTACTACAAGATCGACCGCTACCTCGTGTGCGGAGCCGCCGCGGACCCCTACCGCCGTTCCGTGCTGCGGTCCCTGGCCGAGCTGGCCGACGGCTGCGGGGCCCTCACCGTTGCCGAGGGCGTCGAATCCACGGCCGACCTCGACGCGGTCGTGTCGACCGGCATCGCGCTCGTGCAGGGCTATCTGCTGGGGCGGCCGCTCTCGGCCGATGCTCTGCGTCGAGGGGAGCTGCTCGCGGGTCTGCCCGCGCCCGTCCCGGCGCCCGGTCTGGCCGAGCCCACGACGACGCTGATTCCCGCCTAGGCGTCTCCGACACGCCTGGAATCCGCGCCAGGCTCCCGACTGGCGGCGGGAGGGCCGAATCTCAAGATTGTGCAGCGCGTGGAAGCCGACCTGCACCATGAAGATGAAGAAGCCGGGGCTGAGGCCGGTCAACGAGGAAGGACTTCGTCGGCCGACCTGGAGCTTCGGGTCCTGCGCCAGGTGCTGGAGGACGGCGCGGAGTCCCAGCGGGACGTGGCGGACGCGCTGTTCGACCAGCTGACCCACCTGCCCACCCTGCCCCTGTTGCTCCGACAGATCGACGGCGTCCTGCGCGAGCGGACTCACGTGGCGCTCCTGACCCTGCACGTCAGCCCGCTCACCAAGCTGGAAGACCTGTTCGGATGGGAGATCTTCGACGAAGTCGTGCGGGCCGTGGCCCGGCAGCTCGCAGAGACCAAGGAGGAGTGGCTCCGCAAGGACGACTTCCTCGCCGAGCTCTCGATGAGCGGGAACAGCTTCGTCCTGGTGCTGTCGCCGCCCCGCTACTCCGAAGTGATCGCCTACGAGCAGATGGACCGGCTCCGTGAGCGGGTGCGCCGGCGAGTGGACGAACAGATCCGCCAGGGGTTCCCGGCAAGCCTGGCCAGCCAGTTCGAGTGCTTCATCGGGTGCGCCTCCGTCGCCCGCGACCCCGGCGCCTCTCTCCACCGGCTCGTGTTTCGGGCGCTCGACGCCGCCTACACCGACGCGTTCGCCGAACGCGACCGCAAGCTGCACGAGGCCCGCGCCGCGCTCCAGCAGATCATCGACCAACGCCGGCTGACGACGGTGTTCCAACCGATCATCGACCTCGAGCGCGGCGGCATCCTCGGCTACGAAGCGTATTCGCGGGGTCCGTGCGGGCCGTTCGAGCGCCCGGAGTACCTGTTCGCCCTCGCCGCGCAAGCGCAGCTGACCTGGCAACTCGAGCGGCTGGCCCGGGAAACGGCGCTCGCACGCGTCGCCGCGCTGCCGCCGGACCGCCTCCTGTTCCTCAATGTCGACCCGGTGGCCGTGTTCGACCCCCACCTGTTGCGGGACCGCGACCTGGAGCGCCTGGCCGGACGGGTCGTGCTGGAGTTCACCGAGCGTGCCGGCATCAGCGATTTCCTGCATTTCCGCCGGGTCGTGAGCCGGCTCCGGGCCGCCGGCGTGCAGTTCGCGCTTGACGACGTGGGATCAGCCTACTCCGGGCTGCGGCTCATTGCCGAAGCGCAGCCCAACTTCATCAAGCTCGACGCCGCCATCACGGCGGGCGTCCATACGGAATCGATTCGCCACGAGCTCGTGGGCATGCTCCAGACGTTCTCCCGGCGCGTCGGCGCCTCCCTCATCGTCGAGGGCGTGGAGTCCGCCGAGCAGCTGCGCGCGCTGCGGAGTATCGGGGTGACCTACGTCCAGGGGTTCCTGTTCGGCCAACCCCGTCCCGACCTGCACGAGCCGGATGTGAGCGGGGTCCTCGCCGAGCTCGGCTGAAGCGCCCCGCGCCGGGGTTGGCCGCCAACTGCGGGCAGGGCTACATTTCGCCCCTGCCCGCTGTCATTTTGACCGACCACAACACCAGAGCCTATGCCCAAGCGCGACTTTCTGACATTCGAGGATCTCTCCAGGGCCGACGTGGACAGCCTGTTCGACGTCGCCCGGCGCATGAAATCCGGCGCCTATGAGGAGAAGCCGCTCGCCGGCAAGACCCTGGCGATGGTGTTCGAGAAGTCCTCCACCCGGACCCGCGTCTCCTTCGAGGTGGGCGCCTTCCAGCTGGGGGGGCACGCCCTGTTTCTCTCCTCCCGCGACATCCAGCTGGGCCGCGGCGAGCCCGTCCGCGACATGGCCCGGGTCATGAGCCGGATGGCGAACGGGATCATGATCCGCACCTTCGGCCACGACATCGTGACCGAGCTGGCAAAGTGGGCGAGCGTGCCCGTCATCAACGGCCTCACCGACCTCCACCACCCGTGCCAGGTGCTGGCCGACCTGCTCACCGTGGTCGAGCACCTGGGCGGCTACGCCGGCAAGCGCGTGGCGTGGATCGGGGACGGCAACAACATGGCCAACTCGTGGCTCGACGCTGCGGCGCTGCTGGGCTTCGAGGTCCGGCTCGCCTGCCCCGAAGGCTACGAGCCCAACCACGCCGTGTTCGAGCGGGCCAGCAAGAAGACCAAGGTGATGATCACCGAAGAGCCCGACGAGGCCGTCGACGGCGCCGACGTCGTGAACACCGATGTGTGGGCCTCGATGGGCCAGGAAGGCGAGGCCGAGAAGCGCAAGCAGGCCTTCAAGGGCTACTGCGTGGACGCCGACCTCATGAGGCTCGCCAAGCCGACGGCGATCTTCCTCCACTGCCTTCCCGCGCACCGCGGCGAGGAGGTCACCGACGACGTGTTCGAGGGGAAGCAGTCGCGCGTGTTCGACGAGGCGGAAAACCGCCTCCACGTGCAGAAAGCGCTCATGGCCCTGCTGATGGGCTGACCGATGACCGACCAGCTGAAGCGGACCCCGTTTCACGCGATGCACGTCGCCGCGGGCGCCAAGATGGTCCCGTTCGCCGGCTTCGACATGCCCGTGCAGTACCCCTCCGGCATCACCGCCGAGCACCGCGCGGTGCGCGAGAACGTCGGGCTGTTCGACGTGTCGCACATGGGCGAGTTTGAGGTCACCGGCAGGGGCGCGCTCGACTTCGTCTCGCACGTCACGTCGAACGACCCGCACGCTCTGGCGGTCGGCCAGGTGCAGTACTCGAGCTTCCTGCATCCCTCGGGCGGCGTGGCGGACGACTGCCTCGTGTACCGGTTCGCCGACAAGGTCATGCTGGTGGTAAACGCGGCGAACATCGCCAAGGACTGGGTGCACATCAACCGGTACAAGGACGATTTCGACGTGAAGCTGGTGGACACGTCGGACCACGTCGCGCTGCTCGCGCTCCAGGGGCCCAGAGCACAGGCGGCGCTCCAGCCGCTCATGGCCGGCATCGACCTCGAGACCATCGGGTACTACAAGTTCACGACGGGCGAAGTCGCGGGCGTCCCGTGCATCGTGAGCCGCACCGGGTACACCGGCGAGGACGGCTTCGAGCTGTACCACGACCCGAAGCACGCGGCGAAGCTGTGGGACGCGCTGACCGCAGGGGCCGGCGTGGCGCTGGCCGGCCTCGGAGCGCGCGACTCGCTCCGGCTCGAGGTGTTCTACCCGCTGTACGGCAACGACGTGGACGACACGACCACGCCGCTCGAGGCGGGGCTGACCTGGATCGTGAAGCTCAAGAAGCCCGATTTCGTGGGCAAGGCGGCCCTGGTCGAGCAGAAGCAGGCGGGGCTGCAGCGGAAGCTGGTGGGGTTCCGGCTCACCGAGAAAGGCTTCCCGCGCCAGCACATGCCAGTCGTGGTGGACGGCGAGGCGAGCGGCGAGGTGAAGAGCGGCACCGTGAGCCCCTCCACCGGCGAGCCGATCGGCACCTGTTACCTGCCGATCGCGAAAACCGTCGTTGGGACGCGGTTCGACGTGGACATCCGCGGCCGCAAGGTCGGCGCCGAGGTGGTGGAGACGCCGTTCTGGAAGAAAGGCTCGCGACGCACGTGATCCGGCTGGCCGTCCTCACCGTGTCCACGAAGGGCGCGGCCGGAGGACGGGCCGACACCTCGGGCGACGCGATCGCCCAGTGGGCCGCGGCCCACGGGTGGGAGGTGACGATGCGCGAGCTGGTGGCGGACGACACGGTCGAGATCGCGCGGCGGCTCATCGCCTGGGCCGACGGCGGCGGCGTGGACGTCATCCTCACCACCGGCGGCACCGGCCTCTCCGCGACCGACCGAACGCCGGAAGCCACGCGGGCGGTGCTGGAGCGCGAGGCGCCGGGCATCGCGGAGTACCTGCGGGCCCAGGCGTTCGCGCGGTTCCCCAGGGCCGCGCTGTCGCGCGGCGTCGCGGGTGTGCGCGGCGCCACGCTCATCGTCAACCTTCCCGGCTCCCCCAACGGCGTGAGGGACGGCCTCGCCGCACTCGAGGCCTTCGTCGAGCACGCCGCCGAGCTGCTGCACGGGAAGACGGAGCACTAGCGCCATGGCCGGCCGCGTCCTCATCACGATGGAAGACCTCGAGGCCGCGGTGCGGGCCAACGCCGCGTTCGAGGCCGCGGGCTTCACGACCACCATGGTCTCCGCCCTCGACGACCTCCGCTCGGCGGTGCGCCGCGCCGATCCCGACCTGATGGTGCTCACCGGCGGCCTGCGCGAGGCCGGCATGGCGCGCACGCTGGCCGAGGTCGCCGAGGCGCGGCTCGCGACGCTGGGGCTCGCCGAGCCCACCGACGCCGATACCGCGGACCTCACACGACGGCTCGGCTTGTCAGGCGCCCTGTTGAAACCGGTGCCAGCGGATGAGGTCGTGGCCGCCGGCCGGCGGCTCATCGAGCGCAAGAAGCTCCAGCTGCGCACCGGCATCCTGGGCGAGGACCCCGGCATCCGCGAGGTGCTCTCCCGCATCGAGCAGATGGCGCCGGTCACGAGCACCGTGCTCATCCAGGGCGCGAGCGGCACCGGCAAGGAGCTGGTGGCGCGCGCCCTGCACGACCTCTCGCCGCGCCGCGGCCAGCCGTTCATTCCGGTCAACTGCGCGGCCATTCCCGAGTCGCTGCTCGAGAGCGAGCTGTTCGGGCACGAGAAGGGCGCGTTCACCGGCGCCGCCGAGCGGCGGCTCGGCATGTTCGAGCTGGCGGAGGCCGGCACCATCTTCCTCGACGAAGTCGGCGAGATGCCGCTGGCGACGCAGGTCAAGCTGCTCCGGGTGCTGGAGGAGCGCGCGTTCTTCCGCGTGGGCGGCACCCAGCCCATCAAGGTGGACGTGCGCGTGATCGCGGCGACCAACCGGCCGCTGCGCGAGCTGATGGACGCCGGGCTGGTGCGCGCGGACCTCTACTACCGGCTCAACGTCCTGCCGATCTACATCCCGCCGCTGCGCGAGCGGCGTGGCGACATCCCGATCCTGCTACGGCGGTTCATCGCGGAGTTCAGCCGGCTGCACGACCGGCCGTTCAAGGGCATCACCCAGGAAGCGCTGCAGATCCTGGTCGAGGCGCCGTGGCCGGGCAACGTGCGCCAGCTCCGGAACCTGGTCGAGTCCATGGTGGTCCTGGCGCCCGAGGGCGAAATCCGCGCCCCCGACATCCCGCGCGAGATCCGCGAGTCGGGGCGCAACCTGCCGGTGCTGGTGGCCGGAGGGGCGGGAATGGGGGGCGGGGCCGGATCGCGGGAGATCTCGGGGCAGGAGCTGCAGGTCATCGTGCAGAGCTTGCTGGACCTGAGGCTCCAGGTCGAAGATCTCAGGCGCCGGCTGGACAACGTGCCCCATCGGATCGAGGTGATCGACATCGGCCGCGGTGGCGGGCAGCAGGCAACGGACAGCAGGGTCGAAGACGTGGTCGTCGGCCGGGTCGGGGGCTGGGCGGCGGATGGTGGTTTGCGGCCTGCTGCCGGCGGCCCGCCGCCCGCCACCGGCCGGCCCGAGACTCCCCTCTGGGAGGGCGCAGAGCGGCCCGCCGAGGTCATCGTGTGGGAGCAGGGGATGAAGATGGCGGAGGTGGAGCGGGCGGCCATCGCGGCGGCGCTGAAGGCCACCCGGGGCAACCGACGGAAGGCAGCCGAAATGCTCGGTATCGGGGAACGGACGCTGTACCGGAAGCTGAAGGAGTACGAGTTGGAGGGGGTTGTGCCGGCCGAGTAAAGCGGCCTTGAGCAAGTACTTGAAGTGGACGGTCGGAAGTCCTTGACAGAAAAGGGTTTTTGCCCAATAATCGGGGTCGCGATTTCGGGCAAGCGTTGGGGCGGTTTTCGGTCTAAGTGCATATATCGCAACAGCTTAGGACAATCGACCCGGCCGGGTCGGGGCTCGGGGGCGGTGTGTCCGGGTCCGGGAGAAGCGGCATGGCGCGCCGGCGGGACCGGCGAGAGCGGGTGAAGGTGCCGAATCCGGCACGGGTGCCCAAGGGACGCCTGGACGCGCCGGCCGGCCGTGTGCACGAGCCGAAGACGCGGCATCGGCGCCGGCCGAAGCACCCCAAGCGTGAGCGGGAGAGCCTCGACGAGTGACGTCAGGAGACCGGTGAGCGGCGCGCCGATGGCGCCGCTGCCTGATGAGAATCCGGCGGCCTGGCAGCTGCGCCGGGCCGAGGAACTGATCGCCTCCTTGGCGGGCGTGCTGTCGGCGAGGATCGTGGCGGGGCGGGGCGGCGACGTCGAGGAAGTCCACGTCCTGACGTCGTCGCAGGTAGCGGCGAAGCAGGTGGTGCGGAACGTCGAGAGCGCGCTGATGGCGCAGCTCGGCCTGAAGGTGGATCACCGGAAGATCTCGGTGGCGCAGACGGCGGACGTCAAGCCGTTGCAGGTTCTGGAACGGGAGGCGGTGGTGGAGGCGGCGAGCCGCCGGAAGCTCGTGTTCGTGGACCTGGTCATCGAGTCGCCGCGGCCTCGCCGGGTGTCGGTGCGGGTGATGCTGCGGAGCAACGGGCAGGAGCTCGAGGGCGCGGAAGAAGGGGTGGACGAGCCGCGGAGCCGGATCCAGCTGGCGGCACGGGCTGCGGTCAAGGCGTTGGAACGGGAGTTGGAAGAGGCAGGCGTGGTGCTGGAGGGGGTGCGGGTGGTGGAAGCGTTCGACCGGAAGATCATCCTGGCGGCGGTGCACGGGGTGGGCGGGCGGAGCAGCCAGCTCCTCGTGGGGTCGGCCGAGGTGAAGGACAGCGCCGAGCAGGCGGCCGTGCTGGCCGTGCTCGACGCGACCAACCGGTGGTACCTCCAACAGCGGTGAGGGGTTAGTCGCAGAGACCTGTCCACAGTCGATCCAGCGTGAAGGATCGGGCCCTGTCGGGCCCGTTGGAGTCTCAGGACCTTTAAGCGGGAGCTCTTTCACAAGAGAATACGGACCCCCCGGTGAGGCCCAGGAGCGGTCTCAGCGGGCAGTATGAGCGGAGCGTCGTGCGCCCGTAGCGAAAAGGCGCACTCCCTGGCGGGACTTTCAAACGCTGAAGGGAGGTGACGCTTCGATGAATATCATCTGGATGATCGTCAACGCCATTTGCGCTTGTTTGGCGGGGACGGGAAGCAACACCTTTTGATGGCCTGCCGGGGGGACGTGTTCTTCACAAGTTATGAATCGCGGCTTTCGACTATACGCCGTTGCGGCAGTTATTGCTGCGGTGATCGTGTGGCGGGTGTGCGGATGGCAGTTCTCCTCCGCAGATCCCGGCACGCACTGGAACGCCTTCGCTGCCTTCCTTGTCCTTGGGTTCCTTAGCGAAGCTTCGTATCTGCGACTAAGGGTCGGTCGAACCGAAACTCAGTCCTCTGTTGCGTTCGTGCCATTCATTGCCTCCGTGATGTTGTTCGACACAGGGTGGGCGTCCGTTGTGGCCGGCGGTGCGGTACTCGGTGTCGAGTCGGCCGTGAAACGCAAGGCTCCGCTACGCGTCGCCTTCAACGTCGCACAAATGAGCATCTCAGTAGCTGCCGCGTCGCTTGTTTACCAAGCTCTCGGAGGGTGGTACTCCCTCTCGGAATTCTCATTCGATGTCTTTCCAGTAGCGGGCGCTGTTGTAACGTATTTCGGCTTGAATAGCGCAGCGGTGAGTCTGGCAGTCTCGCTTGCTTATGGCGAGACGCTCAGCCGCTCTTGGACCAGGATTGCCGGGTCGGCCCTCCTCTACGACCTCGTTGCTTCGATCCTGGGACCGTTGCTGGCCTTCCTCTATGTGAGATTCCAAATACCGGGTATTCTCCTTTTGATTCTCCCGCTGTACTTGGTTCGAAACCTGTACCAGGTGACTCTACAACTCGAGCAGGTAAACCGCGACCTCCTCGAATTGATGGTCAAGGCAATCGAAGCCCGTGACCCATACACGTCCGGCCATTCGCAGCGCGTATCGGAGCTGGCTGCCGCTCTCGCAAGAGAACTGGGCCTTGGGTCCAAGCACGTCGACCAGATCCGCACGGCTGCGCTACTCCACGACGTGGGAAAGATCCATGAAGAGTACGCGCCGCTGTTGCGCAAAGAGGGCAAGCTCGACCCGACCGAAAAAGCCCTCATGCAGACGCATGCGACGCGGTCGGCCGAGCTCGTTGGTACGATCTCGGCATTCGGGGGAGTGATCGTGGACGCGATACGCCACCACCACGAGAATTTCGACGGTAGCGGATACCCTCTAGGTTTGGCGGGTCAAGCGATCCCCGTCGGTGCGCGCGTAATCATGATCGCTGACACAGCCGATGCGATGACAACGGATCGTCCTTACCGAAAAGCGTTGTCGTTCGAGAGAGTCGGAGAGGAGATGCGTCGATATGCCGGCAAGCAGTTCGATCCCCGTCTTGTGAGCGTGTTCTTGAGCAGTCAGCAGATTCGAGATGCACTGATCGCTCGTGCCGAACCGGTTCAGAAACCGCCGCGTGAGTCGCAAGGTTCACTCCTGATGCCTTGGCCGCCGCTTCGAAACCGCAAGTCAGGGGCTTTGAAGGCCTAGCTCCGATCTCGAACGGATAGAGCTCGCAGAATCCCTTTGGCGCCGCAGTGCTCGCTTAGCCTTGCGAGCTGGTTCCGGCGGCCAACATCAACCGTGCCAGTCGCCGCTTCAACGAGCCGAATCACCTCCAGTTCAAGGTGCAGAGAGTGGTCGATGTCTCTCCGTCGTAGCTCTCGCACGGCATGATCCAAGTCCCTCATCACACTAGGCAGGTCGCCAAGACGGTAGTAGGCATCCCACGCTAACGCAGCCTCAACTAGCCACCGGTCGTGCGTGGCTCTGAGCTGGGAGCCAATCATGTGACGCACTAACACGGCCTTGGACTGAACGCGATCCTGGTCCCCCTGCCGCTGAGCGCAAAGGACTTGGCCGGCGATCGATGTCACTCCCCAGCGAATACAGCTATTCTGCTCAGCAAGCGCGGAACTGGTCTCGAACCACGTCCGAGCATCGTTGACCCGCCCAAGCAGCAGATAGAGCTCGCCGCGATTGCTGGCGTTCTGGATCCGACTCTGCAACGGCGTGCCCGCGAGTCCAAGGCGATCCACTTGGTCGTACAGCTCGCCCGCACGCGCGTAGTTCCCGCTGGCAAACTCGGCCACGGCCATGTCACCTAGGCATTGGGCCTCGAATTCCCGACTCAGTGTGCGGCGAGCCAGTGCGTGGGCTGCCTGTAAATGAGCTAGCGACTCCCCGTACCGGGCTAGTTGCCGCAGCACCGCGCCGAGGCCGACCCGCGCCAAGTACTCCGTACGCCAGTCGCGTGCGGTTTGCGCAATCCTCAGTCCCCGTTCGGAGTATGGAAGGGCCGCAGCTGGCCACAGGTACTTCGACCGGATGAAGGAAGTGGCAAGGGCCGCGTACGCCTGCCATCGTCCCGAGGAGCCCTGCGCCGCTCGTCGCAAGTCACGAGCGGCCCGCCGCGATGCCGCGTGCTGGCTGGCTTGGTTCGTTGCCCGAAGCAGCAGCCAGCGCGCATCGTACTCCCGCGCAAACGGTACCCCCCGACCGATGAGTTCGTGGAGCGCCCCGGCGATCTCGTCCAACCGCTTGGTTCCCGCAAGGTGTGCGGCTTGCAGTTCTAGGAACTCTAGGTCGCAGGCGAACGCCTGCGGTGCCTGCGTGGCGTTCAGCGCCGCCTTGAGCCGCCCGAACTGGTCGAATTCCCCGAGACTCACGTAGCACGAGCAGAGCTCTACGGCCACGAAGGGATCGAGTGCGTCATCGAGGTCTAGCGCGAGTGCAAGAGCTGTGGCGCGCTCGCGGGTTGCGCCGAGGGAAGCTGCGTACTCTGCAGCCTGCAACGCTTGAGTGCGGGCTCCGTCTCGGATTCCCGCGGCAGCAAGGTGGGTCGCGACCTCAAAGCACGCCGAGGGATCCTCCGCGGCGGACCGCGACAGCCGGTCGGCCAACCGCTCGTGCAGAGTCCGCCGCGTTTCGGTCGACATCACGTTTTCGATCGTGCGGGAGTAACTCTCGTGGGTTAGCGCAATTCCGCGCCCAACGCGTTGCACAAAGCCTGCTTCGTCCAGGGCATCCAACGCTGCTGAGAGGTCCGCTACCGAGAGATCGGTGATGGCAGCGATGAGATGGTCGGCAACCTCGCGGCCGCTAACCGCGATGACCGAGGCGACGAGGCGCGCAGACTCCGGCAATGCGGACAAGCGTTGGAGCGACGACACAAGGAATGGACGAGCGTCGTCCTGAGGCGTTTCCCGGGGATCTGGTGGCTCGAGTGGAAGCGTGTGCGCTTGCCCAGCCGGTGGCAACCGAGCTGCTTGCAAGGCAGCCTCGATTGCGACAAGTGGATTCCCGCCAGCGATTTGCTGGATTCGCCTGACTGCCACGTCCTCGGCGCTTTTCCCACACTCAGCGAAGACCTGCTTCGCTATGACCGCAATGTAGACGTCCGGCAGTTGTCCCAGTTCGGCAAACGCCGCGATCTGGAGCGCCTGGCAAGACTCGAGGAAGCGCGCAGTATCGGGATTGCTGGTGTTGCTTCGTGCCGTGCACAGCTGCACAACGGGAATGCCAGCCACCTGTCGCCCAACGAAGTGCAACAGGGCAAGGGTCGCTTCGTCAGCTTCATGAATGTCGTCGACGACTATGAGGAGTGGTTGCTCATTGGCGACGCTGCGAATGGCCTCGAACGTCGCATCGCAGAGGCGATGGCGCGCGGAATCGTCGATAGCCATGGGCGGCGGCGAGCCCGGAAACCGATCGCGAAGATCTGGCGCCAGTCGTGTGAGCTCACCAATCCACAGTGGACCGGTGCCGATGAACCCGGGAAGGCGCGACAGCTGCCGGATCAGCTCGGTGACTGGGGCAAAGGGCACTGCGCGCTCGCTCCGATGGCACTTCATGAAACAGACTGCTCCACCGTTGGCTCGGGCTTGGTTCGCCACCTTCAGGGCGAGCGCGGTCTTACCAATGCCAGCCAGGCCCTCGAGTACCGTGAGGGATCCACGGCCGCCCTTCGCGGACTCCCAGCTGCGCCAGAGTGCAGAGAACTCGCCTTCTCGGCCGAATACAGGTCGGGTCGTCGGGAAGGTCGACCGCTCGCCGACGCGCTGCTGATTGGAACGGAGTGACAGCGCCTCACCAGTTCGCTGCCTCTTCACCCAGCGCCTCAGCCCTTCTCCCGGCTCCGCTTCAAGCTCCTCCTTGAGCCTCTTCTCGAACTCGCCATAGCGCCGCAACGCCAGCGTCCGATCGTCGAGCAGAATCAGCGCCTCGAGGTAGCGCAGCATGGCCGCCTCGTCGAGCGGATCCACCTCCAGCAGCTTCTCCGACGCCGCGCGCATCCCCGCCCAGTTCCCCGCCCGTTGCCGGGACTCGATGAGCTCCTTCAAGACGCCCCGCAGCACCCGCCGCAACCGCTCGCGCTCGTCGGCCAGGTACCGCTCGAACGTGGGCGCACCGCGCACCCACAGGCCCTCGAGCAGGTCGCCGCCCCACAGGGCAAACGCCTCCTCCGCCCGCCCGTTCGCGGCGTGGTCCTCGAAGTCGAGCGCGTCCACGGTGAGCACACCCTCGCGCATGGTGATGAGGTCCTTACCGGCCGCCACGATGACTTCGGTGCCTAGCGCCTTGTTGATGAGGGAGGCAGACTGGGTCAGCGAATGCTTGGCGGCCCGCGGGCCGCCGGCGTCGGGCCACAGCAGCTCGACCAGCACGTCGCGCGACGTCGGCGCGCCGGCCTTCCGCGCCAGCATGTACAACAGCGCGCGGTGCTTCCGGGTCCGGAGCGGCAACGCGCGCCCGGCGGGCCCACGAAGCTCGGCGGGACCGAGACAGCGATAGCGGAACCTGGAGCCAGGCGAGACGGCGTTCGCCATTCTGGTTGTCTGGGGTCGAGGGGTCTGAGCAGCCTACCGGAACACGGTCACCGAAATGTCACCAAGTGCGCGAGGCCGCAAGGGCCGTGCCGGCGAGACGGGGGGGGCGCGTCGTCCGGATGCGGCCGGCCCCGTAGCGGCTCGGCGTTGCCGGTGCGCCGGTCGCGCACGCGGACGTCACACGGGAGGGGCGGTCCGTTGCCGCTTCAGCCTCATGGGCAGCGGCGTCGGCGTCGTCGCCGGCGGCTCAAGCCGCCGCTCGGCCAAGGACTGTCGCTGAGGCGACACGCTGGCGACGTTGGGGTCGTGGAGCGCACGACAGACTTCGAGCGCGTGTATCGCGTGGTGCGGCGGATCCCGAAGGGCAGGGTGACGACGTACGGCGCGATCGCGCGGCGGCTCCGTCTCAAGAGCCCACGGCAGGTGGGCGCCGCGCTGCGCGCCATCGCGCCCGGCAGCCCCCTGCCGTGGCACCGCGTGGTCGGCGCGGGCGGCGCCATCCGTCTCACCGGCCACGGCGCGGTGACCCAGCGCCTCAGGCTGGAGCGCGAAGGTGTGGCCTTCCGGTCCCCGGGGCGCGTGGACCTCCGGCGCTGCGGTTGGCGCAGGCGACCCGGGCTTGACTTTGTAGTGCAAAGTGCTCTATCATAGGGCCGTGTCCACCGCCCCCCTGCCCGCGCCCAGCGCTGCGCCCTCGCCCGCCGTTCGGCGGGCGCCCCTGCTCCTCGGTGCCGCCCTCGCCCTCGGCGTGGCCGCCGACCAGCTGTTCCGCGTGCCCGCGTGGGGGCTCAACCTCGCCGTGTTCGTGGTCTCGCTGGCCGCCTGGGCCGCCCAGCTCGCCGCCAGGGACAAGGATCGGCCGGACCGGAGCCCGTGGCCGCTGCTCGCCGCCTGCTTCTTCGCGTTGATGTGGGCGGTGCGCGACGCCGAGGCGCTGCTCGCGTGGAACACCCTCGCCGCGCTGGGGCTGCTGAGTCTGCCGCTGGTCCAGGCCCGCGGCCTCTTGCTGCGCGAGGCGGGCACCATCGAGACGCTGCTCGGGCCCGCGCGCGCGGGCTGGAACGCCTTCGTCGGCATGATCGTGGTGCTGTTCCGGGACATGCCGTGGCACGACCTCGTCGGCCAGACGCGCCTGCGGCGCGCCGGGGCCGCGGTGGCGGGCGTGGTGCTCGCCCTGCCACTCCTGCTGGTGTTCGGCGCGCTGTTTGCCAGCGCCGACCCGATGTTCGGCGCTGCGCTCCAGTGGATGTTCATCTGGGACCCCACCGTGATCGTGCGTCACGCGGTGCCCATCGGCGCGGTGGCGTGGGTCTCCGCCGGCTATCTTCGCGCGGTGGCCGAACCGGCGCGCGAGCTCAAGAACCCGTTTGGCCACCTCGTGCCGGAGATCACCATGGGGTTCGTGCCGGTGGCGACGGCCCTGGGCGCGATGGTGCTGCTGTTCACGCTGTTCGTCGCCGTGCAGGCCGGCAGCCTGTTCCGGGGCGAGAGCTTCGTGTTGTCGCACACCGGGCTCACGTTCGCCGAGTACGCGCGCGGCGGGTTCTTCCAGTTGGTGGCCGCATCGGCGCTGGCGCTGCCCGTGGTCTACGCGGCGCCGTGGGTCGCGGCCCTGGCCGGCGCGGGCGCCGCCGCGCGCGAAGCGCGGTCGTTGCGCGCGCTCCAGGCGACGCAGCTCGGGCTGGTCGCGCTGGTGGCGGCGTCGGCGTTGTGGCGGATGAGCGTCTACATCCGGGCCTACGGGCTCACCGAAGACCGGCTGTACGGCGCGGCCATCATCGTCTGGATCGGTGCAATGATCGCCGTGTTCGCGCGCACGATCCTCGTGGGCCGGCCCCAGGGCGCCGCGTTCGGCGCGACGGCCTCCGCCGCGCTCGTCCTCGGCTTGTTAAACCTCGCCAATCCCGACGCGCTCATTGCGCGGGTGAACCTCGATCGCGCCGACGGACGCCGGCTCGACGTCGAGCACCTGCTCACGCTGCACGCCGACGCCACGCCGGTGATCGCGTCGCGGCTCACGGCCCTGGACGAGACGTCGCGCTGCGCGCTCGCCACGCGGCTCGCGAGCCGGTGGCGCGAGACGCCGCCCGGCGACTGGCGGGGGTGGAACCTGGCCCGCGCCCGCGCGCGGCGGCTGCTCCCGGCGCTCGAGCGGGCCGCGGCGGATTGCCCGCCTGCGCCGGTGCCCGTCACCTCCCCGTAAGCTCGCCGCGCGTCGCGCCGCGGAACGCGGCACGCTCACGTGGCGGCCGGCCCTGAGCCGAGGGCGCGGCGGCCGAGCGTCAGGCACGCGATCGCGATCCAGACCGCATTCACCGCTACCGACGGCATCGCGCCGTAGAAGAACGAGTTCGCGAGCACGAACACGCTGCCCACCAGGTTGAGCCCCTGGTAGCTCGTGGCGTCACCCCGCACCCGCTTCATCGAGACCAGGCCGTAGGCCACCAGCAGCGCGGCCGCGCCCACCCAGCCCAGCGCATCAATCAGCACGTTGTGCCGCATCAGTCGTTCTCCTCCGACCGCGATGAGCGCGTTGGAATGCACCCGTCCCGCAACGTATCGGTGCCGCGAGCACCACGACCTCATCCTACACTGCTTGCGCCAGCGATAGGCGACTGTGCGAAGCGCGTCGACCCGCTCCCGCCGACGTCGAACCGGTGCGGGTGTGGCGGAATCGGCAGACGCAGCAACCTCGCAAGTTGCCGGGCGCAAGCCCGTGAGGGTTCGAGTCCCTCCACCCGCACCCTGGCACCATTGACTCGGCGTTCGGCCGTCGCTATCCTCGGCACACTTGCGGGGTTGCTGCGTGGCCGGCTCGGCCACGAAACGCGAAGGGCCGCGGTTTCTCCCGCGGCCCTTCGTGCGCTCACAAGCCTTGGTCCGTCTAGACGGTCGCCGCCCTCCGCACGTCCGCCACGATCTCATCGGCGCTCTTGCCCGCCGCCTCGGCGTTGAAGGTGAGCACCAGCCGGTGCCGCAGCACGCCCAGCGCCACCGCGTCCAGATACTCGAGAACCGTGGCGTTCCGCTAGCTTCCTCTGGCTCTACTTCTGGGCTGCCGGCGCAGGATCGTGTCGCCTGGATGCGGAACCAATCTCGCCGCGACGAACCGGTGTCACGCTTCTAGACACTCGTAGCAACCCTAGTACGTAATCGGATGGTCCGTTCCAAGCCGATCAGGATTCTGGCGGTCTGTCGCGCTCGGGTCTAGCTTATCCGGCCAGCCGCTTAGACGCGCTCGTGCTCACGACAAGGGTCCGTCCAATGACTCGGGTTGAGCGAGGACGTCGGTTGACGATGTGCCGAGGGCTCCTGCTATCGGCGTTTCAGTCACGAGCGGTACGACCGGGTCGCATGCTGGTGTACGCGACCAGTGTGGCGGTCCTGCTAGGTTGCTCGGGCGACGACACCATCGTGGAATACGTCGGCGTCGTCGCGCTTGATGTGTCCGTAACGGACAGCACGGGCACACCGCTGCCGGGCGCAGCTTTAGGCGTATCCATGTCCTCGTTGCGGAATCCCACGATCGTCTGGGACAGCCTGGTTGCGCTCAGCGACTCCCAAGGGCGATTCCAGCACCTGATACGCCAATTCTTGCTCGACACATTGGTCATTCTTCGCGTCTCCGTGCAGCCACCGGCTGGTTCTGGCCTAACGGGCCAGAAGGACTCCGTGCTCACCCAGCAGTGGGTGCAAGAGCCGCCACCCGACACTGTCCGCTTCAGGTTCGCACTCCGATAGGCGGCGGGAGGACTGATCGTGCGCAGCAGGCTGTTCGTGTCCACAGGGGCTTGTGCGGTGTTGGTGCTCTCAGGTTGTGTCGATCGGCCCACTGAGGTTCGCGTACCATCGTCAAGGATCGCCGGTCAGGTTCGAGCGGACGCGACCGTTGAAGTACAACCGATCGAGCGGATGGCGGTAAGCATGGCGGTGAGCGGTGCGTTCAGGCCGGGGACACCGGTCCAGGTCCAAGTGTCACTGACCGCGACCTTAGCGACTGACGCTGCCGTAGGTTTATTCGCACCCGAGCTTGACGCCCGTCGCGATGATCGAAGCCGCGTTATTCCCGACAGCAGTGTAGCGGCAGCCAGGACGTTTCGCATCCTGTTGGGCGCCGGCGAGACAACCGAGCGAACCGCGACCATCGTGTTCCCCGAGCCTGGCTACTATCGTGTCAGCGTTGCGGCTTCCGAGGCGAGGCCCTACGCCCGCGTCGTCGGGGGCCGGCCAGTTATCGGGGCCGCGGTCGCAGAGGCATGGGTTTGGGTCCACGAGGATTCAGGGCGGGTGACTCCGAGCTTCGACCCGACCGTTTTCGGAAGGAACTATCGGAGCGTCATCGGGCCACGGCGACCCCGCTCCGCTCCGCGACCTGCGCCCGCTCAAGGGCGGCTCAGCGGGGAGTGCGACACGTGGCGGGTTGTTTTTTGGAACTCGGACCTCAGTCAGTTCACGGTCATTCCCGCCGGGGTTTACAGCTACACGATCACCGAGGACTATTCGGGCTCGCCGGTTGCTGGTGGCAGCTTTATCCTGAATCCGGACGGCATCTTCTCGATGTGTGTGGATCCGGGCTACTCGTATAGCGGGACTATCGGGCTCGCTGATCAATACATCAACATTCAGGCTCCGAGCGTTACTGGCTGGTTTAGCGGGGGGCCCACGACTGGCGCGAGCTACGATTTGAATGTTGACGCCGCTGCTGGCCGCGTCTTCACGAACATGCGGGTCGCCTCTGCTAACGCGCAGGCCCGATTCGGGCGCCCACGCGGCGCGCTTGGAGTGAAGTTGGCCGACTGTCCCAGCCAACCCAACTCCTGCTATCGAACCTCTGAGGATCGAGTCTACATTAGGCCGCAACACGTGTGGAACGGCCCGTCGTCCACGTTCAATGCGTTCATTCAGGCACACGAGTTCGGGCACGCCTACCACGAGAATGGCCTTGGCGGGTTGACGGGTGGCAACTGCCCCAGCCCGCATTTCCTTGATGAGCCCTCAAGCCTCGGGTGCGCCTACTCGGAAGGCCTGGCTTCCCTGGTCGCCGTTGTGGCCTTCGGGGAGAACTTCGATCTGGACGGTGCCTACGAATTGAATTCATTCTTCTCGAGCGGCGACGACGGATCTCAGATCGAGGGGGCAGTAACATCCTTCTTGTATGACCTCTACGACATAGCCTCAAGCCCTGACGGGCTTGCCGGTGACGACGACGGCGTGAGCTACGGAGCGCCATACCTTGGGGATGTCATCCGAACCTGCAGCGTACTGTATTCCATCCAGCAAGTCTGGCTTCGACCCGACGGCATAGATCATCTGGTCTATTGCCTCGAACGGCAGGTGGACCAGGCTGTGGTGACCTCCCCGATGTTTTTCGCATCGCGCGGCTTCGACCCTGACGGCTTCAGCGAAGGCGCAACGGAACCCCCCAGCTGGAGCGTGCCGGTCACGCGAGACCGCTGGGTGCATAACCTCTATGGTCAGTCCGGAGGCGGTGGCGGGGGCGGCGGAGGGTCAGGTGTCGTTGCCTCCATCTCTGGTCCATCGACCGTGCAGCCCTGGGTGCAGTACACCTTCACGGGCTCCGCAACGGGAGGGACCAGCCCGTATACGTTCGACTGGTTCGTCGACGGGCAGAGTCAGGGCACCGGTCAGAGCTTCTCTTGGTCTTCCGGGTGGTCGTACACGCTGACGTTGAATGTCACCGATGCAACGGGCTCGCAGGCCTCCGCTAGTGTAGTCGTGACGCTTGAGGAGTGCTGCGCCCAGCTCAGGGACTCGGGGGGGCGGGTTCTTGCGCCGCGGACTGCCCCGCGTCCTCCACAATCCCGTCCTTTCGCGCGATCGCGGCGGCCGTGACGTTCCCTGGCCCGAGCTGGGTGAGGCTGCCGTTTCTCGGGCATGGAGCCCAGCCAGCCTGCCCACGCGGCTGAGGCCGCGCCTTGGCTCTACGGCTGAAGCCGCCGAGGCGATCCACACCGCGTTCACGGCGACCGACGGCATCGCGCCGTAGGAGTAGGGGCCGCGAATCCCTTCGCGGCCCCGCGAGTATCAACGTTTGAGCCCGACGGCCGCTAGACGGTCGCCGCCCTCCGCACGTCGGCCACGATCTCGTCGGCGCTCTTGCCCGCCGCCTCGGCGTTGAAGTTGAGCACCAGCCGGTGCCGCAGCACGCCGAGCGCCACCGCGTCCAGGTCCTCGAGATCGGCCATCGGCCGGCCGTCCATCGCCGCCCGCGCCTTCGCGCCGAGGACCAGGTACTGCGACGCGCGCGGCCCCGCGCCCCACGCGATGAACTCGCGCACTTCCTTCGGCGCCAGCTCGTCGGCGGGCCGCGTCATCCGCGCCAGCTTCACCGCCGCCTCCACCACGACCTTCGGCGCCGGCACCCGCCGCACCAGCTGCTGCAGCCGGATCAGCTCCTGCGCGTCGAGCACCGGCTTGAGCTCGGTGGTGATGTCGCCGGTGGTGCGCTCCACGATCCGCTCCTCCTCGGCGCGCGACGGATACCCCACGTGCAGCTCGAACATGAACCGGTCGAGTTGCGCCTCGGGCAGCGGGTACGTGCCTTCCTGCTCGATCGGGTTCTGCGTCGCGAGCACGAAGAACGGCGCCTCGAGCTGATAGGTCGCGCCGCCTACCGTGACCTCGTGCTCCTGCATCGCCTGAAGCAGCGCGGCCTGGGTCTTGGGCGGCGTGCGGTTGATCTCGTCGGCCAGGATGATGTTGGCGAACACCGGCCCGCGCACGAACCGGAAGGTGCGGTGCCCGGTCGTGAGATCCTCCTCGATGACCTCGGTGCCGGTGATGTCGCTCGGCATGAGATCCGGCGTGAACTGGATCCGCGAGAACCGCAGCGCCAGCGCCTCCGCCACCGAGCTCACCATCAGCGTCTTGGCGAGGCCCGGTACGCCGACCAGCAGCGCGTGTCCGCCCGACAGCACCGCGTTCAGGATGCCGTCGAGGACTTCGGTCTGGCCCACGATCCGACGGCCCACCTGGTCGAGCAGGCTCCGGCGCGCGGCGGCCAGGCGCTCGAGCAGGGCTTCGTCGCCGTCGCCGGTCGATTCGAGATGCAGGGGATTCACTGCCATAAGGACCTTTAGGGTACCCGAACCCGAGCCAAAGGGTCAATCCGCCTGCCGCTACGGGACCTTTGCGAAATATTTCACAAAGTAGTAATTTTCCGCGCCGCGATGGGAAACCAGCAGGATCAGGGCCCCGCCCCCCAGCCCCCGTGGGCCCGGGGTTTCGGGACCGGTTACGGGATCGTCGCGGCCGGCTTCCAGCTGGTGTTCTCCATCCTCTTCTTCATGGGGATGGGCTACCTGGCGGACCGGAAGCTCGGCACCAAGCCCTGGCTGATGCTTGCGGGCCTGGCCCTCGGACTCGCCGCCGGCTTCTACACGTTTCTGCGCCGGATCCGGGCTGCGGCGAACGACGGGCGAGGGAAGACCGGGCGGGACGAGCGGCGGTAGGCGTGCGCAAGCTGATCGTGGCAGGGGCGGCGGCGGAGGCGATCATCGCGATCGTCGCGCTGGTCGCGGGCGGTGGGTCCGCGGGCGGCCGGGTGATGGCGTTGGCCGCGGCACTGGTCGGCACCTCGGTCGCGTTCGCGGCGCAGCTTGTGGCCGTCGCGATGTTGCGCCCGGCGATGACAGCCGAGACGCCGACGTTCGCGAAGCGGTGGGTGGGCGGTATCGCCGTGCGGTTCGGCAGCTTCGTGGTGCTGGCGGTGCTGATGGTGACGTTGCGTGAGGTCCTGAGCCCGGCCTGGCTGGCCGCGGGCTATCTCGGCATGTTGCTGGTCCTGCTGTTCGCGGAGACGCGCTTCCTGACATGATCGCGGCCCAAGACGCGCCCGATATCGGCGGCATGATCATGCACCACACCTCGGACGCGCACGAGATCGCGTTCGAGTCGCCGCTGGGCGGGGAGCTGTTCACGATCCACCTGCCGCGGTGGGAGCCGGTGCACCTGGGTCCGATCACGCTGGACCTGTCGCCCACCAAGCACGTGGTGTTCATGATCGTCGCGGCGACGCTGGTGTGGGCGATGATGTTCCTGGCCGGCCGGGCGCTCACGCGTCAGCGGGACAGCGGCCGGCCGCCGCGCGGCTTCGCCTCGATGATCGAGGCGATGGTGCTGTTCGTGCGCAACGACATCGCGGTCGCGAACATCGGGCACGGCGGAGAGAAGTTCGCGCCCTACATTCTCACGTTGTTCTTCTTCATCCTGACCTGCAACCTGCTGGGCCTGATGCCGTGGGGCGCGACGGCGACGGGCAACCTCGCGGTGACGGGCGCGCTGGCGATCACGGCGTTCGCCACGATCGAGATCAGCGGGATGGCGGCCCTCGGCCCCAGGGGGTACGTCAAGACGATCGTGTTCACGCCGCCCGGCGTTTCGGGCTTCATGGCGGTCGTGATGACGCTGATCATGACCCCGGTCGAGCTGATCGGGAAGCTGGTCAAGCCGTTCGCACTGTGCCTGCGGCTGTTCGCCAACATGACGGCGGGGCACTTCGTCATCCTGTCGCTGCTCGGTCTCATCTTCCTGTTCGGTTCGGGCCCGCTGCTGGTGCGCTGGGGCGTGGCCGGCGGGGCGGTGTTCTTCGTGCTGTTCATGCTGGCCCTGGAGTTGCTCGTGGCGTTCCTTCAGGCGTACATCTTCGCGCTGCTGACGAGCGTGTTCATCGGGTTGATGAGGCATGAACACTAGAAGGCGGGGCACAGGGGCACAGGGGCACGGCGGCACGGACAAGGCCAGGCCTGTTCGGTGGTTGAATCCCATTCACATGGTGGAGGAGCGAGTTCCATGATGCAGGAAACGGCGCAGGCGGCCGCTACGGTGGCCCTGAACAACAATGCGTTGCTGGGCGCGGGGATCGGGATGGGTCTCGCGATCATCGGCGCGGGCATCGGCATCGGCCGGATCGGCGGCCAGGCGGTCGAAGCGATCGCGCGGCAGCCCGAGGCGTCGGCCGACATTCGCGGCGCGATGATCCTGACGGCGGCGCTGATCGAGGGCGCGACCCTCGCCGCGCTGGTGTTCGCGTTGCTGTTCAAGGTCCTGAATTGATCGCAGTCGCGGGGTTCGCCATCGCCCTGGCGGTGCAGGAGCACGCCCCGGAGGCCGCGGCCGCCGCCCACGCGGAGCCGGCGGGCCCGTTCGCGATCAACGGCGGGGTGATCATCTGGACGCTGGTGATCTTCGGCCTCCTGATGCTCATCCTGGCGAAGACCGCCTGGCCCGCGATCCTGAAGCAGATCGAGGAGCGCGAGGCGCGCATCCAGGGTCAGATCGCCGCGGCCGAGAAGGCGAACGCCGAGGCGCAGCGCCTGCTCGGCGACTACCAGTCGCAGCTGGCCCGCGCGAAGACGGAGGCGCAGGAGCTGCTGGTGCAGGGCAAGTCGGCCGGCGAGAAGCTCCGCGAGGAGATGGTGGCGAAGGGCCGCGCGGAGCAGGAGGAGCTGCTGGAGCGCGCCCGGCGCGAGATCGCGCTGGAGCGTGACCGCGCGGTGGCCGAGCTGCGGAAGGAGGCGGTCGAGCTGTCAATCGCCGCGGCGAGCAAGGTCGTGGCGCGCAACCTCGACACCCAGGCGGACCGCAAGCTGGTGCAGGAGTTCATCGCCGGCCTGCCCGCGCCCAAGTCGTGAAGAACGCCACGGTCGCCCGCAACTACGCCGCCGCGCTGCTGGAGGTCGCGCGGCGGGCGAAGGCGGTGGAGCAGTTCGGCCGGCTGCTGGACGCGGTGGCCGGCGCGTTCGGCGCCGATCCCGCGATCCTCGCGGTGATGATGTCGCCGCGGGTCACCAAGGCGGCCAAGTCGCGCGTACTGGAGCGCGCGCTCCAGGGCGTCGCGCCCGCGCCGTTCGTGCGGTTCCTCACCGCCGTGGTGCGGCGGGGTCGGCAGGGCCTGCTGCCCGACATCAGTAGTGCCTACCAGGACGCGATGGACCTCCACTTCAACCGGGTCCACGCCTCGGTGGTCACCGCCCACGCGGTGGACGCCGAGCTCCGCAAGACCATCGCCGAGCGGCTGACCGGGGCGGTGGGCCGGACGGTACTGCCGACCTTCCGCACCGATCCGGCGATCCTGGGCGGAGTGGTGGTGCGCGTCGGCGACCGGGTGTTCGACGGCTCGATCCGGCGGCGGATCCAGATACTGCGGCACCGGATGCTGCACGCCAGATGAGTTGTGAGTCATGAGTCATGAGTTATGAGTCAGTACTCACAACTCCCGACTCCCGACTCCTGACTCCCAACTCGCCTTCGTCGCCTCTCCCGCTAGATTAGCCCCCTATGATCGGTCCGAACGACGCGGTCAACCGCCGGGGCTTTCTCGGCGAGGCGCTGAAGCTCGTCGCCGGGAAGGCGACGGAGCTGCTGGCCGACCGCGTGGCGCCGCGGCGACACTTCCGGCCGCCGGGCGCGCTGCCGGAGGCGGGATTCCTCGCCGCGTGCACGCGGTGCGGCTATTGCACCGAGGCCTGTCCCGTGGACGCGATCGCGCCCGCGCCGACCTCCGCCGGCCTCGCCGCCGGGACGCCGATCATCGAGCCCTCGGTGCAGCCGTGCATCGCGTGCGAGGGAATGTTCTGTGCCGCGGTGTGCCCGACGGGCGCGCTGGTGCCGCCCCTCACGGGGTGGGCCCGGGAGCGGCTGGGCGACCTCGAGATTGACACGGTCCGCTGCATCGCGTTCCAGGGCACCGAGTGCGGGGTGTGCGCGCGGGCCTGCCCGATCGGCCCCGCGGCCCTGGATCTCGACCCCGCGGGCCGCCCGTTTCTCCGTGACGGGTGCGTGGGCTGCGGCGTGTGCGTGCGCGTCTGTGTCACGACGCCGGCGTCGCTGGTCCTGACACTGCGGGGGAGCTGAGATTGAGCGAGCATCCTCACGGCTACGCTCCGGTGCGCGTCGCGAAACCCTGGGGCTACGAAATCATCTGGGCCCACAGCGACCGCTACGTGGGCAAGATCCTCCACATCGAGCCCGGCCACTGCCTCAGCCTGCAGTACCACAACCAGAAGCACGAGTCCATCTACGTCCTGCGCGGGCGGATGATCTTCCGGTACAAGAACGAGGCCGGCGCGCTCGTGGACCGCGAGATGATCGCCGGCGACGCGCAGCAGGTGCCGACGGGGCTCGTCCACCAGTTCGAAGCGCTCGAGCGCACCGACGTACTCGAGGCCTCCACGCCCCACCTGGACGACGTCGTCCGGCTTCAGGACCGCTACGGGAGGGTGTCGTAGATGCAGGTCATCATTCCGCTGGCCGGCAAGGGCACGCGCCTGCGCCCGCACACCCATCTCGTGCCCAAGCCGCTGCTCAAGGTCGCCGGGCGGCCGGTGATGGACTGGGTGATGGACACGCTCGAGGGCCTCGCCGTGACCGAGCTCATCTGCATCACCGGGCACCTCAAGGAGCAGGTCGAGGCCTACGTGCGCCAGCACTACAAGATCCCGTCGCGGTTCGTGGAGCAGCGGGTGCAGGACGGCACCGCCGGCGCGATCAACCTGGCGCGGCCGTTCGTCAGCGGGCCGGTGCTCATCATCTTCGTGGACACCGTGTTCGAGGCCGACCTTTCGATCATCAAGACTTCGCCGGACGACGGCATCATCTGGGCGAAGGAGGTCGAGGACTACCAGCGTTTCGGCGTCGTGGTCACCGACGCCGCGGGTTACATGACGCGGATCGTCGAGAAGCCGAAGGACGCCATCTCGAAGCTCGCCAACATCGGGCTCTACTACATCAAGGACGTCGCGGCGCTGTGGGACGGGATCGACCACGTGCTGGCGAGCCCGCCGCAGAAGGGCGAGTGGTACCTCACCGACGCGTTCCAGTGGATGATCGAGCGCGGCCGCAAGATCATCACGGCCGAGGTGGGCGGCTGGTACGACTGTGGCGCGCTGAACACGACGCTGGAGACCAACGCGATCCTGCTGACGAAGCGGGCCGGCACGCAGCCGTCCCGGCGCACCGGGGCCCAGCTTCCCGGGGCCGAGGTGATCGAGCCCTGCTACATCGAGCAGGGGGTAATCATCGAGCGCTCGACGGTGGGGCCCAACGTGGCGGTGGAGAAGGGCACGGTGATCCGCGATTCCGAGGTGCGCGACGCGATCATCGGCCGGCAGTGCCGGATCGAGAAGTCCCGACTGCGCGACTCGATGCTTGGCGACGTGGTCACGGTGTTCGAGTACTCCGGCGCGCTGTCGGTGGGGGCGCATTCCGAGGTGCGGGGTTAGGGTGCGCGACCGCGAGGTCGCGCTGGCCTTCGCGCTGGTCGCGCACGGCGCCGTGGTTCAGGCCCAGCAGCCGGCGCCGGCCGACACGGGCGTGGTCCCGGCCGCCGAGGTCGAGCGGCCCCCCGAGCTGATCGCGCGGTCCTGCTCAGAACCCGTATACCCGATGATGCTGCGCGCCGCGCGGGTCGAGGGCCGGGTGCTGGTGCAGGTCGTGGTCGACACGCTCGGGCGGGTCGAGTCGGGGTCGCTCGAGATCGTGCAGTCGACCCACTCGCAGTTCAACGATCCGGCCCGGCGCGCCGCGCTCACCTGCCGGTTCCGGCCGGCGACCGCGAGGGGCCGGCCGGCGCGGGTGCGCGTCCACGTGCCGATCGCCTTTCAGCTGGATCGCTAGCGGACGAAGTCAGTCGTAGCGGTCGAGCGCCAGGTCCACGATGTCCTGCATCAGCTCCGCGTAGGAGCGGCCCGACTTCTTCGCCGCCATCGCGAATTCGGCGCCCGAGCTGAGCCACGGGTTCGGGTTGGCCTCGATGACGTAGATGTTCCCGTCCGGCGTCAGCCGCATGTCGATCCGGCCGTAGTCGCGGAGCTGCAGCGCCTGGTAGGCGGCCACCGCGGTCTGCCGCAGGTTCTCGGCCGTCTCCCCGTCCAGGCCCTCGCAGACCCGCGAGCGGGTCTTCTTGTAGGCATCGCTGTCCTTCTCCCACTTCACTTCCGTGCCCGCGATGCGCGGCATGTCGTCGGGCAGCCTCGACATGTCCAGCTCCACCAGCGGCAGCGCCTCCGGCTTCTCGTTGCCCAGCACGGCGGCGTAGATCTCCCGGCCCTCGATGTACTCCTCGATGAGCGCCGGCGAGTCGGGGAAGTGCTCGTGGATGTAGTCGATCCGCTCCATCAGCTCCTTGACGCTGCTGACCACGCTGCCCGCGTCGATGCCGATGGAGCCGTCCTCGGACTGCGGCTTCACGATCAGCGGGAAGGCGATGTCGTGGACGTGGTCGGAGCGGCCCTGGTAGCTGACGGCGAAGAACGGCGTCCGGATGTCGTGGAAATGGAACAGCTTCTTGGCGAGCGCCTTGTTCTGCGCGAGGTAGAGGCCGCGCGGCCCCGCGCCCGTGTACGGGATTTCGAGCAGGTCGAGGTACGCCGCGACGTTGGAGTCCTTGGTGTCGTCGCCGGCGTAGGACTCCACCAGGTTGAACAGCAGGTCGGCGTTCGACTTCGCGACGGACACGAGGCTGGGGTCCTCGCCGTCGAGCACGAGGTAGCTCGGCTTGTGGCCGAGCTTCTCGAGCGCCTCGAACACCTCTTCGCGGTCCAGCTTCGGGCGGCGGACCTTGCGGGTGCGGCGCTTCTTGCCGCGCCGCCGCCGCGGCCGCTCCTCCACCACGACCTGGGCCACGGGCTCCTCCGCGCCGTCGTCCCACTGGTCGTAGAGAATCGCGACCTTGAGGTCCTCGTGCTTCACGCGCGGCTCACGGCTGGGTGAACCGTCCGCGCGTCAGGTAGTTCATCGCCAGCGTGGTCGCGTAGGCGGTGACCTCGACCACGTGCGAGTCCTGGCGCACCTGCTCGGCCTTGAGCCCGAGCGACTGGACGCGCTCCTCGATGGACTCGACGAGCCTCTTGACCAGCGGGCGCCGCACGCCGGTCCAGTAGGTGACCTTGTCCACGATGTCCTTGCGCCGTTCGGCCAGCAGCTCGTGCGCGGGGCGGATGCCGTTGCGGCGCCGCGGCGAGGCCTTCACGAAGATGTCGGTGAGGTCCGCGTCCAGGGCGAGGTCGGCGATCGCGAGCGACTCGTCCGGCGTCGCGGCGCGATAGTACTCCTCGATCGTGACGTCCATCTCCTCGACCGTCACGTCGGTCTCGCCCATGGCCCGCAGCGGCTCCCGGTCGCCCAGCGTGCGCGCGACCCGGTCCACGTAGCGGAGCTTGTGCAGCGCGCCCCAGCCGCGATAGCGGCGGCGCCAGTTGGACCGCGGCGTCAGCCACACCGCGAACGTCTCGGCGAAGTCCTCGTCGGGGTGCTTCTGCGCGTACCAGCCGGCGATGTGGCGCACGAACCGGCGCGAGAACGGCACCGGCTTGTAGCGCTCGCGATAGGGGCGGCGGAACGGCCCGAACAGCGTCTTCCAGTCCTCGGTCTTGAACAGCTGGTAGGCGTAGTTGAAGGCGTGCCCGGCCTCGTGGCGCAGGTACATCATGATCTCGCGCTCGTCCTCGAGGTCGTTCATCGCCTTCTCGAGGGCCTGGAGCTTGGGATCGGCGAGGTAGAACGGGATGCCGATCACCGGCTCCTGATCGGGGCAGCCCCACTCGTCGGTGAGGTAGCAGCGCGGCCGGAAGCGGTTCAGGCCCTTGCGCTCCAGCTCCTTGTAGAGCTGATGCACGTAGCGCTCGAGCGGCGAGCCCTCGAGCCGGAGGCCGAGGTCCTTGATGGGCTTGCCGAGCAGCTCGGGATCGGGAGCGTGGCGTTCGAACGGATGCACGAGTCTAGACTAATGCTCGGTCGCCGCGAGCGCGACCAGCAGCGCGCGCACCACGCCGATGCTGCCGCCCACATTCTCGTACCATTCGCTGGCAAGGTGCGTGTCGCCGCCCTTGCCGCCCGCGCCGAGTGCCACGGCCGGCACGCCGAGACTGATCGGGACGTTGGCGTCGGTCGAGGCCGAGGCGAGCTGGGGCTCGACGCCGAGGGCCCGCGTGGCCGCCACGGCGGCCTGGACGAGCGGGTGCGCGTCGCTGGTCGCGCCGGAGGGGCGGGCGCCCAGGGTGCTCAACGCCAGCTCCAGCGCGGCGGTGCCGGGCGCGCGGCGCCGGTTGGCGCGGTCCACGGCGCGCTGGCAGGCCGCCACTGCGTCGCGCTCCAGCGCCTCCAGCACGGGCTCCTCCTCGGCCCGGAGGTCGAGGTCGAGCCAGGCCTCCTGCGGGATCGTGTTGAGGGAGTGGCCGCCGCCGATGCGGACGACGCTGGCCGTGGCGCGCGGCGACACGGACAGCTTGAGCTCGCCGATGGCGCAGGCCGCCGCGCCCACCGCGTGCGCCGGATTCACCACGCCGAAGGCGGCCCAGGAGTGGCCCCCGGGGCCGCTGAAGCTGGCGCGCAGCCGCCGCGACCCGGTGGCGCGGTGCACCACCCGATCGAGCCCCGGCCCGTCGAGCGCGATGAACCCGGCGGGCCGGAACCCCTGGTCGGCGAACAGGTGCTTCACGCCCCTGAGGTCGCCCTCGCCCTCCTCCCCCACGGTCGCGACGAACGTGATCGGGCGGCTCGCGCGCACCTCGCACTCGGCGCAGGCCTGCGCGAGGGCGATCATCGCCGCCAGGCCGCGCCCGTTGTCGCCGATCCCCGGTGCCACGAGCCGCCCGCCCTCCTTCTGTGGCCGGATCACCCGCTCGGCGAACACCGTGTCGAGGTGCGCGGCGATGATGATGCCGGGTCCGGCGCCGTCGCCGTAGCGGGCCCGCACGTTGCCGGCCGCGTCGCTCGCGACGTCGGCCAGCTCGAGATCCTGGAACCGGTCCAGCACGAACGCGGCGCGCTGCACTTCGTCGCCGGTCGGCGCGGGGATGCTGGTGAGGGCGAGCTGCAGCTCGAGCGTGTGCTCGTCGTGCGCCTCGAGCCAGGAACGGGCCGCCGCCACGTCGGCGCGCGCGAGCAGGCAGGCAATGCGGTCGTCCACCCCGGAGCGTAACCGACCGCGGTGCACGCGGCAACGGGCTGGCGGCGGCCGGTCGGCGCGCCGCGCCGGCGCCCGACCCCTTCTGCTTGACGGTCTGCGCGGACCCTGCCAAACTCGTCCATGGCAATGGATTACGCCCAGCTGATTTACGACTGGAACGGCGACGGCGCCGACGCGTTCGACTGGTCCGCCGCGAAGGTGGACCTGAACGACGAGACGCTGCGCGACGGCCTGCAGTGCCCGTCCGTCAAGGACCCGACGATGGACCAGAAAGTCCGCCTGCTCCATCTCATGGCGGACCTCGGCATCGTCGCGGCCGACATCGGGCTTCCGGGCGCCGGGCCGCGCGCACGCGAGCAGGTCGTGACTCTCGCGCGGGAGATCGTGCAGGGCAGGCTGCCCATCGCCCCGAACTGCGCCGCGCGCACGCACTTGAGCGACGTTCAACCGATCGTCGAGATCAGCCAGCAGCTCGGGATCGCCATCGAAGCCGCGACGTTCATCGGGTCGTCACCGATCCGCCAATACGCCGAGGACTGGACCCTCGACATGATGCTGAAGGCGAGCGAGCAGGCGGTGACGTTCGCCGTGCGGCACGGGCTGCCCGTCATGTTCGTCACCGAAGACACCACCCGCGCCAGGCCGGAGACGCTGAAAGCCCTGTACGGCAACGCCATCCGGTGGGGCGCGCGGCGGCTCTGCATCGCCGACACGGTCGGTCACGCGACGCCGAGCGGCGTGCGGCGGCTGATCGAGTTCATCAGGGTAGAGGTGATCGAGCCGTCGGGTGAGGCGGTGAAGCTCGACTGGCACGGCCACCGCGACCGCGGCCTGGGCGTGGTCAACTGCCTCGCGGCGATCCTGGCCGGCATCGACCGCGTGCACGCGACCGCCCTGGGGGTGGGTGAGCGCGTCGGGAACGCGGAGATGGATCTGCTGATCGTCAACCTGCGCCTGCTGGGCGCGTATCGCGGCGACCTGCAGAAGCTGCCGGAGTACTGCCGGCTCGCGGCCGAGGCCATGGGGCGGCCGATCGCCGTGGACTACCCGGTGATGGGGGCCGACGCGTTCCGCACAGGCACCGGCGTGCACGCCGCGGCAATCGTCAAGGCGCGGGCCAAGGGCGACGACTGGCTGGCAGACCGGGTGTACTCCAGCGTGCCCGCCGGCGAGCTGGGCATGGCGCAGAAGATCGAGATCTCGCCGGTGTCGGGACTCTCCAACGTGAAGTTCTGGCTCGCCGAGCACGGCTACGACCCCGCCGATGAGCGGGCCGCCAAGGCGCTGTTCGACGCGGCCAAGCGGACCGATCGCGTGCTGAGCGATGCCGAGTGCCACGCGCTGGTCGCGGGCGCCGGCGGCGGGGGCTGAGGTGCCCGCGGGGGGATACCGCGAGCTCGTCGCAAGCGCCCTCGACCTTCGCTGGCAGCTCGATCCCGTCGCCGCCACCATGGCGGGTGTCGAAGCGCACGACCACCGCCTCGGCCGGTTCACCCGTCCGGACATCAAGGCCGCCCTCGCCGCGCTGAGGGCGATGACCGCCGGGTTCGAAGCCTGCGAGGTGGACTCGCTGGGCGACGAGGTGGATCAGACGGCGCTGCTCAACGACCTCCGCTGCGCCATCTCCCGCTTCGGTACGGAAAGGCCGCACGAGCTGAATCCCGAGTTTCACCTGTCGCATCTGCTCGGCGGGCTGTTCGCGCTGCTGGTCCGGCAGGACCGGCCGCTGCCGCGCCGGGGCCGCGCGCTGGCGGCGCGGCTGGCCGAGACGCCCCGGTTCCTGGACGACGCGAAGGCGACGCTGCAACGCCCCGCGCCGATCTTCACCGCCACCGCGCTCGACATCGCGCGCGGCGGCCGCGCGCTGCTCGGTGAGGCCATTCCGGCGTTTGCGGGCGGGTTGGCGCCCGGCGAGCGCGCCGCGGTGGACGAGGCCCTCCCCAGGGCGCGCCAGGCGCTGGACGACTTCTTCGACTTCCTCGCCGGCGAGCTGGCGGACCGCTCGGACGGCGACTTCGCGATCGGTCGGGAGGCGTTCGACTTCCGCCTCCACTTCGAGCACGCGCTCCGCGAATCCGCGCCGGAGCTGCTCCGCTACGGCGAGGCGTTGTGCGCGGAAGTCGAGGCCGACCTGGCGGCGCGCGCCGAGCGGATGGCGCCGGGCACGCCGTGGCGCGCGCTCGCCGAGCGATTGCGGGGCGCGCATCCCCCGGCGGACGAGCTGGTGGGCGCCTACGCGCGCGAGATGGACCGGGCGCGCCGGTTCGTGGAGGAACGCCGGCTGGTGAGCGTGCCGTCCGGGCCCCTCGAGGTCCTGGCTACGCCCGGGTGGATGCGACCGCTCATCCCGTTCGCAGCCTATGACCCGCCCGGCGCGTTCGCCGAAGCGCGGACCGGCTTCTTCTGGGTCACGGTGCCCGACGGCGAGCGCCTCCGGGACCATTGCGCGCACGAGATCGCGTGCACGGCGTTGCACGAGGGCTACCCGGGACACCACCTGCACTTCCTCGCGGCGCAGCGGGAGCCCTCGCTGGTGCGGCGCGTGGTCGGCTCGCCGCTCACCGTCGAGGGCTGGGCGCTGTACTGCGAAGAGCTGATGGCCGAGCACGGGTTCCTGGCCTCGCCCGAGGAGATCTTCTTCCAGCGGCTGCACCTGCTGTGGCGCGCGTTGCGGATCGTGCTCGACGTCCAGCTGCACACCGGCGGGCTCAGCCCGGAGCGGGCGACCCGGCGGATGACGGAGACGCTGGGCATCAGCCGCGCCAACGCCGAGTCCGAAGTGCGGCGCTACTGCGGCGCGCCCGCGTACAACCTGTGCTACGCAGTGGGGCGGCGTGAGCTCGCGCGGCTGCGCGACGATTTCCGGCGCCGCGCCGGCGCGCGCTTCGAGCTCCGGCTGTTCCACGACGAGGTGATGTCGTACGGGGCGCTGCCGGTGGCGCTGATGCGGTGGGGCATGGGGCTGGGTGATGCGTAGCGCGCACTCACAGCTCACAGCTCACAGCTCACAGCTATGAGCTATGAGCTATGAGTAGCGCGCCGATGCGGTTGCCGCGCGCCGTCTACTGGTTCGGCGCCACCAGCTTCGCCAACGACTTCGCGTCCGAGATCGTCTACCCGCTGCTGCCGGCGTTCGTCACCCGCACGCTGGGTGGCGGCGCGTTCGCGCTCGGCCTCCTCGACGGCCTGGCCGACGCGGTGGCGGCCGGGTTCAAGCTTCTGTCGGGGTACCTGGCGGAGCGGCCGCGGCTGCGCGGTCCGCTGGTCGTCGCCGGCTACGCGGTGGCGGCCGTCGTCCGACCATTCATCGTGATGGCGGGCGCGGTGTGGCACGTGGTGGCGCTGCGCGCCACCGACCGGCTCGGCAAGGGGGTGCGCACCGCGCCGCGCGACGTGATGATCGCCGAGGCCGTGCCCACCGAGCTCAGGGGCCGGGCCTTCGGCCTCCACCGCGGCGCCGACCACGCGGGCGCCGTGCTCGGCCCCCTGGCCGCCACCGCGCTGCTCGCCGCCGGGCTTTCGGTGCGCCAGGTGTTTTGGGTGGCCGCGGTTCCGGGCGCGCTGGCCGTGGTGCTGGCGTGGATGGCGGTGAGGGCGGTGTCGAGGGGCGAGGAGCGAGGGGCGAGGGGCGTCGAGGCGGACGCGGCATCCGGGGCGGACATGCCCACCGATCGGGGATTCGCGCCCCTCGTCGGCGCCATCGCGCTCGCGGCGTTCCTCCGCGCTCCGGAAACCCTGCTCATTCTCCGCGCCCAGGATCTCGGCGTGCCGCTCGCGGCGGTGCCGGTGCTGTGGGCGGGGCTGCACGTGGTGCGCTCCGCAGCCAGCTACCCCGGCGGCGCGCTGAGCGACCGGTGGGGGCCGCGGCGCACGCTCGCCACCGGCTGGCTCGCGTACGCCGTGCTGGCGTGGGCGTTCGCGGCCGAGCGCAGCACGGGCCAGGCGCTCGCGGTGTTCCTGGCGTTCGGGATCGTGGCGGCGCTGACTGAGAGCCCGGAGCGCGCGCTGGTGGCCTCGCTGACGGGGGGCGCCAGGCGAGGCCGCGCGTTCGGCTGGTACCACGGCACCCTCAGCGCCGTGGCGCTGCCGGGGGCGGCGCTGTTCGGGTGGCTCTATCAGTCCCGCGGCGCGGGCACTGCGTTCCTGCTGAGTGCCGCGACGACACTGATCGCGGTTCCGACTCTCGGCCTGACGGGCCGTTTCAGGGCGCCCGCCGGCGCCTGACCCGGAACGTGCTCGTGGGCTCGGGGCTGTGCGGTTGACGGGCGTCGTGGGGTGTCCTACCTTGGTATGACATCAGGAGGACACCATGCGGCGTCGGGGTAAGGTCGCCATCACCATCGCCAGCGAGTTGCTCGCCGAAGCCGAGCGCCTGCGCAAGAAGACCGGCGAGAGCCGAAGTGCGGTGTTCGAGCGTGCGCTGGCCAGCTACCTGGCCGATGGGCAACGGACCGAGGCGGCGCGGCGGTACGTCGAGGGGTATCGGCGCGTGCCTGAGCGGGCCGGCGAGACCGCCGTGGCGCTCGCTGCATCGTTGGAAGCCCTGGCCGCGGAGCCGTGGGATGCGGCGGGGTGAAGTGTGGTGGGCCGCGCTGCCGAAGCCCGTGGGCAGGCGGCCGGTGGTGCTCGTATCGCGCGATGAGGCGTACGCCGTGCGCGCCCTCGTGACGGTGGTTCCGGTGACCACACGGGCTCGCGGAATCCCGGTGGAAGTGCCGCTCGGCCGCGAGGAGGGTCTGCCCCGTCGCTGTGTCGCCAACGCCGACACCATCGCGACGATTCCGAAGGATGCGCTCGCTGGCTACGCCGGCGTGCTGCGCCCTGAGAAGGTGGCCGCCCTGGACGCGGCGATGCGGTTCGCGCTCGGCCTGGTCTGACTCAGGAAGGCGGCGCGGCGCGCCGCCGCGCCTGCGCCAGGTAGGCGGGCTCCAGCTCCAGCAGGTTGGCGAGCTTCCGCACCAGGTAGGCCTCGTGCTTCGCCACCTCGCCGTCGGCCAGGATCACGCCCCACATCAGCTCCGCCAGCACCATCTTCTGGCCCAGGTCGTAGTGCTCGCTGATCAGCCGCGTGAATTGGAAGTGGTCGATCGACCGGCGCCGCTCGGTGTCCGCCAGCCTCAGCAGCTCGTCCCGCGTCGCGTCGTCGATTCCGAAGTGCCGGCTCAGGCCCTGTTCGATGTGCGTCCGCTCGACCGCGCTGAACTCGCCGTCGGCGTACGCGACCTCGAGCAGCAGCGCGCACGCGGCGACCTTCACACGGTGTGCCGCGGCGGCCGCGTCCTCCCCGGCCGGTGTCTTCGCCGGGTTGATGTGCTTCGCCACGAAACCGCGGATCGCCTCGAGCATCGCCGGGGGGGGGCTCAGTCGCCGGTGGCCAATGCGGTCTCGGTAAATGGCGTCTCCCGGACCTGCGGCGCTTTCCGCCGCGCCAGCACGAGATACCACTCGCGCGCGCTGGCCACGATCACCACCACGACCACCGCCATGAAGAACAACGCGAGCCCCGCGTCCAGCCGGTCGTTGAAGATCAGGCGGCCGGCATTCGGGTTGCTCGAGCCCACGAGCGAGGCGGCGTGCGACAGAAACCCGAGCCGCGGGTCGGCGGCGAAGACCTTCTGCCAGCCCGCGGTCAGCGTCGCCGTCGCCAGCCAGACCAGCGGCACCATCGTGACCCACGCGTAACGCGCCTTTCCCATTTTGATGATGATCGTGGTGCCGACGCACAGCGCCACCGCGGCGAGCAGCTGGTTCGAGATGCCGAACAGCGGCCACAGCGAGTTGATCCCGCCCAGCGGATCCACGACGCCCTGATAGAGGAAGTAGCCCCAGCCCGCCGTCACGACGCCGCTCGACAGCACGATGCTCGGGTACCAGGACGTGCGCCCGATCGGCTTCCACAGGTGGCCGGCCAGTTCCTGGAACATGAAGCGGCCCACCCGCGTGCCCGTGTCCACCGTGGTGAGGATGAACAGCGCCTCGAACATGATGGCGAAGTGGTACCACAGGGCGAGCCCCGCGCCGGTGAACGCGTTGCCCAGGATGCTCGCCATGCCGACCGCGAGACTCGGCGCGCCGCCGGTGCGCGAGAGCAGCGAGGCCTCGCCCATCTGGCGCGCCAGCTCGGTCATCTGCTCCGGCCGCAGCACGAAGCCCCATTCGGCGATGCGCGCCGCCGCGCTCTCGGCCGTGGCGCCGAGCACGCCCGCGGGCACGTTCATCGCGAAGTACACGCCCGGATCGAGCGTCGCGGCCGCGACCATCGCCATCAGGCCCACGAAGCTCTCCGTGAGCATGCCGCCGTAGCCGATGAGCCGCGCGTCGGTTTCGCGGGTCACCATCTTCGGCGTGGTGCCGCTCGCCACCAGGGCGTGGAAGCCGCTGATCGCCCCGCACGCGATGGTGATGAACGCGAACGGGAACAGCTTGCCGGCGAACACCGGCCCGGTGCCGTCCACGAACTGCGTCACCGGCGGCATCCTGAGCGGCGGCGCGAGCAGCACGATCGCCACGGCAAGCATGACGATCGTGCCGATCTTGAGGAACGTGGAGAGGTAGTCGCGCGGGCACAGCAGCAGCCACACCGGCAGGACCGAGGCGATGAACCCGTAGGCGATGATGGCCCACGAGATCTCGGTGCCGCTCCACGTGAACGCGGCCGACCAGGACGGGTTGGTCGAGACCCACTGGCCCCCCAGTAGCGCGAGCATCAGCAGGACCACGCCGACCGTCGTGGCCTCGAGCACCTTCCCGGGCCGCCACACCTTCATCCACCAGCCCATCAGCACCGCGATCGGGATCGTGCAGGCGATCGTGAACAGGCCCCACGGCGAGTCGCGCAGCGCGTTCACCACGACCAGCGCCAGCACGGCGAGCAGGATGATCATGATCGCGAGAATCGCCACCATTGCCGCGAGCCCCGCGACCGGGTTGACCTCTTCCTTGGCCATCTGGCCCAGCGACTTGCCGTCGCGGCGGATCGAGGCGAACAGGATCGTGAAGTCCTGGACCGCGCCGCCCAGGATCACGCCCGCGATGAGCCACATCGTGCCCGGCAGGAACCCGAACTGCGCCGCGAGCACCGGACCGATCAGCGGTCCGGCGCCGGAGATGGCCGCGAAGTGGTGGCCGTACAGCACCCACCGGTTGGTGGGCACGAAGTCGCGGCCGTTGACCAGCCGCTCGGCCGGCGTGGCGCGCCTCGCATCGAGCGCGAACACCTTGAGCGCGAGGAACCGGGAGTAGAACCGGTAGGCGATGGCGTAGCTCGCCGCGCCGGCGATGACGAGCCAGGCGGCGCTGATCGTCTCGCCGCGCGACAACGCGAGCGCGCCCCAGGCCACGGCGCCGAGGACCGCGATCGCACCCCACAGAAGCCAGCGGACAGGTCGCATCTTGCGGGCTAGCATAAGGTTGCCAAGCGTGCGCGGTCAACCGCCGTGCCTTGCGGCCCCCACAGGGTGCGGCTACGTTCGCGGCCGTGAATCCCGGCAAGAAGGGTCAAGCCGACGCAGTCACCGCGCTGCTCGAGGAGGTCAGCCACCGCGAGCAGCCGCAGACCTCGTCCGCGAGCAAGCACGACCTGCGCGGAAAATGCGCGATCGTGACCGGCGCCGCGACCGGCATCGGACGCGCGACCGCGGTCGAATTGGCGCGCCGCGGCTGCAGCGTCGCGTTCAACTACGTGGAGCTGCCGGGCCGGGACGTGGCGGTGCAGGCCGCGATGACGGAAGCGGTGTTGAAGAGCCTCGGCGTGGCGGTGTACTGCGACCGCTGCGACGTCCGCAAGCTGGACGACGTGGAGAAGTTCGTGCAGGCCGCCAGGGACGCCATCGGCGGTGCACACATCCTCGTGAACAACGCCGGCATCTCGCGCGACGCGGCGCTGTGGAAGACCGACGAGACCGCGTGGCGCGACGTGGTGGACACCAACCTCACCGGCGCGTTCAACTGCATCCACGCGGTGGCGCCGGTGTTCCGCGCCCAGCACTACGGCAAGATCGTGAACGTCGCCTCGATCATGGCGATGAAGCCCGGCTTCGGGGTCGCCAACTACGCGGCCTCGAAGGCCGGCCTGATCGGTCTCACCCACGCCGCCGCCGTCGAGCTGGGCCCGGCCAACGTCAACGTGAACGCGGTGGCGCCGGGCTTCGTGAAGACCGAGCTGACGGCCCACCTCTGGGACGAGCTCGCGGCCCGGGCCCGGGGTCAAACCCCCCTGGGCCGGCTCGCCGAGCCGGATGACGTGGCGCAGGTGATCGTGTTCCTGTGCAGCGACGCGGCGCGGCACATCACGGGCGAGGTCGTCCGCGTAGACGGCGGTCAGGCCCTCAGTTAGTTTCCGCCCTCGCGGGAACCCCACCCCGGCAGGCGAGCTAATGTTGCGTAGGTGTCGTTATGCTGTCGCTATAGTGATGTTAGTGGCGGCCACGGCCTGCGGTGGCCGGCCCGGCACTCGCGCCGCGCCCGACGATCCCTTTGCGACGACGCCTGAATCCGGTCTGCCGATGGGCTCGCTGGCCGGGCAATCCGCGCTGCTGCTGCCCGCAGGCGGCCTGGTGGTTGGCGACTCCGGTAACGCCCTGCCCGCGATAGTGGCACGGCGCGCGGCGCTGCTGGACTACGCCAACGCGGTGGTGGACACGGCGGTCCGGCGGGATGCCCGTGAGGTCCGGTGGTTCGGCCTGACGGAGCAACGGCGGGTGGCCCGGGGAGCCCCGACGCTGTCGCTGGATCCCGACCACTTCTCCACCGCGCACCTGGTGGACCGGCGCGTCGGGTACGTGGCCGACCCGCTGCGGGCGCAGCTGCGGACGCTGGCCGGGCTGACGAATGCGCGCCTAGCCCTGGCCCCCACGGTGGTACGGGTGTCGCACCGCGGCGGTGGGGGCGGTTGTGGCGGCGGCGGAGGGCGGGAGGGGCTGATCGCGGAGATCCTCTGGGCCGCCGTGGATGCGCGCTTGGGTTCCGTGGTGGCCCGCGGCCGCGCGAGTGGCCTGCCGGCCCCGACCGCCGAGGCGGCGATCGCGAACGCCGCGGCGAGGCTGGTGGCCAGATAGTAGCGAGTAGTGAGTCATGAGTTATGAGTAGCCGGACGTGAAGCATTGACCCGCCACTCACTACTCACGACTCACTACTGATCCTTCAACTGACAGGTTCCCGAATGGCGTATTCCGTAACCCTCATTCCCGGTGACGGCATCGGCCCCGAGATCGCCGAGGCGACCGTGCTGGTGCTCGAGGCGACGGGCGTCGAGTTCGCCTGGGACACGCAGAGCGCGGGTGCGGCGGCCATGGAGCGGCGCGGTGACCCGCTGCCGAATCCGGTTGTCGAGTCCATCCGGGCCACCAGGTGCGCGCTGAAAGGACCGCTCGAGACGCCGGTGGGCGGCGGGTATCGCTCGGTGAACGTGGCGTTGCGCAAGGAATTCGAGCTGTACGCGAACCTGCGGCCGGTACGCACGATCGTGCCGTTCCGCGGCTACGACAAGATCGACATCGTGCTGGTGCGCGAGAACACGCAGGGCCTCTACGCCGGCGTCGAGCACTTCGTCCAGATCGGGTCGGATCCGCGCGCCGTTGCCGAGAGCACGGCGATCGTCACGCGCGAGGGGTGCAGCCGGATCGTCCGGTTCGCGTTCGAGTACGCGCTGCACCACGGGCGCGACCGGGTCACGCTGGTGCACAAGGCGAACATCCTCAAGATGGTGAGCGGCCTGTTTCTCGAGGAGGGCCGCCGGCTGGCGAAGGAGTACGAGGGCCGGCTCACGGTGGACGACAAGATCATCGACAATGCGGCCATGCAGCTGGTGATGAAGCCCGAGCAGTTCGAGGTCATCGTCACGACGAACATGTTCGGCGACATCCTGTCCGATCAGATGGCGGGCCTGGTGGGCGGCCTGGGTCTGGCGCCCAGCGCCAACATCGGAGCGAAGGCGGCGATCTTCGAGGCGGTGCACGGCACGGCGCCCGACATCGTCGGGCAGGGGAAGGCGAATCCCGCGGCGCTGATCCTGTCGGGCGCGATGATGCTCGAGCACCTGGGCGAGATGGACGCCGGCCGGCGGGTGCGCGAGTCGGTCGTCAAGACGATCCGGGACGGGGTGAAGACCGGGGACCTCGGCGGCAAGGCGACGACCACGGAATTCGCGAAGGAAGTGGCGCGGAGGGTGAAGTGAGGACGCGGGCACGGCCGCACGGGCACACGGCCGCACGGTAGGCGATGGCGCTGAGGAGCCTCGCCACCGGCGCTTCGGCGTTCTCCACGTTCGTGCAGGTGCTGCCGCGGCTGCCGTTGCTGGTGCGGCGGATGCGGCCGACGTGGCACCTGGCGAGCCTGGAGGCGCTGAGCGCGGAGTTCCTGCGGGCGAACGACGTCCGCGGCCTGATCTGGGACGTGGACGGCACGCTCACCGGGGACCGGCAGGCCGCGCTGATACCCGTGGCGGAGCGGCCGTTCCGAGCGCTGCTCGCGCAGCCGGATCTGCGCCACATGGTGCTGTCGAACGCGGGAGAGCCGCGCTACCGCGAGTTGGGTACGATGTTCCCGCGGGTGCCGATCCTGCGCGCGTACACGCTCGGCGCCGAGGTGCTGTACCGGCGGCTCCTGGGTACGGCCGACACGTGGACGGAGCAGGAGCTGGCGGAGCGCCTCGCGCAGGGCGCCCGCGTGATCCGGAAGCCGAGCGCCGTGCTGGTGGACTACGCGGTTCGGGAGCTGGGCGTGGCGAAAGCGCACGTGGCGATGATCGGCGACCAGTATCTCACCGATGTGGCCGGGGCGAGCCTGGCCGGCGTGCGCTCGGTGAAGCTGCCGACGCTGGCGCCGGCATCGTTCCGCCTCTCGGTGAACGTCTCGCAACGACTGGAGCGAATCGTGTACGCGGTGGTGCACGGCCACTCAGAGGCAGGGACGCACGGGCGGACCGGCGCACCAGCGCACGGGGAGCCCCGGTGACGGACGGCCGCTCGGTCTCGGGCTCGCCGCTGGCGCGCGCCTCGCGGCTCCGCTGGCACGCGCTGCGGAAGGGCATCGGGGCCGCCGGTGACGTGCAGCGTCTCAGGCAGCTCTACGACGCGCTCAACGCGCGGCACTTCGCCGGCGAGCTGCCCGAGCTGCCTGTCAGGGTGTCGCGCCGGATGCGCACGCGGCTCGGCCAGCTCACGCTGGACCGCGCCACGGGCCGGCCCCTGGAGATCGCCATCGCCGCCCGGCACCTCGCGGCCCACGATCGGGACGAGGTCGCGCAGACGCTGCTGCATGAGATGGTGCACGTGTGGCAGTGGCGCCGGGGGCTCGCGGTGGATCACGGACCCGGCTTCCGCGCCAAGGCGGGCGAGGTCGGCGTGCACGCCGCCGCGCGCCGCAAGGTCGGCGACGTGAGATCAAGTGATGGCTGACCGCTGACCGCTGACCGCTGTCAGCAGGCGGCCGGCAGCCGGCATCGGATGGCACACAGTCGATGACAACCTGATCGAGAGCGTGCATGGCTCCACGATTCGAAGGCGTTGACTTCTATCAGCTGGGCGGGCTCCTCAACGAGGAGGAGCGCCAGGTCCAGAGCACGGTGCGCGGCTGGGTGGAAGACCGGCTCATCCCGGTCATCAACGCGTGCTACATCGAAGGTCGCTTCCCGAAAGAGCTGGTCCCGGAGATGGCCGAGCTGGGGTTCTTCGGCGCGAACCTGCCCGAGGAGTACGGCTGCGCCGGGCTCAACAACGTCGCGTACGGCCTGATCATGCAGGAGCTCGAGCGCGGCGATTCCGGCGTGCGCTCGTTCGCCTCGGTGCAGGGCGCGCTGGTCATGTACCCGATCTACGCGTTCGGCAGCGACGAGCAGAAGAAGCACTGGCTGCCGAAACTCGCGAGCGGCGAGCTGATCGGCTGCTTCGGCCTCACCGAGCCCGACTACGGCTCGAACCCGGCCGGGATGATCACCACAGCGAGGGAAACGAAGGACGGCTGGGTCCTGAACGGCGCGAAGATGTGGATCACCAACGGCTCCACCGCCGACATCGCGATCGTGTGGGCCAAGACGGGCGCGCTCGACGACCCCGGGACGATTCGCGGCTTCGTGGTACCGACCGACGCGCGGGGCTTCTCCTCGAAGGACCAGAAGGGCAAGCTGTCGCTGCGCGCCTCGGACACGAGCGAGCTGGTGCTGCAGGACGTGCAGGTGGGCAAGGACGCGCTGCTGCCCAGGTCCGGCGGCATCAAGAGCCCGCTGATGTGCCTCACCCAGGCCCGCTACGGTATCGCCTGGGGGGCGGTGGGCGCGGCGATGGCGTGCTACCACGAGGCGCTGAGCTACGCCAAACAGCGGGTGATGTTCGGCAAGCCGATCGCGTCGTACCAGATCCAGCAGGTGCGGCTCGCCGAGATGCTGACGGAAATCACCAAGGCGCAGCTGCTGTGCCTGCAGCTGGGCCGGCTCAAGGACGCGGGCACGATGACGCCGCAGCAGGTCTCGCTGGCCAAGCGCAACAACGTGAACATCGCATGTGACACAGCCCGCGAAGCGCGGCGGCTGATCGGCGCCAACGGCATCCTGGTCGAGTACTCGGCGATGCGGCACATGGCGAACCTCGAGAGCGTCTACACCTACGAGGGGACGCACGACATGCACTCGCTGATTCTGGGCGAGGAGATCACCGGAATTCCGGCGTACAGTTGATGACTCGTTGTCGTCACGCGGCAGGTGGTGCGCCGGTCTCCGACCGACCCGCGGGATCGGGCGCTCCGCCTGCGCCGTGCGCGATGGACAGGATCCTCGGCGGGTCGGTCTCCGACCGGCGCGCCTCCCGCCGCGCGACGTGAACGCTCACAGGAACGCGACGCTGTGAAGATCGCGGTGTGCATCAAGCGCGTGCCCGATACCGAGACGCGGGTGAAGATCGGCGGCGACGGCGCGTCCATCGACGAGGCCGGCGTCAAGTTCATCCTCAACCCGTACGACGAGTTCGCGGTCGAGGAGGCGCTCCAGCGCAAGGAGAAAGCGGGCGCGGGCGAGGTCGTCGTGCTGTCGCTCGGCGCAGATGCGGCGCAGGAGACGATGCGGACCGCACTCGCGATGGGGTGCGACCGGGGCGTGTTGCTCCAGGCCAACCCGATTCCCGCCGACGGCCTCGCGGTCGCCAAGGCGATCGCCGCCGAGCTGAAGGACGGCGGGTTCGACCTGATCCTGTTCGGCAAGATGGCCGTGGACGACTACAACCATCAGGTCGGGCCGATGGTGGCCGAGCTGCTCGGCATGCCGTGCGTGACGTCGGTGGCGCACCTCGAGCTCCAGGGCGGGGGGGGCGCCGGGACGGCGGAGCGCGAGGTCGAAGGCGGCATGGAAGTGGTCGGGTTCACCCTGCCCGCAGTGCTGACCTGCGAGAAGGGACTCAACACGCCGCGCTATCCCGCGCTCAAGGGCATCATGGCCGCGAAGAAGAAGCCGATCGAGGTGAAGCCGGCGCAGCTCGGCGCGGCGCGCATCGCCGTGAAGGCGCTGGCGCTGCCGCCGGAGCGCAAGGAAGGACGGATCGTCGGCGAGGGTCCGGATGCGGTGCCGGAGCTGCTGCGGCTGCTGCGCGAAGAAGCGAAGGTGCTGTGATGGCCAACGTCCTGGCGGTGTGCGAGCAGAAGGACGGGCAGGTCCGCAAGGTGAGCCGAGAAGCCGTTGCGGCGGCGCGGCGACTGGCCGACGCCTTCGGGGGCAGCGTGGACGCGATCGTGCTGGGCGCGCCCGGTCTGGACGCGGCGGGCGCCAATCTCGGCGCCGCGGGCGCCGACCGGGTGCTCGTCGCGGCCGACCCGTCGTTCGCGCTGTACGCGCCCGACGACGGCGCCGCGACCATCGCGGCGCAGGCCAAGGTCGGTGACTACGCCGCGGTGGTGCTCGCCGCCACGGCGACCGGGCGCGACCTCGGCCCCCGGCTGGCCGCGCGGCTCGACGTGCCTCTGGCGACCGACGTCACCGGACTCGCGGTCGAGGGCGGGAACGTCGTGGCCACGCGGCCGGTCTACGCTGGCAAGGCGATCCAGACCGTCGTGGTCGAGGCGCGGCCGGCGCTGGTGTCGGTGCGGCCCAACACCTTTACGGCGCTGACGGGGGCACAGGGGCACGGCGGCACGGTCTCGGCCGGCACCGCGATCACCGGCGGCGCACGCGTGACGGTGAAGGAGGTCAAGGCGGCCGAGCAGGGCGCGCTCGATGTGGCGGAGGCGAGCATCGTCGTGTCCGGCGGGCGGGGGATGAAGGGGCCCGAGCACTTTCACCTGATCGAGGAGCTGGCGAAGGCGTTCGGCAGCGCCGCGGTGGGCGCGTCGCGGGCGGTAGTGGACGCGGGGTGGCGGCCGCACGGGGAGCAGGTAGGGCAGACGGGGAAGACGGTGAGCCCGCAGCTCTACGTGGCCGTGGGCATTTCCGGCGCGATCCAGCACCTGGCCGGGATGCGGACCGCGAAGGTGATCGTGGCGATCAACAAGGACAAGGACGCGCCGATCTTCAAGGTGGCCGACTACGGCATCGTGGGGGACGCGTTCGAGGTCGTGCCGCGGCTGGCCGCGGAGGTGCGGAAGCTGCGGGCCGGGTAGCATCTGAGGCTTGCGTAACTGGCTGTCAGTCAACACATTCGTCTGTACTTCGGTCTTTCTTCGGGATGGGTGCCATGGGTGATCGCACCAGAATCGAATGGACCGATGCGACGTGGAATCCCACCACAGGCTGCACCCGTGTCAGCACGGGCTGCGACCACTGCTACGCCGCGACGCTCGCCTATGGCCGCCTCGACACGGTCTATCGTCGTCGGTTGCCGGTCGTGGACACGCCCGAAAACCGCGCCGACGCGTTCTCCGTCAGAGTCTGGCCGGAACGCCTGGCCCAGCCGGGCCGTTGGGCCGACCCGAAGCTCGTGTTCGTCAACTCGATGTCGGATCTGTTTCACGTGGACGTGCCCGAGCATTTCGTGCGTCAGGTGTTCGAAGTCATGCTGAGCGTGGACCGACACATCTACCAGGTGCTCACCAAACGGCCGGCGCGTGCGCATAGGTTCTGGAAGCGGAACAGAGACCTGTTCGACTGGCGGCCGATTCCCGGCCACATCTGGATGGGCACGTCGGTCGAGAACCAAGGGGTCACCTACCGGATCGATCATCTACGGACGGTTCCAGCCGAGATCCGGTTCTTGTCGTGCGAGCCGCTGTTAGGCCCGATGGACCTCGACCTGAGGGGCATTCACTGGGTGATCGTGGGCGGAGAGAGCGGTATCGGGTACCGGCGGCTCAACCTCGACTGGGCGCGAGAGATTCGGGGTCAGTGCCTTCAGTCGGGAGTGCCGTTCTTCTTCAAGCAGGTCGGGGGCCGAACGCCTAAGGCCGGGGGAAGGCTGCTCGACGGCAGAGAGTGGAACGACTACCCAAGCCACAAGCGCGCCTTCGCGAGTTACGCCGTCGCCTGAGCTCGTTACAGCAATGGGAGTTGGTCGTTTGCGTACCGGAGCACCTCCCGCCAGAACTTGAGCCCGGTCTTATGCCGCGAGAAGAACGCCAGGTAGTACAACGGCAGACGCTTGTCGTACGAGCGAATCTTGACCATCTGATCGAGGGGCATCGGCAGATACCCGATTCCAGCCATTCTTGTCGAGTAGGCCTTGGCAAGGAACTCCACGATTGACTCACCTGTCCTCGACGCCGCTTTCCAGTCTTCGCGCCAAAGTCGATCACCAAGGAAGCGGTCGATGGTCGAGCTCTCGCCACTGATGTAGGACCGGATGTTCCTGTTGGCGTCCACGTACAGGGCGAGCAGAATCAGGAAATCGATGTCACGGCCCGTTGCAAGCTGTCGCACCGTATCGAAGTGGATGTTCAGAGTGTAGGGATCCAGAAAGCAGAAAGAGAGGGCGCGCTCTCCTCCGGGACCAGGAATGCGCTCGATGATCTCGCTAACCTTGGCGTTCGCGTCGCCGGTGACAAGGTAGACCCTGGCGTCCTGGCCGGTCCGGGACACACGGACCCTCAGCGCCTCAATTCTGGCCGGGTCCGCATCGGCGAAGATGCAGGCGTCGAATGGATCTGGAAGACTGAGCGCGATCAGTGGGGAGCCGAGAACGAATCGCTGGATATCGCGGACGCGCGAGCGTCCTGGACCTGCAAACAGGTCGAGGTACACACGCCGCTTCCAGCGGTTCTTCATACCCGTCGCGAACAACTCCGCGTACATCCCGACGTAGCGGTACTTCTGCTCGACCCACGGCCCGACTTCGAGCGTCAACAGTCCGTCGTCGGGAACGGTGACGAGATAGTCACTGTGTTGGCGCCGCTTCACTGCTCGCCCCGGAACGCCCGCTGCGCCAGCGCATCGAAGAGCGAGTCTCCCGCCGACGCACCTGCAAGTACCCGTTCCGCAGCCTGTCGTGTTATGACGAGTATCCCAACGTACTGCCGCTGAAGGTCCAGCCGGGGTACCGGGATTTGCAGCCGCATCAGCTCGCTGGCGCTAATGTTCGACATGTTATTGGACGCTTTCGCCTTCTGGAACAGCACCTGCTTGCCGTAGGAACTGTTCAAGTACCCGCTCACATAATCGGGCAGCACGCGCGAGTCGTCGAACCGAACCCTAACCAGGTACCCGGCAAACGCGTAGGCATCGTCGCGATCCCATACGGCTGTCTTCCCAACGAGCTCGGGACTGTTCGTGCGGTTGAACAGGAGATCGCCGCGACGAACCGTGTACTTCGGGAGGTCGCGTGGGGTGATCTCGCACCACTTAAGCTGTGATAGGTCCATGCAGCCAGTCGTGGTGATGTTGTTCATGCGCAGCACCGGGATGCCCGTGCCATCGGTATTCGCCTTGGCTGAAGTACCGTACTGTGTCTCCCGCGCGACGCTGCCGAGGACCACTACCTCCCACCCCTTCTCATTGCTCACCGGGTCCCCGAACATCTCCAGGAACGCCGAGCTCAGAAACTCGTCCAGCAGCCGCAGACTCTCCCGGCGCTTCCGTCGAATCGAGTCGGCCTTGTCCAGCATGGCCGCGATCCGTAGCTGCTCGGCGAGGGGTGGGAACGCCACGCGACTGCGCCTTAGGAAGCGTGAATGCCGAGTGTAGCCCGTGTCTGGTGGGAAACGGACGCGCCGGAGCGCATGGTACGCGAACCGCGGATTCAGGGTGGGGATGGGCACGAGTACCCTCACCCCTTGAGCGCCGATGGCGAACGGATGATCGACGTATTTAACAATCCGAGTGTGATCGCCAAAGACAAGACAAGGCAGCGGTGCGCGACACGCAAGTGCGATGTCGTCCACGTAGCCGGCGATCTCGGCCCGGCCTTGATCAACGACTGGAAGGGTGCCCGATTCGCGGTAGTGCCTCTGCTCAACCCGGGGGCTCCCGGCCGTGAGGTCCCGAAAGGCCCGATCGAAGGGAAGCGATTCCCAACCCCTGGCGGAGGTCATCGGACCAGTTCCTCCAGTTGGTCGAGATCAAGCAGAATGTCCGCCTCGAGGTCACGAAGCCGCTTCAGGATCTGCCCCGGCGGCTCATACTCCGTCGCCTCGTAAGCCGTCTCCTGGTACCGGCTCAGCGACAGGTCGTAGCCGTTCTCCCGAATCTCCTCCGCCGGCACGACGAACGCCTTCGCCGTCCGATCCGTGTCCTTGGTGGGGTTGCGCGCCCTCCACCGCGCGATCACATCCGGAATGTCATTCTCCGCCACCTTCTCCCGCTTGTCATCCAGCGACCACCCATCGGACTGCATGTCGTAGTACCAGACGTGCTCGGTCCGGCCACCCTTCACGAAGATCAGTGCTGCCGTGCTGACGCCGGCGTAGGGCTTGAACACTCCCGCCGGCATCTTGACCACGGCCTGCAGCTCGCACTCCTCGATCAGCATCTTCCGCAGGTCCTTGTGCGCGTTGCTCGAGCCGAACAGCACGCCGTCCGGCACGATCACGCCCGCACGGCCGCCTACCCGCAGCAGGTTGATGATCCGATTGACGAACAGCAGCTCGGTCTTCGTGGTCTTCAGGCGCAGGTCTTCGTTGATGTCACCCTTGTCGATGCTCCCCTTGAACGGCGGATTCGCGAGCACCACGTCGTAGCGATCCTTCTCGACGTACCGCTTGGACAGCGTGTCCATGTAGCCCAGGTTCGGGCGGTCAATGCCGTGAAGCAGCAGGTTCATGAGCCCGATCCGCACCATCGTGGTGTCGAAGTCGTAGCCGTGGAACGTGCGCTCCTTGAGCGCGGCCCACTGGCGCGGATCGGTGAGCCGATCACCGACCAGCCCCCGCTCGATACCGTCCTCGCCCACGAACCGGTGCTCGGCGCTGGTGTGTTGCGTCAGGATGTGCTGGTAGGCGCCGAGCAGGAAGCCACCGGTGCCGCACGCGGGGTCGCATACCTCCTCGCCCAGTTTCGGGTCCACGAGGGATACGATCATCTGGATCAGATGCCGCGGCGTGCGGAACTGGCCGTTCTTACCGGCGCTCTGGATTTCGGCCAGCAGATACTCGTACAGGTCGCCCTGCACGTCCTGGTGCGTCTGTCCCGCATCCTGATCCCGCTGCAGCTCGGTGTAGATGTCGTCAATGATGCCGACGGCCTCGACCAGCAACGATGCCTTCGGGATCATGAACACGGCGTCGCTCATGTACTGCGTGAAGACCTGGCCACCGTTCTTGAGCGTCTTGATGAACGGGAACACGTGGTCCCGCACGTGCTCGAGCATCTCCTCGGCCGGCAGGTGCCGGAACTTCGACCAGCGCAGCTCCTCCCGTAACCGCTTCTTGCCGCCGCGGGTCTCGTAGTGTCCCGCAAACAGCGAGGTGAATGGTTGCTTCCGGAACTCGGCGTTGCCCCGATTCGTCTCGTCGAGGGCATCCAGCAAGCGAATGAAGAGCAGGTAGGAGACCTGTTCGATTGCCGTGAGCGGGTTGGCGATGCCGCCGGACCAGAACCGGTCCCACAGGGCGTCCACCTTCGAACGAACCGTCGCACTCAGCACGCTGCGCACCTCACGTTGCGACTCTCGCCCAGGTGGCCCTGCGCCCTTTCCCGCGCGGCTCGATCTCGCCCCGAGCCTTCATCTGCCGCAGCACATGTCGTACCATGTCGCGGCTCACGCCGGGGCATTCCGCTTCAATCTCGGAGATCGAAAACGGTCTGGAGCGCCTTCGCACGGCCTGTTCGATGAGCGAGGTCTTGGCGCCCGGCGCCTCGCGGATGGCGCCGACGCGCTCCTCGAACTCCCGGTACGCAGCCAGCAGCACGCCCCAGAAGTAGCTGAGCCAGGGATGCGGATCGTGCCGGCCTTCGTGCCAGCCGGCCGAGCTGGCCTGCAGGGCCTCGTAGTACGTCTCCTTCGACCCCTCGATCACGCGCTCCAGGCTGACGTAGCGCCCGACCGCGAACCCGTGGTGATAGAGCAGGAGTTGGGTCAGCAGCCGCGACACGCGGCCGTTGCCGTCCGTGAACGGATGAACGCACAGGAAGTCGAGCACCGCCAGCGGCACCATCACCAGCGGCTCACGCTGGTGGTCGGCGGCCCGGGCATACCCCTCGGCGAGGTCCACCATCGCCTGTGGCGTTGAGACCGGCGTGACCGGCGTGAACAGCACCCGGCGAACGGTGCCGTCGGGGTTGCGCTCCACGATCTCGTTGCCGGTCATCTTCCAACGCCCGCCGAAACCCGGCTGGAAGCGGTACATCATGGCGTGCAGCTGGAGAACGACGTTCGGCGTGAACGACATGTCGAGGGCCGCTTCGTGAATCAGGTTCAGGGCGTCCCGGTAGCCGGCGATCTCCTGCTCCGAGCGGTTCGCCGGGGCGGTCGGCCGGAGGACCAGGGCCTCCACGCGTTCGCGTGGTGCGGTGATTCCTTCAAGCCGGTTGGAGGATTCTGCTGACTCGATGATGGCCAGGCGCTTCAAGGTCTCGAGGATTTCCGGGGCTCGGGTGGCGAAGAGATCCTGCCGCCCCTTGTGCTCACCCAAGGCCTTGAGACTCGAGGCCTCCAGCCCCGAGAAGCGGATTTCGTCTAAGTATCGTTCATTGAACGACTTGGCGAATACGCTCGGGCTTGGAATGGGGTAATCCCCAGTCATAAACAGGGTAATACGATACCCCCATTACCCCATTTATGTCAATCACTACCCCATTTCGGCTCCTGAACGGTCAGGCCGCGAGCCGCGACGCAAACTGAAGGATCTCGTCGATCTCCCTTGTCGCGAATACTCCCCGGATACCTGAGGGGTGGAGCCGCGTGAAAGGCGGCTCGATCAAGTCCTCTCGCGCGACCTGCCCACGCTGGAGCATGAACGTGCGGAGCGTCTGGAGGAAACGAATCTGCTGCGCAGTGTAATTCGTGTGCGCGGCGGTGAACTCGTCGAATCGGCGAGTGACCCACGTGGACCACCGCTCCAGCGTCTCCACCCCCAGCACATGACGGATCAGCTGAATGAAGCTCGCCGTGCGGACGTCGTACACCCGCCGCAGCCTGTCTTCGTCGATCGCCGGGTCCTGGGCGCGCAACAGCTCGGCCAGCGCGCGAACGTCCGCCTCGGTGACCGGCTCACCCGCTTGCAGGCGCTGGAGCACGGGATTCTCGGCGAGCAGCGCACGGACCGTCGCCTCGACACGTTCACGGTAGGTGGCGATCGGCATGTCTCGTCCGTCAGGCCCCACCACGACCCGCTCGCGCTGCGCGGTGACGTCCGCGAGTCTGAGCTGGAGCATCGCACCGGCGCGTGGCTGCCGAAACCGCATCAAGGGAGCCAGTCGCCGCGCCATGTCACGCAGCTGCGCATGAGATGCCCCGTCCCACCATGACGGGCTGAGCACGGCTTCGACCAGGTCCCGCTCCCTCGCAACGAGGTTCACGCCGAGCGGCAGCTCCGCCACCTGCTCGAGGATCGTCGCCTTGAGCAGGTCCATCGCGTCACGGTTCGTCGCCAGGAGGGCGGTCCCGTACTCGACCACGTCGATGTCGAATCGCAGCACCCTCGCATCCACGCCCGTCCTGGCCCGCAGGATGGGCGCGATCGTCTGCCGCAGGTACCCGACCTGGTCTCGGCCGAGGCGTTGCCACCAGTCATCGGGCTCCACCCCGGCCAGGTCGGCCTGCCGCTCGAGGACGACGACGTTGTTCTCCGGTAGAGCCGCGATGTCGGCGCGCAGGTCACCCGTGACGGCTTCCACCAGTTCAGCGGCGCCGCGAGTCAGCGCGCCTTCGAGCTGATCGAGCCGAGCGCGGAACAAGCGCACCGGCAAGGGCACCAGCTCGCCGGGTTCGCGGCCCTTCGGATTCATCTCGAAGTACTCGAAGTTCGCCCAGCAGTCGATGATGAGGAACCGGTCCTTCTCCGGGCACCACGGCTTGCGAAGGGCCGGGTCGATCTCCAACACACGAGTGCCTCGGCCGATCATCTGCCAGAACTTCACGTACGACAGGACCGGCTTGGCGAACACCAGGTTCACGACCTCGCGGATGTCCACGCCGGTGTCCAGCATGTCCACCGAGATCGCGACCCGGGGCATGTCTTCCTTCTTGAATTGATCCAGCAGCCCGCCTTTGCCGTGCGCGCGCGGATCGTCGGACACGATGACCTTGACCAGCCGTCCGCGGTGTTCGGGGTAGAGCTGATCGAACAGGTCGTGCAGGCGACGGGCGTGGGCGACCGAGCACGCGAAGATGATGGACTTGCCCGGCAGCGTGCCCGAAGGATCCTTGATGCACTCTTCCATGAACTCCCGCACGATCAGGGCGTTGGTGCCGCTGTTCGTCACCTTCCGCTCGAGATCGGTTCCCTCGAAGTCGATCGTCTCCGGGTCGAGCCCCTCCAGCTCCAGCTGCTCTTTCTCCGGTTCGCCCAACTGCGGCCCGCGGATGCCTTCGACCTGGAACTTGGTGCGGACCTTGAGCACCTCGTACTCGCACAGGTACGGCGGCTCGTGCTTCACGGCCTCGTCGTAGCCGTAGGCGAACGTCGGGTCGTGGACCGGGCACTCGAACAGCTCGAACGTGTCGTGCGTGACGTGATCGCGCGGCGTCGCCGTCAGCCCGAGGGTCAGCGCGTGGAAGTAACGGACCACCTGCTGGTAGATGTTGTAGATGCTGCGGTGGCTCTCGTCGGCGATCACCAGGTCGAAGTAGAACGGTGAGATCCACGTCGGCGGCGTCGTCCCCGCCTCGATCAGGTTCAGCATGGTCGGGTAGGTCGTGACGTAGACGCGGCGCTCGCGCACGAAACCGGTGTCGCCCTCCCGCGGCCAGAGCGGCGTCGAAGGCAGGTGTTCCTTGAACGCGTCGAGCGCCTGGTCTCGTAGCGCCACCCGGTCGACCAGAAACAGGACCCGCTTCACCCAATGGGCACGCATCAGCGCGTCCACCAGCGCGACCGCCGTGCGCGTCTTTCCCGTGCCGGTGGCCATCACCATCAGGAACTTCCGGCGCCCGGCCTCGATCCTCTCGAGCAGGGTCCGGATGGCTTCGATCTGGTAGTCCCGCCCCGCGATGTCGGTGTTGATCAGCTCGACCGACAGGGGGCGGCGGATCTGCCGCTGCTCGGCGAGCCATTCCAGGTCGATCGGCGTCGGGAAGCCCATGACCTTGGCCGGCGGGTACAGCTCGGTGTCCCAGAAAAAAATCTCCCGGCCGTTCGAGTACATCACGAACGGCTGCGGGCCGGGGTGCAGGCGTTGGAGGCGTTCGGCGTATTGCCGGGCCTGCTCCTGACCGATCTCGGCGTCGCGGCTCGTCTTCTTGGCCTCGACCACCGCCTCCGGGCGGCCGCGCAGCTGGAGGGCGTAGTCGGCGAACTGGTGGCCGGCGTACGGCCGGCGCGGTTCGCGGACGGCTCCCGGCCGGCCTTCCTCGACGTAGATGTCCAGCTCCTGGATCACCTGCGACGGATCATCCACGTCCCAGCCGGCCAGGCGGAGGCGGCGGTCGATCAGCTGCTGGCGGGTGTCGGCTTCCGAGTACGGTTGCGCCATCGGCCTGTTGGGCAGTGGTGACACTCCAGGATGCGTCGTGTGGACCCTGAGCGCCAGACTCGCTCGTCCGTGAGGCAGGGGCCTTGGGTCCGTCCCGCTTGTCATATGGACGCCGCCCCCCGCGCCACTCATCCTCACGGGGAATGGATGATGAGCCAGCCGACCTCCAGCGCGAGCTCGCGCGCCTGCATGCGGACAGCTACGGCTGGGCCCTGGCGTGCTGCGGCCGCCGCGCGGCCGACGCCCGCGAGGTCCTGCAGGCGGCCTACCTCAAGGTGCTGGACGGCAGGGCCCGGTTCGGGGGACGCGCGAGCTTCCGCACCTGGCTGTTCGGCGTCATCCGCCGGACCGCGGCCGAGGAACGCCGCCGCGACGCGCTGCGCCGGCTTCGCCTCATACGGCTCGATGATGCACCCGAGCCGGCCGACCCGGGCGCAGGGGCCGCCGAGGGCGTGGAGCAATCCGACGAGGCGAGCCGGCTGGTCGCGGTGCTGGCGCGGCTGCCGCGCCGCCAGCGCGAGGTGCTGGACCTGGTGTTCTACCACGACATGTCGGTCGCGGAGGCCGCGGACGTGATGGGTGTGGGCGTGGGCAGTGCGCGACAGCACTATGAGCGCGGCAAGGCGCGACTGCGCGCGCTGCTGGAGCCGTCGTGAGCGACGCGGGCGAGCGGCGGATCCGGGACGGGTTCGCGTCGCTCCGGCGTGAGGAAACGGCCGGCGTGCCGCCGCTGGCCCAGATGCTGGCCGGGCGCGCGCCGCGCCGCCCCAGGTGGCGCCTGACGGGCGTTGCGTGGGGGGGACTGGCCGCGGCGGCGGTTCTGGTGGCGCTCGCGGGTCACCGCTTGATGGAATCGCGCGTCCACGCTCGCGCGGCAGCCGAGGTAGCCCGCGCACTTGGACCGTTCTACGGCGAGTGGCGTTCGCCGACCGCTGCGCTGCTGGAGACGCCGGGCTACGAAATGCTCGCGACGATTCCGGCCCTCGGCCCGGCCGATTCGCTCATCGGATCAGGACCCACGACTACCGGAGGACGACCGTGAAGCATAACCCCCTCGCATTCGCCGCCCTCATCGCCTGCGCGGCGACGCCGGCCCGCGCCCAGCAGGTCGACGACCCACGCGTCGCGCTCACCCAGGCCATGCAGCAGGCGTCGCCCGACGATCCGCTCGGCCGGCACCTGTTTCCGCCGGAGCTGGTGATGAGCAACCAGCGCGCCATCGGCCTCCAGGATCCGCAGCGCGAGACGATCATGCAGTCAGTCCGGTACGCACAGGCCGTGCTCGGCGAGATGCAGATGCGGATGGCGGGGGAGATGGAGAGGCTCGTCGAGCTGCTGCAGGCTCCCACGGTGGACTCGACTGCCGCCCTGGCTCAGCTCGATCGGGTGCTGATGCACGAGCACCAGGTGAAGCGCGCACACATCGCGATGCTGATCCGGATCCGCAACACCCTGACGCCCGATCAACGCTCGCGCCTGGAGACGATCCGGTCGGGGCGGTCGCCCTTGCGGAACTGAGGCTCAGGCCTTCACGGTGAACCCGCTGACGATGCGCAGCGCATCCGCCAGGAAGGCCGGCGTCTCCTCCGGCTTGCACTTCCGGTCGTCGTAGAAGGCGAGCAGCGTGTCGCCGCGGGACTGGAGCGACCAGTCGGGCGTCTGCTCGAGCCCGGCGATCACGGTGCTGGTGAACGCGGTGCGGATCGCCGCTTCGTCTTCGCCGCGGAGCAGGTACTGCTTCGAGAACTCGGGGAACTGCTCGAAGTCGATGTCCTGGTAGCCGAAGACCTGCCCGAGTCGGTGCAGCAGGTTCTCCGGGCCCAGCTCGAAATCGGGCAGGTGGCGGCCCCGGGTCGGGAACAGCGCGACGGTCTGCTCGTAGGTATGGCTCTGCTTGCCGCCGCCGGTTCGGTACTGGTAGTCGAAGACCATCGCCGGCTCGCCCGCCAGCTGGCCGGTCATGATGTTGCGCGCGCGGCGCGAGTGGCCGCGCTCGAACAGCGGGAGCGCGCCGTAGCGCTCGGAGGTGTCGCGGACGTCGCCTTCCTCGAACTGAAAGCCCATCGTGATCGCGACCCGCTGCATCGCCTCGGTCCGCTTCTTCTTGAGGTAGTAGCCGAGGTAGATGACCCCGCCGATGATGGCGATCGCGGCGAAAAAGGGAATCAGCTGCATGGCTAGAACATCGCCTGATCAATGAGACGGATCAGGTCGTCGTACGGCTTCGTTTCCGGCGTGGGCCTGTCGGTGGCGGGATCGGACTTGATGTGCCACTGCACCAGCTCGGCGAGCGCGGTCGCGTCGTCGTCGGAAAGCTGCAGCGTGAACGCGTTGCCGTCGGCCGTGATGGCGGCGATGCGGGCGCCGAGGTTGTCCGGCACGTCGTGCACCCTGGCGAGCGCGTCCCTGATGGCCGGCGTAATGCGGATCTGCATCCGTCGGATCCTCGTTACACGGGTGGGTGGTCGGTGAACGCGCCGGCGTCGCCGAGCAGAATGGCGGTGACCGACTCGCCGGGCAGCACGGCATCCCGGGTCTCCGGGACGACGACCAGCCCGTTGGCCTTGCTCATGGACGTGAGGATGCCCGAACCCTGGGGGCCCGTCAACCTCGCGGTGAACCCGTCCGGTCCGGGGCGGACGACGGCGCGCAGGAAGTGCGTGAGGCGGCCGGCCGTGCGCACCTGCTCCTCGAGCACGACACGCACGCTGCGCCGGAACAACGCCGCGTGGCCCTGCATCTTCCGGATCGCGGGGCGGACGAACAGCTCGAAGCACACCATGGTCGAGACGGGGTTGCCCGGGAGGCCGATCCAGGGCACTCCGCCGAGGTGGGCGAACCCCAGGGGCGAGCCGGGCCGCATGCTCACCCGCCAGAAGTCCATCGTGCCGCCCAGCCCGGCGATCGCGTCCCGCACGAAGTCCTTCTCTCCCACGCTGACGCCGGCGGTGGACACGATGAGGTCGGCCTCGCGCCGTGCCCGCTCGAACAACCCGCGTACGCTCTCGAGCGTGTCCCTGGCGATGCCGAGCGGCACGGGCGTCGCGCCGGCGTCGCGCACCAGGGCGTGCAGGGTGTAGGAGTTGGACGAGGCGATCTTGTCGCCGCGGAGGATCGCCTCGGCCTCGCCCAGGTCGGCGATCTCGTCGCCGGACGCGATGATCGCGACGCGCGCGCGGCGCCGCACGCTGACGCGGGCCATGGCCATCGAAGCCAGCACCCCGAGCTGCGCGGCGCCCAGCACGGCGCCGGGGCCGAGCACCGGCTCGCCCTGCTTCACGTCCTCGCCCGCCGGCCGGACGTTGCGGCCCGCGTCGCGGTCGCTCAGCACCACGACTTCGCCCGGCGCCGCTTCCGTGTCTTCCTGGCGGATGACGCCGTCGGCGCCCTCGGGCAGCCAGCCGCCGGTGAAGATGCGGGTGGCCTCGCCCGGCCCGACGCGCCGGCTCGGGGCCGTGCCGGCGTGGATGGTCTCGATGATCCGGAGCCGCTTCGGCGCGTCCTTCGCGGCGCCGCGCACGTCCTCCGCGCGGACCGCGTAACCGTCCATGGCCGAGTTGGTGCGCGGCGGCAGGTCGAGCGGCGACACCACGTCCTCGGCGAGCACCCGGTCCTGCGCCTCGAGCAGCGGCACCGCTTCGATGCCGAGGACCGGAATGCCCGCGAGGATGCGGTCGGTGGCCTCGCGGACCGGGATCATCGCCGGCGGGAGAAGTTGGCGAGCCGCTCGACCACGTGGTCCTGGGTCCGCTCGATGACGCGGCGTGGGGCGGTGAAGTGGTTCGCCATGAGCACGAAGAGGAGCCGCTCGCCGTCGACGGTCGTGACGTATCCCGACAGGGTGCGGACGTTCGCGATACTGCCGGTCTTGGCGCGCACGTTGCGCTCGGCCGCGGTGCCGCGGAGCCGGGCCTCGAGCGTGCCGTCCACGCCGGCCACAGGCAACGCCTCGCGGAACAGCGCGGAATCGGACCGGTGCGCCATCGTCCAGAGCACGGTCGCGATGGCGTCGGGCGCGACGTAGTTGTACCGCGACAGGCCGGACCCGTCCACGTAGACCACGGCGTCCTCCGGAACGCCCCACCCCGCGAGCGTGGCCCGGACCGCCGCCCGGCCGCTGTCCTGCGAGGCGGTGCCCGTCACGACGCCGCCCACGGTGCGCATGAGCGCCTCGCCGATCTGGTTCTGGCTCGGCTTCTCGAAGAACGGCATCAGCTCGGCGAGCGTGATGGAGCGCCAGGTGAAGAGCGTCGCGGTGTCGGGCGGCAGAGCGACGGCGAGCGCCAGCCCTGTGACCGTGGGGTGGCGGCGGTCCTCGCCGCCCTCGAGCACCGCCACGCCGCCCTCGCGCAGCACCTGGGTCAGCGCCGCCTCGAAGTAGCGCGTGGGGTCCGTGACGGCCACCGCGAGGCGCGCGGGCGTGCGGCCCCGGGGAATGCGGCCCTCGAGCAGCACCGTGTCGGCGTAGAACACGCGGGTGCGTCGCAGCGCGGTCGCTGTGTCGGCCGGTGCCGTGGTCGCCGTCGAGACCACCACGAACGGCGCCTGCGCCGGCACGAGCCGCACCCGCGCGGGCGCGCCCACCGTGTCGCCCGGCGTGACCTCGATCTCGGCGAAGCCTTCGTTGAACTGGAGCGCGCCGACCGGCGCCGAGTAGCTGTCGGGCAGGTCGTCCCACATCCAGCCTTCTCCCAGCACGGCGTCCGGGAAATACGAGCCGTCGCCCCGGACCCGGCCGGTCACCACACGGATGCCGCGCCCGCGCACCGAATCGGCCCACGGCCGCAGCGCGGCGAGCACGTCGTCGCCGCCGCTCACGTGCAGCGACAGGCTGGGATCGCCGCGGCCGATGACCACCAGGTCGCCGCGCAGGGTGTCGCCCCGCACCGCGCCGGCCGCGACGACGGTGGTGCGCCAGCGGAACTCCGGACCCAGCCGCGCGAGCGCGACCGAGCCGGTGAGGATCTTCTGGTTGGAGGCGGGCATCATCAGCCGCTGGGCGTTGCGGCGGTAGAGCACCTGGCCGTTGTCGAGCGACTGGACCACGACGCCCCACGTGGCCCTCGCGTATTCCGGCGCGGCGAAGGCGCTGTCGAGCTCGGCCGCGAGCGCGCGCACGGCGGGCGCCAGCGGGACCGAGTGGGCGCGGGCCGCGCAACCCGCCACGAGAACCGCGGCGAGCGCGCGCACCCCGCGGGTCACTTCGCGCCCTGGAGGACGACGTCCACGAGCCGGTACATCCACGCGGTGTCCGTGAAACGCAGCACGGGGATGGACGCGCGGAACGTCCGGTCGTCGGTGATGACGCCGATGAAGTGTTCGGCGCCGGGGGTGCCGGCCTGGTACAGCGGGTCGGGATGCACGGCGCGGCGGAAGACTTCGAGCTTCGGGAGGTCCGATTCCTTGAATCCTTCGACGATCACGAACTCGGCCTCGGAGAGGAACTGCGCGGCCAGCTCACGCGGACCCATCGGCGCTTGCGGTGTGGCGATCACGACCCGAGAGGTCGGCGTCTCCATCACGACGCGCTCCGCGCCCCCCTCGTGGATGTGACGCCACGTGTCGCGGCCCTGCTGATCGATCTCGAACGGATGGCTGCCGTGCTTGATCGTCATCACCCGGTGCTTGCGGCGCACGAGCTCCTTCACCAGGGCGACCACGAGCGTGGTCTTCCCGGCGTTCTTCTTGCCTACGACGGCGAGGAGCCGCGGGCCCGCCATATCGCTTCCGCCCTCACGAGGTCGTCGGGAGTGTTGACGTTGAAGAAAAGTACGCCCGGGTCGCCGTACTGCAACACGCGCCCGCGGGCGAGCCGGGCGACGGTTACCGCCTCGTGGAAGGCGACGGCGCGGCGGTCGTTCCGGGCCAGCGCGGCCCGGATCGCCGGCCCGCAGGCCGGTCCGTAGGCCGCGCAGAGCGGCTCCAGGCCGCGGCGGGAGTCGCTTTCGGGCAGCGCGGCGTCGGCCTCGGCCTCGGCCAACAGAGCCGCCAGCTCGACCAGCAGTCCCGTGGCCACGAACGGCATGTCCCAGGCCACGCACAGGACGGCCCCGGCAGCCTCGACGGCGGTCAGGATCCCGCCCACCGAGCCCTGGCCCGGCACCGCGTCGGGGTAGACCGCCAGGCCGGGGAGCCACGCCGACGCCTCCGGGGCGTTCGCGATCAGGATGGGCGGGCGGCCGGTGGCCGCCAGCAGCGCTTCCGCCACCCGGTCGAGCACCCGCCGGCCGCCGACCTCGACCAGACCCTTGGCGGCGCCGCCGTACCGCGTGGCGGCGCCGCCGGCGATGATCGCGCCGGTGAACCTCAGTAGCGGCGCCCGCGCTGGCGCACGAGGACGATGTCCACCCCGACGGTGAACACGAGCACGTGGCGCAGCTTCGTCCCGACCGGCGCGGCTTGCAGCGCCGCGGCCGGTGCGGGCCCTTCCACGTTGGGCAGCCAGGCCAGCAGGTCGCGCGCTTCGACGCGCGCCCTGTAGGCCGGGCTCGTCGAGATGGTGAGGCCCGCCGCGACCGACGCCATGCCGGTCACGTCGCGCCGATTGGCTTCCGTGAGCAGCGCGACCTGGCAGGTCGAGTTGGGGGCGCACTGCCGGGAGCCGACGACCGCCGCGGTCTGCACGAACGACGCGCCAAGGGTTGCCAGGCCGCCACTGGCGCGCACGTACGGCGACAGGACGCGGGCCGGCGCGAAGCGGTACACCAACCCGACCTGGAAGCCCACGGCACTGCTCGGGACATGGGTGCCCTGAATCCCGTCGCACGCCTGCCGGGTGGTGTCGTCCGCGTCCGGGGCGTAGGGGCCGAGCGGCCGGCACCGGCTCTCCGTCGCGATCCCGAAGTACCCGACCTCGGCCCAGTACCCGAGGTGCGGGGAGCGGAACAGCGACGCGCCCAGGGTGGCCACCAGTCCGGGGCGGCGCACGCGGCCGAGGGTGAACGAGTCGGCCGCGTTGGGGGGCACGGGGTACGTCTGGGGGCTGACTTCCCAGAAGTCGCCGCCGGCCGTCAGGCCGCCGGAGATGGTGAAGACGAGGTTGGGCGCCTGGCGCGACTGCGCCGCGAGCGGCGCGGCGAGTCCGAGGAGCACGAGGGCGGCGAGCGTTGGGCTACGCATCGGGGCGATGGATGTGGGGTTGGGCCGCGACGGCGCGCCCGACCAGCAGCACGCCGGCGCGCCGGGCGATCGTGACGGCCAGGGTCGTGGGGACGGAAATGGTCGCGACCCACGCCAGGCCGGCGCGCGCCGCCTTGAACGCCAGCTCGCCGGATATCCGGCCGGTCACCAGCAGGCCGAGGCCGGACGGATCGCGTTTCTGAAGCAGCAGCGCGCCGATCACCTTGTCCACGGCGTTGTGCCGGCCGACGTCTTCGGCGTGCGCGAGCAGGCCGGTGCCGTCGGTGAGCGACGCGGCATGGATGCCGCCGGTTTCCTGGTAGCGCGAGCCGCGCCCGAACAACTCCTTGAACAACGCGCGCATGACCTCGGGGGGCGGCACCGTGCCGATCGGGGGCAGCTTCGGCAGCGACTCGGGCTCGGCCAGCGCCACGCTCACGGCGCCGCACCCCGAGGCGAGCACGCGCCGCCGCTCGTCGCGGTCGATCAGCGCCACGCGGTCCTCGGGGACCTCGACCCAGAACCCCAGGTCGGTGGCGCACGGGCGCAGGCTGGTGACGTCGCGAAGGTCGCGGATGTACCCCTCGCCGTGCAGCCACCCCACCACCAGCTCCTCGAGCTGGTCGGGCGTGCACATCCAGGTGACGACGGGGCGCCGGTTCACCTCGAGCCAGACCGGCATCTCGTCCACCGCGGCAAGCTCGGCCGTCGTGCGATGGCCCATCAGTCGTCCGCGCGATACTCGGCGTAGAGGTTGGGTTCCTCCTGCACGCGCACCACGCCGAGCGTGCAGCCCTCGGGGAGCCGGGCAGCGACCCGCCGCGCGATGTCGACGCACAGCATCTCGCCGGTCGGCACCGTCTTGCCGTAGGCGAACGCCGGGACGTCGAGATTCAGGTGGCGGTGGTCGAACCGCTCGACGACTTCCTCCTGTAACACGCGGTCGAGCAGCGCGAGGTCCATCACCATACCCGTGAGCGGGTCGGGCGTGCCCTTCACGGTGACCCGGCAGTGGTAGGTGTGGCCGTGCCCGTGCTCGCGGGCGCAGGCGCCGAAGGCCGCCGAATTGCGCTCCGCGCTCCACTCGGGCCGGAAATACCGGTGCGACGCCGAGAACTGGACGGTGCGGGTGAGGGACAGGACGGCCATCGCGCCAACATACGTCTAGAACACCCGCACCGCGACGCTCTTGAACGATGCGACGACGCCGGTGCCGACGCCAAGGCCGAGGTCGGCGAAGCTCTCGCGGGTGATCAGCGCGACCAGGTCCACGCCGCCGGCCACCGTCACCCGCATGACCGCGCCCTGCTCGGCCACGCGTACGATGCGGCCCGGGACCGTGTTGCGCGCCGAGGAGTGGAGCGGCTCGCGCGACAACACGATCTCGTCGGACGGGATCGCCAGCGTGGCCGGGCCGGCGCGGTCGGTCGTCACCTGGAGGATCACGCCGCCGCCGACCGCGACCTCCTGGTTCCCTCCGCCTCCCGGCAGCTCGACCCGAAACAGGTTCTCCGGCGTGACCGGGGTGGGGGCGCCGTCGTGCAGGGCCAGCAGGTCGTCGGCCCAGCGGTAGGCGTCCTCCAGCTGGTGCGAGGCGACGACGACCGTCAGGAGCCGCTCGGCCTGCGCCGCCGCGATCGCGGCATACAGGGTGTGCTGCGCCGCCCGGTCGGCGCCGCTCACGGGCTCGTCCAGCAGCAGCGCGGCCGGCTCCGTGGCGAGAGCGCGCGCCACCGCCACCCGCTGGACCTCGCCCTCCGACACCGCGCGCGCGTCGCGCCCCGCGAGGCCTTCGGAACCGAGCCGCGCGAGCGCCGTACGTGCCGCGCGGTCGGCGTCGGAGCGCGGCCGGCCCCGTGCGCGCAGCCCCCATGCCACGTTGTCGAGCACCGTGCCCTTGAAGAGGAAGGGCCGCTGCTCGACCAGCGTGACCCGCGCGCGCGCGCCGCGCCGCGCCGCCCGCCCGGCGACCGCCGCGCCGTGGAGCCGCACCTCGCCCGACGCCGGCGGATCCAGGAACGCCAGCACCCGGAGCAGGGTGCTCTTGCCGGAGCCGTTCGGGCCCACCACCGCGAGCCGGGCCCCCCGCGCGATGCGCAGCGACTCGATGCGGAGCACCGTGCGCTCGCCATGGGTCTGCGTGACACCGGCGAGCTCGAGCAGGGGGTCGTCGTCCGCCGTTCCGTGTTCCCGTGCCCCCGTGCCCCCGTGCCCCGCCGTCACCGGGAGTGCCCGCCCAACAAGAGGATCAGCCCGTTGACCGCGAGCGCGAGCGCGAGCAGGACCAGGCCGAGCGCGAGCGCGAGCGCGAAGTTGCCCTGGCTGGTGGCGAGGGTGACGGCGGTGGTCAGCGTGCGGGTCTCGAACCGGATGTTGCCGCCCACGATGAGCGCGGCGCCCACTTCCGAGAGCACGCGGCCGAACGCCACGGCGGAGGCGGCGGCGAGCGCGAGCCGCGCTTCCTGCGCGACCGCCCAGGCCGCCCGTACCGGGCCGGCGCCCAGCGTCAGCGCGGTGCGCCGGACCCGGGGATCCAGGCCCTGCACGGCCGCGGCGGCGAGCGCGGCCGTGATGGGCACGGCGAGGACGATCTCCGCGATCACGATCGCGCCCGACGTGTAGAGCATGCCGAGCATGCCCAGCGGCCCGTGCCGCGACAGCAGGAGGTAGAGCGCGAGGCCGACCACCACGGTCGGCAGGGCGAGCGCGGTATTGAGCAGGAGCACCGCCATCCGGCGCCCCGCGAACGCCGTCGAACCTAACCAGACGCCGAGGGGAATGCCGAGGAGGCAGGCCACGAGCGTCGCCACCAGCGCGACCCGCAGCGACAGCGCCGCGATCCCGAGGACCTCGGCCGTCATCGCGTCACCGGTCAGTCAGAACGTGAAGGCGTACGTCAGCCCGACCGCGAGGTTGAAGTTGTGGGTCCACTGCACCTCGCGCGCCTCGATCGGCAGCACGGGCCCCGGCACCGCGTTCCCCTGCGGGTCGATCGGCGAGAAGTACGACAGCGGCCATTCGTAGCGGAAGTAGTAGTCGCGCGCGTCCACCCGCAGCGCGACCCGGCGGCCAAGATAGTACCGCACGCCCACGGTCGGGACCAGCGTGAAGTTGGTGCCGGCGTGATAGCCGCCCGGATCGGTGACCGCGCCGGTTGGCGTCACGATGCCCAGGCCGAAGGCGAGGTACGGCGCCAGCCCGTGCCACGTCTTCGCGCCCGTGAGGTTCAGCGACAAGGCCGCGTCGGCGGCGACCAGGGTGTAGTCCACCGGGCCCGACTCCCGCCGCGGCGCGGTGCTGTCGGTCTGCAGGGAATCGGGCGGCAGGAGCGGGTTCACCACCCGGCGCGTGCTCCCCACGCTCGCCACCGAGACCGACAGGTCGAGCGGCCCGGACAGCCGGGTCTCGATCCGGATGCCGAAGAACGCGCCGGGCCGCGCCCCGACGCCGGGAACGGTGCGGTGCCCCGCGAACCGGCCGCCGAACAGCGTGAGGTGCTGGCGCGTGACGATGTCGCGGAACGGTGACCGCGAGGGCTCGTGGCCCACCTGGGCGTGGAGAACCGCGGGCACGGCCGCACAGCCGCACAGCCGCACGGTCACAGCCAGCAGCGCACGGCGGACTCGACCGTGTATCGATCGCCCGTGCGGCGGTGCGGCCGTGCGCGTGTGCCCGGCTTCCTTTGACATCGCTACTCCCCTGTCCTACAATGACTTCAATGGCTTCCGTGCGGAACCGAACGGCGCAATCTAGTCTCGCCCTTGGCCCGGGCAAAGCCGCGCGCGCCTCAGTGGTTCTGGTCTGGCTCGGGGTCACGGCCCCGGTCGTTGGGGCCCAGACCGTTCAGGTCCGAAACGACAACCAGCCGTTCCTCACCGAGCCCGGCGGCGCGCGCATCGGCCGTCTCGCGCTTGGCGCCTCCTTCTCTTCCGGCACGACCCGCGGCGGCCACACCCAGGTCACGCTTGAGGGGTGGGTATTCCGCGCGTCGCTCGACTCGGTGAACCGCGACGGCCACACGCTGCGCGTCTCGCCGCCGGAGGAGAACGTGCGGGCCGAGCCGAACGGCCGCATCGTCGCGCGCCTGGTGCAGGGCGCGCTGCTCGACGAGGCCGAGCGACGCGGCGCGTGGGTCCGTGTGCGCCGGGCCGGGTGGATCGCGACGCCGGCCGCGCGCACCGAGACCGCCCGGCAGGCGCCCGCGCGGCAGGAGCCGCCGCCGGCGCGCGCGGCCGTCGGACCGGTGGAACCGGTGGACCCGCGGCGCGCCGTCGTGCGCCGCCGGCTCCAGCTGTTCCGCGCGCCGGACTCCACCGCGGTCGGCTACCTCGAGGGCGGCCTGCCGGTGCGCATCACCGCCCGGGCCGGCGGCTGGGTGCGCATCGAGGCGCAGGGGTGGGTGCGCGAGAGCGAGATCCGCCTTTCCGACGCGGCGATCCTCACCGGAGTGACGGCCGCCGAGCTCAGGGGCGCGCCCGAGGAGTTCCGCGGCCGGCTGCTGCGCTGGACCATCCAGTACATCGCGCTCCAGACCGCCGACGACCTGCGGCCCGACTTCGCCCCCGGCCAGCGCTACGTGCTCGCGCGCGGGCCGGCGCCCGAGTACGCGTTCGTCTACGTGGTGATCCCGGCCGACAAGCTGACCGAGGTGCAGCGCCTCGAGCCGCTGGCGAGCGTCACCATCGTGGCGCGCGTGGTCAGCGGACGCAGCACCTACCTCGCCAACCCCATTCTCGAACTGGTGGACCTCACGCCGTGAACGAGTTCCTGCGCAAGCGCATCGAGCGCAAGCTGGAGACGCTGCCCGAGGACCGCGTCTACCAGGTGCTCGACTACATCGAATTCCTCGAGTCGCGTTACGCCACGAAGAGCGCCGAGGCGCCTTCGCCGCTGCAGAAGCTCGCCGAAACCGTCGAGGACACGCTCCGGGTCGGGAAGGTGTCCGCGTCCGCGATCCGCGGCACGATGGACGCGATGTCCACGGCGGGCCGCGTCATGACCGGCCTGGCGGCCGCCGGGAAGTCGGTCGTGAACCAGGTGGCCGGCGGCGGCCCCCCCCACCCCCCGGAGCCGGCGGCGCCCGAGTCCGCCGATCCGCCGAAGGAGCCGCCGGCTTCAGCTTGACCCTCCACCGGCGGCCCCGGTAATTTCCACCATGGAGAGCCGGTTTCGCCCCCGCGAAGGCCTCGCGTTCGACGACGTTCTCCTCACGCCGCGCCATTCGACGGTCCATCCCCGGCAGGTCGACGTCACCTCGCGGCTGACCCGCGGCATCCCGCTCAACACGCCGTTCGCCTCCGCCGCGATGGACACGGTCACCGAATCCGAGATGGCCATCGCGATGGCGCGCCTGGGCGGCATCGGCGTCATCCACAAGAACCTCCCCATCGACCGCCAGGTGGCCGAAGTGGACCGCGTGAAGCGGTCCGAGAGCGGCATGATCCTCGATCCCATCACGCTGCCGCCCGACCGCCCGATCCGCGACGCGCTGCACCTCATGGCGCGGTTCAAGATCTCCGGCGTGCCGATCGTGGACGGGTCGCGCAGGCTCATCGGGATCATCACCAACCGCGACCTCCAGTTCGAGAAGGATTCGGGCCGGCTCATCAAGGACGTGATGACGGCCGGCACGCTGGTCACGGCGCCGGTGGGCACCACGCTCGATGAGGCCCAGCGCATCCTCGCCCGCCACAAGATCGAGAAACTCCCCGTGGTCGCCGAGGACGGCACGCTCAAGGGCCTGATCACGGTCAAGGACATTTTCAAGCGCCAGCAGTATCCCGGGGCCAACAAGGACCGTCACGGACGGCTGCGCGTCGCGGCGGCGGTCGGCGCCGCGAAGGAAACGCTCACCCGCGCCCGGGCGCTGCTCGACGCGGGGTGCGACGTGCTGTGCGTGGACTCGGCGCACGGGCACAGCGAGGCCGTGCTCGCGGCCGTGGCGGAGCTGCGCGACGCGTTCCCGGACGCGCAGCTCATCGGGGGCAACGTCGCCACGGCCGAGGGGGCGTGCGCCCTGGTCGAGCGGGGCGTGGATGCGGTCAAGGTCGGGGTCGGCCCCGGCTCGATCTGCACCACCCGCGTCGTCACCGGTATCGGCGTGCCGCAGTTCTCCGCCGTGCTCGACGCCGTGAGTGGTGCCAAGGACGTGCCGGTCATCGCCGACGGCGGCATCAAGTACTCGGGCGATGCCGTGAAGGCGCTGGCCGCCGGCGCGTCGAGCGTGATGATGGGCTCGATGCTGGCCGGCACCGAAGAGAGCCCTGGCGAGTCGTTCCTGCTCGAGGGGCGCCGCTACAAGATGATCCGCGGGATGGGCTCGCTCGGCGCGATGCAGGAAGGCTCGGCCGACCGCTATTTCCAGGAAGGCGAGATGTCGCCGCGGAAGATGGTGCCCGAAGGCATCGAGGGGCGCGTCCCCTACAAGGGCCCGGTGGCCGACGTCGTGTTCCAGCTGGTCGGCGGGCTCCGCAGCGGGATGGGCTATTGCGGCTGCGGCACCGTGCGGGAGCTTCAGACCGAAACGACGTTCGTTCGCCAGACCAGCGCGAGCCTGCGCGAAAGCCATCCGCACGATGTGACGATTACCCGGGAAGCGCCCAACTACAGCGGCTAGAGGCAGCTGCCTTTTGCTTCTTGACAGCCGGCCCCCTGGCGCCGATTCTCTCCCGTTCCTCCGAAGGTTCTTCGGCGTGGGCCCCCGCCCCCGCCCTCCGTGCCCTCAAAACCGGGAAGGCTGATGAGCCTCTGGGCCACCAAGTCCGTGACCGCGCTCAAGGCCGAGGCCGAGCAGGCCGGCGAGCACTCGCTCAAGCGCACGCTGGGCGCGCTCAACCTCGTGACGCTCGGTATCGGCGCCATCATCGGCGCGGGCATCTTCGTGCTCACGGGCCAGGCCGCGGCGCTGCACGCGGGCCCCGCCGTACCCGTCTCGATGATGCTGGTCGGCATCGCCTGCGCGTTCGCCGGCCTGTGCTACGCCGAGATGGCCAGCGCCGTCCCCGTCGCGGGCAGCGCGTACACCTACTCGTACGCGACCATGGGCGAGCTGGTCGCCTGGATCATCGGCTGGGACCTCGTGCTCGAGTACGCCGCCGGGGCGTCCACGGTCGCGGTGGGGTGGTCGGGACACCTGGTCTCGCTGCTCGGGCTGTTCGACATCAGCATTCCCGCGAACCTGGCCACGTCGCCCACCGTGTGGTGTACCGGCGCCAACGTGACGGCCGGGATGGCCCACTGCGCGCATGCGGGCCTCAACATGACCGGCGCCATCGTCAACCTCCCGGCCGTGTTCATCGTGGTGCTGGTGTCGGCGATCCTGGTGATCGGCATCAAGGAATCCGCGGCGGTCAACAACTTCATCGTCATCCTGAAGGTCACGATCATCCTGCTCATCGTGTTCTACGGCATCACCAAGCTCACGCCCGCGAACTGGAAGCCGTTCGTCCCGCCGAATGCCGGCGAGTGGGGCACGTTCGGGTGGTCCGGCGTGCTGCGCGGGGCGGGCCTGGTGTTCTTCGCGTACATCGGGTTCGACGCCGTCTCGACCGCGGCGCAGGAGGCCAAGAACCCGCAGCGCGATATGCCGATCGGCATTCTGGGCTCGCTGGCGATCTGCACCCTGCTGTACGTGGTCGTGTCCGCGGTGCTCACCGGCATGGTGTCGTACACCGAGCTGAACCTGCCGGCCCCGATGGCGTACGCGCTGGAGAAGGTGAACGCCCCGCGCCTGCTCAGGATCGGCGTGGACGTCGGCGCCACGTTCGGCCTGGGCTCGGTCATCCTCGTCATGCTGCTGGGCCAGTCGCGCGTGTTCTACTCGATGTCGCGCGACGGGCTGCTCGGCAGGTGGGCCGGCGCGGTGCACCCGAAATTCCGCACCCCGTATCTCTCCTCCATCTACACCGGCATCGTGGTCGCGATCGGCGCCGGCGCCCTGCCGCTCCAGCTGCTGGGGCAGCTCGTGAACATCGGTACGCTGCTGGCGTTCGTGCTGGTGTGCGCCGGCGTGTGGATCCTGCGCACCAAGCGGCCCGAGCTCGACCGGCCCTTCAAGACGCCCCTGATGCCGTTCGTCCCGATCATGGGCATCCTGTGCTGCGTCGGGCTGATGCTCACGCTGCCGGGCGACACATGGCTGCGCCTGATCGTGTGGCTCATCCTCGGCTTCGCGATCTACTTCGGGTACGGGCGGCGGCACAGCGTCCTCCAGCGCGAGCTGGCCGCGGGGACGGCCCCGAAGAGCTAACGCCCGCAATCCCTTGCCCGCCGGGCGGCTCATCGGTTGCTTTCAGCGCCGATGAGCCGCCCGTCGCATCTCGAGCCCGTCAGTCCCGCCCGCGCCGCGGGCGCCGGCGCCGTCGCCGACGCGATCTCGGCGGCGCGCCGCATCGTCCTCACCACCCATGTCAACGCCGATGGCGACGGCCTGGGAAGCGAGGTGGCGCTGGTCCACCTGCTCACCGCGCTCGGCAAGCAGGTCGCGATCGTCAACCCGACGCCGATCCCCGAGCGCTACGAATTCATGGTCGCCCCGGTCCGCGCGCACGACCGGTCCGCCGCGGCGGCTGCGGCGATCCAGGACGCCGATCTGTTTCTCGTGCTCGACATCGCCGACCTCGGACGCCTGGGCGCCCTCGCCGAGCCGATCAAGTCGCGCGCCATCGCGACCGCCTGCGTGGACCACCACGTGTCGCCGGGCACGCTGCCTCCCGGGCCGCGGCTGGTGGATCCGGACGCCTCCGCCACCGCGGAGTTGATCTACGACCTCGCCGTGACGGCCGGCTGGCCGATCGAAACCGAAGCGGCGCGCGCGCTGTACGTCGGCCTCCTGACCGACACCGGCGGGTTCCGGTTCGGCAACACCCGGCCGCGGGTGCTGCGCGTGGCGGCCTCGCTGCTCGAGGCCGGCGTGGATCCCGAGCGCGTGTACGAAGCGGTGTACGCCACGGCGCCGGTCGGCCGCATCCGGCTCACGTCGGAGGTGCTCGAGACGCTGGAGGCCGATTCCGAGATCGGGCTGGCCTGGGTCACCGTGCCGGCCGGCGCTCTGGAGCGCCACGGCGTCACCGCCGACGACCTGGACGGGCTGGTGGAGTTCGCGCGGTCGGTGCGGGGCACGCGGCTCGCGTTGCTGTTCCGGACCCTGGCCAGCGGCCGGATCAAGGTGTCGTTCCGCTCGGTCGGCGACTTCGACGTCGCCGAGTTCGCGCACCGGTTCGGCGGCGGCGGCCACGCCAAGGCCTCCGGCGCGTCGGTCACCGGCTCGCTCGACGACGTGAAGGCGCAGGTGCTCGCCGCCGCGCGCGACGCGCTTACCGCGTCCCGCGCCGGCCGCTAGCTTTCCGGCACGATGGACGTACGGCAGCTCAAGGCGAACATCGGGGCGGCGCTGACCGGCGTCGTGAACCCGCGCGCCGGCACGGACGTGGTGAGCGCCGGCACGGTGACGGGCGTCGAAGTCGACGGCGACGGCACCGTCCATCTCGCGTTCGTGCTGCACGCCGACGATCCCGGCGCGCTGGTCCGCGAGGCCCGCAAGGCCGTTCTGGCGGTCGAGGGCGTGACGTCGGTCAAGGTGGACGTCAAGGCTCCCGCCGGGCAGGGTCCCGGCACGACGCCCAAGACCGTGGCGCCGCCAACGCCGAAGGCCCTGCCGCACCTGGGCACCGTGGTCGCGGTGTCGAGCGGCAAGGGCGGCGTGGGGAAGTCCACCGTCTCGGTGAACCTCGCGGCCGGGCTCGCCGCGCGCGGCCACCGGGTCGGCCTCATGGACGCCGACATCTACGGTCCCAACCTGCCTCGCATGCTCGGCTTGTTAGGGCAGGAGCCGCGGATCTCGGCGGAGAAGCGCATCCTGCCGCTCGAGGCGCACGGCGTGAAGGTGATGAGCATCGGCAGCCTGATCGAGCGCGACACCGCCACCATCTGGCGCGGGCCGATCATCACCAAGATCATCACGCAGTTCCTGGGCGACGTGGCGTGGGGCCAGCTGGACTGGTTCGTGGTGGACCTGCCGCCCGGGACGGGCGACGCGCAGCTGTCGCTGGTGCAGAACGTGCACGTCGCGGCGGGCATCATCGTCACCACCCCGCAGGACGTCGCCGTCGGCGACGCGCTGCGCGGGGCGCGAATGTTCGAGAAGGTCAACGTGCCGCTGCTCGGGATCGTCGAGAACATGTCGTACTTCGTGATGCCCGACGGGCGCCGCGAGCCCGTGTTCGGCCGGGGCGGCGGGGGGCGGCTCGCCGCCGAGCTGGGCGTGCCGCTGCTGGCGGAAGTGCCGCTGGCGACGCGGGTGCAGGAGCTGGGTGAAGCGGGCACGCCGGTCGTGCTCGCCGAGCCGGACTCGGCGGCGGCGCAGGCGCTGCGCGGCATGGCCGAGCAGGTCGAGCGTCTCGCCGCGGGCGCCGGTGCCGGGCGCCTGCCGATCGTCGCCGGCTGAGCAGCGCCGTGCTGCTGGTGCTCGGACTGCTGGCGGCCGCGCCCCTCGAGGCGCAGCTGCCGCCCTCACCGTCCGACCTGATCTCGGGTCAGGAGCTGATCTACCGCGGCCGGTTCGGGGCCGCGCATCTCTATTTCACGGAGCTTATGGCCGAGCGGCCGCGGGAAGCCGCGCCCGCCGCGCTGGCGGCGTCCGCGCTCATCTGGTGGGCCGAGGCGCGCGACGAGGAGACGTGGCTGGCGGACTCGGTGGACGCGCTGCTCGAGGCGGCGGTGGCGCGCGGGCGACTCGCGGCCGACAGCGCGATCACCGGCGCGCAGAAAGCCGAGGCGCTGTTCTGGCTGGGTACGGCGCTGGGGTACCGAGCGCGCCAGGCCGAGCTGCGGGGCGCGTTCTGGCGGGCGGCGCAGGACGCCAAAGCGATGCGCCAGGCGCTGGACGAGGCGGTGCTGCTCGACTCCACCTGCGTGGACTGCCTGCTCGGGATCGCGGTGTACGAGTACGCGCTGGCGCGCGCCGGCGCCGTGGCGCGGCTCGTGGCCCGCATCATCGGGCTCGGCGGCGGCGACGCCGAACGAGCGCTCGCCATGATGCGCCGCGTGGCCGATGAGGGCCTCTACGGGCGGACCGAGGCGCGCTGGGTCTACGCCAACGCGCTGCTGCGCGAGGGCGAGCGCGACGCCGCGCTGCGCGAAGAGGGGCGGCGGCTGATCGGCGAGCTGGCGCTGCAGTTCCCCGAGAACCCGGCGTTCACCAGGGCGGCCCAGTCGCCCGCGCCGGAGCCGCGATGAGCGTCGTCACCCTGCTCACCGACTTCGGCACCGCCGACACGTACGTCGCCGAGATCAAGGGCGCCGTGCTGCAGATCGCGCCCGGGGCGACGCTGGTGGACGTCACCCACGAGATCGCGCTGGGCGACGTCGCGGCCGCCGCGTACGCGCTCGGCCGGATGTGGCCGCAGTTCCCGCCGGGCACCGTGCACCTCGTGGTGGTGGACCCCGGCGTCGGCTCGGACCGCCGCGCCCTCGTCGTGGAGGCCGCCGCCCACCGGTTCGTGGCGCCCGACAACGGCCTGTTGTCGAGCGCGCTGGAGCAGCGGGGTGCGAAGGCGTTCTCGCTGCCGATCCCGCCCGATGCGAGCCCCACGTTCCACGGGCGCGACGTGTTCGCACCGGCCGCAGGGCGCCTCGCGACCGGCGCGGTCGCCGCCGGCCTGGGCGAGCCGGTCACCGACCCGGTGCGGCTGCCGCGCCCGGTGCTCACGCGCAAGAAGGGCGACCTGGTCGGCCAGGTCGTGCACGTGGACCGGTTCGGCACCCTCGTCACCAACCTGCCGGCGGCGAAGATCGGGCCGAGGGCGATCGTGCGGATCGGCGTCTACGAGCTGCCCTTGCGACGCACGTTCGCGGACGTGGGCAGTGGCGAGCCCCTGGCGTTCGTGGGGTCGGGCGGCACCATCGAGATCGGCATTCGCGACGGCCGGGCTGACAACGTGCTCGGCGCCACGCGCGGCGCCGAAGTGCGGGCCACGGCGCGGCCGACGGAGCACCCGGCGCCCCGGGCGAGCCGGATCACGCTGTCGGGTTAGGGAGCGGATCGCGCGGTTTCGCGGGTCGCGGCGCCGTCCTCGCCGGCGCGACGGCGCGTCAGGGCAGCGCGTCCACGAACCGGAGCAGCTCGTCGGGGGCGAACACTTTCAGCTTGGCACCGCGGAAGCCGACGCGGCGGGTCACGAGGCCGTCGGCGCCGGCGTGCCGCGCCGCCTCGTGCAGCACGGCGTCCTCGTAGTCCGCGAAGCCGAGCGCCAGGGCGTCGGCGAGCACTCCGCGCGTGACGGGCGCGACATCGAACAGCGCCAGCAGCGTCGCGACGTGGCGGCCCGCTCGGCGGGCACCGACCGCCCTGCCGGCGAGGTAGTGCACGGTCGTGATGGTCGTGGCGCCGAGGAAGCCGTGGAGCCGCCGAGCCCGGGCGCGTTCGAAGAGTAGTGCAGCGGCGAGCGCGTGGGGCCGGCGGTCCAGGAGCACGTCCAGCACCACGTTGGTGTCGAAGAGGACCCTCACCGGTGCTTGGCGGCGAGGTGGCGGCGATAGTCCTCCTCGGTGGCGTGCTTCCCCGCGAGGGCGCCCACCAGGGAGCGGACGGGCGGGGAGAGGGTGTCGGGTCGTGGCGCGTCATCGGCCTCGAGGTGCGCGAAGAAGTCGGCGACGATCTCGGACACCGACTTGCCGGAGCGCCGGGCGTAGGCCTTGGCACGCCGGATGAGCTGGCGCCGCAGCCGGAGGGTCAGCTTGGTGTGCATGGCAGCTCCTGACGTACAGTTCGCTTCGTGACTATACGTCAGGGTCGTCCCGGGGCAAGGACGCCCGGTCCTCGGCTCGTACCACCGGTTCGGCCGCAACCGACAACTCGACGGCGCAGCGCCTCGATAGCGAAAAGCCGCCCGCCGGGCGTCCCGACGGGCGGCGAAGGCGGCACCGGAAGGGGCCGGTGGAGAGGATCAGCGCGGCGTGCTGTCCCGGACCGTTCGCCACGGCTCCGTGAGTCCGAGGTGCGCAATCCAGGGCTCGAGTTCCTGCCGTTTCAACCGGTCACCGCTCACCCGGAGCATCGCGCGGATGTCGTCGAGGTGGCGGGTCGCGCCGCCGGTGCGGTACCACTCGAGCTTGCGGAGGATCACGTACTCCATGGGCGCGATCCAGATCGCGGTTCCGCCGACGTCCGTCCGCTCCCGGCGCTCGAAGGCCCAGGCGTGCAGCGGATCGTCACCGGCGAGGTAACAGTCGGCCCTGAGCCCCGTGTCGTGATGGAGGAGGTTGAAGTGCCCGCCGGCGGTCCGCCGCGCCTCCGACTCGATCACCTCGCGTGGGGGAACGTAGAACGCCTCCGGCGAGAAGGTCTCGACGAGGCGCCGGGCGTGGTCGGGGCGGAGATCCAGAACGACATCGAGATCGCGCGTGAGTCGCGGTTCGCCATAGACCACGGAGGCCACGGCGCCCGTGACGAAGTAGTCGAGCCTCAGGCGGTCAAGCGGGACCGCGAACAGCTCGACGAGATCAGGAGGGGGCATCGCGGAAGATCTCGCGCACCCGCGCCGTGACCTGTTCCTCCGTCCAGTCGGGGTGCGCCATGCGCAGGCCGGCGGCCTTGAGGAGCCAGGCCTGTCGCCACAACGCGGACATGACGGCGAGTTTCTGAGCCGCGGTCATCCGGCGCAGGGCGGCGAGCTCGGCTTCGGCGGCGTCCATCGGACCAATGTAACGCGCGGCTTCGACGCGCGGGCGAATCGGAGCGCATCGTGTCCTCGCTCCGGGACGAGCCCGGACGCCGCGGACCCGCATCGTCGCTGCCCATGGGGCCGAAGGCCCGGCTCGGCTCACCGGCTGAAGCCGAACGACGCGCGTCGCTTCAGCGCAGCGCCAGCCGGAGCTCACTCCCGTGGACCCGAAACCCTCTTGCAGCAAACAAGAACCGCCCGCCGGGCATCCCGACGGGCGGCGAGCGGCGGCGAGGAGTGCCGCCTGCCGTTTACCTGGCGGCCACCCAGTTCACATCCACCCCGCCGATCGCCGCGTCCACGTTGAGCGTGAGGCGGTAGCGGGCCGACTCGAAGTTCGACGAGTAATAGGTGTTCCCGCGCTGGGTGAACCCCGCGCGATCGAAGCGCGCCAGGAACCGCGACAGCCGGATCTGGACGCCCACCTCGCGCGGCAGCCGCAGCGTCAGCGAGCCGATGCCGACCCGCACGTCGCCTTCCATGGACTGCCGCCAGGTGCCCGTGAAGTCGAGCGTGACCTCCCCCACGCCGCCCTCGAACGACACCCGCCGGCAGTTGGCGTTGGCCAGCTGGCTCACCCGGAACTCGGCGGCGCCGGCCCGCAGCTCCAGCGCGTCGCAAGTGAGCGGGTTCGGGCTGCTGAACCTGAGGTTGGTCTGCGAGGCGCCGGTTTCATAGGTGATGCTGCGCAACGGGAGGCCGCCCAGCTCCACATCCGCCTGCGCCGCGCCCAGCTGGAGCGCCAGGGCCATCGGTACCTCGGCCGACAACGCCACGTCGAGCGACGGCGGCGGCTCGCCGCGGCGCCGATCGCTCATCCGGACCCGCACGCCCTCGCGGCCGCGCACGCCCAGCCGCAGCGTGCCCCGCTGCGCGTCGTACTCGCGCACCGGCACGAACTTGTCCTCGTCGTAGCGCAGCTCCATGCGGTACAGCGAGCCCGCGGCCGCCGGCACCAGCCGGAAGATCCCGGCCGCGTACTGCACGTCCACCGCCAGCTCGCGCTCCCCCTGCACCTGGCGCGCGCTGGTCAGCGTCCGCCAGGTCTGCGCCGTAACCTCCGGGGCACGGCACGCCAAGACCGTCGCCGCGAAGGTGGCGACCATCAGGCACCGCCGGAAACTGCCATCGCTATGGGGCGATTGCTGCCGTCTGCCGACTGCCAGCCACCGTCCAGCCGGGTGGCTTTTCACGGCTTCTGGCTCATCCGGGCGGCCGTCGGCGTCGCCGGCGGCGTGGCCCAGAGATACTCGTCCGTCGCCTCCCCGAGCTGCTTGCCCGTGAATGCGTCGCGCAGCCCGCCGCGGGACAGCAGCACCGCCCCGAACCCGACCGTCGCGGCGATCCAGGTGACCAGGGCCGCGGCGATCTTGAACAGCACCGCGACCGGACCCAGCCAGCCGGTGAGGGCCGCCAGGGCCCACAGGCCCAGCAGGCCCACGAGACCGGTGAACAGATAGCCGTAGGCGTTGGGCGCCCGTACGAACGCGCCGTGCGCCATCCGCCGCCGCGTGACCGTTTCGCCGATCGCATGCGCGACGGCGAGGTACCCGGCGACGCACGCCAGCACGGCCGCCACCATGTACCCGATAGCGGCGAACGGCAGCAGCAGGATACCCACGATGGTGAACACGAGACCCACGATCAGCATCGCGAACGTCGGCAGCACCAGCAGCTGGCCGAGCATCCCGACGACGAGCGAGCGCCCGAACGAATGCGACGCCGTGTCGGCGATGACCTCGACGTAGCGCCGCCCGAAGAACACGGCGCCGAAGCCGAGCATGGCGAGCGCCGCGAACACCGCGACCACGTTGACCGCGTCGCCGGAGATCCGCTCGAAGGTCGAGCGCGGCGCCGCGAAGGCCTCGCGCGCGGCGTCGAAGTCGCCGGCCGCGAGGGTCTTGATGTCGCCGCGCACTGTGCCACCTTCGTCCCGAACCGCGCCGTCGATCGCGACCGCGCTCCTGCCGATGACCGCGCCGCGGTGCACCACGACGTTGCCGAACAGGGCGATGACGTGGCCCGTCACTTCGCCGCTGACGTCCGCGTCGCCCTGGTACACGACCAGGTCGCCGTCCACCCGCTCACCCGCCGGCACGGCGACGTCGCCCAGCCGCATCGAGCTGCCGCGCACCGCGGCGGCGATCTCGGGTCCGACGTCTTCGAGCGATTCCAGCCGGTGACCGATGACCTCGAGCCGCTCGATGTCGCCGAGCCGGATGGTGACGCCCCGGCCCTGGTGTGCCGCGACGGAGTCGGCCCGCGGGGCCTGAACCGCGTCGCCCGGTGCCGCGGCGGAACGCCGCGCGTCACCCACGAGGCCGCCCGAGAAGCCCTGGATGCGCGTCAGCGCCGCGGCGTCGTCGCCCACCAGACCCTCGGGACGGAACGCGCGGAGCGCGACGACGAACTGTGGCGTCTCGAACGCGGCGCCGTCGGAGAGCAGCGCCCGCCAGGCGTGCTCGAGCGGGCCGCCCGGCGCGTACCGACCCACCGTCTCGCCGTCCACGACCACGCGCCCGCCGCGCAGGCTCACCGTCCGCACCCGGCCGCGCGCCGGCTCCAGCTCCAGCGATGCCTCGCGCGCGCTGACGGAGATGGCGTGCGATACCACCTCTACGCCCTGCCGGAGCAGGACGCGCTTCAGGAGGGCGAGTCCGCTGGTCAGCGCGGCCTGGGCTTCGTCGGCCAGCTCGCCGACCACGATGATGCCGTTCCCGGTCCCCGCCGTCCCGCCCATCGCGGCCGCCGGGGCCGGCGTCAGCGCGCCGGCAAGCGCGGCGAGCAGGAGCCTATGCCGAAGCATGAGCCGGCCCTTCCGCCACCTTCGGGGCTCGGAGCAGCGCGTGGAGACCGAACGCCGCCCCGGCGTAGCCGGCCGTCAGCGTGCCGATCGATAGCCACAACGCGGGCCCGGATCGCGGCACCACCCTCGTCGCGTCCGCGATACCCGAGGAAACCCACCACGAAGCGATTGCCAGCGAGGTGTCCCGCGCCAGCGTCGCCGCCTGCGTCGTCGCCCAGTCGAGCCCGAGCTGCAGGGCCGGGAAGTTGCCGAGCAGCCACGGCACCGTGACGGTCAGCGCGACGCCCGCCAGCACCGCGTACACGCCCGCAAGGGCCAGGGCCCGGCGCGGCTCACGGACCCACGTGACGACGCGCCGCCCGACGACGAGCAGCCGCGGCTGCGGCAGCTCGATCCGGGCCATGACGCTCGCGGCGAAACGGGGGGAGGGCGCGCAGGACGGCAGGCGGGACAGCGCCCGGACGATCACGGCGTCCAACTCTGTGTCGGTCATCGGCTTACGGCTCACACGCCTGCCTCCTTATGCCACCCCTACGGCCCCCTCAGGGCGACAGTTTCACTCCCTGATGGGGCCCAGGTGGGCCCGCAACTCGTGGCGGGCCCGGTGGATGTAGGTCTTGACCGTGCCGAGGGGCAGGTCCAGTGCTTCGGCGATCTCCTCGTACGACCGGCCCTCGACGTGCCGCAGCAGGATGCAGGCCCGGTACTCGGGCCGGAGCTTGTTGATGGCGCTCTCGATCACGCGACCCAGCTCGCGCGCCTCGAGCTCGGCCAGCGGCGTCTCGCCGCGGTCGGTGGCCTGCAGCGCGGTGGCCTCCACTTCCTCCCGGGTGCGGGCTTCCGGGCTGCCGTCGAGCGACAGGGTGTCCACCTCGCGCCGGCGCAGCTGATCGATCGCGACGTTGTTCGCGATCTTGAAGATCCAGGACGAGAACTTGTACTCCGGACGGTACGAGCCGAGCGCGTTCAGGACCTTCACGAACGTGTCCTGGGCCAGGTCCTCGGCGAGGGCCCGGTCACGGACCATGCGGTAGATGAGGGAGAACACCGGCCGCTCGTAGCGGCGCAGCAGCTCGCGGTACGCGGCCTCCTTGCCGCCGCGGGCGAGCGCGACCACCTCCTGGTCGGAGAGCGACTGGAGGTCTGTTGCAGGCGGCATTGGGCGGATAATCTACGCGCCTATGCCCGCCAGACCGAAACGATGATGCCGGGGACCGACAAGCGCGGCTACGTGCGCGCCATGTTCTCGGCAATCGCCCCGCGGTATGACGTGCTCAATCGGGTCCTTTCCTTCAATCTCGACCGGTCGTGGCGGCGCCGGGCGGTGGGCGTCCTCGGTTGCGAGCGGCGCCCGGCCGGCCGCTACCTCGACGCGTGCGCCGGCACCATGGATCTGGCCCGGATGCTCGCGGAGGCCCCCGGCTTCACGGGCTCGGTGGTCGCCGCCGACTTCGCCACGCCCATGTTGCGGCTCGGTCTGACGAAGGTGGCGGGCAGCCGCGTGCTCGCGACGACCGCGGACAGCCTGCGCCTGCCGTTCCCCGACGGGGCGTTCGACGGGGCCATCGTGGGCTTCGGGGTCCGCAACTTCGCCGACCTCGATGCCGGGCTGCGCGAGTTGGTGCGCGTGCTGCGGGAGGGCGCCCGGCTCGTGATCCTCGAGTTCACCCGGCCGCCGTCGGCGCTGATGCGCGGGGTGCTCCGGGCCTACAACCATGGCGTTCTGCCCGTCGTCGGCCGCATGGTGTCCGGCCACGCGACAGCCTATACCTATCTACCGGAGTCCATTGACGCGTTTCCGGGCGCCGACACCCTGTCACGGCGCCTCACGGACAGCGGCCTGCGGTCGGCGGCCTACCAGCGGCTATCCGGGGGTCTGGTGGCGATTCACTGGGGAGAGCGGTGAGCCTCGACAGCCTGCGCGACTTCGTCCGCGCCCTGGAAGAGGCCGGCGAGCTGGTCCGGGTCGGCGAGCCCGTCTCCGTGGATCGGCAGATCACCTAGGTCGCCGACCGGTGCATGAAGAGCCCCGGTGGGGGGCCGGGGCTCCTGTTCGAGCGCCCCGTGCTCCCGTCGGGGGAAGTCAGTGCCTTCCCGGTCGGCATCAACCTGTTCGGCTCCATCAAGCGCATCGGCATGGCCCTGGGAGCACAGGACCTGGACAGCATCGGAGCCCGGATCACCGAGCTGACAACTCCTGGGGTCCCGGACACCTTCGCGGGCAGGCTGGCGATGCTCCCCAGGCTTGCGGAAGTGGCCAAGTACCCGCCTCGCGCAGCCACGGGATTCGTCGCCTGCCAGAGCACGGTGCTCCGGGATGGGAGGGCTGACGTGCGCGCCCTCCCCCACCTCATCTGCTGGCCCCAGGACGGCGGCCCCTACATCACGTGGGGTATGGTCGTGACGAAGGACCCCGGGACCGGCGTTCGTAACGTGGGGTTGTACAGGGTGCAGGTGCAGGGCCCGCGCGAGCTGGCCATGCACTGGCAGCGGCACAAGGTGGGCGCGGCGCACTGGCAGGACATGGCCGCGCGGGGAGAGCGGATGCCGGTGGCGATCGTACTCGGCGCCGACCCCGCTTCGATGTACGCAGCCTCGGCGCCGCTGCCGCCCTCGGTGGACGAGTTCCTGTTCGCCGGGTTCCTGCGCCGGAGTCCGGTGCCCCTCGCCCGGTGCGTTACCAACGACCTCGAAGTGCCCGCCGAAGCGGAGATCGTGATCGAGGGCTACATCGATCCGGCGGAGCCGTTGGTCATGGAGGGCCCGTTCGGCGATCACACCGGGTTCTACTCCCTGGCGGATCTGTACCCGCGGGTCCACGTCACCGCGGTCACCCACCGGGCCGGCGCGGTCTATCCGGCGACCATCGTCGGCCGGCCGCCGATGGAGGACTACTATCTCGGTCACGCGACGGAGCGGATCTTCCTCCCGCTGCTGCGGCTCACGATTCCGGAGATCGTGGACTACCACATGCCGGCCTACGGCATCTTCCACAACCTCGTGTTCGTGAGCATCGCCAAGAAGTACCCGGGTCAGGCGTGGAAGGTCATGAACGGACTGTGGGGCGCGGGGCTGATGTCGCTGGCGAAGCTGATCGTGGTGGTGGACGACTGGGTGAACGTCCGCAATCCCGACGAAGCGTGGTGGGTCGCGCTGAACAACATCGACCCCGAGCGCGACGTGCGGTTCACCATGGGGCCGATGGACGTGCTCGATCATTCGAGCCGCGCGTTCACCTTCGGGTCGAAGATGGGTCTCGACGCGACGCGCAAGCTGCCCGAGGAGGGCTTCACGCGCGAGTGGCCGGACGTGATGGTGATGGACGAGGAGACCCGCCGCGCCGTGGACGCGACGTGGCCGTCGCTGGGGATCCGGCTGCCAGAGGCGGGGCACGGGGGCACGGGGGCACGGGGGCACGGATGACGGACGGGCAGGTCCTGGACGGCGCGAGCCGACTCGTCGCGTGGGCGAACTTCGTGAAGGTCGCGCACACGGTGTTTGCGCTGCCGTTCGCGGGCGTCGGCATCGTGGTCGCGGCGCGGCGCTACCCGCTCGATTGGACGAAGGTCGCCCTGGCGGTCCTGGCCTTCACGGCCGCGCGGTTCGCGGCCATGGGGTTCAACCGGATCGTGGACCGGCGCTGGGACGCCCTCAACCCGCGGACGGCGGCCCGGGAGATCCCCTCGGGCCGGATGAGGCTGCGCGAGGCGGCGGTCCTGGTCGCCCTGATGAGCGCGGTCTTCTTCGTCTCGGTCGGGTTCATCAATCCCCTGTGTCTGGCGCTTTCGCCTTTCGCCTTGCTGTGGGTCCTGGTCTATTCGTACACCAAGCGGTTCACCGCTCTGTGCCACCTGTGGCTTGGCGTGGCACTGGCCATCGCCCCGGTAGGCGGCTACCTGGCCATCGCCGGGGAGTGGAGCACGCCGTGGTGGCTGCTGGCCAGCCTCGCCGCCGGGGTGGCAGCCTGGGTGGCAGGGTTCGACACGATCTACTCCCTGCAGGACGAGGAGTTCGATCGGGGCCACGGACTGCGATCGGCGACCGTGGCACTGGGAGCACGGGGTGCGATTTCGGTGGCACGCGGCCTCCATGTCGCTGCGGTGGCTGGTTTTGCGCTGTTCGGATTGGCGGCCGGAATGGGGGCTGCCTACCAGTTTGGCGTGGCGGTGGCAGCCGGACTGCTCGGCTGGGAGCACCGCCTTGTGCGGCCCAACGACTACCGCAGGCTCGACGCTGCCTTCTTCACCATGAATGGGATCATCGCCGGAATCATTCTCCTCGGAGCATTGACGGATGTCCTTGCGTAAGGCGCTCCCGAAGCCAGGGAGCACGCGCGCTCCGAAACGGCCTGCCCCTCAGCGGCCTCCGGCGCACCCGGTGCGACGGCCTGCCCCGGGCAGGAGGGGCTCGTGAGCCTGCCGGTCGTCCTGGCGATGACCGGAGCATCGGGAGCGCCGTACGCCGTGCGGCTGCTCGAGGTTCTGGCGACGACGAGGGTTCCCACCTGGCTCATCGTATCAAGCCACGGCTGGCGCCTGCTGAAGGAGGAGTGCGGCATCGCGACACTATCGCAGCTCCGACGAGCCACCGGCGCGGGGCGGGGCGGCTGGGGCACGGTCGAGGTCTTCGACGACGCCGACCGGGGTGCACGGCCGGCGTCGGGGTCGGCGCGGTCGGCTGGGATGGTCGTCTGCCCCTGCTCGATGGGCACGGTGGCGGCCATCGCGCACGGGACCAGCCGCAGCCTGGTCGAACGCGCGGCGGATGTGGCACTCAAGGAGCGGCGCCGGCTGATCCTGGTGCCTCGCGAGTCGCCGCTGTCGCTGGTGCACCTCCGCAACCTGTCGCTGGTGACCGAAGCGGGAGCGGTGGTCCTCCCCGCGGCTCCGGGGTTCTACCACCGCCCGAAACGGATCGCCGACCTGGTGGACTTTGTCGTGCAGCGGGTGCTGGACCATCTGGGCGTCGAGGCTTCGCTGGCGCCGAGATGGGGTGGGGAGAAGGGGGAGGAGGGGAAGAAGGGGAGGGAGGGGAGGAAGGGGACGAAGGGGTGAGGCTCGGCCTCATATCCGACACCCATGGCTTGTTGCGTGCGGAGGTGCATGAGGTGTTCGCCGAGGTGGATCGCATCCTGCACGCCGGCGATGTCGGTGACGCGGCGATCCTCGATGAGCTGGCGTTGCTCGCACCTGTGACGGCCGTGTACGGCAACACCGACGGCCGCCGGCTGCGGGCTCTGCTGCCGCGCGTCGCCGAAGAGTCGATCGACGGGTTCCGGTTCGTGGTGACGCACGGCGACGAGCTCGGCTCGCCGACGCCCGAGGACCTCAAGGAGGTTTTCCCGGAGGCCGACGTCATCGTGTACGGGCACACCCATCACCCGCTCATCACGGACCTTCCCGACTACACGGTGACGATCAATCCGGGGTCGGCAGGACCGAAGAGATTCGACCTTCCGGTGACCGTGGCGATCGTCGAGACGGAGCCGGGGATACCGCCGAGGGCGAGGATCGTGCGCCTGAAAGGCTGAGGGGCGAGGGGTGATCCTCAGCGCTCGATATCCTCCACCCTCATGGTGGTGACGTTCCCGAGGGTACTGAGCGGCGCATCGAACTGCGCCGGGTTCCCCACCACCACCATCACCAGCCGGTCCGGCCGCAACAGCCGCCGCGACACATCACGCACCTGCTCGGGCGTCACGCTCTGGATCCCCTGCAGATACAGGTCGAACCAGTTCGGCGGCAGGCCGTCCACGACGTATTGCAGCTGCTGTCCGACGACCTGGTCGGGCTCCTCGAACCGGAACACGAACGCGTTCGACTCGTTGTCCTGGGCGAGCCGCACGTCGTCGGCCGTCACGGGCTCGGAGACCATGGAGCCGATGATCTGGCGCATCAGGGAGATGGCCGCGACCGTCTTGTTGGCGCGGGTCTGGGCGCCTGCGAAGAACAGGCCTTCGCGGCGGGTCTCGGCGCCCCAGACCGAGAAGGTGCTGTAGGCGAAGCCGGAGTCGCTGCGCACGCGCTGGAGCAGCCGCGAGTTGAACCCGCCGCCCCCGCCCAGCAGGAAGTCGGCGACCTCGGCGGCGAAATAGTCCGGCGTGTTGGAGACGCGCAGCCCGCCGGCATGGCCCATCCGGATGTTGGTCTGGTTGACGTCCTTCTCGATGAACACGATGCGGGGCCCGTCGGCGAAGCGGACGGCCGGGATCTCGCGGGTGCCCGCGGGGCAGCGGCCCCAGCCGCGGAACAGGCTCTCGAGCTTCGCGGTGAGGGCACGCGGCTCGAAGTCCCCGGTGATGCCGATGACGAGCTTGTCGGGGCAGTACAGCATGTTCTGGACCCGCCGGAACCGCTCCGGGGTCCAGCCCGGCAGCTCGTCGGGCTTGATCAGGGTTCGCGCGAACGGATGGTCGCCGTACATGACCTGGAGCCAGGCGCGGTTCAGGATCGAGCCGGGCTGGTCGTTGCGGCGCCGCCACTGCTCTTCGCGCTGCGCCACGTCCTCGCGGAGCCGGGCGGTGTCGTTACGCGGGTTCCGCATCATGTCGAACACCAGGTCCAGCATCTGGTCCTGGTAGCGCGACAGCCCGCCGACGAAGGCGGTCGAGACCTCGTTGCCGGTGCTGAAGCCGACGCCGAGGGCGTAGAACTCAACCAGCCGGTCCACGGAATCCGGCGTGAGGGCGGTGGTGCCGCCGGTCCGCATGAGGTTGTCGGCGGCCCAGCCTACCGCCCACAGCGAATCGGGCAGGTGTCCGACGCCGGCCCGGCTGACGATGTTGACGTTGAGCGTGGGCAGGTCGTGGTCCTCGACCAGGAACACGGTCACGCCGTTGGACAGGCGCACCTGGCGCGGCGTCGGCGGCGCGAAGCGCAACCGGGTGAAGCTTCGCTCGAGCTGGGCCACCGCCTGGCTGGTGTTCTGGGCCGGGGCGGGCGCGGCCGCCCCGCCGCCGGCGAGGCTGGCGGCGGCGAGCGCGAGGGCGGGGATCGTGCGGCGGCGCGTCATGGCGTCATCCTCCCCGGCTGGGCCGGCCGCTGGGGTCGCACCAGCGTGGCGACGGTGCGGTTCGAACGCGAGAAGTAGGTGCGGGCCACCCGCTGCACGTCGGCGGGCGTGACCCGCGCCACGGCCGCGGCGTCACGGAACGTCTGCCCCCAGTCGGCCCACAGCGCTTCGCTGCTGGCCAGCTGGAAGGCGAGGGGGAAGCTGCCCTCGAGGCGCTGGATGCTGGACGCCTCGATCTGGTTGCGCACCCGCTGCATCTCGAAGTCGGTGGGCGGCTCGCGCACGATGCGCTCCAGCTCCTCGTAGACCGCGGACTCGATCTCCTGCGTCGTGTGGGGCGCGATCGGTACGGCCTGGAACGTGAAGAGCCGCGGATACCGGGAGCCCGGCGCCTGGCCGGCGAAGATGTTGGAGGCCACGCGGCCCTGCACGACCAGCCGCTGGGTGAGCCGCGCGGTGCGGCCGCCGGTGAGGATGCTGGCGAGGAACGCCAGCGCGGGGGCGTCCGGATGCCGCGCGCTCGGCACGTGATACCCGACCAGCAGCTGCGGGTTCGCGTTGTACTCCACCTCGATCCGCCGCTCGCCCTTCTGCTGCGGCTCCTGCGTGACGACGGGCCGCCACGGCTCGCCGGCGGGAATGTCGGCGAAGTAGCGGTCGGCCCAGCGGCGCATCTGCTCCACGTCGATGTCGCCGACGATGGCGACCACCGCGTTGTTGGGTCCGTAGAACCGCCGGAAATACTCGATGGCCGCGCGCCGCGAGACGGCCTGGATCTCGCTCGCCACGCCCACCACCGGCCGGCCGTAGGGGTGCGCCCGGAAGGCGGCCTGGAGGAATTCCTCGCGAAGCAGTCCGCCTGGCTGGGTCTCGACCCGGAGCCGCCGCTCCTCCATCACGACGTCGCGCTCGGAGTAGAACTCGCGCAGCACCGGGTTACGCACCCGGTCGCTCTCCAGCACGAACCACAGCTCCGCGCGATTGGCGGGCAGCGAGAAGTAGTAGTTGGTGCCGTCGCTGAAGGTGGAGGCGTTGAGGCCCACGGCGCCGTTACGGGTGAGCACGCGGTCCAGCTCGTTGCTCACGACGTAGGCGCGCGCCGAGTCCTCCAGGCCGCGGAGGCGGTCGCGCAGGCGCGTGAGCCGCGCGGTGTCGGCCAGCGCGCCGCGCCGAAATTCCTCGGTCAGCGAGTCGGCCACGGCGTCGATGCGCGGGAACAGCCGCACCTCGGCCTCGTAGTCGCGGGTGCCGAGGGTCGGCGTGCCCTTGAAGAGCATGTGCTCGAACAGGTGGGCCGTGCCCGAGATCCCGGTCCATTCGTCCACGCCGCCGGCACGGAACTGGGTGACGAACGAGACCGTGGGGGCGCCTTCGCGGCGCAGGAACAGGAACGTCATGCCGTTGGGCAGGACGTGTTTGACGACGGGGAGTCGCTCGCCGGGACTCTGCGCCTCTGCGGCGGGCGGCGCGGCGAGGGCCAGGGCGGCCAGCGCCGGCGCGAAACGGTACCGCATGCTCGAACCTCCTGTGGGACGGATGACGGCGGAGGTTGAAGATTCCGTCCCGGCGGCGGGCCGCAAGGGCGGCGGGACGGGGCGCGAGGGGGCGTGCCCGGGGCTCAGCCTCGGGGGTTCAGACGCGCACGCGCGTCGAGCCGGCTCATCGCTCGACCTCGATGCGGAGGGGCACGACGGTCGTGCCCCAGTGCAGGTGCAGGGTGGCGGTCAGCTGGGTCACGACGGGGAAGTAGAAGGCCAGCGTCTCCATGTGGCTGCCATCGACCGGGGTGACCTGGAGCCGGAGCTGGTCATGCTGCTCACCCGGGTAGGGCGTGTGAAAGACCGCGTGGGCGCGGCTCAGGATGATCGTCCACGGGCCGGCGCTGTCGGGGAGCGCCCAAACGGAGTAGGTGCCGGCGGGCAGATTCCGGCCCTCGAGGCGGATCGGGGTGCTCAGCGCGAGGGTGGTCGCGGAGTCGGCGCCGGGGCACCAGATGCGGCCCCAGCGCACCACGCCGCCGAACAGGAGGCGGCCGCGGGCGACGGGCCGGCTGTAGCGGATGGTGAGCTCGGTGTGGCCCACTGTCTGGATGGTGGCGCCACGCTGGCTCCATGGTACTTGCTGGCCGCACGCCGCCGAGATCGGGGCCAGGATGAGCCCGGCCAGGAACGCGAGGCGAGCGGTCATACGGCCCTCAGGATGTCGAGCGGGTTGGCCTTCACGGCACGGCGCGCCGGGCCGAGCGCCGCCGCCAGGCCGACCGCGATCAGGACGGCCTCGGCGCCCACCAGGCTCCACACGTCGGTGCGGAACACGACCTCGATGACGGCGTCGAGGTACTTGGTGGTGGCGAGCGCCACGAACGCGCCGATGCCCGTGCCGGCGAGCAGCATCACCGCCCCGTCGTGCAGGACCATCCGGAACAGCTGGCGCGGCTCGGCGCCGAGGGCGATGCGCACAGCGAACTCGCGCATCCGTTGGCCGACGGCGTAGGCGAGGACGCCGTACAAGCCGAGCGCGGCGAGCGCGAGCGCCACGCCGCCCATCGAGACGAACATCTTGGCGAGGAACCGTCGCGACGCGAGTGTAGCCTCGCGCCACGCATCGTGGCGCTCGACGTACACGAAGGTAACGCCGGGAACCTGACGGATGTTGCGCCGGATCGCGCCGGCAATGCGCGGGTCCGTGGAGGCGGTGCGCACGAGCAGCTCGCCCGCCATCAGGCTCTCGGCCTGCACGAGCCACACCCGGCCGCGCGTGGGTTCGTTGCTGCCCCGCTCGGCCAGGGGGCTGCGGGCGACCCCGAGGATCAGTACCCATGGCGCGTCGCCGGCCGGCGCGCCGAGCTTGATCATCTTCCCCACGGCTTCCTGGCCCGGATACAGCCGCGCCGCCGCCGCCGCATCGAGGATCGCGACGCCGTTCCCCACGGCGTCGCCCGGCTCGAAGTCCCGGCCTCTCAGAATCGGCAGCCCCAGCACGCGGAGGTACGCCGGCGAGACGACATCCACGTAGCGGGTCTCGATCGTACGGGTGGAATCGCCGATCATTTCAGCCGTGAGCACGTTGCCCCGGATCTCCCGCCCGCCGCCTCGAAGCGCCGCCTCGAGCACGCCCGGTGTATGCCGTGCGGCCGCCAGCAGCTCGGACGGCCGCACCCGGATCGCCGTCGGATTCAGTCTGCGATTGCCGCCCTGGGCCCACCCGCGGAGCAGAGTGTTCGTCTGGACGCCCGGCTCCGGGCGCTGCAGCTGCTGCACCGTGCGCAGCAACAGGCCGCCGCCCATCAGCAGCACCAGCGCCAGCGCGGTTTCGAGGATCACGAGCGGGCTGTAGCGGTGACGCAGCCGGCCCGTGGTGCCGGCGCCGTCCTTGAGCGGCTCGATGACGTCGACGTCGAGCGCAACGCGGATCGCGGGCACGAGGCCGAACACGATCGCCGAGGCGGTCGCGGCGAGCGCCGAGAGCGCGAACACGCGCCAGCTGAGCTGCGGCTGCACGAGTCCGACCCAGCTCACTTCCGGCGGAACCCGGTTCGTGAGCACGTCGGCGCCCCACAGTGCGACCACCGCGCCCAGGCCCGCGCCGCCCAGCGTGATGATGAGGCACTCGGTGAACATTTGCCGGACCACGACGGCGCGCGAAGCGCCCAGCGCCATCCGCAGCGCCAGCTCGCGCCGCTTCGCCAGTCCGCGCGCGAGCATGAGATGCGCGAGGTTCACGCAGGCGATGATCAGTACCACGAGGGCCGAGCCGACCATGGCCTTGTGGATGTCGCGCATCATCTCCTGGCGCAGCAGCACGGGCACCAGCTCGAAGTGGAATGGCCCATCGAGCGCCTCGTGGCGATCGGTGAGCAGCCGGGCCAGCGACCGAAGCTCCTGGGCGGCCTGCTCGAGTGTCACCCCGGGCTTGAGGCGCGCGAGCGGGGTCAGCGTGCGCGACGCCGAGCCGCGCGCGTCGGTGCCCGGCGGAAGCGGGATCCAGACCGAACCCTCGAAGCCCCGCGGCATCACGCCAATCACGGTGTAGGTGCGACCGCTCAGTGTGACGGTCCGGTCCGCCACGAAGCGCCGCGATCCGGTCATCGTCCGCCACAGCCCCGCCGAGACGAGGGCGACCCCATCGCCGTCGCCCTCCGTGAACAGCCGCCCGTGCTCGACGGGCGTCCCCAACGTGGCGAAGTAGGCCGGCGTCACCGAGGTGACCGTGACCTCCCGCATGTCGGTTTCTTCGAGCAGCCGCCGGTCCCAGGTTTGAGGGACGACCGAAGCGAAGGACTGCGTTTCGTCTCGCACGGCGTTGAACAGGTCACGCGGTGTCATCGTCGTGCGCCGCCAGCCGGCCCACCATCGGATCGCGAACAGCTGGTCCGGCTCGCGATACGGCACGTGCGGGTTCACCACCGCGTCCAGCACGGCGAACATGGTGGTCGAGAGCCCGAGGCCCAGCCCGAGCGCGAGAATGGAAATCGCGACGAACAGCGGGCTCTTGGCGAGCGAGCGGAACGCGTAGCGCAGGCTGGTCATGGAGTTCTGCTACGCTAACGCGGAGGGAGGCGTCTTGTCACGCGGTCGCCCACGTCGCATAGCGCGACGTTCGCTCGTACTCCTCAGGGTGCGCTCGGAACCAGCTCATGACGAGCATGAGTTGCCCCATCTCGCTGCCGGTGCGGGCCACCGGGGCGGGCTCGGGATCCTGCGTGTGCCGCCGCACCAGCGCCGCGAAGGCCTCCCGCTCGATCGGCGTCCGGGGCAGGGCCGCCACGGCGCGCACCGTGCCGCGGCGGACGAGGTACACGCGCGCGTCGCGCTCACCTCCCTGGTCGTCGACCGTGTACACGAAGCTGAGCGCCTCCACGGCCGCCCGCAGCCGCGACACGGCGGCGAACAGCCGGGTCAGCTCGTCGAGCCTTCCGCGCCAGTGCGCCGCGCGCTCGAACTGCCGGGCGGCCGCGGCCTCGTGCATCGCGTCGAGCACCCGGTCCAGGGGGTGGGCCGAGCGCGCCTCGAGGAAGTCCCGGGCGGCGCGCACGGCGCGCTGGTAGCGTCCGGCGCCGACCTTGGCCGCGCAGGGCCCCAGGCACGTCTTGAGCTCGTGCCGGATGCACAGGGGCGCGAGCGGCGCCTCGAACAGCGAGGCCTGGTCGCGGAAGCGCATCGGCGTCCGGTCGGCGCAGTCGCGCAGCCCAAGCAGGTCGGCGAGGACGTGCACCGCGCCCACGGTTTGCGCACGGCCGCGGAACGGGCCGAAGTACAGCCCGCCGGGATCGCGGGGCTGGGCCGTGACCGCCAGGCGCGGCACCGGGCCACCCGCGACCCTGATGAACGCCAGCGAGGCCGGCGAGGCGCTGCCGTGCACGTTGTAGCGCGGCCGAAGCGTCTGGATCAGCCGCAGCTCTTCGAGCAGGGCTGCAAACTCGCTCGGCATGTGGTGCCAGCGGATGCCCGCCGCCGAGCGGATTAGCAGCGAGCTCTTGGACCTTGAGGGCGCCGCGAAGTAGGAGAGGAGCCGCTGCCGCAGGTCCTTGGCCTTGCCCACGTATACCACGACCCCGGTCGCGTCGAGGAACTCGTACACGCCGGGCCGCTTGGCCGCATTCGCCATGACCCGCCGCTTGAGCGCGGCCAGCGTCGCGGGGGCCGGGATGATTTCCTGGAGCGCGAGGGCGGACACGACTGAAAAGCTAAGGCATTGTCCAAGGGGGACATAGCACTTGCTCTATCCAGGGAACTCGAGGGGACATAGCACCTGCTATGTCCAGGCCGCTCGAGCGGGACCCCGGCGAGCCGACCTCCTACCCCTGGCAGGTCGGACAGAAGTACGTCGCGCGACCGTCAATGGCGTGGGTCAGGGCGATCCGCTTGCCGCCGCCGCATCGGTGGCAGGGTTGTCCGGCCCGCTCGTAGACGGCCAAGCGCCCTTGGAATTCGCCCGGCTCCCCGGTCCCGGTCCGGTAGTCGCGAACCGTCGTGCCGCGACCCCGAATCGAGCGGGCCAGAACGTCCACGACCGCCGCGTGGAGCCGCTCGGCCTCCTCGGGCCGCACGGTGCGCGCCGAGCGCGACGGATCGATCCGCGCGATCCACAGCGCCTCGTTGGCGTAGATGTTCCCCACGCCCGCGAGGCGGCGCTGATCCATCAGCGCCGCCTTCACGGCCAGGGTTCCGCGTCGCAGAATCGCCGCCAGGGTTTGGGTCGTGAACGTGGGCCCGAGCGGCTCCGGCCCGAGGGCCGCGTCGTACCGCGCCCACTGCGCCGGGGACAGCAGGAAGATCGCGCCGAGACGCCGGACGTCGCGGTAGCGGACCCGCTCGCCCGAGTCGAGGTCCAGGTGAAGCACGTCGTACGGGTCGCGAGGCCGACGGCGGGCATCGACCAGCAGCGATCCGGTCATCCGCGGCTGGATCACCACGCGCCGGTCGTCGTCGAGCTCAAGCACCACGTGCTTCGCGCGGCGGCCCACGCGCCGCACCTGTCGGCCACGGACCCCGCGCTCGAACGCGGGGCGGCGGACCCGCCGCAGGACGTCGGTCTTGAACAGTCGGGCAACCACGATCGTGCGGCCCTCGAGGTGCGGCCGGACGTCACGGGCGATGGTCTCGACTTCGGGGAGCTCGGGCATGAGAAAGGGCGGCTAGGCGGCTAGGCGGCCAGGCGGCTGGAAGTCCTGCGTACCCGTTGGGCTTGGTTTCGCCACTTGACGCCGCCTTCGTGCTACTCGATTGGAAGCCGCCTAGCCGCCTAGCCGCCTAGCCGCCTAGCCGCCTAGCCGCCTAGCCGCCGTATCTCCCGCCACCCGATGTCTCTCCGGTACTGCTTGCCCTCGAACTCGATGGCGGCCGAGGCGTCCCGGCTCCGGGCAGCCGCCGAGGCGATGTCGGGACCGGTGGCCGTCACCCCGAACACCCGACCGCCGGACACCCGGAGACGACCCTCGTCGTCAAGCCGGGTACCGGCGTGGAAGACCATGACATCGGTCGCCTGCTCGAGGCCCCGTGGGATGCGGATCTCCGCCCCCGTTCTGGGAGCGTCCGGGTACCCGTCCGCGGCCAGAACGGTTGTCACCGCGGCGTGCCGGGTTTGACCCAGGCGGAGTCCCTCGGGCATCCACCCCCCCTCGGCGATCATCCGGAGCACCGGTAACAGGCCTGGTGGGGCGGCCGCCAGGATGGCCTGTGCCTCCGGGTCGCCGAAGCGGCAGTTGTATTCGATGACCGAAAAGGAGCCATTTTCGCGGAGCATCAAACCGACGTAAAGTGTTCCCCGATAAGGTGCTCCCAAGTCCGCCATGGCCCGAATCGTGGGCCTGATAACCTCGGCTGCGATGCTCCGCAGCAATGTCGGAGTGGCGATGGAGACGGGACAGTATGCTCCCATTCCTCCAGTGTTGGGGCCGGCGTCACCCTCCCCAATCCGCTTGTGATCCTGGGCAGGCGGGAGCACCGCGTAGTGCTCACCGTCGGTGATGACGAGGACCGACAGCTCCTCTCCGGTCAGGAACTCCTCCACCAGGATCTCGGAGCCGGCCGCCCCGAGCGACCCCCCCATCATGGCCGTGGCGGTCGCCTTGGCGTCCGCGCGGTTCTGGCAGACGACGGCCCCCTTGCCGGCCGCCAGTCCCGAAGCCTTGACCACCAGGGGCTCGGCATGGCCGGCGATGTACGTGAGGGCTTTCTGGAGGTCGGTGAAGGTCCTGGTCACGGCGGTGGGGATGCCCGCCTTCGCCATCAGGTCCTTGGCGAACCGCTTGGAGGCCTCGATCCGGGCCGCCGCGGCCGTCGGTCCGAAGACCGGGATTCCCGCCTTCTGAAGCCGGTCGGCGAGCCCCCCGGCCAGGGGGGCCTCTGGCCCCACCACGACCAGGTCGACGGACCGCTCCTTGGCGCTGGCGGTGACGGCCTCGACGTCGGTGGCGGAGCCGGGGATGTTGGTGGCGAGCTTGGCGGTGCCGGCGTTGCCGGGCAGGCAGAAGAACGTCGCTTCCGGATTGTCGCGGTGCAGGGCCCACAGCAGCGCGTGCTCGCGCCCCCCACCGCCGACAATCAGTACCTTCACTTGGTGCCGGACCCCTTGTTGAAGGCGCTCGAGAACGCGTCGCGTGCCTTCCGCGCGACTTCACCGACCGAATCCAGCGCGTCCCTGGCCTGGGCCGCGTAGTAGTCACCGGCCTCCTTGAAATCCTCCGACAAAGGGCGCCGGTCGTCCTCCGTGCCGCGCCGCGGATACTCGCCGCGGAGAATGCGGTCGTAGTGTCCCGCTTCCACCCAGCGCTGCAGCTCGGCGGCGCGCAGCGTGTGGAAGGGGTGCGTCATCCAGAGAGTGTTGAGGACCTTGGCGATCGCATCCACCGCGTCGCCGCCCTCCTCGTACTCCTTGGCCTGGACCATGAACGCGTTGAGGTCCATTTCCTCGACGTTCCCGCCACCGGCCATCTTCATGAACATCCGCATCGAGGCGATGGGATCCTGGCTCGTCAGGAGACCCGCCCGGTCGCACGACAGCTCGCTCTTCCGGTACCACTCCATGAGCGCGATCTGGATGGGGAGCAGGGCGATGCCGGCCAGGAAGGGCAGCGCGCGCGCGCCGAACGTGATGAGAATGAAGAGGATGGTCCGGTACAGGGAGTGACCGCTCATCACGTGGCCCAGCTCGTGGCCGAGGATCGTGTGCAGCTCCTCGTCGTCGAGCATTCCCAGCGCGGTCGAGTTGAGCACGATGAACGGCCGGTCCATGCCGAAGGCGCCGGCGTTGAAGAACGGCGACAAGGTAACGTACAGCTCGGGCCTTGGCTCCCAATCGAGGGTCGCGACCACGTCGTTGTACGCCGCGTGGACTTTCGGGAATTGCGTAGGCCCGACGCGCACGGCGTTGGCCTGGAACAGCAGCCGGATGCCCCGCTCGCCGAAGAAGCCGTAGATCTTGCGCACGACCTCGTCGAATCCCGGGATCGAGCGCATGGCGTTCAAGGCCGCCCGGTCGGCCGGATGCTCCCACGCCCGGGTCGAGATCTGCGTCAGCACCGTCCGCGCGCGACGGGTGGACTGGGGCAGGTTGGCGTCAGTCATCGAACTCTCCCATCAGAGGCATACACCCTGTAACGTGGCCCCCAATCGAAAGTTTCAGGGTGGGGGCTCGTTCTCACCCCAGGGCCCGATCGAGGTCGGCGATCAGGTCCTCAGCGTCCTCGATGCCGACCGAAAGCCGCACCAGGCCGTCGCTGAGGCCCATCGCCTGCCGCATCGCGGCCGGCACGGCCGCGTGGGTCATGGTGGCCGGGTGCCCGATGAGGCTCTCGACCCCGCCGAGGGATTCGGCGAGGGCGAACAGGCGGGTCGCGGCGACCATCTGGCTGGCCCGTTCCAGGGAGCCCAGCTCGATCGAGATCATGCCGCCGAAGCCCGACATCTGGCGGCAGGCGAGCTCGTGTTGGGGGTGCGAGGGCAGGCCCGGGAAAAACACCTGCTGCACGCGCCGGTCCTGCTCGAGCCAGCTCGCGATCCGCCGGCCGTTGGCGTCGTGCTGGCGCATCCGCAGCGGCAGGGTCTTGGTGCCGCGCAGGGCGAGCCAGCTGTCGAACGGTCCCGGTACCGCACCCACCGATTTCTGGATGAGCTGCAGCTGCTCGGCCAGGTCGTCGCGGGTCAGCAGCGCCAGCCCGCCGACCATGTCGGAGTGGCCGTTCAGGTACTTGGTGGTCGAATGCACCACGATGTCGGCGCCGTGCTCGATGGGGCGCTGGAAGATCGGGGTGGCGAAGGTGTTGTCGACGACGTAGAGGAGTTTGCGATCGCGGGCGAGGTCACCGAGGGCGGCGAGGTCCGCCAGTCGCATCAACGGGTTGGTCGGCGTCTCGACGAACAGCAGCCGCGTTTTCGGCGTGACGGCCGCGGCGACCGTCTCCACCGTGCGCGTGTCCACGAAGCTGAACGTCAGGCCGAGACGGGTGAGCACCTTGTCCATCAGGCGGTGGGTGCCGCCGTAGACGTTCTCGCCGCAGACCACGTGGTCGCCGGCCGAGAGCAGGGTGAGCACGGCGTGAATGGCGCCCATGCCCGACCCGAACGCGAAACCGTGGGTGCCGCCCTCGAGGGCGGCGACGTTGCGCTCCAGCGCCTGCCGGGTCGGGTTCACCGTGCGGGCGTAGTCGTATCCCTTGTTCCGCCCGATCCCGTCCTGCACGTACGTGGATGTCTGGTAGATCGGCAGCGTGACCGCGCCCGAGAGCGGCTCGGGCTCCTGGCCGGCGTGCACGGCGCGGGTGGCCAGGCCGAACTCGAGATCCGTCGTTTTCGCGCGGGTCATGGGGCTGCTCGGGTGGTCGGAGTCCGAGCGAAGGGTACACCGTCGCGGCGGAGCGCGGCAAGCACCGCGGTTGACGACCTCCCGCCCCCGGTCTAGGCTCCTCACGTGCCTTCGGCCCCGATTTCGTGCCTCGTGGTGGACGACGAAGCCTCGGTTCGCCGCGTCCTGGTGCGCGTGCTCCAGGCGGCGGGATACGCGGTCCGCGAAGCCGGCTCGGGCCGCGAGGCCCTCGAGGAGCTGGCGCGCGAGGGCGCCGATCTCGTGATCAGCGACATCCATATGCCGGGTATGGACGGTCTGGCGCTGCTGGCCGAAGTGCGCGCGCACTACCCGGACACGGGCGTCATGATGAACACGGCGGTGAGCGACGTCCGCACCGCCGTGCAGTGCCTGCAGGAGGGAGCGCTCGACTACATCGCCAAGCCGTTCCAGATCGAGGAGGCGCAGGCACGGGTGCGGCAGGCGCTCGAGCTGCGGCGGCTCCGGCTGGAGAATCGGGCCTACCAGACGGGTCTCGAAGCGCGAGTGCAGGAGCAGGCGGAGCGGATCCGCGGGCTGTTCGTCCGCGGCGTGCAGGTGCTGGCCCACGCGCTGGAAGCCAAGGACCCCTATACGCGCGGCCACTCGGCGCGCGTGGCCGCCTATGCGCAGGCCATGGGCGAGGCCTTGCGGCTGCCGCCGGCCCTGACGCACGAGATCCACCGCGGCGCCGAGCTGCACGACATCGGCAAGATCGGCGTGAGCGAGGCCGTTCTGCTGAAGCCGGAGCGTCTGACCGACGCGGAATACGAGCACATCCAGCAGCATCCGGTGATCGGCGAGCACATCCTTGCGCCGTTTTTCGCCGAGCACCCGATCGTGCTCGCCGTCACGCGCTCCCATCACGAGCGCCCGGACGGTCTCGGTTTCCCGGACGGGCTGAGGGGCGAGGCGATCCCGCTCGCGGCCCGCATCGTCGCGGTGGCCGACACGTTCGATGCGATGACCACGGCCCGGCCGTACCGGCACGCGCGCCCGCCCGCCGAGGGGCTGGCCGAGCTCAAGCGGTGCTCGGGCACGCAGTTCGATCCGGACGCCGTGGCGGCGTTCCTGCGCGCCTTCCCCGACGAGACGCGACTGCCGATCAAGCCGCCGGAGCCCGCGCTGGAGGTGCGGGTGTGACGTTGATGCGCTCGGTGTCGGGGTTGCGCGGCATCGTGGACCGGGACCTGACGGCCGACGTGGTGACGACCTACTCGGGCGCGTTCGGCTGCTTCCTGCGCTCGCGCGGCGGAAAGACCGTGGCGCTGGCGCGCGACTCGCGGCAGTCGGGTCCGGCGTTCGCGGCGGCCGCGGCCGAGGCGCTGACGATGGCCGGGCTCGACGTGGTGGATCTCGGCATGGCGCCGACGCCCACGGCGCAGATGGCGGTCGAGACGATGCGGCTCGACGGCGGTATCGTGGTCACGGCCAGCCACAATCCGGTCGAGTGGAACGCGCTCAAGTTCATGGGGCCGGGCGGACGGTTCCTGCGGAAAGCCGAGGCCGACGAGCTGTTCGGGATGGTGGACGCGCGGGTGCGGTTCGATCCGGCGGAGGTGCCGGGCCGCCGCACCGCGGACGCTGGCGCCGTGGAGCGGCACCTCGAGCGGCTGTTCGCGCTGCCGTGGCTCGACCTCGCGCCGGTGCGCGCGAGGCGGTTCCGCGTCGCGCTCGATTGCGTGCGGGGTGCGGGCGCCACCGTGATGCCGCGGCTGCTGGAGTCCCTCGGCTGCGCGGTGGACGCGATCAACCTCGAGCCGGACGGGCGGTTCCCGCGCGAGCCGGAGCCGATCCCCGAGCACCTCGGCGAGCTCGGCGCGCTGGTGCGGGATCGGAAGGCCGACATCGGCATCGCGGTGGACCCGGACGTGGATCGCTGCGCGCTGGTGGACGAGCGGGGCGAGCCGATCGGCGAGGACTACACGCTGGCCTTCGCGGTGCGCGCCGTGCTGAAGCGCAAGCCGGGCCCGGTGGTGACGAACCTCTCGACCAGCCTGATCGTGGACGACGCGGCCCGCGCGTTCGGCCAGCGGGTGGAACGCGCACCGGTGGGCGAAGCGAACGTGGTCGAGGCGATGATCGCCCGCGGGGCCGTGGTGGGCGGTGAGGGCAACGGCGGGGTGATCGTCCCCGACGTCCACCTGGGCCGCGACGCCCCGGTGGCGGCTACGCTGGCCCTCACGGTCCTGGCCGACTACAGGAAGCGGGTCAGCGCCATTGTGGGCAGCGCTCCTCGTTATGTTATTGTGAAGGCCAAGGTTGCGCGGCCGGCCGGCCCCCTGGAGCCCTGGTACCGGGCGCTGCAGGCGCTGCTGCCCGAGGCGGCGGCGGACCGGCAGGATGGCCTGAGACTTGCTACGGCGGACCGGTGGATCCACGTACGCCCATCCGGCACCGAGCCGGTGGTGCGAATCATCGCCGAGGCCCCGACGGCCGGGGCCGCCAACCAGCTGATCGAGCGCGGCCGTGCCGCGCTGAAGGAAGCGGGATACTGAGCCCATGTGCGGAATCGTCGGATACGTCGGACCCAAGGCCGCCATGCCCTTCCTCATCGAGGGGCTGAAGCGGCTCGAGTACCGTGGCTACGACTCGGCGGGCGTCGCGGTGGTGGACGACGGCCACCTCGTGGTGCAGAAGGCCGCCGGCAAGATCGCCACCCTCGAGGGCCAGCTGAAGGGCGCGGTGCTGCGGGCGCACACCGGCATCGGGCACACGCGCTGGGCCACGCACGGCGCGCCGACCACGAAGAACGCGCACCCCCACACCGACTGCGGCGACGTGGTGGCGGTGGTGCACAACGGCATCATCGAGAACAGCACCACGCTGCGCACCATGCTCTCGGAGCGCGGGCACCGGTTCGTGTCGGAGACCGACACCGAGGTCATGGCCCACCTGATCGAGCAGTTCTACGGGCCGGACACCAAACTCGACGACGCGGTGGCCCAGGCGCTGCGCGAGCTGGAGGGCGCGTACGGCATCGCGGTGGTGTCGGCGCGCGAGCCGGACACGATCGTGGCGGCGCGGCAGGGCAGCCCGCTGCTGGTCGGGCTCGGCGTCGGCGAGAACTTCATCGCGTCCGACCCCTCGGCGGTGCTGGCGCACACCCGCTCGGTGATCTACCTCGACGAAGGCGAGATGGCGGTGATCCGGCCCGGCGGCTACGAGCTGAAGGACCGGCACGCGGCGCCGCTGGCGAAGGAAGTCAGCCAGATCGAGTGGGACCTGGCGACCATGGAGCGCGGCGGGTTCCCGCACTTCATGCTGAAGGAGATCTGCGAGCAGCCCGAGAGCATCCGGAACACGCTGCGCGGCCGCCTGCTGGAAGAGGAAGGCACGGCGCGGCTGTCGGGCCTCAACCTCAAGGACGAGGACCTGCTGCGCATCAACCGGATCGTGCTCACGGCGTGCGGCACCTCGTGGCACGCGGCGCTGGTGGGCGAGTACATGCTCGAGGAGATGGCGCGGCTGCCGGTCGAGGTCGAGTACGCCTCGGAGTTCCGGTACCGGAACCCGATCGTGGACGACCGGACCCTGGTGATCGTGATCTCGCAGTCGGGCGAGACGGCCGACACCCTGGCGGCGCTGCGCGAGGCGAAGCGGCGCGGCGCGCGGACGCTCGGCATCGTGAACGTGGTGGGCAGCACCATCGCGCGCGAGGTGGACGGCGGTATCTACCTGCACGCCGGCCCCGAGATCGGGGTCGCGTCCACCAAGGCGTTCACCAGCCAGATCGCGGCACTGGCGCTGTTCACGCTGCGGCTGGGCCGGCTGCGCAGCCTGTCGATCCTGCAGGGTCGCGAGATCGTGAAGGCGCTGCGCAAGCTGCCGGAGCAGCTCGAGCGCGTGATTGCCAAGCGCGAGGAGATCGAGCGGCTGGCGGAGCGGTACGTTCGCGCGTCCAACGTGCTGTACCTCGGCCGCGGCTACAACTTCCCGGTGGCGCTCGAGGGCGCGCTCAAGCTCAAGGAGATCTCGTACATCCACGCCGAGGGCTACCCCGCGGCGGAGATGAAGCACGGACCCATCGCGCTCATCGATGAGCTGATGCCGGTCGTGTTCATCGCGCCGCGCGACTCGGTGCACGGCAAGATCGTCTCGAACATCGAGGAAGTGCGGGCGCGGGGTGGCCAGGTGATCGCGGTGGTCAGCGAGGGCGACACGACCATCACGCCGCTGGTGGACCACGTCATCACCATCCCCGAAACCCTCGACAGCCTGACGCCGGCGCTGACGTCGGTGCCGCTGCAGCTGCTGGCGTACTACGTGGCCGTGCGGCGGGGCTGCAACGTGGACCAGCCGCGCAACCTCGCCAAGAGCGTGACGGTCGAGTAGCGCTTGCGGGTCGTGGTGCAGCGCACGAGCCGCGCTGCCGTTCGCGTGGACGGGCGGACCGTCGGGGCGATCGGGCGCGGCTTCGTCGTGCTGGCGGGGTTCACCGCCGGCGACGACGACGCGAAGCTCTCGTGGATGGCCGAGAAGGTGGTGGGTCTGCGCGTGTTCGGCGACGCCGAGGGGAAGATGAACCTCGCGCTCGCCGACGTCGGCGGCTCGCTCCTGGTGATCTCCCAGTTCACCCTGTACGGCGACGTCCAGAAGGGCCGCC